>Ga0326597_10000052_pt1 | contig 187434 bp, 151 predicted proteins | sample RVTome_12_FD_203789 | JGI IMG/M metagenome (GOLD analysis project Ga0326597, IMG submission 203789) | Soil microbial communities from uranium-contaminated site in the Upper Colorado River Basin, Wyoming, United States - RVT100D185 | ecosystem: Environmental > Terrestrial > Soil > Contaminated... | reverse complement strand
GATCGAGCTCACGTCGCAGGCGGGGCGTGAGGCGGTGTTGGCGGTGACGGCGGGGACGCTGGTGAACCAGGGGACGCTGAGTGCGCTGCTGGGCGCGAGCGGTGGGCCGCGCACGCTCAACGCGGAGCTGGACAACCAGGGGACGCTCGACGTAACCGGCGTCACCCTCACCGTCAACGGATCGTTGACCCACGCGGACGGCGCCATTCTGCGCGGAACCGGCACCCTCAACTTGGGTTCGGCGACCGTGGTGGCATTCGACGGCGACATGAACCCCGGCGCCTCACCGGGAATCCTGACGATCACGACGCCGGCCGGCGGCCTGTCTCCCTCCTCTTTGAGTGCCATCAACATCGAGCTCGAGGGCACGACCGCGGGAACCGGCTACGATCGCCTGGTCCTGAGCGGGGCGATCGCGCTGAGCGGCGACCTGGTTGTGGATACGAACAACTTCGCTCCCTCGCCCGGCGAGTCCTTCGCGATCATGACGTTCGCGTCACGAACCGGGGCCTTCTCATCGGTTACGCTCCCCACCATCACCGGCGTTACACTCGACACGGTGTGGGCGGAGGCCGGCACGACGGACACACTATACCTCGTGGCGAGCGCGCCGCCGGCCGGCACCGAGGCACAGTGGCAAGGTGACGTGAACACCGATTGGGGAACTGCCGGCAACTGGGATACCGGCGTGGTTCCGGACGACACCACCAACGTCTTCATCCCGGCTGGGACGCCCAACGCGCCGAGTGTGGCGGGCAGCCAGACGGTGGATAGCCTCGTGGTAGAAGCCGGAGCCACGCTCGCGATTCAGGGCGGCGCCACCCTCACCGCCTCGGGGAGCGTCAGCGCCGGCACCACCATCACCGGGGCCGGCACGCTCGTCGTGACCGGAGCCGGCAACACCGTGTCCGGTACCATTCCCAATCTGCGCACCACCGATAGCATCACGGTCGACGGGCCTCTCACGATCACCGGCAATCTCGACGCATCGGGTGGTCCGGGTACCGCCCCGAATGTGCTCGTGCTGAACGGGTTCCCGGTGACGGTCGGTGGCGACCTGACCTTTGGTCCGACGGGCTTTGGCGGCGTCCGGTTGGAGCCGGGAGACACACTGACGGTCGCAGGAAACGCCAACCTCGCGGGCGGTGGCACGGATGCGCGGCTCGCAAGCGGTGTACTTCGCGTCGGCGGCAACATCACGACGGCGTTTGGCGGCTACGGTCCTACGGGCACGCACAAGTTGATCTTGGACGGCTCGGGACCTCAGACGCTCAGCCTGGTGAACCCGACCACGTTCACCATGCAGGAAGTCGAGATCGCCAACACGACGAGCACCGTCACCTTCCTGACCGACGGCGAAATCGACGGTGTCTTGACCGTACAGCCCGGCGCGGTGCCGGTGGTGGGATCAGGCGTGACGCTCACCGTGCGAGGTGATCTCGGTCCGGGGACGGTCATCACGGGCACGGGCACGGTGCGGAAGGAGATTCAAGGCACGACCCTGGGCGGTGTCTATCCAAACCTCGTGACGGTGGACAGCATCGGCCTCAGCGGTCCTCTGACCGTGAACGGCAATCTGACGGTGACGGGCCCTAACAGCCCGAGTTCGCCACCCGGCACCAATGTGCTCGTGCTGAACGGGTTCCTCGCGTCTGTCACCGGCGACTTCGTCGTCGGCACCGGCTTCGGCGGTGTCCGGATGGTGGATGGGGATACTCTGGTCGTCTCCGGCGATGCCTCGTTCAGCGGCGGCAACACTACCAACCGGCTCGACGGCGGTGTGCTCCTGGTCGGTGGGGACTTCACGCAGTTCAACACGCCGAATGGTTACGCACCCACCGGGACGCACAAGCTTGTATTGAACGGTACGGCGACTCAGACGATCACGCTGGCAGACCCCGGCAACTCGGTGTTCAATGATCTTGAGATCGCCAACCCCCTGGGCGGCGTGACGCTCGCGTCGGTCGTCGCTGTCGGCGGATCGTTCTCGCATACGAGCGCCGCCATCCTTCAAGGGACCGGCACGCTGGATCTCAGCGCGGCGACCATCGTGGCCTTCGACGGTGACGTGAATCCCGGGACATCTCCAGGGATACTTGGCATTATCGCGCCGGCGGGCGGCCTTCCCCAGAGCGCCGCGAGCACGTTCAACATCGAGTTGGAGGGCACGACGGCCGGCACGGGTTATGACCGACTCAATTTCAGTGGCGCCGTGACCCTGAACGGCGACCTCTTCGTCGATACCAACGGCTTCGCGCCCACGGCGGGCGACCGGTTCGCGATCCTCACCTACGGATCGCGCACCGGGCAGTTCGCGAACGTGGTACTGCCCACGATTACGGGGGTGCTCCTGGACACGGTGTGGGCCGAAGCAGGAACCACGGACACGCTCTATATCGCGGCAAGCACTCCGGCGCCCGCCAACCTCAACGCCTGGACCAACGCATCCGGAGGCACCTGGAGCACCGCGAGCAACTGGAGCAAGAACGCCGTCCCCGTTTTCACCGACAGCGTGGTGATCGAGCTCGACGGGACGTACACGGTCACGCTCGACGTGGATCCGGCGTTCGCGAGCATCACACTGGGCGGGGCGACGGGAACGCAGGCGCTGTCGGCGACGTCTCGGACGATTGGCGGGGTCGGGACGGTCACGGTGCGTCCCAATGGCACCATGGCGTTGAGCGATGTGACAGTGAATGCGGACCTGGTGAACGAGGGCACGGTGGTGACGTCGGGCGGGACGGTGAGCCTGAACGGGGCGGTCACCAACTCGGTGGGGGCGGTTCTGCGGGCGGAGGCGAACACGGGCGGTGGCTTCACACAGACGCTGGCGGTGGCCACCGGGTTCACGAACGAGGGCACCATCGAGCTCACGTCGTCCACGGGTGGCGAGGCGCTCGTCTTCACGGTGACCGCGGGAACGCTGGTCAACGCTCCGGGGGCCACGATCGCCTCACTGCCCGGCACCGGCGGCTCGCGCACGCTGGACGCGCAACTCGACAACCAAGGCACGCTGACTGTGGCGCACCCCCTCACGCTCGGCAAAGCCTCGGCGGATCACCTCAACAGCGGCACCCTCGAGCTGACCAGCGGCAACTTCACCCTCACCCAGAGCGGCACCACGCCCACCTTCACCACCACAGGGACCATCACCATCGGTAGTGGCCGCACCCTCACCGTCAACGGGGGCACGTTCGACTATCAGAGTGGCGCGCTGGGCGGGACCGGGACGCTGGCCTTGAGCAGTGCGACGCTCGCCCTCGGGGTGGCGTTCACGCCTGACACCCTAGGCCTGACGGTGAGCGGCTCCACGGTCAACGGGCCGGCAACTCTGACGAACGCAGCCGGTGGCACGCTGCCGCTCTCATCGAGCACAGTGAACGCGGACCTGGTGAACGAGGGCACGGTGGTGACGTCGGGCGGGACGGTGAGCCTGAACGGGGCGGTCACCAACTCGGTGGGGGCGGTTCTGCGGGCGGAGGCGAACACGGGCGGTGGCTTCACACAGACGCTGGCGGTGGCCACCGGGTTCACGAACGAGGGCACCATCGAGCTCACGTCGTCCACGGGTGGCGAGGCGCTCGTCTTCACGGTGACCGCGGGAACGCTGGTCAACGCTCCGGGGGCCACGATCGCCTCACTGCCCGGCACCGGCGGCTCGCGCACGCTGGACGCGCAACTCGACAACCAAGGCACGCTGACTGTGGCGCACCCCCTCACGCTCGGCAAAGCCTCGGCGGATCACCTCAACAGCGGCACCCTCGAGCTGACCAGCGGCAACTTCACCCTCACCCAGAGCGGCACCACGCCCACCTTCACCACCACGGGGACCATCACCATTGGGACAGGCCGCACCTTCACCGTCAGTGGGGGAACCTTCACCAACGACGGAGCAGGTGTCCTCCAGGGTGCTGGCACGTTGAATGTCTCGGGCACCACCTTCAGTAACAATGCCGCAATCAATCCCGGTACCTCCCCCGGCATCCTTACGATCACGGGGAACGCTCCGCTCGGCTCGACGTCGAGCCTCAACATCGAGCTCGGCGGCACCACGGCGGGCACTGGTTACGACCGGCTGGCCGTCAGCGGCGCCGTCACGCTCGACGGCAGCCTCGTGGTTGACACCATCAGTGCCTTCGCGCCCGCGGAGGGTAACAGCTTCGCGATCATGACGTTTGCGTCACGCACCGGGACCTTCAGCTCCATCACGTTCCCTAACACCCCCGGCGTCAACTACGACACGCTGTGGGTTGAAGGCGGTGCGGTCGACACACTCGTGATCACCGCGGCCCTGCCGGTCGCGAGTGTCGACGTGACACCGACTGGCTCTTCGATTGCAGTGAGCGGCACGGCGACACTGTCCGCCCAACCGAAGGACAGTGCGGGAGGCAACCTGACCCGCACGGTCACGTGGACGAGCCTCAACCCGAGCATCGCGACGGTGAACGGCTCCGGGACGGTCACGGGAGTCGCAGCCGGACAGGTGACCCTCGCCGCGACAGCCGAAGGCGTGACGGGCTACGCCATCGTCAACGTCACCGAGCCGAGCCCGGTCCTCGCCGACATCTGGGCAGCCGACGCGGCAGGCAGCAACACGCTTTACGATGCCTGGGGTTCGAGCGCCTCGAACGTGTACGCCACCAGCAGCTCGACCGGGACCAATGCGACCGGCGTGTATTTGTTCAACGGCACGAGTTGGGCGCTGGCCGACGCCACCGCCGGTGGCTCAGCGATCTGGGGACTGGCGCCGGATACGCTGTACACGCTGGCCGGTACGACCGTGTGGAGCCGCGTGGGCGGCGCCTGGTCGTCGGCTACGATTACCGGACGCACGCAGCCCGGCCGCGGCATCTGGGCCAGCGCGCCGAATGACATAATCGTGGTCGGCGATGCCGGTGAGATCAGTCGTTTCGATGGAACCGCGTGGTCCACGACTACGCCCGCCGGCGCCGGCACGTTCCGAGCCGTCTGGGGCGCCTCGTCCGATACGGTGCTTGCGGTCGGTGATAACGAGACCCTCGTCCGGTGGGACGGCGCAACCTGGACCGACGCGTCGGGGTCGTTGCCGGTGGTCACGTCCGACCTGCAAACCGTATGGGGGACCTCGGGCTCCGACGTCTGGGTGGGCGGCACGAATAGCGTGATCCTCCGCTACAACGGTTCGACCTGGTCGAGTTCCACCATCGACACGGCAAGCCTCTTCATCACCGACCTCTGGGGTACCGACTCCACGGATGTGTACGCCGCGATCAACTCGGGCTTCGAGGTGTGGCACTACAACGGCTCCACCTGGTCCAAGCTGATCGACAACCTCGTCGGCACGAGCAACACGTCGGGAATCTGGACCACCTCTACCGGTGAGGTCGTGGCCACTGGCTTCTCCGGAACGCGAGTGCGCGGCTACCGCAACACGGCCGTCACGGTCTCGCCGACTACGGCAACGCTTGCCAGCATCGGGGCGACGACGACGCTCACTGCAAGCGCCACGTCCGGTGGCAGTCCGATCAGCAATGTGCAGTTCACGTGGACGTCCACGAATGCGGCCGTCGCCACCGTCGACATCAACACCGGCGTGGTCACCGCCGTTAGTACCGGCACCGCGGACATCGTCGCCACGGCCGCCGGCGGGCTGAAAGCCGACACGGCGACGGTGACCGTGAGCATCGCGCTCGCCGAGCAGCTTGCGTTCACGAGCAACACCACCGGCAACAACGAGGTCTTCACGCGCAGTGCCGACGGCCTGACGCTCACGAATATCACGAACGACGCCGGGTCGGACAGCGATCCGGATTGGTCACGGGACGCCGCTAGGCTCACCTTCTTCAGTCCGACCGACGGCGACGACGAGATATACGTCATCAACGCGGATGGAACCGGCCGCACACAGCTGACCAGCAACACTGCGGGTGACGCCTGGGTCGCGTGGTCACCCGACAATCAGCGTATCGCGTTCGCCAGCGATCGTGACGGCGACTGGGAAATCTTCACGATGAACTCCGACGGCACGGGGGTCACACAGATGACCTCCAACACGTCGGAGGAGAAGCAGCCTACGTGGTCAGCCGACGGACAGTTTGTCGCCTACTACACCGCCCGCCATGGTGTCTGGCAGATCTACACCGTCAACGTGACCACGCTCGTCGAAACGAGGATAACCACTACTTCCAGCAATGAGTTCTTCCCGGATTGGTCCCCAGTCGGGAACAAGATCGCGTTCGTGAGTGACCGGAACGGCAACTTCGAGATCTACTCCATGAACACGGACGGCTCGTCGCCAATTCGGCTCACCACCAACTCAGTGAGCGATCTCCAGCCCACGTGGAACAACGATGGGACCAAGATCGCGTACTCGTCGTACGTCGACTCCGCACAGGTCGGGGGCATCAACACGCTCCGGGTGATGGATGCCGACGGCTCGAACGATGTCAGGGTAACAAACATCCAGGGACAGCTGCCCAGTTGGCAGCCCCTGGTCGCGACCACCGTGACGGTCGCGCCAGCGAGCCCCGCGACGCTGACCAGCGTCGGGGATACCGTCCATCTCACGGCGGACCTGCGTGACGCGAGTAACAACGCGGTCCTGGGCACCGCTGCGGTCTGGACGAGCAGTGACACCGGCGTGGCAACGGTCACCACACGGTCGCTGATCGGCGGCCTCCAGGCGGCCGTGGTGACTGCGGTGGGCAACGGGTCCGCAACGATCACCGCGACCGCACCGGGTGGAGCGAGCGGGGGCGTGACCGTGACGGTGAACGCTGGCCTCACCGCTAACGTGTTCCAGGCCAATGAAGTCGGGAACGACGGCAGGTGGACGACCGCCGCGAACTGGAGTCTGGGGCGGGTTCCGAATAGCACCGACAGCGTGTTGATCACGTATGACAGCACGTTCACCGTGACCGTCGACGGCACTGCCACTGCGGGCTTCATCACCGTACAAGGCAACGTCGAATCCCCGACGCTCCTGATTACCACGGGCGGCACGCTCACCGTGAGCGACGGCGGTGTCATCGGGTCCAGCGGGATACTCACCCTGAGCGCCGGAACACTCGACTACGGCTCAGCAACCATCTCCGACACCGGGACATTCAACTGGAATGGCGGGACGCTCACCGGCGGACTCGGCGCGTTGGAAGTCACGAACGCCGGAACCGCCAACATCGGCGGAACCACTCAGAAGACGCTGAGTGGCGGCGAGCTTTCCTTGCGCGGTACCACCACCTGGTCAGGGACCGGCGGAATCCTGCTGAACAACGCGGGCACACTCCGGAACTACGCGACGGGTACGTTCACAATCACCGGAACGGGCACGATGAGCACGAGCGGAACCAATGGGTTCTTCTACAACCTGGGTACGCTCACCAAGAGCTCCGCCGGCACGAGTCTGATCAGCGGGACGGGGGTCGGCGGACAGCTCTTCCTCCAGAACTCCGGGACGATCGTGCTCTCGGCGGGGACGTTGGATATCCGGAGCTTGAGTCACCAGGATGGCGCGCTGATCCGGGGCACAGCGACGCTCGATCTGAGCAACGCTACCACGTCGTCCAGAACCTTCGCAGGCGACATCAACCCCGGCGGCGTGGGCACCGCCGGCATCCTCGCGATCCTCGGCTCCATCACGCTGACGTCCAACGCGGAATTGGCGATCGACATCATCGGCAGCGACAATGTGCCCGGGACGAATGTCGACCAGCTCCAGATTACCGGAAGCTTCACGCCCGGCGGACGACTCAACTTCGTCGTCAACGGATCGCCGTCGACGGGGACTCAATACACGATCGTGACGACAACGGCGGGGATCGCCGGAAGCTTTGGCAGCATCACCCCAGCCGGGTGGAGTGCCTCGCCATCGGGCAATAACCTGATTGCCACATCGCCATAAAGCGGTGAGAGATCCCTCCACACTGGTCCGAACCCGAAGCTACGGCACCTTGGCCCCTACAGGCGCCGCTGCGACAGGGCTCGATGCATTGGTCGTAAGTGTCACCCGAAACGGACCGACCTCTCCTTCGCCGAAAGTTGTGACTAACAGAGAGTAGGTTCCTGCCGAAGGGGACGCGATGACGACCCTTGCATCCCGCACACCGCCGGAATCGTCGTCGAAGCATGACTGATTCTTGATGGTCGCACCCGCCGGCGTACACGTGATCATCACGCCGTCGGGAGGGAAGATGTAGATAAAGGGATCGGTCGTGATGCTCAGCCGCTCCACGACGAGTTGAGCGCTCGTCAGCCCTCCGGCGAGCGTAACCGGGGCGAGCACCGCGAACGGGCGATTCCCGCCACCGTTGTTCTTGGGATCGCCCGTACCGTTATACACGAGGCAATCCTGTGACGTGAGCGAGTCACTCACGGTCGACGATGAGATCGAGAGCGTATCTAAGACCCGGCACGCCTGTAACCCCAGCGTGAACCCACCGATGGTGCCTTTCCCGCCGGCCACCACCACGGTGGCAGGGGTCGCTCCGTCGTCCAGCCGAACCAGCAGCTCTTCGCCAGTAATCGGATTCGGACCTTCCGGACCTCGAACGGCATCGTAATCCCCACCCGCGACGAGAGTGTCAACTCCCCTGACGGGGGCGACGTACAGCGAAGGATCCAGCGCACCGGCGAGGAGGGGTGAAGGAGCCACCCAGGCAACCGTACCCCGCCGCCACTCGGGAGGCCGATACGCGACGGTTTGCGTGCTCACCGACACCGTGCCGGTGAGAATGTCACCGTAATTGATTGGCATCACACCGGCACTGACCGAGAGCGTCGTGGTTCCGGTGGCGCCGCTGGAATCCTCAGCCACCACCGAGCCAGCTCCGTCGTTGAACGCCCTTCCCAACCCCGCCGAATCGACCACGAACAGCAGCGTATCGGTCGAAGACGGCACGAACGACCACGAGAGCATTTGATCCGGAACCGCGTTTCCGAGGCTGTCCAGCCCGACGCCCCGGAACCTGACGGCATCCAAGATACCGGTGATCGTCGTATCGACAGGTTCGACGGCAACCGACTTGGCACGCTGGGCCACAGTTGCGGGTACGGAGTCTGCCACCCCATCCGTTATCGCCACGATCGTGGCGTTCCCGTTCGATACGGCGGTTACCAACCCACTCTCGTCCACGGACGCGATCGCCGGCGCCAGCGAGGTCCACGTCACAGCAGCGTTGTCCACCGGATGTCCATTGGCGTCGGTTGGGACCGCATCCACCCGGACCGCTGCTCCGAGTGCCGTCAGCGTCAGCGAACTTGGACTCACGTCCAATCCGGTTACCTGCTGAGCCACCGCAACCTCTGCCGAGTCGGTGAGTCCCTCCACGTCAGCCGTGATCACCGCCACTCCATTCCCCACCGCTATCACCACTCCACCGCCGTCCACCGTCGCGACGTCGGACGCTCGCGACGTCCATGTTGGCAAAGCCCCCGCGACCGGCTTGCCATTCGCATCGGTCACGGCGGCTGTCAGCTCTACGCTCGCGCCGAAGGCAACAAGCGTCGTCTCGGCAGGCGATATGCTGACGCCGGCCACTACCTGAGCTACCCGCACCGAAGCCGTGTCAGCCGCACTTCCCGACCTCGCCACGATACCTACCGTACCGTTGCCTTCGGATCTCACCACGCCGTCGACCGACACCGCCGCCACCACCTCATCGAGCGTACTCCACTCAACGACCGCATCGACTATCGGGCTGCTGCCCGCGTCTGTGACGGAGGCCGAGAGACGCACCGTGTCACCGACCGCAGCGAATTCGATGCTGTCCGGCGTGACCGTGACGATCGCGGGCGCCTGCATGACGGTTGTTTCAGCAGTATCGGCGATGCCGCCAGATGCCGCCACGATGCCAGTGGTCCCATTCGCCACGGCCGTCACGGTGCCGTTTTCGTCCACCGACACTACAGCCGAATCCAGAGTAGTCCACTGTACGCCGGCGCCCTGGACCGCGTGCCCGTTTGCGTCGAGGACATCGGCTATCAATTGTCCGATCTCACCGAGCGATACGAGTGTGAGGACGGCCGGCGTCACCGTGATCCCGGCGGTCACCTGGGCTACTCTGATAGTCGCCGAGTCCGATGCGTCACCGGAGGTCGCCACGACAAGCGCCGTCCCATTTGCGACCGACGTTACGAGTCCACTCTCATCCACCGTGGCGACCGCCGGCGATCGCGACACCCATGACACCGGTATCGTCGGAACCGGGGCCCCATTGGCGTCACTCCCTGCCGCGGTCAGCTGCACGGTCATACCTAATGCCGAGAGGTCCGCATCACCGGGAGTCACCATCAAATGCGCCACCTCTTGCATCACTTCAACACCGATCGTATCGGCCACGTTGCCGACCCGGGCCACGATTTGGGTCGCGCCGTTGGACTCGGCGCGCACGATGCCAGTCCCTGACACACTTGCGACCGCGTCATCCCCACTGATCCAGACGACGTCGGGGTCAGCAACCGGGTGGCCGTTGGCATCGGCCACGGACGCAACGAGATGAGCCGTGTCACCAAGGGCGGCAAAGCTCACACTGGAAGGAACCACCGTGACCTTGGTGGGCGTTTGGTCGACGGTCACGGAGGCCGCACTGCCCTTGTCCCCGGTCATCGCCTCGATATTCGTCGTCCCGTTCCCCACGGCGGTTACGAGCCCACTCGCGTCGACCGTCGCGACACTCGGAGCCACGGACATCCACGTTAGCGCGACGCCGGCAATGTCATGGCCGTTTGCATCGGTAACGGTACCAGCGAGTCGTACCGTGTCGCCCAGTGCAGCGAGCCTGACAACCGCAGGCGTCACTGCTACCGTCGATACTTCCTGCGCCACCGTGACGGTCGCCGAGTCCGTCACGCCACCCGCGAACGCGACCACTGCGGCCACTCCATTGGCAACGGCCGTTACGCGTCCATCGGCGCTCACCGTCACCACACCAGCCTCTCTTGATGACCAAGTCACCTGGACCCCAGGAACCGGAGTGCCAGCCTTATCCCGGGCGACAGCTGTCAACGGCGCCGAGGCTCCTAGTGACACAAGCGTCACCTGCCTTGGAGACACCACGAGCTCGTCTACTGTAGTGCTAGGGCCCACGGATTCCCCGCATGCCATGAGCCCCACTAGCAGTGGGAGCTTACCCGGCAGGCGGAGGAAACCGAAGGCTCGGCAGGAATGCAGCGATCGCGTTGCACTGAGGTGGGGCTCGGAGCTGAGCATCTCGTGGCCGCGTACCCCCGTAGAGAAAGCTGTCGAGACGTTGGGACCGGACCCAATGTAGGGGCCAGCGCGCAACTCCCAGGCCAGTCCGTTTCAAGGGAAATATACCTGCGGCCCGCGGCTGCTCAGAGCGGATTCGCCATCGTGACGAAACGATGTGACACCATGGGGCGCACACGCATTCGTTGGGAACGCTCGCAACCGCTCGCCGCGCACCGAGCGATACCGTGGGCTCGAACTCGTCCACGATCCGCCAATCCCGACCCATCACCCAGAAACCGTGGCACTGCCGACACACTGCCGGCCACACACCTCATCTCCCCCACACCCTTCCCTCTCCGCCCCCAACGCGTAGATTGTGAACGCCTCTTGCAGCGACACAAACAGAGCGCGCGCCTCAGAACCCCATGCAACCCTCACCGGAGGAAGTATGAAGAAGATCCCTCGTCTGCTGGCATTCACCACCCTATCCACCATCGCCCTCGCGGGCTGTAGCGACAATGGCGGCACGAACACGGGCGACAAGTTACCGACGGCCGATGGGGCAATTGTGGCGCTCCAGGCTTTTGGCATTGCCTTGTCTGCCCTTGACGCCGTGGCCCCTGCGGGACCAGCCATGGTCGCGTCCGAGACACTCCCGTCGACACAGGTGGATTGCCCCAGCGGGGGCACCGCGACGGTCTCCGGTTCCTTCAATCAGACCGGTGAGTCGTCAGGGACGTTCAACCTCGACGAGACCCTGAATAGCTGCGGCGTGCCTGGCTCGGGCAGTGGTACGATCGTCATCGACGGGAATCTATCCCTCGACGCTGACATCCAGTCAGAGACCAGCGGGACATTCTCCATCACTGGTCAGTTCGACTTCACGTCCGGTAATCTGTCAGGCAGTTGCTCGATCGACTTCAACATCACGTTGCCGTCGTCGGTGTCCGGCTCCATCTGCGGTCAGAATATCGGCAGCTGATCCAGGGACGGAGTGGTGGATTTGCTATGGCGCGGGCGGAGGATAGCCGTTCCTCCGCCCGTGTCGCGCTTCAACGGGGGGCGAGCGGCCCGGCTTTCCGGCGCGGGCTACACCTCCCCCAGCGCCTGCTCCAGGTCTGCCAGCACGTCCTCGAAGTGCTCTACCCCGACGGACAACCGCACCAACCCCGGCGTGATACCCAACCGCCGTTGATCCTCGGGAACCACGTCCGCATGCGTCATGGTAGCCGGATGCTCGGCGAGGGACTCGGTGCCACCCAAACTCACGGCCAGTTTCACAAGCTGCAGCGCATTGAGAAAACGAAAGGCTCCAGCTTCCCCACCCTGCACCTCGAATGAGATCATCGATCCCGGTCCCGAGCATTGGCGGCGGTACAGCGAGAACATGGGATCGGCCTCGGTCAGCAGTCCCAAATAGTGCACGGATTCGACTCTTGAATGGTCGTTCAGGAAATCCGCGACGTAGCGCGCGTTCTTCATCTGCGCGGTCATCCGCATCTTGAGCGTCTCCAGACTGCGGAGGAGCAGCCACCCCGTCCACGGCCCCGCCATCGTGCCCATGAAGGTCCGGAGCGCACGCACCTGAGTCATCAACTCCTGCGAGCCCAGGCAGGCGCCGGCAATGAGATCCGAGTGCCCCCCGATGAACTTGGTAGCGGAATACAGCACCAAATCGGCGCCATGCTCCAACGGATGCTGCCACAGCGGCCCCAAGAACGTGTTGTCCACCATCACCACGGGCCGCTGCCCCTCGCGCGCGAAGCCATGACAGAACTCCGAGACCTCGGCGATGTCGACGAGCGCCATGGTCGGATTGGCCGGCGTCTCGATCAACGCCCCGGCCACCCGCCGATCACCCACCTCTTGGCGCACGCGGTCGGCAAACTCGCGCAAGGCGCACTCGGTGGGCATCTCCACCGGAACGACACCGAGTTCCGGGAGATAGTGCCGCACGAAATAGTCGGAACCGCCGTAGACAGGTTCGGAATGCAGCAGCACGTCACCCGGCCGCACAAACGTGAGCAGCGTCGTCGCGATGGCCGCCATGCCGCTCTCGAACACGGCGCCCGCCTCGGCACCGTCCCATAACGCAAGTCGATCCTCCAGAATCTCCAGGTCGGGGTTGTTGAGTCGGCTATAGATCAGCCCGAGCACTTCGGACGGCCCCTGCTCCCTCAGCCCGTAGGCGACTTCGAAGAACGCCTTGCCGTCCTCCGCCTTGTCGAACACGAACGTGGACGTCTGGAAGATCGGGCACTTGATGGCTCCCTCGGAGAGCATCGGGTCGTACCCATAGCTCATCATCAGGCTCTCCAGCCGCAGGTCGCGGCCGCCGATCGCCGTCTTCTTGTAGCGGGGCTTCAATGGTCGGTTTCTCGACACGATAGATCCCTCGGTGAAGGGTGGTCCTACCCGGAGGGTGGCGCGAGCCTCCGAGCAGGTCAAGGAGTTCCGCTGCTCGTTAAGGACGATTCATATGGTGCTTCAGCCGCGACGTCGACGTCAGTCCGATGCCGCCATCGTCACGGTGGCGACGCGCCAGGCACCCGGTTACGTCGCCACCTTCGATGCGGATTTCACGGCCGTGGAGGGGGTGACCGTCGTTCCCGGTTGATCGGGCATCGGCTCATGAGTCGTTCGGGCTCCCGAAGCCGGGCACTTCGCCGCAGACGCAATACCCTGGCCCGCCCGCTGCTCGACGCGCATAGTACCCGCGAGATTCGTGGAGTGGATTCTCACACCGGCGTTGGCGCGGCGGTGAGCGCGCGGGTCCTCACCGCCGAACAAACTCCTCCATCGCTTCGGCGAACCGATCGATTTCATCCACCGTCGTGTACACGTTGGGAGTCACCCGAATCCCGGTACAGTCGGGATGACCGATGCCCACCACGAAGATCCGGTGCTTGTCCCACAGGAACGAGGCCATCTCCCCGGGCTCCACCCCCTCGATGCCCATGTTCGCCAGGCCGCACGCCTGCGCGGGATCGTAGCTCGTGTGATGCACCACCCCCGGGAGCGACTCGAGCCGCTGCATCCATCGGTTCCGGAGATACCGCAGCCGGGCCGCCTTCCGTTCGGGCCCGATCCCCTGATGAAACGTCAGGGCCTCGGCGATCGCATTGTGGTTCGCCGCCGGATGAGTACCGATCTCCTCGAACTTCCTGATGTCGTCGTCCATCTCCGCCGTCGCCGCCATCAGCGGCCACACGTCCTTCACCTTCTCGCGCCGCATGTAGAGAAACCCCGTTCCGATCGGCGCGAGCAGCCATTTGTGAAGTGACGTACCGTAGAAGTCACACTCCAGGTCGTCACGCTGGAACGGGAAGTGGGCAAACGCGTGGGCGCCATCCACGATTGTCTGTATCCCGCGGGCGCGCGCCATGCGACAGATGGCCTTCACGGGGAAGATCTGCCCGGAAAGGTTGGTGATGTGGCAGAAGTGGATCACCTTCGTGCGCGGGGTGATCGCGCGCTCGAACCGCGCCACGAGATCGTCCATGCTCGGAGGGGGCGCCGGGAAGGAGATCTTGGTGATCACGATGCCCTCACGCCGGGCGCGCTGGTCCCACGTCGTGAGCATCCTCCCGTAGTCCTGATCGGTGGTCAGGACTTCGTCACCCGGCTCCAGATGGATCCCGAGCTGGCAGATCTCGAGAGCCTCGCTGGCATTGCGCGTGACGGCCAGCTCCTCGGGATCGCACCCGAACTCACGGGCCAGCCGCTGGCGCACCCCCTCGATCTGCGGTTCCAGCACCCGCCACATCGTATACGCGGGACCGTGGTTCGAGAAGTCGAGTTGCCGCTTCAACGCATCGTGCACGACCGTCGGACTCGGGCTCACCCCGCCGTTGTTCAGATTGACCCACGAGCGGTCGACCATGAACGCTTGCTGGATCTCACGCCAATACGCCTCGTCGGCCGCCTGCTCCTCGGGCGTCCCCTCACGACCGAGCGCCGCGGTCGCCGAGAATATGCGTTCGATTCCATCGCTCCTGAGGGCGGGTAGCGCCATCGCCGAACCGAACATCGAGTTGAGAAACACGCGGCGGCTGAGCACGAGAGGCCTCGCTGAGGAATGGGTGGAGTGTTCAGGACCAGTGTGGCGGCTGAATTACGCTGGGTCAAGGAGGGGGGGTGCCGTCTCACGTTTCACGTTTCACGTCCGACATCTTCCGCCCGGGCCTTCCGGTACAGCAGCACCGACCCCACGAGCGCGATCGTGGCAAACCCGAACCACTGGATCGCGTATGACCGGTGAGAGCCCTCGGTCAGCGGGGGGTCCGGAACCGCCCGCACCATCGGACCCGCGTCGGGCGGCGCGGTCGACCGCCGCAGCACCAGGGGAAAGAGCCGATACGGAAAACGCGCACCCAGTGCGAGTGGGTCGGGGGAGCGCACGCCCAACGGAAACTCGCCGCCCCCCACCGGCGTCTGGCGGGTATCGGCACCGCGGTGCAAATAGCCAGTGACCGCGGCCTCGGTCGGTTCCCGCACCAGCGCGAGGTCTGCCAGCGCACCGTCGGGCGAGGGCAACCACGCCCGCTCAACCATCACGGCCAGCGAATCGTCCACCATCAGTGGCGTGACGACATGGACACCGGGTACCCCATTGAGCGGGCGCAGCCACACCACGACTTGCCGCTCAAAATCGAAGGCGCCCGCCGCCGTGGCGCGGCGTTGCACGAGCGAGTCGAGATCGTCACGCAGCAGGGCCTCGGTGACCGTCACCGGACTCCGCGCTCGTTGGGATTGGATCGCGGCGTTCAACGCCTGGCGTTCGTGCAACCGACTGAGTTGCCACACCCCGAGTCGCGCGCACCCCAAGGCCGCCACCGCACCGACCACGAGGATGAGTCCGTGTTTCACCCGGCGGTCCGTCCCACCACCACGTCCGGGTTCATACCCAGAAAGAGCCCAGTCTCCACGACGCCGGGCAGCCGGCGCAGCCGGTCGTCCACCCCTTGGGGATCACGCAAGCCGCCCGAAAACGCACAGTCGATGATGTAGTTGCCCTCGTCGGTCACGTACGGCGTGCCGTCCAGGATTCGCAGTGTCGGTGCGGCGCCCAGGGCCTCCATCGGCACCAGGTTGGTTTTCCAGCCGAATGGGATCACCTCGACGGGGACGGCGAACTTCTGCCCCAACCGCTCGACGAGCTTGCCCTCGTCCACAACGATCACGTACCGGGCCGACGCTGCCGCCACGATCTTCTCCCACAACATCGCCCCACCGTGACCCTTGATGAGGTCGCCGTTGGGCGCCACCTCGTCGGCGCCGTCGATGGTGAGATCGACTCGCGGGTGTTCGTCCAGCGTGGTGAGCGGTATCCCCACCTCGCGCGCAAGTTCGGCCGCCCGGGTGGACGTGGGGATACCTGTGACGTCCGCCACCACGCCCTCATGCAGCATCCGTCCGAGCGCACGTACCACGAAGGCGGCGGTCGATCCGGTGCCCAATCCCAACACCATACCGGACATGACGCGCCGCACGGCGTCCTCCGCCGCGCGTCGCTTGAGTTCCCGCGGGTCGGTCATCGTCACACGGTTTCCAGAAAGTGCGTGAGGTTGTCGACCTGGAGCACCGGCCGGCCCCGTTCACGCAGCGCGTGGCGATCGCCTTCCGCCTGGGCGGCCAGCAGCCGGCCGAACGAGTACGGCGCACCGGGGATCGGCAGATCAGAGCCCACCGGCTCGAGCAGCTGCACGAAATGCCCGGTCGGCGGGCCGCCTTTGTGGAGCTGTCCCGTGGAATGCAAGAACCGTGGCCCATACCCGACGGTGACCACCACGCCCAAGCGCTCGGCGAGAATCGACTGCAGCTCGCGCAGACGCCGGTCGTGCTCCGGTGATGGCGGCAGCCAGGCGCAGACCGCGACGTAGTCTCCCGGTCGCACCCCGTCCTGGAACGCCTCGATCGCCCTGCGGCGCACCGGCCGCGGCGCTTCGCCGGCACCGCCGCGCTCGAGCACGTCCAGGGTGTTCCGCTTGCTCTCGGCCACGTTCGGTTGATCGAAGGGGTTCACGCCGAGCATGGAACAGGCAAGCGCGGTGGCGAACTCCCACCGGAAGAACTCCGCGCCCACCTGAGGGCCTCGCGCGGCGGCGAGTCGCAACGTCTCGCCGGCAAGCGCAGCCGCCTTCGCGGCCCGCTCGTAGCGCACCTCCGCGACCTCCGAGCGCGGCACACCGGTCATGTCGAGCACCGGGAGGATCCCCCGCCCGTCCTTGCCGGTGCTCTCGGCGACGAGCTGCTCGATCCACATCCCCAGCCATGCCAGGTCACCCGGGAGGTCGATCGCCAGCTTGTCGCGCCGATCCAGCGCCGCCCCACCGATCCAGGCTCCCAAGACCGCTCCGGGATTCTCGCTCAGCTCGGTCGTCCGCCCACACGCCCGCACCATGTCGGAGGCGCCATCAAGGACGGCCTCGGGATCCACGCCCACCAGGGCGGCGGGCGCCAGGCCGAACAGTGAGAGCGCAGAGTATCGTCCGCCGATGTCAGATGGATTGACGAGCAGGTCGAGAAACCCCTGCGACGAGGCCAGAGCCGCGAGCGGTGTCCCGCCGTCGGTGATGGCGACGAACTGGTCGGCGCGCTTGCCCGTCGCATGCCAGAAGTACTGCAGCAGCGATTGGGTCTCGATCGTGGTGCCCGACTTGCTCGCGACCACGAACAGGGTGCGGTCGAGGGGGCCGGTGGCCTCCACCGCACGCACGGCGCTCGGATGGATGGAATCGAGCATCTGGAACTCGGGCGCGCCCGTACGCGGCTCATGCGCCGCGTGCAGCACGACCGGAGCGAGACTGGACCCGCCCATGCCGAGCAGCACCACCCGATCGAATCGCCGCGCGACGTCCCTCGCCAGCCCGCGGAGCCGTGCAATCTCGGAGCGCATCGCGTCGATCACGGTCAGCCATCCGAGCCGATCCGCGATCTCGGGCGTGTCCGGGGTCCCTCCCCAGACCGACGGGTCGCGCTGCCAGATCCGCTCGACGATCCGCTGCGACGCGAGGGCGCCCAGTCGCTCCTCGGTCAAGCCGTCGAGACGGTGACTCACCGGGCCAGTAATCTCCGGACTTCGGTCGCGACCCGCGCCGCCGTAATGCCGTATTCGGCGTAGATGGTCTCGTACGGTGCCGAGGCGCCGAACCGTTCGATCCCCACAATGGCTCCGTCCTCGCCCACCCAGCGGTACCAGGATTGCGGATGGGCCGCCTCGACGGCAACGCGCGCGGCGACCGCCCTCGGCAGCACCGCCTCCCGATACGCCGCCGGCCGCGAGGCGAACAGCTCCATGCACGGCATGCTCACAACGCGGGTCGCGACGCCTTCGCGCTCGAGCCGATCCGCCGCCTCGACGGCAATGGACACTTCACTGCCCGATGCGACCACGACGGCCCGCGGCTCGGCGAACGCTTCCCGGAGCACGTAGGCCCCCTGGGCCACGCCGGCGGCCGCCCCCGCCCCTCCGGCGTGCAGATCGGGCACGTTCTGGCGCGTCAAGACAAGCGCGACCGGACCGCGCTCGTGTCGCAGTGCCACCCGCCACGCCTCGACCGTCTCCGCCGCATCCGCGGGCCGGATCACCAGCAGGTTGGGAATGGCGCGCAGCGCCGCCAGCATCTCGACGGGCTGATGGGTCGGACCGTCCTCACCCAACCCGATGGAGTCGTGCGTGAACACGTAGACGACCTTGCGATGCATGAGCGCCGCCAGGCGAATCGCGGGCCGCATGTAGTCGGAGAACACGAGAAACGTCCCGCCGAACGGAACGATGCCTCCATGCAGCGCCAGCCCGTTCATCACGGCGCCCATCGCATGCTCGCGCACGCCGTAGAAGATGTTCCGTCCACCCATGTTACCGGGACCGATATCGCCCACACCCTTCAGGGCGGTGTTGTTCGAGCCCGCGAGGTCGGCCGACCCGCCCAGCAGTTCGGGGATCGCCGGGGCGAGCGCCTGCAGCACCTTGCCCGACGCCTGCCGCGTTGCCATCGCGCCGGAAAGCTCCGGTAGATGGCTCTCCCAGCCGTCCGGCAAGCTGCCCCGCAGTCGTCTGGCGAACTCGACGGCCTCTGCGGGAAAACCGGTCGCATACGCATCGAACGCCCGGACCCACACGGCCTCGAGCTCGGCCCCGCGCTCCACGCACCGGCGCCATGCCGCGAGCGCCTCGTCGGGAACCGTGAACGGCTCTGGATACGGCCAGTCGAGGTTCTCCTTGGTGAGGCGCACCTCGTCGTCGCCGAGCGGTGCGCCGTGGGCCGCCGCCGAGTCCTGCTTGTTTGGGCTGCCGAATCCGATGTGCGTCCGCACCCGCAGCAGGGACGGACGATTCGTCACGGCCTTGGCGTCGGTGATGGCCCGATCGATCGCCTCGAGATCGTTCCCGTCCTCCACGGCGATCACGTGCCACCCGTACGCCTCGAACCGCCGCCCGACGTCGTCACTCCACGCGAGCGCCGTCGGGCCGTCGATCGTGACGCGATTGTCATCGTACAGCGCGATCAGCCGACCGAGCCGCAAATGGCCGGCGAGCGAAGCGGCTTCATGCGAGATCCCCTCCATGAGGTCACCGTCGCTCACCACCACATACGTGTGGTGATCGAGCACCTCGTGGCCCGGCCGACCATACACCGCCGCGAGGTGCGCCTGCGCCAGCGCGAGACCAACGGCATTCCCGAACCCTTGTCCGAGCGGCCCGGTGGTGGTCTCGACACCTGGGGTCAGCCCGCGCTCCGGATGCCCGGGGGTAATGCTGCCCCACTGGCGGAACTGCTTCAGGTCGTCGAGCGAAACGTCGTACCCGCTCAGATGGAGCAATCCGTACAGGAGCATCGATGCGTGCCCCGCGGAAAGCACGAACCGATCCCGACCGGCCCACTGCGGATTTACCGGATTATGCCGCAGGTGTCTGGTCCACAACACATACGCCATCGGAGCCATACCCATTGGCGCGCCGGGATGCCCGCTCTCCGCTCGCTGGACCGCGTCCATCGCGAGCGCACGCAACGTGTTGACGCACAACTGATCCAGCGCGGGCATGGACGAAACGGCAGCCTGTCGCATGTCGAGCAGGTCTCGTGATAGGAGGTTCAAGGTGGCAAGAAGATAGCACGAAACACGCGCCTTGGGGCGGGGGTTTTCACCTCCATTTCACAGAGCCTTCAGAGGGGATGTGATACCATGCGGGTGCGACAACAAGGGGGGCCCGCGTCCGCACCTGGCGTGGTGGTGGTCGTCCTCCTTGGACTCATGGCGGCGGGATAGCTCGCAACGTGGGACGAGTGCCCGGCAAGGCTGTGAGTCAATAGTCCGGAGGCTCTGTGAGAGGCGGACGCGGGCAAACGGGCTCGCAGAGACTGACCGGTTGATCGGCGAACGCATGTTCGCTGAGCGGCCCCGACCACACACGGGCGAGCGCCCAGGTTGGGGCCGCGTTCGTTAGGGCGGCCGGCGCCGTGACACTCGGCCCGGCCTGTTATTTTGCGTCATGCCAAACCCATTCGATTCCCGCTCGACCCTCGAACTCAACGAGGGACGCGGCACGATTTTCCGGCTGGATGCCCTCGCGCGCGCGGGCGTCGCCAATGTCGACCGACTCCCGTTCTCCATCCGCGTCCTGCTCGAGAACGTCTTGCGCCACGCAGGCACCGGTGCGATCAACGAGCAGCATGTCCAGCTCGTCGGATCCTGGACCCCGGAACCGGACCGCAGCCGGGAAGTACCGTTCATGCCGGCCCGCGTCGTGCTTCAGGACTTCACGGGCGTGCCCGCCGTCGTGGACCTGGCGGCGATGCGCGATGCCATCGCGGCGCTCGGCGGCGACTCCGACCGCATCAACCCCCTCGTGCAAACCGACCTGGTCATCGACCACTCGGTCCAGGTGGATTTCTTCGGCTCGCACGACGCGTTTCGACGCAACGTCGACCGGGAGATGGAACGCAACAATGAGCGATACGAGCTGCTGCGGTGGGCTCAGCACGCGTTCCGCAATTTCCGCGTCGTCCCGCCGGGAACGGGGATCGTGCACCAGGTGAACCTGGAGTACCTGGCGGACGTCGTTCGGACCGTCGACCAGGATGGGGAGGCAGTTCTCTTCCCCGACACGCTGGTGGGAACCGACTCTCACACGACCATGATCAACGGCATCGGTGTGGTCGGATGGGGCGTGGGCGGCATCGAAGCGGAAGCCGTCATGCTGGGGCAGCCCTACTTCATGCAGCTCCCCGAAGTGGTGGGCATGCGCCTGACGGGGGAGCTGCCGGAGGGCGCGACGGCCACGGACCTCGTGTTGGTCGTCACCCAAATGCTCCGGAAGTTCGGCGTGGTCGGCCGGTTCGTGGAGTTCTTCGGACCGGGCGTTTCGGTGCTCGGGCTGGCGGACCGCGCGACCCTCGCCAACATGGCGCCCGAGTACGGCGCCACGATCGGTTTCTTTCCCGTGGACGACGAGACACTGCGGTACCTCCGGCGCACCGCGCGTCCCCCCGCCGTGACCGATCGTGTCGAGCGCTACTGCAAGGAGCAGCACCTATTCCTGACACACGACACCCCGGACCCCGAGTATTCCGCGGTGCTCGAGCTGGATCTCGCGACGGTCGTTCCCTCGATGGCCGGACCGCGGCGCCCACAGGATCGTGTCCCGCTCGCCGAAGTGAAGGAATCGTTCGCGCAGGTGCTCCCCAACCTCGTCCCGTCCGGCGCGAAGCGGAATCTCGACGAGCACAACGCCGCGCGTTGGTCGGGGGAAGGTGGCCAGACCCCCAATGTGGCGGCGGCGGCCGCGGTGGCGGCGCCGGTCCCGGCGGCGAGCATCGAGTACGAGGGCAACCGCTTCGATCTCCACGACGGCTCTGTAGTCATCGCGGCGATCACGAGTTGCACGAACACGTCCAACCCTTCCGTCATGGTCGGGGCCGGGTTGGTCGCTCGGAAGGCCCGCGCCAGAGGACTCGGGCGGCGGCCGTGGGTAAAGACGAGCCTTGCGCCGGGCTCCAAAGTGGTCACGCAGTATCTCGCGGCGGCGGAACTCATCGACGACCTCGAAGCCCTCGGATTTCACCTCGTGGGTTACGGATGCACAACCTGTATCGGCAACAGCGGGCCGCTTGCCGAGCCGATCGCGCGGGCCATCGAGGAACACGAGCTTGTGGTGGCGGCGGTGCTGAGCGGGAATCGGAATTTCGAAGCCCGAATCCATCCGCAGGTGCGGGCCAACTATCTCGCGTCGCCGATGCTCGTCGTCGCGTATGCGATCGCCGGCCGTATCGACATCGATCTTGCCACAGAGCCGCTGTCCGTGGACCCAAACGGCGACCCCGTGTTCCTCAAGGACATTTGGCCCTCAACGCGGGAGGTGCGCGACGCCGTGGCCGCGGCGTTGACCCCACAGATGTTTGCGGAGGAATATGCGCGGGTGTTCGAGGGAACGGACGCGTGGCAGGCACTCCCGCTCCCCGAGGGAAGCGGCGGTCGGTTTGCCTGGAACGCGGACTCCACGTACGTCGCCAATCCGCCGTTCTTCGAGGGCATGGGTCTCGAGCCGCCGACCAAAGGTGACATTACGCAGGCACGGGTCCTGGCGTGGCTGGGTGACTCGGTTACCACGGACCACATCTCTCCGGCGGGGGCCATCGCCAAGGATGGCCCAGCAGGACGGTGGCTGATCGATCACGGGGTGAAACCCGTCGAGTTCAACACGTTTGGATCGCGGCGGGGTCATCACGAAGTGATGATGCGCGGCACGTTCGGAAACATCCGCATCCGCAACCGTCTCGTGCCGGACAAGGAGGGCAACTGGACCCGCTATCATCCCTCCGGTGAGGTCACCAGCATCTTCGAAGCGGCGATGCGCTATCGTGACGCCGGCACCCCACTCGTGGTGTGGGCGGGCAAAGAGTACGGCACCGGCAGCTCGCGCGACTGGGCGGCCAAGGGAACCGCTCTCCTCGGCGTGCACGCGGTCATCGCCGAGAGCTACGAGCGGATCCACCGGTCGAACTTGATCGGCATGGGCGTCCTGCCCCTGCAGTTCCGGACCGGAGAAGGCGCACAGGCGCTCGGCCTTACCGGACAGGAGATCGTCACCATCCGCGGCGTGGCGGCCGACACGGTGCGGCCTGGGGCCACCGCACGAGTGTCGGCGCAGCGGGAGGATGGCACGACCGTGGCGTTCGACGTGCTCGTGCGACTGGACACCGGCGTTGAGGTGGACTACTACCGTCACGGCGGGATCCTGCCGTACGTGCTGCGCCAACTCGCCGTGTAGATCAGTCCGCGAGGAACCGTTCGATATCGAGCCACTGCTTCCAGGCGTCCTGGTGGCCTAGCTCCATGAGGAGTCCCGTGTACTCGGGTTCGAAGAGCAGGTAGCTCATCAGACCGCTCGCGCGGCCCTGATCGCCGCCGAGACTCCGTAGCGCCGTGCGCGCCACGAGGGAGAGTCTGGGCTCCAGCCCGCTCGCCATCGCACCCACGTCGCGGGACGGGCGCACCATCAAGAGCGCGATCTTCTCCAGCGGCTCCGCGAGCGTGGAGTCCGTGGGAACGGCATCGATCAGTTGGTTGATGCGCAGCAAGCGTTCGGCGTCGGCGTCGAGCGCATCCAGAAACACCGAATGCAGCAGCGTGCCCAGGACCTCCGCCGCGGTCGGATACACCGGTTCGCGCCGTTCCGCCCAACCGAGCGTCTCGGTGGGCCGCGCGCGCATGGCGATGGCGATGATCTTGCGCGCGCCGAGGTGGATGGCGGGCGCGAGCGGGGCGGACTGACGCACGCTGCCGTCCCCGTAGTACGCGTTGCCGATGCGCACTGCCGGAAACACGAGCGGGATCGCCGCCGACGCCATCACATGATCGATCGTGATGGCCGCGCGCACCGAAAGGCGCCGATGGCGCGCCCACATTCGCAGGTCATCCACTCCGTCGATGAACGACACCGTGTCGCCCGTCGCATAGCTCGTGGTGCTCAAGGCCGCCGCGCGCAGGCGGCCCGACTCGATGTTCCGCCGGATCCCGGTGAAGTCCACCGAGCGCGTGAGGAACTCCCTGAGCGGACGCATGTGCATCAGCCCGTGCAGCGACGGCGGCGCCAAACGACGGCCCAACACGAGGTTCGTCACACCGCGCAGGACGGACCGTGCGAGTTTCGTCGGACGGACCTCGTACACCTGAGACGGCGTCAGCCGCAGCCACTCCCCACGCAAGTTCTCCACCGCGGGGCGAAACGGCCCGGGGTGCGCGGCCAGGTGGAGCGCGTTGATCGCGCCGGCGGAGACTCCGGTGACAATCTGGAATTGCAAATCCGGCGCGCGCTCGGCGATCGCCGAGAGCACCCCAACCTGATAGGCGGCCCGCGCCCCACCACCCGAGAGGACAATCCCGAGCAGACGATTGCTGTTCCCCGCACTCATGGCGACACGAAAAGTGCAGCGGGACTCCGTCGCACACCAGCGGCATGGTACCCCAGGCCCTCGGCAACTAACTTGGCACGCATGGCGTTCCATCTCCCCCTGGACGAACTCGAGATCCGGGCGACTCGCGCTGGCGGCCCCGGAGGACAGCACGTGAACACCAGTTCGACGCGCGTCGAAGTGCGCTGGAACGTCGCGCACACGGGCAGCCTGTCACCCAGCCAGCGCGCGCGCGTGCTCGAGCGTCTCGCGACGCGCATCGCACGCGACGGCACGCTGCGCGTGGTGGCCGGCGCCCGCCGATCGCAGGCGCAGAATCGTGACGCCGCCATCGCCCGGATGACAGCGCTCGTCACGGCCGCCCTGCACGTCCCCAAAGCGCGGCGCGCGACCAAGCCGCCGAAGTCCGCGGCGGAGCGACGCCTCCGCGAGAAACGCCAGCGTGCGCTGCGCAAGGAGCGGCGGCGGCCACCCGGCGGAGACGACGCCTGACGCACCGCGTCGGCCATCAGGGCACCCGTTCCGAGCAGGTCAGGGGCAAGAAGAAAGCGGCATCCCGAGGGAACGCCGCTTTCCGTCGCCGTACCGTATCTCGTACCCATGCTAGAGCTGTTTGACTTCCTCCACGAGCTTCTTCACCGAGTCCTTTGCGTCGCCGAACAACATCGACGTCTTCGGGTCGAAGAACAGCGGGTTCTGCACGCCCGCGAACCCGGGACGCATGCTCCGTTTCAAGACGATCACGTTGCGAGACTTGTCCACGTCGAGGATCGGCATGCCGGCGAGCTCACCGGTGGACTTGCGCGCGTCCGGGTTCACGACGTCGTTGGCCCCGATCACCACGGACACGTCGGTGCGCGGGAACTCGGGGTTGATCTGGTCCATGTCGTAGAGCTCGTCGTACGGAACATTGGCCTCGGCAAGCAGCACGTTCATGTGTCCCGGCATCCGGCCGGCCACCGGGTGGATCGCGTACTTGACCTCGACCCCCCGCGCCGCGAGGAGATCGGCCAGTTCCCGGACCTCATGCTGCGCCTGGGCCACGGCGAGGCCGTATCCCGGCGCGAACACCACCAGATTGGCGTAGCCCAGCATCATCGCCGCGTCCTCGTGCGTGACCGACCGCACCGTCTGGTCGCCCGCGCCGCCCGGCCCGATCGCGGAGTCCGTGGCCCCGGCGCCGAAGGCGCCGAACAGCACGTTGGTGAGTGACCGGTTCATCGCCCGACACATGATGTTGGTCAGGATGAGCCCGGACGCACCAACCAGCGCTCCACTGATGATCAGGCCCTCGTTGTTAATCACGAATCCGGTCATCGCGGCGGCGATGCCCGAATACGAGTTGAGCAGCGAGATCACGACCGGCATGTCGGCGCCGCCGATCGGGATCACCGAGAGCACCCCGAGCAAGAGCGCCAGTCCGGCCAGGGCCATGAATCCGGTCGGGTTCTGCGGCGCCGCAACGAGCCACACCACGAGACCGAGGACCCCCAGCAACAGGATGGCGTTGAGCGTCTTCTGCAGCGGATACGTGACGGCCTTCCCCGTCAGCAGCTCCTGGAGCTTGCCGAACGCCACGAGGCTGCCGGAGAATGTGAGTCCCCCGATCAACACCGAGAGTTGGATGGTGACGCCCACGTTGATGGCCGGATCCTGCCCGGCGCTGAGAAAGCGGAGGAACTCCGCACCGGCCACCAGGGCCGAGGCGCCGCCCCCAAATCCGTTGAGCAGCGCCACCATCTGCGGCATCGCGGTCATCTTGACGGTGCGCGCGAAGATCCCTCCCACCAGGGACCCGATCACCAATCCTATGATGATCATCGGCCATGACAGGATATCAGCGAAGACGAGCGTCGCGACGATGGCCAACAGCATGCCGATCGACGCGATGAAGTTGCCGGATCGCGCCGTGGCGGGTGACGACAGCCGCTTGAGACCGAGGATGAAGAGGATCGCCGCGGCGAGGTAGAACAGCTGGATGAGCGCAGCCATTTACTTCTCCCCCGGCTTCTTGAACATCCGCAGCATGCGGTCGGTCACGAGAAACCCACCCACCACGTTGATCATGGCGAAGATGACCGCGAACACTCCCAAAACCGACGCCAGCACCGTGTCGCCGCGGCCGGCGACGATCAGCGCCCCGATGATGGTGATGCCCGAAATCGCGTTCGATCCCGACATCAGCGGCGTGTGCAGCGTTGGGGGTACTTTGGTGATAACCTCGAACCCGATGAACATGGCGAGGACGAACACCACGAAGAGCCCCACCAAAGTCTCGATCATGCCCCGGAACCTCCCTCCATCGCCTGGCGGGTCCGCTCGTGCACGACGTTGCCGTCGTGCGTGATACAGGTCCCACTGATGATCGCATTGTCGAAGTCCAGCTTCATGGCGCCGTCCTTCAACAGTTCGCCGAGGAACGCCAGGACGTTCTTTGCAAACATCTGACTCGTGTGGGTCGCCATTGACGCCGCCACGTTGGTCGGGCCGATGATGGTGACGCCGTGGCGTTCGATCGTTGCCCCCGCTTGGGTGAGCGCGCAGTTGCCACCCGTTTCACACGCGAGATCGACGATCACCGCGCCCGCAGGCATGTCGCGCACGGCGGCCTCCGTAATGAGCGTCGGAGCCTTCCTACCGGGGATCTGTGCCGTCGTGATAATGACGTCCGCGGTTTTGGCCTGCTCGTGCAGAAACGCCACCGTGCGCTCCTGCTGATCCGCCGTCTGCTCCCTGGCGTAGCCGCCCTCCCCCTCCGCTTCCACCGCCTCGGGCGCCACGAATCTGGCGCCGAGACTCTCGACCTGTTCGCGCACCGCCGGTCGCACGTCAAAGGCATCCACCTGAGCACCGAGGCGTTTGGCCGTGGCGATCGCCTGGAGTCCGGCCACGCCCGCGCCCAACACCAGCACTTTGGCTGGCCGGATCGTGCCCGCGGCGGTGATGAGCATCGGGAAGAACTTTGGCAATTGCCCGGCGGCCAGGAGCACGGCCTTGTACCCGGCGGCCGTGGCCTGCGACGAGAGGACGTCCATCGACTGCGCGCGGGTGATCCGCGGCAGCAAATCCAGGCTGAAGCTCGTCACCTTGCCTCGGGCGAACGACCGCACCAACGCATGATTCGTGAGCGGCTGCCACACCCCGAGGAACGCACCGCCCGAGCGCAACACCCCCGCGTCCGCGGGCTGCTGCACCGATACCACCAGATCGGCGGTGGCGAAGATCTTGGCCTTGTCCGCCTCGACCGCAGCCCCCACCCCCAGGTACGCCGCGTCGTCATAACCCGCCGCCGCTCCGGCACCGGACTCGATCCGCACGTCGATCGATTGCGCGACCAGACGTTTGACAACGTCCGGCGTCAGCGCGACGCGGCGCTCGGCTTCCTGCGACTCACGCAGAACCGCGAGGATCACTGTACCTCCTGTTCCCGTTCAGACACACGACGGGAGCGGCACAAGCGCCTGTCAGCCGCGGTGGGCGTACCCGCTCGCACACGACTGTCAGCGCCCGATCCGCTCCCCATCACTCCCACGCCCCAGCGTCCCGCTGGACGGAGTTGGCGGCCGAAATGTAGCACGGTGGCCCCTCGATTGGGACCACCATCTCAGCCGCCGCGGGTGTGCATTTCCCGGTGCGGGTCGCTGCGCAATCCGTCGGGAGCGTAGAGGGGTCCGCGCCCCCGTAGACCGAGCCGCTCCTCCGCACCGCGATCGCGGCGCCCACGCCACGTCCCGATCACCGCCTCCCGCAATTCCGCGTCGCTCACGCCGCCGCGCAGCAGCTCGCGCAGGTCCGTCCCCTCGCGCGCGTACAAGCAGCGAAACCAGACGCCGTCGGCCGTCACGCGGCTGCGATCGCACGCCTGGCAGAATGGCGCCGTCGTGGACGCAATGATCCCGAACCGGGTACCGTCGGGCAGCCGATACCGCACCGCCGGTGCACTCACAGCCTCGCCCGCCGGTTCCGCGGTGGCCGCGCCGTGCCGCCGGGCGATGAGGTCGAGCAACTCCGCTCGCGACACCACCCGGTCCGGGCTCCACTGGGTGGCGCCGCCGACGTCCATGTACTCGATCAGCCGGACTTCGAGGCCAGCGTCGCGCCCGAAGGCAAGGAGATCACCGACCTCATCGTCGTTCGTGCCCCGGACGATCACCGCGTTGAGCTTGGTGTGGGCGAAGCCGGCGTCCGCGGCCGCCGTGATTCCCCGCAGCACATCCTCATGCCGACCGCGGCGGGCCAACGCCTGGAACCGGTCGGCCCGCAGCGTATCGAGACTGATCGTCACCCGATCCAGGCCCGCCTCCCGCAGCGCGCGCGCAAAGCGGTTCAGCAGCAGCCCATTGGTGGTGAGGGTGATCTCACGAATGCCGGGAATCGTCCGCAGCAGGGCGACGAGCGCGGGCAGCTCGTGACGCAACAGCGGTTCTCCACCCGTCAACCGCAGCTTGGACACGCCGCACGTCGCAAACACACCAGCCACTCGCGTCAACTCTTCAAACGTGAGCAACGAGGGCTTGGGCAACCACACGTAGTGCTCTTCGGGCATGCAGTAGTGGCACCGCAGGTTGCACCGGTCCGTGACCGAGAGCCGGAGGCTCTGTAGCGGGCGTCCCAAGGCGTCCGTTTCGGGTGTGTGGGTGCGGGCAAGCGTCATAGTCGTGGGAAGCTACCCGTCCCCCATGGCGGCAGCCACCCCAACCGCCCTGCTTGCCACGCCGCGGTCCGGCCGGGAGATTCCGGGCCATGAGGGACCGTCACTGGCTCGCGTGGGCCATGCTGGGCGTCGTCGCCTGCGGTACCACGGCGGACTCCGGCCAGGGCGTCTCGTGGCAGCTGGCGCGCCAGCGGGCCGCGAGGATCAGCCGCATTCACTACGTGCTGCACTTCGATATCCCGGAGCAACTCGACGCGAAGGTGCGGGGTCGGGTGGATGTCGCTTTCGATCTGTCAGACGCCGGGACACCGGTCGTGCTGGACTTCGATCCGCAGGACGGCGCCGTCAAAGAGGTCGTCATCAATGGCGCCCCGGCCGCGGTTGGGTGGGACGCCGGGCACATCGAGTTGCCCTCGACGGCGCTGGCCGTGGGCCCGAACACCGTGCACGTCGCATTTGTGGCTGGGAACGGCGCGCTGAATCGCAATCCGGACTACCTCTACACGTTGTTCGTTCCCGATCGGGCCTCCAGCGCCTTCCCGAGTTTCGACCAACCCAACCTCAAGGCCACGTACGAGCTGTCGCTGTCACTCCCGGCGAGCTGGGCGGCCCTCGCCAACGGTGCCATGACCTCCGATTCGACGGCGGATGGCCGCCGCTTCGTGAGCTTCGCCGAGACCCAGCCTCTTCCGACCTACCTGTCGGCGTTCGTCGTCGGGCGGTTCCGGGTCGACAGCTCCGTCCGGGGTACACGCACACTGCGCCTGTTCCATCGCGAGAGCGACACCGCGCGGATCGTCCAGAACGTGGACGCGATCTTCGACCTCCACGAGACCGCCATTGCCTGGATGGAGGACTACACGGGTATCCCCTACCCTTTCGGGAAGTTCGATGTCGTGGCGATTCCGGCGTTCCAATACCGCGGCATGGAACACCCCGGCGCCATCCTCTACCGGTCGTCCGCACTGTTTCTCGATGAGGCGCCGACCCAAGATCAGCGCCTGGCGCGCGCGTCGGTCATCGCGCACGAGACGGCGCACATGTGGTTCGGCAACCTCGTCACCATGGCGTGGTTCAACGACGTCTGGATGAAGGAAGTCTTCGCCAACTTCATGGCGGCGAAGATCGTGAACCCGTCCTTCCCCACCATCAACCACGATCTGCGCTTCTTCCTCGCGCACCATCCGGCTGCGTATGGAGTCGACCGGACCGAGGGGACCAACGCGATTCGGCAGAGCCTCGACAACCTGTCCGAGGCTGGTTCCCTCTACGGCGCCATCATCTACCAGAAGGCTCCCGTGGTCATGCGGCAGCTCGAACGGATGACGGGCGAGACGACGATGCGGGACGGCCTGCGCGAGTACCTCCTGGCACACCAGTTCGGCAACGCGACGTGGCGCGACCTCATCGCGATCTTGGATCGGCTCGTGGATATCGACTTGACCAGATGGAGCGACGTGTGGGTGGAGACGCGCGGCCGACCCGAGATCGAGGTGCTGCACACGGGGGATCGGCGTTTTCTCGCCAACGTGCGCCTGCGGCAGAGCGATCCGGTCGGGAGGCGCGTGACCTGGCTCCAGGACATCGATCTCGCTCTGGGGTCGACAACAGACAGTGCGCGCCACGTGCGGGTGCGGTTGGACCGCGAGAGCGTCGAGCTCAAGGCCTTGAATGGGATCCCCACACCCGAGTGGATCGTGGCGGGAGCGGATGGCGTTGGGTACGGCCATTTCCGGCTCGATCGCCACTCGCGCGAAACCCTGGTGCAGGAGCTGCCTGCGGTCGCGGACCCGGTGATTCGCGCCGTAGCGTGGATGGGACTCTGGGAGGCGATGCTGGCGCGTGAGCTGCCGGCTCGGCAGCTGCTCGAAGCAGGGCTGCGCGTGCTCCCGCACGAGCCCGACGACTTGATCGCGCAACGGGTGCTCCGCGATGTGGGGGACGCGTTCTGGCGCTACCTGGACAACGACAGCCGGTCGGACGTCGCCCCCGACGTGGAGGCGGCCCTGTGGCGTGCGTTGCGCGCCGCCGGCCACACGCCCGGCCGCCGAGCGGCGATCTTCGACGCGTACGTCTCGATCGCCACGACGGCCACAGCGGTCGGCCACCTCGAAGCCCTGTGGCAGGCGAACATCACCATCCCGGACCTGCCCATGACCGAGCGGCGCCGCACGCAGCTGGCTCTGGAGCTGGCCGTCCGCGATGTCGAGGGCGCACACGATATTCTGGGGCAGCAGCTGTCGTCGATCGCGAACGCCGATCGGAACGCGCAGTTCGGGTTCGTCATGCCCGCGCTCGATCCCGACTCGACCGTGCGGGATTCCGTCTTCCAGAGCTTCGCCGACCCGGCCAATCGCGAGCACGAGCCCTGGGTACTCGAGGCGCTGAGCTACCTGAATCACCCCCTGCGGGCCCGGTCCAGCGAACACTTCCTGCTGCCGGGTCTCCAGCTCGTCGAGGAACTCGAACGCACCGGAGACATCTTCTTCCCGCTCGACTGGCTCAACGCCCTGTTCAGTGGCCACCGGTCCCGCACCGCCGCCGCCGCCGTCCGCCGCTTCCTGAGTGAGCGCCCCCGCTATCCGGCGAGGCTCAAGGGCAAAATCCTCCAGGCCGCCGACCCGCTGTTTCGTGCTTCAGGCGTACGGTGATTCCCCTCGCGGAGAAACTCGCTCTGGACGGATCGCCAACAATTGTGCAGAATTGCAGACACGAGCGAGGGGGTACGGGCCCCGAATACCACCCCACTCGGGATTCCAGCGTATTCTTAAAGCGTTGTGCGGCAACCAGATAGCGCCAGCACGCTGCGACGAGGGAACCCTTGGCACAGTTCTGGCGCTATTATTCGGTGGAGGTTCACTCCCACACGGAGCGCGACATGACCGGGTGCACTGAGAGCGGACTCGCGACTCATCTGCGCGATCTCGATGAGGCGGTGGAACGCCTCTCGCCGAGCGTGGAGTCGTTGGCCCAGGCGCTCTCCCCGGGCGAACCGGTCGCGCGCGAGGTCATCACCGGCGGGTTCAAGTACACAATTCCGGTGCGGTTTCCCGACGGCGTCGGCGATGGCCAGGTAATCGCACAGGTGTTTCGCTATCGCGATCACGTACGGCTCGACGTCGAAATCGCACACAACCGGATGTTCGCCCGTCCCGACGGTTCGCCGTCGGACCGGCGGTGCTTCCTGAATGACTACGTGGCGTCGCTCAAGCTGCCACCGCAGGCGAGCGAGCTTCCCGTGGATTTTCGCCGCGAAGTGGTGAGCGGCGTCCACGCGGCGCGAGAGGCGGTCCAACGGCACAACCGCATGCAGGTGGCACCGTGGAATCAGGTGCTCGTGGTCGAGGGCGCCGCGGCACTGACACAGGTTCCCGAAGCCGAATAACGTCGCGCCCACTGGCAGCACCCTGACGGCGTGTCCGCCGGACACGCCGTTTCTTGTTACCGCCTAGCGGTCGACAATGACCGTGACCGCCGCCCACGAGTCGGTCGGATCCATCGTATAGCGCGCGTCGCCGACGTGCACGGTGGTCTCGTCGGCGCGGGCATCCACGTCGACATAGGGAAACCGGGCCCACTGGAGGAAGCGACGGAGGTCGGGGGACTCCGCGGCGACGCGCGGCACGGATTGCGGATCGTAGCGGGGCAGCGCGAGGGCTTCGAGCGCGACACGAGGCCTGCCAAACACGTCGTGTGAGCCGACTCGATACACCCCGTCAATCTCCGCCACGACCACACGTCGAAACGGCGTCACGGGGATCGGCGACACCATGACGCGATCCGGTGCCCCCAGGCCGCGACCGACAAGCTCGCGCGACACGTCGTACCGGGCCAGTCGTCCGATCCCCGCCAGAACCACGACGTACACGCCAAGTCCCGCGAGTGCCAGTCGCGCGGGCCACACGCGCGGCGCCCCCCCTCCGCCGGCGACGGGGCGCCCCGCGGCGAACCACCCAACCGCGAGGGCTGCCCACACCCACGGATCGACGATGAACAACGTGTCACCGTAAAACCACCGGGCGGAGAACGGCATCAGCCACCGCATGCCGTAGGTGTTCAAGAAGTCCAGCAGCGGGTGGGTCAGCACCGCCACGGCGGACAGCAACAGCAGCTGCGTCGGACGGACGGGTGGCGTGTCCGGTCTGAGCCGCTGCCGCACCAGTCGGTGCCACAACCAAATGGCGCCGCAGAGAACGAATGGCCACAGCGCGACGGCGAGCACCCCGTGGGTCCATCCCCTACGGAACGCGAGCGCCGAGGTGGGCCCGGCCACGTACGCCAGGACGTCCACATCGGGGATGTTGGCGCCAATGACCAGCGCCGCCGTCGCCAGCGGCGTACGTCGCTCGAGTCCGGTTCGCGCGAGCGTGGCGCCGACGAGCGTGTGGCAGACGGGGTCCATCAGGTATCACCGTCCGGATCACACCGCTCGCAGGGACAATGGGCACGCAGGAACTCGTAGGTATAGATCCCCGTGCCGTGCCCGTCGCTCCAATCGATCTGGATCGCGTAGCTCCCAACCAATCGTACCGACAGCGCACGGACGTCCGCTGCAACGCTCGCGACGTCGAGGAGTACCCGGCCCGTCATCTCGTCGCGGCACCCGGCGCACGGGCACGCCACCCGCAGGGCCCGAGCCGGGAAGACACCTTCGTGCCCTTCTTCCCACGTGATCGTGAGGGCGTCGTCCCCGCGATGAATGCGCTGCGGGATCGGTGCCGCCGTCACGACTCCAGCGTGGCGGACACGGTGATGGTGACGTTGCCGGCGAGGGCTTTGGACACGGGGCAGTTCTGCTTCGCGCCCTCGGCCGCCGCTTCGAATCCCGCTTGGTCGATCCCCGGCACGCGACCGCGCGTGCTGAGTTCCATCGTCGCGATCGCCCAGCCACCATCGCGTTGCTCGATCGTGCAGCGCGCGGTCGTGGCGATCTGCTGTGGCGGGGTGCCGCCGCGCGTCAGGCCGGCCGCGAGCGCCATGCTGAAGCACGCCGCGTGCGCCGCGGCGATCAACTCCTCGGGGTTGGTCCCCGCCGCACCTTGAAACCGCGTCGGGACACTGTAGGCCCCCTGGAACGCCCCCGACCCCGCCGCAAACGTCCCCCCTCCGACTTCGAGATCGCCCGTCCAGACGGCATTCGCCGTACTCGTCGGCATGGTCGTGTTTCTCCTTCTCGTCTCAATGGTTGACCGGCGACACAATTTAACCGCCTGGCGACCGCGTGGGCCCACGTTCGGTGGTGTTAACATTCGCCCCCAGCATGGAACACACGTTCACTCCGGCATGGTGGCTCCCCGGGCCGCACGCACAGACGATTGGGGCTCGCCTACTGCGGCCCGCCTCGGGTGTCGCGCTGCGCCGCGAGCGACTCGAGCTGCCGGATGGGGATTTCGTGGATCTGGACTGGGTGGTGGGCTCCGACAACGAGACCGCACCGAGCACCGCACCCGTCGTCCTCGTGCTCCACGGCCTGGAAGGCAGCGCCCAATCCAGGTACATGCTCGAGGCCTATCGCGCGCTCCGGCGCGAAGGGCTCGCACCAGTCGGACTCAATTTCCGCTCCTGCAGCGGCGAACCCAATCGCCTCGCCCGCCTGTACCACTCCGGCGATACGGAAGACATCGGCGCCGTCCTGCAGGTCCTGCGCGCTCGATTGCCCGCCGCCCGCCTTGGCGCCCTTGGGTTCTCGCTCGGCGGGAACGCACTGCTCAAGTACCTCGGGGAGCACGGCCGGGATGTGCGCACTCCACCGATCGCGGCGGCGGGGGCGATTTCGGTGCCGTACGACCTGGCCGCCGGGGAGCGTCAGCTCCGCCGCGGAGCCGGCCGAATCTATCTGGCGTACCTCCTCCGCAAGCTGCGCCGCAAAGTGCGGCTCAAACGCGCCGTGCTGCGCGACCGGGTGGACGTAGAGGCCCTGCTCCGCTCCCGCACGTTTCGCGAGTTCGACGAGTTGGGCACCGCGCCGCTCCACGGGTTCGCGGGGGCGGATGACTATTACGCCCGCTCGAGCTCGGGACCGTTCCTGGGGGCGATTGCCGTCCCCACGATCCTGGTGCATGCCCTCGACGACCCGTTCCTGCCCGCGCGCGCGGTGCCCGTGGACGCCGGGCGCACCAACGCCGCGCTGCGGACGGCCATGGTAGCGACCGGCGGGCACGTCGGCTTCGTGCGGGGCTCGCCCATGCGTCCGGTATTCTGGGCCGAGCAGACGGCTGCCCGGTTCCTGGCCATGGAACTGACCGGACGGCGCTGACCGGTTGCCCGGCCGAGCGAGGGAACGACATCGCGGCTATCATCAGGTAAGACCTTGCCGAGACCCGACATTCACATTCCGGGGTCGAAATCGTCGATCTGGGTGTCGGGCCCGGGGGGGCGACCCCGTTGGAGCTTCGATGGCAGTCCGGCGACACCAGCGACCCAAGGGCGGGCGGGGAACAATCAGTCGACCTCCGCGGTCTAACTAGCAGGGCCGTTTCCCCCCGGCCTGACGACGGTCACCACGACGATCAGGGATGGCTCGCGATGGACGTATCTTGGACCCGACCTCTCACGATCGCGAGCGTACTACTCGCGACCGGCGCAGCGTTCTCTCCCGCCGAAGCGCAGTACTTCGGACGCAACAAGCTCCAGTTTCAGAGTTTCGAGTTCGAGGTGCTCGCGACCGAGCATTTCGACATCTACTACTACGCTGAAGAGGAGCCCGCGGTCGAGTTCGTCGCGCTGATGTCGGAGCGGTGGTACGCGCGGCTGGCCCGGGTCCTCAATCACGATCTCTCCATCCGCCAGCCCCTGATCGTGTACGCCAGCCCGGCGCAGTTCCGGCAAACCAACACGCTCCAAGGCGACCTCGGGGAGTCCACCGGCGGCGTCACCGAGATTCTCAAGCGGCGTATCGTGTTGCCGCTCGCCGGGCCGCTGTTCGAGACCGACCACGTGCTTGGGCACGAGCTCGCCCATGCGTTCCAGTTCGACATCACCGGCGAAGGGGGAGGGATCGCGATGGCCGGCGTTCCGGCGATCATGCGCTATCCCCTCTGGTTCACGGAGGGCATGGCCGAGTACCTGTCGCTCGGTCCGGTGGACCCCAACACCGCGATGTGGATGCGCGATGCCGTGCGTGAGGAGCTTCCGAATCTCCAGAAGCTCTCCGACCCGCGGTTCTTCCCGTATCGCTACGGGCATGCACTCTGGTCGTACATCGCCGGCCGCTGGGGTGATGACGTCATCGGGCGCATTCTCAAGGCTTCGCGGTCCGCCGGCAATCCGTCGATCGCCCTGTCGCGCATTCTGCGCATGCGTCCCGATTCGATGGTGGCGGAGTGGCACAAAGTGACGCGGGAGCACTTTTCCGACCTGCGGGAAGAGACGGCGGGGCCGGAGGACTACGGCCGCCTGCTGACGACAAAGGAGTCCGGCGCCCAGCGGGTCAATCTCGCACCGGCGCTCTCGCCAGACGGCAGCCGCGTCGCGTTCTTCTCCGAGCGCGGGTTGTTCTCCATCGACATGTACGTGGCGGACGTGGCGACCGGGGAGATTCTGCGCCGCGTCACGCGGACCGACGTCGATCCGCATTTCGAAAGTATCCAGTTCATCAACTCCGCGGGCGCCTGGGACGCCACGGGACGCCTGCTCGCGTTTACCGCCGTCAACAAGGGTCGGCCGGTGTTGACCGTGCTCGACGTCGAGAGCGGAGACCTGGCTCGCGAAGTCCGCATCGAAGAGGCGGGTGAGATCTTCAACCCGGCATGGGCGCCGGACGGAAAAGCCATCGCGTTCACGGCCCTGGCGGGAGGGTTGTCCGACCTGTTCGTGTACGATCTCGAACGCGACGAGCTACGGCGCCTCACGAACGACGGCTATGCGGAACTCCACCCGGCGTGGTCCCCGGACGGATCGCGCATCGCGATCGCGACCGATCGTTTTTCGATGGGCCTGTCCAGCCTGCTGTTCGGCGCGTACCAGCTGGCGCTGGTAAACCCGACCAACGGCAGGATCACACGGGTTCCGGGGTTCCCCCGGGGTAAGCACATCAACCCCCAGTGGACGCCGGACGGGAGCGGCCTGTACTTCGTCGGCGAACCCAACGGGATTCCCAACCTCTATCGGATCGACCTCGAGTCGGGCAGTCTGCTACAGATCACGAACCTGTTTACGGGAATCAGCGGAATCACCAGCCTGAGCCCGGCCATCTCGATCGCCCAGGAGACCGGCGAGGTGGCAATCACGGTCTACGAGCGTGACATCCATCGCATCTGGATGCTCGAATCGCCCGAAGTGCTCGCCGGTGGCGCACCCATCACTCTGACGTCGGGGGTGGACCCAGCGTACCTCCCCCCAGTCGACCGCCTCACGAACGAAGTGTATGCCCTGGTCTCAAACGCGTTCTACGGGTTGCCGTCGGGCGATGGGGGATACGTCAGTGATGCGTACCGTCCCAAGCTGAGTCTGGACTACATCTCCCAACCGTCGTTCGGCGTGGCGGTCGATCGCTACGGGACCTTCATCGCGGGCGGGGCATCGCTCTTCTGGTCCGACATGCTGGGAGGCCACAACCTCGTGACGGGTCTCCAGGCGCAAGGGTCGCTCAAAGACATCGCCGCCCTCGTGGGCTACACCAACTTGAATCGTCGGCTCGATTGGGGGGTCGCGGTGCAGCAGGCGCCGGTCCGCCAAGGGTACATCACCTTCGACCAAGGATCGTACAGCGGTCAGTCCGCGATCCGCGAGCAGACCTTCATCTTCCGCCAAACTGCCCGCCAACTCAGCGGATTCGCGGCGTATCCCCTGTCCCGCACGCGGCGCATCGAGGCGTCGGCGGGCCTATCGCACATCAGCTACGACTACGAAGTCCGCGATCGTATCTACGTGGGCAGCTTCGTCGCGGTCGACTCACAGTACTCGCTGCCCGCGCCCGATCCACTGAGCTTCGGGCAGGGCAGCCTGGCCTTGGTATACGACAACTCCTTCTGGGGCTGGACGAGCCCGGTCCTCGGGCAGCGGTATCGACTCGAGGTCGGCGGCATGGTGGGATCGCTGGACATGGTCACGGGACTCGCCGACGTTCGCAAGTACGTGATGCCGACGCGACCATTCACGATCGCGGGCCGCTTGATGCACTATGGCCGGTATGGACCGGATGGAGGCAGTGAACGCCTGCAGCCACTGTTCCTCGGGTACGACGGACTGGTGCGCGGGTTCAGCTACAACTCGTTCGACTTCAGTCAACAGTCGGAAATCGATAAGTACCCCAGCCTGTTCGGATCGAAGATCCTGGTCGCCAACCTCGAGTTTCGCGTCCCGCCGCTGGCGTTGTCCGGAGGAAGCGGGGCACTGTTCGGCGCCGTACCCATCGAGTTGATCGTATTCGGAGACGCGGGGATTGCCTGGGGACAGAACAGCTTGTCGGCGCTGTTGGAGCAAACGCCCGAGGACGTCAAGCCGTTCTTCTCGGGCGGCCTGCGGAAACCGATCTACTCCGCGGGCGCGGGCCTTCGCGCCAACATCCTCGGGTTCATGGTGATCGAGATCGACTACGTGTACCCGTTCGGGCGCGAGCGTGGCCCGCACTTCCAGTTCGGGTTCGTGCCCGGGTTCTGAGGCGCGCTAGATCTCGCGTCCATCGTTCGTTGTCTGGATGGCGAGTCCCGGGACAGGACGACTACTGGTCTAGTCGTCGCCCCGCAGGCGGCGCTCGACTCTCCGGTGCGCCGCCTCCAACGGAGAGCAGGCGTCTCGTGACGCCTCCTCGAAGATCTCGGTGAGAATCGCGTCGAATCCGCGGATCCGCCCGCGGACGTCCTCCTCCGACGGGTCCTCCATCTCGAGGAGCGGGAGGGCCGTCGCCCCGCCGGCGTTGATGACGTAATCCGGAGCGTAGAGGACGCCCCGCGCATGCAGGCGATCCGCGTCCGCCGGCTCGAACAACTGGTTGTTGGCTGAACCCGCCACGATCCGACATTGCAGCAGCGGAATCGTCGTGGCGTTCACGGTCGCACCAACCGCGCAGGGAGCATAGACGTCGCACACCGTGCCGATCACACGATCGGCCGAGACGGTCTCGCCCCCGATTTCCTCGGCAAGCGCCTGGGCGCGCGCCGCATCGAGGTCGGCGATTACCACCCGGGCGTTGGCCGCACCCAACATGCGTGCCAGCGGGGCGCCCACGTCGCCGACACCCTCCACCAACACCGTTTTCCCATCCAACGCGTCGGACCCGTCGATGTGCCTGAGCGCCGCTTTGATGCCGCTGAACACGCCGAGCGCCGTGAACGGTCCCGGATCGACGGTCTCCCGACCCTCACCGCGCACGCCATGCACGTGCGTCGTCTCGAGCGAGATCGTCGCCATGTCCTCCGGGGTAGTGCCCAGGTCCGGGCCGCAACTGTAACCGCCCCGTAGGGACTCGACGAGTCGACCGAACCGCCGGAACAGCCTGATGCGCTCGTCGCCGGTCGGAATCGCGCGCACAGCAAGCACGCCCTTGCCACCCCCGAATCCGAACCCAATCGTGGCCCACTTATACGTCATGCCCTCCGCCAGCCGCATCGCGTCGATCAGGGCGTCTTCGATCACAGGATACACCCTCATGCGGACGCCACCCATGGCCGGCCCGAGCGTCGTGTCGTGCAACGCGATGAACATCCAGGTATCGGACGGTTCGTCGTACGCGGTGACGACCGACTCGCCGCGCCAGCGGGCAATGAGATCTCGCATAGGTCGAGGAAGCTAGAAGGTCGGACGGGAAGAGGGGAAGAGGGGAGGAGGGTCCACCGTCTCCTCCTCCGACGCCTAACGCCCCACGCGCCACGCCTCTATCTTAGCGCCATGTCGGCCCTTCGCAGCCATTACCAAACCCTGGCGCTGGGTATCATTGCCGTCCTCGGCCTGGGGCTCGTGTTCGCCCTCTGGCCGTACGCCACGGGCCTCGTCGGCGGCCCAGTGCTGTTCGTGATCTTCCGAGGGCTGTTTCGCCGCCTGAGCCGCTGGATGCCGGCGTCGCTGGCCGCCACGGTGGTCGTCATCGTCGTCGTCGGCGTGCTGGTGCTCCCGGGCCTGGCCGTGGCGGGGATGGTGGTGGGCGAAGCCGACGCCGCCATCCAGCGCATCGCGGACAATCAGTACGCCGCGCGGATTGCCGAGCTGCAAATCGCGGGCGTGGACATCGGCCCTCGTCTGGTGAGCTTGGGCGAGGCCGCGCTGGCGTGGCTGGGGTCCAGCGCCTTCGGCATCGTCGGGGCGGCCGCCCGCGGCGCGTTGAATATCACGATCGCGCTGTTCGGATTGTACTTCCTGTTGCTCGGTTCCGAGCGGTCCTGGGTCGCGCTGTCACCCTACATCCCGTTCAACGAGACCAACACGGCGGCGCTGCGGAGACGTTTCCGCGACGTCACCAACTCAACCTTGATCGGCACCGGGCTCATCGCCGTGGCGCAGGGCCTGCTCATGGGTATCGCCTTCGCGATCCTCGGGCTGCCGAGCGCGTTCTTTTGGGGCGTCGTGACGGCGGTGGTGTCCATCCTGCCCGTGGTCGGCAGCGGGCTGGTGTGGGTCCCGGCTACCATTGTACTGGTCCTGGGCGGGCGCTATGTCGCCGCCGTCGTCCTGACGATCGTGGGCCTCGTGGTAGTCGGCGGCGTCGACAACGTGATTCGCCCGGTCGTGTACAACCGCTGGGCGCAGATCCATCCGATCGTCACCCTCGTTGGCGCCCTGGCCGGGATTCGCTTCTTCGGCATTCTCGGACTCCTGATCGGCCCGCTGGCGCTCTCGTATTTCTTTGAACTGATCGCGATGTACCGCGAGGAGTACCTCGCCGAGCACGAACCGTCCATCGCAACCAACATCACGGGTGAGCCAATCGGTGCGGTGCCGCCCGCTCTGGCCTGACGGAGGAGCCACGATGCGCCCCCCGCCGCTTGCCGCGCTGATTCTCGCGTTCACGCCGGTCGCCTTTTGGGGCTGCCGGGACGGTCCCCGTCTCGAGCAGTCAGGGGTTCCCGAAGCATCGCCCGGCATCCAGGCGGTGTCGTTGCTGGGCGACTCGCTCACCCCACCGGTTGCGGCGCCGGATGTAGCGTCCCGGCAGCGGGAACAGCTCAATGAGGCCTGGGCCGAGTACCGGCGCAATCCGTCGAGTGCTGACGCGGCCATCTGGTACGGACGCCGCCTCGCGTATCTCGGCTACTATCGGGAGGCCATCGCGGCGTACACCGAGGCCATCGCCTTGCATCCCGACGACGCGCGTTTGTACAGGCATCGGGGACACCGCTACATCACCACCCGCCGCCTCCGCGAAGCCATCGAGGATTTCGCCACTGCCGCGAAACTGGTACAGGGGCGACCGGACGAGGTGGAGCCCGACGGTCAGCCCAACGCCCGCAACATCCCGACGAGCACGCTTCAGTCGAACATCTGGTATCACATGGGTCTCGCCCACTACCTGCGCGGCGACTTCCGGCGCGCGCTGAGCGCGTACCGGGAGGACCTGAAGGTCGCGACGAACCCCGACATGCTCGTGGCCACAACCTACTGGCTCTACATGACGCTTCGCCGCATCGGAGAGGAAGTCGAAGCCCGGGCCGTGCTGGAACCGATCACCGGCGATCTGGAGATCATCGAGAACGGCAGCTACCACCGCCTGCTGCTCATGTTCAAGGGGGAACTTCCGGCCGACAGCATGCTCGCCGCCCTCGAGAGCGACGACCTGATCGAGAACGTGACCGCGGGGTACGGCATCGGGAATTGGCACTTCATCAATGGGCGGGCGGCAGAGGCCGAAGCGGTGTGGAACCGGATTCTCCAGTCGCCACAGTGGGCGGGCTTCGGGTATATCGCGGCGGAAGCCGAGGCGGCCAGGACACGGGAGTCGGGGGCGGACGGCGTGCGTTAGGCGTTGGCCGGAAGCGGGTCGCTCGGTAACCCCCTTCCAGCGTCATCCCATCCATTGGTGAGGACATCCACCGCACGGTTCGGGCAGCCAACTCCCGCCGGGGACGCTAAGTTATCGGCTCGGGGAACCTCCGGCCCAGCTCGCACACCGCATGCCCGAGGGAGGTCCATGGAGCCCATGCTCGCGGTTCTCGCCCAGGCGTGGCAGATCGTCGTCGGTGTCCTCACGATCCTGCTCAACGTCATCGCGTCCGGCCACGCCGTGTTGCACAAGCGGGACAGCCGAGCCGCGGTGGGGTGGGTTGGTGTGATCTGGTTGGCACCCATCGCCGGCGCCGTGGCCTACGCGCTGTTGGGCATCAATCGCATTCGACGCAAGGCCTCGGAACGGCGAGCGATTCAGCCGCTGCTGCTGTCGGGCGAGTTCGATAGCGCGCCGCGCCTGAGTGGCGGTGTCTCGCTGCGCCACCAACCCGTGCACCTCGCGGCGCTCGCCCGGCTTGTGGACCGCGTGTCGGGGAGGCCGCTCACACAGGGAAACGAGATCACACCGCTGGTCAACGGCGACGAGGCTTACCCCGCAATGGTCGAGGCCATCGAGTCGGCGCAGACGTCGATCGTGCTGGCCACCTACATCTTTGACCACGACGCGGCCGGGCACATGTTTGCCGCGGCGCTCGGTCGGGCCGCGCGGCGCGGGGTTGAAGTGCGCGTGCTGATCGATGCCGTCGGATCGCGATACTCTCGTCCCCCGATCACCGGGACCCTCGCCCGGGCGGGTGTTCGCGCCGCGCTCTTCGGCCGCACCCGCGTGCCGTGGCGCATGCCCTACTTCAATCTCCGCAACCACCGGAAGATCCTCGTGGTGGACGGGCGGATCGGATTCACGGGTGGCATGAACATCCGCGAGGGCAATCTCCTGGCCACCCCGTCGCCGTCACCCACACGCGATCTGCATTTCCGGATCGACGGTCCCGTGGTAGGACAGCTCACCCAGACGTTTGCGGAAGATTGGGCCTTTGCGACCGGCGAAGTGCTGCAGGGAGCGCGCTGGTTTCCCGATCTCGCTCCAGGCGGTGAAACGGTCGCGCGGGTGGTGACGGACGGGCCTGACGGAGACTTCGAGAAGGCGCGGCTCGTCTACTTGGGTGCGCTCGGCTGTGCGCAACACTCGGTGCGCATCGTTACGCCGTACTTTCTCCCCGACGCCGGACTCATCTCCGCCCTCAATGTGGCCGCCTTGCGCGGGGTTGTGGTCGAGATCGTCCTCCCCGAGCGCGTCAACCTCGCCCTCGTGCAGTGGGCGGCGACACACCAGTTGTGGCAGATGCTGCAGCGCGGCTGCCGCATCTACACGACGCCCGGACCGTTCGATCACACGAAACTGATGCTCGTCGACGACGGGTGGGCGCTGATCGGGTCGTCCAATTGGGACCCCCGCAGTCTGCGTCTCAACTGGGAGTTGTTGGTGGACTGCTACGACCGGGCGCTGGTCGCTCGGCTCAGCGGGATCATCGAGGACAAGTTGAACGATGCTCAGCTGGTCACGAAGGACGACGTGGACGCGCGGCCATTCCCGATCAAGCTGCGTGACGGTCTCGCGCGGCTCGCCTCACCATACCTGTAGTCGACCGCACGTCCGCTCACCACCGGCAACCGAGGTCACCGGCTCAGCCGGGCCTTCGCACGATCTCGATGTCCCCGGGGAACCTACCCGCCAGCAGTTCGGCGACGGAGCGGGTGGTCGTGAACCGGGCTAGCACGATGCGCAGCACGGCGGTCATCGGAGCCGCGAGCAGCATTCCGACGATTCCCCAGATCAACCCCCAGAACACGAGGGCCAGCAAGATCGTCACCGGGCTCAGATCGAGACCCTCTCCCATGATTTTGGGCTCGACGATGTTCCCCATGGTGACCTGCACGGCGCCGGGCAGCACCACGACGAGCACGACCATCACCATGCTGTCGTACTGCACGAGGGCGACGGGCAGCGGCAGCAGCGTCGCCACCACCGAGCCGACGTTGGGAATGAAGTTCAGCAGGAACGCGAGGACCCCGAACACCAGCGCGAGATCGAGCCCCAGGATGCCGAGAATGATCCCGACCATGATGCCCGTGGCCGCGGAGATGAGGAACTTCGTGACGATGAACTTCCGGATCTTCGCATCGATCTGCATGTAGAGAGCGGTTCGCTGGCGTTCGGGCCGGCGGGCAATGAGCAGGAAGATGACGAAGATGAGAACAAGAAAGCCGTTCGTCACGATGGTGAACACAGTGCCGGCGGTCGTCCGCAAGATCCGGCTCACGGGCAGCTGCCCCAGCGACTCGAGGAAGGACTCCTGCCCCCAGTCGACACCATAGCGATCCAACACGGCGAACAGCCTCCCCGCCAATCCCACCAGCTTCTCGCGGTAAATGTCGGCGGAGTCGGCCAAGCCTGACGCCGAGGTGGTAATCAGCAGGGCCATGAGGGAGAGGATGCCCGCCACCAGCAGCAACGTGAGGATCACGGACACCCACCGCGGGGCCCGCAGCCGCTTCTCCAGCACGTCCGCGAACGGCGCGACGAGATAGAAGAAGAACAGCGACAAAACGAACGGCACCATCACGGGGCGCATGTACGCCAACCCGGCTGCCCCCGCCACGGTCGCGAGAACGATCAACGACGCCGTGACGAGCCAGGACTGCTCCTCCCGGAGCGCGCCGGAGCTCCGGGGCGCCCGGGGAAAGGGACCGGACACGTGAGACATGGCTGTATGATACCCCGCCGACACGCGAGAGCAACGCCGCGGCGGATCGGGGGAAATTGGTTTTCCGCGGGGTCACCCGTTTACGTTCTTTGCCATGGACTACCGTTTGGCGGGCGAGATCGGCGTGGCGATGCCACCGTCCCGGGTCTGGCCTCTCCTGCTCGATCCGGAGTTCATCGGAGACTGCTCGGAGGGCATTGACACGATTGCCGCGGTGAATGACACGCACTTTCATGTCACCACCGAGGTGAAAGTCGGCCCGTTCACCCTGCACTTCCCTCTGGACGTCCGGCTGCTCGATCTCGAGCCTTCGGAGTCGGCGACGATGCTGGTGCACGGAGAGGCACCGGGGATCAGGGTACAGGCACGATCCTCGGTTGCGCTGCAAGAGCACGGCGCAGGGACGCGGCTGCACTGGAACACGCGTACTACCGCGCACGGGATGGTCGCTACGGTGGCGGGAGCGGTGCTCAAGCGCCTCGTGGAAGCGCGGATCACCGAGTTCTGGGACGCCTTTGCGCGCGACGCACCCGCGCGTGCGGCGACGCGCGGAGAGGTCTAGGCATGCATTTCCTCCCCGCGGCCCTCGAGAGGCTCGGTGCGGACGGCTCGGCCGTGGGACGGGCGGTCGTGGTGTCCGTGTGGGGATCGGCTCCACAGCCGCCGGGCGCCAGCCTGCTGGCAACGGCGGGCGGGCGCATGGAGGGATCCGTGTCGGGTGGCTGCGTGGAAGCCGCGGTCGTGGAAGAGATCGGCGCCGCCATCGCGCGCGGGACGCCGCGAGTGGTCGAGTACGGCATCACCGACGATGCCGCGTGGTCCGTGGGCCTGGCCTGCGGCGGCCGGCTGCGGGTGCTCGTGGAGCCAAGCGTGCCCCGCCCCCTCGTGGCGGCGCTTGCCGCCGGACATGCCGCCGTCTGGGCGCGGCTGCTCGACGATCATCCCGAGGCACGCGCCGTCGTGCTGACGGATGACGGCAAGGTGGACGCTTCCGGCTGGCCGCCTGACCTGGGCGGGACGCTGGACCGCGTCGTCAACGCGGCGCGGCGCGCGCTCACCTCCGGAGCCAGCGATGTCCTCACCCTCGCGACGGCCGCGGGAACGGCGGAGGTGTTTCTCGAGGCGCATCCTCGGCCCCCGACCCTCATCATCTTCGGCGGCGTCCACATCTCGATGGCGTTGGTGCCGCTCGCACGCACACTCGGGTACCGCACCGTGGTCGCCGACGCGCGCGAGGCGTTTCTCACCAGGGAGCGGTTCCCCGACGCGGACCTGCTCGTGCACGGATGGCCCGAGCAGGCGTTCGCGGAGGTTCCCATCGACGCGTCCACGGCTGTCTGCGTGTTGACGCACGACCCCAAGCTCGACGATCCCGCGCTCGCGATTGCGCTGCGATCCTCCGCGTTCTATGTCGGGGCCCTCGGTTCGCGAAAGACGCAGGCAGCCCGCGCCGCTCGACTGCGCGAGCGCGGACTCACGGAAAGCGAATGCCGTCGTTTGCACGGACCGATCGGCTTGGATCTCGGTGGCCGTGCGCCGGAGGAGATTGCCCTGAGCATTCTCGCCGAGATCACCGCGACCAGGCGGGGCCGCGCGGGTCCAAGCGAGTCGTGACCGCCGCTGTGGTGCTCGCCGCCGGCGGGTCCCGTCGGCTCGGAGCCAACAAGCTCCTTCTCGCGATCGATGGAGAACCGCTCGTGCACAGGGTTGCGCGCTGCGCCCTGGATGCCGGCCTGGAGCCGGTCGTCGTGGTGCTGCGTGCAGGAGACGGCGCCGCACGCGCCGCCCTGGCCGACCTGCCGGTCGTCGCATGCAGTCCCCGGGCCGAAGACCACTCGCAACGTAACTCGCTCACCGCCGGTCTCGACGCGTTGCCGGCCAAGGTGGCCACCGCCATCGTGCTGCTCGCCGACATGCCGCTGGTGACGCCGCGGATGCTCCACACGCTCGAGCATCGGGCAACCAGTGAGATCGCCGCCGTGGCGTCAAATTACGGCGCGACGCTCGCCCCACCCGTACTGCTCCGCCGGAGTGTCTTCTCGGAAATCAGTAAGGCACCGCAGGGCTCGCTGGCGCGGCAACTCGTCCAGACGCTGGGGGGCGCCGCGAGCGTCGTCGAATGGCCCGCGGATCTGCTGGTGGATGTCGACACGCCCGCCGATTGGGAGCGCGTGCGCCATCTACTGTCGGGCGGACCTGCCTAGCATCCCACGAGGTGGGAGCCGCGGCTAGGCCCCCATGTCCTCCGGCAGGTCCTCACCCCCGGAGTGCTCGCCGTCCAGATCGGGCTTTTCGTGGAACCACGAACTCCGCGGGTCAACGTTGAGAATCCGGATGTCCGCGTGCCGGTTCACGACCTCGGCTGGAACGATCCACAGGCGCGCGTCCCACAACACCCCGTCTACCTGAAACAGCTCGAGGGCCTCATCCTGCACCTCCAGCACCACCTCCAGCGTGGCATCTCCCGGCGGGCCCTCTCCCGACTGTAATGGGCGATCGCTCAACCACACCCCGGTCGCCTTCTTGGACCCTCCCAGGGCCTTATCCTCGTGCTCAAAACGCCATTTGGCGTCCGAGAAACCGTTCTGAACGATCTCGCGGGCGTCCCCTATCGACGTGCGGTGAAAGAGCGTCAATGACATCCGGAGAATAAGATAACAGCGGAGTGAGCGAATATCGAAATGGCCGTCGCACGACGTGCAATCCCTCTACCCACCGCGGTATTCGCACCCGGCCGTGCAGGTCTCGCGGACCGTAACGCGCGAAAGGCCCGGCAATACCTCCTGCAAGCGTTTCCACACCCACATCGCCAGCACCTCACTCGTCGGATTCTCGAGACCCTCGACGTCGTTGAGATAGCGATGGTCGAGCTGGTCGAACAGTGGCCGGAACGCGCGCTTGAGGTCGGCGAAGTCCGTTACCCACCCGGTCGTGGGATCGAGCGGGCCTGCGACGTGAACGCCGATGCGAAACGAATGTCCGTGCAGCCGAGAACACTTGTGATCCACCGGAAGGTTGGGCAACCGATGCGCCGCCTCGATGGTGAACTCGCGGTAGATCTCCATCCGCTCAGGGTATCCCAATCAGTTTGTGCGTCTGAAGGCTGAGGCGCCACAGGGGGTGCCGCCGGCAATACTCGAGCGCGCCCCGCGTGTTCGCTTCGCGGTTCGGCCCATCCATCGGCTGGAGAAAGAAGTGATCGAAGGCGAGATCCTCGTAATCCCTCGGCTCCACCCCGTCCTGGGGATACACCAGCTTCAACTCGTTGCCTGAACGTTGTGCGCAGCCGACACCGGCCTTGGGACTCACGCACACCCAATCCAGCCCCTCGGGCGCCCGGATCGTGCCGTTGGTCTCGACCGCCACCGCCATTCCCCGGCGATGGAGCGCGGCGATCAGTGCTCCGTCCACCTGTAGCAACGGCTCTCCACCCGTCAAAACGCAGAACGCCGTGTCCGTGGCGTCCCACGGAGCGATGCTCCACGCGGCCTCGCGATAGCCCTGGCGATCCCCTCGCTCCCATTCAGCCGCCACCGCAAGCGCGAGGGCGTCGGCCGACCGGTACTTCCCGCCCCGAGGCCCATCCGTGCCCACGAAGTCGGTGTCACAGAACCTGCACACCGCGCTCGCCCGGTCGGCTTCGACGCCGCTCCACAGGTTGCACCCGGCAAACCGCACGAAGACCGCAGGCCTGCCCGTGTTCGCCCCCTCTCCCTGGAGCGTGTAGTAGAGTTCTTTGACGGCGTAGCTCACGATGACGTCACCGAGGTCACGTACGCGATGGGGTCCGGGACGCCGAGCTCGGCGAATCCCTTGAGCCGGAGGACGCACGCATCGCACTCTCCGCAGGCCACGCCACCGTCGGCCGGGTCGTAGCAGCTGCGGGTGAGGCTGTAATCCACGCCAAGCTCGAGCCCGCGTCCAATGATCTGAGCCTTGGTCAGTCGAATCAGCGGCGTGTGGATCGTAACCGGGTAAGCCCGCTCCACCGCGCCCTTGGTGGCGAGGTTGGCCATGGCCTCGTAGGCGACGATGTACTCGGGCCGGCAGTCGGGATAGCCGCTGTAGTCGATCGCGTTCACGCCGATGAACACGTCGCCCGACTGGAGCGTCTCCGCCCGCGCCAGGCCCAGGGACAGCAGCACGGTGTTCCGCGCCGGCACATAGGTGCGGGGGATGCCGTTCGCCATCGCGGACGCCGACCGCCCCTTCGGCACGTCGCCGTCGCCGGTCAAGGCGGACCCGCCGAGCGACCCCAGGTCCACGTGCATGATCGTGTGGGACTTCACGGCTTGCTGTCGGGCGACGCGACGTGCCGCGTCCAACTCCACGTCATGTCGCTGGCCGTAGGCCACCGTCAGCGCGTGGACCTCGAAGCCCTGCACCCGCGCTTCCGCCAGCGTCGTAGCGGAATCGAGCCCTCCCGACAGCAAGACGATCGCTCGCCGCGCCATGGCTCAGACAGTCCGCTCCGCGACGGCGGTGACCGTCACGCCGCCTCGCGCGTTCTGGTGCAGGGTCACGCGCACCCGCGTCGGGGCCACCGCATACACCACGTCGTCGGCGATGCGTGCGGCCAACGCCTCGCAGAACGCGCCCTCCTCACGAAACGACCAGAGATAGTACTTCAACGCTCGTGACTCGATGCACAACGCGCCGGGGGTGTACTCGATCGAAATGGTGCCGTAGTCGGGCTGGCCCGTGAGCGGACATAGCGAGGTGAACTCGTGACCGCTCATGGTGACCGCCTGCACATCGGGAGCGGGAAACGCGCTCTCCTTCAGGTACTCGCGCGCTTCCTCGGGACCGGCGGGTTTGGGAAGCGGACCGCGCGCGGGGACGTTGGTCTTGCTCATTGATGGACGCACCCTCAGTTCGCCGGAGACTCCATCACGTGGATATTGGTGGAGGACGCTACCGCTTGAACACCCCTTCCAGAATGTCCACCACGACGCCGCTCACCTCGAGGATCACCCGATCGCCGAACAAACTGATCTCGACGCCTTCCCGTGCGGGGAGCGAGGACTTGAGTGCGGCCGGCAGCTGTTGCTTCGCGATGCCCGCAGGCAGGGGTTTCCCGCGAGCGAGGTTGCGCGCGATGCCGGGCGGAAGCGGGCGCACCTGCTGCTCGTGGCTGGCGAAATACACTCGAATTGCCTGGACCTCAACCGGGGTGAACCCGGTCGGCTGCTGGGCCTGCGGCGCACCCGCCGTTCTGCCACCGCCTTCACCCTGGGCGGCGGCCGCGGACGGTCCGCCTATCAAGGCGCCGAGCACCAACAACATCGTGAGAGTTCGACTCATAGAGACCTCCGGGTTGCGACCACAGGATGGGTCATCGGCCCGTCTCGGTCAAGCGGCCACGCAGCGCATGCGGCGCGCGCGTGGACTCGATCCTCCGCTCCAGACGGTCCAACAGGCTCTCGAGCAGCGCACGGCGCTTGCGGGCGTGGATCTGGTAGAGTTTGCCGATGGCGATCGCGCCGCCCACGGCCAGCGGGATGAGGAGAAGCAGCCCGACGCCTGTGGCGACCGCCGGCGCCGCCACGGCCGCCACCGCAGTCCCGACCCCCACGCCAACAAACGTGGCACTGCGATCCTCGCTGATCGTGATGCGAGTTCGCCCCCCCCGTGGCGTGATCTGCACGCGCGTCACGCGCCCCGTCTTGCGCGCCGAATGCTGGGTGTCCGTACTCCAGACCAGCATGTCACCGACGGCCGCCTCCACCCGCCCCGGTTCCAGCAACGTCTCCTGTATCGTTTCCAGCAGTTCCGCATGATCCCCCGATCGGACAACTCCTTGGACGGTCCGCACGAGGTGAACGCCGGCGGGAATCCACAGGATGCGCGGCGGCTTCATCGGGGGCAGATCCAATCCGGCAACGGCGGCCTCCACCTGGCTCGTCGGGATGTCGACCTCCCGCGCGATCTGCTTCACCGTGTCGATCGAGAAGCCCGGATGGGTCGGGGCGACGGCTTCACGGTTTGCCGCGTCCCGCAGAATGGCGTCCGCCTCCGTATCGCTGAAGCGCCGGACAGGCACGTGTGACTCCTGCAGCGCGTGCACCAAGTCCTCGGGCGTCGCGAACCGGCTCTCGACATCGATCGCGAGCCCGCGCACGAGCGCGCGTTGGACCGGACCCGACAGCGCGTTCACTGCCTCCTCATGGCTCTCGAGGACGCGCATGAACCGCCCGTCCCGTACCTCGGCCTCTGACACCCAGCGGGACGGGACCGCACCCACCAGCATCTCGTACACGACACACGCAAGGCTGAACACGTCGGTGCGACCGTCGACGTGCGTGTGCCCGGCCGCCTGCTCCGGGCTCATGTATCCCGGTGTCCCCATGGCGATGCCGGTCCGCGTGAGCGGCTCGTCCGACGCAGTCGAGAGCGCCTTGGCGATGCCGAAGTCCGTGACGAGCGCGTGCCCCTCCGTGAGCATCACGTTCTCCGGCTTCACGTCCCGATGCACGACTCCCTGTCGATGCGCGTACCCCAAAGCGTCCGCAACCTGTTTGGCAATCTCCACGGCGACGGGCAGCACGAGTCGGCGCTCGCGAACCAGCTTCGTCCGCAACGACTCGCCTTGCACGAACGGCATGACGTAGTACAGAACGTCCCCCTCGCCACCCGAGTCGTAGAGATTCAGGATGTGGGGATGATGGAGTTGGGCGGCGATGCGAATCTCGCGAACGAACCGGTCCGCGCCGAGCACGGCAGCCAAGTCGGGCTTCAGGACCTTGATGGCCACCGGGCGCGCGTGCTTGCGGTCCTCCGCCCGATAGACCGTGGCCATCCCGCCACGCCCGATCTCCCGGGTAACCGTGTACCGCTCCTCCAGCAACCGTTGCAGGTGTTCGAGTTGATCCATGGCCTCCTCACCGGGGGAAAGATAGACCTCGCCACGCGAGGGGCGTTAGGTGCCGGTGCGCCGCGCGGCATCCCCACGTGCCCCGGCTCGATCAACTACCATTCATCCATGCCGCCGAGCATACTCGTCGAAGCGTGCGTCGATACGATCGCCTCCGCGATAGCAGCGGGCGAGGGCGGCGCGGATCGGGTGGAGCTCTGCGCGAACTTGATCGAAGGCGGTACGACGCCCAGTGCCGGAACACTGGCGCTCGCCCGCACCCACCTGGAGATCCCCATCCACGTGCTCGTGCGTCCCCGAGGCGGAGACTTCCTCTATTCCGAGGCCGAGTTCGCCGTCATGGAGGCGGACATCCGGCAAGCGCTGGCTGCCGGCGCCGACGGAGTAGTGATCGGCGCGCTGTGCGCCGATGGAACCGTGGACGTCGATCGCACGGCACGGTTGATCGACCTCGCCCGGCCGATGGCCGTCACCTTTCACCGAGCATTCGATGTGTGTCGCGACCGAGGGGGCGCGCTGGAGGACCTCGTGGCGCTCAGCGTTGAGCGCGTGCTCACGTCGGGCGGGGCGGCCCACGCTCCGGCAGGCGCACCGGCAATCCGCCGCCTGGTCGATCAGGCCGCGGGGAGGATCGGCATACTCCCCGGCGGCGGCATCACCCCGGCCAACGCGATGTCGCTGGTGGAGCACACGGGGGTTTCGGAAATCCACCTGACCGGGGCGGTAACACGCCAGAGTCGGATGGACTACCGGGCGGAGCAAGTCGTGATCGGCAACGCGCCCCCCCGCAGCGAGTATGAATGGTCCGAGACGGATGCCGACGTGATTCGTGCGGTGAAGCGCTCGCTGGGCGGGTAGGTCGAGCGCGCGGGTACGGCAGCGACCGGAGCCAGACCCGGGACCGGCGCGATCAGGTGGCGCGACGGCGGGTGAGTGAGCGCGGGCCGCTCCCGGAGCCCACGTCAGCGCCCCACCATCGACAGGCAGTTGGCACGGACCGGCGCTGCAGTGGGCGAAGGGAGGGGCCCGGCGAGCGGCCGCGGGCGGGCGCGCGCTCCCGCCGTCCGCCGCTAACCGAACGCGACGTCCTGCGCGAGCGGAAGATCGGTGCTCCAGTTCACCGTGTTCGTCTGCCGGCGCATATATGCCTTCCACGCATCTGATCCGGATTCACGTCCGCCACCCGTCTCCTTCTCGCCACCGAACGCCCCACCGATCTCCGCCCCGCTCGTGCCGATATTGACGTTAGCAATCCCACAGTCGCTGCCGCGATGCGAGAGGAAGTACTCCGCCTCCCGCACGTGCTCGGTGAAGATCGCGGAGGACAGTCCCTGCGGCACCTCGTTGTGGATCCGCACGGCATCCTCGATGTCGTCCACCGCCTGCCGCGGATCGGCGTCGCGGCTCCCGTACTCGATGATGTACAGAATCGGCGCGAAGGTCTCTTCCTGCACGATGGGGAGCTCGTTCCGCACGGCGGCGAGGCATGGGGTGACATAGTGCCCGCCGACGTACTCGGGCCCCTCGAGACGTTCGCCACCGAACAGGATCTCGCCGCCCTGGGCCCGGACCTGCACGATGGCGTTCATCATGTCCGTGACCGCGCCAGGGGTCACCAGGGGTCCCATCAGGGTGTCGGGGTCGCGGGGATCGCCGATGCGGATGCCCTCGTAGGCCGCCACGAGCCGCCGCACGAGCTCATCGCGCACCGATGCATGGACGATGATCCGACGAGTGCTGGTACACCGCTGGCCGGCGGTGCCGACGGCACCGAATAGGATCGCGCGCAGTGCCAGGTCCATGTTGGCGTGGGGCGTGACAATGATCGCGTTGTTGCCACCGAGTTCGAGAATCGTTCGGCCCAGGCGCTTGCCAACGACTTCCGCGACCCGATATCCCATTTGGCAGCTCCCCGTCGCGGACACCAGCGGGATCCGCCGGTCCGCCAGCAGTCGCTCACCGAGCGACGAGCCCTTGCCGATCACCAGCGCGAAGATCGCCGGGTCGACATCGTTTTCCCGGCAGACGGCCTCGGCGATCTTGATGCATGCTATGGCGGTGAGCGGCGTCTTGCTCGCCGGCTTCCAAAGCGTGGCGTCACCGCAGACGGCCGCGATCGCGGCGTTCCAGCTCCACACCGCCACAGGGAAATTGAAGGCGGAGATCACGCCCACCACCCCGAGCGGATGCCACTGCTCGAACATCCGGTGGTCCGGCCGCTCCGACTGCATGGTGAGACCGTATAGCTGTCGCGAGAGCCCGGTCGCGAAATCGCAGATGTCGACCATCTCCTGGACCTCGCCCACCCCTTCAGTCGCGATCTTCCCCATCTCCAGGGTGACCAACGCGCCAAGGGCGTCTTTCTGCTCGCGCAACCGAAGCCCCAGTTGCCGCACGACGTCACCACGCTTGGGCGCCGGGACGCGGCGCCACGCGAGGAACGCCGCATGGGCAGCCGCAACGATCGTGTCGTACTCGTCTTCAGTCACCTGCCGAACGGCCGCAATCACCGATCCGTCGATCGGACTGATGACCTGCTGCGACGGTCCGGACCCGATCCACTCGCCACCAAACCCGCCGGCATTGACGGCCTCGAGCCCGAGTGCTCGCATCACGTCTCGCGACACCACGCCTGTCCCACCCATAACGCGCTCCTTCAACGCCCCATGCCAGTACCCGCGTCGAACGCTTCCGCCCTAGTCACCAATCTTCAACAGTTCGACCTCGAACACGAGGGTCGCGTTCGGACCGATGTCCGGCCCGGCGCCCTGCGGCCCATACGCAAGCTCCGGTGGCAGCACGAACCGGTACTTGCTGCCCACGGTCATGAGCTGGACACCCTCCGTCCACCCCGGAATCACGCCGTCGAGCGTGAAGGTCGCGGGTTCATTGCGGTCGTACGAGCTGTCGAACACGGTTCCGTCAATGAGCGTGCCGCGGTAATGCACCGTGACGCGGTCCGTCGCCGACGGTCGCGCCCCGACGCCCTCGGTCAGCACCTCGTATTGCAGGCCGCTCGCCGTGGTCATCACTCCGGCCTGTTGCGCGTTCTGTACGCGGTAGGCATCCCCTTCGGAGCGGTTGCGGTCCGCAGCACCGGCACGACTCGCCATTTCGGCCTCCCTCATGTCCGTGGCAAACTTCTGGAGGATGCGCATGATCTCCTGCTCGGTCAGCTGCGCGTCGGACTCGGACAGCGCGTCCCGAATCCCACGCAACAACAGGTCCTCGTTGACCTGCCCGCGCACCTGCTCCAGCGAGGACCCCATGTTCATGCCGATGGCGTAGCTCGCGCTGTCGGCGAACGTCGCCATGTCGGCCGATCCTCCTCCGCCACACGCGAAGGTCACAACTGTGAACGCAGCCATGGCAGGCGCGTATTTCGGTTTCATGCTTCCATCCTTCGTGTGCGTCCGTCGGTCTCGAGGCGATGTGTCTCGCACCGCGACGAACGGGTCGATCATGGGAGGCGCAAGGTAACGGAACGAGGACGGGATGGGTATCGGGGATCGATTATCAGAGGTCGAATGGCGGATGGACGCCCCCCGGCGGCACGGCGAGGCCGGACCAGAGCGTAGCGTGAACCGACGTACGTCGGAACTTGGCGGGCGCGCGTTATCTTTTGGTATGACCGCCGCCGGTGACGCCGTGACGAAACTGCCGCTGCCGCCGCATTTCGATCCCGACCGCGTGGCACACGTGTGGCGTGTCGACTACGAGCAACGCGCGGCGCAGGCGCGGGCGTGGGCAGTCGACCACGGCATCCCGCCGGCCGCAGCGGACTCCCCGCGCATCTGCCTGTTGCTCGTCGATTGCCAGAACACGTTCTGCATTCCCGGGCACGAGCTCTTCGTGGGTGGACGATCCGGCAGTGGCGCGGTCGACGACACTCGGCGGTTGGCCCAGTTCATCTACCGTCACCTTGCGACGATCACGGAGATCGTGGTCACGCTCGATACCCACTCGACCGCCCAGGTCTTCCATCCATCCTTCTGGATCAACCAGGCCGGGGAGCACCCGGTTGGCGGCCAGACCGTCATTACCCCGGACGACATCGCGACCGGCGCGTGGCGTCCCAACCCACAGCTCGTCCCCGGCGTCGCGGGCCGCGACGGCGCATGGCTGGAGCGCTACGCCGCGCATTACGTCCGCCGACTGGCCGAAGGACGCTATGCGCTCATGGTGTGGCCGTATCACGCCCTGCTGGGAAGCATCGGACACGCGCTCGTGTCGAGCATCGAGGAGGCGGTGTTCTTCCACGCCATGGCGCGCGCCACCGCAGCGCGCTTCGAGATCAAGGGCGACCATCCGCTCACCGAGAACTATTCGGTGCTGCGACCCGAGGTGCTCGACGATCACGAGGGGATGCCCATCGCGGCCCCCAACGTGAAATTGATCGAGCATATGCTCAAATTCGACCGCGTGTTCGTGGCGGGCCAGGCCAAAAGCCACTGTGTCGCCTGGACGTGTCACGACCTGCTGGACGCGATCTCCGGGCGCGACCCTGGGCTCGCTGGACGCGTGACGCTGCTCGATGACTGTTCGTCACCCGTCGTGATCCCCGGCGTCGTGGACTTCACCGATCAAGCCGAGGAAGCCTACGCGCGCTTTGCGAAGGCGGGTATGCGGCGCGCGCTCAGCACCGACCTCTGATCCCGGCTCCTTCCGCGCCAATGAGCGGCGGTGCCATGCGTCGCCCCTCTGGTGTTACGGGACGAGTTGCGACGGCAACAACGGCATGCGGAGCAACGCGCCGAACACCTCCCACCGGCGTTCCTCCCCGCCCCCGGCGCTGTTCCGCCGCACGTACTCCTCCACCAGATCACGACCCAGGTTGTAGTTGATCACGTAGCTGCGGTATTGATCGAAGAACCGTACACGCTGCCGGGCACGCTCGGGTGTCATCAACGCGTATCGCTCGAGCCACGCCGCCGCGCCGTCGGCATCGATGGCACCGTCCAGATAGCGCCGTGCCGCCTCGTTCCCCGCATACGACAGCCGTCCGACCAGATCCATGACCTCGCGGTACGCCACGGCCCGCCGCGGGTCGAGACCGGCCAGCGGATAGAGGATGTCACGTTCGAAGACGGTGCGCTCGTCGCCGGGGAACGCCATCGCCACGCCGAAGTTCGCACTGCCCTCCGCGATCAGCGACACCGGACTGAACAGCGGGTAGATCGAGTATTCCATCCACCCTCGCTGCTCTACGAGATGGGACTCGAGCAGCACGTTCAGGACGTGGTGGCCGGGATACCCCTCGTGACACGCCAGGTCCACGGCCCGATCGATGTGGATGGGCAGGTCGGTGTTGACCTGAATTAGGCTGGCGTGCCCGCCCTGGTACCAGTTGTATCCGCTCCACGACTTGTCGGTCACGTATTCGACGGTGAACGACTCATCGTCGGGCAGGGCCAGCCAACGGATGGTACGCACCCGGCATTCGCGAATCGCCGCCCGGAAGACCGTATCCACCCGCGCCGAAGGCACCACAAAGTCCTGGCGGAAACGCGCCAGTCGGTCCGCCAGCGGCCCCGCTCCGGGGAGCGCGCTGTCGAGGCCCGCGGTGAGGGCCGCGAAATACTCCTCGTCATGCGTGGGAGCGACGGCATCGTACAACAACTCGGACTCTTGATCGAAGTTGAGCGCGCGGCCCTCCACCATCTCCGCGCGGGCAATGAGGGCGGCCAGGTGTCGGTCGAGAAACCGTCGGCGCTGCCCGTCGTCGTCGCTCGGTCGTTCTGGCAGGACGGACAGCGCGGAACGCGCAGCCTCCGCTCGCCCGCGGATTTCCACCACGGACGGCGCGTCCGCCTCGACCTCCGCCCGCCACTCCTGCGGTCCATAGTAGGCATCCACAAAGTCCGGATCGTGCTGCCCCAGCGCGAGCGCGGCCTTGACGTAGTCGGCGGCGATGGCGTCGACCGGTTCCGATCGCGACACGCACGCGGTGACCATCGTCCCGAGCGCGAGCGCGCTCGCCCAGCGTGTGACGTTCATGTGGATCGCTTCTCCCGCCATGGGACCGGGGAGGTCCCCAACGCCCTACCCCTCACCCAACTGCTCGTGCACCGTTCTCAGCCGTTCGATCTTGAGCACGCGCTCGCCAAACGGCAGCTGCACCTTCACTTTCGCCCCCACCTTGTGATTCAACAGTGCCCGGCCGAGGGGCGACAACGCCGAGATATGTCCCGCATCGAGATCCATGGCGTCCGGGATGACCAGCTCGAACACTTCGCGGTCCTTCGTGCTCTGATCGACCACGGTCACGATGGACCCAAGGCCGACCCGGTCTTTCGGCACCTTGGTGAAGTCGATCGCGGAAATCTTGGAAAGGCGATCCCGCAGGTGATTCAACCGAGCCTGCACTTGCCCCTGACGTTCCACAGCCGCCTGGTAGTCGCCGTTTTCGCGCAGATCGCCCAGCTCTCGGGCGCGCCGCAGCGCCTCAGGCAACACCACGTGCAGCTCGTGGTTCAACGCCTGAATCTCGGCGGACAGTTTCTCGCGGACTTCCTCGATCATCCGTCCATTGTAACGCGGCAGGGTGCCCGGGAACAGGAGCAGGCGGCGGTCTGGTCGTGCGTCCGGACGACCCGGCGCCACCGGGCGCCTCCCCACACCTGTAATCCCGGTACCGCGGGGTTACTCGAGGATCGCCGCCGCCTGGGTCAACGTGTCGGCCAACCGCCCCAGGGCCGCGGCGATCCGCCGCATCTGCGGATCGACGTCCTCCCAGGCTCGCTGCTCGATCGCCTCGCGGACCCCCGGAAGCGTCTTCACGCCGTAGCCCGTGTAGAATCCCGGTGCATAGATGCTGTGGCGGAACCAGGGGCGCCGCGGCAGGCCGTCCGCGTCCCCGAGCGCCCGTTCCGTGGCCACGAGCAGTGCGTTGATACGCGCCGCCTCTGCGACGGCGACGCCGTCACCCGCCATGCGGCGCTCCAACGCGGCGTCGTAGCGCTCGGCCACCGCCTCCAGCTCGACGAGCGCGTTCCGCAGCGGCGCAAAATTGACGTGCGGCACCGGGTCGAGTCTGGCCGGCGGCGCGTAGCGCTCGCGCGGATCACCCGCCAGCTCGTACTGCCGGCGGTCCAATCGCTCATTGCGACGGACGGCCTCGCTCCGCATCCGGTCCGCCAGCGCGGCGATCTCCTCGACGTACTTCTGCACGTGGGTAACCAGGTTCGTGAAGCGGAACGGCAGCACGTCCGCTTGGGCCAACCGCAGCGTCATGCGACCAGTGGTCTCCGCGAGCGTCGCCCCATAGGCGAACCCGATGTCCCCGAATCGCGCGTAATGATCGAACGAGTCGAAGATCGAGTGATACGATCCGCCGCCGCTCTCCCCCCCATACCCGACATTCAGCGACGCGATCGTGAGGTGCTGGAGGAATGGGGTGTAGTCCGAACCCGATCCGAGTGGGTAGATCGGGACATCCGGCAGTGACGCGCCGACGTCGTCCCGCACGGCCGCAAGGGCACGGGACCGTTCGAGCACCGACGCGCCGGTCTCGGGGTCCGCCACGTCGCGCGCCACCTGATTGACAAACCGCTCGAGCGCGTGCGAACCCCCAACTCCGAGGAACCCGCGGCCGTTGCCGTCCGTGTTGATGTACACGGCCGCCTTTTGCCGCAACTCGTCGGCATGGTGCTCGGCCCACTCGGTCGACCCCAGGAGACCGGGTTCCTCCGCGTCCCATGCGGCGTACACGATCGTCCGGCGCGGGCGCCACCCCTGGCGGGCCAGCTCGCCGACCGCGCGCGCCTCCTCCAGCAGGGACACCATCCCGCTCAGCGGGTCGGCGGCGCCAAACACCCACGCGTCATGGTGGTTGCCACGCAGGATCCATTGATCCGGATACTGGCTCCCGTGGAGGGTGGCGATCACGTCGTACGCCGGGCGGAGGCTCCAGTCGAAGGCCACGCGCAGGTGGACCCGCGCCGGTCCCGGACCCAGGTGGTACGTGATGGGGAGCGCGCCACGCCACGCAGCCGGCGCCACCGGCCCGTCGAGCGCTTCGAGCAGCGGTTGGGCGTCGGCGTAGGAAAGCGGCAGCACAGGGATCTTCATGACCGTCGGCGATCCCTGCACCGTCATACGCTCAGCGTCGCGGGTCGCGCCCACGAACGGCGTCAGCGGGTCTCCTGGATAGGTCGGCATGTCCGCCACGGACCCACGCTGGGCTCCGTACGCCATCCGCCACGCGCCCTTGGGGTACACGTCGCCCTGATAGTAGCCGTCGTCGCGCGGATCGGAGTAGATGATGCATCCAATCGCGCCGTGCTCCGCCGCCACCTTGGGCTTGATGCCGCGCCACGATCCTCCATACCGCGCGATGACGATCTTCCCGGCGACGTCGATACCGCGCCGTTCGAGTTCCTCGTAATCGTCGGGGATCCCGTAGTTCACGTACACGAGTTCTCCGGTGACGTCGCCGTCAGCCGAGTACGCGTTGTAGGGCGGCAATCGACCGTCGGTGATCCGTGAGGTCGCGTCCTCCGCAAGCGTCGGCTCGGCCAGGCGTGCCCGGAATCGCCGAGGGGCGACCATCTCGAGGACGCGCACCGTCGGCGTCGGGAAGAGCACCTGGTACTCGTCGATCCGGGTCTCGTAGCCCCACGTGCGAAATCGGGACGCCATCCACTCGGCGTTCGCCTTCGTGTGCGGCGCCCCGACGTGGTTCGGCGCGGACGACATCTGTTTCAGCCAGCGCTCCAGCGTGTCGCGCGAGAGGTGCGAGGCGAACTGAGTCTCCAGCGCCGCCTGCTCAGCGACGCGCGCGGCGCTGAACCCGAGCATAGGGCCGTCATCCGCCGGCCGCGGGTCAAAAGCAAGCAGAACGAACGCCAGGGCGAGAATGGTCGCGCTACGCGTCATGACGGCACCATGGGTTGAGGAACCTTGCAATCTTCGCGCGAATCGCCAAGAGGCAAGAGTGGTCGCACCTGGACGCGTTTCTTGGGGTTCTGCCCGCGCGCGGCATCGAAGATGTGAGTCGCGGACTTCGCATCTGGGCGCTGCGCGCTGAATGAGCTCACGCACTCGTTGAGCGGCCGCAGCGCTTCGTCATGCCTGTACGCTCGCCCTTGACTATCGCTCTCCTGGAACGCCCAACGCCCGCCGTCTCAGCACCACCGCACTTGCACGCGATAGCTGACGGTCAGTTCCTGACGAGCCGGAATCGACACAGTGAAACTGAAGGTGTTGGCGTCGATGCGGCGGTGTTCGTGGCTCGATGTGATGATGCGCCAGTCGCCGCCGATCGGCTCGAGGATCTGCACCTCGACGTCCTCATCCTTGCGATTGCGAAGTTCCACCTCCCACGCACTCTCGGAAACGCAACTCGATATCACTCGGTATTCCATTTGGCGGCGGTCCCCGACCACGTCGAACGCCTCGCCCATCTTGATCCGCACGCGCTCGTCGCGCGCCGTGTGGTCGATCCGGTCCTCGCCAATGAACTGCTGGGCGCCGGACGCATCGGCCTTGTACACCCGCACCACGCCCTTGGGCAGCGGCACGCCGAGCCGATTACCCTCGGTGTTCATGAAATCCAGGTACACGCCGACTTTCTGGTTGGCGGCCACAACACCGTACTGGCCGCGGAAGTAGTACGGCGCCCCGGCGAAGATCAGCCGCTTGGTCACGCCGATGTCCGACGCCTCCAGCAGCGTCACCTGTTTCTGCTCATTCTCCAACAGCGTGGTGGGTCGCTGCAGCGTATAGAGGTGATACTCGAAAAAGCCTTCCTCCGCGAATTGAGCGGCGTCCTGAGCCTCCATCGCCGCGCGCATCACCGCCATCGGCATGTCGGGCCGCTGCTCCGGACCCACGCGCTGCACATCACCCGCCACGAGCTTGAGTTGCGCGTTCTCGTATCGCGCGCCGCTCTGGTTCGTGAGGGTCACCCACCCCGTCAGCTCGCCACGGGTGTCGTCCTCGTTGATCACGAAGACATAGTCGGACTTCCAGTTCAGATTACCGGTGAGATAGGAGACCTCGAGGCGCTGCCGTTCGCTCCGGCTGTCGAGCAACCAGAGCAGCGTCGGTTTGGCAATGAGGTTCTCGGGGATCTCCGGAAAGGAGAACCGGCCCGGGAAGTCGAACGTGATCTCGTCGCCGATCTTGAGGATCGGGCCCCCGTTCACCGAAAGCACTTCCGCCTCGATCGGGATGTCACGATGCTGTTCGGCATCCCAGCGATACACGGTCACCGTGCGGCCGACGTACTTCTCGAGCAGCTTCTGCGGGTTCAAGAGATCGTACTGGTAGTTCTGCTCGAGGACGCGAAGCCCACCGGTCAATGAGCGGATGTGCACGGTCTCGGGCTGAATGTGCGCCGCGACGTCCCGGAACTCGAGCGGCGCGGTGCCCCGCACCACGGTGACATCACGCACCTCCCGCACGAGCCCGAAGTTCTGGTTGTAGACGGTGATCGTGACCTGATCGCGGTCGGCTCCGGTGGAGTGGCCGGTCTGCTGCGCCGCTAGAGGCAGGCCGATGGCCCCAAGACCGATCGTGAGACCCAAGGCTGCTGCGAACTGCCCATGAACCTTACGCATATGTCCCTCCTGCCTCGCGGCGTTCGACGTGTCACCCTAGTAGACGATCGTCGAATCGAGGTTTGCACAAGGGGCGGAAGGTCCGGAAACGCAAAAGGAACGGGACGGCCCGTGGACCGCCCCGTTCCCCTGTCCGCCCGCAGGCGTCCCGGTCCCTACGCCGGGCGCCGCATGAACGGACCACCGCCGGGCCGCCGGACGCCCATCCGCGGCCTCGCGCCGCGCATGGGACGAGACCTGAGAGCCCGACCGGCTTGGGCCCACCCCTGCAACTGGCCCCGTTGCCGCTCGGTCAGCAGCCCGCGGGCGCTCGCGGCGGCCGCCATCGCGTCCGCCTGGTGCGTCCGCGCGATGTCGCCCAGAGCAAGCGCGTGTCGGCGAATCGCCTCAGGATCGGGCTGATCCTTGTCCCATTCCTCCTGGAGCTGCCGCTGGATTTCGCCCGCCCGACTTGCGGCCGCCTCGCGACCCGCGCTCAAGTCAGTCTGGAGCGCCTCGAGTCGGCTCACCTGATCGTCCGTGAGCTCCAGCTGGCGCCGGGCGGCCAGCAGCCGCGAGACGCCGATGCCACCCTGCCCGGCCATCATCCCGCCGGTCATCATCCCGCGACCCATACGTTGGGCGTCGTACCCCATGCCGCGCGGCCCTAATTCGGGCCGCAGCTGTCGGGCTTGCATGCGGGGGACCATTTGCGCCATGCGGCCCGGCCGAGGCTGCATTTGCCTCTCCGGGGCCGCGACGCTGTCGCTTTCTTGCGCGCCCAACGCCCCAACTCCAAAGGCCGCTAGGGCCGCTACCATCGTCCATGTGCGCATGGTCGTGTGCTCCATTCTCCGGTTGATTGACTTCACGAGATAGACGACGGCGGCTCGCGATTGTTAGGAAGAGGGCGCCGGACAGTGAAGGGTCATGCAGTCGGCGCCAACCGACAGACCACCAGCCTAAGATCAACCTATTGCTGTGTCGCTCTCATGATCCGCTGCACCGTCCAACCGGCCCAATAGTCGGAGCAGGCCGTCGAGGACGGTCAGTGGGTGCGGGGGACAGCCCGGGATCCAAAGATCCACGGGAATGTCCGGCGGTACACCGTTCATCACTTCGGGGCTCTCGCGGACGGGCCCGCCGTTGATCGCGCAGGCGCCCACCGCAATGACGAGACGTGGTTTCGGAATGGCCTCATACGTCTTGAGCAGGGCCTCCCGCATGTTCGTGCTCACGGCGCCGGTCACGACCATCCCATCGGCATGGCGCGGCGACGCCACGAACTGGATGCCGAAGCGCGCCATGTCGAAGACCACATTGCCAAGGGCCACCAACTCGGCTTCGCAGCCGCCGCAGCTTCCCGCCGCCACGGATCGGAGCCGCAGGGAGCGGCCGAACAGTCGACGCGACTCGGCGTCCAGCGCGCCGGCCAGCTCCACCTCTCCCGTGCGGGAAACGAGGCCCTCCCGCGTGCGACTGGCCACGCGGAAGTCTCCCGTAAACGCGAGCGCTCCGCCCAAGCACGCGGCGGCCTCGTCGGGGCTAAACAGGCTCGCTCCCACATCCAGCTCCACCCGCCCGTCGGGGTGAAGACGAATCACGTCCGTGGGGCACCGACGCGCACACGCCTCGCACACGCCGGCATCGCATCGCGCGGCATCCAATGTCGGTCGACCGCGGTATCGCTCCGGGAAGCGCACGTCGCCGCCGGGGAACGGCGAAGTGCGGAAGCCCTGCCGCCAGCGCGCCAACAGCACGCTCAACACGACGCGCTCGTCAACATCGTTGGCCGATCGCGTTGATGATTGATCGCGGCGGCGGGATCACAGGTCATGCCCGGCATAGGAAAGGTTGAAGCTCTTGTTGCAAAGGGGGAAATCGGAGATCTGATTTCCCGGCATCGCGACGGTGAGCGCGCGCCAGTTGTGGAACGAAGGATCCTTCACCTTGTGCCGCCTGACATTGCCGTCTGAATCCGTGATCACAACGTGCGCCACCTCCCCGCGCCAACCCTCCTCCATCGCGACGGCGAGCTCGTTCGACGCCAGCGCTCCACAGGGAACCCGCACGTCACCGCGTGGAAGGGCCTGAACCTGATCGACCACGAAGTCGATCGAGCGTCGGATCTCGATCCACCGCACCAGAGAACGGGCGAACACGTCACCGGCCCAAGTCGTGGCGACCGGGATCTGCACGAAGCGAAACACCCCGTACGGGTGGTCGTGGCGGACGTCGCGGAGGATCTCGCACGCCCGCGCGACCGGCCCGACGAATCCGAGGGCATCGCAGCTGGCTTGCGGCACGACTCCCACCCCCTCCAATCGGGCTTGGACGGAGGCGTTTTGAAAAAAGAGGTTGGCGACCGGCGTCAACTCGTCGCGCAAGCGCGCCAACCGGTCGGCGACCTCGACGGCCATGTCCGGCGGGATATCGAAGGCGACGCCACCGGGCCGAACGAGACCACGCCCGTAGCGGTTCCCGGAGAGCGTCATCAAGAGATTCAGGCACTCGCCTCGCATGCGGCCGAAGAATGCCGCCGCCGGCGCATACGCCACGTCTCCCGCGATCGCGCCGAGGTCGCCGATGTGATTGGCAAGCCGCTCGAGCTCGAGCGCAACGCCGCGGATGCTTTGTGCGCGTGGAGTCTTGCGGCTGCGGGCCAGCGCCTCGATAGCGCCGCAGTACGCGTTGGTGTGCGCAATCACCGAGTCGCCGGCGATGGACTCGGCGACCAACGTGGCAGCTGATCGGTCGCGGGTTTCCAGCAACCGCTCGATGCCCCGATGCTGGTACCCCAGCATGATCTCCAGGGCGAGCACTTCCTCGCCGTGAGCCTGAAACCGAAAATGGCCGGGCTCGATGATCCCGGCGTGCACCGGCCCGACCGCCACCTCGTGCACTTCCTCGCCTTCCCACCGCGTGAAGGCGTACGCTTCGCGCTCGACGGCGGCTGCGGGGCGAGCGGAGGGCCGATGATCGGCCGGATGCCGCCGCAAGGGCTTGAGTGACGGGTGACCGTTGGGCACGACCCCGCATTGCTCGGCGACCTCACGCTCGAAGTCCAGCGCCTGGGGGCAATCCGGGCCGATCGCCTCGTACCGTTCACCCACGATCGCGCTCGCGGCATCGAGCTGTGACCGGCGATCGTGTGCCAGGATCGCCGTCAGACATGTGTCATTCGCGCCCTCGGGCATCCCGAACAGGGTGACGATCCGCCACCCGTCGGCCACGGATCGGATCACGATTTCGCGGAACGCCTCCGGCGCGTACCGGGGTACCGCGGCCCAGGGAACGGCGCGGCGGTTTCGGAGGCCGAGTTGCAGCAAGCCGTTCACGGTGTGCGGCCTCCGAGCAGAACCGCCGCCTCGCCGAGGGCCTGCCGCAGGGCGCCCGGGAGATAGAGACCGAGGGCAAGGACGGCGGCGGCGAGACCGAGCGGGCCGCCCACCAACCAAAGGCTCTCGCGCGGTTTGCGTCTCGAAGGACCCACCTCTCCGTACACCATCTCGAGCACCATCCTCGCCATGCCCGCGAACACGATCGCGAGGAGCAGGACGGCGATGGCCGTGATCCACGGATGCCCCTCGGTGGCCGCGCTCAGGATGGTGAAGGTGCTGAGGAACGGTCCGAACGGCGGCGACCCGGTTACGGCGAAGAGACCCAGAAGCAGCAGGCCGCCCGAGATGGGAAGTGACGTGAGGAGTCCCCGCACCTCGGAATGCGTGGACGTACCGAGTGCCACCACCACGTTACCAACGGCCAGAAAGAGCAGGGCATTCGCCAACCCCGTGGTGACGACGTGGAGCACCGTGCCGTAGCTCGCGACACCGCCCAACCCCAAGCCGAGCGCGACCAGGCCCATGTGTTCCACCGAAGAGTAGGCCAGCAGGCGTTTGACGTCCCGTTGACTGACGACGAATGCGGCGGCGACCCCCAGAGAGAGCAGGCCGAACCCTACGAGCAGTGGGCGTGCGAAGCCTCCGATCCCCGCGGCGAACGCGACCTGGGTCACTCGGGCCACCCCGAGAAACGCGCACGCGGTGAGGGCGCTCGCCATGAGGGCGGCCACGGGACTCGGCGCCTCTCCGTAGGTGTCCGGCTTCCACGTGTGCATCGGTGCCAGGCCCATCTTGGTCCCAAACCCCACCAGCAGGAAGATGAAGGCCGCCTTGAGCCAGTCTGCGTCGAGCCGGTGCGCATTCGTCATCAGGTCGTTAAGCACGAGCGGCCGGCCGGTGCCCGACCCGCTCGACTGCGCGGTGGCGAGAAAGAACGTGCCGAGGAGCGCCAGCGCGATGCCAACGGACGAGATCACGAGGTACTTCCACACCGCCTCGAGCGAGCGGCGGTCGTGCTTGTGGAAGATGAGCGGGGCTACGGCCAGCGTGGTGGACTCCATGCCCACCCAGAGCAAGCCCGCGTGCTGGCTCACCGCCACGAGCGACGCCGAAGCGAGGAAGGCCAGGAGGCAGCTCACGAAGGCGCGCCCGCCGCGCGGGTTTTCCGTACGCAGGTAACCGACCGTGTACGTCGCCAACACGAAAAAGAGCACGCTCACCAGCGACAGCATGACAAGGCCGAGCGCGTCGAGGCCCACCCAGTCGTTGAATGCCGATGCGGGCCGCGAGATCCAACATGTGGCGGCGAGCCCCAGGTGGAGGGTCGCGGTGGTCACAAGCCACACGGTGCGGTACGCGGCGGCGCGGTGAGCGTACGCGCCCAGGGCGCCCAGAGCAGGCAGCAGGATCAGCGCGAGCAGGATCATCGCCCGGCGAGATCCATGGACTTCCCATCGCCCAACGTGTCGAATTCCCGATTGATGTGAAACACGACGATGCCCATAATGAAGACGCCAACGAAGATGTCGAGCAGCACGCCCAACTCGACCATGAACGGCACACGTTCCGACTGAGTCAAACCGAACACGTAGATCCCGTTCTCCAGCATCAGATAGCCCACGACCTGCGTCAGGGCCTTGATGCGCGTCGTGAGAACCAGAAACCCAACGATCACCGTCGCCAGCGCGACCGCGACGAGGAGCGAGCCCGCGGCATCGGGCAGCGGCAGGGCCTGCGCCGTGGCGAATCCCACGGCCACGGCCACGGCGCCCAGCAGCAACGAGGCAACGTAGCCGATGCGCGGCTCGACCTCACGCCGCACGGCGGCCTCCCGGATCGCCCATGCGAGAAAGCGAGGAAGGAGAACAGCCTTGATAACGATCGTCCCGGTCGCGAGACCGATGGTATGCACGGACCAGGCGGGATGCAGCGCCAGCGGCAGCATCCCGAGCAGCAGGCCCTGGACGGCGATCGCGCGAATGCAGGTACCCAGCCTGGCCGTGCCCAGCACGGCGAAGTTCGTGAGGACGATCAACAGAAGGAGCAACTCGGCCACGCGTTGCATGGTCTATCCGAGGAGCAAGATGATGCCGAACGCCGCGAGCGCCGACGCGGCGACCAACACCTGGGGCACCCGCGTGAGCCTGAGGCGGGCCATCACCGACTCGATCACGCCGACGGCAACGCCCACCATCGCAAGCCCGCCCACGAGAACCGCGATGGACACCGCCCCGCTCCACCCGGCACGCGGGATGAGCACGCCGATCACCACCGCGGCCAACAGCGTGAGCTTGAGCGCGCCGGCGTACAGGATGATGGCCAGGTCCGGACCACTGTGGTCAAGGACCGCCACCTCGTGAATCATCGTCAATTCGAGGTGCGTCGCCGGATCGTCGAACGGGACACGAGAGGTTTCGGCGAGGAGCACCACGAACAGGCTACCGGCGATCATGACCAGCGAAGGGGCGGCGCGCGACCACGCGGCCGCCAGGGGCTCGCCGAGGAACCCGCTCAGTGAGAGACTGTCGGAAGCCAGCGCGAGCCCGGTAAAGCTCAGGAACAGGGCGGGCTCCACGAAGCTGGCATAGGTCACGTCTCGGCTCGCGCCCATACCCTCGAAGCTGGAGCCCGTATCGAGCGCGGCGAGCACCAGGCCGAATCGGCCCAAGGCGAGCAGGTAGGCGAATGCGACGAGGTCGCCGTCGAATCGCACAATCGCCGTCCGGCCGTCGAGCGGCACGAAGAGCGACGCCACGAGCACGCATGCAAGCAGGACCGCGGGCGCCAAGCGGAATACCCACGTGGATACGGTGCTGTACACCGCTCCCTTCCGCATCAGCTTCGCGAGATCGCGGTAGAGTTGCCAAACGGGCGACCCCGTGCGGCCGGTCAGCATCGCCTTCGTCCGGCCCGCGATCCCCGGGAGCGCGGGGGCCGCCAGCAACGCGATCCCGAGCGCGGCGAGCGACGTGCCGGTCACGGGCGTCCCGCCGCGAAGAGATAGACCAGGAGCGCCAGGACGGTCGCCACGATGTAGATCAGATAGGAATGGAGCCGCCCGCTTTGGATTGGCCGAAGGCGCTCCGCCACCACCCGCAGCCGGCGCCAACTCGGAAGCACGACGCCATCGAGCACCAGGTCCACCGCCTGCGTCCGTAACGCGAACGCGCTCCGATGCGTTTGCACGCCGGCGATGGGCGCGCACGCCTCGAGCAGGGGAGCGGCGAACGACGAGCCCGTGTATTGCATCCGCGAGTCGGGGCGTGCGTACCCGCAGCCCCACGTTTCAGCCCAATCCACGGCATGATGTCGACGCCTCCACGATTGGAGGGCGTAGATGAGCGCCACCACTAGGATCACCGTCACGGCCATGAGCCCGATCCAGTGGGCGGCGTCCCGCAATGGGGCGAACCCAACGCCCGACAGCGGCCCGGTGATGTCGCCCAGAAACGTGGCCGTTCGGAGCGCGGGCTCCAGCACGATGAGGGGCCGCACACCGATCAGAATACAGGCCGCGGCCAGCGCCGCCATTGGCACCGTCATCCAGGGACCGGACTCGGTGACGCCCCGGGGCGCCTCGCGTCTGGGCTGTCCGAGGAACACTACGCCCGCGACTTTGGCAAAGCACGCGAGCGCCAACGCGCCGATGAGGGCGAGTCCCGCGGCCGCGAACACCGCCAGGCGCAGCGGGCCCTCGGTCAGCGCGCTTTGGAACAGCCCCTGATACACCACCCATTCGCTCACGAAACCGTTGAGCGGGGGCAGGCCCACGATCGCCGCGGCACCAATGAGGAACGCCACCCACGTGAACGGGAGGGCGCGGGCGAGCCCGCCGAGCCGGTCGATCTCTCGCGTGCCCGTCGCACGGAGCACCGAGCCGGCACCACAAAAGAGGAGGCTCTTGAACAGCGCGTGGTTGAGCGTGTGGAGCAGCGCGCCGGCGTAGCCGATCGCCGCGACGGCCGGCCGGTCGTAGGCCAGGCCGAGCGCGCCCAGGCCCATTCCCATCAGGATGATCCCGATGTTCTCGACACTGTGGTATGCGAGCAAGCGTTTCAGGTCGTGCTGCGCCAGCGCCCAGATGACGCCGAAGATCCCGGACGCCACGCCTAGTGTCAGGATTGTCCAACCCCACCAGGCCGGCGGCGTCCCGGCCAGCGACTGCACCCGCAGGAGTCCGTAAATCCCCATCTTGATCACGATGCCGGAGAGGAGGGCGGAGACGTGAGACGGCGCCGCGGCGTGCGCGTCGGGCAGCCAGAAGTGAAGCGGCACGAGCCCGGCCTTGACGCCGAAACCGACGAGCGCCAGAAGCAGCACCAGCGCCCCGGCGGCCGGGAGTCGCTCCGCGCCGGCCGCCAGGGCATCGAACGTGAGGCCCCCGGCGTGGCGCCCCCAGACCGCAAAGAGAATGAACAGGACGAGCGTGCCGACGTGCGTCGCCGCGACGTACACGAGCCCGGCCCGGCGCACCGGTCGCCGCTCGTGCTCGAACACGATGAGCAGCAGGCCAATAAGCGACATCAACTCCCACGCGATGAGAAAGAGCATGGCGGACCGGGCGGTGACGACCAGGGCCAGGGCCACAAGAAGGCCCGCGACGCCGAGATGCGCGGCCGCCACGGCGCGATGCCCCCGCTCGTCGGCCAGGTACCCGACACCATACACGGCAACGATCGCACCGACGCCCAACACGACGAGCAGAAAAGCCGCGGACAGTGGATCGATCCCAACGACCCAGGCTCCACCGGGGATGGGACCGGAGAAGGCGACGTGAACGGTGGGCCCACCGCTGAGCACGCGGAGCGCCGGAACCAGACCAACGCCCGAGCCGGACAGCACGAGGAGAACAAAGGCAACGTCGCCGGCGGGTACCGAGCGGCGGAACGCCACCGCGGCGACACCGCCCGCCAGAATCAGCCCCAGCCCCACGAACAGGAGTGTCATGGACCGGTGATCGCTCGGTGCGAGTCCGTGGTCATTTCCGCCACGGCATCAAAACCCGCCAGAATCTCGTCGGCGGGCCGGCGGTCGCGAATGAGGTGCCGGACGATCTGGTCGCGCAGGGCAAACGCCAATTGTGCCAGGATCTGGAGATGCCCCGGCACACTCGGTGCGACCACTGCGAAGATGGCGTGCACCGGCAGACCATCCAGCGCTCCGAACTCGATCGGGTCTCGCAACATGCAGAGCGTCACGAAGGGCGACGGCACGTGCAGAATGATGGGATGTCGGACGTGCGGAATCGCGATACCGTGGCCCAACCCCGACGAGCCGATTCGCTCGCGCGCTTCGAGCACCGCGAGCAGGAAATCACGATCGAACTCGGGCGGCAGGGGGAGGCGGGCAACGACCTCGTGTAGCACGTCGTGCTTCGAGGCGCCTCGCACGTCGTAATGCACACCGCCGCTGGCGATCAGCGCGGCGAGCGGTGGGAAAACCTCGTCGGCGTGGCGGGCCTCGTCCAGGAGGCTGCGAGAGACCGGGAGGCCCTCCTTCGTCGCCCATTCCCAGAGCTCGATGGCGTTGAGGTAGAGACGCTCGTTGATCTTATGTGCCGGCAGCGCCCGCTCGCGCATCCACCGACGCATGGTGGCTTCGCTGGCGCCGAGGTACTTCGCGGCCTGGGAAAGGGTGATGTGCATCTGGTTAACGGACGGCCTACAAGATCCCCACAGTGGAACCGCGCGGCAAGTCATGGGCGCACACGCCATGGGCGCTCACGCCTTCCTGGCGCCGGGAACGGTGTGGCGAGTGGCGCACCGTCCGGCGACGAACCGTACGCAAACGCTCAGGCTAGCATCACAGAAGGGAGAGACTGGTACGCGCCACCCGGGGCCCGGCCTATCTTTCCCCCATGTCGCACGAACCCACCCTCATCGTCGGCGCGGGCCCGATCGGCCTGGCGTGCGGAATCTCCGCCAGACGCCGTGGTCTCGACCCCCTGATCGTCGACGCGGGCGCGATTGCCCACTCGATCGTCCGGTATCCCGTGGGCATGGTGTTCTTCACGACCCCGGACGGACTGGAGATCGGCGGCCACCCGTTGGTCTGCGCTGGTGGCAAACCGACGCGCGAGGAAGCGCTCAAGTACTACCGCGGGGTCGTCCGCTCCGAGGGACTGCGGGTTCGGACCTACACCAAGCTGCGGGACGCGACGCGGTCCGAGGGCCGCTTGCAATGCACGATGGAAACGCGAACGGGAACTGAGATCCTCACCTGCGACCGGCTCGTCTTGGCCACCGGGTACTTCGACCATCCCAATCAACTCGCCGTGCCGGGGGAAGACCTGCCACACGTACATCACTGGTTCGACGAACCCCACCGCGGTTCCGGCCTCGATGTCGTGGTCGTCGGAGGAAAGAACTCGGCCGTTGAGGCCGCCCTCCAGCTATACCGTGCCGGGGCACGCGTCACGATCGTGTACCGCGGCGCCGTATGGCCGGCCACCATCAAGTACTGGCTCCGGCCCGACCTGGAGAACCGCATCAAGTTCGGCGAGATCCAGGCACGCATGTCGGCGCAGGTGACGGAAATCACGCTCCACCACGTGGCGGTGCGTGATGAAGGTGGCGGGATCGCAAAGCTGCCCGCGGATCGGGTGTACGTGCTCGCCGGCTTCCGCCCGGACTTTGCGCTGTACGAGCGGCTTGGTATCGCGTTCGACGCCGAGTCGGGGAAGCCCGAGCTGAATCGGGAGACGCTGGAAAGCAGCGTCCGAGGCATCCACCTGGCCGGCAGCGCCGCCGCTGGACTGCGGCTTTCGGAGGTGTTCATCGAAAACGGGCGGTTCGACGGGGAGAAGATCTTCGGAGACGCCCCGAGCCGCGCGGCCGCGAATGAGATCTACCGGAGCATTCAGCGTCCGCCCGGGGAGTGATCGCGGCGGAGCCGCGGGCGCTCGACCTTAGCACGAGTTTCACGATCCGTTCACCCGAGCCCTCCCATGGTGAGATCGCTCGGGGTCTGTGCGCACACCCGGAAGGAGGGGCCCATGCCGGCCACCACACTCAAGGAGTTCCTGGATCGACACGAGGTCCCCTACGTCTCGATCCGCCACGCGCCAGCGTACACGGCTCAGGAGACTGCAGCGCTCGCCCACATTCCGGGTCGGGAGATTGCCAAGACGGTGATGGTGAAGGTCGATGGCCAGCTCGCGATGGCCGTGCTCCCGGCTTCCGAGCACGTGGACATGCGCAAGCTGCGGGCGGCGATGGGGGCGGAAATCGTGGAACTCGCGACCGAGACGGAGTTCCTGGACCGCTTCCCGGACTGCGAGCCCGGCGCGATGCCCCCGTTCGGCAACCTGTACGACCTTCACGTCTACGCGGCCGACGATCTCGCGGAGGAGGAGGAGATCGCGTTCAACGCGGGGACGCACACCGAGTTGATCCGCATGCCGTATCGGGACTTCCAGCGCCTCGTCGGTCCGACCGTCATCACCTTTGCCGCCCCAACGACCGCCTGATTACGAAGCGACAGAAGGCGGCAAGAGACGGTCGGGGACTGGGGAAGAACCTCCTCCCGTCTCTTCCCGTGGCCCAATCACGGCCAAATGCCGCGCTCCAGCGTGATCCGCGCCACGCGGTCGATGGCGAGCACGAAGGCGGCCTTGCGGAGGTTGATGCGCGGTAGCCGTTCAGGCTTGAGCCCCCGCCGGCGGCGTTCGCGCGCGAGGGCATCCAAACCTGAATTGACATGCTGCTGCATGTCGATCACCGCGTCGGTGGCCTTGCGCATCTTCACCAGCAATCTGCGGTTCACGTCATCCTCGTCCCACTGCTCGTTCTCGATGTTCTGGACCCACTCGTAGTAGCTGACGGTTACCCCACCAGCGTTGGCCAGAATGTCCGGAAGCACCGGAATGCTCTTGCGGAACAACACGGCTTCCGCGGCGGGCGTCGTCGGACCGTTCGCCGCCTCGGCAATAAAGTGCGCCTGGATCTGCTCGGCATTGTCCGAGCGGATGGCGTTCTCCAAGGCCGCTGGGATCAAAATGTTGCATGGCAACTGCAGCAACTTCTCGTTGGAGACCGGCTTGGCGCGCCGGAAACCCACCACCGAGCCTGTCTTCTTCTTGTGCTCGATCACCGCCTCCACGTCGAGTCCCGCCGGATTGTGGATCCCGCCTTGGGAATCGCTGACCGCGATGATGCAAGCGCCCTGTTCCGCGAACAGCTGCGCCGCGATCGCGCCGGCATTCCCGAAGCCCTGAATGGCCACCGTCGCACCATCGACCGAATCGAGTCCGGGCACCAACCCGCGTTCCAGCGCGCGCTGCGTCGAGAACAGGCACCCGCGGGCGGTAGCCTCGCGCCGGCCAAGCGACCCGCCCAGCTCGACAGGCTTGCCCGTGACCACCGGGAGGTTGTTCTCGCCCGGATGCATCATCTGATAGGTGTCATAGATGCGCGACATCGTGCCGGCGTTCGTATTCACGTCGGGCGCCGGAATATCCGTATGGGGACCAATGTTCTCGCCCAACTCAGCAATGAAACGCCGCGTGATCCGTCGCACGTCGCTGGTGGTGAGCTCCTTAGGGTTGCACGCCACCCCGCCCTTCGCACCGCCGAACGGGATGTCCACCACCGAGCACTTCCACGTCATCCACGACGCAAGGGCACGCACCTCGTCCACGGTCACATCCGGGTGGTAGCGGATCCCGCCCTTGCCTGGTCCGCGCACCCGGCTGTGCAACACCCGATGCCCGACGAATGTCCGCACCGACCCGTTTGCCATCTCGATCGGGAATTCCACCGTGATGACGCGGTCCGGTCGCTTCAGGAACTCCGAGAGCCCACTTTGCATGGCTGGGAGGTAGCGCACCGCATCATCGAACTGCTGCTGTGCGATGTGAAACGGATTGAGGTCTTCCTGCCCGCCAGGCGAGCGTGGTGAACCGGCAGCGCGCCTCTTCTTGCGGGCCTTGGTCGTCATATGCGTCCTCACTGGAAAGTGGCTTGCACTGACTGGGCAGTTGCAGCGACCAAACGGCCCTCATCGTACGAGATTCCGTGCCGCACGTCCATAGCCGAACCGCCCCAAGAAACCGTCAACCAACCTGCCACCGCGCCATGAAGGCCGGATGAAGCCGGTACGAAGGGGCGCTACGGCTACCCGCGCCCACTGGGATCGAGGAGCGGCGAGTCGCCTCCGAGCACGCGGTGCAACACCCGACGCGCTTGCTGGGGGACACCCGTCAGGCGTACCTCGAGTCCGGCCCGCTCCGCCTCGCGTGCAATCCGGCGGAGTACCAAGGCGCCCGTATAATCGATGCGACCGAGCTGCTTCAGGTCGATGACGAGACGCCGCGCATCGGGATGGGCAGCGAGCTGTTGCACGATCGCATTGTCCAGGGGCGGCGCCGACGCGAAGAAGAGCACGCCGACGGGTTCCAGCCGGAGCGTGTCGCCGTCTCGCCGTACCTCGACCCGCACCAAGAGCTCGCGCCACAGGTGTACGACGACCGCCAGACCGACGCCGCCGAGCACCGCGAGGTCGATCCGCGGCGCGAGTGCGAGCGTGAGGACGAACGTCGTCCCGGCCACACCAGCCTGCGTCAGAGACGCCTGGAACATCTCGACCCACGGCTTGAGCCGGATCAGTGCCACGACGGACGCGATCACGATGGCACCCAGCACCGCGGTGGGAAGGGACGCCAGCACCCCGGCGACCGGGAGGAAGATCAGCACCACCAGGGCCGCGATTGCGCCGGTCCAACGCGACCGGGCACCCGCCAGGCGAGCCACCGAACTCCGCGAGAACGATCCCCCGACCGGGAACGTTCCCGACATGCCGGCAACGATATTCGCGACCCCCTGGCTGACGAACTCCCGATCGGGGCTCCACGCCATGCGGTCCTGTTCCGCGTACATCCGCGCGATGGCCGACGGCTCGGCAAACCCCATCAGCGCGATTACGCCGGCGGGCACCAGCAGTGTCGGAAGCCGCTCCCAGGGAAAATATCCGACGTGCGCCGGGAGTCCGCGCGGAATCTCCCCCACCACGGCGCCGTCAAAGCCCGAGAGCTGACTGAAGAGCATCCCACCGACTACGGCGAGGAGCACACCAGGGGTGAGCGGGTGCACGCGCCGGCCCCCGAGGACCACGAGGACGGTCAGACCCGCTACGACCACGATGTCGATCGTCCATGCACCGGGATGCGCCAGCGCCGCGGCGGCGTCCGCGACGATCCCGGCGGACCCACCCGAAACGCCCAGGACGACGGGCACCTGCGCCAGGACGATCAGAATCGCCGCCGCCGTCGTGAACCCGGCCAGGACCGGCTGGGACATGAAGTACGTGACGAAGCCCCACCGCATGAGCCCCAATCCGAGACGGACGATCCCGACCAACAGCGCCAGCAGGGCGGCAAGACCGATGAACTCGGCGGTGCCGGGCGTGGCGAAATCGCTTAGCACACCGAACGTCAGTACGCTCGTGATCGCCACCGGCCCGGTCTGGAGATACGGCGACGAGGCAAAGAAGGATGCGGCCAGTGGCGGAAGCACGGCGGCGATGAGGCCAAGATGCGGCGGGACACCCGCCAGCTGGGCGAAAGCGATGGATTGCGGAACCAGGATCGACGCGACGGCAATCCCAGCGACGAGATCACCGAGGGCCGGCCACGGGGTGGCGCGAGACGCGCCACGCGGCGCGGAGAGCGTCATGCTAGGTTGCGCATGTATAGTGATAATGCAATATTGTAATAATCACAAGCAGAAAGGGCACCCGCGTCGTCATGACGCCTTCCAAGCCCCTGGTCATCGACCGCGACATTCTCGCGCGGGCCGCCATCGTCATCAAGTGCCTAGGTCATCCCGTACGTCTGCGACTGCTCGAGGCACTCGAGGGGGGCGAACGCACCGTGTCCGAGCTACAAGATTACGCGGGCGTGAGCCAAGCCGCCGTGTCCCAACAGCTCGCCACGCTCCGAGCCCGGGCGATCGTGGACGCTCGCCGAGATCGTACCCACGTGTATTATCGCATCACGGAACCCAAGGTGAGCCGGATCCTGCAGTGCATCCGACATTGTGACCTGTAAGGGCCGCCGCCCGCTCTCGCTATCCATGGACCTCAGATGACCGCTGCTGCCCCGGCCGTCGCGTCAGCACTGCCAACCCGGTGGGCCAAGATCATCGATCACACCCGGTGCATCGGGTGCCACGCGTGTTCCACGGCCTGCAAGTCGGAGAACGAGGTCCCGCTGTCGGTCAACCGCACCTACGTGAAGTACGTGGACATCGGGACGTTCCCGCACACGCGCCGGGCCTTTCAGGTGACACGCTGCAATCAGTGCGATGACGCGCCCTGCGTTCCCGCCTGCCCAACCGCCGCGATGTTCGTGCGCCCGGACGGCATCGTCGACTTCGACAAGTCACGGTGCATCGGTTGCAAGGCCTGCATCGCCGCCTGCCCGTACGATGCCATCTTCATCAACCCGAACGATCACTCGGCGGAGAAGTGTAACTTCTGCGCTCACCGATTGGACACGGGGCTGGAGCCGGCGTGCGTGGTCGTCTGCCCGACGCAAGCCATCCTGGTCGGTGACCTGAATGACGGAACCTCGGAGGTGAGTCGCATCGTTCACCGCGACGCGGTCACCGTACGGCGACCCGAGAAAGAGACCCGTCCCAAGTTGTTCTACAAGGGCGCCCACCAAGCCACGCTCGATCCCATCGCGGCGCGGCGGCCCGCGGGCGGGCTATTCATGTGGAGCGAGCAGCGGTCCGGCGCGCGCGCGGTGGTCTCCGGCCATCCCTTTACGCCGGCCAACAGCTCGGCGGCGGCGCTGCTGGCCTACGACGTGCCGCACTCGATGCCGTGGGACTGGCGCGTGAGCCTGTACACCTGGACCAAAGGCATCGCGGTCGGGGCGTATCTGGTGCCGCTCCTTCTCGTCCTCGCGAACCTGATGCCACCGGACCACGCCCTGTGGGTGTGGGTCGCGCCATTGCTTGGGGGCGCCTTCCTCGGCCTGACCGGGCTGCTCTTGGTCTGGGACCTGGAGCACCCCGCCAGGTTCCTGTACATCTTCACAAAGGCACAGCACCGCAGTTGGCTCGTGCGGGGAGCCTACATTATCACGGCCTACGCTGCGGTGCTGGCCGGGCACGTCGCGGGAAGCGTATTCGACATGGCAGCCGTACACCGCGCCCTCATGGGTCCAGGACTCGTGGCTGGCCTCCTGGCGGCGGTGTACACGGCGTATCTGTTTGCCCAAGCCCGTGCGCGCGACCTCTGGCAGAGCCCGCTGCTGCCGCCGCATCTGGCGGTTCAGGCCATCCTCGCGGGCGCGGCGGCGCTGACGCCCGTCGCCGTGGTGATCGCACCGGGCGCGGTGGACACGCTGCTGTGGGTGGTGGCAGCGAGCGGCGGGGCCCATCTGCTGTTCGTCGGCGGGGAGACGACCACGGGACACCCGACGGCTCACGCGCGGGTGGCCGTCGCGGAGATGACGCGTGGTCGGTACCGGTGGTTCTTCCGGACCGGTGTCACCCTGGTAGCGATCGGTGTGGGCGCGCCCTGGTTCGGCGCCGGCGCCGCGGTGGTCGCGCTCATCGGACTGTTGGCCCACGAGCATGCCTACGTGCAGGCGGGCCAGTCGGTCCCGCTCGCTTGAGGAGGCGCCGATGAACGTGCATGAGATGAACCGGCGGGTGCGCGCGGCGCGGGACGAAGTCGAGCGACGGGGCGAGACCTTTTATCCCGGCCCCAGTCGGATCCACCTTGCCGCGTTCCCGCCCAAGGAACGGTGGGACAGCTGGGTGGAGCTCGACTCGGCGTCGTGGCCGGAGCGACGTGAGCGTCGCTACACGTTGGTGCCGACCACCTGCTTCAACTGCGAATCGGCCTGCGGGCTGCTCGCCTACGTCGATGCCGACACGAAGCGGGTGCGCAAGTTCGAAGGCAACCCCGAGCATCCCGGATCGCGCGGCCGCAACTGTGCCAAAGGACCGGCCACGCTCAACCAGATCACCGATCCCGATCGCATCCTCTTCCCGCTGAAGCGCGTGGGTGCGCGCGGTGAAGGGCGTTGGTCGCAGGTCGGCTGGGACGAGGCCCTCGACGACATCGCGGGCCGCATCCGCAGGGCCCTCCAGGAGGGGCGGCACAACGAGATCATGTACCACGTGGGCCGGCCCGGGGAAGATGGATTCACCGAGCGCATTCTCGCCGCCTGGGGCGTGGACGGTCACAATTCGCACACCAACGTGTGCTCCTCCAGCGGCCGCGCGGGCTACCAGTACTGGATGGGGCTCGACCGACCGAGCCCGGATTTCGCCAATGCCGACGTCATCCTGCTGATCTCCGCGCACCTGGAGACGGGACACTACTTCAACCCGCACGCGCAGCGCATTCTCGAGGCCCGGCAGCGAGGGGCGAAGCTCATCGTCTTCGACACGCGGCTGTCGAACACCGCCACCCACGCCGACCACTGGCTGCCGTCCATTCCGGGTTCCGAGCCCGCCGTCTTGTTGGCGATCGCGAACCATCTCATCCGCAACGGCGCGCACAATCGCGACTTCATCCGCCGCTGGTGGAACTGGGAGGAATACCTCGCCGTCGTTCACCCCGACGTCGAACGGACCTTCGAGCAGTTCGACGCCATTCTCCAGTCGCTCTACGCGGAATACACGTTCGCGTTCGCGGCGCGGGAATCGGGGGTCGATGAGGTGACGATTGCCGCAGCGGCCGCGGCCGTCGCATCGGCCGGCACGCGGCTGGCCACACACACCTGGCGCAGTGCCGCCGCCGGCAACGAGGGCGGATGGCAGGTCGCGCGCACGCTGTTCCTGTTGAACGCCCTACTCGGAGCGGTCGCCACCCCCGGGGGTACGCACCCCAACGCGTGGAACAAGTTCGTCCCGCGCCCGATCCACACCCCGCCCCACCCCAAGCGCTGGAACGAGCTGACATGGCCCCAGGAGTTTCCGCTGGCGATGAACGAGTTGTCGTTCCTCTTGCCCCATTTCCTGCGCGAGCGCCGCGGCAAGCTGGATGTGTATTTCACGCGCGTCTACAACCCCGTCTGGACCAACCCCGACGGCTTCAGCTGGATCGAGATGCTCACGGACCCGCAGCAGGTCGCGCTGCACGTCGCGCTGACGCCCACGTGGAACGAAACCGCATACTTCGCGGACTACGTGCTCCCGATGGGGCACAGCTCCGAACGTCACGACCTGCATTCTTACGAGACTCACGACGCGCAATGGATCGGCTTTCGGCAGCCGGTGCTCCGCGCCGCGCGCGAGCGCGACGGCGTGCCGGTGACGGACACGCGCGAGGTCAACCCCGGACAAGTGTGGGAGGAAAACGAATTTTGGATCGACCTCACGTGGCGCATCGACCCCGACGGGGCGATGGGTGTTCGCCGGTACGTCGAGTCTCGTCGCTCCCCGGGGACGAAGCTGGGGATCGACGAGTATTACGCGTGGGCGTTCGAGCACTCGGTTCCCGGGCTCCCCGAGCGGGCGGCGCGCGAAGGTCTGAGCCCCCTGGAATACATGCGCCGCTACGGTGCATTCGAGATCCGGCGGGGCGTCGGCGCCGTGTATGAAGAAGAAGTCCCTCGGGACGATCTCCAGGACGTCGCCGACGGATCCTACGGGCGGGTGTACACGCGGGCGCCGGCGGTCGCCAGCGACAACATCGTGCCGCAGGCATCGCCGGAACCCGACGCGGAAGGTCGCCGGCCCATCGGCGTGCGCGTGGACGGGCGCGTGCGGCGTGGTTTCCCAACCCCGAGCGGCCGCCTCGAGTTCTGGTCCGGCACGCTGGCGGCCTGGGGATGGTCGGAGTGCGCGATTCCCACGTATCTGCGAAGCCACGTCCATCCCGACCATCTCGACGCCGACCAGTCGGTGCTGATCTCGACCTTTCGCCTGCCGGTGCACATCCACACGCGGAGCGGTAACGCGAAATGGCTCGATGAAATCGCGCATACCAATCCCCTGTGGATCCATCCGACTCAGGCGAGTGCCCTCGGCGTGGCCACGGGCGATCTCGTTCGGGTCGAGACCGAGATCGGCCACTTCGTGCTCAAGGCATGGGTCACGGAGGGCATCCGGCCGGGGGTGGTCGCCTGCAGCCACCACATGGGGCGGTGGAAGATCCACGATCACGGCCAGCGGCAACTCATGAACACCGTCCGGCTGGACCACTCGGGGAGCGCGTGGGGCATCGCCCGCCTCGCGGGTCCGGGACCGTTCGCCTCGACCGACATGGACACGAAACGCATTTGGTGGACGGACGCAGGCGTTCACCAGAACCTGACGTTCCCCGTTCACCCCGATCCGGTATCCGGGCAGCACTGTTGGCATCAAGCGGTCCGCGTGCGGCGCGGCGCGCCTGGCGACCGCTACGGTGACGTGTTCGTGGACACGACAAAGTCTCGCGCTGTCTATGCCCAGTGGATGGCCAAGACGCGATCGGCGCGGGAACACTCTCCCGACGCGACGCGCCGGCCGTTCTGGTTGCTGCGGCCGCTGAAGCCCGGCAAGACATATTTCCGTCTGCCGGAGGCGCCGACGCACGGCGGTACTCCGACGGCATGACCGCGGAATTGATGCGCGCGTTGGCCGTGCTGGCCGAGCCGCCGCGCAAGGAATCCGCAGCAGTTGCCGCGGCACTCGAACTCGACCCGCCGACCGCCGATGCCTACACGGCGGTGTTTGTGCTGGACGTGTATCCGTACGCCTCGGTTTATCTGAACGCGGATGGCATGTTGGGTGGGGAAGCACGCGACCGCGTCGCGGGGTTCTGGCGCGCTCTGGACCTCCGCCCTCCAGCCGAACCGGACCATGCGGCCGCTCTGCTCGGTCTGCTGGCCTCGCTCACCGAGGCGGCGGCGAGTGACGCCCGAGCGGCGCATGCGCGCCACGCGTTGCTCTGGGAGCACGTCCTGCCCTGGATGCCGCTGTTCGCCGCCAAGGTGCAGGACGTCGGCGTCGGGCCCTACCCCGCATGGGCCGATCGGCTCATGACACTGCTGTGCCACGAGGCGCGGCGCGCGCCTGCCCCGACGCCATCGGCCGTTCACCTGCGGGACGCGCACGCCCTGCCACGCGATACGCCTCGGGACCTCCAGGCCGTTCTCAGCCCGCTGCTCAGCGGCATGGTCATCGCCCGGTCGGATCTCGCCCGAGCCGCGCGGACCCTGGGGTTGGGCCTGCGCCAGGGCGAGCGCCGGTTCCTGCTGCAGTCCCTGTTGGATCAAGACGCGCCAGCCACGACGCGGTGGATCGCCGACGAAGCCCGGGCGTGGCGCGCGCGTCATGAGCGACTGCGGCCGGTCCTGGGGCCGTCGACCGACTTCTGGATCGACCGCGCGCGCGCCACGATCGACGCCTTCACCCATGCGCGCCCCTCGCCGCAGGAGCAAGCCACGGGAGCGACCTGAGCCTAGCCAGCCGCGCTCGCCCGTTCCCCGTGCGCTCGCCAGGCCCCTCCCTTCGCCCACTGCAGCGCCGGTCGGGGCCGGCACCATATCGCGATGGTGGGGCGCTGACGCGGGCTCCGGGAGCGGCCTACGCTCGCTCGCACACCGTCGCACCACCTGATCGTGGGTCCCGGCGGGAGCGTCCGGGCCGCCGGGACTCGTCCCCTGCAACGCGCGCCTGGAACGCGCGGCCTAGTTGGCGAGCACCGTTACGACCGCCGACATCACGACTCCCGCGTGATCGGACGGCCACAGCCCCGAAGGGGTGCGATCCGCGGGGTCGTTACCGACCACGAGGCCGGTCGCGCTGGCAACCGAGATGTTGCGGGTCAGGACGAGGTCGATGCGGGTCGCCAGTATCGAGGTCGTGTTGCTCAACTCGGAGTTCTGACAGCACGACAGGCCGGATCCGGCCGACGCATCCAACGCCCACAGATCCCGGTATCCGGCATTCAACACCGCGCCGTACGTGGGATCCGTTCCGGAGATGGCATCCGAATTGAGATCGCCGAGGAGGATGATCGGTCGCGATGCCGCCTCCAGGTTCGACATCAACTCTTGTGCCTGTGCGATCCGCGCTCCACTCGTGGCCGACTCGAGGTGCGTATTGACGACGCGATAGGTCACCCCGTCGATGACGGCGTCCACCCCCACCCATCCCCGCGTGATGGTCACGAGCGTTCCGGTTGCCACGGGCACCGTGAGCGCGGTCGCGTAGTTGCCCGTCGCCACGGCGCTGGTGCCAATATCCGATCGGGCAAGGATCACGTCGAAGTCCGTGAGCCGCACGTCATCGAACGTGTCGTTTCCGCGTGTCACTTCGAGGTCGAAGTTCTGCACCTTGGCGGCGACCGTGTAGTTCGCGCCCAGCGCGGTCAGTTCATCGAGCAGCGATCCCAAGTAGTCGTACAGCGTGTCGGTCGCTAACTCGGTCCCGCCGTTGATCTGGTCTCCGGGGGACTGCACGCGAATCAACGAGATCTCCTGCAAGCCGACGATGTCCGGATCGGCATCCGTGATCGCGGCCGCCAGCGCCTTGGCCCGTTCCGGGAAGTTCGTCGCCACCACGACCTTGAATTGTGAGTCGACCGCCGCGAGGAACTCCTGGGGCGTGCTGGCCAGCAGCACCTGCTCGATGTCCGCCCCGACATAGACGTTCTGTGTCATTGCCGTGAACTGCGCCGTGATTTCGGGACCCTCCCCACATGCCGCAACCGCGATGGTCACCAAGGTCCACCAGTGGCTCCGTGGTCTCATTGTCCGTTCCTCCACACGAAGGAGTTGCCGCGCCGCTCGCGGAGGAATCTCCCTGCGGCGTCAAGCAGGTGTCAAATCGGTCGCCGCCGGTTTGCGCGGGTACCCGGCGGCGGTGGTTGACTCCACGGTACGGCCCCTCCACCGTTAGAGATTCCCGTTCGGAGTGCACGATGCCTTCCTACACGCTATCGATCAACGGCGCGCGTCACACCGTGGAAGCGCCGTCGGACATGCCGCTGCTCTGGGTGATCCGCGACCTGGTGGGACTCACCGGCACGAAATTCGGCTGCGGCGTAGGTCAATGCCGCGCGTGCGTGGTCCACCTCAACGGCGCCGCCGTCTTCAGCTGCCAGATACCGGTCACGGCCGCGCAGGGGCAGGACATCACGACCATCGAAGGGCTGTCGGATGATGGATTGCATCCGGTCCAGCGCGCTTGGATCGAGGAAGACGTACCCCAATGCGGCTACTGCCAGCCAGGGCAGATCATGGCGGCGGCCGCCCTGCTCGCGCAGAATCACGCTCCCAGCGACGACGAGATCGACGCGGCCATGGCGGGCAACATCTGTCGCTGTGGCACCTACAATCGCATCCGCGCGGCCATCCACCGCGCCGCACAGGGAGCAGCCGAATGACCGCGAATCCGAAGCACACCATGGACCGGCGCAGCTTCCTTGAGGTGAGTTCCGCGGGTTTGGGCTTGGTCGTGGGATTCCACGTTCCGTCACACACCCGTCTCGGGGGGCGCCTGCGGCCGGAGGGACCCGTCGAACTCAACGCGTGGATCCGCATCGACCCCGACGACACGATCACGTTCTTCGTGCCGGAGTCGGAAATGGGTCAAGGGGTCCTCACGGCGATTCCGCAGATATTGGCTGACGAGATGGATGCCGACTGGACGCGCGTTCGGTCGGTCCACGCGCTGGCCGACTCCGCGAAGTACGGGCGCCAGAGCACGGGAGGAAGCACGAGCATCCGCACGCAATTCGCCCCGATGCGCCGGGCCGGCGCCGCAGCGCGGGAGCTGCTCGCGCAAGCGGCCGCCCGTCGGTGGGGCGTGGATCGCAGCGAGTGCCGCACGACACGCAGCACCGTGGTGCGTACTGCCACGGGGGAGCGGCTCCGCTACGGTGAACTGGCGGCGGACGCGGCCCTGCTCTCCCCTCCGGAGGATCCACCCCTGAAGGACCGATCGGCGTTCAGCCTGATCGGACAGCCTGTCAAACGGCTCGACGCGGCGGACAAGGTCACGGGGAAAGCCGTGTTCGGGTCGGACGTGCGGGTGCCGGGGATGCTGGTCGCGCAGGTCGTGCGGCCGCCGACGTTCGGCGCCACGCGCAAGAGTGTCGACGCCGCGGCGGCGCTGGCGACGCCCGGGGTGCGGCACGTGGTGGAGATTTCCTCCGGTGTGGCGGTGGTGGCCGACCATTTCTGGGCCGCCAAGAAGGGGCGGGAGGCGTTGCGCGTGGAATGGGACAGCGGCGAGTGGGGCTCGCTGTCGACGGCGCGCATCACCGAGATGATGCGCGAAGCCGCGGCAAACGGCGCGACCGCACGTGAGGAGGGCGACGCCGACGCGGCCATCCGCGGCGCGGGCAAGGTCATCGACGCCGTGTACGAATTGCCCTATCTGGCCCACGCGACCATGGAACCGATGAATTGCACGGCGGATGTCCGCCGTGACGCGTGCGAAGTCTGGGCCCCGACGCAATCGCCGAGCGGCACCCAGTCGACGGCCGCTCGCATCACCGGACTGCCGGCGGAGCGGGTCACGGTGCACACCACACACATGGGTGGGGGCTTCGGCCGGCGTTCGCAGACCGACTTCGTCGCGGACGCGGTGGAGACCTCGAAGGCGGTCGGGAAGCCGGTGCAAGTGATCTGGACCCGCGAGGACGACACGCGTGGGGGGTATTATCGCCCACCCGCGTGGAACCGACTGGTCGGGGCGGTCGACGCCGGCGGCAACGTCAGCGCGTGGACGCACCAGATCGGCAGTCCCTCCATCGCCCGGCAATTCGGTCCGCTGCGCAACGGCATCGATGATGCCGGGGTGGAAGGTGCGGCCAACCTCCCCTATGCCATCCCCAATGTGCGCGTCACGTATGGGCCGGTGGAGTTGCCGATTTCGCTGTGGTTCTGGCGCTCCGTGGGCAGCTCGTTGAACGCGTGGGTAACCGAGTGCTTTATCGATGAACTTGCCGAAGCCGCCGGCGCCGATCCGGTCGAGTTCCGGTTGCGCCTGCTGGCGGCTCACCCGAGGCACCAGCGTGTGCTGCGTACGGCCGCCGACCGCGCCAACTGGACCACGGCACCCGCCGCGGGACGCGGGCGCGGTGCCGCGGTTCACGAGGCGTTCGGCAGCATCGTCGCTCAGGTCGCGGAGGTATCCATCGATCCCGATGGTGAAGTCCGCGTACATCACGTCGCGTGCGCCGTGGACTGCGGTGACGTGATCAATCCCGGCATCATCCGGGCGCAAATGGAGTCCGGTATCGCCTACGGTCTTTCGGCGGCGCTCTGGGGCGAACTCACGATCGCGGGCGGTGCCGTCGTGCAAGGCAACTTCGACCGCTACCCGGTCCTGCGCATCGATCGCATGCCGGCGATCGACGTGGACATCGTGACCAGCGGTGATCCGCTTGGAGGCATCGGCGAGCCCGGAACGCCGCCGATCGCCCCCGCGGTATGCAACGCGCTCGCGCAGCTCACCGGGCGGCGGATCCGGAAACTCCCCATCGGAAAGGTGCGAACGACGTAGGACGATCGAGGTCGAGCGACAACTAATCAAGACCCACGACGACCTGAGACGATCGTCTCGACTTCCGACCATTCAGCCCATTCAGGAGGCCTCATGAGGCGTGCGCTGTTCGTGTCTCTCGCCGTCGCGCTGGTCTGCGTCATTCCAGCCCAGGCGCAGGAGACGATTGCCGACTATACCCGCTCGTTCGAGAAGCGTGACGGATACTTCCCCATGTACTGGGACGGCGAGAAGGGACGGCTGCTGCTCGAGATTCCGCAACTCGATCGGGATTTCCTCTACCTCTTGTCCGCGGCCACCGGGCTCGGGCACACGAACCTCGGGTTGGACCGCGGTCAGATCGAGGACGTCGCGGTCGCACGCTTCACGCGTGTCGGCCCCAAGGTGCTGCTGATCTTCACCAACCAGCGTTTCCGCGCCCTGAACACGGACAACGCCGCGCTCGTACGCTCGGTCGAGGAATCGTTCCCCACATCGACCATCGCATCCTTCGACATCCTCGCACAGGAAGGGGGGCGCCTCCTGGTGGATGCCACGAGCCACTTCGTTGCAGACCATATCGAGGTTGCGCGGCAGCTCCAGCAGGCGAACCAGGGCACCTTCTCGCTCAGCCGCGATCGGAGCACCGTGCATCTCCCGCGCACGAGAGGGTTCCCCACGAACACCGAGGTTGAAGTCTCCCTGACGTTCCAAAGCAACAACCCGGGATTCCTCGTGCGGCAGCACGCCCCGGCGGGGAGCGCGGTCACGGTCCGCGTCCACCACTCCCTCGTGCAGCTCCCGGACGGCGATTTCGCGCCCCGCAAGGGTGACCCGCGCATCGGCAGCTTCGGGGCGTCGTTCTACGATTTCGCCCAGCCGCTCAGCGAACGGTACGAGCGGGCGTTCATCGCCCGGCACCGCCTGAAGAAGCGCAATCCCCGCGCGGCCATGTCCGAACCCGTCGAGCCCATCGTGTATTATCTCGACGCCGGCATCCCCGAGCCCTATCGCTCGGCGTTTCGCGAGGGAATCTCATGGTGGAACAGCGCCTTCGAGGCAGCGGGATTCCGCAACGCGTTTCGCGTCGAGGACATGCCGCCGGACATGGATCCCATGGACGCGCGGTACAACGTCGTGCAGTGGGTACAGCGGAGCAACGCCGGGTTCTCGATCGGCCCCTCGTTGGTCGATCCGCGAACGGGGGAGATCATCAAGGCCGCGGTCCGGATGGACGCATTCCGATCGATGACGGACTACAACATCTTCGCCGGGACGCTGCCAACCACCGGCGAGCCGGCGGAGTTCGGCCTCACCGACTGGCTTGCGGCGCAGGATCCCGCCGTGTCCGGCGAACAATTTGCCCTGGCCCGCCGCCGCCAACACGCGGCCCATGAAGTCGGACACACGCTCGGCCTGTCCCACAACTTCGTGGCGGCGAGCTATGGACGCGCTTCGGTGATGGATTATCCGGGACCGCTCATCCAACTCGTGAACGGGCGTATCGACCTCTCGCAAGCCTACCGCCATGGGATCGGCTCATACGACTCATTGGCGATCCGCTACGCCTACACGGAGTACGCCAGCCGAGCCGAGGAGTCGGCCGGCCTCGCGGCGATCGTGCGCGAGGGAATCACGCGCGGCATCAAGTTCAACGCGGACGGCGACAACGCGATCTCGGGGTCCTACCCGGAGGTCACCCAGTGGATCAACGGATCGGAGGCGTTGGCGGAGTACGAGCGCGTGCGGGCCGTGCGGCGCTTTCTTCTCGATCGGTTCGACGAGACCGCCATCCGCGAGGGCGACCCGATGCTCTGGCTCAACCAACGGTTCGTGCCGGTGTACCTGCATCATCGCTACCAGCTCGAATCCATCATCAAGGCGGTGGGCGGGATGGAGTTCCGCTATGCCGTCCGCGGTGACGGGCTGCCGCCCACCGCCGTCATCCCGGCCGAGCGGCAGCGTCGGGCGCTGAACCTGGTGCTGGATGCGCTCGAGCCCGCGGAGCTGGCCATTCCGGAACGCGTGATTCAACTGATGGCCCCGCGTGCGTATGGGTACGGGACGGACGAGTGGTTCTTCGGATCGGACGCCTACCCGGCGTTCGATCAACTCGGTGCCGCGCGGACTCTCGCCGGCTTTGCCGTCGAGGGGTTGCTCAACCGCAATCGGATGGCGCGTCTGGTCGCGTTTCATTCCCGCGACGAGAACCTGCCGGCGGCCGAGGAAGTGATCGCCACGTTGATCGACCGTACGTGGGGCACGCCCGACCGCGGCGAGACGGCCGCGCTGCGGCGCGTGGTGCAGCGAGTGGTAGTCGATGAGCTGATCGACCTCGGCGGCAGCGGCAACGCCACCGTGGAATCACGCGCCGCGGCCGAGTGGGGTCTGCGCCGCATCGCGGAGATGATTCAGGTGGACGGCGGCTCCAGTCCCGACGTACAAGCGCACACGCAGCTCGCCTGGTCGGACATCGATCGATTCCTGAATCGGCGGGACGCCGGCACCGACCGGAGCGAACCCCGGAACGCGCCGCCGGGAACGCCGATTGGCGGACGGCCGTAATGTGCCGACATGACACCTTCTTCTCGCATCATGCGTCTCTTGAGACGACACCGCATCCCTCATTCCGACCAGGATCGTGGAGGATCACCATGCAACGATCATTCGTGACGTTTGCCCTGTTGTTGGCCGTCGTCGGCCCGGCGGCGGCACAGGAACCGCCGCAGGGCGCCGGCGACCGCGGTCCGTTCAAGCCGTTCGCGGACGTGGTGAAAGATGCCACCGAGATGAACGGCTTCTTCGACCTCTATCGGACAGCCGACAAGCTCTACCTGGCCGTGCCAGCCGACCGGCTCGAGCAGGATTTCCTGCTGACGTTTGAGATCGCCCGTGGCATCGGGTCAAGCGGACTCTTCGGCGGCACGATGCTGGACATCTTCGAGGGCAAGGTCGTGGCCTTCGAGCGTCACGGGAATACCCTGTATCTCGTTCAGAAGCCGCACCGCTTCCCGGCCGACCCAGCCACACCGGTCGGCAAGGCGGTCGATCTGACCTTCGGTTCCTCCGTGCTCGAGACGGCCAAGATCGAGAGTGTACGCGAGGACTCCGCACTGGTGATCGACATCCAGTCGTGGATCATCTCCGACATGTCGGATGTCAGCTCCCGCGTGCGGGGCGCGGTGGGCGCACCCGGACGCCCGGGCCGCGCGAACCTCGACAAGGGTCGGAGCTACATCGAGTCGGTGAAGGCGTTCCCCGAGAACCTCTCGCTGCGCGCCAAGCTCACGTTCACGCCCGGGGAGCCGGCCAACTTCAATGCGGTCCCTGACAGCCGGTACATACCGGTCTCCATCCACACCACGATGGCGGCGCTGCCTGAACAACCCATGACGCCCCGCGTCGCCGACGACCGGATGGGGTACTTCCTGACGGTGCACAAAGACTTCACTCAGGACGAGACGACCTTCTTCGCGCGCTACGTCAACAAGTGGCGACTGGAATGTGAGACACCGGCGGGGGACGGTTTGTGCACCCCGCGGGAACCCATCACGTACTACATCGACCGCACGGTTCCGGTGGAGTATCGCCAGGCGATGATCGACGGCGTGCAGGCGTGGAACACCGCCTTCGAGGCCGCGGGATTCAACAACGGTATCAGAGCACTCATGCTCCCTGACGACGCCGACGCCGAGGACATCCGGTACGCCACGCTGCGGTGGAACGTGTCCGATCAGCCCGGTTATGGGGCGATCGGGCCGTCAGTCGTGGATCCGCGGACCGGCGAGGTCCTGGACGCGGACATTCTGTTCGAGCAGAACATGATTCTCGGATGGAAGAGCTTCTGGCGCACCAACGTGGACCCGGTCGCCGCGTTCGAGGAGATGTTTGCCGCGTCGGACGAAGAACTGAACGCGCTGGCCCAAGGCGGAGAGATGGCCAGCATGGCGGATGAGATTTCCGCGCAAGGCTCCTTCTTGCGCGCGGCGCTCGTCGCGCGCGGGGCGATTGCGGCCGGCGATCCGGTGCCCGACGAGTACATCCACGAAGCGATGCTCCGCGTGACGATGCATGAAGTCGGACACACCCTGGGGCTCCGCCACAACTTCAAGTCTTCGTTCGACACTCCCTTCGAGCAGCTGCACGATCGCACGTTCACCAAGGAGAACGGTCTTGCCAGCTCGGTGATGGAGTATCCCGGCATCAACGTGGCTCCCAAGGGCCAAGCGCAGGGGTACTTCTACTCGCCCGGGGTCGGATCCTCCGACAAGTGGGTGATCGCGTACGGGTACACGCCTGACGCGGCACGCGCCCGCGAGGTGGCGCGACAAGGCGCGATGGAAGGCCATGCGTATGGGCCCGACGAGGACGCTCGTGGGTCCGGCGCGCTCGATCCCAGCGTCAGTGTGTACGACTTGAGCGACGATCCCATGGGGTGGGGCAAAGAGCGTGCGGATATGATCCGCGGGATCTGGCAGGAGCTGCCGCAGGCCGTGCTGACCGACAACGCGCGCTACGCCGACGTGACGGCTGCGTACTCGACGTTGCTGTCACAGTATGCCCGGGCCACCGGGACGGGGATCAAGTACATCGGCGGGCAGTATCTCCATCGCGACCACGTCGGGGACCCGAATCGTCGGGACCCGTTCGTGTCGGTCCCGAAGGCTCAGCAACAAGAGGCGCTCGCGTTTCTCACCGAGTACGGGCTGAGCGAGTCGGCGTTCAGGTTGCCACCCGAGGTCTTCCGGTTCTTCGGCGCCGATCGGTGGAGTCACTGGGGCAACACCATGACGGTCAACGGCCGCATCGACTATCCGATCCACGAGCAGATTGCGTCGTTGCAGGCATCGCTGGTCAACCAAATCACGAACCCGTTCTTGCTGGCGCGCATCCGCGACGCCGAGGTCAAGTTCGGCGCCTCCAACGTGCTGACCATCCCTGAACTGATGAATGGGATCAGCAATGCCGTGTGGAGCGAGGTATGGAATGCGCCGGGACGGAACGTGCCGTCGATGCGGCGCGACCTGCAGCGCGCGCATCTGGATCGCATGATCGCGTTCGTGACCGACCCGCCGGATCGCACACCAGCGGACGCCCGTTCGGTGGCACGAGCGGAATTGGAGGACCTGCATCAACGGTTGACGCGGCGGCTGACACCGCCGTTCAGCTTCGACGCTTACACCACGGCCCACCTCAACGAGGCCAAGATCCGAATCGAACGAGCGCTCGAGGCGGGGATGGACATGAAGTAGTGGCGTGTGGGTGGCGCTGGATGCCGGAGGGTCGACTCCGCGTCCAGCGTACCCGCGCACGTTCCCAACATGAGCCTTGGCCCGGCCGCATTGGGGTGAGGGCTACGCGCTCGACCCACGCGTTCGCCCCTCGGGGCCGGGAGCACATCGTGAGCCTCATCCGCCCGGCTCCCCCTCCCCTCTTTCGTCGGGCCCTGGCGAACAGTTAGTGATATGTGCGTGTAGAGGTGTGAGATGATGCGGCATGTCGGTCAGTTGACGGAACGTCCAATGGGGAAAACCCGGTTATCGGTCTCGACGGTGTTTCTCATCACGGCGGTGACCTGGATTGCACACGCGCAGCAGAGTCACCTTCGGTGGTCGATGCTCCTGCCCCCTGGACGGGGGGCATTCGAGGACAAGTGGCAACCCAATCGCTGGCCGATGGGTGCACACCCGATCGCGCACCCGGACGGATCCCTTCTGATGGTGGGTCTTGGCACGGTATGGCGATCTCCAGACGGGATTCGTTGGGAAATCGCCAGTCGTCTGCCGGGTCAGGTACGGCTGGGTGCAAGCCCGATTGCCCATGGAGGCCGAGTCTGGCTCGTTGGGGGGCAGCGCGATGGCCAGTATACATCGGAGGTGTGGTCGTCAGGCGACGGGCGCCGCTGGGAACAACATGAAAGCGCGCCGTGGGCGGGCCGTCGGGGCGCAGCGGTCGTGTCCTTTCGCGAATGGCTCTGGCTCTTCGGCGGCGAAAACGCGGTGCAGCTGCGCGATGTTTGGAGGACACGCGACGGCTCACACTGGGAGCGCGTAACCGCCTCTGCGCCATGGCCCGCAGAGTCACAGCCGAGCCCCGTCGTGTTTCGCGACTCCCTCTGGCTCCTTGGGGGAACCTCCTGGGCAGCGCGGCAGGCAGACGTGTGGGTCTTGGCTGACGGTGATCGGTGGGTGCGAGTCGCGGATAGCGCACCGTGGGGACCGCGAGTGTACTCCGGCATCGTGGTATTCGATGGTCGACTCTGGATCCTCGGCGGGGTACGACCCGACGGAGGGCGGCTCAATGATGTTTGGCGCTCCTCTGACGGTCGCGTGTGGCATCAAGCGACGGCGGCCGCACCGTGGACGCGCCGGGCGGGCAATCGTTCGGTCGTGTATCGGGGTGCGCTGTGGCTCTTCGGTGGCAAAGGCAAAGAAGAAGACGGCGAAAGCGGATACGCAAGCGACGTCTGGCGTTTGCACCGGGAACCTGGATAATGTGCGAAGCAAGAACAGGCCGTCGCGGTGGTCCGGCAGCCCGGCCTTCAGGCCGGGACTCCTTGTGGTGCGAGTCGCGGGCTAAAGAGGCCGCGCTCGGCCGGGGAGCCAAGCCCTGAAGGGCTCGCGATCCGACCCGTCCCTGCCCTTCAGGGCGTGTGTTTGACGCCGAGCCCGGCCTTCAGGCCGGGACTCCTCGTGGCACGAGTCGCGGGCTGAAGAGGCCGGGCTTCGCACGCTGGCCCGCTACTCCGGTCGCTACATCACCGAACGGCTCCTTCAAGCCGGGAATCGCGCCCGGACTCGGGTTGAGCCGGATCGACCCATGGCTCCCGCAGGAACATCCTGAGCAGCTCGTGAGCGGCCGCATACTCCTGGAACTGCTGCGCCACGCGAAATCCCGCGGTCGCCCAATCGCTCGCCGTGGGGAACGCATCGTTCGACGGCACGGTCGGACGAGCCCGCTCGAGTTCCTGGAACACTTGCCGGTACTGCTCCAGCGCGGCGGGGCGGTCGCCCAGGAGATCCAGCAGTTTCCCCAGTTCGACGCGCGCTCGTTGCCGCAGCGTGAGCTCACCGCGCGAGACCGGCGGCCGCGACACCCCAGTGCTCTCGGAGGATTCGAGCACGGACCGAAGTAACCCCATCGCGTCCCGCGTCCGACCTTGGACCGCCAGGAGCCGCCCCTCGTAGTAGCGCAGCGCGGCGGAACCGGCGCCTCGGCCGCGTAACATCTCGAGCGCTCGCGCGACGAGTCCCTGATCCACGGCGCCGGGGTTGAAGGAGTACGCCTCGCCGTCCAGCGCCGCGTGCAACGTCGCGAGCGCGTCCTCCGGACGCCACGCGTTAGCGATATCGGCACGGCTCAGCGCCACGTCTCCAAGCTGGAGGACCCGCACACCCGGGTGCCGGGCGAGTTTCCGATCGAGGTCGTACTTATGGCTGTACCCGAAGAGCACCGCCACCCGCCCGTCCGGATGGCGGCGCAACAGCGTCAGCACCTGCTCGACGATGCGGTCGTCCTGCGCTCTCACCATCGGCACGACCCGTGCACCCATCTCGGCGCCGGCCGGATCGTTGCTGCCCGCGCTCTCCCACCACTCGCGGAGCGCGGGCGCGTCACTCCGCGCACCACTGTTGATCCACCAAAACCACTCGTGTGCGTGCGCGCGGTCCGGATCGGCGAAATCGTCGAACCGGCCGGAGGTGAGACCCGCCGCGAGGTTCACAGCGCGGGCGCGCCGTTCGGCCAGCGTTCGCGGCTCGCGTTCCAACGTCTGCACGGAAGAGGCGAGTCGCCGCCGAGCGCGCGATGCCAGATCCTCGACGTCCACCCACGCCACACCGTACACCCCAACGTCGCGCGCCGCGGCCCACGGGACAACGACGTGCTCGATCTCCCACGTCGCGTCCAAACTCACACCCCACGCGTTCCAGAGCGGCGGCGTCTCGACCCCGATGGCGTCTGGTCCAAACCGATCGAGCGTGGCGCGGAGGTGCGCCGCCGAGTAGGACGAGTCCAACAGCAGCCCCACCGGCGCGTGCATCGTGCCGATGACGAACACGTCACCCCGTGGCTCAGTGAGAGGAGACTGCCGCGCGGTCGCGACCGCAGTCGCCACTGTGAGCGCGCCGGCAACCACCGCGGCCGAGCACCTTCTCGCGTCACGCTTGATCATGATGGTAGTGTCCCCAGTCTTTTGGAGAAGAGGAGCTCCGTCAGCTTGCGCGTGAAGTGCAGCCGGCGCACAGCAGGTCGCGAGTGGATGCGCGGATGGCCGTAGCCAACAGGCCGGTGTCCGTGGACAACGGGGTGATGTCCGCGGACAACGGGGAGATGGCCGTGGACAACGGGGAGATGGCCGTGGACAGCGGGGTGATGTCCGGAGACAACGGGGTGATGTCCACGGACGAACGCCTGATGTCTGTAGCCGGTCGGCCGATGTCCATGGACAATTGGCTTCCGTCCACGGACAATGGGCTGTTGTCCACGGACAAACCGCCGTTGTAAATGGACCCGCGGCGGCCCCAAACGCCATTCTGCCAAGTGGTTGCCGCCGTTCACGGAATCACCCTCTTCACCACGAGCCCGATACCGTCGTGGGCGGCGCAGCAGGTCGCGGGTGGCCCGCATCGCGGGCGGATAGACGTAGGCTTGAGGGAGCATCCCGCCCCGCAAGAGGACGGCGATCTTCTTGGCGTCGATTCGGTCGTTCTTGGCTTTGCCGCCGTGGATCGCTTCCATGGAGAGAGCGTGACCCGGGACGAAGCGGATCCCTTCAGCGGCGCACATCGGGCCTCCAGTCCGTCACGCCAGACCACCCGCTCGGTCGTGCGACCGACAGCCCGCGGCGGGAACACGCCCGCCAGCCGGTTTCCCTCAATCATCGTCGGCCTGGCTGATGCGCTTTCGGTAGGCACGCCACTCTCGCCAAGTGGGGGTTGTATAGTAGCGGCCGTCGGACCGGGGCGTCGTGGTTGGCGGTCGCCCCTCGACCAGTTCGTCGCCGGTCTCAACGTGTCGCCCTACTGGGCTCCTGCGTCCGAATGAAGAAGAGCCCGTCGAACGCCTCGCCCCATGGTGCCAGGCCGGACTTCAGGAACAGCGGGCGCGCCCAGAAAGCCCCGTCGAGCCAGGTATTGCTCGCGGACGTCTCGCGAAGGTCTACGAACGCCTGTTCATAACCCGCGGCATCCATCAACTCCTCGAACTCGAACGCCGAATCCTGGTCCTCCAGAATCTGCTGCTCGATCTCGTCTGGAAGATGGGCGTTGTGGGTTCTCCCCCCATAGGAGGTGAAGCCGATGGCGAAGCTCTGTCGCCCGAGGCGCTCCCATGCGCCGTGGCCCATCGTGAATCCGCCTTGGTCCGGTATGAGGTGACCGGCCGCGGCCGGGTTGCGCATGACGTGAACGTTGTGCGCCCACACGATCAGCTTCTGGTCCGCGTAATGCTCGGTGGCCAGCCAAACCAGGTTGTCGGCCATCTGGCGATCTCGACCCCGCGCGTACGCAGGCACCGAAGCGTCGGGCCGCAGGCCGTCGAGGTAGAGCCCTAGTTGGACGGCGGCGCTCCGCAGAACTTGTCCCCAGAAGGCCCCATCGCGCCCTGACACGACGTGCGCCACCTGCGTCGCGGCTGCCAGCACGCTCGCGATGGCCGCGTCTTGCTGATCGCTGCTCGGCAGGAAGTCTCGATCGCGGGCGAAACGTCCGTCGAGCACGCCGGCGAACACCTGACTGGGGTCACTCTGCTCGTCAGCCAAAGGGCTCTCGATGGCGTGGCGTTGCAGCAGCGCCCGCAATTCCGAAAGCAACAACGGCCCGGCCAGCCCAGTGAACTGACTGCCGACCCCGGCGAGCTCCAGCGGGCGGTCGCTGTGCACCGACTGCGCGAGATACTCGAGCAGCGGCGTGAGTTGTTCAGAGCGCGCCCAGACTCCTGGTGCACCAGCAGAAAACGCCGCGCGCGGCTCGACGTTCTGCAAGAGCGCCCTCCACGCCTCCGACATCGAGAATATGCCAGACTCGAACGCCAACACGTTGAAGCCCAGTTCCTCATGCAGGAACCGGATCAGACGCGTCTTGGCCCCGAAGGTCGAACCGGCGCCGTGATGCTCCTCACCGAGGAGCACGACGCGCACGCCCCGCAGATGCGTGCGCAAGAAATCGAGGTCGGAGAAGTCGTCGTCGCTTGGGTCGAGCGAACGGATCGGGGTCGCGTGTTCGCTGAGCCAGACCGTGCGGACGTCGCGCCGCAGGTCCTCGCGGCGGCCGGATTGCACCGCCGCGGACCGCCATTCATGCACCTGCAGCGTGAATGACGAAACAGCCTCAAGTGGGATCTGAGGCACCGGGGGGACGCTCAGTTCCACGAAATAGACGCCCCATGCGGGCACCTCGAGTGCAAACGGATCCGTGCCCCAGCTGACGACAAGAGGAACGCCGCTTCGCGGTTCGAGAATCCGCACCCGGACGTACGGATCGCCGCTGGCGACGGACATGCGAATGAACTCGCCGGCGTTGGCTTGGAGACCAAAGCAAGCTGCGGCGCCGCGCGGCAGCTGCCCGGATTGCACGTGAAGCAGATCCAACCGTGGGAGCGCGTCCAGGTTGGCGCTGCATGGCCCTGGTTCCTGGTCGGCCAAGCCCTCCAGCGCAAGCCTCTCGATCCCCTGGCCCGCGGCGAGCGTCGGAACGAGCGCCAGCAGAAACGTCAGGCACCGAACTCGCAGCACCGCGGAGCACGCAGCGAGCAGCGCCGCCGACGCGGTGGAACAACGTGAACTGTCCGCAACTCGCGAGGAATGATGAGGCAGAGGCATCGACACCTCCCGGCCGTCGCCCAGCCGCCATGCGACGTCCGCAACGATAGCGCTCGGGACGCGGGCCCGTTAGATGATGGAAGCTGGACGGATTGAGCCGCCTCCCTCCTACCCTCCTCCCCTCCTCCCATCTTACCTTCCGTCTCCATGTCCGAGCTCCAAGACCGCCTCCAGTCCGCACTCGGCGACGCCTTCCGCCTTGAACGCGAGATCACGGGCGGCGGCATGTCGCGGTTGTTCCTCGCGAGCGAGGCGTCGCTCAACCGTCAAGTCGTGATCAAGCTGCTGCCGCCCGACATGGCGTCGGAGGTGTCGGCGGCCCGGTTCAAGCAGGAAATCGAGCTCGCTGCCCACCTCCAGCATCCCAATATCCTGCCCGTGCTGACGGCGGGATCGCGCGACGATCTCATCTACTACGTGATGCCGTACGTGACGGGTGAATCGCTGCGCCACCGGCTCACCGCGCACGGACGGCTGCCGATCGAGGAGGCACGCAAGATCCTCGCGGAGGTAGCCGACGCGCTGGCGCACGCGCATGCGCAGGGGGTCGTCCACCGCGACATCAAGCCGGAGAACATCCTGCTGCAACACGGGCACGCGGTGCTCACCGACTTCGGCGTGGCACGGGCCGTGGCCGAAGCGCAGAGCGGCGGGCGTCTCACGCAAACGGGCATGGCGGTGGGGACACCGGGGTACATGTCGCCCGAGCAGGTCGCCGGCGAGACCCATATCGACGCCCGCGCCGACGTGTATGCGCTGGCCGTGGTGGCGTACGAGATCCTGACGGGCCAGCAGCCGTTCACGGGCACGAGCATGCAGGCGGTGCTCGCCGCCCATCTCACGGAAACGGCAAGGCCCGTCACGGACTTGCGTGCCGATACGCCGGTGGAGCTCACGGCGACGATTACCAAAGCGCTCGCGAAGAACCCGGCCGAGCGGCTCCAGAGCGCCGCCGAGTTCCGCGATGCCGTCGGCATCCGCACCGGCGATCAACTCGCCGCTCGACCGCGAAAGACGCGGTGGGCGCTTGGGGCGGGAATGGCAGCGGTCGTCGCGGCGATCGCGGCGGTGATCCTCTGGCCCAAGGGGTGGCACGTCGATGGCGATCCCCGCCAGAGCCTGATCGTGTTCCCGTTCGAGAATCAGACGGGCGACGCCGCGCTCGACTGGCTCGAAGATGGATCCATGAATCTGCTGGGACTGGGGCTCGCCCACTGGGAGGATCTCCGGGTGTTCGACGACGAGCGCACGAGCTCGCTGTTGCGGCGGCGGAACGTCGAGTCAGCCGGGGATCTGGACTTTGAACTGGCGCAGCGGATGGCCATGGAAGCCAACGTGGGCACGCTGGTGCTTGGCGACTTCCGCTATGAGGGAGACTCGCTCGTCGTGCAGGCCAAGGTCCACGATGTGGCGAGTGGGAATCGGTTGAGCACCGAGATCGCGCGCACCGGCCGCGCCGAGGACCCACGGTCCGTGCTCGACGCGCTCGTCGGGCGCATTCTCAACGTGAGCGGCGCGCCGATCGGCGAGCGGCCCGGGGTCACCGCCCAAACGACCCATTCCCTCGAGGCGTACCGCCTGTACCTCGGCGGCGTCGAGCGGTTGCAGCAGTTCCAGCTCGATTCCGCGCAGACGTTGCTCGAGGAGGCGGTGGCCCTCGATTCGACGTTTGCGATGGCCTATCTCCAACTCCGCACCGTTGACGGCTGGCGCGCCACTGGGGGAGATCCGGCGCGACAGCTGTCCCTCATCGAGGACGCCCGCCGCTATAGCCAGAACCTGCCGGCGCGATATCGATCGTTCATCGACATCTACAGCGCCGCCAGCAACGCCCAGTGGCAACGCTCGGGACAGCTTGCCGCCGAGTTGATCGCCCGTGACTCGTCCGACGCCCAGGCGTGGTACGAGTACGGTGAGGCGCACTTTCACGGGGACCCGTCGACGTTCGGTGGTTCGGGCAACCAAGGCACGGCGTTGCGAGCGTTCCAGAGGGCTCTGGCAATCGATTCAGCCATGGTGATCGCCTATCGCCACATCATGGACGTACTGGGGAGCTGCGACAACCGGATCGAGAACCTACCCGCGGGGCAGTCCACCTTCGTCTGCCTCGCCGACTCCGCGGTGTATGGAACGCGCAGCCAGCTCGAGGACCTGCTAGGGCGTGAGGAGATCGAACGGCGGCGGGTCGAGGCGGAAGAGACCCTGCTCCGGACGGCGCGCCAGTGGGTGGCGGCCGCGCCCAGCTCCTACCAAGCCCGTGATCGCTACCTGCTCGTCGCTCTGACCAAAGGGCGCTATGAGGAGGCCAAGAACCAGACGGAGATCCTCCGGGAGCGGGGGGATACCGCCCGGGCGCTGGCGTTCCGCGCGGCGGTCCTCTACGGACAGCATGAGTTCGTGGCGGCGGCGGACACGATGGAAGTGGCGTGGCGGAACCTTCCCAGCGACTTTGGCGCTCCCGACATGGAACAATCGCCGTTCGCATGGGCCATGGCGGTGTTCGGTGCGGCGGGCAGGACTGAGGCGGCTCAACGTGCCGTGGATACGACGTTCGGTCGGTGGTCAGGGAGAGCGCCCGACCGCCTTCCAATCTTCGGCCCGGACGGCCCCTTGGTGCCCAAACAACCACTCATCGACCTGTTCACATCGATCATGGGCACCAACATCACACCGCTACGGAACGGGAAGCGCGATTGGGATGCGTTGCAGGCGTTCCAGCAGCATTTTCCGCGGGACACGACGATCCTGCGACGGACGATCGCCGCCTTGGGAATGCAGGTGGAACTGCTCTTCACCGCCATGCTTTCGGGCGACGACGAAATACTACGACGGTTGGCGCCGCTGCTGCCGGAGGCTCAGCGCGAGTTGGGCAACGCGATACTCACCCTGTCGCAAGGCGACGCGACCGCGGCAACCCGCATGCTGGCCGCCATCCAGCAACGGCGGGCGTCCGAGGACCATATTGCCCCCGCCGAGGCCGGCCTGTGGGCGGCGGTCGCAGCCCGCCTCGGCAGGACCGAGGACGCGATCGACCTGTACGCGTACTTCGAGGAGATCCCGTTGAGCGGAATACCCGGCGGCACGCTCGTCCGCTCCTGGGCCGAGCGCGGGGCGTTGTATCAGCAGCTGGGCGATGAGAGCCGCGCGATCGAGATGTACGAGAAGGTGATTGAGGCCTTGGAGACGGGCGACGCGGAAGTACAGCCGTTGGTCGACCGCGCGCGAGACGCGCTTGCGGCACTTACGGGGGAGACGGCGCCGAGGCGGAGGTAGGAACCTACAGCCCCAGCCAGTAGGAGATCTTCACCGCGAACACGTGAGAGCCTTCGGCGCGGATCGCGTCGTCGAGCGCCGAGGGTACCCAGATATTCCCGTCGGACAGCCGATCGCGCCGGCTCTGTTGCCACACGAGAAAGAGGGTCGACCCCGGGAGAAACTCCCACCGCAGCACCGCATTGGTTCTGAGCGAAAGGACACTGAAGTCCGGTTCCTCGAACGAGAAGTCATCCACCCCGTCGCGGTCCACATCCACGCGCACGTCTGTCTCGCCCCGCGGCCGGGTCATGCGATCGCCGCTCAAAACATCGAATCGATCGGCGTACTCCCGGGCGCGCAAATCGGCGGCGAGGCGCAGGGTCTCGTACCGGGCCGCAGACGCGAACGGCTCGGCATAGAACTCGAAGGACAGTCGCGGGGTCAGCGCGAGCTCGGCGCGCAGCGTCAAGGCTAGCTCACGACGATTCACGCGCCCAACGACATAGTAGGTGGAGTCCACCACGGTCGTCTGGGTCACATACTGGCGGTCAGACACACCCCAGCTTCCCCGAATGTTGGCGCTGAGTGACAGCGCCCCGGGGCGATAACGGACACCTCCGTTGAGACGCCACTGCTCCGCGCCCCCGACATCCTCCGTCGTACGCGACGCCGTCGCGTCCAGCGACATCGAACGGCGCCGGTCGCTGCGCACGCTGAGCCGCAGGTCCCAGGCGCCGGGGACGTCGGCCGCCGGTCCACCGCGCAGCAAGCGGACGTCGGTGCTGGCGAAGCGCCGCTCCGCATTGACACTGACATTCCAGTAGTTCAGAAAAGTGCCCGACACGCGCGACTCGATGGACGTACGCGTGCGCTCCCACCCATAGGTGAACTCCGACCGCTCGTCGAGACTCATCTCGAACTGGCGGAAGACCCTCCCGGGCGTGAGCCAGCGCAACTCGACCTCGGCACGCTGCGTGTGCTGGTCCGCCTGCCGCAGGTACCCGAGGTCGTTGGTCTCGAATCCCGGCGAGCGGGTCGCAAACAGGAAACGCCACGTGGCAAAACCGACGACCTTGCGAATCTGCGCGTACCCCCCGAAGCCATGGAGGCTCGTCCGCGTCGAGTCGAGCGTCGTATGGTCGTTGTCGGGTCGCTGGAAGTACCGTGCGGAATTCTCCTGCGTGCCGAGGATCGCCTCTGAGGTCCCCTCGACGCGCGATCCCATGAGCGCGAGGTCGAGTTGATACCGGTCTCCCCCCAGCCGCGCGCTCATGTCGGCGCCGCCGGTGAATGCGCGCGCATGGAGTCCAGCAAACGCGCTCTCATCCAGCCGGCGCACCACGGCGGTGCCGGTGACCCCGTGGGCCGTCCGCCCCCGGTTCAGCACGCGTTCGAGGCGCGCGACACTGTGGCTCGTGAGGGGTTCAACCGGTGTCCGGGCTGCGACGCCCGCGCCGTCAACCGTGGCCGCGAATTCCTTCGCCGTCACGGCTTGCAGCAACCCGAGCGACCAGCCGCCGCCGAGTCGCCCGCTCAATTTTCCCGCCCCGAGAATCGTGGACTGACCGACGTCCTCGGCATACCCGTCCTCGAGTTCGGGATCCACGTGCGGGCTGCGCCCGACGCGCCGCGTGTAGACCAACCCCTCCTCGCCGCCCCGCATAAACCCGAACTCACCACCTTCAGTCGGTGCCATGCCGAACTGGAAGAGATTCGTCCCTTCGACGAAGAACGGTCGTTTCTCGGGAAAGAAGGACTCGAACTCGGACAGGTTCACCACCGAAGCGTCCGCCTCGACCTGGCCAAAGTCGGGGTTGACCGTCAAGTCGGCGGTGACACCGCTCGTGATTCCCACCTTGAAATCCGCGCCACCTCGCACCGCGCTCCGCCGGCCGGTCGCCAAAAAGGGGTTGGCCGGATCCGAGGGCTGAAACGAGGCCGACCCCGCCGTGTACGGCAAAAACTCCACCCGCCGCGGTGACGGCACGGCGTTCAAGCCGACGAGCGACCCGTAGCGTGAGACCTCGCCCGCTTGGTCGCGTGGAACGAACGGCCAGTTGGCCTCCTCGTTGCGCCGGTTGATCGACCGCCGCACGCGAATGCCGAACGCAAGCGAGTCCTTTGCGGGAAACCGCAGCTGCGAGAACGGAACTCGCAGCTCGAGGGTCCAGCCCAGCGAATCCACGGCGGTCGACCAGTCGTAGACCGGATCCCACGAGTCGTCGCGCCCGCCCCCATCGTCGTAGATGAAGACGTCGCGCCGCGCACCCGAGGGATTGAACGTGAACTCGTAGGCGGTGCGCTGATCATTGTAAGAATCGAGATAGAGCGTTAGGCCGTCCGCCGCGGCGAACCCGTCACGCCGCGTCAGCCGCCCGACGATCCGGTCGGGGTCGGAGTCGTACGCGCGAATCGCCACGTACAAGTCGTGATCGGTATACACAAACCGGACGGACGTCGACTCGGACGGCGCCGCGCCTTCGTCCGGGTTGCGCTGCACGAGATCTCGCACCGGTGGCGCCGCATGCCAGGCCGGCTCGTCCAGTCGTCCGTCGACCACCGGAACGTCTCCGTTGGCCCGGACCGCCGTCGCCTCCTGCGCGCGGGCCGCGGCGCCGGTGACCAGGGCAAACCCGACTATCAGGCCTGTGCAGGTCCGCGTGTACACTCGTACTCCCTATCGCGATGGAAGAGGATCCTGCGGCCGGCACCCAAGCCGCACCGCTCCTGGGAATGTACGCAGGCGCCCTCCGTTGTGTTGGTCCCCGGCGGCTCCGAAGCCCGCGCTATATTTCGCCATGCCAGACGCCGCCGTCCGGACCTTCCTGTTCGATCTCGACGGGACCCTCCTCGACTCGATCGATCTGATCATGAGCTCCTATCGCCATACGATGGAGCACCATGTGGGAACCGTCCCTCCGGACGACGTGTGGCTCGCGGGGTTGGGCACGCCGCTCTGGAAGCAGTTCCGCGCGTTCACCGACGATGACGCGGAGATCGAGCGGATGGTGGAGACGTACCGTGACCACAATCTCGCCCATCATGACGCCATGGTGCGGAACTACCCGGGAATCAGGGACGTGGTGACCGCGTTGAGCGAGCGTGGCGTGCGGCTCGGGATCGTGACCAGCAAGAAGCGGGAGGGGTCGTTCCGCGGCCTCGATCTCGCGGCACTGCGGCCGTTCTTTCCCGTCGTCGTGTCGGCCGATGACGTGGAGCGGCACAAACCCGACCCCGAACCGGTGCGGCTCGCCCTGCACCTGCTGGACGCCGACGCCGCATCCGCCGTCTTCGTGGGAGACTCGCCGCACGACATGGCGGCGGGACGGGCCGCCGGCGTGCGGACCGCGGCGGCCATGTGGGGTCCGTTCCCCCGCGCGTGGCTCGAGCCACACGGTCCCGACTATTGGCTGTGCTCCCCCACCGACCTCCTGTCGCTCCCCCTTTCGGCGTGACGGCCCTCTCGGAGTGACGCCCATTGGCCCTTGATCCTGCCCGGCCGGGCAGGCATTACTGAACAGCCCCATCTCTCGTGCAAGGAGTGTCCGGTGCCGTTTCACACGTTCGAGCTGGAACGCTGGCAGAGCACGTGGGAGAACCTGGTCCGGGTCAACCTGTCCGAAAGCGGCGTGCACCCGCTGTCCCTCTCGGAGCTGCTCGAGATCACCGGCGCGGACCTCGATGCGATCCTGGCGTTGCGCATGGTCTACAATCAGTCCGACGGCTCGGAGACCTTGCGCGCCGCCATTGCCGCATTGTACGACGGTGCCACCACCGATCATGTGACCGTGACCGTCGGCAGCTCGGAGGCCAACTTCGTTTCCTGCTGGACCTTGATCGAGCCCGGAGATCGCGTGGCCATCATGACTCCCACGTATTGGCAGACCTATGGGCTCGCGAAGAACTTCGGCGCCACCGTCTCGGAGTTCCGACTGGATCCGGAGCGCGGTTGGGAGCCTGTCTCCGCGGATATCGCCGAGGCGATCGCGCCCGGAACCAAGCTCGTGGTCGTCACCCAGCCCAACAATCCGACCGGCCACATCCTGTCACCTGACGCGCGCGACGCGATCGTGGCCCGCGCCCAGGAGGTCGGCGCATGGATCCTCGCCGACGAGGTCTATCAGGGTGCCGAGCACTCGGGCCCGGCGACGCCGTCGCTCTGGAGCGGGTATGACCGGACGATCGTGGTGAACGGGCTCTCCAAGGCCTACGGCTTGCCGGGCCTACGCATCGGCTGGATCGTGAGTTCCCCGGCCTTCAAGGAGCAGGTCGTGCGGCGTCACGACTACACCGTGATCGGTCCCACCCCCCTCAGCGACCACCTCGCCACACTGGCGCTCCGATCGCGAGACCGGATCCTCGCCCGCACGCGAGGGATCCTGAACGCGAACTACCCGCTGCTCCGCGATTGGATGGGGCAGCTCGATCCACTCTTCGATTGGCAGGCACCCGAATGCGGGGCCATTTGCTTCGCGCGGTACCGCCACCCGACGCCATCGCTCGATTTCGTCGAGCGGGCTCGCCGCGAGCACGATATCCTGCTCGTTCCGGGCGAGCACTTTGGCTTGCAGCGGTACATCCGGTTTGGATTCGGGAACGAACGCGATGAACTCCAGTCGGCGCTCGACACCCTGACGCCGGTGTTTGCGGCGATGAGAGACTAGGAGTTGGCGAACCGCGGCACCGTCGTCCGGTCGTCACCACCATCCAGCATCCCGCACCCGGCTTCCAGCGATTCGCCGTTCGTTCACCGAAGCCAGGTCGAGTACGCTTCTCTCCCCTGCCCCGCGTCGTCGACCTCGCGGACCGCACGTCCTCTCGCAGCGCCCGCAGCACCGGCTCGTCGAGCGCGGGAGCCCCGGCATCACCGATGAGGAAGAGGCGAACCGCCGCGCGGCCCTGGTCGACTGGCGGCACCGTGACCGGCGGCAGTCTGGCGGCGTGACTGCAAGCGGCGGTGAGCACCGCCACGCTCACCGACGCCATGCCGCGGCGGAGGGACGGCATTACTCCGTTGCCGGCTTGTTCGCGCCTGCCTTGAGGACGCCGACTCGAGAGAGAATCGTCGCGACGGCATCCAGGAGGTCCTCGGTGTGGTATGGCTTTCCCACCACGGGTTGGCCGGTCGCCTTGAGGAACTCGAACGACTCCGGGCGCGTGAAGTCACCGGTCACGAACACGAAGCGGGCGGCCATATGCGGCATGGCCTCTTCCACCTGCTCGAAGAAGGCCCGCCCACCCACCGTCGGCATGTGCAGCTCGCACACGACGCAGTCCACCTCGCCGTGTTCCAGGACGTCGTGTGCCTCCAGCCCGCTCACTACGGGGATGACCTCGTGTCCCGCGCCACGGAAGAGTCGGGCCATGACCGCGCGATTGCTATCGTCGTGCTCGACGACGAGGATGCGCCCCGGCCGTTCGCCAACCTCCCGGAGCACGTTCCACACCGGTGGTGCGATGTCGGGCGCGCGGGACGTGACGCGACTCAACATGCCTTGCGTGATGTTCACCGCCCGGCGCAGCTCTTCGCCGATCTCCTTCAACAGCTCCAGTTGGGCGGGCTCCTGAATCTCCGATTCGAGCTGACCCAATAGAGCGTTGGCGGCGTTGATGCGGTTGTGCAGCCCGCTGACACTGTTGGCGACGTGCTCGCGCAGGAACTGCACCCAAGCGGTGATGAGCTCCTGCGAGGGTAATTCGACCTGCGTGGGCGACGGCGGGCGATGCACCGGCTGGTCTTCGGGCGCCGCCTTGGGCTTGTCCGGTTCACCGGACCCTCGCCAGAGCGCCATTACCCCTCTCTCTCGAACCGCCGTGCCGCCATCGGTCAGCGGGCCCGATACACGATGCGATAGATACGCCCGCCGGCGTCGTCGGAAACATACACCGACCCATCAGGCCCCTGCGCCAATCCCACCGGCCGATGCGCCGCGCCCCGCGGGCTCATGTCGGCACCCGCGAACCCCGTCGCGAAGGTCTCCCATTCGCCCGTCGCCTCGTGTGCCACAAACGGCGCAAACGCGATCTGGTACCCCGCCTGCGGCAGCGGATCCCGATTCCACGACCCATGGAACGCGATCAGGGCACCACCGGCGTAGCGGGCGGGAAAGGACGTGCCGCTGTAGAACAGCAGACCGTTGGGCGCCCAGTGCGCGGGAAAGCCGATCAAGGGAGCTTTCTTGTCCGCGCAGCGCCCAACCTGGCGTCCATCACCGCCGAATTCCGGCGCGAGAACTTTCGTGGACGTCTCGGGATCGTAATAGCAATACGGCCACCCGAAGTCATCCGCCTGCTCGATCCGCACGAACTCTTCCGCCGGCTTTTCCGCGCTCTGCGCGTCGGTGAACAACTCCGGCCACAACTGTGCGAGCTGGTCCCTGCCGTGCATGACGCCGTAGAGCCGGCCGTCCTGGGGCCGGGATGCGAGCGCCACCGTGTTGCGCATCCCGGTCGCGAAGCGTTCCCCGTCCGCCTGGGTCTGGCGCATCCGGTCGGTGCGGAAGCGCCAGATGCCGGCGCGGGTCTCGAGCTCGTCGCACGGATCCTTTCCGGGCGACCCCGCGGTTCGGCTCTGCGCCATGCACGCGTTGGATGGTGACCCGACGTTCGTATAGACCCAGCCGTCATTGAGCAGCGCGAGACTCTTGGCACGGTGACCACCCGACGCCGGAAGGTTCATGACGATGGTGTCGGGAGCGCCGGTCGGCTCGACCTGCCCCGGACGCCACGCGTATCGCATGATCGCATCGTTCGTAGAGTAGTACAGGTACCCGCCATGCAGCTCAACGTCGTCGCCGTTGCCGCCGCCGAAGCGGTACGATTCGTCCGCCGTGCCGTCTCCGTCGACATCCCGCAGCACGAGGATTCCACCGTCCACCGTACCACCCCCTTGCACACGCTGGGCCGACAAGGCGACGAACACGTCGCCGTTCGACGCCACGGTGAGGTGGCGCGGCCGGCCGACACTGTCGCGCACGACGAGCGCACAAAAGCCCGCCGGCAGCGTGAGCCCCGCATTGTCCGGAGCGCATAACGGGGCCTGCGCCGCCGCCGGTCCTGGGCTCACGATCGCCAGCGCCAGCACCCCCGATATTCCCATCCATGATCTGATGCTCACTCGCATGTCTCGTCTCCGACGTTGTCCGAGGCGGTCAGGAGCACACGCATGCGCTCCGGGAGGTTCGTAATGATACCCGCAACGCCAAGCGCCCGCAGCCGCGCCGCCTCCGACGCGTCGTCGATGGTCCAGACGTGCACGGGGCGTCCCGCCCGCCGGCAGGCGGCCACAAACCGCCGATCCACGATGGTCAGCCCGCCATCCGTGGTAGGGACGGAGAACACGTCGCAACGACCGCCGGCCGCGACCCCGACCCGACTGGCCGCCCACGCGATCGCCGTATCGCGTCGCGAGCCCGAGCAATGGAACGGAGGGCGCCGAAACGGGCGGAGTGCCGCGTGGGCAAACGCACCCACGACGACGCGGCCGGTCGCGTCGTGCCGGCGCAGCGCGGTCGCGACGATGGGGGCGCACGCAGCCTCTTTGAGTTCCAGCAACAGCGGTGTGTCCGGATGGCGCTCGAGCACACCGTCCAGTGTCGGGACCCCCGCACGGTCACCGGCGTCGAGTTCGCCCAGCGTCCGCGCGTCGAGATCGTGGACCGCGCCCACCCCATCGGTCGTACGATCGACGTTGTCGTCGTGCATCACGACCGGTATCAGGTCCTTCGACAGCCGCAGGTCCAACTCGATCGCGTCGGCCCGTTGCGCGATTGCGGCGCTGAACGCCGCGTAGGTGTTCTCCGGGTGGGTGCCCGACGCACCGCGATGGGCGATGATCGGCCGCGCGTCCGGATCCAGCAAGATCACATCCGGATCCCGCGGTTACGGCCCACAATGACGGTCGAACGCGTCGCACAGCTCGCCGGCGATCTCGTTCGCATCCCGGCCCTCGATGTTCTTGCGCTCGAGCATGTGCACCAACGTTCCGTCCTTGAAGAGCGCCACCTGCGGTGACGACGGCGGGTAGGGCGCAAACCGCGCTCGGGTCGCATCGACGGCGTCGGTCTCCATGCCCGCGAAGGCCGTCACCAGCTGATCGGGCACCCGCGTATGCTCCAGCGCCATCCGGACCCCGGGGCGGGCCATACCGGCCGCACACCCGCAGACCGAGTTGATCACCACCAGCATCGTGCCGCGCTGGTCGGCGAACGCCTGCTCCACGTCCTCCGTGGTGAGCAACTCGCGGAATCCGATCTTGGTCAGTTCCTCTCGCATCGGCTGCACGAGTATCGGGCTATACCGCATCTCAAGTCTCCTCGGATCGGGGAGGCGTCCATACCCTGGCCTTGCCCTCGATCCGGTAGTTGGGGAAACAATCGGGATGGAGCAGCGCACCGAGTAGCTCGACGCCGTCGACCATGCGCGGCCCCGACCGATTGAAGTACGCCGACCCGTCGACCACAAACGCGTTGCCGCTCTCCACTGCCCGAGGGGCAACCCGCGCCAAGCGGTCCGAGAACCGGTCGGCTTCCGACTGCGTCGCCGCGAGCCCGAAGCCACAGGGCATGACGACGAGGACATCCGGCTCACGCGCGGCGAGCGTATCCCATGATACCTCGTGAGAAGGACGGCCGCTCGATCCAGCGAGCAAAGCTCCCCCGGCCCACTGCACCATCTCCGGCGTCCAGTGGCCGGGCACGAACGGCGGATCCAGCCACTCGATAGCCAGCACCCGCGGGGCTGGGCGACCGTTCACGGCGGCTCGCACGCCCGCAAGGCGCGCTGTCAATCCGGCAACATACCTCTCGGCCCGCTGCGGTACCCCGGCCGCGGTCCCGATGGCCAGTATCCCATCGAGAATGTCCTGGATCGAATGGGAATCGAGGGATACGACCCGCGGGGGCGGCGTCAGCGCCCTGGCGACCTGTTCGGCCATGCTTGTCGGCACCGCGCAGACTTCGCACACGGCCTGGCTCAGGATCAGCTCCGGGGCCAGCTCACGGACCAGGTCCTGGTCCACGGCATACACCGCCCCGTGCTCCGACATCGCCCGTCGCACGGCGGCGTCGAGTTGCCCGGAGTTCAAGCCCGCCGCGTCGAACCGCGGCCGGCTGATGCGCGGCTTACCGCGCGCGGCCGGGGGGTAATCGCACTCGTGCGAGACGGCGACCAGCTGATCTGCCAACCCGAGGGCATAGACGGCCTCGGTGGCGCTCGCCAACAGCGACGCAATCCTCATGGAGTCGAGAAGATCGTCACGTCCCAAGGACGCCGCAACAGTCACTTGACACGTCCCCCGGCGCCAGCAACATTGCGGGCGATTCGTCAACCCACACCATCGTTCGAGTTCAGATGACTTACGTAATCGCTGAGCCTTGCATCGACACCAAAGACCGTGGCTGCGTGGACGTCTGCCCGGTCGACTGTATTTATGAAGGTCCGGACATGCTCTACATCCACCCGGACGAGTGCATCGATTGCGGCGCGTGCGAGCCGGAGTGCCCGGTCAACGCGATCTTCACCGAAGACGACGTGCCGCCGGAATGGGCCAAGTACACGGAGAAGAACCGCGTGTTCTTCGAGACCGGCGAGGAGCGCGAGGTGGCCAAGGGCCGAGACGCTTAGCAGGGCCTCGACCCCGCCGGCGTCGAGGGCCAACGGGGACCCTACTCTCTTACGCTCTTACTCTCCTACTCTCTTAAGAGGACGACCGACTCCGTGGTGACGCGCCGCCGAGGGTACTAACGCATGCCCGCCCCGAACCATCCAACCATCATCGTCGGCGTGGCGGGCGGCTCAGGTTCTGGAAAGACCACGGTCGTGGACGCGATTGTCGGTGCGCTTGGCCGCGATCGGGTGAGCGTCGTCGAGCAGGACGCATACTATCGTGACCGGTCGAACATCCTGCCGGAGGAGCGCCGGGGTCTGAACTACGACCATCCCGACGCGCTGGAACTCCCGTTGCTGATCGCGCACCTCCGGGCGCTCCGGAACGGCGACACCATCGACATGCCGGTGTACGACTTCACGACCCACTGTCGCACGGCCCGATCGATCACCCTGGTTCCCACGCGCCTCGTGGCGGTCGAGGGCACGCTGATCCTCGCCGACCGCGCACTGCGCGACCTCATGGACATCAAAGTGTTCGTCGACACGGCGGCCGACCTCCGGCTGCTGCGCCGCGTGCGACGCGACCTGCGCACGCGCGGCCGGTCGCTCGACTCCGTGGCCGAGCAGTATCTTGCGACCGTGCGACCCATGCACGTCGAGTTCGTCGAGCCCAGCAAGCGGTACGCCGACATGATCATTCCCGAAGGCGGTCACAACCCCTTGGCGGTCGACGGACTGTTGCGTGCCATTCGCGACGCCATGACGAACGCGAGAACCCCCTGAAACGCGCGGAGGCCGCGCTGCTTCGCGTCCTGGGCATCCCGCGCGAGGAAGTCCGGGCGGTGGCGATCGCGGCCGCGTATTTCTTCTGCATCCTGTCGGCGTACTACATCATCCGGCCGATCAGGGACCAGATGGGCGTGGCCGGCGGCGTGCGCAACCTCCCGTGGCTCTGGGGCGGCACGCTCGTCGCCATCCTCATCGCCCATCCCCCGTTCGCCTTCCTCGTCGCGCGCCTGTCGCGACTGCGGTTCGTCTCCATCACGTACCGGTTCTTCATGGTGAACCTGTTCGTGTTCTTTGTGTTGCTGCGGGTGGTCCCCGACGACGCGACGGTGTGGTTGGGCCGGGTGTTCTACGTGTGGACCAGCGTGTTCAACCTGTTCATCGTGTCCGTGTTCTGGGCATTCATGACGGACATCTTCACCACCAGCCGCAGCAAACGCGTGTTCGGCCTCATCGGAGGCGGGGGGACGCTGGGCGCCCTCATCGGCGCCGCCATCACCGCGTTTCTGGTCACCCGGATCGGGCTGCCGAGCCTGCTCCTGATCTCCATCGCGTTCCTCGAGGTCGGCGTGCGGCTCGTGCGCGGCGTCGCCAGGGAAACAGGCCGGTTGGCGGACGTGCCCGACCCCGCGGTCGTCGAGGCGCGACCCATTGGCGGCGGCGCCCTCGATGGATTCAAACGCCTGGTACGGTCCCCATACCTGTTGGGAATCTCCGGCTACGTCTTTCTCTACACCATTTCGGGTACGGTGCTCTATTTCCAAACGGCGGAAATCGTCGAGCGCTTCGTGGTCGGCGCGGAGGCGCGCACGGCCTTCTTCGCCTGGATCGACGTCGCGGTCAACGCGTTGACCCTATCGACCCAACTGTTCTTCACGGGCCGCATCATTCGACTGCTGGGAGTCGCCGCAACCCTCACCGTGCTTCCCTTGGTCTGCGTGCTGGGCTTCACAACGGTCGGCGTCGTGCCGGCGGTTGCCACGATCGTGGTGTTCGTGGTGTTGCGGCGCGCCACCGAGTTCTCCGTCGGCAAGCCGGCACGGGAGACGCTGTTCACGGTGGTCGGCCGCGACGAACGCTACAAAGCCAAGAACCTCATCGATACCTTCGTGTACCGCACCGGAGATCAGATCGCCGCCTGGTCGTATCGCGGACTGACGGTACTCGGCTTGACCACGTCGGGGATTGCGTTCGTGGTCGTGCCGCTCGCGATGATCTGGGCCGGCCTCGGTCTGTGGCTGGGGCGCCAGGCGGGCAAGCAGCCGGGCGGAGCGGGCGCACCGGCAGCGATCCCGGTCTGACCGGTCGATCCAAGCACGCGGACCGCGTGGCCTCGCCCCGCGGTTACGCGGCTAGAAGAACATCTCGAACGCCGCGAAGCCGATCAGCGGGACCGGCCCGAACTCCGAGCCGGGAATGACGACTGTCGATGTCAGTGCCTCGGTGACCGCTCCCGCACCCAGGTAGCCGCCCACCCGCAGCGTGGTCTCCTGGCCCACCGACCACGTGAGTGAGGGAGCCGCGAGCACGCTGGGATCCCGCAGGTTCACCAGGCTCAATAGGCCCAGGCTCACGAGCGGATGAATGGCATATGACAGCGTCCCAGCCGCCAGGTCGCGCCCCACCGTTTGCAGCTCGCCACGCCGCGCCGGATCGCTCGCCGCCACGCCCAGATAGTCCGCCGGCCCGGTACCGCCAAAGCCGTCGTGCTGGAACTCCACCAGGGCATACAGCGTGCGATCAGCGATCTGGAAACTCCGATCGACACCCACGGCGACGCGCAGCACTGGGTCACCAATCGTCTCGCGAACCGCCGCCTCCCCGCGGAACACCGCGCCACCGGCCGTCACCGTGAGCCCGACGCTCGCGGCCGCCCGATCGTGCAGCATGCCGGCCCACGCGGCGGCGCCCAGGCGGCCCCAGTCGGACGCCCACCGGGCCAGCAGCGTACCAGTCGCGCCGTCCAGACTCTCGAACACGCGACCCACCGCCTCCACACTGGCAAACGGACCGGTGAATACGCGCACGCGGAGGGCATCCACGCCGGCACGGTACGTCCGGAACGGATCCGCCGGATCGAACGGCTGGAACGGGTCGGCGGGGGTGAGCATGATCGTGGAAGCCCACGAGATCGTCTGCCGGCCGGCGGTCACCTCGACCGCGGAGGACGCCCAACGCACGGCGAGGCGATCGACGCGGTGACGCCAGGTGACCCGGCCGTCGTGGAGCACCGTACCCTGTAGGGGAAGCCAATCACCGCCTCCGCCCAAGGCGCCAAAAACGACCCCTCCGGCAGCGGGGCTTCCCTGCAACCGCACCTGCACCAGGTGCTCGTACGCCACGTCGAGTCGGAGCGAGCGGTAGCTTGGGTCGGCCATGACCCGCACACGGGAGATGTGCGACGCCGACGCCGACGACCACTGGCCGCTGGCACTGAACACCGGAACGTTGAGGATGTACACGCGAGGCGCCCAACCCTGTGCGTCGACGACGTGTGGCACGCCCAGCACGATGCCGCACGCGGCGACGAAGGCTCGTCGCAGGTCAGGCCCGGCGATCATCGGTCTCCACGGCGCCGTCCACCAGCCGAATCAACCGTCGCGCTCGCTCCATCAACTGCGGATCGTGCGTCGCAAAGACGAAGGTTGTGCCGCGCGATCGGTTCAACTCGGCCATGAGGTCCAGCAGTGCGTCGCTCGCGGCCCGATCCAAGTTGGCCGTGGGCTCGTCCGCGAGGACGAGCGCCGGCTCACCGACAACGGCGCGCGCGACCGCCACGCGCTGCTGCTGCCCTCCCGAGAGTTTTGTGGGCCGCCGGTCCTCCAGCCCTTGGAGTCCTACCGCCTGGAAGACCTCCCGCACGCGACGCTCCCGCTCCTCCTGCGGCATCCCACGCAGCAACAACGTGAACTCCGCGTTCTCCGCGGCGCTCAGGACCGGGAGGAGGTTGTAGTCCTGGAACACGAACCCCACACGCTGGAGCCGCAGGTGCGCCAAATCGCGCGGCCGCATCGTGGTCAAGTCCTGCCCGTCGATCCACACACCACCCCTGGTAGGCCGCGTCAGCCCGCCGAGCAGGTTCAGCAGCGTGGTCTTGCCGGATCCCGAGGGACCGGCCAAGACCACAAACTCGCCCGGCTCGATGGCGAGCGTGACGCCGCGCACGGCCTCCACGACCTGGCCATCATGCTCGAACACCTTCCACACCCCTTCAGTTCGCACAGCGGGCATAGGGCTCACGCCTCGAATTTGGTCGCTTCCGCGACGTCGATGCGCGTCGCGCGATACGCGGGGTACAGCGATGCCAGGGTCCCGACGACGGCGATGGCGACGAGGCTCCGACCGACCTGCTGCCAGCGGAACGCCGGGATGATGACCGGATCGAGCACGACACCCGAAAAGGTGAATTCGGAGTCCAGCATGGCCGAGTAATCCAACCCGTTGCGAAACAACAGCCAGGTGAGACCCAACCCCAGTCCCAAGCCGACCAACCCACTCACCGCGGTCAGGATCATCCCTTCGGTCACCACCACGGCGGCCGTCTGTCCTCGAGTGAGTCCCAACGCCTGGAGCACGCCGAACTCTCGCGTCCGGTAGAGCACGGACATCAAGACGGTGTTCACGATGGCGAGGGTGATGATGCCGTAGAGCACGAAGTTGAACACGTAGTCGCCCCAATCGTCCATGCGGATCGCCGCGTCCAGTTCCGGCATCGCCTCACGCCAACCCACCACCGCGACCTCCGCATCTCCCGCGGCGAGCCCCCGCAGGTCGCGTAGCACCTCGTCGACCACCCACCCCGACTCCAGCAACACGGCGAGCGTGGTCACGTCGTCCCCGAGCCCCAGCCATTCCCGCGCCGTACGGATGGGAATCTGCACCATGCCGGCATCGGCCTCGGGCAGTCCGATCCGGAAGATGCCGGCCACGCGCACCAGTTGGCTGGCGATCTCGCCGGAGGCATCCTGCGCACTCAACACGAGACGGGAGCCGATCTGCAATTCCAAGCGTGAGGCCAGCCGCTCGCCGACGAACGCGTGCAGGCGGTCGTCGGGTGAGAGATAGGCGCCCTCGATGACGTTGTCGCCCAACCGGGAGAACTCCGTCTCGATCGCCGGATCGACACCTGTGACCATGATCGGGACAGCCGCGGCGGCCGAGCTGGCCAGTCCCTGGATCTCCAGGCGTGGGGCAACCGCAACGACGCGCTCGCGCACCCACGGCTCGCGCAGCCATGCCGTCGCGCGGGCGCGGGCGTCCGCGCCCAGGCGATCATTCAGGTTGCGTGAGGCCTGGAACCGCGGCGCCTGCAAGGCGATGTGCCCCGTGCCGAGCCGTACACCGGCGTCGATCCAGTCTTCATGGCCACCGTCTCCCAGCGTCCGCGCGAACGCGAGCACCGCCACACCGAGCACCATGGCCAGCGCGGTCAGGACGCTGCGGCGTGCCTGGCGACGAACGTTGCGCGTCGCCAGCTGCAGGATGAGACGTACGCGGGGGTTCATCGGCCCGCCAGGGTGTCCGCTGGTGGTAACCGCGCTGCCCGGATCGCCGGATACACGGAGGCCACGACGGCCGTGAGGACCATGGCGAACGCCGCCTGCACCGTCACCGACCACGGATATTCCACGCGCAGCACCGGGCGAATCAGCGCGCCCAGCATCGTGAACTCGCCGAACAGCCAACTCAGATCCGGCGGCGCATTATGCCACCAGACGAGCACCGGCAATGCGGTGGCGACGCCGACAACGAGCCCCACCAGCGCGAGGGCGACCGCCTCCGCCAGCACCGACCACAAAATGCCGGCCGGCCGTGCGCCGAGCGCCAAGAGGACGGCAAACTCCCGCCGGCGTTCGTAGGTGGCCATGAGCATCGTGTTCGCGATACCGAAAATGGCCATCCCGAATACGATGGCGAGGAGGATGCCCTCCAACGACTCCGTGAGCTGGGCGTACTCGACCATCTCGGGACGTAATGTGGCCCACGACTCGACCAGCAGCGGCGCGGCGCCCGACTGCAGCGTGGCGTCGAGGCGCGTTGCGGCTTGCTCGGCATCCCAGGGACTCGGGACGGCCGCCGCGATCTCGTGCACGCGGTTGGATTCGAACACCATCAGCGACTGCAGCGCGTCGATCGGGAGCATCACGAACGTGCGGTCGAGGTCCGTGAGCCCGCTGCGATACACACCGGCGACGGTAAAGAGATCGTTCCCCAATGACCCGTCCACCGCGGGGGCGACCACCACCACCTCGTCACCGGGGTTGACGTTCAGCGTTCGCGCCATCTCGCTGCCGATGAGGATCTCGCGCGTGCCGCTCTGGGGCACGCGCCCGCGGTCGATCGAGCGCAGTATGCGCGATACCCGCGCTTCCCGCTCCGGGTGCACCCCGAGGAACACCGCGGCCGCGGTGGCCGCCCCCGAGCTCACCAGGCCGCCGCCATACACCCGAGGGGTTGCCGCGCTCACCGCCGGATCCGCCTCCACGTTCGCGACCAGTGCCGCGACGTCCACGCCGTCGCGCCCGCCGATGGTGGCGTGCACGCTTTCGTCGGGACGGAAGTCGGCGGCGTGCACCTGCAACTGCCCCGTGAGAATGCCGGTCCCGTTGCCGATCATTTCGGCGACGAGCCCTTGCGTCCACCCCACGAGCATGACCACGGACCAGTAACCGACGGCCAGAGTCGTGGCGGCAATGATCGATCGCCGTCGGTTCCGTCCGAGATTGCGCCACCCCACCCGCCACCAGGGAGAGCGCATCAGCCGCCCACTCGCTGGTCCCGCAGCCTCCGCAACGAGAAGAAGGACTGATCGAGCTCGACGTCGAACTGCAGCGCGCGATACCGGATGGTGGTCCGCTCCGCCGGCTTGTCCGCGGGCACGATGTGCATGAGCGTGGGCACCAGGCGCCCCCCCATCGTCCGGACGTCCTCGAACGTCATGGTCCGCATCAGCGTCCCGTCTTCCGCATAGTAGCGGGCCCACACCGGCATGAGATCGTCCTGGCGGATTTCTTCCTCGATGCGGCCCCACACGACCGCGGCCTCGGCTTTCGGCGTGAGAGCGAACTCCCACACGCGCACACCACCCCGGACGCCGTCAAAGGTGATCTCGATATCGTAGTCGTCGATGATCCGGCTTTCCTTCACCAAATCGTCGTTGGTGAAGTGCGATCCCATCCACGCCGCGCCCATGAGCGAGGGGGGCAGTTTGATGGTCCGATCGACGCGCGGGAGGTAGTTCCAGATATCGGGCCCGGCCTTCAGCGTCGCCATGCCGGCGTCTTTTCTCGGGCTGGCGATGCGGATCAGCGCATACTCGGTTCCGAGCGACCACATCTCCATGGCCATCGTGCGCGACCAGTGCTCGGTCACGACTTCCATCTCAACTGTCGCGCGGCTGGAACGCCCGCGCAGGAGGCGGTCCACCTGATCGACGATATCGCGTGCTGACTGTTGCGCGAGCCCGCTGGCGCACGGGGAGAGCACCAGCGACAGAGATAAGACGAACCGAAGCATCACCACCCCACTCGAACGCGTAAAAGATACATACATGAAACGGTTGCCGCGTCGCGGCCCCTCCTGTTACCCTGATCGAGCCGTACCCAGCCAAGGAGCACGAATGCGTACGCTCGCAGGTGTCCTCGTAACGATTCTCAGCGCGACGGCGCTCCAGTCCGCCACGGCGCAGGTGGAGCGACCGACTCCCTACCCGGTGGTTCCCACACTCGACTATCAGCGCGCGATCGCCGCGGGCACCCGATCCGCAACCGGGGCGCCGGGCCCGAACTACTGGCAGCAATGGACCGACTACCGGCTGCGCGGCTCGCTGGACCCACAGACCAAGACGGTGCGGGGAACGGCGCACATCCGATATCACAACCGGTCACCACATACGCTCGATACGCTCAAGGTGCATCTGCACCAGAACCTGCATGCACCGGGCGTCGAGCGGAACCGGATCCAGGAGGTCACGGGCGGCATGCAGCTCGAACGCGTTGTCGTGCAGGGCGCGCAGCTCGGCCGTGACACGAGTGCCGCGAGCTACTACCGGGTCGAGAACACCATCATGACCATCGTGCCGCCGAGCGCGGTGCGGTCGGGCCAGACCGCCGAATTGCAAATCGCCTGGCGCTTCACGGTGCCGCAAAGCGGCGCGAGTCGCATGGGATGGAGCGAGGACAACTTGTTCTTCATCGCCTATTGGTATCCGCAGATGGCGGTCTACGACGACATCGTCGGATGGCATGTGGATCCGTACCGGGGCGACGCCGAGTTCACCGTGGGGTTCGGCAACTACGACGTCGAGATCGAAGCCCCGGTCGGGTGGGTGATCCGCGCGACGGGTACCCTCCGGAACCCCGATGAAGTGTTGCCGCCGGCGATCCAGCAGCGGCTCGCGGCCGCGGCCCGCGGCGACACGGTGGTGCACGTGCTGACCCAGCAGGACTTCGGTCCCGGGCGCGCCACGCGCGCGGCCCCCGCAGGGCGGCTCACCTGGCACTTCACGGCGGACTCCGTGCGCGACGCCGTGTTCTCGGCCACCCGCGCATCGCTCTGGGATGCAACCCGCACACCCGTCGGAGACCGTGACGGCGACGGGCGTCTCGACTACACGCTCATCGAGTCCCTCTGGCGTCCGAACGCCACCCGTTGGGCGCACGAGTGGCGCTACGCGCAACACTCGATCGCGTTTCTCTCGCAATTCACAGGACTCGCGTATCCGTGGCCTCATATGACGTCCGTCGAGGGTGGCGGCATTCGCGGCGGCGGCATGGAGTACCCCATGATGACGCTCATGGGGGACTATATCGGGCGGAGCGACACGTCGCTCTACAGTGTCACGGCCCACGAACTGGCGCATATGTGGGTGCCGATGCAGATCGCCAACGACGAAAAGCGGCACGCCTGGATCGACGAGGGCACCACGAGCTTCAATGACATCCAGGCGCAGCGCGATTTCTACCCCGGTTCGCCCGCGATGGAATCGGACCGCGATCGGTACCTCGAGCGAGCCCGCGCCGGCACCGAAGGCGAGTTGATGCGCTGGACCGAGTACCAGTACCCCGGCCGCTCCGGCGTCGCATCCTACCAGAAGCCGGCGACCTTGCTCGGGATGCTCCGGGCGCTGCTCGGCGACGACGTGTTCCTCCCGGCGTACCGGGGCTTCCTCAGCAATTGGCGCTACAAACACCCGCAGCCCTGGGACTTGTTCAACAGCTTCAATCACGCCGCCGGCCGCGACTTGAGCTGGTTCTGGCGCACCTGGTACTACGAGACCTGGACGCTCGATCACGCCGTCCGCGAGGTGCGGGACGACGACGCCCCGGTGATCGTGGTGGAGGATCGCGGATCGGCTCCGATGCCGGCGCGTTTGACCATTACGTTGGCCGACGGCTCGATCGCGTTCCGCGAAGTGCCGGTCGAGCGCTGGCTCCAGGGCAAGCGAACCGCCGAGGTGACGCTGCCGCGCGGCACGAGGGTCATGCGGGTCGAGATCGACGCCGATCAGGTGTTTCCGGACATCGACCGATCGAACGACGTGTGGGTGCGGATCGGTCACTGACCGTGGTTCAGCCCACGCGACCGAGATGCGTGTGCTTGAACCCGGCGGCATACTTGAGCCCAAACCCCAACACGCGGTCGGCACCGATGTGCGCGGCCCAGATCAGGGCGAGACTCAGCGCCGGCGGCAGCTCGTAGGCGAACCCGACGGCAAACAGCGCGAGCGGCAACGTGTAGGTGTGGAGCGCGTTGTACACCAGCGCGCCAACGCGCGGGCCGGCGAGATACGCAGCGAATGCCACGTCGGGGACCAAGAACAGCAGCGCGAACCGTAGCCACGGCTGCCCGAGCTCGGCATAGAGGAGTACGGCAACGGTGAGTACGGCGACGCCTTCGGTGCGAAGGAGGACGGCCGGGTGCAGCGCGTTGAATCGCATGGTCTTCCGCGGGCTCGAGTGGGGATGCAATATCGGATGGGCCCCCCAAGCCGGCAATCGGCGACGGGTGACGTCGGCCACGCGAACGAGGAGATGGGGATGCGAGTTCTCGTTTCAATCGCCACGCTGTTGCTGAGCAGCGGCACGGTACTCGGCCAGGCTCCGGGCAGCGATATCTACGTCGGCGCGCTCTCGGGCGCCGGCACGGCGCTGCGCGTCGCACAAGTGACGAACGTGACGGCCCGCAAGGGCTATGACAACCAGCCTTCGTTCACAACCGACGGTCAGGTCCTGTTGTACACCGCGATCGCGGACGACGGTCAGGCCGACATCTGGCAGCTGCACGCGCTTGCGAGTGGCCCGATGCAGCTGACCCACACCCCGGAGAGCGAGTATTCGCCGACGGTCACGCCCAATGGCGAGGGGTTCTCGGTGATCCGCGTCGAGGCGGACTCGACGCAGCGGCTGTGGCGGTTTGCGCTCGACGGTATGAGGGCTTCGCTCATCTTGCGCGACATCAAACCGGTCGGCTATCACGCCTGGGCGGACGCCAACACACTCGCGCTCTTCGTGCTCGGCAACCCGGCGACCTTGCAGATCGCCGATACGCGCTCCGGCACGGCACAAATCGTGGCGCAGAACATCGGGCGGTCGCTGCACAAGATCCCCGGGCGGCACGCCGTCAGCTTCCTGCACCGGACCCCCGCGGGCGACTGGATCACGGCGTACGACGTGGACCGCGGAGCGATGGAGCATCTCGCGCCGGCCCTCGAGGGGAACGAGTTCTACGCCTGGACCCCTGACGGCACGCTCATTTCGGGAGAGGGTTCCCGATTGTTCGCCTGGAACGGCGCCGCGTGGGAGGAATTCGCCGATCTCGGCGATGCCGGTGTACACGGTATCTCGCGGATCGCGGTGAGTCCCGACGGTACGACGCTCGCGGTGGTGGCCGCCGACGGATAAGCGGCCAGCCACGCGGCGCGACCGTCAGATCACTGACGCGAGGGCGTCGAGCAGGCGCGCGATGCGCTCCTCATCGGCGTTCATGCCCATGAGGCCGACCCGCCACGTGGACCCCTTGAGGGGACCGAAGCCGCCGGCGATCTCGATGCCGCGCTCCAGCAACCGCGTCCGCACCGTGAGATCGTCCACGCCCTCGGGAATGCGAATCACGTTGAGCATCGGCAGACGGTGCGGCTCGGGCGTGAACAGCGACAAGCCGAGCCTTGCGAGACCGGCTACCAACGCCTCGTGCGCCCGCCGATGACGCGCCCACCGGCGTTCGAGACCCTCCTCGAGCGTGAGACGCAGCGCTTCATGGAACGCATAGATGCTCGACACGGGTGCGGTGTGGTGGAACGCGCGGCTCGGCGCACCCTCGCCCCAGTATTGGAAGAGCAGTTGCAGGTCGAAGTACCACGTCGTGGGCGGCGCCTTCCGGGCTCGCACCACGTCCATGGCCGCCGGGCTCAGAGTGATGGGCCCCAGCCCGGGAGGCGCGCCGAGGCATTTCTGGCTGCATGAGCCGGCCGCGTCGATGTCCCAGGCGTCGATTTCCACCGGCATCCCGCCGAGCGAAGTGACGCAGTCGACCGCGACCAACGCCCCGTGGCCGTGCGCGATCCGCACCATCTCCTCCAGCGGTTGGTGCGCCCCAGTGGACGTTTCCGCGTGCACCAGCGCAACGAGCTTGGCGGGGCGGGTCTCGAGCGCCACGGCAAGTTGCTCCGGAGCGAGGATCTCGCCGACCGGCGCCTCGAGCATGCGCACACGCGCGCCGGCTCGCACGGCAAGCTCGTACAATCGCTGTCCGAAGTACCCGATCACGCCCACGATCGCCTCGTCACCGGGTTCGAGGAGATTCAGCATGATGGTCTCCAGCCCGGACGTCCCGGTGCCGGACATGGGGATCGTGTGGTGATTGCCGGTGCGATAGACCTCCCGCAACATCGCCATGGTTCGATCCATGACCTCGAGGAAGTACGGATCGAGATGCCCGACCATTGGCCGAGCCATGGCGTCGAGCACGCGTGGGTCGGGGTTGGACGGTCCGGGACCCATGAGCAACCGTTCGGGCGGGGCAATCGGCGGGCGCGTCGTCATCGGCTTCCCACTCTGTGGAGGTAGTGGGTCAATTTGAATGACACTATTCTCATTTAGACCTTGACGTGTTGCCCGCCTGTTTTCTAGGTTCCGCTTATGCCTAAACGCTCACGCAACAGGCCGCCTGCGGATGATCCGGTCGAGGCCGCCTTCGAGGCCGTCAACGAGTTGACGGGCTCCGAACCGCCCAAGAAGAAGCGCAAGAACCCCCATGCCGTCGCCTTGGGCCGCAAGGGCGGGCTCAAGGGCGGCCCCGCCCGCGCCGCCAAGCTCTCGAAGAAACAGCGTTCCACCAGCGCCCGGAAAGCCGCGAAGGCGCGGTGGAAGCAGGAGAGGGGCGAGTAGGCATCTGACCTGGCCGCCAAGTGACCCTTCCACTACATTCGGCTCCCATGCTGTGGTGGCTGGTTATCCTCACTCTGCTTACCCTCACTCTCAGTGCTCTCTTCTTCGGTGTACCGAGCGCCTTGCTCGTGCGTTCCTATGGTTGCGCCAAGATCGGCTTTCTCGCCGGACTCTACTCGGCCCCTTCGGGCTCCTTGCCGCCTTCGTTGACCGCTGGCATCGTCGTTCGATCGCCACGGAGTCTGTGCCAGACGAGTTCGCCAAGCCAGATCAACGCGACGATCCACAGCAGCATCGGCCACACGACGACCAGTAGCGTCAGCAGGCCAACGCCCACCAAGACCCTCCACTCCGCGCGTGTCCCTTCTTGCGGCAACCATCGCTTCGGGACCAAGAGCAAAATCAGGAAGTAGAGAACCACATATCCTAGCACCGCCCTGGCCTCCCTCTAATGTCGGCTGACCTCGCCGGTCCAGCGGTCGAGGATATGGCAAACTACCGCGGCATCTCGCGGCCCGAACTGCGGCGTCACACACTGCATCGTGTACCGATTCGCCGCGAAGGTTGCGACGATAAGCACCACGGCAAATGCGATCAATGCCCACCATTGCCAGCGTTTCACGGGCTCCTCCGTAGCCATCCGATCCAGTCGCTCACCGCATATCCTCGATTTCGGCCACGATAGCGTCCTTCGCGCCATGTGAATGGCGCGAATCCCCAACCTGCCGAACCCCAAGGGCTACCGTCCGAGTCTCATTCACCGCGCCGTCGGCTGAGCGTAACCGTACAGTCGCCCGGACCCGGCGTTGGTAACGTTCTGGCCCCATCGTGCGCTTCGGCCAGGGGAGATCACTGAGGTCGAGAAACACCGCGTATTCTTGTTCGCGCACTCCCATAAAACATACCCGTACCGGCTTCCAGTTTCGTTGGATCTCAACGCTGCGCTTGGTTGCCCCACCCACGGCAAGGGGGTACTTCTCGATATCGCCTTCCGGTTCAACGCGGGCCAAGTGAAGAAGTCGTGTCTCTTGTTGACTTATCTCGCAACGCTCGCCATCCTGTTCGCGCCAGCGTACCGTAAACAGGCCTGGGTCCTGCTCCTGTATTCCTTCGACTCGGTCCACTGTCGCCCAGAACTGCATTGCGCCACCCTTGTTCGTGATCGGAAGGAGCACGTCACGATTCACCACCTGTGGATTGTTCCACATTGCGCTCGCGGGAGGGGATATCTGGAGCCAACGGCCGATAAGCGGAGTGTAACGGTGAACTAGAGCAGGATGCTTGAACCACCATACGCATCCGCCACCAATGGCGGCGACAACTAGACCGCCGATGATAGTCTCTGGCACCGTTAGCTCCTGGGAGCGGGCATAGAACATCCCACTCAGTACACCCACTATCAAGGGGAACGGCCACGACCGGAAGCGGTATTGTGTAACACTTGGGGCGGTCACAAAACCAACCTCTTGACTGCGAGACCGCTCACGCATAGATTGAGGGGAGCAAGGAGCTGCCCGTGTACCGCCTTTCCCGCGAATCCCGGTCCCGCATCATCCACGCCCTCTGCGAAGGCAACGGCGTGCGCGCTACCGGCCGTCTGACGGGTGCCGCCAAGGGCACCATCCTCCGCTTGCTGGCCGAGGTCGGAACGGCGTGCGCTACCTTCCACCACGACACGATCCGCCGCATCAGGGCTCGCCGCGTCCAGTGCGACGAGATTTGGTCCTTCGTCAGCGCCAAGGAACGGCGTGTCGGGCCTGAGGATCGAGGCAATGGCACGAAGGGCGACATCTGGACCTGGGTCGCACTTGACCAGGACTCGAAGCTCTGCATCTCGTGGCTGGTTGGGAACCGCAGCCCTGCCGCAGCCGCGCAGTTCATCGCGGACCTCCGTAGCCGCCTTGCGAGCCGCGTCCAGCTCTCGACGGACGGCCTCAAGGGCTATCCACCCGCCGTCGAAGCGGCCTTTGGTTGGAACGGGGCCGACTACGCGCAACTCGTGAAGACGTACGGGCAGGCTCCCACTGACGATCAGCGGCGCTACAGCCCGCCCCTCTGCACAGGCGCGCAGAAGCAATGGATCATGGGTCGCCCGGCGTTTGAGGATGTCTGTACGTCGCACGTCGAGCGCTCGAACCTCTCCATGCGGATGCAGATGCGCCGCTTCACCCGGCTCACCAATGGGTTCTCGAAGAAGGCTGAGAATCACGTCCATGCGGTCGCCCTGTACTTCGCGTTCTACAACTTCTGCCGTCCGCATCAGACCCTCACGAAACGGGCTCGGGGGATTCATCGGACTCCGGCAATCGCGGCTGGTCTGACGAGCCGCGTTTGGACCGTGAGCGACCTCTTGATGCTTCTGCCGAGCGAGCGATACCGCGCTGGCGTGGCGTGAACGCCTCTCGCGCCCACGCTTCGACTTTCTCTACTGCCTCCGTGTGGTGCCGCTGTTCGCCCTCATGAACACGGTCATACGCTTCGGCGAATGTCTGGTTGAGGGTGAGCGGATGGATGACCTTGAATCCCCCATCCTGCCGGATCGTGAACAAATCGGTACCGCGCGCACCAACGGACGGCACCGCCTCGGCCCGTCGCTTGGCGTAATAGCAAAGCCAGAGAGCTTCCGCGATTGACTCATGCCGACTGTAGTCCGAGGCCATGAACTGCGCACCGGCGATGCGTTCACCCCAGCCAATCGCCGCAAACCCTGATGCGTCATAAGGCTCAGGCACTCCGCGTTGAATCTTGTAGAGCTGGCCTTGGCCGGTGGAATCGAGACCAACCACCAAGAACTCAGCCTCCAGCTCCGCCTCGCGGATTCCCGCGAGGATTTCCCGCAGCACATCAGGGGGAAGATTCCTTGCCTCTCGTAGGAACTTGACGTAGGTAAGCCCGAACTTCGCCAGCGCCAGGCGCTCGATGTAGAACTGCTGGAGCTTTACGTAGCAGTCGGCCACCAACGCGGCGATTTCGGTGACGCTCTCCGTGGGATGAGCGGTCAGGAGCCGCTGAGTCTTTCGCAGAATGCTGGTGAGTTGGGTGTGATCGCCGGCCACCAGGGCCACGCAGCCGTTGTTGAAGGGAACGAGCTTTAGCTGTTTCGGCTCATACTGAAGATCGCCAATGGTGACCATCCGGTCGGAGGCTCCAACCACTACCTGACGCCCATCTTCTTGGCAGATTGCCGCAATACACACCGTCATGGCGGGTCTCCTCCTCCGCTTGAGGGGAGAACGAATATGCGGCCAGGGCCAACGGGACCGGGAGGGGGTGCGGAAAAACACCGAGGCTGCGCGGGCCAATGAGAACGGCCTCATTCAAATTGACCCACTACCCTCTGTGGAGGAACGCTGGCTTCGACCTCTCTGCGCGAGACATATTAGCCTGATGAAGCGACTTCTGCTTTGCTGTGGCGCTGCCGTGGCCTGTGCGGCGAGTCCGCAGCCCGCCGAGGAGCCCGCGCTCGCGATGGCGGGGGTAATCGAAGGGTTCTACGGTCCGCCATGGTCACATCGTGACCGCCTGGACATGCTCGCGTTCCTCGGGCGCGTTGGGCTCACCGACTATGTGTACGCTCCCAAGAACGACCCGTACCATCGCGACCGATGGCGCGATCCCTATCCGCCGGATGCCCGAGCGCAGCTCGGCGAGCTGGCCGCGGCGGCGAGGGCGGCGGGCGTGCGGATGCATTTCGCGATAAGCCCCGGCGGGACGATGGTCTACAGCGATTCGCTTGACTATCGCACGCTGCGTCGCAAGCTGGCCGACGTCGGGGACCTGGGTATCGCACACTTCGCGTTGTTCTTCGACGATGTCCCGCCAAGGCTGAGTCACGCGGCCGATCGGGAACGCTACGCCGATCTCGCGACCGCGCAGGCGGAGCTGATTAATCGGCTCGCCGCCGATCTCCGCTCCGAGGGTGCGACGCTGACCGTCACGCCGACCACCTATACCGATGCCTGGGGCGACCAGCTGTACGCGCGTCGCTTGGGCGAACTCACCGATGCCACCGTGCCGTTCTTCTGGACCGGCGCCGATGTGGTGTCCCCCATGATCACCGCCGCCGACGGCGACCGCTGGCACGGACTGCTTGGACGGCGCGTGCTGATTTGGGATAACTACCCGGTCAACGACTTCGCCCGGTGGCGCCCGTTCCTGGGGCCGTTCCGGGGCCGTGGGCCGTCACTCGGGCGCTCGATCGGCGGGTTGGTCAGCAACCCCATGAACGAGGCGCACGCCTCCATGCTTCCCCTCGCCACCCTCGCGCAGTACGCGCGAGCGCCGGGCGAGTACGACCCTGATGTGGCGCTGGCGCGCGCCGCCGACGATCTGTTCGGGGACGCGGCTGGGGCCGTGCTGACGTTGCAGGAGGTGTGGGGTTCGCCCGCCGACCAACTCAACGTCTTCGATCCCGTGTATCTGCCCGGGAGGCCGATCGACTCCGCCGCCGTGGAAACGGCGCTCGCCACGGTGCGTGGCGCGATCCAGGGACTGCGGGCGGCCGGCGAACGCAACGGGCTCGCGCAGGCTGTGGGTGAGGAACTCACCCCAATGTATCGCGCCACCGAGGAACGTTGGCGGTCGATCCGCTCCGACGTTCGGTACCTCCATGAGCGGGGGGTGCTGCGGTACGACGTATCGGTCGACAGGCTGCGGATCCCGTTCCTCGAGCGTCCGCGCACCATCGACGGCAGGCTCGAGGGGCTCGAGACGCCGTGGGTCGCCCTCACGCACCCGAACGCGGCCGGACAGGTTCGCGCGGCGCTGATGCGCGACACCGCGTGGCTGTACGTCGTGGTCGACGTGGATGTGCCCGTGCGTCGCGTGGCGGAGGGCGAGCAGGTGGGGGACGCGGACCATCTCGCGCTCGTGCTCCAGGGCGACGGCGCCACGGACCGCTACCATCTGGCCGCTGACGACCTCGTGCTGCTGTTCCCAGCCCCGCGGGCCGAGGTGACCACGGTCATGGTCGCGCAGGTGCAGCGATACGAGGGGTTCATGGCGAAGTACATGGCGGACAATCGCGGCATGACCTTCGGTGAATTTCACTTGACCACCTTCGGCCAGCCTGCCGCCGCCGATCGTGTGGCGGGGATTCGCTACGCCGCGCGGCGCTCGGCCGGGGGATACGTCGCGGAGATCAGGGTGCCGCTGCGATCGGACCACCAACAGCGGCTGAGCTTGACGGTCACGACGTCGGAAGGCGAGCAGCGTCCGACGTACGGCCTCGCCTCGCGCAATTATCCCACCAACCCGGCGACGTTCGTCCAACTCGTCTGGTAGGCGGGGGCGATCACGGAATCAGCACGCCGGCGTACGCAACGACCGAGCGGTCATCGCCGGTCACCCATCCGCTGTGCCGGTAGTCCACGAGCGTCGCCGCCGTCGCGCCGAGGGCGCGGGCGGCCGCGACCGTGACCGCGACGGGAGCGCGCCCGCACATCGTGACGGCTTCCCGGTGGCACACGTCGAGGAGACCCTCCCCGTCCAACCGCTCGACTTTCTCGAGCGCGAGCCGATCCTTGCGCGCCGCCGACTCGGCGGACTCGTAGTGCGTCATGTCCGACGACGCCACCAGCAGCACCGGGTGCGGCCACTCGATGATCACCGCGGCCAACGCACCGGCGAGTTCGCGCGCGGCCTCCCATCGGTCCCACGCAAGCACGACAGGGACGACCTCCGCATCCGGACGTCGCAGCTGGAGGAACGGGAGCTGCACTTCGATGGCGTGCTCCCGCGCGTGTGCCAGCGGGTCGTGGCTGGCGAGCGTGCACCGATCGATCAGCAGGGCGGCGAACTCCTCCGCCACCGGCACGTCGCCGAGCGGCGTGCGGAGCGCCCCGCGGCTCCACACGCTCACCCCGCCGGGCGCGGCCGCGAGTCCCGTGTGGTTCGGCGCGCAGATCACGACCGTGGGTGGTATCGCCACCGCGCCCCAGACCCTGCCAGCGCACTCCCCCGAATACATGATGCCGGCGTGCGGAACGACCATGCCGCGCACGACCGCGTCACGGCCGTCGGCTCCGGCGAGCATGCGCTCCACATCGCGGCGGAGCGTGTCCGGATGCGCCGGGTAGAACTGCCCCGCGACCGCGGGAGGACGCACCGCCGCGCGATCACCCATCAGCGGGGCGGTCGGATTCGTCGAGCGTTCGGACGTGTGCCCATGCAGCGGTCTCCTACAGCATCTCTTCCAGCACGGCGATGAGCGCGGCAACGTCGGCCTCGTCGTTGTAGACGTGCGGTGAGACGCGCACCGCGCTGCCGCGCAGCGACACCGACACGCCCGCGGCATCCATCCTGGCGCGCAGGGCGCTCGGATCACCGCCCGCGGGCAACCGCAACCCGACGATGTGCGACGCGCCCGACGACACGGACCATCCGCGCATCGCGGCCGCCGCTCGAAGCGGCGCCACCAGCTCCGCGCAATACGCCTGAATCGCCGGAACCGTCCACTCCTGCAGCAGCTCGATCGCGGCGTCGAGCATGGGAACCGTGATGAAGTTGCTCATACCGCCGCCGTCGAACCGCAGCGCGCCCGGCCGATATGCGTCACGGTAGTCCACCAGGGCTCGAAAATCCTCGCTGCCCTCCCGCACGATCCACGGTTCCTCGATCGGCGTCGCGTCGGCGTATCGTTCGCCATAGTAGGCAAACGCGATGCCGTACGGTCCCAGCAACCACTTGTAGCCCGCGACAATCAGCGCGTCGGGGCGGACGGTCCGGACGTCGAACGGCAGCGCACCGATCGACTGCGTGCCGTCGAGGACGTACGCCGCCCCGACGGCGCGCGCCCGCTCACCGATGGCCACGGTGTCGAGCACCGTGCCGTCGGTCCAGTGCACGGTTCCCAATGCCACCACACTCGTGGTCGCATCGATCGCGTCGAGCACCGCATCGGTGATTGACGGTTCCGCGCCGACACCGAGGCGTCCCACCACCCGGAGCTCGGCCCCGGCGTCGCGGGCCAGCCGGCGCCACAGGTAGACGTTGGACGGGAACTGCTCGGTCGCAAGGACAATCGACTGCCCGCGGTCGATGGGGGTATTGCGCGCCGCCACCGCGACCCCATACGACACCGACGGCACTAGCGCGATCCGGTCGGGAGACTCGGCATTGATGAGATCGGCGGCGCGACGCCGCACCCGATTCCCATCCCGGAAGAAGTCGCTGGGCTCGATCGTGTGCGGGGCGCGCTTGCGCCGGAGCCCGCGAACGCCCGCCCGCTCGACGCGGTGCGCCAGGGGCGACATGTACGCGCAGTTGAGGTAATGCGTGCCGGGCGGCAACGCGAACGCGTCGCGCTGGCATGCCAGCGCGGATGCCGGCTGCGTGGCGCTCATGCTGCATCATCGAGGTTGGGGCTTTCGCCCGCAAGGGCGCGGGACACAAAGGCCCTTCCGGGCGGGCGCCCGCCACCCAGCTCCACCAGCCCTTCCCCCGCGTTCCCGACTCAAGTCCTTGGAGGATCACAGGTTACCTCCTAACTTACGGACAACCGGACCGGATCGTTCGTCCCGCACACGGAACCCAATGCCTCATTCTTCGACTTCGGATGCGCTCCAGGACCATCTCGAGGCACTACGGGCGATTCACGCCGACTTCGACGCGGCGCACGACGAGAGCGTGGCGGGCGCGCGCGGTCTCGCCCGGTTGATCGCCACCACCCAGGCGACGCGTGATTTTCCAGAGGTGCGGACGGTTGCGCGCAACATCGAGCACGTTGCGGACGATCACGTTTATGGGGAACTCGATCGCTTGATTCACGTGCTCGAGCAAGCGATCAAGCTGCGGGTCGCGTTCGCCCCCGCGCGGGGGAAAATCTCGGTGCTCGTCGCGGAAGACGATCGTGTCACCTCCTCGCTCATCGTGCACCGCCTGGAGCGGGAACGCTACCTCGTCAAGCACGTCACTGACGGACCGGAGGCGGTGCGGCTGGCGCGGGAACGTGCCTTCGACATCGTGGTGCTCGACGTGAAGATGCCGGGCATTGACGGGTTCGAAGTCCTCAAGCAGCTGCGGGAACTCCCGGGGTACGAGCAAACCCCGATCCTGATGCTCACAGCCCTCGGCGGCGAGGATCACGTGGTGCGCGGACTGCAGATGGGAGCCAACGACTACATCGCCAAGCCGTTCTCCCCGTTGGAACTGATGGCGCGCATTCAGCGCCTCCTGAAGGCCGACGGAAGCTAGTCGCGGTCCAGATGCCTTCGCCCCTCAGTCTCGCCAGCCAAGAGTGGGTCTTCCGCGCGCTGGCGCTCGGGGTGGGGATCCTCGCCTTGGCGATGCTGGTGTTTGCCGTCGTGGTCATCGTGCTGCGTCTCAAGCATGCGCGCACGGCGCGCGATTGGGCGCAGCGTGAAGCGCGCTGGGAGGCCACGCTTCTTGCGGTGCTGGCGGGCGATGCCGCGCCGCAGTCGCTGCGGGACGACGTACGCCAAAGCGAACGACGCGATTTCATCGAGTATCTGGTGCGGTTTGCGCGCCGGGTGAAGGGACGGGAGCGCGAGCAGCTCCAAGAGCTGGCCGCACCGTTTCTGGCGGTGTTGGAGCCGGACCTCAGTCACCGCCGCGCGGATCGGCGCGCGCGCGCCGTCCAAACCCTGGGCGACCTCGGGTTCGTACGGTATCAGGAGCCCGTCATCGCCGCGTTGGACGACGAAGCCCCGCTCGTACGCATGATCGCTGCGCGCGCGCTCACGCGGCCCGAGCACCCGGACCAGGTCGGGCTCGTCCTGGAGAAGCTGCATCTTTTCCCAACGTGGAGTCCCAACTTCCTGGCGGCGATGCTGGCGGATGCTGGGATGGCGGCGGTGCCGGCCTTGCGGGCCGCGCTGGGCGACCCCGCGCGGGAGGCGCCGGTGCGCGCCATCGCCGCGACCGCCCTCACCTACCTGGGCGATCTCGAGGCGGCGGACGTCGCGGTGACGGTGCTGGGCGGTCGCCACGACGTTCCCGACCTGCTCGCGTCCTCGCTCCGACTCATCGCCAAACTCGGACGCCCGGAACACGCAGCCGCGGTGCGACCGCTGATCGACTCGGGACACTTCGCCGTGCGCGCGGCCGCGATCTCGGCGCTGGGGGCCATCGGCGGTCCGGATGACCTGGCGGCGATCCGAGAGGGGTACGACGACGCCTCACCGTGGGTGGCCATGCATGCCGCCCGCGCACTCGTGGATGCGGGTGACGTGCGCTCGCTCGAGGAGATCGTCGCCCGCCGCCACTCGCGGGCCTCCTTGGCCATTCAGGTCTTGTCCGAGCTCGAGGAGGAGTGATGTACGAACTCGGACTGCTGCTGCTCCTGGTGTTCAACTATTTGGTGTTCTTCTATTTCATTGCGCTCAACGGCGTGTACCTCTTCACGAGTCTCATCGCGTTTCGCGAGATCCGGCAGTACGTGCTCCGACTCAAGTCGCTCGACTTGAGCGAGCTTCTCGGTTCGGCCGGTATGCCCCCGGTCACGATCCTCGTGCCGGCGTACAACGAGGAAGCGTCATGTGTCGAGTCGGTCCGTTCCCTGTTGTCGCTGAACTACGCGGACTACAGTATCCTCGTGGTGAACGACGGATCGGACGACGCCACGCTGCAGCGGCTGATCGCGGAGTTCGACATGGTGCGCGCCGCGCGCCTGCCGACCGCCGAACTCCCCGCGCGCGCCGTGCGCCGGACGTACCAGAGCCGGTTGCACCAGAACCTGTGGGTGATCGACAAAGAAAACGGTGGCAAAGCCGACGCGCTGAACGCCGGGCTCAACCACTCCACGACCCCGCTGTTCTGCGCGGTCGATGCCGACAGCCTCCTCGAACGCGACGCCTTGATCCGCATCGTGCGGCCGTTTCTCGAGGACTCGAAGACCGTGGCCGCCGGCGGGATCATCCGGATCGCCAACGACTGCGACGTGGTGCGCGGGAGCGTGCGCCGGATCCGCATGCCCCGCAACCTCCTCGCGCAATTCCAGGTGCTGGAGTACCTCCGGGCGTTTCTCGCCGGCCGGATGGGGTGGGCGGCCTTGGACGCCACGCTCATCATTTCCGGCGCCTTCGGACTGTTCCGCCGTTCCCTGGTGGTCGAGGCGGGAGGATACGCGTCCTCGCAGACGTCGGTCGCCACCGTCGGTGAGGACATGGAACTGGTGGTCAGGATCCACAAGGTGTGCCGCGAGAAGAAGATGCCCTACCGCATCCGCTTCGTGCCCGACCCGGTGGTGTGGACCGAGTGCCCCGAGTCGTTTCGCGAGCTGGGACGCCAGCGCGACCGGTGGCAGCGAGGCATGGCCGAGAGCCTGCTCAGGCATCGTGATCTCTTCTTCAATCCCAAGTATGGGCGGATTGGCATGTTCGCCTATCCGTATTTCTTCCTGCTCGAGACCTTCGGGCCGTTCATCGAGTTGGCCGGCTACGCGGCCTTCATCACGGCCATCGCCATCGGCGTCGCGTCGCCGACGTACGTCATCACGTTCTTCATGCTGGCGTTCGTCTTTGGCATGGTGCTGTCCCTGGCGGCCGTCGGGCTGGAGGAGCTGGGGTTCCGACGCTACCCCCGCGTCGGCGACCTGGTCCACCTGTTTGGTCTCGCGATCGTCGAGAACTTTGGATACCGCCAGCTCACCACGGTGTGGCGATTCCACGGTCTCGTCTCAGCGATTCGCGGCAAGCAGAGTTGGGGTAAGATGACGCGTCGCGGCTTCCCGAAGGAGGCGTGAGGCTGGGTGCTGGCCGTCGTGTGCCGCGTGACCGTGATTCGACGGAAGCGCGAGACGCTTATCCGTGAGGTCGGACGATGACACAGGATCCAAGGGCGCCCCTCGAAGCTCCGGACACACTGGCAGACTTGGTTGACTACCAATCGGGGGCGGTCGTGAGCCGGGTGCTGCTCAAACGCGAGACCGGGTCCCTGACGTTGTTCGCCTTTGACGCCGGCGAGGGGTTGAGCGAGCACACCACTCCGCACGACGCCATCGTTCAGGTGCTCGAGGGCACCGCGGAGGTCACGGTTGCCGCCATCCGCCACCGCGTCGAGACCGGACACGCGTTGCACCTGCCCGCCGACGTCCCGCACGCCGTGTTCGCGCCGGAGCGATTCAAGATGCTGCTCACCATGTGGCGCATGCGGCGGAGCGGCTGAAGCGCCATGGACCCTCTCGGCACTCCCCTCTTGCCGTAGCAGGTCGCCGAAGGGGGCCTGGAGATCCGGCATGAAGTCGTCGGCATTCCTCGGCTCGCTCGCATCCACGCATCACCCATCATCCCATTAGTATTCTCGTCTTCCCCTTCCACACGCACCCGCGACGAGCCCATGCCATCCAAGCCACGGCGCTACGAGTCCTCAGCCATCACGGTCACGTACGATCTGCGCCGCTGTATCCATGCCGCCGAGTGCACCCACGGATTGCCCGCCGTGTTCAATCGTGACGGCCGGCCGTGGGTCGATCCGTCGGCGGCGGACGCCGACGCCATCGCGGCGGTTGTGCAGCGGTGTCCGACGGGCGCGCTGCGATACACCCGACACGACGGCGGCGCGGAGGAGCTGGTCCCGACCCCGAACGAGGTCACCGTGGTCGAGGACGGACCGCTCTACATGCGGGGCGACCTGGAGGTGCACACTTCAGAGGGCGTGCTCAAGCTCACTCGCGCGGCGTTCTGCCGGTGCGGGGCCTCCGCCAACAAACCGTTCTGCGACGACAGTCACTCTGGCGCGGGGTTCACATCGGCGCCGCCCGCCGAGGTCGAGCCGCGGGGGACGGAAACGACTGGTCCTCTCCGCATCACCATGCGGGAGAACGGCTCGCTCAAGGTGGAGGGCCATTTCGCGGTGCGCACCGCCTCGGGCGAGGCGATCCCCCGCGGACCCAAGACCTCGTTATGCCGCTGCGGTCATTCAGCCACCAAGCCCTTTTGCGATGCGGCGCACCGCGCGGCCGGATTCACGGCACCCGGAAGCGGAGACTGAACATGCCATTCGTCGACGTCGATGGCCTGCCCGAGCAAAACCCCATTCCCGGATACCACGCGCGCTTCGTCCACTCGGAGCACATGACGGTGGCCTTCTGGACCGTGGCAGCCGACGCCCCCTTGCCGGAGCACCGGCACCCGCACGAGCAGATTGCCAGCGTGGTGGCAGGCAAGTACGAACTCGTGGTGGGTGGGGAGACGAGGGTCCTGACGCCCGGCATGGTAGCGGTCATTCCCTCCAACGTGCCGCACTCGGGAAGGGCACTGACCGACTGCGAATTGATGGACGTGTTCCACCCGGTGCGCGAGGAATACCGCTAGGGCCGATCGCGTCCGTATCCCCGGTGCACGAGTCGCTGGGTCGCGGGATCGTACGTGATGAGAGCCACCTGCTTCGGAGCGAGTTCGAGGTGCGCCGCGAACTCGAGCGCGGCGGGTACCGCCGCGGCCGCGTCACCCGTCAGCTCCTCGAGCCGCTCGAACCCAATGGCGACGGCGTGGGTGCCCGGGACGACGACGACATCCCGACTCACGTACAGCGGTCGATCCTCGTGCGCCCCACCGGCGCGCGCCGTGTCGTCCACAACCAGCACTCCGTCGATACGCACCGTGAGTCGGTACGGTATCACGCGGGTGTCGCACACGCGCTCACGGCGCATGTGGGCCGGGAGTTCGGCCTGTTGCGCCGGTGTGAGTGTGCGGCACTCGTCCACGCGGGCTCCACGGAACCGCCAGGCGGCGCGCACGACCGCTTCGTCCATGGAGTCGGCCTCGTACGGCACCTGGCTCAACGCCCCCACGCCAAGCGTGGCGAACGCCGCGAGCGTCCACGCCAATCCTCTCTGCCACGCGCCCATCATCGCAGGGCCTCCTCCGGCACCGGGTTGCACGAATCGTCGATGGCGATGTTCGATTCGCCCGCCACCGCCTCCAGCGCCGCAACGTCGGCTCGGAAGGTCTGGAGTTCGGCCAGCACCGTCAGGAACTCGGCCTCACCGGCGTACGCCACACGCACTCGGCGGCGATCGACTCGGGACGGAAGTTCGGCTTCCCGATCGTTATAGAGTCGTTCCAGCATCCACGTCACGCCCTCCCGGTTCCAGCAATCACGCGCCGGACACGCGACGATCAACACGCCGCCGGCGCCCGAGCGCACGAGGTATTCGACCACCGACGTGTGCAGGCTGCCAACGCACCGCACGCCGAAGACCGGAGCACCATCAATCTCTCCGGCCTCGGCGGCCGCTCCACCCCCACGGTCGCAGGCCACCAGTGCCACGTCTCCCCGGGTCCACTGTTGCCTGCCCGCGAACGCCTTCACGTCAGCGAGCTGATCCCGTCCGGTCCGCCCCGGCGGGCCCACGCACATCGGCGCACACGATCCCGCGCAGATTCCGCAGCTCACGCACATCGTCGGGTCCACACGCGCCACCAGACCACGCGGCGAGTCGGGCACCGAGATCATGGTGATCGCCTCGTAGGGGCAGTCCAGGTAGCATTGGCCGCACCCCTGACACAGGTTCTCGTCCACCACCGACGCGGGGGGCCGAGCCCTGGCCGGCGGCCGAATCCAGTACGGCAGGAGAAAGACGGCTCCACCCGCCACCACCAGCACCGCCCACACAACCCAGGGCGGCATGGCCCGGGTCAGCGGCAGCCAGAAGCTGAAGAACACGTCGTAGGGCGCGGGGACCGCGAGCGTGAACACATCGGCGCGCGGCGCGATTGCAGCGGGCCACAGCAGTGCCAGAGCCGCCAGGAGCCCGATGACACCCCACATCAGGGGCTTGGGGGGGAGCAGCGCCGGGCGCGCGAGCCGGGCCACGTGGATCCACAAGAGCACGGCCATCCCCACCGGGAGCGCAACGTGCAGGAACAGGTTGAGAAAGAAGAACGCGCTGGGCAGCTCGCCATCGCCCGCAAACGTGCGCCCGATCGGTTCCGCAAACACGGGGAGCGCATCGAGCAGGCGGGCGCCCTCCCGGGCGAGCACCAGCCCCTGCACGTCCCACACCATCACGTACCCGGTCCAGCCGCACACGAAGATCACGAACAGGAGCATGCACCCGGAGAGCCACGCCAGGGCCCGCGGTCCCCAGGTCCGCCTTTGGGCGAACACCCGCAGGGCGTGAATCGCGGCGGCCAAGACCGCCGCATCGGATGCATAGCGATGGAGCGAGCGGGTCCAGGACCCCAACCAGATCCGCTCGCTGATCCGCGCCACCGACTCGTGCGGCGCGGAGATCTTGTAGAAGAACAGCAGATACACGCCCGTGATCAGTACCACCGCAATCAGCGCCAGCGTCAGCGCTCCGCTGTGGTAGAGCGGGTTCAGTCGCCATCCATAGACCCGGTTCATCCACCGATCAGCCCAGGCAATCGGGCGGCGGACCACGAGCTCGAGCCGTGCTGCAAAGCGTGCCATAAAGGTTTCTTGCGTTGGATCAATTAGGATATTAACATGATAATAACGAGACTAGCCGGGTGCGCAAAAGTACCCAGGAGAAGTTGCCCGTGCTGTCAAACACTGCCGAATACGCCTTGCGGGCCGTGCTACACCTCGCCGAGCGAAGCGGCGGCGAGCCGGTGCGGGTCAGCGAAATCGCCGAAGGCGTCGGGGTCCCTCGGAACTACCTGTCCAAGATCTTTCATGTCCTGGCGCGAGCCGGCATCCTCAGATCCACCCGTGGCCAGCACGGGGGCTTTCAGCTCGCCATGGCACCCGATCAGATCTCGTTGGCCGCGGTGGTGGGCCAGTTCACCGACGTCAGCGGCCCTCGATCCTGCCTGCTCGGCCGTCCGTCGTGCAGCGACGGCACCCCGTGTCAGGCGCACGCCCGATGGAAACCCTTGTCGCAGGAGCTCGCGACGTTTTTCGAGGAAACGACCGTCGCCGATCTGATCACCGATCGGCGACACAACCCTGCCGCCGCCTAGTCAGCGAGGAGTCCCCTATGGCGAACGAGCACGAACACATCCCTCTCGGCCAGCGCATCTTCGACAACTGGGTGGTGCTGCTGTTGGCCGGCGTCATCGTCATGGTCGTGTTCTACACTTTTTGGGGCTTGTGGGAAGTGACGCACCTCCCGCAAGCGCCCCTGCCCTAATCGGGAGGCCGACAACATGCATACCGGCGTCGAATCGCCACAGGGGGTCTGGTGGAAGCCCGCACACCGCGCCGAGCGCCGTTGGGTCGTGATCGCGTTCGTGTGGTGCATGGTGTTGTTCGCCATGATGCCCATCTGGCACCTCAAGGGCGGGCAGAACCCGTCGGGTATCCGCGCCAAGGTGGAGCCGACGGCCTTCATGGCCCGCGTGCAGGAGTTCATCAACGCCTATCAGGTCGGTGAAGAGGCGGGCATTCCGATCGTCGCCCCGCCGCCCGGAAGCGACATCTATCTCCTCGCCATGCAGTACCAGTGGCGCCCGATTCTCCGATTGCAGAAAGACGTCGAGTACACTCTCCATCTGTCGTCGCTCGACGTGAATCACGGGTTCAGCGTGAGCCCGATCAACGTGAATTTCCAGGTCATCCCGGGTTACGACTACGGACTCCGGGTGACGCCCACGGCCGTGGGGGACTTTCGCATCATCTGTAACGAGTTCTGCGGCATCGGGCACCACCTGATGCTGGGCAAGGTGATCGTGGAAGAGCAAGGAGGTGCTCAATGAACGGCACGTTCCGTACGTGTCCCACGACCGGCCTCAGAGTACACTCACAGGCCGACGCGCTCATCAAGGCCAACGCGGTGGTCGCCACGGTCACGCTGCTGATCGGCGGGATCGCGGCCCTGCTCGTGCTGCTCACGCGGTGGCAAGCGGTTCACCTGCTGGGCGACCAGATGTTCTATCGCATGCTCACGGTCCACGGGATGAACATGCTCATCTTCTTCATCCTGTTTTTCGAGATGGCCGTGCTGTACTTCGCCAGCGCCGTCCTGCTCAACAGCCGGGTGGCGACGCCCAAGCTCGCGTGGCTCGGGTTCGTGCTCATGGTGGTCGGCGCGGCGCTTGTCGAGTGGATGATGTTCGCGGGCAAAGCCGACGTGCTGTTCACGTCCTACGTACCGCTCAAGGCCGACCCGCTCTTCTACCTGGGGATCATCCTGTTCGCCGTCGGGGCGATCTTCGTCGTGAGCATCTTCTTCGCCACGCTCGTCATCGCGAAGCGGGAGAAGACCTACACGGGTTCCGTACCGCTGGTCACCTTCGGAGCCGCGACGGCCGCCATCATCGCGGTCATCACGCTCGGACACGGCGCCGGGATCTACATCCCGACGTTCCTCTGGTCGCTGGACCTCATGAACGTCGACCCGCAAGTGTACCGCTTGGTCTGGTGGGGCCTGGGACACGCCTCGCAGCAGATCAACGTGGCCGCGATGGTGTCGATTTGGTATCTGCTGGGCGCGTTGACGATCGGCTCGGTCGTGCTCAACGAGAAGGTCAGTCGCTCGGCGTTCGCATTATACGTGCTGTTCATCTCCATGGCCTCGGCCCACCACTTGCTCGTCGATCCCGGGTTCGGGCCGACGTGGAAGGTGTGGAACACGAGCTATGCGATGTATCTGGCGGTGCTGGCCAGCATGATCCACGGCTTCACGGTTCCGGCGGGTCTCGAAGTCGGACAGCGGCTGCGCGGCTACACGAAGGGACTGTTCGAGTGGCTCAAGCGGGCGCCGTGGGGCGACCCGGGGTTCTCGGCGCTGGTTCTTTCGGTCATCATCTTCGGCTTCATCGGCGGGATCACGGGGGTGACGTTCGGGACCGAGCAGATCAACATCATCGCGCACAACACCCTGCGGATTCCCGGCCACTTCCACGCCACGGTGGTCGGCGGAACGGCGCTCGCCTTCATGGGGGTCACGTACTACGTCCTGCCGCTGATCTTCCGGAAGCAGGTGGCCTTCTGGCCGCTCGCCAAGATCCAGCCGTACATCTTCGCGGTGGGCATGTTGATCTTCTCCACCGCGATGACGTTCGCGGGGACGTTCGGCGTGCCTCGCCGTCACTACGATATCACGTTTGCCGGCGCCCCCTTCGATGTGCAGTTCAATCCTAGCGTCGACTTGGTCATGACGATCATGGCGATCGGCGGTCTCATCGCGGCGGTCGGCGGCGCGATCTACATTCTCGTCACGGTATGGTCGGTGTTCCTCGGCCGGCCGATGCCACAGGAGGCCTAAATGGGCATGTATGGAGTCCCGCAAGGGGTTTCGAACCCGCCGCAGCCGGTGCCGCAGGGCACGGAACTGGAAGAGAAAGGCTTCGGCGGCCAGGCCCCCGGCACGATGGTACTCGTGCTGGTGTTCCTCCTGGCCTTCGTGGTCTACTACTTCGTGAATTGGAAACTGCTGTCGGTGTTGTGGAGAATCGGGTAAGAGCAGGACACCATGCCCCGGGAAACCCAGGCACTCACGGCCCTCGCGTTCATCCTCGTGGTCACGGCCACGTGGTGGGCGCTGGCGTTGTGGCCCCTGCCGGCGGACGCGCCGGAGTGGATCGCGGCCGTGCGGTACACCTGTTTCGGCGCGCTGGACAACGGGTTACCGCACGGCGGCGGCTGGTTGTTGCTGGTCGCGCAGCCGATCTCGATGGCGGCCGTCGTGTTGGTCCTCTGGGGTCGCAGCACGTGGGACGGGTTGGCACGCGTTGCCGCCGCGCCGCTGGGACGAATCGGACTCGCGCTCACCACGCTCGCGGTTGCGGGTGGGCTCATGGCGACGACGGCGCGGGTCGCGACGGCGGCCCGCCTCGCGTCGCTCTCCCTGTTCGAAGTCGACGATGGCGCCACCCCGGACACCTATCCGCGGCTCGACCGACCGGCGCCGGAACTCGGTTTGGTCGATCAGTTCGGTGCGACCGTCAGCCTTGCTTCACTCGCCGGGCGCCCCGCCCTCGTCACGTACGCGTTCGGGCACTGCGTCACCGTTTGCCCGATCGTCGTGCGCGACGTGTTGGAGGCGCAGCACCGGCTCGCCGGCGCGATGAACGTGACCGTCGTGGTGGTGTCGCTCGACCCGTGGCGCGACCTGCCGAGCCGGCTTCCCGCCATCGCGGAGCAGTGGCATCTCGGCCAACGCGCCCACGCGCTCAGTGGCGACCGCGACGCCGTGCACCGCGTGCTCCGGGAGTGGGGCGTGCCGTGGGAACGCGACCCCGCGAGCGGCGACATCACACACCCGCGGCTGGTCCACGTACTCGATGCGGAAGGCACCATCGTCTACGCCACCAGCGGAGGGGTGCAACAGATCGTGACATTGGCGACGCGGGTCGGTCCCTAGGCAACAGCGTCGTGCGGTGGACGGCGCGCCGGGTGTGCGGTCCCCACCTCACCTTCCGCATCCCACGCGTTGTCCCCCGCCGGCCGCGCCGGCGTTTACATCCTGAGGAAAGAGACTCGAGCCCATGCGTGCTACCGACATCCTGATGGCCGAACACCGCGTGATCGAGCGCGTGCTTGGCGCGCTGGAATCCGCGTGTAACCGACTGGAGGCGGGCGAGCTGGTGGAGAGCGCCTTCTTTGTCGACGCGGTGACCTTCATCCGTGAATTCGCCGACGGGTGTCACCACCGGAAGGAAGAGGGCGTCTTGTTCCCCGCGATGCACGCCGCCGGCTTGCCGATGGAGAGCGGTCCGCTCGCGGTGATGCTCCACGAGCACGACCAGGGGCGGCGCTACGCTCGCGGAATCAGCGACGCTGCTTCCCGGCTCGGCGAGAAAGACGATGCGGCTCGGGACGATCTCGTGCGGCACGCGCGGGGATATATCCGTCTCCTGCACGAGCACATCGCGAAGGAAGACAACGTGCTCTTCCCCATGGCCGCGCAGCTCCTGCCGGGTCAACGGGGCGAGACCGTCTCCGATGAGGTCGCGCGCGTCCAGGAGGAGGAAGGCGTGCACGACGAGTTCGTACGCCTCGCCGAGCAGCTCGTGGCGCGGGCGGACAAGACGAACTGAGACCGTCTTGGTCGCCTTCGACCGCCTGCTACCTGCTCCCCTCCTCCGCCGCGACCGTCTCGCCGTCCGCCCGGTTCAGATGATTCCAGTGCAGCAAGGTGTTGAGCACCAGCGCGTACGACCCATGTGTCTCGCCACGCCAGAACGGGTTGAAGCTGAACAGCACCATGTGACCGTCACCCCGCCGGACGTCGACGAGGGCCGGCGCTCCGGTCATCTGCTGGCCGCCTCGCAAGCCGCCGGAGATCAGCAAGTCCCGCGCGTTGCCGGGGAACGACGCAAGCACGGTGACGGGTGACGCCTCATCATCGCTCTCCTCTTCGTCCGCCTGCTCCTCGCGGAACTGTTCGACGCCCGCCGCGCCGAGATCGCGTGGCCGACCCTGTACGATGTCCGCTTCCCCCAGCCCTCCTCGTCCCGTGCGCCGCGCGGTGGTGGACCCGTCCGTCGCCCTACCGGCTGTAGCAGCACCACCGCCACCGAAGAACCCGAATCCCCCGCCACCCCCCCCGAGCGCAAACACAGGGGCCGAGTTGAAGTACACGCCCAGCGTCTCGTCGTACCCGTACGTGACGGGACTCGCCGCGTCGGCGAAGTCTACTCGGAACACGCCCCCGCGCGCCCACAGACCCGGCGTGTCCTTCACCCGCACGCCTTCGGCCAGCCCAAAGTGCATCGGCAACTCCGCCGTGTTGGCGATGGCGACGAAGACGCCACCGTGTTCCACGAAGTCCTGCAGGTGGAGCAGACCCGAGAGCTCAAGGCCGCCTCGCATATCGTCGGTTGCATCGTTGGCCCCGAGATTCGGCGTGAGTTCCGTCCGCTTCCACGGAATCGGCTCGTCGCCGTCCACGCCGTTGAGAATGCCCAGGGGCGAGGTCGACGGCCCCATCACGATGACGTCGTATTTGTCCCGGAGGTGGGCATCGTCCCGTAGCTCGTGGACCGAGATGTAGTCATACGGGATGCCGTACTCGTCCAGCCCGCTCCGCAGCCAGCCTTCCGTCTGGGTCGTACTCCACGTGTGCACGACGGCCACCCGCGGCGTCTCCACGGGATGCATCGGCACCGACGGCATGCGCCGCAGGCCGTGGACCGTGAACCCATACTCGTCCGCCGCCGCCGCCAGGCGCTGCCCAACGTCCGCCGCGTTGCCGTCTCCGGGAATCAGGAACGCGCCCGGGGCAAACGCCCGATCGTTGGCCTCGAACCCCTCCTCGGCGGCCAGGATCCGGAGATCCGGGTTGGCGTAGCGGAAGCCGGCCAGCTGGCCTTGTCCGCGGTAGTCGATGGCCCACGCGGTTGCCCGGCGGTCTCCCGTCACCTGTCCCGCCGGTGCGCCCGGGCGCTCGATCAACGTCATCCGCGCGTCCAGCACCGCCGTGTCCTCCACCCGATCGACCCGCACGTTGAACAGCGGGCCGAGCGTCCAGCCGACGTCGTCATAGGGCGACGGATCGTCGGGGTTGTAGTACTGCTTGTCGAGCAGCATGTCCGCGGCGCGTGAGTAGGGCTGGTCCATGCGGATGACGTAGCTGCCCGCGGGGAAGGCCTGCTCGGCGACCTTGATCTCACGATCGGCCCGGTGGATCTCCACCCCGTGCGCGTCGAGCAGCCGAAGCAGGCGCGCCTGGAGCATGGGCCGGGTGTCGTCGGCGGGCAGGACGTACGCGGCCGGGCCCTCGGCGTGTGCCTTGCCGATGGACCGCTGACCTTTGCGATAGAAGTTGCGGAGGAAGTCCTCCTTGTGCTGGGCCACGTAGTTCAGCGCGATGAGCAACCCGCTCTGCTGCAGGTTCACGTTGTTCCGGATGGACCAGACGACCTCGGGCAGCGGCGTATTGGGACGGTGCCACTCGCGTTCGACCCGCGATCGGATGATGCGATGCGCGCCGTCCCCCGCCCCCTGGGTCTCGTAGAACCGCCCGATCGAGTTGTGCATGTGGGCGACCGAGAACATGTAGTTGGGCGCCCACCCGTCGTAGAAGTTGTGCGTGTACACCCCGGGGACGCCGAGGGCCGTCATCTCGCGCACTTCCTGATAGGCAAGCGTGTTCCACTCGTTGATCACGATCGGATCGAACCACGCGTTGTACGGCCCGCGACCCGTCGAGGTGTACAGGTGGGATGCCGACTCGTGGTGATCGTGGAAGATCGTGGGGTGGAACTCGTGGTACACGCGATTCACATTCCGCGAGAGCGCCAGCGAGAGCCCGATGCCGTCGCGGTTGTTGTCGTGGGCCACGTACTTGCCCCAATAGAGGAGGCGTCCCGGGACCACCGCATCCTCGTCTTTCCGCTTGGCCATGTGCACGTCCACCTGCTTGGCCCGTCCATCCACCTCGATGATGGGGGTGGTCATGAAGATGACGTTGTTCCGGATGGCCTGAATGAACGGCGTCTCCTCCACGGCCAGGCGGTACACCAGCTCCATGAACATCTCGGGCGAGCCGGTTTCCGGAGAGTGGATCGCGCCGGTTGACCAATAGATCGGTTTCCCGGCCGCGATCAGGGCCTCGGCCTCCTCGGCCGGCGTCACCCGCGGGTCCGCCAATCGGGCGAGGATGTCCTTGTATCGGTCCAGATCCGCCATCGTCGCCTCGTCAGCGACGATCACGAGAATCATCTCCCGGCCTTCCTCGGTCTGGCCGATCGAGAGTACCTCGACCCGCGGCGACGCCTCGGCCACCGCGCGCATGTAGCGGTACACCTCTTCCGGGTAGGACAGGATGTCGGCGGCTCCGCTTATGTGTCCAAGCACATCCAGCGGTGTCGGGACCGTTTCGGAGGCGGGAAGATGATCGACGTATGGGGTGGTGAAGAACGGCTCCGTCGTGAATTCGTGGATCGCATCGGTGTACGCCTCGTCGTTGCGCTGGACCTGGCAGAGCGCCGGCGCGGAAACGACGGTGAGCATCGAAGCCGCGAGAATGAGGACACGCGCGCGTGACATGGTGGGCTCCATCGTGATAGTTCCGGCCAGGACGCTGGCCCGGTTGGGAAGTGTGGGGGCTGGTCCGGGATCTCTCAAGGGGGAGAGGGTGCGCGCTGCACGCTGCACGAATCGAGTGTTCCGACGTTGAAGCGTCGGCTCGGCGACGCGACGCATCTTGAAAAGACGCGATGGCGACGGCCCTTTGGGCCCCCTGCACGCTGCACGCTGCACGCTGCACGCTGCACGCTGCACGCTGCACGCTGCACGCGGGAAGCGGGAAGCGGGAAGCGGGAAGCGGGAAGCGGGAAGCGGGAAGCGGGAAGAAAGGCGGACCGCAGCCGTCCGTCAATACAGCCGTATTGACGGTGCGAGGGCGCCGGCGCATACTGGATCCATGGCCAAGACCGCTCAGCTCCAGATCCGGGTGTCGCCGAAGCAGAAGGCGGCGCTCAAGCGTCTGGCCCGGGCAGCGGGTCAGGATGTCTCGACGTTCGTCCTGTCGCGGGTGTTGCCGCCGGCGACCGAGCGTTTCGCGGAGAACCTGCGGCGACTCGGGCGGGACGCCGACGCGCGGTTCGCGCTCGCGGCGCTGCACGACGTGCTGGTGGATCTCGCTCCCGGGGAGTTTGTCGAGGCCGTTGCCGCCGCGCCCCCGCCCTTGCCCCGTCTCTCACCCGCGCTGGCCAACTACGTCGCGGCGATGGTCGAGCACGCCGCCGCGCAGAAGGGCGTGCGCCCTCCGTCGTGGGTCGCGGACATCGTCCCGTTGGAGGAGCCGTTCTTCGGCGCACCGCTCCGTAGCCTGCGTCCGCACCTGTTGCGGGCGGCGCCCGTCGCCTTCAAGCGCCGCAACATCTTTGTGGACGCCGCGGTCGGCGATCGCGTGTAGCGGGGCGGCGTGCCGGAGCCGGTCGCACTCACCGCAGCGGACATTCGCCGTTGCTTCACCCTGTTGGATGAGGAGTTGGCGTCGGTAGGGGTCGAGGGGGAGGTGTATCTGGTGGGTGGCGCCGTGATGAGTGTGGCGCTCGACGCCCGGCCCGCGACGCGCGATGTGGACGCGTTCTTCCGGCCGACCAAGGCGATTCGGGAAGCCGCCGCGCGGGTGGGGCGCAGGGCCAACGTGCCGGTCAACTGGTTGAACGACGCGGTGAAGGCGTATCTCAGCCCGCGCGGCGAGTTCGAGACGTACCTCGAATTGCCGCACCTGCGGGTCTTCGTTGCGCGCCCCGCGTACCTGCTCGCGATGAAGTGTGCGGCCATGCGCCTGGGTGCGGAGTTCCACGACCTGGACGACGTCCGTTACCTGCTGCGCTACCTCAACATCACGTCATCCGACGAGGCGCTGCGGATCGTGACGCAGTATTTCGACGAAGCGCAGCTGATGCCGAAGACGAAACTGGCGCTGGACGAGTTGCTTGGGGGTGAGGCGGGAAGCGGGAAGAAAGGCGGTAGGACGGTAGGACGGTAAGACGGTAGGACGGTAGGTGCCGCGTTGCACCGGTCCAGACGAGGGATGCTAGGCGACCCATGTCAGCAAGCTGTCAGATTCCTGACCGGTCCCGTCGGCATTCGGCGACTCAATGGCGGGCATGATACGGAGTCTCGTCGGCGACCCACCGGCCTGACCCCTGGCGTTCCGTGAGGACGCTGGGCTCCCCGTGCACCCCTCTCCACATCTGTGGAGAGGAGTGCACGAAGGAGGGTTGGACTGCCGTGGAGAGTTCGAGGGTGAGGCTACCCCCTGCCCCAATCTCGTGGGGTCGTGCCCCAAAAGGGGGCTAGTGCTGGTCCGTACCGCGCCGCATGATACCCGAATCTTCCACCCGGGGATCAGGCACGGCCCTAGACGGCATGCAAGTCACGGTTTTCGGATGCCGCGACTGGAAGACGCCGTCGGCAGACCCTGATGTGGGAACAAGTGCTCGGGAAGCCGTGGGTAGGGCGAGGCAGCCACGAATGCTGAGCGGGCCGAAAGCACGTCTTGTTCGAGGAGGGTGTGACGTCCAGCGCATGGTCAAGTTGGCGCCCCATTGGTGACGCGTGTGCGTATCGCGGTCCAGCGGTTTACCAAGTGCGGCTACAGGGCCCAAGGGGTGTCCGCAAGATCTCGCGCTTCTTGAGGCGCGATCCGCGCGGCTTGCTGTGTATTGGAATGACGGGCAACATGTGGGGACGCATCCGCCAGTTCGAGCGAGGACTGAGTCGAGGGACCGGCCATTCGGAGGCCAACCTCCTTCATCAACTTGAAGAGTCCTCGTCACTAAACCGACTGATTTCTCGGGTGTATCAGTACCGCTTCCGCGCGCTCAGGACCAGAGCTCAGGCTGCACAGCTCGAGGAACAACTAATCAAACGCTACCTGAAGAGGTTTGGCGAAGTTCCTCCTTTGAATAGCGCGATTCCAAATCGGTATCCGCGGGAGGGTGGGTAGTTGGCGGCGTGCGGTCGATCAAGGATCGGTGACCAAGTGGTGAAGGACCACGGATGAAAGCCTTGGTCGCCGTCACGGACAACAATTGGTACCGCTTCTTCCGCCAGCGGCCGGAGCTGGACGAGGTCAACTTCTGGCAACCGAGTGGCGGGTGAACGATGCCCTACTCCGAGGCTGAAACCCGCCAGGAAATCATCGACAAGCGCCTCGCGCTGGCGGGATGGAACGTCTCCGATCCATCGCGGGTGATCCAGGAACTCGACATCCACCTCAAGAAGGACGGCGCGGTGGGCGACCAGCCCACACGCCACCCCTACGAAGGCCACCGATTCGCGGACTACGCGCTGATCCATCGTGGGAAACCGATGGCGGTGGTCGAAGCGAAAAAGACGTCGGTGGACGCGCGGCTGGGCCAGGAACAGGCGATGCAGTACGCCAGGGATCTCCTGACCCTGAACGGGGGGCCGTTGCCCTTCGTCACGTACACGAACGGGCACGAGATCTACTTCTGGGAACCGGAGTTTTACCCACCGGCCAAGGTGTACGGGTTCCCTACCCCGGATGACCTGGAATGGCAGATCGAACGCCGCGACGCGAGGCGGCCGCTGTCGATCGAGTCGATCGATACGTCGATCGTCGAGCGCGAGTACCAAATCGGGGCGATCCGGAGCGTCCTGGAACAGATCGAGAACAAGCGCACGAAGTTCCTGCTGGTGATGGCGACCGGCACCGGCAAGACGCGTACGGCCGTGGCACTCACGGAGCTGCTGATGCGGTCACGGTGGGTGAAGCGCGTGTTGTTCCTCGTGGATCGCATCGCGCTGCGGGACCAGGCGCTCAACGAAGCCTTCAAGGAGCACCTGGCGGCGGAGCCGCGCTGGCCGGACCGCGGCGAGAAGGCGTTCGTACGGAATCGTCGCGTGTACGTCACGACCTACCCCACGATGCTCAACCTGATCCAAGCGGGGACGACGCCCGGCACCTACATCTCGCCCTTCTTCTTCGATCTGATCGTTGCCGACGAGAGCCACCGGTCGATCTACAACGTGTACAAGCAGGTGGTCGATTACCTCCACGGCTTCAAGGTGGGACTCACCGCGACGCCGCGCGACCACGTGGACCTCGACACGTTCAAGCTGTTCGAGTGCGATCCACAGTTGCCGACTTTCGCGTACACGTTCGAGGAAGCGATCGCGCACGAGCCGCCGTACCTCTGTAACTTCGAGGTGCTGAAGGTCCGAACGAAGTTCCAGCTCGAGGGCATCAAGGGGCCCACCCTGCCACAAGGCGAGCAGCTCCAGCTGATGGAAGAGGGACGCGACCCGGAAGACATCGACTTCGAGGGCACGGACCTGGAATACAAAGTCACGAACTCCCCGACCAACGCGATCATCGTCCGCGAGTTCATGGAGGAATGCATTAAGGATCCGGGCGGGACGCTCCCAGGCAAGTCGATCATATTCGCGGTGTCCAAGAAACACGCGCGTCGAATTCAGGACCTGTTCGACCAGCTCTATCCGGAACACCGTGGTCGCTTGGCCCGGGTGATCGTGTCGGACGATCGGTACGCGCACGGCAAGGGCGGCCTCATCGATCAGTTCAAACAGCAAGACATGCCGAGGGTGGCGATCTCGGTGGACATGCTGGACACGGGCGTGGACATCCGCGAGGTGGTGAATCTGGTGTTCGCGAAGCCTGTGTACTCCTACATCAAGTTCTGGCAGATGATCGGGCGCGGCACACGAGTGCTGCTTGACGATCCGGCGAAGCGAAAGCCCTGGTGTCCGGACAAAGACCGATTCCTTATCATCGACTGCTGGGGGAACTTCGACTTCTTCAAGATGGAGCCCAAGGGTCGGGAGCCGGGCACGCTCGTGCCGATGCCGGTGCGGGTGTTTCGCGCCAGGCTGGATAAGCTCGAGGCGGCGCTGGCCCTCACTGATGCTGGTTCGGACGATACGAACGCACGGGAGATCCTCGACGGAGTCCTCCACGGCATTCGCTCCGATATCGACTCGTTGCCCGAGCACAACGTGGTGGTGCGCGAGGCGGCGTCGGATCTGGACGTGGTACGGCGCGACGCGTTCTGGCAGCATCTGTCTGCCCGCGACCTTGGCCTCCTCCGGTCCACGATCGCACCGGTGATGCGCGCTCGCTCCGGCCAGGAGTTCAAGTCGCTCCGATTCGAACAGGACGTTCTGGAGTTAGGAACCGCGCTCTTGACCGGACAACAGGAGGTCGCGGACGCCCTGATGGATTCGATCGTGACCCAGGTGGCCGAGCTACCGCTCACGGTGAACGTCGTGGCCAAGGAACGCGACCTGATCGAGACCGTGCAGAAGGCGGCGTGGTGGACGGGCGTCACCGACCACGCGCTCATCGACATGTCACGTCGCCTGGCGCCACTCATGAAATACCGGCAGGAACGGCGCGATCCGATCATGACCCTGGAACTTGCGGATGCGCGCGCCCTGAAGGAGACGGTCGAGTTCGGTCCCCAGCACGAACGGCTGTCCACCGCGGCGTACCGGGAAAGAGTGGAGGCGGCGGTCCGGACGCTGGTCGCGCAGAATCCCGTGCTTCAGAAGATTCAACGCGGAGAGGACGTCGACGAGGCGGAACTCGAGGAGCTGGCGGTGTTCCTCCGCGACCACGATCCGCACGTGACCGAGGAGTTGCTCCAGAAGATCTACGAGAACCGTGCCGTGAGCTTCCTCCAGCTGGTGCGTCACGTGCTGGGTTTGGAGCAGGTCGAGAGCTGGTCCACCACGGTCTCGCGCCGGTTCGACGAGTTCGTGGCCCAGCACCCCACGCTCACGACGCTCCAACTCCGCTTCGTGCAGACGCTCAGGACATTCATTCTTCAGACGCGACATCTGGAGAAGCGGCACCTCGTGGAGCAGCCGTTCACGCAGATCCATCCCAAGGGCATCAGGGGCGTCTTTAAGGAAGAGGAGATCGAGGAGATCTTGGGATTCGCCGGGGAGCTGATCGCGTGAGGGGGAGGAAGCCATCCGTCCGGAGAAAGGCGTAACAGTTTGACATAAAGGTGATAATAGCAACATATTATTACCATCTTTTGAGCCTTCTATTACGCCTTTCCCGGCGGTACAAGTTGCACTCCCTCGACTCGGCCTTCCTGGACAAGATCCTGCTTTCATCAGCAAGCGCCTCGACGCTCCGGGAGCTTGGGGCCTTTCAGGGCCGACAGGAGCTCTTCAAGCGACAGGCCCCCGAAGTGCTGCTGGATCTGGTCAAGGCCGCGATCATCGAGTCCAGCGAGTCCTCCAATCGCCTCGAGGGTGTGACGGCACCGAGGGAGCGAATCGCGGCGCTCGTGCTGAAGCCGGCGGAGCCGCGGAATCGCTCGGAGCAGGAAATCGCTGGGTACCGAGACAGCCTCAACCTGATCCACGAGTCCGCGATGGAGATGGCTCTCACGGTCAACGTCATGTTGCAGCTGCACTCGATGTTGTACCGATATCATCCCGGCGGGGGTGGCCGCTTCAAGATGACGCAGAACGAAATCATCGAACGCTCGCACGATGGCTCGATACGCGTCCGGTTCACACCGGTCACGCCGGTCGCCACCTCGGGGGCCATGGAAGAGCTCGCGCGGCGGTATGCGGCCGCCGCGGACAGTCAGCGAGAGCCGCTCGTGCTGATCCCGCTGACCGTGTTGGACTTCCTTTGCATCCATCCGTTCACCGACGGGAACGGGCGCGTGGGACGGCTGATTACTCTCATGCTGCTCTACCACTCCGGACACGACGTCGGGCGCTACATCAGTCTGGAACGTGTTATCGAGGAATCGAAGGAGACGTACTACGAGGCGCTCGAGGCCAGTTCTCGGGGGTGGCACAGCGCCGCACACGACCCCTTGCCCTGGATGAGCTATTTCTGGGGGGTCGTGCTGCGAGCGTACCGAGAATTCGAGAAGCGTGTCGGGACGATCCGCGGCGGTCGCGGCGGCAAGACCGAAATGGTCGAGGCTGCGGTCGCGCGCCGGCTGCGCCCGTTCGGCATCGCAGACATCGAGGCGGAGTGTCCCGGCGTGAGCCGAGAGATGGTTCGACACGTGCTCCGGGGTCTGCGTGCTGACGGCCGATTGGAGCTACGCGGTCAGGGACGCGGGGCGCAATGGGTCCCTCTCGATGGTTAGCTGCTTGAAGCGCGAGAGGCTCCCTTGGATTCCGCGGGTGAACCCGCGGCTCGGCGGCGCTGCGCGCCGACACGCCGTAAACGGCGTACGGACCAAACGCGCCCGTGCTTCAGCACGCATCGCCGGAGGCGCCGAGCCGCCGCTTGAGCGGCGGAACGAGGTCTCGGTGCCATGCTGATCCCCGCCATCCGCTCGAGGGTGGACCAGTTGTGGGATCGATTCTGGTCCGGCGGGATCGCCAACCCGCTCACCGCCATCGAGCAGATCTCCTATCTCCTCTTCATGCGGCGGCTGGACGCGCTGGATCTGAAGAAGAGGGAGGACGCCGAGTGGCTGAAGAAGGAGTACCGCTCGCTCTTCGCCGGGGAGTACGAGCGCATGGACCGCACAACGGGCTCGCAGCAGGAGCTCCGCTGGAGTTCGTTCCGGCACTTGCCCGCCGAGGAGATGTTGGCGCACGTGCGCGACCACGTGTTCCCGTTCATCAAGACCTTGGAGAACGGCGGCGAGGTCTTCTCACAGTACATGAAGGACGCCGTGTTCATCATCCCCAAGGCTTCGTTGCTGGTCGAGGCGGTGGGGATCATTGACGACATCTATCAGGAGCTGGAACGCGAGCGGCAGGAGGGCGGGCAGACCTTTCACGACACGCAGGGCGATCTGTACGAGTATCTCCTGGCGGAGATTCAGTCGGCCGGCAAGAACGGGCAATTCCGCACGCCTCGGCACTTGATCGCGATGATGGTCGAGCTGGTGGATCCCAAGCTGGGCGAGGAGGTATGCGACCCGGCATGCGGCACCGGCGGATTCCTCCTCGGCGCATATCAGCACATCCTCACGGCGCATACGAGCCCGGAGCACCGTCACAAGGACGCGCACGGGATCGAGCGGGGGCTCCTGGGCGACAAGCTCACCGACGAGCGGCAGTGGCGCGTGCTTCAGGAGCGGACGTTCCATGGGTACGACTTCGACACCACGATGGTCAGGATCGGGCTCATGAACCTGATCCTGCACGGCGTCGAGCGGCCCGCGTTGGGATACATGGACACCTTGTCCAAGCGGTTCGACGAGAAGGAGCGCTACGACGTCGTGCTCGCCAATCCGCCGTTCAAGGGGAGCATCGACAAGGGGGACATTCACGAGGAGTTGAAGCTCAAGACCACCAAGACCGAGCTGCTCTTCGTCAATCGCATCATGAATTTGTTGCGGGTGGGCGGGAGGGCGGCCGTGATCGTGCCCGACGGCGTGCTGTTCGGCTCGAGCAACGCGCACAAGCAGTTGCGCAAGTTGCTGATCGAGGAGTGCGAGCTTCAGGGGATCGTGAAGATGCCGGCGGGGGTGTTCAAGCCCTACGCCGGGGTTTCGACCGCCGTGCTGGTGTTCGTCAAGGGCGGCAAGACCCGCCACGTGTGGTTCTACGACATGCAGGCCGACGGATATTCGCTGGACGACAAGCGGGAAAAGCAAGCCGAGGACGACATTCCCGACGTGCTCCGGCGGTGGGGCGAGCGGGATGCGGAGAAGGACACCGATCGGACGGCCAAGGCGTTCTTCGTGCCGGTCGAGGAGATCGTGGAGAACGCGTACGACTTGTCGATCAATCGGTACAAGGAGGTGGCGTACGAGGAGGTGGAGTACGAGAAGCCGGAAGTGATTATTGGGTGGCTGCGGGAGCTGGAGAGGGAGATCGCCGAGGATCTCGATGCGCTTGAGGGGCTCCTGAAGGCAGCAGAATGAGACTTGTTGCAATCGGCGATGTGGTGGGTGAGCCCAGCACCTGGAACCCACAGGAATCAACTTCCAGGGAGCCGTTCCGCTACATCGACATTTCCAGCGTGGATGCGCGCGAGAAGCGCATCACCGGCACGACGACCCTCAATCCCTCCGAGGCGCCGAGCCGAGCACGGCAGTTGGTGCAGCCCGGTGACGTGCTGGTTTCGACCGTGCGCCCGAATCTGAATGCGGTTGCCATCGTACCCGATGAACTGGATGGGGCGACGGCGTCGACCGGCTTCGCGGTCCTGCGACCGAACGCGGAGCGCATTGAGCCCAGCTATTTGTATCAAGGGGTTCGCTCTCCAGGGTTCGTGCGGGGGATGATCGCGCGGGCGACCGGCGCAAGCTACCCGGCCGTGACGGAGCGGGTTGTGCGCAAGTCCACGATTCCCCTCCCCCCCCTCGCCGAGCAGCGGCGGATCGCGGCGATGTTGGACAAGGCGGATGCGATTCGCCGGAAGCGGCGCGAGGCGATTCGGTTGTTGGAGGAGTTTTTGCGGTCGGCGTTCTTGGACATGTTTGGGGATCCGGTCAGGAATCCGAAGGGGTGGGAGGTGGTGCGGTTGCAAGACTTGTGCTCAAGAGTGGTTGATTGTCCGCACTCGACGCCGAAGTATGCTGCGGGTGTCACCGACTTCCCGTGCATCAGGACTTCTGATTTGCAGGGTGGCTTTCTCGATTGGAGCTCGACCAAGTACGTCAAGCAAGACCACTACGACGAACGCATCGGACGACACGTGCCCGCAGAGGGTGATGTCTTGTATAGTCGCGAGGGTGAACGATTCGGGATCGGCGCGCTCCTTCCATCAAATACTCGTGTGTGCTTGGGCCAGCGTATGATGTTGTTTAGACCTGACGCTAAGTCAGTGACTTCCGCGTTCCTTTGGGGGCTGCTGAATTCAGGAGGCGTGTACCACATGGCAAATCAGCTGGTGGGCGGTTCCACATCGCCGCACATCAACGTTCATGATATTCGCCAGTTCAGGGTCTACAAACCGCCACTCGATCTGCAAATGACGTACGAGAAGACGTATCTGACGGCTGCTGCGTGTCGCGAGAAGATAATCGGCGTTGGCACCCGCGAGTGTGAGGCGCTCTTCAACTCGCTGGCGCAGGAGGCGTTTGGGGGGGAGGGGTGAGCAGAGACTTCGGGCTACGACACATCGATCGAGAGACGTTTGACCGATTGACGAGTTCTGATTCGACGCAGGTAGTCGAAAGGCCTGACTGGCCCGATATACCGAGAAAGATGGAGGACGCGGCGCAGGCCGTCCGGCAGGTGTGGTGCTGGACGAATTCGGAAGGCGAAGGGGTGCTCGAAGTAATAAGGGAGCACCGGCAAGACGGCTCGACGGCTTGGAAGCGCGATCGGTGGTATTTGATCGAGACGGTCGAGGGAGGGACGTTCATCACCCGAAAGCCGGACAAGGACATCGAGGGGGGAAGTCACCATTCGTCGTCACTACCGCCGTGGCCGATTCGGGAGTAGCACGCGAGTAAACTCGTCGCTCGGCTCACGCCAGCCGCTTACAGCGGCGTGTGTGGTGTGGCGAACGAGTGAACTCGTCGCTCGGCTAACGACAGCCGCTTATAGCGGCGTGTGCGATGTGACGAACGAGTGAGACTCGTCGCTCGGCTCACGGACAGCCGCTTACAGCGGCGTGTGCGGCTTCGAGCCGTGGCAGCCGAGCGTGAGCTTTAGCTCATCGCCGAAAACGTGAGACGTGAGAGACGTGAAACGTGAAACGTGCGACGTGAGACGTCATCGTGAAGCAGCGAACGAGTGAACTCGTCGCTCGGCTAACGACAGCCGCTTATAGCGGCGTGTGCGATGTGACGAACGAGTGAGACTCGTCGCTCGGCTAGCGACAGCCGCTTATAGCGGCGTGTGCGATGTGACGAACGAGTGAACTCGTCGCTCGGCTCACGGACAGCCGCTTACAGCGGCGTGTGCGGCTTCGAGCCGTGGCAGCCGAGCGTGAGCTTTAGCTCATCGCCGAAAACGTGAGACGTGAGAGACGTGAAACGTGAGACGTGAGACGTCATCGTGAAGTAGCGAACGAGTGAACTCGTCGCTCGGCTAACGACAGCCGCTTACAGCGGCGTGTGCGGCTTGGAGCCGCGGCAGCCGAGCGTGAGCTTCGAGCTCATCGCCGAAAAACGGGGCCGACTCTCGGTAACCTCGTTTTCTACGCCACCACTTGGACCCCGGCCAACCGTCCAGCGCGTGGGAGTCAAGGGCCCGTCCGTCTCGAATCCGAAAGCACCTCAGCCAATTGCGTAACTGGTTGATGCTCAGTATTTTCCATTTTCCGGAAAATGGAAAATGGTAATGCGGTCCCAAACAAGTCTCTCCCCAGGCGACATCCCGTTCGCGCTTCGGCTCGCGGCGCACACCGGCGAGCAATACGAATCGCTGGCCAGCGCACTTTCGAGCAGCACCAGTTCGGCCCACCGCGCAGTCGGCCGACTCGAGGAAGCCGGGTTGCTCATTCCCGGCCAACGGCGTGCCAACCGCGAGGCCTTGAAGGAATTCCTGGTGCACGGCGCCCGCTACGCGTTTCCGGCCGTGAGAGGGCCTGAAACTCGCGGCGTCCCAACGGCATGGAGCGCCCCAGGGCTCGAAGGGGCACTGCCACAGGGACCGCCCGTTGTCTGGCCGAGTGAGCACGGGCGCGTCCGCGGTGAAGCCGTGATTCCCCTTTCGGCTTCAGTTCCGGATGCCGCGCGCCGCGATCCCTGGCTTTACGACATGCTGGCCCTGTTCGATGCCATCCGCCTGGGTCAGTCTCGCGACCGTCGTATCGCGGCTCAACTACTCGAGCGGCGACTCTCGGCTTCGACGTTGTGACCTCCCCAAATCGCGCGGCGCTCGAGCGGATTGCAACTGCTCTCGGACAGCTGCGTGACGAATTCATACTCGTCGGTGGACAGGTGGCAGAGCTTCTCGTGACCGAGCCGGCCACCACGCCGATGCGCACCACTGAGGATGTGGACGCCGTTTGCGAGGTGAGCACCTTGTCCGCATACGACCGCCTCGCTGAGCGATTGAGGGCGCTCGGCTTTGCCGAGGACCGGACACGGGGGGCGCCGCTCGGCCGCTGGCGCCATGGTGAAGACGTGCTCGATGTCATGCCCACGGAGCAAAGCGTCCTGAGGTTCAGGAACGCCTGGTTCCGTTATGCGGTTCGCACTTCGGTCTCTTACCAGCTCAGCGAGGATCTCACGATTCGAATCGCATCAGGCCCCGCGTTCCTCGCTACCAAGTGGGATGCCTTCGGCGACCGGGGCCGCGATGATTGGTACGGGAGCAACGACATCGAAGACATTGTTCGAGTAGTTGGGGGCCGCCCTGAGCTACTCGATGAGATCAGCAAGTGCGATGCCGATGCGCGCTACTACATCGTGCAGCACACACGACTCTTTCTGGACGGTCCGGTCCTGGACGTGATCGCCGGGGCCTTCCCGGAGGCCAGACAAATGCCGCGGATCTTGGGAATCGTCGAGCGCCGGTTTCGTGATATTGCTGAGCTCTAGACGCCGGCCGTGCGGGGGAGGGGCGAAGGGCTGACCAGCCCGGGGAGGGATGACGATGGTGATGATGATGGCCGGCCTTCCAGGCGTGAGACGTGAAACGTGAGACGTGAGACGTGAGACGTGAGACGTGAAACGTGAAACGTGAAGAGCGAACGAGTGAACTCGTCGCTCGGCTAACGACAGCCGCTTGTAGCGGCGTGTGCGATGTGGCGAACGAGTGAACTCGTCGCTCGGCTAACGACAGCCGCTTATAGCGGCGTGTGCGATGTGACGAACGAGTGAACTCGTCGCTCGGCTCACGACAGCCGCTTACAGCCGCGTGTGCGGCTTCGAGCCGTGGCAGCCGAGCGTGAGCTTTAGCTCATCGCCAGAAATGAAGATGAACGAGAGACGGTTGAGGTAGCGATCATGAACGGCGAACCCTGGGTATGGCTGAAACGCGGCGACCATCGTGAAGAAGGGCACATGCTATGGCAGCGATGCGCGGCGGACTTGGGGAGTGATGGGACCGCCGATGTGGAAGTCCGATTCGTTCAGACTCCGACTGGCAACGGATACACGTTGCTTCTTTGCGTCACATTCGTGGTGGCGAGAACAGATGAGGGTTCATCCCAACGAATGGAAGGGCGGGCCGTTGGAGGAAGTGGCGCGCCTTTACGGGGCGTAGACGCCGGTCGTCGGTTCAGTCTTCATGGCCAACACTCGTGTCGAAGCTATTGACACACAACAAGCTATGTGTTAATTCGGGTTTTGTTCGGCACCAACCGTGACCCCTCAGGAGGCCTCCGAATGGGTGAGCACACCGGCATCGAATGGACCGATAGCACATGGAATCCGGTCACGGGATGCACCAGGGTTAGCTCCGGTTGCGACAACTGCTACGCCGCGACGCTTGCCGAGAAGCGTCTCCGCCACGTCTATCTGAGAACACTTCCCGTCGTCAATACCGAAGACAATCGGGCGGATGCGTTTGCCGTGCGTTTGTGGCCTGAACGCCTCGATCAGCCGATCCTGTGGACCGATGCGCGCATGATCTTCGTCAACTCGATGTCGGACCTCTTCCACGTAGACGTGCCGGACGAGTACGTCCTAGCAATGTTCGACGTCATGTTTACGGCTGACTGGCATATCTACCAGGTGCTGACAAAACGCCCGGCGCGCGCCGCAAGGTTTTGGGAGAAACACGCGCACGAGTTTGGTGGCACAGAAATCCCGCAGCACATCTGGATCGGCACATCGATCGAGAACGAGGACGTGGCCTATAGAGCTCGACACCTGCGACGTGTCCGAGCAACCATCCGGTTCCTATCCTGCGAACCCCTGCTCGGGCCACTCGGCGACATCAGCTTGGATGGGATTCACTGGGTGATTGGCGGGGGGGAAAGCGGCTCGGCCGCTCGCCCCGTCGATCTCTCCTGGGCTATCTCGCTCCGTGACCGATGCGTGCGATCCAATGTGCCTTTCTTCTGGAAGCAGTGGGGCGGGAGGACCCCGAAGGCCGGCGGGCGGTTGTTGGAGGGCGAGGAGTGGAACGAGTACCCCCGAATAGGGGTTCGGTCCGCCGCTTGACGGTGCAGCTCTAGAGCAGACGGAGCTGATCGTCGGCGTACTTCAGAACTTGTTCCCAAAACTTGATACCCTGTTTGTCGCGTGAGAAGAACGCCAAGTAATACAGCGGAAGCCTTTTGTCATAACTGCGGATCTTGACCATCTGATCCAACGTCATTGGTATGTACCCAAGGGATGCCATACGTCCCGAGTATTCCTCCGCCAAAAACGCGACGAAGGGACGCCCGAGTGATTGGGCTTCGACCCACCGCGGTCGCCAGTTTCCATCACCCAGGAATCGATCGATCACCTCACTTTCCTCATTGGCATAGCGTTCGACGTTTCGGTTGGCATCAATAAAGAGGGCAAGCAGAATCAGGAAATCGACTGGACGATTGGCGGATAACCGTCTTACAGTCTCGAAGTGAATGTTGAGACCGTATGGGTCAAGGAAGCAGAAGGTGAGCGTGCGCGGGCCTAGATGGTTGGCAGACAGGTGTTCGATAATCTCCTCAATCTTGTCATTCGCGTCGCCATCCGAATAGCGCACATCGACATCCGGTGCAAGCTTCTTGACCCGTCTTCGCAATGCATGAAGAGCCTTGCTGTTTCCATCAGCAAATACATACCGATGGAATCTGTCGGGCAGCTCTAGACTGATAAGGGGTGACCCCAAGACGGTACGCTGAGTTCCCCTGATTACCGAGTGCCCGGGACCAGCAAAGAGGTCCAAGTACACCAGCGCGTCCCATGCGTTCTTCATTCCTGTCGAGAACATCTCTGCATACATGCCCATGCGCCGGTATTTCTCCTCGGCCCACGGTCCGACATCGTAGGTCATGAGCCCATCGCTGGGGACTTCAATGAGGTAGTTTCTCGGTGACCTGCGGCGCTTCGTCATGAGACCAAAGTTAGCATCTGAAGTAGCGAACGAGTAAACGCGTCGCTCGGCTAACGACAGCCGCTCATAGCGGCGTGTGCGGTGTGGCGAACGAGTGAACTCGTCGCTCGGCTAACGACAGCCGCTTATAGCGGCGTGTGCGATGTAGCACGCGAGTAAACTCGTCGCTCGGCTAACGACAGCCGCTTATAGCGGCGTGTGCGGCTTCGAGCCGCGGCAGCCGAGCGTGAGCTTTAGCTCATCGCCGATACGTGAGACGTGAGAGACGTGAAACGTGAAACGTGAGACGTGATAGGCCAAGTGCCACCAATCGGTAGTCGTTTGAGTGACAGCATTCGGTAGTCGCCTAGGCCGTGAACCCACTCCGTGGGTTGCCCTCTTTTTCGAGGGAAACCGAGGCCTAGCGCGTGCCGGACCACCGGGGGCACGGCTGTCAAGGAAACACTCGGACAGTGAAGAGCGAACGAGTAAACTCGTCGCTCGGCTAACGACAGCCGCTTATAGCGGCGTGTGCGGCTTCGAGCCGCGGCAGCCGAGCGTGAGCTTTAGCTCATCGCCGATACGTGAGCTCATCGCCACCTATCGGACAGGGACGCCGTCGATCGCCTTGCGCGGATGCCTTTGTGCTTGATTGAGCACATAGCGCCGCGCGGCGTCGAGTGCCCTAGGACCCACGGTTTCCATGTTGTAGCCTTTGGCCCATTTCAGAGCGCCCAGTGCCGACGCCACGCCAAGCTTCGTGGCGATCCGGGCGCTGGCACCTTTCAGACGTTGGACGAGGCGTGGTAGGTCCGTGGTCGGGTGGGCGCGTAACAGGAGATGCACATGGTCCGCTACGGCCCCGAACGCAACAACAGACGCACGCTCCTGCCGCGCCACCATTGCGGTGTGTTGCTCGAGAAAGGAGGCCACGCCAGCATCGATGAGGCTGGCCCGATAGCGCGTCGTCCAAGCGATGTGGTAATAGAGGCGATGGCGCATGCCTCAAATGTGCACGACCCGAGCGAAAGTGAATCACCCTTCGAGCGCGCTCACCGTACCGAACCACGCGTCGCTCGATCTCATCATGGCGAACGAGTGAACGCGTCGCTCGGCTAACGACAGCCGCTTATAGCGGCGTGTGCGGCTTCGAGCCGTGGCAGCCGAGCGTGAGCTTCGAGCTCATCGCCGTAAACTCGTCGCTCGGCTAACGACAGCCGCTTATAGCGGCGTGTGCGGCTTCGAGTAGGTGCGGATTTCGGGCCTATTCGGACACCTGTTTCGGTTGAAGTCGGACACCCAGTTCGGTGGCATCCGGACGGTCGTTTCGGACGGACTGGCGGGAAGGCGGGAAGAGCAACGCGTAGTTCTGGTTATGCTCTCCAGGAGGGTATTCCCGACTTTGCTTCAGTTTGAGCGAATTGACGAGGTACCCTCAGGAGGTACATTTGTACCCAGCATGGGTACGACACAAGAAAACGCCTCACCGCTTTCCACGGTGCTGTTCGGGAAGACGCGAAGCGCCGTGCTGGCGCTGCTCTTTGGGCGTCCAGATGAGCGGTTCCACGTGCGCGCCATCGTGCGGGCAGTCGGCGTGGGGTCCGGATCCGTTCAACGCGAGCTCAAAACGCTTGCCGAGGCCGATATCCTCGAGCGCACCGTCGAGGGACGGCAGGTGTACTACCAAGCGAAGAGTAGCAGCCCGATCTTCGAAGACCTCTGCGCGTTGGTCGCGAAGACGGTGGGTCTCGCGGACGTGGTGCGGTCGGCGCTGGAGCCGCTCGGTCACGCGATTCGTGTGGCGTTCGTCTACGGATCCGCAGCACGTGGCGCGATGACCGTGGGCAGTGATGTGGACGTGTTCATCATCGGCAGCGTGTCGTTCGCCGACGTTGTGGAGGCGCTGCATGGCACGCAGGATCGGCTCGGACGGGACCTGAACCCGTCCGTGGTCACGCCCACCGACTGGACGCGCCGCCTAGGGCGTGGCGACCACCTGCCCACGGCGATCAGCGAGGCGCCGAAGATCTTCCTGGTGGGGGACGAGGATGAGCTTGCAGGATTGGCTCACCAATAGCTGGCTCGTCGAGCATCGCACAATCCGCGACGAGATCCGGTCGCTCCTCGAGCTTGCGGATCGTGACTTGCGGGATGCTCGCGCCAAGGGGTTGAGCGTCGATTGGCGCCACAACATCGCCTACAATGCGGCACTCCAACTTGCGCAGGCGGCGCTCGCTGCCTGCGGCTACCGTGCCACGCGCGATCAGCAACACCTGCGAACGATTCGCTCGCTCGAGTTGACCGTGGGCGTGGATTCCAAGGCCATGCGCCGCCTCGATGCCGCTCGCAAACGCCGCAACCGCGCTGCCTACGATTTGGCGGGGATCATCTCGGAAGGCGAGGCCGACGAGGTCGAACGATGCGCCATCGAACTCCGAGAGAACATCGAGCAGTGGCTTCGCGCAGAGCGCCCTGAATTGCTGTAAGGGCGGACTGGCCGACCCTTTGAACGGCCCGCCATCCCGCCATCGCGACTGTCCCACCCCTTCCCTATCCTTGGCTTCCGACAGTCGAGGAGTCTCGTTGACGAACAGCTCGTCATGCGCGCGCGGGGTTCCGCGGGTGAACCCGCGGCTGCGGCGCTCCGGTCGAATCACCCTAAACAGCGGTGGGGGGCGGTTAGCGAACGAGTGAACTCGTCGCTCGGCTCACCCCAGCCGCTTACAGCGGCGTGTGCGGCTTCGAGCCGTGGCCCTTGCGTGAACGCCGGCTCCCCACGGTGCCTCGTCTTCCCACGCTCCTTGTCGAGTCGCGCGCAGCTACGCCAAATTGATGAAGATGCCGCCCTCTCTCCTCCAAAGAATCAGGAGGAGAGTATCAACCCGAGGAGTCGTTATGCGTTCCACTCTCCCAGTGATGGTCTCCCTGTCAGTCGCGCTCATCCCGGCGCTCGTCGCGCAGGAGCCGCATCACGCCCCAGGCGCCGAGCAACTGGGCGCCGTTGTGTTCCCCACGTCGTGCTCGACCGCCGTCCAACCCAAGTTCGAACGAGCCGTGGCGTTGCTCCACTCGTTCTGGTGGGATCAGGCCGAGCGTGCTTTCACGGAGGTGGCAGCCGAGGACCCGAGCTGTGCCATGGCGCATTGGGGACTCGCCCTCGCTCGATGGAACAACCCCTTCGGTCCGGGCCCGTCAGGCCGGCAACTCGCCGCGGGTGCGGAAGCGGCCGAGCGCGCGGTGGCCATCGGGGCGCCGACCGTTCGGGAACGGGGGTTCATCGACGCCGCGGCAGCGCTGTACCGGGAGCATGCCACGGTCACGAATCCGGCCAGGCTCCGACGCTACGCTGACGTTATGGCCCGCGCACACGCCGCGCACCCGGACGACGGCGAGGTGGTCATGTTCTACGCGATCGCGCTCGTGGCCACGGCGCCGCCGGGCGACACGACGTTCGCGCAACAACGGCGCGCCATGGGCCTGCTCGAGCCGCTGTTCGAGGCCCGCCCCGATCACCCTGGGCTCGCGCACTACATGATTCACACCAACGACTCCCCGAGGCTCGCGCAGTTGGGCCTCCGCGCGGCGCGGCGTTACGCCGAGATCGCGCCCTCGGTGCCGCACGCCCAACACATGCCGTCGCACATTTTCGTACGCCTGGGGTTGTGGGATGAGACGATCCAAGCCAACCGGCGCTCGTACGAGGCGGCGGAGGCGTACGCGCGCGAGCGCCATCCGGGCGCCGTCAGCATGGACGCGATGCACGCGCTGGACTACCTCGTGTACGGCTATCTGCAACGAGGCGAGGACTCGGCGGCCGCGGCAATGGCAGGGCGCGCCGCCGCCGCGGACAAGGTCGCGGAGCCTGGCAACTTCGCGATCGAATACGCACGGGCGTCGATTCCGGCCCGCATGGCGCTCGAGCTGGGGCGCTGGCAGGACGCCGCAACGCTCCCCACGACGCTCTCGACGTCACCCGCGCCGCAGGCGATCATCCGGTTTGCCCGCGGCATCGGAGCCGCGCGGCTCGGCGACGCCGCGGCCGTCCGACGTGAGGTGGTCGCCCTCGAGCAGCTCGAAGCGCAACTCCTCGAGCAGCCCAACCCGTATTGGGGCCGAGTGGCCGGGGTCAAACGGCGGGCGCTTTCCGCTTGGGTGATGCTGGCGGACGGTGACACGGCCGGTGCGCTGCGAGAGGCGGCCGCCGCCGCCGATCTCGAGGAAACCATCGACAAGCACCCCGTGACGCCCGGTGAGGTGGTGCCAGCGCGTGAGCTTCAGGCGGACATGTTGTTCGAGATCCGCCGCTACGCCGAAGCGCGACGTCTCTACGAGGCGACCGTGGCGCGCGAGCCCCAGCGCGCGCGAAGCGTCTTTGGAGCCGGAAGAGCGGCCGAGCTGGCGGGCGACATGGCGGCCGCGCGGCGGTGGTACACGACGTACCTCGATCTCGTGCGGGAGGGCGACGGCGCGCGTCCGGAGCTGATGGTGGCGCGGCGCCTGGCGGGCGCGATGTAGCGGAGTCGCGGCAGCCGAGCGTGAGCTTCGAGCTCATCGCGGAAAACGTGAAACGTGAAACGTGAAACGTGAGACGTGATGCGTGAAACGTGAGACGTGAGACGTGAGACGTGAAACGTGAAACGTGAGACGTGAAACGTGAGACGTGAAACGTGAGACGTGAGACGTGAGGAGCGAACGAGTGAACTCGTCGCTCGGCTAACGACAGCCGCTTACAGCGGCGTGTGCGGCTTCGAGCCGTGGCAGGTTCCTTGGTAACGTCGTTGATACACGTTGCTGATGGAGAGATGATGCCCGCAGCAGAAGCCCAAAGACGTTATACGGTAGCCGCAACGTGCGTCTCGTCTTGCGTAGTGTTACCTGGCGCGGTAACATTACGCGGTGGGCAAGATCCGGCGAGGCGGCTTCGTTTTCGTCACTTGGACGGGAGACCACAGCCCCTACCACGTGCACGTTTACCGTGACGGCAGTCTCGTCGTGAAGTGGGATCTCGAGAACGACGTGGCCATGAAGGGTCAGGCCAGTCGCCGGATCCTCCGGATCATCGCTGAGCTTCGCGAGGAGGGGCTGCTATGAAGGTCAAGACGGTGACGGCCAACAACCGGAAGAAAGCGTTCGAGATCGAGACGACCTCCGGGGACTACACGTTTCCCTATGCGCTGCTCCGCATGCAGCCCGACCCGGACAACCGGGTGAAGGAGGCGTTTGCGGACGAGGACCTCGGACGCGAGGGCTTCACGTATCGGCTCGCCGATGGGCGCGAGGACACCATCCACCTCGACGCCGTGCTCGAATACAATCGAGATCCCTCACACCTGCACGAGCTTCTGGTTCACCGCCTGACAGTCGAGGCACTAAAGGCTGTGGAGACGTCCGATGTCAGCAAGCGGGAGCTCATTCGTGCCCTCGGAACCTCAGCGAGCCAATTCTATCGACTCCTGGATCCGGCGAATCGCACGAAGTCGGTGGCCCAGCTCATCGCCCTCCTTCACCTGCTGGGCCGAGAAGTCGACGTGGTTGTCTCCGAGGTTCGCAATCTGCCTGGCACCAGAGGACGTCGCAGGCCGTCTCGTAGTAGAAACGACCCGGCCTCGACTATACTGTAGGTCCACCAGAGAATCCTATAGATGACCAAGGTCGAGAAGCTCGAACGCGAGATTCGGAACTTGTCAGCCAAGGAGCTGGCGAGCTTCCGCGCGTGGTTCGCGGAGTTCGACGCGGTGGCGTGGGATCGCCAAATTGACGCCGATGCAGAGGGCGGTAAGCTCGCGCCGGGCTGAGAGTTCACCGCTTTGAGGGCTCTATGAGCAGGTCATTTGATCAGACGGTGTGGCTGGCGAGGAGTGCGCCCGCCGCTGCAGGCCAGTGTCGTTAGGTCGCGTCCGCGACTGTGCCCTGTGTTGCTACGGACCTCACGATGTAAGAACCGCGATGACTCTTCGGTCAAGAGATCTGCTATGAGCTGCCCACCCTGGCTCAACCGGCCCGTCCGTGCGGCCCTGCTGCTGGCGCTCTGGCCAGGCTTGGCGGCGGGACAGAACCCGGGAGTACGCGCAATCCACATCGACACGCGCGAGTCCACTCAGCTCACCTTCGATGTGTCGCCTGATGCTCAGTGGCTGATCATCGACCTGCTTGGTCAGCTCTGGCGGCTCCCGACAGCAGGTGGCGACGCGCACGCCCTCACGGACGCGGCCCGCGATACCACGGAAGACACCGATCCGACCTGGTCGCCCGATGGACACTGGATAGCGTTCCAATCCGATCGACCAGCTGGACGAGGCGTGTGGTTGATGCCCGCGAGCGGGGCCCCCCCCCAGCTTCTCGTTTCCGCGGATGACGCCGGGACCTGGCCGGCCTGGTCCCCTGACGGTCAACGCGTGGCGCTGGTTCGGAACGGCCGACTCGCAGTCGCGGATGTCGCCGCCGGTTCCATCACGGAGCTCGCGATTGTCGGGCCGCGCTCGTCTCTTCGCCAACCGGTATGGACGCCGGATGGCAGGCGAATCGTGTTCGTCAGCGGTACCCTGTGGCAGGTACCCGATACCGGTGGCGTAGCGACGCCTGTGGCCGGGCCCGAGCTCCGCGTGCTCGCTCCTGCGCTGTCACGCCAGGGAAGGATTGCCTTCTTCCGGCGCGACACGCTCACGACGAAGCCCGATCTGTGGATCGCCGACTCGCTCGGCGCACGGCCGTGGCGGGTCACCGACGACTTCGACACGACGCCGCTGCGCGTGCGCTGGACGCCGGACGGCGAGAGCGTGATCTACCACGCGAACGGACAGCTCTGGCGCCTTCGCATGGGCGAGTCCTTGCCGGAGCGGATCCCGCTGCGCGCCACGCTGGACCTCGTCACCCGGCGGTGGTTGGCGCCGGCCATTAGTGTGACTGGTCCCGGCACACAACGCGCGGCGCGGGGTTTCCGCAGTCTGCAGCTCTCACCGGACGCGCAGCGCATCGCCATGATCGCGCTCGACACCCTCTGGCTCTTTGCGCCGGGTGAGCGCCCGCGCGGGATCATGGGCGTCCCCCAGAATGCGGAGGATCTGGCTTGGTCGTCGGATGGGCTGAGTCTCGCTTGGAGTGGTGGCCAGCAGCGCGACATCTACGTGACGGATGTGAATACGGGCACCACTCGTCAACTCACGGCTTTAGCCGATGACGAGTTTCGACCTGCCTGGTCGCCCGACGGGCGGTTGATCGCCTTCCTACACGGTCCGCCCGGCTGGCGCGAGCAGCGGGTGCGCGTGGTGCGCACACGAGAAGGTGGACCGGTGACGATTCTCGAAGAGACGCGGGATCTGGCAGCAACGGATCCTTACGGCAGCTATCTAACCAGCGACCGCTTTGGCCAGGAAATTCTCCACTGGACATACGATGCCGCGGCCGTGCTGTTCCGGGAACCGGCGACCGAGCGGTTCTTGCGCCTCGATGTCACTGGCGGAACCCACACGCTACCGGCCCCCATCCGCAACGCGACGTTTCTGAGGCTGCTTCCGGACAGCCTGGTCTTCTTCATCCGCAACGATCAGCTGTTCTCGGCCACATTCGATGTGCACTCAGGTGCGACGGGCGAGCCGAAGCTCCTGGCCGACGCAGCGCTGTACCCGAGCGTCGCGCGGGACGGCACTGTGCTTTACGTAGCGCCGGACGGTCTTACGCTGCTGACGCCGCGCGGGGAACGGCGGTTACTTGGCTGGCCGCTATCGTACCGGACACCTGCCGTAGGTCCGCTCCTGCTCCGTAACGTCGTCGTGCTCGATCTCGAGGCTGGCCGACTCACAGCCCCAAGCGATATCCTCATCCGAGACGGTCGGGTCGCACGAATTGCCCCGGCAGGAGAAGTCCCCCTTGAACCCCAGATACGGCAGGTGGATGCCGGTGGCCGGGTTGCCATTCCAGGGCTGACGGACCTGCATCAGCATCATTTCGACGATGCCCAACTGGCCTCCGCGATCACGTTCGGCATCACGACAGCGCGGGACGTCGGCTCGGCACTCGCGGCCACTGCGGCGATGCGCGATGCTGTCGACGCTGGCGTGCGGCCGGGACCGCGGATTCTCTTGGGTGGCATCCAGGTTATGACCACGGCGCAACAGCGATACGGTTGGAGTGGAGCGTTCCAGCATGTGCTCGTCGATCCGCCGGCCGCACCGCGCGTGCTCGACTTGCTGCTTGCCTTCGGCGGGCACTTTCTGAAGCTCAACCAGTACGTTGGCAGCTGGAGCGACGCCGTTCAGATGATCGAGCAGGCCCACGCACGAGGTTTGCGCGTCACAGGTCACTTCGCGCATCCGCTGTCAGTGGCGGCGGCCGTAGACGGCAAGGAGCATGCAGGATTGGCAGCCGGTGGTCGGCGCGCCGACGGCATGCTGTACGACGACTTCGTGCAACTCTTCCGCGGAGCCGGCGTGGCCGTCGTGCCCACGATATCGATGTTCGGCGGTGCCGCCCGCATGTACGACGATCCGGGAATCCTGAGCGGTCCCGAGTCAGAGAGATTCCTGTCACCGTACCTTGAATTCTTTAATCTGAACTTTCCATCCCCGACGCGAGACGCAGCGACGCGCCGTAGTTGGGAACGCATCCGGGAAGTGACGCGGGCTGCCGTGGGCCACCTCCACGCCGGGGGCGTGCAACTGGGAGCAGGCACGGATGAGCCGTTCCCGCCGTGGGCGCTGCACTGGGAGCTGGAGGAGCTGGTTGCCTCTGGCTTGAGTCCTGTCGAGGCGTTGCGTGCCGCGACCTCCGAGGCCGCGCTGATCCTTGGCATTGATGACCTAGGGAGAATCGCGGAAGGTGTCACGGCCGACATCCTGCTGCTGAACGGGAATCCACTGGAGGACATTCGTAACACGCGTCTGCTCTGGATGGTCATCAAGGGTGGCCGCGTCCAGTAGGGGACACCGTCGCCGTCTGTACGTTCCGCCTGCCCAAGAGGACAGGCGGTACAATTCGTCGCTCGGTGATCCTGCGCGCTGGCCCGCGACGGCCTATGCACTCGTACGGCGAGTAGCACTCGAGCCGATCAGGTATCATGCGTCTTCTTGGGTGCGACTTTAACTTGCGCTTGCAGTTGACGAGCTGAGCGCAGTGCATGGGGGCGGCTCCCGCCGCCGTCGAGGCGCAGCACGGTGGCGGGGCCGGTGCTCGGCGCCACGGTGGCCTTCGGCTTCCAGCTCGTCACAGCCCGCCGCTAGTCATTGACAAGGATCGGCGCACACCGCCGGTGGGGATGGCTCCCGCCGAATGCACGATGACTCTCCGCCGATCCGAGCCGGGGCAGCGGCGATTCGGGATGCCTCACCCTCAGCAACGGGTGGATCGAACCAGGATTCCGCCCAGGCGTACCGCGGTCAGCAGGCGGTGCTCTAGTACGACGAGTTGTTCGCGCGGCTCGGCGTGCTGCCGGGGGTCGAGCAGGCGGGCACCATTCAGCTGCTGCCCTTCATGCAGAACAACTGGGCGTTCCCGTATCTGGCGCAGGGTCACTCGCCTCCGGCCAGCGGCCGGCTGCCGAGCGCCACCTTCCGCGCGGTGACGCCGGGGTATTTCGGCACGGTCGGGATGCGGGTGCTTGCGGGCCGGGACGTGGAACCGGGCGATCGCTCCGGGGCGCCGGCCGTCGGACCCATCAATCGCGCCATGGCCGAAGATCTTTGGCCCGGTGAAGACGCGGTGGGGAAGGAAATCCAGTTGTTCGGGAGTCAGCCGTTCACGGTGATCGGCGTGGTGGGTGACATCCGCCAGCACGCGCTCAAGGAGGCGCCGCGCCCCGAGATGTACCTCCCGATGGCGCAGTTTCCGCTCGCCGGCATGGTAGTCATGCTGCGCACGACGGGCGATCCCGCCGCCCTGGGCGCGTTCGCGACCACGCGAGTCCTCGCGGGCTTGCTGTACGGCGTTGGGCCGATGGACCCGGGCCTGGTGGTCGCGGCGGCGGCCGTGCTCGTGACGGTGGCGGCGTTGGCGATCTGGATCCCCGCCCGGCGGGCGGGGCGGGCGGAGCCGGCGCGGGTGTTGTCGTCGGAGTAGACCCATGCGGCCTGAAACCGCGCGGCCCCGGGCTGGACCTCGTTGTGCTCAGGGCTTTCGCGGGGCCTACCTGGGATACCAGAGTTCCACGCGTCCCAGTGCGGCGGCGTTCGCTCGCAGCTCCGCCGGCGAAGGCCGAAACACCTTCCCGATGAACGGCGGCTGGTGATCCGAGACGAACCGCTCCACCCTTGGAATCGTCGCGACGAACGACCGAGCGAGGTCCGGGTACGGAGCGCGACCCACGATCACCAGCAGCGACACTCGAAACCGAACCACCGCGGCCAGCTCGTTCGGCTTGTATCGAATACGCCGGTCGTGCGTGAGGGCGATCCACCCCTCCTCCCCAACCGCCCTCAGCCAATCTTCGTCCCGCGCGTCGGGACGGAAGTGATCCTGGTGGAGCTCGACCCGGAGGCCGGCCGCCTTCAGGATCGCGGGAAAGCGCGTGCCGAGGTCGCGGTCGGTAAAATAGGCAAGACTCAAGCGGTCCGCTCGTACAGAACCGCCTGCTCGATCTCCGCCCGGGTCAGAGAGTAGTCGTCGGCCAGGTCCTCCACTCCCTCACCGGCATCCATCCGGTCGGCCAGAACCGCAGTCGAGATGCCCAACCGGACCAGGACCGGTCGCCCAAACGCGATGTGGGGATCGATGGCGATCGACCGGTCTTCGGCCGGCAGCTCTGCGGTGAGAAACGGGTACAGCCGGACCGGGAACTTCCAGCCGTCCCACACGACCCGCTTCAGGTGCTGGTCGAACAGGCGACGCATGGCCAACTGGCCCGAGGCGGACAGATTGATCAACTCGCCGTAGCGATCGAGGAACAGCTGACCGGCGCCGGTACACAGCTCCTGGCTCAACAGGAGCCGGTCTACTTGCAGCTCCCGCTGGGCGTAGGTGAGCGCCTGGCGCAGGGCGCGCAAAGAGACCCCGTGATCCGTCCGCAGGGAGCGGAGCACGTGCGCCTCGATCAGGTTCCAAAACGAGAGCTGCGGCGGGCGCCGGCGGGCCGGCCGGACGAGCGGCTGGAAGTGTCGCGCCCCACCGGCGGTCGGGTAGGCCCTGCCGAGCACCCAGGCCCGGAGGGTGGCCACGGGCAGTCTGACGTAGCGCGAACCTTCGGCCAGGCTGTAAGCGGGCTGGTCCCGGATTTCGGTCGTCGTGGCGATCTTCCCCTGGGCGGCAGGCATGCCGGAATCTACACGGCACCGGCACGCGGAGACACCACACACACGGACCCGATCGCCGCCGAATCACGATTCGGCCTGGACGCGGTGCCCGGCCGACCAGAGCGAGGTCGGAGCGCAAGGCGGGCGATGGTGCTGCGACATCGGTGAAGGCAACGCCGAGGGTCTAGCGAATCGGTCCCAGGTACGTGTCCAGCCAAGCGAGCGATTCCCTGATCAGTTCCGTGCGGGGGACATCGTGCCCTCCCTCGTACAGGATCCAGCGCTTGTCGCCCTCCGGGGTCCCGAGGAACTCGAAGAACGGTTTCTGCGCGGTCTCGCTCGGGAAGAAGTAGTCGTATTTCCCGTTCAGCATGAGGACCGGCGTCGTGATGCGCGGTAGGTAGTTGATCGGCTCCACTTCCGGGCGACCGCGTTCCATGGCCAAACCGGCGACCAATAGCACCGAGGTCTTGATGCGTGATTCGACGGCGGGCACGATGCCGCCCATGAAGCCACCCCAGCTGTAGCCGAAGTAGGCGACTTTGTCGCTATCGAGGTCGGCGCGCGTACCCACGTAGTCGAGCGTGCGCCGGAAATCCTTGACCCACATCACGACGTGATCGCGCCAGGAGATCGACTCGGTCGGGAGGTCGCTCACGAGACCGTCGGAGCGTTCGTGTGTGCTCTTGTAAATCGGGTACGCGACGGCACGGCCGCCGGACGGGAAGAAGCGGATGGCCGATCCCAACACGCCGGCAAACGGCGCCGAGCCGATGACATCCGACCCGGGGAACACAACTACCGTCTGGTATGGCGGCCGGCCCGTGCGGGGAAGGAAGATCCACGCGGCCATGCGCTCGCCGCCGTAGGCGGCGTTGAAGCTGACCTTCTCTGCCACCCAGTTCGCCGGGGTCGAATCGCGCATCTCGACGGTGGCCTCGAGCGGGGACGGATCGTAGTCGAAGAGGGGAAGGAACGCCGCGAAGGCCTCGTCGGAGACGGGCCGCTCGAGGCTGTAGTCGGTGAAGGCGCGGGGGATGGGCCGGGACGCGAGTGCGACCCCGCTGTCGGCCGGATCGTACAACGCTAGGCGAATGCCGTTGATCGCCGAGCGGTCCATGGGCAGCTGGGCATAGGCATCCACGAAGCTGTATTGCGGGTCGCTCCAGCCCCCGCCGAGAATGAAACGCCGTCCGCGACCGGCATCGTTCCAGCACCACTCCCGGACGTTCCCGGCCAGGTCGGATACCCCGGCAAAGCTGATCCCTCGCGGGGTGCCGACCGGGAGCGGCCCGCTCCCCTCGAGGTTGCTGAGCGGCACGACGTAGCGGGAGTAGTTGATCATCGCTGCCCGGGCCCAGTGGTAGATGGTTGGCAGCGCCTTCCCCGCGTACCTCGCGTAGGCGGCGGCCTCGTACCAGCTCACACCGCCCACTGGGAATTCGCCCTCGTCCGCCGCGAACCCGCCGCCTTCCCATGTCGACGGGCCCGGCCGCCCCGTGCGATCGACGAACCGCCCCATGGCCACCTCGAAGGACAGCACCCTGCCATCGGTGTCGCGGAACGGATGCGCCCAGTAGGTCGAATCACCATAGCCACCGGCATCCACGAAGGCCTTGTACTCGCGGTTCGTGACCTCGAACCGGTCCATGCGATACATCCCCAGCGTCACGTCCTCCGCGAGGTCCGACCCGACCAGGAAAGCGCCAGTCTCAGCGCGCGGAATGCGGACCATCTCCGGGTAGGGAGCGGCGACGGAGTCGAGTGGCATCGTGACGACCGGATTGACGAAGAGACTGTATGCAGTGCGGTACCCCGGTTTCTCGAACCGATACAGGCCGACAGCACGTGGCACCCGGACCGAGTCGGTCGGCGTCGTTCCGATGAAGCGCCACTGCGACGTGTCGGCCATCGGAGCGCGAAACACCCTCGCCCCTTCGGGGTCGCTCGTGACCACAGTCCGCACACTGAAGTCCGGCCAGAGGGATTCCAGAGTGGAGTCGTCCGGGGCGACCCGCGCAATCCGGAGGGCTAAGTCGAAGGCGCTGTCCGGCGCCGCCGCCTCGATGAGCCGCCGGAGTTCCGGGAATGCCGTCCGGTGCACCCATTGCTGGCGGCGCAACCGCTCGTAGGCGACGACCGCGATGGCCACGACGGCGACCAGTACTGCGGCGCGCAACACGAACCGCCGTCGCGAGGCTCCTCGCGTGGGGAGTGCCGGTGGCGCGCTGCCGGCGGGCGTGACCATGGCGTCGATCGCATGGACCAGCTCATCGGCAGACTGAAACCTCTGAGCCGGGTTCTTCTCCAAGCACCGCATCACCAGCTGTGAGATGGGCGGGGGCACCGCGGACGTGACCGTGTGGAGCGGCTCGGGCGCGCTCGTGATGTGGGCCGCCAACACCTCTTGCGCGGTCACCCCCTGGAACGGCGGCCGCCCGGTCAGCATCTCGTAGGCCGTCACCCCGAGCGCGTAGACGTCCACGCGGTGATCCGTCTGCGGATCCGCCAACGCCTGCTCCGGCGCCATATACGTCGGCGTGCCGAGCGCCACCCCTGCCGTTGTCATGCCAATTCGGCCCGTCGCTTGCGAGACCGCCTTGGCCACGCCGAAGTCCATCACCACGGCGTGGCGCCCGGAGAGCATGATGTTCTCCGGCTTGATGTCCCGGTGGATGATCCCCTGCGCGTGCGCCGCCGCCAGCGCGTCCGCCACATCCCGCACGATTCGCATCGTGTCTGCGGGCGTCAGCTCGCCCCCCGTGGCAAGCCGGTCTCGCAGCGATTGTCCCTCGACGAACGGCATCACGTAGTAGAGGAAGCCCCCAGCTTCCCCCGAGTCGAACAGGGGAACGATGTTGGGATGCTGCAGGTTGGCGGTCGTCGTGATCTCCTGCACGAACCGCTCGGCGCCCAGCGCCGCCGCCAGTTCCGGTCTCAGCACCTTGAGCGCGACCTTGCGCCGGTGCTTGAGATCCTCTGCGAGATATACGGTGGCCATCCCGCCCGCGCCGACCTCTCGCTCGATGCGATAGCGGTCCGCGAGCGCGGTGGTGAGGTCAGCGAGGATGTCGGACATAGTTGGCAAAGATAAGGAGGCAGCAGGCCTGCTGGCGAGACAGGTCCCTGCCCTTTGGTACACTGTTGGCACACCAGCGCGAAAGACGATGCGGCCGTTCCAGCAACGACCGAATCGTGATCAACCTGCGCCGCCCACTTCCAGATACTCGGCGAAATCATCGGGTAATCCGCTCGCTTTTATGCCATCGATCCAGCGACCGGGGTCATACTCGACACGGACGATCTCCAGCCGCACAGCCGCTTACAGCGGCGCGTGGGCGGGCAGGCGGACCGGCGGGCAGGGCAAACGCACGGCGAACGAGTAAACTCGTCGCTCGGCTAACGACAGCCGCTTATAGCGGCGTGTGCGGCTTCGAGCCGCGGCAGCCGAGCGTGAGTTTCGAGCTCATCGCCGAAACGTGAAACGTGAGACGTGAGAGGGCGTTTGCCACCACATCTCGGTCACTTGCTTGCCAGGACATCTCGGTCACTATGATGGGTGAAAAACGGTTGAGTGGGTATCGCCATGAGTAAAAAAGTGCTCGGGAAGCGAAGCGGCGTGCGATGGTCGCGGCCGTGAGGCGTGGTGTTGCGTTGCGGGCGGTGGCGAGGCGGTTTGGGGTCGCGTTGTCCACCGTGCAATGGTGGGTGCGGCACGCGGGCCTGCAGCGGTTGGATCGGGTCGACTGGAGCGATCGGTCGCGGCGCCCGCATCGGATTCACCGCACTCCTCAGGCGGTGGAGGACGCGGTGCTCGTGCTGCGCGAGGAACTGCGTGCGCACAGCGTGCTCGGCGAGTACGGGGCCCCGGCGATCCATCGTGCCTTGCAGGGGCAGGCCCGGGAGACGGTGCCCTCGCTGCGCACCGTGAGCCGGATCCTCACCCGCCGGGGGGTGTTGGACAGCCGCCGGCGGGTCCGGCGGCCAGCGCCGCCGCCCGGCTGGTACCTGCCCCTGGTGGCCAGTGGGGACGCGGAGCTGGACAGCGTCGACGTGATCGAGGGGCTGAAGATTGACCACGGGCCTACCATCGAGGTGTTGACGGCCATTTCCCTGCACGGTGGGTTGACGGGGGCGTGGCCCACGCGGTACGTGACGGCCAAGGGGGTGGTGCACACCCTGGAACGCCACTGGGGCGACGTCGGGCTGCCGACCTTCGCGCAGTTCGATAACGACACGGTGTTTCAAGGCGCCCATCAGCACCGCGACTGCATCAGCCGGGTGATGCGGCTGTGTTTGCAGCTCGGCGTGACGCCCGTGTTTGCGCCGCCACGGGAACACGGCTTCCAGGCGGCCATCGAGAGTTTCAACGGGCGCTGGCAGGCCAAGGTCTGGGCCCGGTACCACCATGCGAATTTGCGGGCTGTGCAGCAGCGCGCGGCGCGCTACACGCGGGCGCACCGGCAGCGCGTCGCGGTGCGCATCGAGGCGGCTCCAGTGCGCCGCCTGATTCCGGCCGCCTGGCACCTGGACTTGCAGCGCCAGCCGCAGGGCACCGTCGTCTTCCTGCGACGCACTGACCCGCACGGCCGCGTCTCGCTGCTGGGGCACCGCGTCCTGGTCGATCGCCAGTGGACGCATCGCCTCGTGCGCGCGGAGGTCGATTTGCTCGCCGGCGAGATCCGCTGCTACGCCCTGCGCCGCCGCAATCCGGCCGATCAACCCCTGCTCCGGGTGACACCCTATGCCTTGCCCCGACGCCCGTTTCGCGAGTGACCGAGATGGGGTGGCAACTGTCAACGATTCATCACTCTGCTGACCGAGATGTGGTGGCAACTGTCCCGTGATGCGTGAGACGTGAAACGTGAGACGTGAAGAGCGAACGAGTGAACTCGTCGCTTGGCTAACGACAGCCGCTTATAGCGGCGTGTGCGGCTTCGAGCCGCGGCAGCCGAGCGTGAGCTTCGAGCTCATCGCCGAAAACGTGCGGCGCGTCCGGCTTCGAGTAGGGGAGTGAACACTTCTGTTGACACTTGATGGCCCACAACAGAACGACCCCGCCAGCTATCCTTTCGGAAGAGCCCCATGGGCTCTTGTCACTGGCAGGGTACCTTTTCATAGACGCACGAAGCCCGGAAAACCCACGCGGGAGGCAGGGCGCGGGACCCGGGGCGCGGGATGCCTGGGGCGGGAAGCGGACGTGCAGCGTCCGGCGTCTACGGCAGGCTCAGGTCGGGTTTAACGCAACCCCACGATCGCGGCCATCGCCGCCGCCCAGAATACGAAGCTCCACCTGACGAAGTCCTGGCCCATCTGGCCGATCCGTTTCTCCAAGCGCTTTTCAAGATTGGCCATCTCGATGCGAAGACTGGCACCCAACTGGTCGATCCGGGCGTTGAGCTCCGTACCCAACTGGTCGATCCGGGCGTTGAGCTCCGTACCCATCTGGTCGATCCGGCCGTTGAGCTCCGTACCCATCTGGTCGATCCGGCCGTTGAGCTCCGTACCCATCTGGTCGATCCGGCCGTTGAGCTTCGTATCCATCCGGTCGATCCGGGCGTGCGTTTCCACGACGCGCTGCTCCAACTTCGCGTCAAACCGCGCGAAGTTCAGCTCGTTCAACTCCCGCAGATCGTGCCGATAGGTCGCGTCCACCTGATTGAACCAATCCACGAGCTCGTTGGCGATCTGTTCGCCCAACTGCTCGTAAAAGGCCTGCGACAGCTTTGCCGTGACCGGCATCGGCGGACTCCCCAGTGTGATCCGCCGCCACGATACAACATACGCTCGGCCCGCCGAGCACCGAAAGAGCGCGGGACGGGGCGCAAACGCGCGAGGACCGTAGGACGGTGCGCGGGGCGCGGGGCGCGGGAAGCGAGGCGTGCAACGTGCTGAGTGCAGAGTGCAGCGTGCAGCGTGCAGCGTGCAGCGTGCGGCGTGCCACGTTTCCTGGAAACCCACACAGATAACGCAACGCCCTTCAGGGCGTGTCGCCGCAGGCGCCGAGCGATGGCTTCAGCCATCGAACAACCGCGACCATAGGGTCCCGCCTCCATCGTGCGGCGCGTTGATTTGGGCGTCGAGGTTCACGATCCGCAGACCGTGCACCCTGCACGCTGCACCTACGACTCGCCGAAAGTCACCCAGCCAACTCCCTCAACCGCTCCACCAGCTCACCCTCACCCCGGCCTCACCCTGTCCCTCTCCACCCCGCGGTGAGGGGACGCAGGGCGGATTCCAAGGTGGTCCGCGAAACACGATGATCAGGCAGCCTTAGTACGCGACACCCGCCAGCTTTGAGCACTCGGTCGCGCTCGAGGTATCGATCGATCTGCTCAGGAGTCGAGTTAATACCGCCGTCGATCTCGAATACGAGTCTGAGCGCGTCGCGGTACAAGTCGACGATGCCGGCGGCGGAACTTGAGACCAAGCATGCGACGATTGCGAAGCAGTTCCCACGCTGTGCGCTCGGCAGCGGTCGGGCGACGGCGAAGGTCGCGTGCCACAGCGATTCGCGTCGTTCGCATCAGTTTGCCTTGGCGGCAGCACGGCCACGAACCGAAGACCCGGCCCCGCGCGCCACCGCGCCCCCCCTACCATTTCCCCCCCATCAGCATTGTGTCGCCGAGGAACCCGTAGTAGATGTTGCGGAAGTAGCGTGGCGCGATGTTCCGCACTTGGGCGAGGTTCACACGGCGCAGTCGGTCCACGTATCGGTCGGCCATCTCCAGATCCCCGAAATACAGATAGGCCCGCGCGATTGCCTCGGCCTGACCGTCGGTCGTCATCTGATCGAGCAGTTCATCGAGGGTGAACTGATCCAGAAACCCGCGCCACGTCGAGCTCAGGTACCGAGCACTCCCAATGCCTTCGATCTCGTCGCGCATGACGTTCAGGGTGGTGGCCGGGTCGGATGTGCTGGCATAGATCCCCCCGCCGGGCAGGCCTCGATCGAGGAACGGCGCATACGCGGTGTACGAAAGCGACTTGCGCGCGCGCACTTGATAGGCCACCCGGCTCGACAGGAGTGCCACCGCGACGCGAAACGGGAAGTAGTCGCGATGGGTCGGGTCGGGACCGATGAAGTACCCGAGGATGTAGTTGGTCGGCAGGAGACGTTGCTCGGTGAGCCACGTGGGCGGCCGCTCGGGCGGCGGAGGCGGCAGCCTCCACTCGTAGTCCCCGGCCGGAAGGGTGCCGAGCGCTTGCTCGACCAGCGTTTCGACCTGCGTCCGTGTCACGCTCCCGACGACGACGAGGAGCATCCGCGAGGTCACCGCCTGCTCCTCCCAGTAGTGCTCGAGATCGGCCTTGGTAAGCGCATCGAGCGACTGCTCGGTTCCTTCCGGATCGAACTCGTACGGGTGTCCTTGGAAGGCGGCAAATCGCGCGATGTCGCGCACCCGGAGGTCCGGCTGCGTGTACCGGCGCCGCGCAAACGCCATGAGCTCACCCCGCGCCTGCGCGATGGCACGATTCGATTCGGGCGGCCCACTCAGCAGTTCGACAAACGCGGCCCACGTCGAGTCGACATCGTCCTGCAAGCCGACAAACCCGATGACACTCCAGTCGGGCATGAACTCCAGGATCTCCCGGCTCCCCGTGCGGGCCAGCTGGCGCCCACGCTCGAGCATAATGGTCCGGAGCAACAGGGCCTCGATCCCCGCCGTCTGCCCGCTCAGCTGGCGCGTCCCACCCAGCAGGTACAGTCGCACCGACACGACGTTGCTCGCCGGATTCACGCGATGCACGACCTGGACACCGTTGACTTCGTAGTTGGTGGTTTCACCCGGGGCCGATTGTTCGACCGTCGTGGTCGGTCCCCGCACACCGATCGTGCCCAGCATCACCACCGCGGTGCTTGCGGTCCATCGCCTCACAGCACTCACGGAACGCTCCTGACACCGGTGCCGAGCCATTGCGCGATGCGCGCCATGGCCTCGTCGGGACCCAACAGTCCCATCACCTTCGGTTTACCGACCAGGTACTGCTCCGCGAACCGCCGGAGATCGTCGAGGGTCAACGCGTTCATGTGGTCCGGATAGGTGCGATAGTAATCGGTGCCGCCGGTCGCCCACCAAAACGCCAAGGTTGGGGCGAGTGTGGCCGCGGCCTCACGCGCAATCGACGCGTCCACCTCACGTCGCCTCGCGGCGATGAGCAGGTCCTCCTCGTCCACGCCAACGAGCAGCGCCAGGCTGTCGATCTGCGCCAACAGCGCTTCCAACGCGTCGTGCGCTCGCGCGACGGTCGTCTTGCCCGAAATCGTGATTGGACCCTGCTCGCTGAGCGTCAGGTACGACGCTCCCACTGACTGGAACAGCCCGCCCCGCACGAGCTCCTCCTGGAAGTGCGAGCTCGGGTCGTTGAGGATATCGAACAGCGCGTCGGCCGCGTACGTGGCCTCCGGATCGGTGCGCAACCCCGGACCGGACATCTTGAGATGGATGGTGACGTCGGTCAGGTCGCGGGCCACGATCACCGCGCGCGACCCCGCAAGGGGGGCATATGGCACGAACTGCTGACCGGCAAACGGATCGTCCCGCGCCTGCCACTCCGCGAAGTGCTCCGCCGCCGCCGCGAACACGTCGGCCGCTATCACGTCGCCCGTTACGATGAGGGCGGCGTTGTTCGGCACGTAGTAACGCTGATACTCCTCGGTCAACCGCACTGCGGTGATACCCATCAGCGAGAGACTGTCGCCGCCGACGTCGCGACGGTGCCATGCGGCCCCCCACAGCTGGCGGGAGACCTCCCGCACCAGGGCCTGCTCGGGATCTGCTTGCCCTCGCTCGAGCTCGTCGAGTACCACAGCCCGCTCCTCCGCGAGATCGGACACCCGAAAGCGCGGGTCGGTCGCCAGCCGACCGAGCAGGCGAATACCCGCCTCCGCGTTCTCCGACGGGAGCAGCACGTAGTAGGTCACGACCTCGTGGCTCGTCGTGCCGTTGTACGAGGCGTTCAGCCTGCCGGCGTCGCTGCCGAACGCCGACGGGCCGTTGCCATAGGATCGAAACAGGACGTGCTCGTAGAGGTGGGCGAGGCCCCGCTCGGTCGTTCGCTGGACTGCGGCGCCACTGCGCACGGCCACGAGGATCGTGGCCAGCGGCGCCGCGTGGTTCTCGACGACGAGGACTTCGAGGCCGTTGTCGAGGTCACGACGCTGGAGCGACGGTGTTTCCGTCGTTTCCTGCGCCATCGCCACCGGCGCCCCGCAAAACAGCAAGACCGCCGCCTTCCATTCGACTGACACGGCACCACCCCCACACTCGAGGACCGGGAGGAGGAACGGTCGAGTTTGCCTACCGAATATTGACATTGGTCCGGCGGCTGTCGAGGTTCGGCGAACGATATGGTGCCGGCGCGGCACGGACCTTACGTTGTCGGGTACGACAGCTGACACCGGGTGCTGTCTCGCTGCGCGCTGCTCTCCCCCGCCGTCCTCCCGGCCACGCACAGCAAGCCACCCGGGCTTCAACCGGACGGAGGCACGCGATGCGCTCGCTCTTTCGCTCATTGATTCTGTCCGTGGCTTTCGGGGCCACGATGGTCGGCAGCGCCGGTGCACAGGGCACCCAGGCACTTCTCGACGAGGTCATGGCTCTCACCCCCCGTGCCCTGCGCGATCTGGTCACGGTAGCCGAGTCCGGGGACACCACCGCACAGGTCAAGGTGGGACTTGCCTACTACTTCGGCTATGCCGTCCCGGCGATGCCCGAGGAAGCCGCGCGCTGGTTTCGACGCGCGGCGGAACGTGACTGTGCGGCCGCCCAGCACATGCTCGGCGTGCAGTACCGGGATGGCGCGGGCGTCGATCCGGACGCGAACGAAGCGTTGCGGCTGCTGAGCACGGCGGCGGAGCGCGGGTATCCCGACGCGCAGTACGACTACGGTCTAATGCTATTTGACGGGAACGGCGTCTCCCAAGACCACGCGGAGGCATACCGGTGGTTCAGCAAAGCGGCCGAACAGGGCTCGGTCGGCGGGCAAACCTTCGTTGGGATCATGCTGGTCAACGGGCTCGGCGTGCCCCCCGACCTGCCGGCCGGGCGCGAGGCGTTGCTGGAGGCGGCGAAAGCCGGCAGTATCATGGCCCAAGCGAATCTCGGCGCGCTGTATGCGAACGGTGTCGGTGTCACACAGAGCAACCGCGAGGCGTTGGTCTGGTTCTACATGGCGGAGGCTGGGGGTTTCGAAGGGGTCAGTCAGTATATCGCCGACATGACCCAGGCGATGGCCGAGAGCGACGTGACCGACTTTCGCCGCGAGGCTCAGGAGCGAACCCAGCGGTTCCTCGATGAGTCGAGTGGATCGGCTGTCGAAAACGCCGCGGCCTCCATGACCGAAGAGGAAGCGAGCGCCGTGCTGGATTCACTCACGCCGTGGCTGATCGACAAGGTGGAGGAGTTCGGCACGTTCTCGGTCTCTGTGATCCGCGACATCGCCCGCGCCAACAGCGAAGATGAGCAAGTGGTGAGCTTCCGGGGGAAGAACACCATCACCGATGTGACCATGGAAGGCTGCCGGCTGCACTACCTCGAGGTCACTCGGTTGGACCCCCGGGTGGAGGAAACTCGCTGGGAGTGGTTCGTCGACCTCGCGATCATCGACCTGTCGGCGCTCTCGATACGGACGTGGGAGGTACCGTCGGGATGGCGCATGCAATCAGGCCAACGCTTCGATGTGTACCTCATGACAGCCCGCGATGCCGATCACTACTTCTTTGGTGTCGCCCCGGACGGCCGGGAGGTCATCACCTGGGAGTTGGGACTGTCCGTCGACAGCCGCGCCAATGGGGCGCTCATGATCGAGAAACTCCGCGAGGCGCAGAAGGTTTGCAGGGTGGTCGGAGAGTAGGTGGAGCGAGACGGGGCTACGTCCATTGATCAGGATCGGTGGGTCGATGCGGCGCTGGAGATGTTCGGTGAAGCGTTCGGCGGTGCGACAGCCTACCCGAAGGCGCGGGGCATCTGGCGCGACGACGAGCGAGGCGGCTTCCTGGTGAAGGACGAGCCGGTTGTGATCCACTGCTACACGACTCCTCACGACATTCAGAACCCCAAGTACCTCGCCCAGCTAGGCGATTTCTGCCGGACCATGGGTCGTGAGACCAACCAAGGCGAAGTGGGACTGGTCGTGGGAAACGAGTACTTCGCCATCACGAACGTCGCGAAGGAGTGAACGATGACGACGCGCCTTGACATGGACAAGATCGCGAAGGGGCTGGGCGCCGAGCGAAGGGGGAAGGTGTCGGCCACGGGCGGGTACTTCGGTGCGCTCCAGCTGCTGGCCGAGGTCGAAGCCAAGCTCCGGGTTCCCCGGGGTGGTGGGCGGCCGACTGATCCGCGCTGGACCGAACGGCGGCTGGTGCCGCTCGCGCCCGAAACGCTGGATCGGCTGGAGGAGCTGACGGCCAAGATCCGAAAGCACGGCAACCTGGGCGTTGAGCCCATGCAGCTCGCCGGGCTGTTGCTTGAGAGGACAACGCAGCAGCTCAGCGACGAGGAAGCCGAACGGGTGGTGCGTCAGCGCCCGGCACGCGGCGCTCAGCGTCGCAAGCTCCGCAACTCGGTTGGGGAGCCTTAGAGATGAAGGGGACACCGAGGCTTCAGCCAAGTCTGCTCGAGGAGGCTCGGAAGCAGGCAGAGGCAGAGGGTGTCGCGGTCAATCAACTGATCAACGTCGCCGTCGCCGAAAAGCTTGCAGCACTACGCACGGACGCTTACTGCGCAGAGCGCGCGTCACGCGCCGACCTGAAGAAAGCACGCAAAACCCTGTCGCGCCCCGGCAGGGGCAGCCGCCGGTGAAGGGTGACGAGCTGCCACCGAAGCGGAGCAAGAAGTAAACCGGCAACACCACGACGCGCGGCATCTGGCGTGACGACGAGCGCGGGGACGGCCTACGGATCCGCGATGGAGCGAGCGCGCACGGCGGCGCAGGGGAAGGCTTCGTTCGATGCCAGTGCGGCGGCCACTCACTCAGCGAAGCCAGGTCGGCTGTCATCGCCCCGTTGAGTCCGAGAATCAGGGTTTCTCGCGCATCGCGGGCTGGAATGGCCGCACGGGGCTTGGGCGCTCCACTCGCAGCGTTACTACGGAGTCGCCCGAACGCAACTTGCTGCCCGCGTGGAACGGCAGAAACTCCTCCCCCCGCCGCACGACGACCGGTAGACACGGCCCGTCGGCCTCCAGCTTGCGCCGGAAGGCCTCGCCCGTGGTCTCTTGCGCTACGGGCTCCGCCGATTCGGTGAAGGCTCCCAGAGCCACCCGATGTTCCCACTCGTCGCGTGGCACGGAGCCGCCGAACAGGCTCGAGACCCTGAGGTGCCGGAGCGCACCGTCACGTTCCGACTCCTCGGGGCTGGTCTGCACGACGTACACCTCGGGGATCCCGAAGACATCGATGGCCATCCGCGCGACCAGCGCGTTGACCGCCGGGTTGGTGGTCAGCGCGGCGAGCGAGTCCGCGTCGGCTGCTCCGGCCGCGCTCAGCTCCTGCTCCTGGAGGGCATTACCGCAGCGCGCGTGAAGGCCGTCCTGCTCGGCTAAGGTGCAGCGATCGGAGTTGCTATCGAGCAGCCAGACCGGCCGACTGGTCGAAAGCAACCTGCCCAGGAGGCGGCCCATCGCGCCGGCGCCGACGATCACCGTGCCGCGGCGCTCCCCGTGGGTGCGAACCAGCTCGCCCCGGTTCCGCAACCAGTCGGTTCCCCATTTGAGGAAGAACGGCACGCTTGCCGTGGTCGCGATGGCCATGAATACGAGGATCGAGAAGATCTCCTGCGAAATGAGCCCGCGCTCCAGGCCGATCCCGGCCACGATGATCTCCACCGCCCCGCGTCCGTTCATCCCCAGGCCGACGGTCACCCCTTCGCGCCATCCGCACCCGGTCGGCAGGTAGAACAGCACCGTGCCGATGACCTTCCCGACGACGGCCACCGCCATGATCGCAACGAACAGGCCGAGGTCGGCGCCGACGAAGACGCGGAACGAAACTGCGAACCCCGCGGTGACGAAGAAGATCGGCGCCAGGAGCCCCAGCGAGGCCTCGCGGACGGCGCGCGTTAGGTCCTCGGCGAGTGTGCGACCGAGGACGTTGTCGCGGAGGAACAGCCCGGCAATGAAGGCGCCGAGGATGGAATGCAGCCCCGCCAGTTCCGCCAGGTGGCCGAACAGGACGGCGATCATGAGGATGAGCGTGAAGTTGAACGTGCGGCCGGTAAGGCCCGCCGCCGTGAGCCTGCGGCCGATTCGAGGGAACAATAGGTAGCCCGCCGCGGCCGTCACGGCGAAGAACAGCACCGCCTTCAACGTCACGAGCCCGATCCCCGCCAGGTCGAGCCCACCCGCTTCCACCACACCCATGATCGCCGCAAACGCGATGAGGGCGAACGTATCCGAGATGAGTGCCCCTGCCATCAGGACGTTCGCCAGTCTGGTGTCCAACAGCTGCAGATCGCTCAGGATGCGGGACTTGGTCGCCAGGGACGTGATGCCGGCGGCGATCCCGACGAAGAGCCCGGAGGCCTGCGAGCCTCCGAACCAGCGCACCGTCAGGTAGGCGAGGACGAAGGGCGTCACGAATCCGCCGATGGCCGCGAGCAGGCCCGCCCACGACGCCTTCGCCAAGCCTCGGGGGTCGATCTCCATGCCGATGTACAGCATCATCAACAGCACGCCCAGCTCCGCGAGGACGCCGAGGGCCTCCGACCCATGCAACAGCCCCAGGACCGGAGGGCCGAGCAGAATGCCGGCGAGGAGTTCCCCGAGCACGGACGGGTAGCCGAACCGCTCCGCCAGGTTGCCGGCGAGCCAGGCCGCCAGCAGGACCAGCAGCAGGTTCAGGAGGCTGAGTTCCATCCACTCCTCGGAACGGTCAGGGTGGGGCCTGCGCCGCGGGAGAACGCGTGTCGGACTCCGGACGTGGGGAAAGGTAGCCGCGGGCGAATGACGTTGGCCAGAATCGGGAGGAGAGAACCCTGGGGCGCCTGTGGGGGCCACCCCCCGGACCGGGCGGGGACCTCCCTGCTGTGGGCGACGCTCCCAACCCTACGCGACCCTCTTACGACACGCGGCGGCGAACACGCATCCCGTCCAACAGGGTGCGAGTGGTCTGCGTGATGAGCGTGTCAATGTCGTCGGTGGCCATGATCTGACCCTCGATCCACAGCGAAGCCAGCCCATGCACCGCGCTCCAGGCCACGTAGGCCTGGGCCCGCGGATCCCCCCGCTTGAGGATTCCCTTGCGCTGGTGCGTTCGGATGACCTCGACCAGCAACTCGAAGATGGCGTTCGCGGCCTCGCGCACCACGGGCACGTCCCGCCGCGTGACCGCCTCCTTGCCGTACATCAGACGGTAGTGCGCCGGATGCTCCAGGGCGAAGCGCACGTACTCCTCCCCCATGCGCCGCAACCGCTCGAGGCTGGGTCGCGGGGCAGCGGCCTCGGCGGCCTGCAGGCGTTCCCTGAGACCTTCGAACCCCTCGGCCGCCACGGCGAGCAGCAGCGCGTGCTTGTCCTCGAAGTGGCGGTACGCCGCCGCCCGCGACACGCCCAGGCGGCGGCCGAGTTCCCGCATCGTCACCCCCGCCACCCCTTCCTCGGCGATCATCGCGGCGGCTTCGGCGAGCAGGGCCGCCCGCAGGTCCCCATGGTGGTACGTCCCATTGCGCTCCGTCATGCCCCAATAGTGCCGGAGGGTGTTGACAATGTCAACATGGGGTAGTATGTTGACATCATTAACATTGAAGGACGGGCCCATCGGGCCGTGTGGTCGGCACGGCGCAGGCGCCCGCCCCGCACTCCTGTGAGGTACCGATGGCTGACAATCGAGAGTTGACCACGTTCGTGGGGGACGCACTGGGACGCGGCGCGACGCGCGAGCAGATCCACGAGGCCCTGACACGCGCAGGGTGGTCGGCGGCCGACGTTGCAGCAGCGCTCCGCGGCTATGCGGACGTCGAGTTCCCCATACCCGTGCCGCGCCCCCGTCCCTCGCTGTCGGCCCGCGACGCGTTTCAGTATCTCGTGCTGTTCGGGACGCTGTATATCTGCGCCTTCAACCTCGGCCAGCTGCTGTATCAGCTGATCGATGTGGCGTTCCCCGATCCAGCGTGGGTGGAGCAGCGCGCTCAGGCGATTCCCGACCTGATTCGTTGGTCCATTGCCGCGCTCATCGTCAGTACGCCGATCTTCGTGTTCACCGCGCGCGCCAACGCCAGGGCGCTGGAACGTTCCCCGGCGATGCGCCATTCGCCGATTCGGCGGTTCCTGACGTACCTCACGCTGGCAGTCGCCGCCGGCATCTTGATCGGCGACTCCATCACGGCGCTCTACCGGCTGCTGAGCGGGGACCTGACGGTGCCGTTCATCCTCAAGGCCGTCACGCTCGCGGGCATTTCCGGGGCCATCTTCTACCACTATCTCGCCGACCTGCGGCGTGACGAGGTGGAGGCGCAGTCATGAAGCCGGGGAGCGGTGCCGCGCTGTTGGGCGTGGCACTCGTCGTGGCCACCGCGGCGGTCATTGCCGGGATCGTGATCGCCGGGACACCGGGGGAAGGGCGCCGGCAGCGGCTCGACGACGTTCGGGCCCGCGATCTTCGGGGGTTGGGCGCGTCGATCGATGCATTCTGGGCACGGCACGAGCGCCTGCCCGCGTCGTTGCGCGAGCTGGCGTCCGATACTCGCTCCGCCCTGGCCGTCACGGACCCGGAGAGTGCGGAGGAATACGAGTATCGGATTCTGGGCGAGCGCTCCTACGAGTTGTGCGCGGTCTTCGCACGGTCCGCAACGCCACAGCGTCGAGCTCCCGAGCCGTTTTCAGTGCACGACGTCGGAAGCAACTGCTTTCCGCTGTCGACCAGGACGGCCGATCCGTAGGAGGACGAAGCGCGGGACGAACTCTGGGCCGTCACTTGTATCGCACGCCGTGCTTCATCACGAGATCCACGTCCTGGAGGAGCGCGATATAGCGCAGCGCGTCGCCCCGTACCGCGATGATGTCGGCGTACTTGCCCTCCGTAACCGTTCCCACCTCGTCGCTCACGCCCATCATCACGCTCGGCCAATAGGTCGCCGACTGGATCGCCACCATCGGATCCACGCCGAATTGGTTGACCCACACGTCCAACTCGTTCCAAGTGGATTGACAGTGGAACTTGCCCGGGATGCCCGAGTCCGTTCCCACCAGCATCACGACACCCGCCTCGCGGAGCTGCGCGAACTTCGTCGCGAGCGTCGGCCGGCGCGCGGGGGTGATCAGGAAGTACGGCAGCCGGTCGAAGTGCGACAGCGACTGCCGGATGTCGGCGACGACGTGCTCCGGCAGCCCTTCCTCCCAGCACGGGTCGTCGAGCTTCTCCGGATTGTCGCGCGTGTTCTCGTAGTTGAACAGGCCCTCGACCGTGGGCGTCCAAAATAGCGGCCCCAGATTCATCTTCGCCGTCCGCTCGCGGATCAATCCCATGACATCCGGCGGATACTTCGGCGCCGTCGCCAGGCCGGTATGCTCGAAGTTGTCCACGCCCGCGGCGAGACCGCGGCGGATTTCCTCGGGCCGGTGGCTGTGGGCGACCACGGGCAGGCCGTGCCGGTGGGCCTCATCGACCACCGCGATCACCTCGGCCATGGTCATCTGGTCCTGATCGATGAGCTTGATCACATCGACGCCCGCCTGCGCGAGCCGGCGGACCTTGGCGCGCGCGTCCTGTTCGCCGCTCACGCCCCAGCGGAACGCTTCGGTTCCGGGGTACGGCTCGTGCTGAATGAACGGTCCCGAGACATACAGCGTGGGCCCGGGGATCTCGCCGCGGGCGATGCGGTCCCGCACCTCCACACTCTCGTCGAGCGGCGCGCCGAGGTCGCGGGCCGACGTCACTCCCGCCATCAGCAGCTGCCGCGCCGCCGCGGGCATGATGGTCGTGCCGAAGATCGGGGGGTACGTGGAGTCCCAGTGCGCGTAGTCGGCGTGCCCCACGATCATCAAGTGCACGTGCATGTCCCACAACCCCGGCAGCACCGTCATGCCTTCGGTCGAGATGACCTCGGCGCCGGCCGGTACGGCGAGCGACCCCACCTGCCCCACCGCCGCGATGCGTTCGCCCTGCACGAGTATGACGCTGTTCGCGATCGGCGGTCCCCCGAACCCGTCGATCAGCCGTCCACCGACGAGCGCCTTCACGGGCTCCTGCGCCGCGGCGCCGGTCGCCCCGAGCGCGAACATCACCACGAGGAGTCTCACACGCATGTGGGCTAACATAGGGCGGCAGGACGGTAGGACGGTAGGGGCGCGGGTACGGAGGTGTGCGGGAAGGAAACCTCTGCACTCCGCACTCCTGACTGCCCTTCCCGCCGCAGCGCCAGCGTCCAGCGTCCGCGACCTCCAAGAAGGGGTGCTCGCTGTGGTACACCATATCTATCGGTGAACGTCGCTATCGCTTCCAGGCAGACCGCTGGTAGTCTTTCCCCAGCGTGAACGCAAGCGGAATCACTTCGCCCGTCGCGATCACGACGATCGAGGTCCGACCCGACCATCCAGCAGCAACGATGTACTGGCCGTCGGGGGACCAGTCCAAGAACGGGCGGAATCGCTCTCGTGATGCCAAGGAGCTGAGATAACGCCCTATCCTCCTGGATCGATCAAGCTGAGTCGGCGCCGTTGCGCCCGGACATCGTCCGGTCGCCACACCCGCATGGAGTACACCTTCCCCTCGACAATCTCAATCGATACTGGTAGCGGATGGTAGGACCACGCGATGCCCCGCACATCGCCCGCGTCAAAGGGTGACTGTTCCGCAACATCTGACTAACCCTCGGCTTGCTCGACCCGTTTGTATGTAGCTGGTCGCCCTTCAGTCGTCCTATATGCCTTGAAGGTTCCCCAAAGGCTATCACATGAAATGGCACCCATGAAACGTGAACTGTCGGGACCATTAGGGATAGCAAAGCTCAGCTGACTATCGGCCTCCACATCCAATTGAGTGAGAGGGGTTCTAGCAGGTTGCGGAAAAACTGAGCATTTGGACGGAATCACTCCTTGGGAGCCGTGGTGATGTGGTTATGGCTGTTGCCAGCGGGTGCTCGTGGCCTGGTCGACCCCGTGTTCC
>Ga0326597_10000051_pt1 | contig 187530 bp, 131 predicted proteins | sample RVTome_12_FD_203789 | JGI IMG/M metagenome (GOLD analysis project Ga0326597, IMG submission 203789) | Soil microbial communities from uranium-contaminated site in the Upper Colorado River Basin, Wyoming, United States - RVT100D185 | ecosystem: Environmental > Terrestrial > Soil > Contaminated... | reverse complement strand
GATCGGCCCCCACCCGGAGGCGAGCGAAGCGAGCTGGGGCCGATCGGGAGACGACGCGAGGCCCGGTGAATTCTCACACAACGATCGCAGCAACCGTTAGGGCAAAATAACTCGGGAATCGACAGGTTGTCCACGGACCGGAGCTCGTTTTCCGGGGAGTGGTCTTTCTCGTCTTCCTGCTCGCGTTCAAGGTCCTGGGGGGAATCCTGGGTGGTGTCACCGAGAGGGCGCTCCGGGTTTCCAGGCTCAGGGTGTCGGACATCCTCCGCACCTTCTTCGTCAACGTGGTGAGGAAGATCGTCCTCATCATCGGTCTCATCGTGGCGCTCCAGTTCATCGGGGTTCCCGTGGCGCCTCTCCTGGCCGGCATCGGCGTCGTCGGATTCGTGATCGCCTTCGCGCTCCAGGACACGCTGTCCAACTTCGCCGCCGGAATGATGATCCTTCTCTATCGCCCCTACGACATCGGTCACTACGTGACCGCGGGTGGGGTGAGCGGAACGGTCAAGGCCACGAGCCTGGTGTCGACGACCCTCTTCACTCCCGATAACCGGGTGGAAGTCGTGCCCAACAAGGCGATCTGGGGCTCGGTGATCACGAACTTCAGCGCCAACGCCACGCGGCGGGTGGATCTCACGGTGGGCGTGAGCTACGCGGATGATCTGGACAAGACGGAGAGGGTTCTCACGGAAGTGGTGACGGCGCACCCCCTCGTCCTGAAGGATCCGGCTCCCGTGATCAAGCTCAACAAGCTGGGAGACAGCTCGGTCGAGTTCGTGCTGCGGCCCTGGAGCAAGGGATCGGATTACTCGGCCGTGTACTGGGACCTGACCAAGGCCATCAAGCAGCGCCTCGACAGGGAGGGCATCTCGATTCCCTTCCCCCGGCGAGATATCCACGTCGTGTCGGGAGCCGTCGCCGCTCCCGCTCAGGGGCAAGGCTGAGCGGCGATCGAGGGCGCGCTCAGCTCGTGAAGAAGAGGAGCGCGCTCTCGGCCACGCCCACCAGGAAGCCCAGGACTCCGCCCAGCACCACGATGTGGCGGAGCTCCTTCTGGGCGATCCTCTGCACGATCTGCTCCAGCTTGTCGAGGTCGAACCCCTCGATGCGGGACCGCACCATGTCCTTGATGTCGAGCTCGCGGGCGAGGCCGTCGTGGAGCTTGTCAGAGAGGTCGGCCAGGAAGGTGAGGATCTCTCCCTCGATCCGCTCCTCGATCTTGCGGAGGATGTCGCCGCCCAGGAAGCTCGCGGCCAGCGGTCCCAGCTTCTTGATCTGCTCGCCGAGCAGCGAGTCGATCCTCTCGTGGAGAAGCTTTCTCACTTCGGGGCTGCCCGCCAGCTTCCGGACCTGCTCCTGGATCTTGTCGATGGGGACGAGGTCGCGCTCGACGGTGTCGGCCACGCTCTGGGCGATCTGCGATCGCCGGCGGGGGAGGAGACCCTCGAAGGTCAGGAAGAGAATGGTCCGCCGGGTCCGCGGACGGAAGATCATCTTCACGGCGAGCCAGTTCGTCAACCAGCCGATGAGGGCTCCGAGAAGTGGAAGAGATGCAAGCTGCCAGGTGGTCATGATGAGCCTCGCGAAGGGTCCGGTTCAGGCGCGGAGCTCCACGAGGGTGCGCTCGTAGAGGGCGAGGTCCGCGTCGGTGAAGCAGACGTAGCGGATCTCGTCGAGGTCGCCCTCGTGGTCGAGGCCTACCCGGAGAGCGATGCGACAGGCGTCTTCTCGGGGGTAGCCGTAGGCGCCGGTGCTGATGGCGGGCAGGGCCATCGTTCGCAACCCCAGCTCGTGGCACAGTCGGAAGCAGGCGCGGTAGCAGTCCTCGAGCTGCTCGGGCTCGCCGTTCTTGCCGCCTCCCCACATCGGCCCCACGGCGTGGAGGATCTTCTTCGCCTTCAGCTTCCCGGCCCCCGTGGCCACGGCGCAACCGCTGGGGCACCCGCCGATCTTGCGGCACTCCTCCATCACGGAGGGGCCGGCCGCCCCATGGATGGCCCCGTCGACTCCGCCTCCGCCCCGGAGCCCGGAGTTGGCGGCGTTGACGATGGCGTCGACTTCTTCCCGGGTGATGTCGCCTTGGACGAGGGTGATCATGGTGCGGAGGATACCACGGGGCTCGGGGCGGTGGGCAGCTCCTCGGCGGGAGCGGAAGCGAGCCGGGTGTTAAGAAAGGTGCCAGGCACACTTCTTAACTCCCGCTTCCCCCTCCCGTCTGCAGCGGCGGCCGCTTCGGCCGTCGCGGCTCTCTTCATTCGTGCCCTTCCTCTTCCCTTCGCGCCCTTCGTGTCAAAACGAGCCCCTCGCCCACCGCCCTCCGTGTTCTCCTCTTCCCTCTGGTATCTCTGTGTCAAATCGAGCCCCTCGCCCGCGACGTTGCTCCCCCTCCGCTTGCCCGGCCGCGCCGCCTGGGCCATAATGGCCCGCCGCAACCGAGGACGGGAGGACGTGCCTTGCCACGATTGGCTGCTCTACTTGCCGCCGGGGTGCTGATGCACGGGGTCGGGGCTCAGGAGGAGGGGGTTCCGGAGCCACCGCACCTCGAGATGGGCGTACCCCTCGAGGCCGAGATCACGGAGATCGACCCGGTCATCCACACCGAGACGCTGCTCCGGATCTACACCGATGCGCCCGTCCGGGGGAAGACGTACCCGGTCCAGGTCCCCGGATCTGGCCCCTGCTCCGTCGATCTCCGCTCGGACTACTTCGACGCCTACCTCGTGCTGCGCGATGCCCAAGGGAACGTGCTTGCCGAAGACGACGACGGGCTGTTCTCGACCCACGCGCGGATCGTCCACGCGCTGGAGGGAGGGACGGATTACCGGGTGGAGGTCTGTGCCCTGCATGGCGGGACGGGTCCCTTCGAGATCGCGTTCACCGCCGGGTTTCCCGAGGAGCTGTCTCCGATCGAGAGGAGCCGTCGGTCCCTCGAGGATGCCCGCCAGGCCGTTCATCGTGTGGGGGCGGTACGTGGCCCTGACCACCCGTCTGTGGCGACGTCGCTGAACAACCTGGCGGAGCTTCTCCGGGCCCAGGGCTATTTTGATGAGGCGCGCCCCCTCTACGAGAGATCGCTCGGGATCCGTGAGAAGTCTCTTGGCCCCGACCACCCGGAAGTAGCCACATCTCTCAACAATCTGGCAGCCCTCTTCCTTGAAGAGGGTCAATTCGATGAGGCGCGCCCTCTCCTCGAGAGGTCGCTCGGGATCTGGGAGAAGTCTCTGGGCCCCGACCACCCGTCTGTGGCCCTGTCCCTGAACAACCTGGCAGAGCTTCTTTCTGCCCAGGGTCAATTCGAAGAAGCGCGGCCTCTTCACGAGAGATCACTCGGGATCAAGGAGAAGTCTCTGGGCCCCGACCACCCGTCTGTGGCCCTGTCCCTGAACAACCTGGCAGAGCTTCTTTCTGCCCAGGGTCAACTCGAAGAAGCGCGCCCTCTTTACGAGAGGTCGCTCAGGATCTTGGAGAAGTCGCTTGGCCCCGATCACCCGTCTGTGGGCACGTCCCTGAACAACCTGGCAAAGCTCCTCAGTGCCCAGGGTCAATTCGAGGAGGCGCGCCCTCTCTACGAGAGGTCGCTCGGGATCTACGAGAAGTCTCTTGGCCCCGATCACCCGTCCGTGGGCACGTCTCTGAACAACCTGGCCGGTCTCCTCTCTTCTCTGGGGCAGTTCGAAGAGGCGCGGCCTCTCTACGAGAGGTCACTCCGGATCCGTGAGAAGTCTCTTGGCCCCGACCACGCGGATGTGGCCGCGTCTCTGAACGGTCTGGCAAGTCTCCTCGCTGGCCAGGGCCAATTCGAAGAGGCGCGGCCTCTCTACGAGAGATCACTCGGGATCCGGGAGAAGTCTCTTGGCCCCGAACACCCGGATGTGGCTTTGTCTCTGAACAACCTGGCAGAGCTCCTCCGTGCCCAGGGTCGATTCGAAGCTGCGCGCCCTCTTCTCGAGAGATCGCTCGTGATCCATGAGAAGACTCTTGGCCCCGACCACCCGTCCGTCGCCCTATCTTTGCACAACCTCGCGGTTCTCCTCGAGGCCGAGGGTCAATTCGCCGAGGCGAGACCACTTCTCGAGAGGTCCCTGGAGATCCGTGAGAAGTCTCTTGGTCCTGACCACCCGGATGTGGCCTTTTCTCTGAACAGCCTGGCAGCCTTCCTTCATGCCCAGGGTCGATTTTCTGAGGCGCGCCCTCTTTTCGAGAGGTCGCTCGGCATCTGGGAGACGTCTCTTGGCCCGGATCACCCGTATGTGGCGACGTCTCTGAACAATCTGGCATGTCTCGAGGCCAATGCCGGTCAAGGCAGACGGGCCTTCGAGCTCACCCGCCGGGCCCTTGTCTCCCGCGAGGCCCAGCTCGAGTCGACTTTCTTTTCCCAGACCGAGAGCGAGAGGCTCCGCTTTGCGGCGACCTTGCGGAAGGATTTCGAGGTCTACCTGAGTCTCTCCGGGGGGCCGTCCCGGCAAGAGGGTCCAGAGGAGGTGGTCTCAGCCATTCTCGCCTGGAAAGGAAAGGTGGCACGCAGTCTCCTCGGGGACGGAAAGAGGAGGGTCGCCACGCTCCCGCCCGCGGAGCGGGCGATGGTGGAGGAGCTGCGTCGGGTGCAGACGAGTCTCTCGGATGCTCTCTACGCGCGGAAGGTGGCCGACCGGGGGGCTCACGGACGCCTGCTCGAAGGGCTTCGGGCGCGGAGAAAGGAGCTGGAGTTGTCGCTCGTGCGGAGCCGGAGGGAAAGGAATGGGAAGGGGGCGAAAGAGAGGGGGAAGGAGGCGGCTGCTTTGTGCAGCGTGTTGCCCCAGGGATCTGTGGCGGCGAGTTTCCTCGTCCACCGGGTCTACCGGCCGGCGGAGTGGAAGGGTGAGAAGCTCGTCCGGAAGGGCGGGTGGAACCCCTGTCGGGTCTCGGCGTTCGTGGTACGGGCGGGGAGGAGCGACGTTTCGTGGCTCGACCTCGGCGAGGCTCGGGTCCTCGAGAAAGCGACGAAGGCTTTCCTCGAGGAGCTCGTGACGAGGAGAGGGGTGGACCCGCGGGAAGCCGCTCCGCTAATCCCAGCCAGCAATCGTCTGCGGGAGCTCTTGTGGGAGCCTTTGCGCGGGGTGGTCGGTGACGCCGAGCTGGTCATTCTTTCTCCGGACACGTTTCTCGGGACGCTGCCTTTCGAAACGCTCCAGGAGAATGACGGGAGCTTTCTGATCGAGAGGCGTTCCTTCGTTTACCTCCAGGATCTTCTGGGCCTCCTGGAGGACGAGCCCCGCGGAGAGGATGTCTCTGCCCGGCTGCTCGTGGCGGGAGCCATCGACTACACACGGCGGGGAAAGCTGGAGTCCGATGAGTCGGAGGTGCCGCTGGTGGCCCGTCGGGAAACCCGGGGCGGCTATCCCGTGCATTGGAAGCGCCTGGAGTTCTCGGGAAGGGAGGTTGGAGCCATTGCGGGCATGTTCGAGGAGGTGACCGGTGACGAGGGGCCCGCGGCGACGTTGCTCCTTCGCCAGGAAGCGACGGAGGAGGCCATCAAGAGAGGGCTGGAGCGGCATACCCACGTGCATCTCGCCACCCACGGCTACTTCCAGCCCGAGGGGCTTCCCTCGGCCTGGAAGAACGCGCAGAGGGAGATGGAGGACGACCGCGGCCTGGCTCTCCTCGAGGAGACCGAGCGTGCGATCACGGGCCTCCTTCCCGGCCTCCTCTCCGGCCTCGTCTTTGCCGGCGCCAACGCCGAACCCGAGCCCGGCCGTGACAACGGTCTTCTCACCGCCGAGGAGGTGACGTATCTCGATCTCTCGCGGTGCGATCTCGTGGTACTGTCGGCGTGCGAGACGGGGCTGGGGCGTTCCGAGGGCGGCGAGGGGATGATCGGGTTGCGCCGCTCCTTCCGGCAGGCAGGAGCCCGCACCGTGATCAGCTCGCTCTGGAAGGTGGGCGATGACCCCACCCAGGAGCTGATGGAACGCTTCTACGAGAACCTGTGGTTGCGCAAGATGGGCAAGCTCGAGGCGTTGCGGCAAGCGCAGCTCTGGATGCTGGAGCGGAACCGAGAAGAGAGCGGCGATGCTCTGCCGTCGACCTGGGGGGCGTTCGTCCTGGACGGGGATTGGGAGTAGGTCGCTCGCGGTCCCCGGGCACTCCCTCTCTTCGCGAGCGGAAGCGAGCCGGGTCTCCGAAAAGCCGGGAAGAGAAGGCCGAAGAGGGGATCTGGGGGAGGGTGCCACGGCAGGCAGCTCCTCGGTGTCAAGAACGGTGCCTGGCACACTTCTTAACTCCTCTCTTCCCCCTACCTTCTGCAGCGGCGGCCGCTTCGGCCGTCGCGCCCCTCTTCCTTCGTGCCCTTCCTCTTCCCTTCGCGCCCTTTGTGTCAAAACGAGCCCCTCGCCCACCGCCCTCCGCGTCCTCCCTCTTCCCTCTGCGACCTCTGTGTCGAAACGAGCCTCTCGCCCACGACGCTGCTCTCCCCTCGCTTGCCCGGCCGCGCCGCCCGGGCCATAATGAGCCGTCACGACCGCTGGCGGGGGGCTTCAGCCTCGCCGATTCTTCCTCTCGGCGCGACGGAGCTGCTCGAGCTCTCTCTTCAGAGGCTCCCAGTAGATTCGATCTCGCTCCCGCTCCTGGCTCTCCTCTTCGGCAAGGGCACGAGTCAACGGTTCGAGAGAACCCTCCAGTGCCTGCGTCAGGAGTGAGCGAGACGAAACCAGACGTCGGGTCGCATCCGGATAGGCCTGCGCGATCTCGATGAGCAGCTCGGGCGACCGCAGCTCTCCGAGCCAGAACTCGATCTGTTTCTCCGAGGGCTCGTCGCGGTTCTGAAAGTAGTGGGACTCGAGGAGACGACGGACCATCGGCCAGTCCCTGTCACGCTGGGTCTTCTTGGCCTGGACGAGGTCGGGCAAGGAAAGCAGATCGAACGTGGTCCCTTCGGGTGTGGACAAGGTGGTGCGTCGAGACCAGAGGAGCTCGAACGGATCCATCTCTCGAAAGGTCGACATGACATCGACGCGCATCCCCTCGACATCGGGGTGATGGCAACGGAAATGAACGGCGTGCCCACGTCGAAGAAAATCGAGCTCGAAGGCTGGGACCGCAACGCGCTCGGCTTCGAGCTCCGTGAGGGCGTTCTTCAGCCGGTCGAGGTTGACGGGATCGCCAAGAACCGCGAGGTCGGTGTCCCGGCTAAACTCCGCTGCGCCGTAGAACACGCAGGCCTGGCCTCCCATGAGGAGCGCCTGGACCCGGTGCCTCTGGATCGTGGAAAGGACTCTGAGTATCGGGTTCGGGCTCAAGAGACCCTCCGAGGGCAAGGAACGCTTCCCACATGAGCTGGCTCTGCCGCCACCGCTCGAGCGGCGAAAGGCTGTACCATTCGGCCCATTCGGACCCGCAGACGGTCTCGGCAGAGATCATGAGATCGGTCTAGCATACCCGAATCGCCCTTCAAGCCCATCCGTCTTCCCCCTCCCTCTGCAGCGGCGGCCGCTTCGGCCGTCGCGGCTCCTCTTCCTTCGTGCCCTTCCTCTTCCCTTCGCTCCCTTCGTGTCAAAACGAGCCCCTCGCCCTCCGCCCTCCGTGTCCTCCCTCTTCCCTCTGCGATCTCCGTGTCGCAACGAGCCCCTCGCCCACGACGCTGCTCTCCCCTCGCTGGCCCGGCAGCGCCGCTTTGGGTAAGAATCGCGCCAGGCACCTTCTAGCGTGGCCAGTGGGTAACAGGTAACAAGAGTGCCTGGCACCTTTCTTAATCCCAGCGGACCAGATTCCCCTTTCTGTCCAGCGTGATCACTGGTATCAGCAGGCCTCCTCGCTCAACTCTCCACCAGTGCCCGGATTCTCTCGCTTCTTCTCTTGTCGTGAACCGGTAGTCGTCGAGCCTTGCCCGGAGGTAGCGCGGCGGCCCGTCCGGAAACGGCGGCTCGCCGAGGAGGCCGAGCACGGGTGGCGATCCCTGGAGAATCCTCTGGCAGAGGAGCAGGAACCAGCCGCGCTCGCGGGGGCTTCCCAGGGCCAGGAACCACATCTGCCAGTCGAGCCGGGGCTGGTGAGGTGCCACGAAAGCGGGCGCGCGCGCCGGATCGCCCGGCTTGTAGCGGAACGCCACCTCCTTCCAGGTCTTGCCGTCCATGGACCCCTCGAGGGTCACCTCGGGTCGTTCCTCGGTCATGTTCGCAAAGAGGCCGTAGGTAGAGGTCAGGAGGAAGGACCGCGAGACCTGCACGAGCTCGCGCACGGCGCGGGGCCAGGCGACGTCGAGACGCAGGGTTCCGAGAAAGGGCGGGATGGAGAGCACGATCAGGATCACGGCGCCCGCCGCCCGGATTCTCCGTGACCGGGCGTGGCTCGTTGCAACGGGCCCGGGCTCCCCGCGGCGCCACCACCTCGGTAGGTGCCGATCGGCGAGAAACGGTACGCAGAGGACCAGCGTCAGCCAGTTGAAGAACGTGTAGTTTCCGGTGAGCAGGATGAGCACCTGGAGCCCGGCGAGCGTTGCCACCGCAGAGAGTCGAATCCGACCCAGGATTCCCTTGCCGGGCAGGAAGAGCAGGAACGGTACCGCGAGCTCGATGGCGAGGAGGAGAAAGCACGACGCCTGATGGAACCAGACCGGTAGATGATGGACGGTCCACGCCGTGAAGGGCGGCAGCGGCTGGGTCTCGTAGTGGTAGGTGAGCGCGGTGAGATCGCGCCACACCTCGTCGGCTCGGACCTTCACGACTCCGGACGAGAAGTAGAGCCGAAAGAGCAGCCACCGCAGGGGCAGGAACGCGACCACCGATACGGGTGCGCTTCGCGCACGAGAGGGCCGCAGCGAGATCGGTGCTACCAGCAGGGCCGCGAATCCCGCCTCCAGCAGCAAGGCGTCCCACTGGAAGGGAAGGAACGGGTCGCCAACGGTGTTGAAGGACAGATAGAGGAGCCAGAGGAGGGAGAGGCTCGAGAAGTTTCGAAAGCCGGCGATGACGGCGAGCGACAGCAGCAGCCCCGCCGCACAGAACCCGACCAGCATCCCGTCGCTGGCGGAGATCCAGAAGAGAGTCGGCACCTTGAGAAAGCGATCGGTCCCCTCCAGCGCCTCGCGGACGCTGGCGAGGGTCGCCGCGATGGGGACGATTCCCTGCTCTCCGTAGAGCCCACGCACCTGCACCCAGAGCGACAGAAAGGCCGAGGCGTAGACGGCGCCGAGCCCGGCGAGAAAGAGATCCCGTACACGGCGCAGGTCCAGGTCGAGTCGCGGCCGAGCCTCCGCAGGCCGACCCGGATCCGCTCCCGTATCCGCCTCCCTGTCCGCGGCTGCCGTTACCCCAGGACCTCCTCGTAGAGGTCTTCGGAGAAGCCCACCACGAGGTTCTTGCCGGAGAGGAACGCCGGTGCGCGGAGGTTGCCCGTCGGCCCGAGAAGCGCCGAGAGAAGCTCCTCTCTCGAGGGCTCCTTGGTCAGGTCGAGCCGCACGACCTCTTGCCCCTTGGTGACGAGGAGGTTCCGTGCCTTGCTGGCGAGCTCGAGCGCATCCTCGCCCCCGAACCTGGTCGTTCCGGCGGAGACGGTCTCGATCACCTTGATCTTGTTGGTGGTCAGGAACTCCTGAGCCCTGGTGCAGGAGTTTCAGCCGGGGCGGTGGTAGAGCCAGTCGATCCGTCGCGCCATGGTGTGTCCCTCCTCGTCGGATGGTCGATGTTCCGCGCCTTCCTCCTCCCCTTCCCGTCGAAGAGGAGGTTGAGCTCGGTCTGGCAGTTGAGATAGCACGCCCGGCACCGGGATGCGTCCTCCCGCCCCTTCCGGGCTCCTTTCGACCTCCAGTACGAGGGGAGCGACGCCTCTCGCACCGACCCCGTGGGCCGGTCCGCGTTGCTCCAGGGAACGCACGGGAAGATCCTTCCGTAGAGGTCTACGACCAGGGAGTTGTAGCCGGCCGTGCAGCGGATCGGGCTCGGGAGACCGCGCAGGGCCCGGGGCAAGAGAGCCAGGTGCTCGTCGGAGTTGTCGAGGGGCTCGGTCTTGCTCGCGGCGCGGAGCTCGCGGGCCAGGTCGTCCCACCCGTCGTGCTCTCCCACCGTCTCCCCCTCCGTCGGAACCGGCCGCTCGCGCTCGGAGCCCGGGCTGTCGAAGTCGTGGAGCGGAATGAAGTCCACCGCATCGGCACCGAGGGCCCGCCGCAGAGCCAGGAGCTGCCTGGCCTCGTCCCTGTTCCCGGGCGAGAGCACCATCACGAGCTTGATCCTCGGGAGCGATCCCCTTCCGCGCGCGCGGACGAGCTCCTCGCACGCGACCGCCACCTCCTCGAAGCTCCCGTCCTTGCTCCGGATGCGGTCGTGGGTGGCGCGGGTTGCCCCGTCGAGCGACAGGTTGACCGAGTCGACGCCCCGCTCCACCAGCCACCGGGCCAGATCACCGTCGAGAAACGTGCCATTGGTGTTGAGGTGGGTGACGAGGCGGCGCTTCTTCGAGCGCGCAAGGAGGTCGCGGATGTCCTTTCGCAGCAGAGGCTCTCCGCCGGTGAACCCCAGCCCCAGGGTTCCGAGAGCGGCGAAGCCGTCGATCACCTCGAGCATCTCGCTCGTGGAGAGCGGCTCCAGCCCCTCGTCCTTGTAGCGGCCCACCCGCAGCGGCAGGTCGCACATCGTGCAGCGGAGGTTGCACGCGTAGTTCGTGACCATCGTTCCCAGGATTGGCCCGCCGAGAGGGCGCCCGACGAAGCTGCCGAGGCGCACGCCGGCATACCGGAGCCCCGATCTCAGGACCGACGGAAGGTCCCCTCTCTTGATGAGCCCGACCAGCCGTTCGCGGTAGAGGCGTCTCACGGTCTCGCCCTAGCCTCGTGGACCGGGGGCGAGGGTGCGTGACGCCGCTTCGCAGGAGGGGACGGACGCGGCGCTCTTCCTCCGGAAGGGTCGCGGCAAGAGGTTGCCGAGGATGGTCTGGTAGGCCTCGCACGGAGTCCAGCACTGGGGGCACTTGCCCTGGCGGATTTCGCGGGCCATCTCGCGGGCCCGCGTCGCGTCGTAGAGCTTCTCCAGCGAGAGGTCGTGATCGCGCAGGCTTCCCAGCGGCGCGTCGTAAATCGAGCACGGCCGCACGTTGCCCCACGAGTCGACGAAGACCGACGACGCGAGGGCATGGCAGGGGAGTGGCGTCCTGCCCGTCTCGAGCCACGTCAGGGCATGGCGGTGATAGAGCTTCTCGAGGAGCGCCACCGGATGGAGCGAGAAGGGGCGCAGCTCGCGCACGCGTGCCAGAGCCTTCTCGAGGGAGGCGCGATCGGCCCTCTCGCTGGTCTCGTTCCCGTAGTAGTGGCGGGAGATGTGGAGGAGGTTCACGTGCAGCTCATCGGGAGAGAAGTCAGGAATCTCCTTCCGCACGGCCTCGATCGTCGTGTCGACGAGGTCGACGTTTTGCGGCTGCAGGGTCAACCCCAGGAAGGGCCGGAAGCCTCGGCGTCTCCGGGTGCGCAGCCGGCCAAAGGTCTCGATGGCGTGGTCGTAGGAGCCCTCGATGCCGCGGATCCTGTCGTGCACCGCCCGCGGTCCGTCGACGGACACCGTGACCAGGAGGCGTCGTGGTCTCCTCCTCAGGAGAGCGTCCACGGTCTCGAGGATGCGCCGGGTCTGGTAGCCGTTGGTCGGGAAGTCGAGGAGCGCCAGGCCCCGGCATTCCTCGAGAATCGACACCAGGACCTCCTCGATGTCGGGCCGGAGGAAGATCTCGCCCCCGCTCACGTTGATCCACCGCAGGGAGGGATTCCTGCGGAAAAAGGTCCGGATCTCCTCCTTCGAGAGCTCTCCCTCGGGCTCGCGCTCCCAGATCGAGCACATGGAACACCGGAGCTGGCAACGGTAGGTCAAGATGAGAGTCAGCTTGAACGGGAGGCGGGGGCCCCCGAGGTTGGAGGCGGCCAGGCTCCCGAGGAAGCGCAGGTCGTCCAGGAGGCGATGTGGGGCGAGGGGCAAGGCTCGGGCTCCAATCGGGCCGCAGGCGGTTCAGCGGGCCCATCCAGGCCCCCGGGGGGGAGGGGATCCTGACTCCAGCCTATCCGATTGTCGCCGTCGGGTCGATCCTTTGCAGGGTTTCCCGGAGGGGGCTCCCGGTGCGGAACTTTCGGTCCGGGGGTGGTTCCAAGCCGGGGCGGCACGATACAATGGGCGTCCTGGCGGAAGGACCCGGGTATCGCCGGAAGTCCTTTTCCTGGAGGAATTTGAATATGATCACCCGCAATCTCCGCGCCGTCCTCCCGGGGGCGCTCCTGCTCGCTGCTCTCGCCCTTTCGGGCTGCGGCGGTGGCACGGCTCCCGCCGATCTCATCGGCGATGCGCAGGCGGCCCTTTCCAAGGGGGATTACGCCAACTCGCTGACCCTCTTCGAGAGGGCCGACGAGCTGCTCCGAGGTGCCGAGGCCGATGATGCGACCAGCAAGCAGCGGTACCGGGCCCGTCTGGGCATCGTCGAGGCCAAGATTCGCCTCCGGGACGGGGATGGAGCCCGCCAGGATTTCGCAACGCTGGCCGCCGATCACAAGGACCAGGTGGATTGGAAGGTCTATCAGAAGGTGGGGCGCGACCTGGCCGAGAACGGCTGTGCCGTGCAGGCCGTGGAGGTCCTGAACCAGGCCGAGAAGGCGTTCCCCGATCGCAAGGAGGCCTTCGGGGAGATCATCGCGGACATCCAGAGCAACGCCGTCGAGGGGTCCGCGGAATACGAGAAGTTGAAGGCGCTCGGCTACGTCAAGTAGCCTGCGCCGCCGCGGAGAGGTATCGAGAGGGGTGGGGAAGCGCAACCCCACCGGTGGTTTCTTGAAGTCGTTCAACGCACAGCTCGCCATCGCCGGGTTCCTCGCCGTAATCCTGGCGATTCCCGCCCTGGCCCAGGCTCAAAAGCCCAAGGGTCAGGGAAAGCGAGCTCGTGCCGCCGCCGCGGGTCAAAACCCCCAGAAGCCGGCGGACGGAGCCCGAGCGGGCCGCGCCGGAGGCCGTCGAGGCGGCGCGGGCCAGAGGACGACGCCTCCCGCGGAAGACAAAGCCAAGCGGCCCCCGCGTTCCGATCGGCCCGGGCCTCCCCTGACCGTGACCGCCGAGAGAGAGGGAGCCTATTCTCTCGAGATCGCGCGCGAGACCAGCGGACCCGAGGTTCTCTTTCCCCTGACCCTGGAGTCCCTCGTCGACACCATCGTGCGAGAGGCCGAGGGCTACCTTCTCGCGGACCGCCCGGTGACCACGCGCCCGCTGCGCTTCCTTTGCGGTCCGAACGAGCCGTTTGCCCGGGTAGCGCGTGTGCTGATCGCCCTCGAGGAGCGTCGCCCCGCGTTCCGGGGAGTGGCTCTCGTCACCTCGCGAGGAGAGCGTGCGTTCGAGATCCCGATCTTCGATTCCGAGGGAGCGCGGGAGGCGGCCGCTTCGCGCAAGCGGCTCATCCTCCGGGCGGAAGGAGGCTCGGATCGCGATCTCCTCTTCCGGAGCTCCGAGGCCGACGTCGACTTCCGGATCGAGCCGGGTGGAGCCATTCCCCGGGCGGACTTTGTGTCGGGGCTGCGAGCCATCCTGCGGGGCTCCCGGGAGATCCGTGAGTGCGTGGTGACGGCGTCGCCGGATTCGACCTGTGGGGCGGTGGCCGTGGCCCTCGACGTGGTGGCCGAGTTCGGGGGCAAGGCTCCCTACCTGGCCGTGGCGGCAAACGGCATGCAAGCCGCAGGGGGCGCGAGCCGGCCGGGCAGCGACGTCCTGCCCGCCGACGTGGTGCTGGCCGCCGAGCGTGACGCGCCTCTCTGTACGGTGAGCGCTCGAGTGCTCGAAGGGGAGCAGCCCCGGTATCTCTCGGCCGTGGTCCCGGACGCCCGCAGCGAGAAGGCGGCTGCGGACGGGGCGGTCGTGTTTCCCCCGGCGGCCGCTGATGGGCGTGGGCCCCGACTCCTTCCCGGATCCGGGTCTTCGGCCGTGGAGGATGCCCTTCTCTTCCTGGCGGCGGTGCAAAGGGAGGACGGAGGGTGGGGCGCGTTGTCCGGATCGGGCCCCGCCGAGCTTGCCAGCGTTGCCACGGAGGAGCTCATCCAGGACTACGGGCGTACGGGGGTGTGCACCCTCGCTTTTCTGCAGTCGGGATTCGCCGGCTCTCCTCGTTTCGTCGACATCGTCAATTCTGGCCTGGATCGGCTCGGTCGCCTGACCCTCGAGCTCGGGCGACGTTTTCGCCCCACCGGCACGAGCGCTCGCTCCCATTCCCCGGATGAGGCTTCCATCCGCGAGATCTTGATCGGCGCCGCATCCCTCCTGGAAGGCCTGGCCCGGTCCAGCGATCCCTATCGCCGCGCCCATGGGGAAGCGGCCCTGGGGCTCGTGCTGGCTTTCCAGAAGAGCGATGGAAGCTGGGGCTCCGTGCGAACACCGGACGGGGCAAGCGGAACGCCCTCGCCGCCGTCCGGAGCGGGCAGCGCGGTGGCCACCGCGTGGGCGACGGCCGGACTTCATGGGGCCGAGCGGGCTGGCTTGACCTACCCGCGCACGGGTCTGACGCGCCTCCGGCAATGGCTCGCCGCCACGCCTCTCCCGGGTATCCCGGGAGAGGACGCGCCGCTTCTCTTCGCGAGGCTGCTCGCGGACGAGTCCTACCTGCGCTCGGGAGGATCGAGCGAGGTGACGACACGACTGGGAGCGCAGGCGGGCCCGCCCCGGGCGGAAGGACTGGCCGTGCTCGAGACGCTCCAGTTTCGTCTTGCCGCGGCGTTTCAGGGCAGCGGTGAGACCTTCTTCGAGGTCAGGGATCTGGCTCGCGACACAGTGCTCACCGAGCGCCGCATCGAGGGTCCCTTTGCGGGAAGTCTGGGAGGGAACGGCGTCGGCTTCGACGAGCGCCTGCGAAGAACTGCCCTGTCGGTTCTTGTGCTGGCTTCCGCCGAGAGATACGACAGGTTCGCGGCGCTGCGGTAGGAGGGAGCATCACGGAGCCAAGGTGACGGACCCGGCAGTGCCACGTTGGACAATGGCGAGAGTGGCACTCCGACAGTGGCACATCCGACAGGTGGCACACAGATCCGGCACTGGCCCGTTGACGCGACGTGACGTGCGGAGCCAGCATCGCAACGAAAGAACCTTCGGTCGGCCCCGAACCAACAAGGTGCGGCTGCTCCGGGCCCCGATTCCGCGCCGCCGCAGGGACCGACCGAAGGGTCGTGCTCCCTGATACGTCCTGACTGGAGGCGCGTGAGAAAAAAAGACAAAAAGTCTGCCAGGAGTCGGGTCCTGGGATGCCTCTCTGTCTTCTTGGCGGGTTGCTTCGCCGAGCCCGCCGCTCGTCCCGCGGATGAGCCCTTACCCGAGCTCCCTCTCATCGAGGAGATGCCCCACGCCAGCGTTCCGGGGAGCCTGCGCATCGCGTCCATCTTTCCCACCCTGGGTCGATACGCGCTGTCCGGGCGCCAGTCGCACAACGGCGTCCGTCTCGCCGTCGAAGTCCTCAACGAGACGGGCGGGATTCACGGTCGCCCCGTCGAGCTTCTCGAGGCGCGCACCGGGAGCTCGTTCCTCGACGCGCGCTACGCGGTCGAGGAGCTTCTGGTCGCCGACGACGTCCTTGCCATCGTGGGCTCGAACTCGAGCAGCCTCTCCCTCGAGATCGCACCGGTGGCCCAATCGAGGGGCATCGTCCAGATCTCCAACGTATCGACGGTTCCCGATGTGACCCTGGGCAGGGACTTCGTGTTCCGGGTCTGCCATTCCGACGCCGTGCTCGGCGGGCTGCTGGCCGAGTTCGCACGCTACTCTCTTTCCGCGCACCGCGTGGCCATTCTCCACGAGGCGGGAAGACCCTACAGCGCCAACCTCGCCACGAGCTTCGCGCGGAACTTCCTCGACTTCCTCCCGGGGCCGACCGAGCGGCCGTCCGAGGTGCGGATCTTTCTCTACCCGGAGTTCGAGACCGACTTCCGGAGGCAGCTCCTCGAGGTGCAGGACTACCGACCCGATGTGGTGGTGGTTCCCGGATCGTTCTCGGATGCCACGCTGGTGGCCATGCAGGCCGAGCTCATGGGGCTCGAGGCCACGCTGCTGGGAGGAGACTCCTGGTCGAGCCGTCTCCTCTTCGCTCGCGGAGGCCCGGGACGAACCGCCTTCCATACCGACCACTGGCATCCCGACGCTCCGTTCCTGAGCGACGATGGACGGATGTTTCCGCTCATCTATCGGGAGAGATTCTGCGAGGAGCTCAACGGAGCGCGTGCCCCCATGGCCTATGATGCCCTGCTCGCGGTGGCCACCGCCCTCGAGTCGCTGGGGCCTCTCGAGGACACGGCTCTGGAGCCAGGACCGGAGATCACCGTCACCCGTCGGCGTCTTCGGGATGCCTTGAACGTCGTCGACTTCGTCGGGGTGACGGGAAGGGTCCGGTTCGACGAGAACGGTGATGCCGTCAAGGGCTGTGCGATCATCCGGGTGGAGAGGGGGAGGGACGGGCTGGTCTCCCGCTTCGATCGCTGGGTGGGTGAGAGGTAAAACGTGGGCTTCCGGAATCTCTCTCTGAACCACAAGGTCGCGGTCACGCTGGTGGCGATCTTCGCCTCCATCGCCACCGTCTTCGTCCTCGTCCTCTCCTTCTTCCATTCCTCCCAGAGGGAGCGAGTCCTGGATCTCAAGCGGGACCTGCTCTCCACCCTGCGCGAGAACTACGGACGGGAGTTCGTCTATCACATCCTTTCCCAGGACGAGCAGACGCTGGCTCTCCGGCTCTCCAGCCTCGCCCGGCACGAGGGGGTGGTGGCGGCCTGGGTGGAGGCTCCTGATCTCGAACTGGTGGCCACGACCGAGCCCCGGGTGCTGCGAAGTCTGCAGCCATCGTCGAGTGAGGATGCGGGCACCGGCTGGCGAGGAGATGTCCTCGTCGTCCACGGAGACCAGCCCCCCATGGTCTACGAGCCCGGAGGGAGAGGGACCGCCTTCGAGGGCCTCCCCCCCCTTTCCATTCCGCCGCACTTTCCCGAGCGTGAGGGACAGGGGCCGTTTGTGCTCGTCGGCTACGAGGGATCGACCGTCCTTTCCTACGAGGAGGAGCTGCGTGCCGCCGATCAGAGCTTCGGGCGGCTGCACATTCTCTATTCCCTGGCCGATCTGGAGCGGACGGAGAGAATCACGGGGATCCTCTTCTGGGGTCTTCTCGGGACCACGTTCGTGCTGCTCCTCCTGCTCCTGAACCTGCTCCTGTCGCGGATCGTCCTCGCTCCGGTCAAGAACGTTCTCTCCGCCATGCGAAGAGCCGCCAAGGGAGAGCTCGACCTCACCCTCGAGGTCTCCTCCGGGGACGAAATGGGAACCATGGCCGATTCGTTCAACCACATGGTGCGTGACCTCAAGGCGTCGAAGGACGAGGTGGAGCGCTACAGCCGTGACCTCGAGAAGCGCGTGCTGGAGAGGACCCGGGCCCTGCGCGAGTCGGAGGAACGGCTCCTTCAGCTCAAGAACTATCTCGCCACCGTGATCGCGAACGTGGAAACGGGAGTGGTCTCCCTCGACCACGCGGGCATCGTGACCACCTTCAACGAGAAGGCGGGGAGCATCCTTGCCATCGATGCCTCGCAGGCGGAGGGCAAGAAGCTCGAGGAGCTCCTCACCGGGTCGGAGAGGGGCAGGATCCTCGAGGCGTTGTCTCCCCTTCTCGCGGGTGACAGGAACGAGGTCCGGGCGCAGCTCTCCCTGCGTCTGCCGCGAGGTCGTCGCACGGTGGCGGTGGTTGCCTCGGCCCTCTACTCGGGCAAGAGGCCGGAGGACGAGAGATTGCGCATCGGGGCGGTGGTGGTCTTCGACGACGTGACCAAGCTCATTGCTTCCCAGAGGCTGGAGGCGTGGAAGCAGGCCACCGAGAAGGTGATCCACGAGATCAAGAACCCCCTCACCCCGATCATCCTCGCCGCCCAGCGCCTGCGGTCGGCCCACGCCGACGGATCGGAAAACTTCGACGAGATCTTCCAGTGGGGGAGCAAGACCATCCTGGATTCGGTGACGAGTCTCAAGGACCTGATCACCGAGTTCAGCCGGTTCTATCGCATGCCGCGGGTGGTGCTGCGTCCCCAGCGGCTCAATGACCTGGTGGAGGAGGTGCTGTCCCTCTACGCGGCACCGCGTGAGAGCGGGGTCGTCATCGAGAAGAGGCTGGCGGAGGGCCTTCCCGAGGTCGAGGTGGACGGCGACCAGCTCAAGCGGGTGTTGCTGAACCTGCTGAAGAACGGTGTGGAGTCGCTGCCCGAGGGTAAGGGGACGATCTCCGTGAGCACCGAGAAGCTGGAGGAACGCGGTATGCTGGGGATCTCGCTGCGGGACGACGGCACCGGCATCGAGGATGTGGAGAAGATCTTCGAGCCTTACTACACCACCAAGGTGAAGGGAACGGGCCTCGGCCTCATCATCTCGCGCCAGATCATCGAGGAGCACGGAGGGGAGATCGAGGTCAGGAGCGAAGTGGGGAAAGGAACCGAGGTCCGCATCTTGCTTCCTCCCAGGAGAACCCGGAGAGAGCGAGAGGAAGAGCACGAGGTCAAGACGTGAGGAGAGGAACGCTGGCTCCGCCGACCCTCGAGGAGATCCGCGCCGCGGCCCGACGCATCCACGCCGTGGCGATCCGGACACCCCTCATTCCGCTCGGGGTCGACGGCCCGTGTCGTATCTGGTTGAAGCTCGAGAACCTCCAGCCCATCGGTTCCTTCAAGGTGAGGGGAGCCGGCAACGCCATTCTCTCGACACCGAGGGAATCCCTGGCCCGTGGGGTCTTCACCGCGAGCGCGGGAAACATGGCCCAGGGCATCGGCTACTGCGCGAGGCGGCTCGGTGTGGCGGCGGCGGCGGTGGTCCCCGACCACGCGCCCCGGACCAAGCTCGAGGCCCTGGAGCGGCTCTCCCTCCGCGTGGTGAAGGTGCCCTTCGACGAATGGTGGAGGGTCATCACGACTCACGACACGACGGGGATCGAGGGCCTTTCGGAGGACGGCGGCCATCCGGGCCATTTCATCCATCCGGTGGCCGATCCTCGGGTCATCGCGGGCAACGGCACCATCGGTCTGGAGATCCTCGAGGATCTTCCCGGCGTCGACACGGTGGTCGTCCCCTACGGAGGTGGAGGCCTCGTGTCGGGCATCGCATCGGCCCTGCGGAGCCAAAAACCCGAGGTCAAGGTTCTGGCCTGCGAGGTGGAGACGGCGGCCCCTCTCGGGGCGAGCCTTGCCGCCGGCGAGCCGGTGACGGTCGACTACATCCCGAGCTTCGTGGACGGCATCGGGGGAAAGAGCGTCCTCCTCGAGATGTGGCCTCTGGTGAGGGAGCTCGTCTTTGGCTCGGTGACGGTGACCCTGAGGGAGGTCGCCGAGGCCATCCGGCTCCTGCTGACGAGGGCCCGGGTCCTGGCCGAGGGGGCGGGAGCGGCGCCCGTGGCGGCGGCACTCGCCGGCCGCGCCGGCTCCGGCGACGTGGTGTGCGTGGTCTCGGGCGGCAATCTCGACCTGGAGAAACTGGCCGGCATCCTGGCCGGGACCCTGCTCTGAGCCGGCCGCGGTCGTGGTAGATTGGTCGCCATGACACCGAGAAGGAGCCTTGCCATGACCGAGTCCGCGAAGTCCCTGGTCGAGCGTGTGTTTGCCGAGGTGTGGAGCACGGGGAATCTGGAGGCGGTCGATGACTTCTACGCCGAGGACTTCGTGGGGCACTATCCCTTCGGCTCGTCCTACCGGGGAAGGGACGGAGTGAGGTCGGCCCTGAGCAGATCCCACGAGGCGTTCCCGGATTATCGCGAGACGGTCGAGGATCTCTTCGGCGAGGGTGACCGGGTCGCGGTGCGCTTCACGGTGACAGGAACGCACGAGGGCGACTACCTGGGTATCGCCCCCACCGGCCGCACGGTGACGATGACCGAGATGGCCATCTTCCGGGTGTTGAAGGGAAAGATCGTCGAGCAGTGGAGCTCGCCGGATCTCCTCGGACTCCTCACCCAGCTCGATGCGGTGGACATGAAAGAAGACGAGTGAGGGGGGTGTTCCAGGGGCGAGCCGCTCCGGCGGGGCGCCTCTCGTGAATCGCTAGGAGCCCGGGCCCTCGAGGTATCCCAGGGCCTCCAGGGCCTCGCGAGTGGTCCGGTCGAGGTCCGAGGGGTCTGGCTTGCCCCGGGTGGCGGATCCCGCCTCGGGCTCGGAGCCCAGCGCGCGGATGGCCGAGAGGAGCCGGGTCGCAATCTCGAGAAAGGTGCTCCGGGTCGCAGGATCGGCTCCCAGGAGATTCGCGGCTTCCCCCGGGTCGGGGCCGAGATCGTAGAGCTCCTCGTTGTCGATGCCGTCGTAGCTCTTGATGAGCTTGAGAGCTCCCTCCCGGGCCATCTTGCGCACGGTGCGCGAGTGGTCGTAGTCCTCGGAGAGGATGGTGCGCGAGACGAGGGCGGCGGCCCCTTCCGGTGATCCCTCGGGAGAAAGATGGGGGACCAGGGACTTTCCCTCCAGGCCATCCGGGGTCGCGCATCCCAGGAGATCGAGGATGGTCGGCACCACGTCCGTGAGGCCAACCGGGACCTCGATGACCTTGCCGGCGGCGACCTTCTCGGGGAGTCGCACGAGCAGAGGAACTCCCACCGCCTCCTCGTAGAGCTCCTTGTGGCTGTAGTGGCCGTGCTCCCCGAAGTACTCGCCGTGGTCGGCGGTGATGACGAGAAGCGTATCGTCGAGGATTCCGCGCTCGGCGAGAGCGTCGAGCAGGAGGCCGATGTGGTGGTCGAGATACGCGATCTCGGCATCGTAGAGGGACAGCAGGTACTCGTTGTCCTCGCGGGTGAGCTGGTAGCCCGCGGGGAAGTCGTTGTCGCGAAAGAGATACCCGGTCACGGGGCCGTCGTAGGCGACGGCGAACTTCTCGCGCCACGCCTTCTCGGGGAGATAGGGCCAGTGGGGGTCGTAGTAGTTGGCGAAGAGAAAGAAGGGCTCGTTCCCGAGGGAGTCGACCCACTTCAGGATCTCGACGTTCTGGTCCGCGGCGTTGCGCTGGTGGTCCTCGATCCAGTGGGGCTGGCCGTTGCCAGCGAGGGGAGAGTAGAGCTCGGCGGCGAGAGCCTGGAGGTTGTGGGCCACGTCCCAGGCCGCGGTCTGGCACACCTCGGGATCGACCGCGTCGTCATAGTGGTCGAATCCCCGTCCCATGCCCGATTCGAGACGCAGGACGCGGTTGGCCACGAACGCCCCCGTGGTGCGGCCCGAGTCGCGGAGGGTCTGGGCCAGCGTGAGGGTCCCGTCGTCGAGGTGGCCCGTCCTCATGGTCGCTCCGTGGCGGGAGGGTACGAGTCCGGTGAGGATCGAGGCGTGGGAGCTCAGCGTGTAGGTCGCGGTCGAGCTCGCCTGGGTGAAGATCGTCCCCTCCCGGGCGATGCGCTCCAGGTTGGGCGAGGTCGCGCGGTCGTGACCGTAGACCGAGAGACGGTCGCGGCGCGTGGTGTCCATGACGAGGAGGATCACGTTCTTCGGGCGGGCGTCGGCCGCGAGCCGGACGGGCTCGTCACCGGCGGCGAGGGCGGCCGGCTTGCGGATCTCCGGGATCAGGAAGAAGCCGCCGCCACCTACCGTGGCGAGAACGATCACCGCGAGGGCGAGTCGCAACGCCGGGCTTCCCCTCCGGCCCGTCTTCGCGGCATCGGCACCGTGCAGGAGTCGATAGGAGAGTCGCCCCATGGCGATGCTGGAGACGACGAGCAGCACGCCGAAGGCGAGGGCCGGATACGAGCGCAGCTTGCTCAGGGCGCCGGGAGTTCCCACCATGTCGACGTAGTAGTAGAAGCCGACGAAGACGAGGAAGTAGAGCGCAAAGAGCACCGAGAGCGAGAAGAGAACGGGACAGCCTGCGGTGATGCGCGACCGGGTCCCGAGGGGGAGAATGCGGTAGACGAGCGAGAGCAGAATCGCCGCCAGGAGGCACACCGATCCGTGGGCGACGAGCGACTCGACGAGGAGGCGCTCGCTGAAACCGCGGTCGGCCTGAAGGAATCGGGTCGCCGCGGCGTCGATCCCTCCGGCGAGGGCACCAAAAAGGAGCGCGGCGAGAAACGACCGCCCCAGGAATCCGAAGAGGGTCACGGGCACCGCGTCGACGAAAGGGGCAGAAGGAGGCTTCGTGTCGCTCATGGAGGGTCAGGATAGTCGACGTAAGTCACATTTTCAATAGAGGTTTACGCAAATTGAAGGGCCTGCGAGGGGCCCGGGCGGACGGGGGGGTGGAAACCCGGAGGTCGCCGGGCAGATTCCCTGACGCATCGGACGGGAGCGCCGGCTCTTCAGCCCTTGCGGAACGCCTTTTCTCCCTCGATTCCCTGGCTCCATCCCAGCTCGCGGAGCCGGGTGAGCACCATCTTGGCCAGAAGAGTCTGGCCGTCGGGAGACAGGAGCGGCGCGAAGGGAAGGTAGATCGCCCCTCCGCGCTCGAGCCTTTGCTGCAGCCAGGGGCCGAGGTCGAACACGGGGATGCCACTCGCCTCGCAGTCCACGATCAGGGCCTCGGAAAGGGCCCGCCGTCTCTCGAGGATGGCCGCGAGGGTGGATTCTCCGGTGGGATCTCCGGCCGTGGCGACGAGACGCTGGAGCCGCTCCCGCTGCTCGGTCCCGGCGAGCAGCGGGACCAGCACGGCCTCTCGAGGCGGGAAGAGAACCACGAGAGGGCGGATGTCTCCCTCGCGGCAGAGATCGCGAAAGCGAAGAAGGGCGGCCGTGAGCCTCCGGAACCCCTCGTGCTGCTCCCAGAGGGTCCGCTCGGTGGCGAGCCGCCGGAGCGCTAGGGGATCGAGGGCGAAGGACCTCCCGGGAGTGGCCTCGAGGTCGAGCGAGAAGAGGGTGTCGAGCGGGACCTCCTGGGGCTCCGAAGGCAGATCCGCCCGGGACCAGAGACCATGGCGCACGGGGCCCCGGGGCTTGTCCCGGGCGAGCACGGCCCGAAGGAGGCAGTAGTCGAGCCGGGGGCGCTTCTCGAAGAGGAAGCGATTCCAGAGAAGGCCGCTCTCGTCGAAGCGCAGAAACCGGGCCTCGTCCTCGGGAGAGCGTCCGAGGTCGACCTCGAGAAGGGCAAGGGCGGGCCGGGCCGGGAGCCCATGACGTTCGAAGACCCGGACCTGCTGCGTGGGGCAGTGGCCCTCGACGCCGAGGTTGAGCACGTGGGCGTCGAGAAGCTGCTCGAGGAGACGTGGATAGAGACGCTCCTCGTCCAGAAGGGCGCCCGCGGTGTGGTCGCCTCCCAGGGTCACCACCTTGACGCGATCTCCGGCCCGGGGATCGGGTCCCCGGAACCCGCGCGCATCGGTCCGGAACCGAACGAATCGGGTCTCGGGAAGCCGGGTCACTCCTTCCACGAGGTTGCGGCGGATCAGCTCGTCGACGAGGATCTCCTCCTGGAAGGACAGGTCGGGCTGGTAGAGATAGCCGACCTCTCTTTCGTCGAACCTCCGCCGGGGATCTCCGGTCTCGTCGAAGAGCCATGCCCCCCGCTCGGGGAGGACATCGAGACCGTCGCCGAGCAGGAGAGGATTCGCGACGAGGACGATCTCGAGGAGGAGGATCCCCGCGAGGAGGAGAATGGAGAGGCGATGGGTCCATCGACAGGCGAGGAGGAGGCCGCCTGCTCTCGTTTTCCTTTTCCACCGGATCCAGGCTCCCGCGGCGAGCATCAACGCGGCGGGGACTCCCGTGACGGCGTACCGCGTGAAGGCCTCTTGCCACGGAGCAAGGACGCAGACAGGTCCGTACTGGATCTCGTCGGGGCGTATCCGGGAGGTGAGATGGCGCTGGAGAACCAGGAGGGCGAGGGTAAGACCTGCCCAGGAGAGGAGCTCGGAGACGGCGGCGAGGGTGAAGCTTCCCGGTGGGCGTGAGCGGGTCATGCCCGGTCTCGAGCTTCGGGGCGTCGGATCAGAACTGCTGCTCATGGCGAATCGTGGCGTCGCCGAGAGGCTTCTTCCTCTTCACCCAGTACGAGTCCTTCTGGCCCACCTTGCGATGGAGAGGATCCCTGCCGAGGAGCCTCAGGACGACAGCCAGGGGCGTGATCACGAGAAAGAAGAGAAGGCTCATGAGGACGAAGGTGTTCACGGCGCCGAGCACCCGGGCAAAGGCCATCCATCCCTTGTAGACGGGACCGAGCGCGGGAGGCAACGCAACTCCGAGCAGCAGGAGGGCTCCTCCCACCGACAGGAAGATCGTGCCGGTCGTGACCTTCTCTCTCCACAGGAGCAGAGCCCCCAGAATGGAGAGGGGGAAAAACATCAAGATGCCGAATTTGCGCAGCGTGCTGCGATCGGGTGGGGCGGTGGTGCTCATCTCAGTCGAGCTCGAACTCCTCCATCCAGTCGGTATCGCCGTCGAGAGGCTTCTGATCCTTCTTGTCGAGGATGAAGGAGCCGAGGACGAGATGATCCATGTGGGTCCGCATGAAGCAGCGATACGCTTCCTCGGGTCGGCACACGATGGGCTCGCCCCGGACGTTGAACGAGGTATTCACGATGACCGGGCAGCCGGTGAGCTCGTGAAACGCGGTCAGGAGCTCGTGGTAGAGAGGGCTGTCCTCGCGGGAGACGGTCTGGACCCTTGCCGAGTAGTCGACATGGGTGATGGCGGGGAGCTCGGAGCGGGGCACCTTGAGCTTCTCGATGCCGAAGAGCTTCTTCTGCTCCTCGGTCATGGGGATGCGCCGTTCTTTCTTCACCGGAGCCACCAGAAGCATGTAGGGGCTGTCGCTGTCGAGATCGAAGTACTCGGAGACTCGCTCCCTCAGCACCGAGGGAGCAAAGGGGCGGAAACTCTCCCGGAACTTGATCTTCAGGTTCATGGTGGTCTGCATCTGCTGGGATCGGGGATCTCCGATGATGGAACGGCTGCCCAGCGCGCGGGGGCCGAACTCCATCCTTCCCTGGAACCACCCGAGGACCTTCTCCTCGGCGAGGAGCCGGGCCACCTCCTGGCAGAGCTCTTTTCGCCCCAGCTTGCGGTAGGGAATCCCGTTCTCGTCGAGGTAGGCCTGGATCACGTCGTCGGAAAACTCGGGTCCGAGGTAGGACGGCCCCTGGATCGAGCGTCCCTTCGGGTCGGGCCTTCCGGCGTTCAGATACCGGTGCCACACCGAGAGAGCGGCGCCCAGCGCCCCCCCCGCGTCGCCCGCCGCAGGCTGGATCCAGATGTTGTCGAAGGGCCCCTCGCGCAGGAGTCGTCCGTTGCCCACGCAGTTGAGGGCCACGCCGCCCGCCATGCAGAGGTTCTTCTCTCCCGTCAGCTCCTTGAGGTGGCGAGCCTGGCGCAGCATGATCTCCTCGGTGACCTCCTGGACGGAGCGAGCGAGATCCATCTCCCTCTGGGTGACCCGGGACTCGGGCTTTCGCGGTGGCCCGTCGAACAGCCCGTCGAACCGGCTGCTCGTCATGGTGAGGCCCGAGAGGTAATTGAAGTAGCGCATGTTCATGCGAAACGAGCCGTCGGGTTTGAGATCGATGAGCTCGTCGAGGATCTGCTGGCGGTAGCGGGGCTCACCGTAGGGCGCGAGCCCCATGAGCTTGTACTCGCCGGAGTTCACCTTGAAGCCGGTGAAGTAGGTGAAGGCCGAGTAGAGAAGGCCCACCGAGTGAGGGAAGTGGATCTCCTCGAGGATCTCCAGCTCCTTGCCCTTTCCGTGCCCGAGAGTGGTGGTCGCCCACTCGCCCACGCCGTCGATGGTGAGGATGGCCGCGTGGTCGTAGGGAGAGGGATAAAAGGCCGAGGCAGCGTGCGACTCGTGGTGCTCGGTGAAGAGGAGGGTCCCGTCGTAGCCGAGCTCCTTCCGGATGGTGTCCGGCATCCAGAGCTTGTGCTTGATCCATACCGGGACCGCCTTGAGGAAGGTGCCGATGCCGCGGGGTGCCACCCCGACGTAGGTCTCGAGGATCCTCTGGAATTTCACGAACGGCTTGTCATAGAAGGCGACGTAGTCGAGGTCTTTGACGGTGATCCCGCCCGCCTGGAGGCAGTAGCCGCACGCCAGGGAGGGAAAGCTCTGATCGTGCTTCTTGCGGGTGAAGCGCTCCTCCTGGGCCGCGGCCACGATCTTGCCGTCCTGGACGAGGCAGGCGGCGCTGTCGTGGTAGAAGGCGGAGATTCCGAGGATGTTCATGAGGTCCTTCTGATCGGGCTCGGGCGGGTGGACGCTGCCCCGCGAAGTCTAGTGCCGCAGGGGGGCAGGTCAAGTCAATGCGGCCCCTTTACAGGGGGCCCCGTCCCCACGGCCCCCAGATCGCGAAGGTGCGGCCGAGGTTTCCCGGGCCGCCCGAGCTCGTGTCGCCCTGCAGGTTGACGAAGAGCGTCTCACCGTCGGGGCTGTACGTGGCCCCGGCAAACTCGCGGGTGTTGGCGAGATTGATGGCGAAGTCGAACACGGACCCATCGAGGGTCAATCCGCGGAGGAGCTGGGTGCCCCCTCCGTCCTCGCAGATGAGGAGCCCACCTCGCGGGCTCACGGTGAGGTTGTCGGGGCCGTCGAGGAAATCGGCTCCGGGCGACTCGTAGACGAGGCGGAGCGTGTCCTGACTCTTGTCGCGGCCGGGGACGAGCTGCCACACCTGTCCGTTGCTCAGGTCTCCGCCGCTGGTGGAGTTGAAGAAGAGGCTTCCCCGTCCGAACCAGCACCCCTCGAGCCGCTCGAAGCGTGTGGCCCCCTGACTTCGCCCCTGGCGATACACGGCGCGCGGATCGCCCTCGGCGGCGGGGGGATCGGGCTCGCGAATGTCGACCCAGGAGACGGGGAGGATCTCGCCGGCCGTCTGGCCCCGGGACGCGTCGTAGCTCTTCTGTCCCTCGATGGTGAGCATCTGGAGCTTGCCGCCGAGGGTGAGCTTGCCGGAAACCGCGGGGAGGAATCGGTACAGCCCCGCGGCGCTCTGGTCCTCGGTGAGATAGACGATTCCCGTCCGGGGATCGACGGCCACCGCTTCATGGACGAAGCGCCCGAGCGCGGGAAGGGGTACGCCAAAGGGCCCGGGAGCATCGGGTCTCTCGTGGCGGGCCTCTCCCGGGCGCGACACCGTTTCTTCGGCCAGGGCCGGGACCTCGAAACAGTAGCCGTGCTTGCGCGCCCAGCCCAGAGACGGGCCGGCGGTCGTCTCCTCGCAGGTGATCCAGGTGCCCCAGGGGGTGAGCCCGCCGGCGCAGTTGACGATGGTGCCGTTGAGGCTGACGAAGTCCCTCACGAGTCGCCTCTCCCCGTGGGGCTCGACCTCGAGGCTCGTGGTGCCGCCGCCGCCCCGGTGATCATAGGCGGATCGAGGGTCGCCGATCACCGTGGCGTCGCGGGCGGAGTCGCGGTCCTCGTGGTTGCGAACGAGACGGATGTTCCCGTTCGGGAGCGGGAACGCTCCCATGCCGTCGTGGGCGCGTGGGGTGGGGTTTCCGTCGGCCATGGGCGTCCCCTCGAGGCCGAGCACGCGGTACTGGAATCCGTCGGGGAGTGCAAGCTCGGAGCCCTGGGGGAGAGGGTCCCCGTAGGGGCTCCGGGTTCGAAGGCGAGACGGCCGCGACTGCGCGTGGACGATGAGGAGATGGACGGGGGTCGCGAGGCCGAACAGGCCGGCCCCGCCCGCGAGTCCTCGGAGAAAGGCGCGTCGGGAGATGGTCATGAGTGAATGCGGGGGGCCTCCCGGTCGGGAAGCCCCCCGTGATCGAATCATTCGAAGCGAAGCCAGCCCCGCGATTAGCGCGGCGGCAGGAGCCGGAACATGAAGGTGCTCTCGGCGATCAGGTTGCCGGTGGTCTGGTCGCGGTACTCCACGATGATGAAGGCGTTGCGGTTCCAGAAGCCGGGCTTGTCGCCGCGGATGCGGAAGCTCAGCACGTCGGGGTTGTCGAAGTTGTCGTAGGACGGACCGATCGACGTGGCGAGCGGGCCCTGGATGCGCTTGCCGGGCCGGTTGCGCCGCGAGGTTCCTCGCAGCGTGTAGTCGGCGTCGACGATCTGGTCGGTGTTGTTGCGCATGCAGCGGTAGAGGACGAGGTCCTCACCGGCGTACACCACCGGCGGGCCCATGAGGCGGGCGGTGAGGGCGGGGCCGTTGGGCGTGAAGCAGAGCTCGTCCACGCCACCCGAATCCGTCGCGTTGCCGATGGCCGCCTCGACCTTGGCGATGCGGAGCGGTCCGCCCGGGGCGCCGATGGAAGCCGTGAACTGGTTGGCATTGGTGCCGAAGGGGATGAGCACGCGGTCGAGGAGATCGCCGTTCTCGTCGTAGGCCTTGAGGCGCGAGCGGTTGGTGCCACCCGGGCCTTCTCCCGAGCTCTCGATGTCGAGGAAGGTGAGCTCGACGAAGGAGGCGGTCTGCGGGCTCATGGTATCGGGATCGATGAACCGGAAGGTGATCACGCCGGAGTCGGAGTCATTACCGCCCGACCAGGTCTGGACGTAGTTGGGCCCCGAGGAGGGGATGAGGTCCTCACGGGTCGATCCCGGCAGGCCCGTGGTACGGGCCAGAACGCCCGGATTCCCCGTGTCGGAGAGGCCCTCGATCTGGATGCCGAGGATCTCGTACTGGTCGGTGATGAAGGTGTTGTCCGGGATCATGCCGTTGACGTCCTCGTCGAAGTTGACGCACGTCTTCACGGTCACGTCGAAGTGGCACATGGACATGTTGCCCTTGTCGTCGAAGGCCGCGCACACCACGGTCGTCGTGCCCGGATTGAAGACCGAGCCCGAGGGCGGATTGCACATGACGTCGACGTCGAGGTCGCAGATGTCGGTGGCGGTGGTCTCGAAATCGACCACCACCGGGACGTCGCTGCCATCGACGCAGATGTCTTCGGGGCAGTTGATGTCGGGCGGGGTGGTGTCCTGCACCGTGATGGTGAACGAGCACTCCGAGGTGTTCCCGGCCGCGTCGGTGGCGGTGCAGGTGACGGTGAACTCACCACAGGGGAAGGTCCCCGGATCGGCATCGCACTCGACGGTCACGTCTCCGCACACGTCGGTCGCCGTCGCCTCCCAGGTGATGAAGGTTCCGTCGGGTCCGGTGCACTCCTCGACGATGTCGTCGGGGCAGGTGATCTCGGGCGGAGTCGTGTCCTCGACGGTCACATCGAAGGAGCACTCGGCGGTATTGCCGGACTCATCGGTGGCGGTGCAGGTGACGGTGGTGGTTCCGATGGGGAAGGTGCTGCCCGAGGGGGGCACGCACTCGACGGTCACGTCGCCGCAGGCGTCGGAGGCCGTTGCCTCGAAGGTGACCACGGCGCCGTCGGGCCCGGTGCACTCGGCGACGATGTCGTCGGGGCAGGTGATCTCGGGCGGAGTCGTGTCCTCGACGGTGACGGTGAAGGAGCACTCGGCGGTGTTGCCGGCGTCGTCGGTGGCGGTGCAGGTGACGGCGGTGGTGCCGATGGGGAAGGTGCTACCCGAGGGGGGCACGCACTCGACGGTCACGTCGCCGCACACGTCGGAGGCCGTTGCCTCGTAGGTGACCACGGCGCCATCGGGTCCGGTGCACTCGGCGACGATGTCGTCGGGGCAGGTGATCTCGGGCGGAAGGGTATCCACCACGAGGAGGCGGAAGCTGCACTCGGCCGTCTGACCCTCGGGGTCGGTGACCGTGCAGGTGATGATGACGTCGGTTCCGGCGGGAACCGTGTCTCCCGATTCGAACGGCTCACAGACAATCGTGAGCTCGTTGGCGTCATAGCAATCGGAGGTGGCCGTCACGTCAAAGGTGACCACGGCGCCCGTGGGCCCCTGGCACTCGAACGTGACCGTACCGCTGGGGCAGGTGATCTCGGGCGGGGGGCAGCTCTCGCAGTCCCCGTCGCTGATGAAGGCGCTGAAGTCGCCATCGCAGCCGCCGCCCTGGAACTTGGCCACCGCCACCGAGAAGACCTGGCCGTTAGAGGACTCGCTGGTGCGCGTGGTGAAGGCGCAGGTGTCGATGGAGGAGCCGTCCGTGGTCACCGAGAAGGTGAAGGTCACGGGACCCGGAACCGGGGAGCCCGTATAGGTCGTCGCGCTGGCGTTCCGGATCGACGGGCCGGAGATGCACGCGCTGAAGTCTCCCAGGCCATCAACCATGATGTTCGGCGGGGCCGAGAAGGCCAGGGAATAGACGCCGGTGCGGTCGATCGCGTCGCCGTCAAAGGCGGAGACGAGACTCAGTCCGGTCACGGGGCTGGTGGCGTTGAAGTAGGAGTTGAAGATGCGCGCGCTCTGCGTCTCCTTGCCGCCGCCACAGTCGACACCGCCGTCCTCGGAGGTGTTCTCGACCACGAAGGTGAGGGTGCTCGACCCCGCGTCATAGTCGAAAGTGAAGGTTGCGGTCGGCGCCGTGATGCCGTCGCTCAGCTTCCCGGGATCACAGGTCCCCTCGCTGCTACACGAGCCGGGACCACCGATGCACACCTCTTTTTCTTGACCCGACGCAAGCGGCGCGAAAAAGAGACACGTGACGAGGGAAATTCCTGCAAGGATTCTCCGGTTCATGGGCGAGCTGCTCCTTCTTCCAACCTGTAGTCAAGCGTCCCCGTCTGGCCCTCTTGTTTTCCCCAGAGGACGGAAACGTTGCGATCGTTTAGATACCCCGGCGGTCGGGTCCCTTTGAACCCGAACGGGGCCCGATTCTCCCCCAAGTCGCCTTCCGAGTCAACTCGGTATCTCCAATGGCCTCGGGGGGCTACGCTCCTGGGAGGAGCGGTTTCCGACCAAGATGACAGCCGACGATTCCCCAACCTCTGAACGCAGCCGGCACCCTGCGGGGCCAGATCGAGCCCGGACCCTGGGGGCACCCCCCGCGGGTGGGCCCGAGGCGGCCGCGCACAGCTTGCTGGTGTCTCCGGAGTTTCTGGTCGACGCGCCGGCTGAGAACCTCCTGAGAGGGACCCTCGAGGCGGGAGGGATCCTCGTCTTGCTGGCCGCGAGGGGCTCCGGTGCCCCCGAAGGCGGCGATGGGACGGATCTCGTTTCCCGCGTCGTCGCGTGGCGGGGAGGCCTGCGGCAGCGCCTCGGGCGACTGGACGGTCAGGCCGTCGAGGCGGCGACCCGGGACCTCCGGCGACAGCTCGCCGACTCGCTCTCGGAGAGCTCCCCCCTTCCCGCCCTCCAGGAGGTGGAGCGGCTCCTCTGGATCGAGTCCCTGACCGGAGCTCTCGTCGATCCTGCCGGATTCGACGGGTCTGCCCGAGCTCACCGGCTCCTCTCGCGGATCGAGCGCGAGGGAGAGCTACTGGCCCCCGAGCTCGCGCCCGACGTGGTGTCTGGGCTCGAGAAGAGGGCGCGGGGAATCCTGCTCGATCTCCACCTCGGGGCGGCCCTGCCCGGAGGCGACCCTGGCGACGCCCTCGAGAGGCTGGGCCAGGGACTCGACCTCTTCCTCGACCTCGTGGGCTCGCTCACTCCGAAGGACGTGGCCATGCAAGGCGCGGTCCGCGGCCTCGAGGGCCTTCGTTGCGGGGCCGTGCGGATCGACGAGCTTCCGTCGGCCGAAGCCCTGCCCCATCTCGATCGTTTCACCCGGTCCCTCGAGGAGAGGATCGACGAGGAGGCGGGACGAGGGTCCGAGGGCCCGGAAGACGCCTCTCGATTTCGGATCTTGTTTCTCCTAAATGAGGTGGAGTGGACCCTGAAGCGGGTCCGTTCCTGCCTCGGCGGCGAGCATCGGGGTCGGCTGTCGCGACCGCAGCGGAAGGCGGGCCGCAAGACACTCTCCCGGCTTCGCCTTGCTCGTCGCCGGCTTCTCGCCGAGGACCAGGATCGGGGGCTTGCCTGCCGGATGCAGCGTCTTTTCGGGGCCCGCGGCGCCTCGCGGTGGGAGACCACGGTCCTTCTCCTGGTGATCCTCGTGTGCTCCCTGCTCCTCCTCGAGATGCTCGTTCCGCTTCGCCCCCGCGTGCGACGCCTGCTCCGCTTCACCGACTCCATCGTCTGCATTCTCCTCCTCTTCGAGCTCGGCTTCCGGCTCTGTCTGGTGCGGGGAAGGGTACGCTACTTTCTGCGGCACTTCCTCACCGATTTCCTGCCGTCGATCCCGTTTCTGGCCTACGCAAGGTCGGTGCGTGCGTTCCGGCTGGCGCGGCTCGGGCGTTTCGCGCGCATGTTCCGGGTCGTGGTCCTGGCCTTCCGGGGAATCGATCGCCTCACCGCGAGGCTCTCGAGGCTCCTCCACTGGAATGTCCTCTTCTTCGAGCCGTACCGCAGGAGCGGACCGCCTCCCGGACAGGGGGCGACCGACGAGAGGACAGCTCTTGCCTCCCGGGTCATGGAGAGGCTGAGGCTCGTCGTCTCCGAGCTCACCAGCGAGGAGCGGCGGCGCGTCGCCCGTGTCGTGGGCGATCACCTCGAGGGGAGCCTTGCTGCTCTCACCCTCGAAAGGGAGTGGAAAGAAGAGGTCGGGGTCCGCGAGCCGGGTGCCGTGCCGGAGACTCGAGGCCTCCTTGATTTCGACCGCCGCGAGATCCGGTTCGAGGAGGTGGTGACGGTGCTCCTCCGGCTGACTCCCGAGGAAGTGCGGGAGCGGCTCGGACCTGCGCTCTGCAAGCGGATCCACCGGCTGGTGCGCCTCCTCGACACGCCCGTGGTTCGACACCTCCCGCTGATTGCGGCCTTTGCCCGGTCGCACAGGGACGAGCCGGCCGCGACCACGGCCCAGGCGGGACGCGCCCTCGGTCGCCTCCTCGCCTTCTGGCTCGCCAGCGTGAACTGGTTCGCCGACCTCCACGGGGTGGTCACGGGGCCCCAGCTCGTCGACCGCATCGGAACCGGCATCGCCGCGGCTTCGCGGAGGCCGGCGGTGCGCCTCCTTCTCCTCGGGGTCTTGTTCCTCGTCACCAAGGCGGTGGTGGATCTCCTCGAGCTGCACTCGAGCGTGCTGAGCGCCATCATCGACTTCCTGGGTCGCTCGCTGGGGCTCGCCATCGTGGTGCTCGGGGCCGCGTGCCTTCTCGTCCATGCCCTGGGGCTCTGGCTCCGCCGCATCGCGGGCGAAGCCACCGACGTCTACGAGAAGACGGCCGAGGCGCAGTTCATCAACCTCCTCGAGGGAGAGAAGGCCCGGCAGCTCGAGATCGACCGCGCCCTGCTCGAGCGGCGAGTCCTCGATCGTGAGCCCGAGCTGCGCTCGCTTCCCGATCCGTGGAAGAGATCGGCGGGATCTGCCGGTGCCCGGGATCTGGTGGAGATCGTGCGGCTCCTTCACCTCGACTCCCTCGACGGCGCCCTCCTTCACCGGAGCGACCTCAAGACCACCGAACAGCTTCTCGGCAACCTCACCCTGGAGAGCATTCGCACGAGTCGCCTGCGCCTGGGCAAGAAGGAACTCAAACGCACGCGCCGGCTCGATCTGTCCCGGGAGCGTGCGTTCTTCGGTCCCTACTTCTGGTTCAACTCGCTCTTCACGTCCCTGCAGCAGAAGACGGCCAAGCTGCTTCTCGACTACAACCGATCCTGCGTGCCCCGGAGGGACCTCGGTCACGTGTCGGACAGGGTGCGTGAGCGTCACGAGGCGTTCCTCGCCCGGCGCGGAGAAGCCGACCGGGGAAGGGCAAAGGGGCGCAAGGAAAGAGACCGCGACCGACGGGCGGTCCGCGGATTCGTCACCACGTTTTTTCACGCCCTCCATTTCCTGTCGGCGGACCCCGAGCGCGACGAGGTGGTGAGGGAGCGGTTCGGCGACGCGGTGCTTGCGCGGCTCCGTGAAGATCGCCGCTCGCTCATTCGCCGGACCTTCGGGACCTATCCCTTCCACGCCCGGCCACGGGAGGCGAGGACGGTCAACGCCCACGACCTCTACCGCCGCTACGTCCGGGGCGGACGCGTCGTGCTCATGCCCCTCTGGATCCTGCTTCTCTGGCTGCGCCTGGCCGGATGGATGGGGGGGCGCCTCCTCCGGACGATCGTGGATCTTCTCGATCCGCGCGACGTCATCCGGGCGCCGCTCCTCGCCGCCGAGGCTTCGTTCGGGGTGGCGCGCCGCAAGATCGACCGCATGCGCAAGCCGGTCTTCATGGAGTGTCTCCGGCTGCGTGCCCGCTTCGATCCCGAGTACCTCGGGGTGGCGACGCCGGGATCCGAGCCGGAGGGCGCGGAGGCGGGAACCGTGGAGGCCGACCTTTTCTTCATCGGGGCCAGCCCCGCCGAGGAGCAGGAGATCGCCTCTCTGAAGGACGGTGTGCGCGAGGCGTCGGTGCACTTCGAAAGGTATCTTGCCAGGAGCGGCCTCGCGGACGGAGCGGCGTTCGACCGATTCCTCGCCCGGGGCGATTCCGAGCTGCCCCGATACCGGGAAGAGGCGTTGCGGGCCATGCACATCGCGTTCGTGATCGACTGGAGAGGGGTGCAGGCGCTTCTTGCCGGTGAGTCGAGTGACGAGCGCCAGCGCGGCGAGAAGATCCTGATGAGGGCGGCCCGGGAGCACCACTCGTTCTCCCGCCAGCTCGTGACGGTGCGGGCCGTGCAGACCCTGTCGCTCATCGACGTGAAGAACGATCTCCGCATGGTGCACGCGCTGGGCGGGTATGCCGGGGAGGGCGAGCCGTGGACGGAGCTGTGAGCCGGGGGGGTGGGCGAGAGGGACGGCGTGGGCGAGAGGGATGGCGTGGGCGAGAGGGACGGCGTGGGCGAGGGGGTGAGTCGTGGGCGAGGGGCTCGTTTCGACACAGAGGAAGAGGAGGGAAGAAGGAGGACACGGAGGAAGAAGAAGCGCGCCGGCCGAAGCGGCCGCCGCTGCAGACTGAGCGGGAAGAAGGCGAAGACAGGCAGAGCCGTGACCCCGACGCCGTCCCCGCGGCCGTCCCCGTCTCCGGAGCCGTTTCGCTCCTGTTCGTCCTTCTGCACCTCCTCCCCGGGTGTGGCTCGGACGAGGCCGCGGCACCGGTGGAAGAGGCCGCCACGACTTCCGTCATCGAGCGCCGCACGACGCCGCTCGTGCCCGATCCGCCGTTCGAGTCGAGGGAGCGCGGGCCTGGCGACGGCGAGGGCACTGCCACCGTCTCGCCCGACTCTCCCGTTCCCGCGGGAACTCCCGGTACCTGGACCGTGACCTACACGGTGGGCGAGAAGGGCATCGCTCAGGGGGGCGGCATCGACCTCGTCATCTCGCCCTACTGGGGCTGGTCGCTGCCGCAGGACGTCGAGCCCCGGGCCCGGGGCTACACCACCCTTCGCGCCGAGCCGAGGGAGGCGCGGCTCTCCGTCGCCATCGCCGAGCAGCAGATCTTCGTGCGCGTCGAGGAGGGAAGGCTCCATCCCGGCGAGACGATCGTCGTGGTCTACGGCGACACGAGCGAGGGAGCCCATCCCGGTGGTCAGGCCCTCTGCGACAAGTTCGCGGAGAAGGGCGAGGACTTCCACATCCGGGTCGATGGTGACGGCGACGGCTTCTACGCCTCGCTGCCGTTCGGTACCCAGCCCTCCATCGATATCCTCGGGCGGGAGGCGGTGCGCCTCCGTCTCTTCGGCCCCTCGCTGGCCAGGGTCGGAGACGAGGTGCGTTACACCGTGGCCGCCGTCGATGCCCTCGATAACCGGGCGGGATCGTTTGCGGCGGAGATCCGGCTCGAATGGCCCGAGGGTGTGAGGGAGGGAGCGCCCGAGACGATCGTCCTCCGCGCGGAAGACGGTTTCGCGGCGAGCTTCGTGGCGGTGTTCGAAACGGCCGGCACCAGGATCCTCCTCGCCCGCTGCGACGCTCTCCCCGTGAGCGAGGTGCGCGCGAACCCGCTCGTGGTCATGGAGGACCTCCCCGGCCACCGCCTCTTCTGGGGAGATCTCCAGGTCCACGGCAATCTCTGCGACGGGAGCGGCAGCCCGGAGGAGGTCTACGCCTACGGTCGGGATGTGGCGCACCTCGACGTCTGCGTGCTCACGACCCACGATGCCTGGGGTCTCTACCACATGGACGATCACCCCGAGGTGTGGGAGCGGGCGCGGCAGGCTGCCGAGGCCTTCCACCGGCCCCGAGAATTCGTCACCTTCGTGGGCTACGAGTACACCGGCTGGACCAGCGGCCACAAGCACGTTCTCTTTCCCGGCAGCGAGGGAAGGGTCGTCTCCTACCGGATGGACGAGGGAAGGACTCCCGATCTTCTCTGGAAGGCGCTCGCTCCCACGGGCGCCATGACGATCTCGCACCACCCCGGCGGCGGGCCCATCGGGGAGGACTGGACCTACCGGAATCCCGAGCGGGAGACCGTGGTCGAGATCTGCTCGGTCCACGGCTCGTCGGAGTCCTACGGGTGCGACTCGATGATCTACCGGCCCCAGAAGGGGGGCTTTGTCCAGGACGCCCTTGCCCGCGGGCTCCGGCTCGGCTTCGTGGGGTCGGGCGATACGCACAACGGTCACCCGGGAATGGGGGATCGCCAGGCGCCGACGGGGGGGCTGGCGGCAATCTTCGCTCCCGAGCTGACGCGCGAGGCCATCTTCGAGGCTCTGCGCGAGCGGAGGGTCTACGCCACCTCGGGGCCGAGGATCGTGCTGACGTTCTCGGTGGCGGCGGGGGAGGGGGCCGATCGCCGGTCGGCCTCGATGGGGGGAGAGCTGACCCTTCTCTCGGCCGAGACACCCCGGGAGCTCCGGGCCGTCGCCATTGGCTGTGGCGACATTCGCCTGCTCGAGGTGGTCAAGAACGGAGAGACCGTGCTGCGGCGCCCCGGCCAGGGGCCCGAGATCTCGCTCGACGTCGAGGACGGAGAGCCGGCACGGGCGGGCGACTATTATTATGTCCGTGTCACACAGCAGGACGGGGGGCTTGCCTGGTCGAGTCCGGTGTGGGTGGATCTGGCTCCGTCGGGGTCCTGAGGCTTGACGGCCCCCGCGAGGGCTGGACGATGGAGATGCCGGGGGCCCAGGAAGCCCGAGCCCGTGATCGGGCTCGACCCCCGGTGGGAGACCGCGGGTGAAGATGCAGACAAGGCGTGATCGAGCCGAGGGGCCCACCGACGAGGACCTCATGCAGAGGACCCAGGGGGGGGACCGCAACGCTTTCGCAGAGCTCTTCACCCGCTACCAGAGACCCATTTACGCCTTCGTCTACCGGATGATCGGGGACCGGGGCCACGCGGAATCCCTGGCCCAGGAGACGTTTCTCAAGGTGTTGAGGAGGGCGGGCTCCTATCGGTACCCGGAGACCCTGACGACCTGGCTCTATACCGTGGCCCGCAACGTGTGCATCGACTTCGAGAGGAAGAAGGGATCCCGCTTCCAGGGGATTCCGGATGCCGTGACCACGGCGCTCGAGGCTCCCGGGTCCGCCAATCCCGGGACGGGCGTGGCCCGGGATGAGGAGATCGAGGCCCTCCGGAAGGCCATCGGCGAGCTGCCGGACCTCTACCGGGAGGTAGTCATCCTGAGAGTGTTCCAGGGGTTACCATTCAAGGACATCTCGCGTGTGGTCGACTGTCCCGAAAGCACGGCGCGCTCCCGGATGGGATATGCCCTGGATGTCCTGAGAAGGCACCTTGCGGAGAAGAAGGCGTGACGTTTCGAGGACACATTTTGCGTCGGCCCGTATCCACTGATGCCGCGGGCTGCATTCTCGTCGGACCCGGGCAAAGTCCGGGCCGCCATCAGGCAGTGCCCCACAGCTCATGAGCGACAAGAACAAAGAAACACTCGCCCGCGTCTTCGAGGCTCTCTCCAGAGAGCCCGAGGGTCCCGACAAGGAATCCCTTCACGAGGCCGTCCGCCGCGACCCCCGACTGGGTCCGGTCGTGGATGGCCTGGAGAGCCTGCGCCGGGACCTGGAGACGCTCCGCGAGAAGACCGGAGTGGATCCTCCATCCACCCTCGAGGAGAAGGTCCTTCGCGAGGCGGGCCCCCTCCTCCGACAGCTCGAGCGCAGGGCCCAGGCCGTCTCGGCGGAGGCGATGGCCCAGGAGGCGATCGTCCGCGGAGTCGGGCCCTCCCGCAGGAGCCTGGCCGCTCGCCGGCAGAGGGCAGCGCCCCGTCCCGTCCCGCTCCCGTTCTCTCTCCGGGCCGCGGCCGCGGTCCTCGCCGTGACCATGCTGTCCATCGCCGGCTACTTCGTGATCGGTCCGGAAGAGCGGCCGGTGGTCGCAAAGATCCAGGAGATCGTGGGCAAGGCCTTCCTGCGTACCCCCGACGGGGAGGAGCGAGCCGACTTCGCCACCAAGGAGGTGAGGGCCGGCGACGTTCTTTTCACCCGGGGCGAGGGTGCGGCGTTTTACTCCTTCCAGACGTGCGGTGATCTTCTCCTCGGGCCCGAGACCGAGGTGCGAGTGGTCGAGCCGCAGCCCGATGCCCCCGGAGCCTGCCAGGTCTTCGAGCTCATCACAGGAACGATCTCGGCGAGTGGCACCAGCAACTGCTCGCTCAACATTCGCGCCGGTGATCACCACTACCAGACCCGGGGGGGCATGATCGGGGTGTCGCGCGGGTTGCCCCGCGGCACCGATCTCGAGCACTGCGAGGGAGAGGTCGTCGAGTGCCGGGCCGATGGCTCCGGCGAGAAAGTCACGACGGGGCGGACCGCCGAGGAGAACCTCGTCTCCTGGATCGGCGCCCTCGATCGCGACCGTCTCCTCGAGCCGGGGTCGACCGATCGGGAGCTGCGAGATCGCATGGTCGGCCTCTATGACGACAGGAACGGAGGTCTCGAAGCGCCGCTCGGGAGCATGGCCGCGGCGAGGAACACGGCGCCGGCGATTCCCCGCCCCATGCTGATCGTGGTGCGCGATTCACGCAAGAAGAGCTGGGTCGATGAGCTCTCGCGTGATGACGAGATCCGTACCAGGAGCGAGGACCTCGTCTGCGTGGTTCTCGATCTCGCCGATCCCGGCAATCGTGCCGACGTGGAGAGCCTCGGCGTCACGGGGCCCGCGGTGCTCGTGCGGTGCCCGGCGGGTCTTCGCGACCACGGCACCTTCACCGAGAAGGGAAGTCGCGACGATCTCCTCCGCGTCCTCGGCGAGGCGTGCGACTTCGTCCCCGAGTGGGAAAAGGGGTACGCGGCGATGAAGAAGAAGGAGATGGGGGAGTAGGAAAAGGATGAGCCGGGATCGAGCCTCCGACGAGAGGCGCCTGGAGAGTCCCACGCACGGCATCCCTGTCGTCGGGGAGGTGCCCTTTCTCAGGGCTGTCCCCCACCGCCCCCCATCTGCTGCGCCGCGTTGCCTCGGGGCTGCCCGTCGGCATCGATCCACGAGTCCAGCACGATCCCGGTCTGCGGATCCACCAGCCTCCGGATGAGCTCGGCGCCCAGCGGCCCCGAGAGGCCCGGGTTCCTGGCCCCCTGGCGGAGGATCTGGCCGCGCTGCGCGTTGGCCATGGGGTGGTTGTTCGATCCCTGGGAGACGCCCGCTTCGTCCACGATGCGGTCGAGGTTGTAGGCCACCCGGGTGGTGTCGAAGATGCTGGCCGGAGCCACGCCGTCGCAGCCCTTCCGGTCATCGTCGTTGTCGAGGGGGTTCACCGGGCATCCGTTCTCGTCGAAGAGGTAGAGCCCGCTCCCCAGCCCCGCCGCCATGTGGACGAAGAGCGGCGAGTCGAGGGTGTTGCCCGTGTTGCGGCCGAAGTGGGTCTGGAGGAGATCGAAGTCCAGGCTGGCGAAGTCGTCATTCTGCAGGGCGGTGCGGAAGGCCGCGTACTCGGTGCCGTACTGCGAGAGGCCACGATCGGTGAGGTGGCAGGCCGAGCAGTAGCGCGGCCCCTCGTCGGTGGGCGTGACCTTGCCGCGGATGGAGTGCGGCATCATCACGTTGTGGCTGAGGGCCGGGTAGCGCGTGGTGGTGCGGTTGTTGCCGCCGCCGTTGCGGTCGGCGAGGGCGAAGGTCTCGGAGAAGACGCCGCGGCGATCCCGGTAGCTGAAGAAGGCGTCGGTGTTGGCGGCGATGGGAGCGATCTTGCCATCGGTGTCGACGCCGATCTGGAAGGGCAGCGGCGACTGGTACACGAAGTCGGCGTTCCGCTCGCGGAAGACGATCCTCTCGCCGGTGATGTTGCTGAAGTTGTTGCCGGTATTGTACTCGCCCTCGAGGTGGCAGCCGGTGCAGGTGTTGGTCCAGGAGGCATGGCAGGCCACGCACGAGAGGTTGTCGCTGTGGCTGAAGCCGTCGGAAGCGCTACCGCTCTGCCGCGGCCCGATGCCCGTCGACGGATCACCATCGTCGCGACCCATGGCGTAGGAAGCCTTGGCGCTGTAGATGGGCTGTCGCGTCGAGGGATGGACCCGGCCGCTGTTGCAGACCACGTCACGGGTCTGGGGCACGTAGTGGACGTTCCCGGTGAGGCGGCTTCTCAGGTAATAGTTCCCGTCTCCACCGCGGTAGACGTGCTTGAGGGGGTTCCCCTTGCCATCAAGGGCGAGCTCCTGCTGCTGGTCGTCATAGTCGAGACCGGGGGCTGTCGGGGCGTAGGAGTCGACGGTGCCGTGGCAGCTCTCGCAGGTGATGGCCACCGACTGCTCCATCCGGCTGTGGATGTCGCCCTCCGCCGCCACGTCGCCGTGGAGGTCGGCGCTCCCGTGGCAGTCGATGCAGCCCATGCCCGCCTCGTAGTGGACGTCGGCGGGGGTGTCGTCCCTCCCGTCGCCGTCATAGTCCTCGAAGAGGAGGTACTGGTTCTGGTTGCGGCCGTTGAAGGTCCGGTTGCCGATCTGGGGGTCGAAGAGCCGGGTGTCATCCCGCGTCGTCCTGTAGGTGACGGGGTTGGCCGGGTACTGGACGCCGTTGCGCACGTCGGCGTTCTGATCGAGTCGGATGCCCCAGTACTGCATGACGGTGCGATTCGAGCCCTGGTGGCAGCCGGCGCAGGCGTAGTCGTCGATGCCGGGGAGGTTTTCACCCGAGGGCAGGGTCTGGGCGCGGCTGATGATGCGGTGCTGGCGCACGTGGGGAAGCTCGGGCTCGTCGATGTCGTCGGGGTCGACGGGCTCGGTGCGGTTGATGTTGGGATCGCGGCTGGTGGCCCGGCCGGACAGGCTCTTCTGCATGTGGCAGGACGAGCAGCCCGAGCCGCGGAAATCGCCGTAGCGGTTGTTGGCGCCCGCGCTACCGAGGTGGCAGTCGCCACACGTGAACGCCACCTGCTCGTGCCACAGATTGGCCAGAGGCGAGCCGCTCACGAACGAGCCGTCGGCGGCGAGCCCGGTGGGCAGGTTGGCGGCCTCGTAGTCGGGGTTGTCGCGGATGGCCGAGCGGTTCCGGTCGAACTCGCTGAACACCGGGAACTCGAGGAGCCTTCCCACATTGCCGAGTCGGGCCGAATCATGGACCTCGTCCACGATCCCCCGGAATCCCTTGTCGACGGCGGTGTTCTCGTGGAGGCCGCGGCTCTCGGGGACATCGGCCTCGATGCCGGCGGCGTACATGGCTCCGGCCAGGATGCCGGCCTCGGTGGCGAGCAGGCTCTTGGCCACGGTCTGGGCGTGGCCCTCGTGACACATGCCACAGCTCTTGCCCTGGGTCACCACCCGCAGGTCGCTCGGGTTGACGAACTGGAGATAGTCGAGGGCGGTGTAGGTGGACCCGTTGACCATGTAGTCGGGGTACTTGTCGATTCCGGTGAGCGTGAGGCGGTTGAAGTAGGCCTCGCGGTTCTCGATCCAGTTCTGCCGGTCGCCGATCTCGGGAGGCGGCGGCACATGGGCGCCGAGGACATCGCTCGAGAGTGGATTGCCTCCGTGGCAGGTCGTGCACTGGAGGTTATTGGCGGGAGCGAAGGGGTGGGGGTTCTCGAGCCCCGGGCCGGTGTAGTCGTCGTGGCCGGAGCCGTTGTGGCAGACCATGCACGACTGGGCTTGCAGGCCCTCGTTACGACCCCTGGCGTCGCCGGTGCCGCCGTTGCAGCCCGGAACGAGGGAAAGGAGGAGCGCCGAGGCGAGCACGGCGCAGGAAAGGATGAGGATCCTCGGGGGCATGGCTCTCCGTCTCTTGGCCCGGACGATTCACGGGGGAGAACCCGTCTCTCGTCCATGACTGGGGCCAGCATCGACCCTTTCCCGGGTGCGCCCGGACGGTGGGCGCACCAGTGAGCCCTTTCGGAAGGGAGGGGATGAGAGCTTGAGGGGTTTCGGGAGAGGAGCGGGAAGGGGAGGAGGGAGAGGGGGTTAGTCTAGGGGGAGGGAGGGCAGGGGGGCGGGAACGGCGGCAGATGCGGGGGCGGAGTCAGATGCGGGGACGGTGATGGTTGCAGGGGCGGAGTCGGGGTCACGGGTCTGCCGTGTCGAAACGAGCCCCTCGCCCACGACTGCAAGCAGCGGATGGTCATGGGCCACGGTCGCGGGGCTCTTCCTGGTCCGCGATTCCGCGCGCGCGGAAAGTGGGGAGGCGAGCGTGGCACGCGCGTGCCGCCGAAGCGTCAGCCGTTCCACTCCATCGAGAGCCGCTTCTTGCTGGCCGCGCAGTCGCGCAGGTAGAGGTTGATCAGCGTCTGGTAGGGGATCCCCGAAAGTGGGGGCGGGGCTCAGGCCCCTTCGCGTTTCGACAGACGCAGATCGGCACTGAGCGGCAGCTCGAAGGAATCGGTGTCCTCGAGCCGCTTCGAGAAGAAGAGGATCTCGAGGTTCTCGACCTCGCCCGTCTTCGGATTGAGGCGAGCCACCACCTCGTCGGCAATCTCCTCGGAGGCTTGCTCGGGATAGGGAGGTCGTTTGTCGATGTGCAGGATGTCGGTGTCGCGGTCGTACCGGAACTTCAGGGACGCTGCCATTCGACCTCTCCCTGGGACAGCTTCCGGGCGAAGTACGCGGTGATGATCCAGTGTCGTGGCATCGGAGCCACCTCGCTCACGACCACCACGACCAGATACTTGCCGGATTCCGGGCCAGTCTACCACCGGGAGAAGAGACGGGCGGTTGGGAGTCTCCTGCTCCGGCGGATCTGGTCGGGATCCAGAAGGACTTCGGCCAGGCGCGCGCGGAACTGGGGCAGAAGGTCCGGATGACGGACCTCGATGTGAAGCCGTCTCTCCTCGGTCAGCTCGACCTTTGAGCCCAGGTAGGGAGAGAAGAAGTGACTCATGAGTCCTGCTGCAAGGACGTGGGCCCGCCGGTCTCGGGCGGCGGGTAGGCCCGACACTTCACAGGACGTCAATGCAAGGGAGCGGTACCACGGCTACGGTGACGGCAAACGGGAACGGTGACGGCTGCGGTGACGGCTCCACTCCCGCGGGGCTCTTCCTGGTCCGCGATTCCGCGCGCGCGGAAAGTGGGGCGGGGCCAGAAAGGCCTTCTGCCTCTTCTCCTCCCCCCCTTCAGCGGCGGCCGCTTCGGCCGGCGCGCTTCCTCTTCCTTCGTGCCCTCCTTCTTCCCTCCTCTTCCTCTGTGTCGAAACGAGCCCCTCGCCCACGACGCGGCTTTCTCACGCGCCGGCAGCCGCCTTCGGCCTCTCATGCCGCGGCTGGTACACCCCGAGCTTCCCTCCTCCGGGCAGGGTGAGATGGGTGAGCAGCCCCCAGCCCTCGTCCTCGACCTTCTTGCAGGCGATCTTCTCTTCCTTCATGGCGGAGACGAAGGCCTCGATGTCGTCGGTCATGAGGTAGAGCTCGTGGACATCGTTTTTCTCCGAGGGGTGAATCGCCACCTCCGCCGGTGGTAGCCCGAAGGCACCTCCCGGGTCGCCTCAGCCCGAGGGCCGGACCGACAGATCGCGGAAGTGAGCCCGGGTCGAGGTGTGGAGCCAGAGCGCGACCTCGCCCGCCCCGGCGTCGTGCTTGAGATCCGTGATGACCAGGCAGGGCTTCTCGTCTCCATTGACGTGCAGCCGGGCCGTCTCACCCTGGATCACGATCTTCACCCGAGTCCACTCACCCGCTCCGATGTCGGCCGCGGATTCAAAGACCCCGGGGCTTTCCTCGCGGAGGCGATGCCACGGGAAATCGGGATGGGCCACGTACTGGGTGGCGTGGCTCCGCCGCACGGGATCCTCCGCGCGGCCGTTGGTGGGGCGCAGGTAGAAACAGCCATAGCGAAGCGGCCGCTCTCTCTCCAGCCGGAAGGCGACCCCCACGAAGCCCCGCGACCCGGGCTCGGATCCGGGAGCCGGCTCTCCCGCGATCTCGAGCTCGATGACCCCGTCGGTCATCTTGACGCCCTCGAGGATCAGGAAGGTCTCGCCTCGGGTCACGGAGGCCTCGACCCGGAGGCCCTTCTTTCCGCGGTACTCGGCGGGGGTGGCCTCGACGCCGATGAGCTGGAGCCCCTCGGTCGAGGTCAGCGGGTGACGAGTGACCTTCTCGCTCTCCGAGAGGGCCAGCGACGAGGAAGCAGTGAAAATGAGAAGGCAAAGGAGAGCCAGCGAGCGAAGTAGGTGCGACACGAGATCCTTTCCATTCCCGGGGCAGGGGAAGGTACCGTCTCTCGTACGATTGGCGATTCGGAGAGGTGAGGCGAATCTTCCCGCCTCGACCAGGCTCCTAGTCGATCTCGGCCTGCTGCCAGCGGGTCGGAATGTGGCAGCGGTCGCAGCGGTTCGTCCACCCCAGCCCGATGTGGTTCGTGGTGCGCCGGAGATCATCCTGGTGACAGGTCACGCACTCGGTGTCGGTGGGGATGAAGTTTCCGACCTCGGCTCCGGGATGACACCGGTAGCAGGCGACCCCCACGTGGGCGCCCACCAGCGGAAAGCGAGTGTGCTGGTGGAGCTCGAATTGCCCGTAGGGGCGCCAGGTTTCCTGGGTGTGGCACGAGGTGCAGTCGGGGCCGAGATCCCCGTAGTGGAAGTCCTCGTGGCAGCCGGCGCAGCCGCGAGAATCGAAGACCGCCACCGGTCCCCGGTCGTTGTGGCAGCGGAGGCACTTCGCATCGTTGTGGGCGCCCTCGAGGGCGACGCCCGTTTCTCGCAGGTGGTCGAACGCGAAGTCCTCGCGCATCCTGTTCCAGTTGCCGCCCTGGTGACAGAGCTTGCAGTCGGTGGGAAAGCTCTCGTGGGGAAGCACCGGTCCCAGCCCCGACCACCACCGGTGCCGCTCGCCGCGCAGAGGATCCTGGGTGGCGCAAGCGTAGACGAGGATGGGGACCGAGAGAAGGGGGGCGATCAGCAGCAGGCGTCGCGTCTTCGTCTTCATCGTCATGTCCTCAATGTCGAGGTCGCTCCGGATCCGTTCCGATCCCTGGCTCCGTCACCGACTCCGTCAGAACGACTTCTGCACGTAAGCCCCTGCCGAGACGGTGGTATCATCGTCCCACAGGCTCGCCTGACCGTAGAAGGAAAGCGACCAGCCCCCGGTGAAGAAGAGATCCAGGCTGCCCCGGAGCCTCTGCTGGAGGATGTCGTCGAAGCTCGACGAGAACCCTTCCTCGCGGTGGCCTGCGATCTCGTAGAGGATGTCCCAGCGTCCCCTCCGGAGCGAGCGCCCGTAGGTGATGCGCCCTCCGACCACGTTCTCGAACCGCGCGGCGGTGGCGAAGGCGGTGAGGCCCGTCCGGCTGTCGGACTGCAGGAGCGCCTCCCAGTCGATCCCCGCCGAGACATCGGCTCCCGTGTCGTTCTCGTCGTTCCAGACCCCGACCCGTCCCCGGAGCCTCCGCGGTCCGTCGATCCGTTTCCAGCCGCTCACATCGATCCGATCCAGGCGGTCCTTCTCGATCTCGGCGGGAGGCAGGAAGGGGTTCTCCTGGCGAAGGAGCTCCGGGAACTTGATCCTGCGGTAGCTCACGTCCAGCTCGCTCGTCGTTCCCCAGCGGCGGCTGGCCAGGACGTAGGCCTGGGTGAGGTCGACGAAGCCGTCCTTGGCGTCGTCGCTCGACCCGTAGAAGTCGACCCAGAGGGTGGCGTGGAGATTCCAGTGCTCGGTGGGCAGGTACCGCAGCTTCGTGACGAGGAGGTCCCGGTCGCGATCACCCTTGTGCCAGCTCTTCTGCAGGGCGGCGCCGAGGGTGAGCTCCTCCGCATCGTCCGCCACCCACTCGTAGAAGACGGAGAACTGCAGGTCTTCACCGGTGTCGAGGTCCTTGTCGAGCTCCGGTAGCCATCCTGCACTGGCTCCCAGGCGACTGCCACTTTCGAGTCTCCGGCTCCACTCGATGCCGTCGAGGAGCCCGAGCTCGGGAAAGCGGCGGTGGAGGAAGCGGCCGACCTCGACGCGATCATCGTCGAAACGCGTGCCGCCGAGGGTGTACGAGAGGCGGTCGAGCCGGAAGATCGAGACGCTCCGGTCGGCCTCGTCGGGATCGTGGGCGCCGCGATGGTTGAGCTCTCCGTCGAAACGGAGCTCGCCGCCCTGGCCGAAGGGATTCTCCATGCGAAGATCGGTGCCCATCCGGTAGAACGAGTCCGAGCCTCCGTCGGATCCGCTCACGTGGTTGAGATCGGCGGACAGGTAGAATCGCCCCGTGATCCTCCGGTCCCGGTCCTCGGGGCGCACCGGCCGGACCTGGGCGAGAAGCGGCATGTCCGAGGTCCACTCCCCTTGCTCGTAGGGATCCTCGGGCGGGACGCTGCCCGGTCGGGTGAGCCGCGCTCGGGGCACGCGCACCTCTCCCCGCGATCCGGGCGCGGGCACGATGCTCTTCTCCTCGAGCTCCACCTCCGAGGCGGCATCCTTGGTCTTGATCACGATGCCGCGGTAGACCACGTCTTCCCCGGGATGCAGGAGCACCTTCTCGCCGGCCGCCATGCCGTCCTTGCCCGCGGAATCCACCACCACCACGGTGCGCGGATGGAAGAGCACCTCGTCCCCGACGTTCACTCCCTCCACGCTCCCCCGGTCGACGATCACCGTGGGTCCGGGACCCGCCGCCACCACGCGCAGCGTCAGGGGCACGAGGACCTCGTCCTTCTCCTGGGCGCTCGCAGAGAGGGCGAGGAGCAAAATGAGGAGGATCCCCACCGGCCCGGGGATCACCGAGAAGGGAATCCCTCGCGCGGAAGGAGGGGTTGCCGCTTCCCGGAGCGGATGATCTCGTACGATCAAGGCAGCCTCCTGCGGCGCCGAAGGGGCTCTCTCTGGGAGCCGTGGCAGTCGGCGCATTCGGTGGGAGTGGGAACGTAGCGCACGAAGCTCGCTTCGCCCGACGTCTCGAGCCGGTGACAGGCCGAGCAGGCGGCCTCGCGGTGATGGTCCTCGAGGGGAAAGCGCGCGTGCAGGTCGTGGTTGAAGACCAGCTCCTTGAAGCTCTCCTCGCCCTTGTGGCACCGCTGGCAGTCGGTGACTCCCTCGCGCTCGAACTGCTTCCGGTGGGGATCCTGGTGGCAGTCCGAGCAGTGAGCGCCGCGCGCCGGGGCGTGAGAGCGGCCCGTCGAGCTCTCCGGAGTCGGTGCGTGGCAGGCCGCGCAGTCGAGCGTGGCGTGGGCGTGGCGGAGGGCGAATCCCGTCCATTTGTCGTGGTCGAAGGGGCCCCGGATCTCCCGGAACGACGTCTCGGTGTGGCAGCGAGCACAGCCGCTCTGTCCCTCCACCGTCGCCGCCACCTCCGTCCGGTCGAACCTCCCGAGGTGAGGATCCTCATGACAGGTGGAGCACCCCTCGATGACGCCGTAGCGGTCTCTCACCGCGCCGAAGCTTCGCCCCGTCTCGTCCGGCTCTGCGCTGCGCGCGTGGCAGCTCTCGCACGTGTTCTCGAGGTGAGCTCCTCTTAACGCGAAACCGGTGGATTCCTCGTGGTCGAAGCCGGGGGAAAGCTCGGAGAACCTGCTCGTCGAGTGACAGTGGGCGCAGAATCCTCCCTCCACGCTGGCGAGCGTCGCCTGGTAGGGGGCGAAGAACCCGCGGTGGGCGTCCCGGTGGCAGCTCTCGCACGTTCCGGGAGTTCCGTGAAACATCCGCGGCGACGAGGGCTGCACCACCTCGTGGCAGCGGTTGCATTCGGTCCGGACATGGCTGCCGGTGAGACGGAAGGAAGCCAGGGTGTGCTTCTCCGTGGTGAAGGCGTGGGGAACGAAGCGCTCGCTCTGGTGGCAGCTCGTGCACTCCTTTCCGGCAAACGCCCCGCTCTCGAACTGCTCGCCATGGGGATCCGTGTGGCAGACCGAGCAAGACGATGGAGATCTTCCGGGATATCGCGCCTCGAAGAGCGGATCGGCGGGAAGGTGGCAGGTGGAGCATTTCACCTCCTGATGCGGTGCGTCGAGAGGGAATCCCGAGGCTGCATGCTGCTCGCGGGTGACCACGATCCCCTTCTCGCGAAAGCTCCTGTGCTCCTTCTCGTGGCAGGTGATGCAGCTCTCGCTCACACTCATGGCGGCGAGACGGGCCGTGCCGCGGGTGAACTCGTCGTCATGAGGCGAGGCGTGGCAGTCCTGGCAGGTGCGTGGTGGGAGGCGCGGTCTGCCGTTCCGCTCGAGCGCGTGCGCGTCGGTGACGGCGTGGCAGGTGCGGCAGCCGAGCTCCTCGTGACCATCCCCGAGGAAGAGGTGAGCGTCGTGGGGCACAAAGCTCACCGCGTCGAAGCCCGTCTGGTCGTGGCACTCCGTGCAGGAACGGTCCATGCCTCCCTCGTGCGGATCGGTGTGACAGGAGGAGCAGTCCCTTTTCAGACCGAGGTAGCGCTTGTGCCCCTCGGGCAGCACGATGGCATCGGCTTGCTCGTGGCATTCCGTGCAGCCGAGCTCGAGGTGGCGACCGGCCATCACGTAGCCGACGAGGGAGTGGTCGAAGGCGTCCGGGGTGCGGATGCCCGCCCGCATGAAGCTCTGGAGACCCACGAGGGCAAACCCCTCCCCGTGGTGATCGCTGTGACAGGTGGCGCAGCGGGCGACTTCGGTCCTGTCGAGGATGCCGTGGAGGCCATGTCCCGACTCGGTCTGGGCCGCGATGTCGCGGTGGCAGTCGAGACACGACTCGGTCATGGTGCTCGTCCACCCGCCGTGGCACTCCGAGCAGGACCTTCCACCGTCGATGCGGGGCTCCCTCTGGTGGACGAGGGAAAGGGGGCCGGGAGACGTGCGCGTCATGTCCACCACACCTACGAGCAACACGATGGCCGTCGACGCCACCATGATCCAGAACCGCGGGTTGCGCAGGTTCACCCCGCCACCTCCCGGAAGCTTCCGTAGGAGAGCGCGGTGAAGACGTGGAGGAGGACGAGGACGACGAGCAGGACCGCCACCCACCGGTGGAGGTAGCGCCACCCGTTGAGGATCGCCCGGAGATCCTCGAAGTGGGAGGCGACGAGGGCGGTGCGATGGGCCCTGCGGGCAATGGCGAGGGTAAGGGTGATGCGTGCCGGGTCGATTCCCCGCGTGCTTCCCTCAGCGGCGAGGCGGGCGAGGAGGCGGCGCAGATCGAGCTCGAGGCCGAGAAGAGCCAGAAGCCTTCCCGCGAATGAAACCTTCCAGCGTCTCCTCTCGATGAGAAGAGTGACCTCGCGCCGCGCTTCCTGCTGAAAGGCGCTCTCGTTGCCCTCGGCCTCGCGGGACAGGCTCGCGAGGCGCTCCTTCACCTCGGCCAGCTCGAGCTCGCGACCGTTGGCGGCGCGGGGCACCCAGGCATAGAGATAGCGGCCGATGGCGCCGGTGAGGAGGATCACCGTCATGGCCCAGAAGGCATGGCCCCCCACGTTGTGACCCGGAGCCATGGCGGCGTGGAGGAGCGCGCACAGGAAGGCGAGGATTCCCGTGGCCACGTGGCTCGTCATCCAGAGTCGCAGCGATCCCGTGCGGAAGGGGATTCTCGGCGAGCGCCGGACGAGGTAGAGGAGATTCAAGGCGATGAGCGCCACCGCGGCGATGCCGAGCCAGAGGCCGATTCCCATGCCCGGTCGCAGCATCTCGTGTCGCGGGTGGGCGTGGCGGGCGCCGGAGTCGAGCCCGTAGTAGTCGGCGTTCCAGAGCGCGAAGAGAAGCGTCAGCAGCGACAGGAGGAAGCCGATGGAGAGTGCTCGCACGAGGCCGGGGCCTTGCTCGGAGAGCTCGGGCGCCTGCGGTCGCAGGGAGGGATCGAAGGAGACGCCCATCCTCTCCAGGAGCTGGATGGGAGGGGTGCCCCCGGCCATCACGAAGACCTCGTCGTTGTCGAGGCGCATCGACTTCGTGGTGCCGTTGCTCACCGTGAGCTCGACGTCCTCCTGGCCGATGGAGACGAGGTTGCTCTCGTGGAGGACGCGCAGCTGTCCCGTGGAGACGCTTTCCTGGAGACGCTCTTCGTTCCTCGGCCGGATCCGGTGGAAGCGCTCGCGCCGGTAGGAAAGGGTGACCTCGTTGCCCGGCTGCTGGGCGAGACCCACCGCGGCCTCGACGGCGCTGTCGCCGCCGCCCACCACGAGGATCTTCCTCCCGCGATGGGAGTGGGCGTCGAGAAGGTTGTAGGCCACCTTGGCCAGCGTCTCGCCGGGAATGCCGAGCCGGTTGGGGGCGCCGCGCCGGCCGAGGGCGAGGCAGACGTGGCGGGCGCGGAGGGTGCCGCTCGTGGACTCGACAACGAAGTGGCCCCGTGCGTCGCGCTGGCAGGAGAGCAGGGTCTCGCCCGATCGGATGGGGAGCTCGTTTCTCGTGGCGATCTCCTGCCACAGCGTGACGAGCTCCTCCTTGGTGTAGGTCTTTTCACGCAAGCGGCCGTACAGGGGGAGGTCCACGGGCTCGGTGACCACGAGCTTGTTCCGGGGATACTTCGCCACCGTGCCACCGATGGTCTCCTCCTGGTCGAGGGTGACGAAGCGGAGCCCCTGACGCCGTGCTTCCAGCGAGCAGGCCAGACCTGCTGGCCCCGCGCCCACGATGCAGAGATCGAGCGTGTCGGGTGAGCTCGCACGGCTCCCGCTCCTGATGCGGTCAGCGACCTCGCGTCCCACCGCGGTGCCTTGCTCGATGGCCCTCCTGATCAGGGCGTGGGCGGTGACCTCGCCGGCGAGGAAGAGATTCTTGGTGCCCACGGCCTCCAGAGATTCGGAGAGGACGGGAACGTCGCGCCTCTCCTCGAGATTCGCAAGGGTGACGGTGATGGCGCCCACCGGGCACTCGGCTTCGCAGGTGGCGTGGCCGCGGCAGCGGTCCCCGTGCACCACGGTGGCCTGGCCGTGCACGAGCGCGAGGACGTTGCTTTCGGGGCAGGCGGCGACGCAGGTGCCGCAGCCGAGGCAGCGAGAGAGGTCGACCACGGGATGCTGGAGGCGGCCTGTGCTGGTGGAGGAGGCGGCGTCACGTTCCCGCTCGTCGATGGATCGTGCCATGCGACGAAGATCGGCCCTGCGCGCGAGCACGGCCAGCAAGGCCAGGCCCAGGGCCAGGACGACGGCGACGAGAACGATCCAGGTCAACGGTTGCGACTCCCCGAGATTCCCGAGTCACCCTTTTCCCGAGAACGTCGCGTCGGGCAACCAGTGGACGGCCTAGGAGCGCAGACTCCTAGGGACGGGGCGGCTCGGCGTGGCCCGGAAGCGCGGTGGCATCGACATAGTTCCGTGCTGCCGAGAGGCAGGCATCGAACCGGCGCTCGAGCTCTTCCGACTGGCCGGTGATGACGACGACGCCGTCGCCGATCTCGCCCACCGAGGTCGTGTTGAAGTCGTGGCTGAGGAAGAGGGCGTGGTCGCGCAGCGTGCGGTTGAACGAATCGTACGACCACTGGGCCGGCTCCACCGCGGCGAGGATCTCCTTGTAGCGATCGCGGGTTCTCTCCAGACGGAGCTGGCTTCGCTGGCGCATCTCGGCACTCGTGAACGACGAGAGCTCCTTGGCCCAGCGGTAAAAGACGTCCTCGGCCAGATCCTTCATGTCGGCGGCGCTCGTGCGGAGCCGGTTGGCCTGCTGCTCGGAGGACTCGATCGCGTTGAGGAACACGTTGTAGGCGGTGACGGGATCACCGCTGAAGTCGGCGGCCACCAGAGCCTGGAGGGCGGTGGCGGCGGCGGTGACGGCCTCCTGGCTGAGCTCGGTCTCGACGTGCACCTTCTCGATCTGACCCAGGAGCTCGTCGACCCGGGTGAGGCTGTTCTTGGAGGAGAAGAACGTCGCGCATCCGGAGAAGGCGACGGCGGCGAAAATGGCGAGAGTCGACGTGAGAAGTGTCCGGGTCACGGGCGGATCCTCCGCAAGCAGGGAATGTCAGGACGCATGGCCGGCAGCACGAAACTTTCGGCAGATCTGCCGCCTTGGCTTGAGACGGAAGGAGCTTTCGCCACAAGGTCTTGCGGGAAGAGACGGATCGGCGCCGTCAGCCTGTCGCGATTCCAGGGAAAGGGCGACGTCTTGTCGCGGGTCCGGGAGAGCTGCACGGTTCCCGGGGGGAGCCCCGCCACGGCCCGCATGTCACGGGAAACCCCTTGATGGTCGGATGTTCTGCGGTCTGGTGGTGTGCCTTGGCCAGGGATTCTTCCCCGGACGAGCAAGTGGCACGCCGCTTGATACCTCGGGCACCCATGAGGTCGACGCCTCATATCGATCGTGTCGCCGGGGTGCGTCGACCGCCGTCGGCAAGGGAATTGCCAAGGAGGATGTGTCATGAAAATTCTTGCCAATCGCGTCCTGGGAACCACCGCGTGCGTCGTCACGCTGCTCTCGCCGGGGGTGCCCGCCACGGCCGCCGAGCAGAGGCCCTCCGATGAGAACATCGGCTACTGGGTCCGTGAGGGGCTGCGGGAGGATCCTCGGGTATGGGCATCGGACATCACCGTGGCCGTTGCGGACGGAGTGGTCACGCTCAAGGGATTCGTGACGAATCTCGCCGAGAAGAAGTACGCCGATCTGGAGGCAAAGAAGATCAAGGGAGTCCGGGGAGTGGTCAACGAGATCACAGTCTCGGGAGTCTCCCGGCCGGATGCGGAGCTCATGGCCGACGTCAATCGTCGCCTCAAGGCGAGCTCTTCGCTCCATTCCGAGTCCGTTCAGGCCAAGGTTGCGTCCGGGTCGGTCACGCTGACCGGTTCGATGGCGAGCTGGGCGCGGAGAGAGGAAGCCGAGCTCGTGGCGACCGAGGTCAGGGGAACCAAGGACGTCAAGAACGAGATCCAGGTCCGACACGAGTCCAAACGTCCCGATAAGGACGTCCAGACGGACGTGAAGGGATCTCTCGATCGAGACGTTTACCTCGCCGGCCTTCCCATCACCGTGTCGGTCAACGACGGCATGGTGGCGCTCGATGGAATGGTGGGCAGCGCCTACCAGAAGGAGCGAGCGGGGCGTGACGCGCAGTTCGTGGCCAATGTCAAGAAGGTGGAGAACAACCTGAAGGTCGAATGGTGGGAGAAGAGAGGCACGAGGGAAGCCATGCCCGTCCCGTCCGACCCGGACCTGGCAATGGCGGTGAAGGCGACTCTGGATCATGACAATCGCCTTCAGGCTTCCATGGTGACCACCGCTGCTCGAGGGGGTCACGTGACCCTGCGCGGCACGGTTCCCACGGACGCCCAGGCAAGGACTGCCGAGAGCGACGCCATGGAAGTCCCGGGATCGGTGTGGGTGAGCAACCTCCTGGATGTGAGTCCCATGAACGTTGCCGACGAGAAGGTCCTGGAAGACGTGAGATTCGCCCTGGATACGGACGCGCTCATGCAGCAGCGTGATCTCGCGGTGCACGTCACCAACGGATTCGTTTCTCTCTCGGGGACGGTCAGGAACTCCTTCCAGAGGTCTCACGCGGCCGACGTGGTGAGCCGGGTTCACGGAGTCCGGGGCGTCGAGAACGGCCTCACGGTCAACTGGGTTCCGAGGTTCCACGACGCGGCGCTTGCCGAGCGCATCGTCGAGCGACTGGGTGCGAACTGGGAGACCCGCTGGGTCGCCGATTCCATCCGGGTGCAGGTCCACGGCGGCGTGGCGACCTTGACCGGTGATGTGAACACGTGGTCGGAGAGGCACGAGGCGGGACGGCTGGCCTATCTGACCGACGGTATCTGGTCCGTGGTCAACAAGGTGCGAGTCCGCAATGTCGAGTATCCCTGGGAGCTCTGGGAGATGGGTGAGCCGAATCCCTTCGGCCTCTATCTTCCGCACCCGCCGGTTTACTACGACCGCTACTAGGTTCCACAGTGGTTTTTGAAGGTGAGAGTGGAACCGTCTTCTCGAGCGGCGCGGGCGATCGTTCCAAACGGTCGCTCGCGCCCATTTCGGGGTACCCGATGGGCCCCGGCGCCGGGACAGGACTCGACTCCTAGCCGGCCTGGGTGTCTCTTTGCGGCACGAAGCGTTCCCAGGCGCTGCCGGTCTCGGGCAGGCCGAAGTGCGTTTGCCAGCGCGGTCGGCCGGGGCGCGAGAGGAGGCGCATTCCCATCTGCGCCGGCGTGCGGTTGGACTTGCGCGTGTTGCAACGCGTACAGGCCACCACGCAGTTCGTCCAGGTGGAGCGCCCACCCTTCGACCGGGGAATGATGTGGTCGATGGTCAGCTCACCGTTTCCGGGACGGCCGCCGCAATACTGACAGGTGTGACGGTCTCTTCGGTAGAGGTTCTTGCGGGTGAAGGGGACGTGAGAGTGGGGGATGGCGTCGTAGGCTCCGAGGAGGATGGCCTCGGGGATCGAGAAGTGGAGCGAGACGGCGCGGATGAAGGTTCCGCCCTCGGGGACGGGGCGGTTGATCCAGGTCTCGAAGCAGTAGGTCTCGTACGTCTCGGGAGCGATGACCCGGGCGAGTCCCTTGTAGACCAGAAGGAGAGCCCGCCGCACGGTCGTCGAGGTGATGGGTACCCAGTTGCGGTTCAGGACGAGTGCCCTCGCTCCGAGGGCCGTCGGTTGTTTTGCAGGCTCGCCTTCGGTATTCACGACGACTGATTCTACCACAGCCGGCGCAGGGCTGGCAAACAGGGGCTCCGGGCGGCCCGGTCTTGCGGTCGCCCCCCCCGGGGCGATACAATCCCCACCGGTTCCCCCCGCCCGGGGGGACGCTGACCAGGGGGTATCGAGAGGGTTTTCCGACCGATGAGCGTCCACCGGCCACCCGTGTTGGCCTCGCCCGGGGCTTTTCGCCGGGCCGGGCTCACGGCGATCGTTCTGAGCACAGCCGTCCTTGCCGGCTCTCTCCCCGCGCGGGCCCAGACCTTCCTCGGCCGCTTCGATGGCGAGCAGGCCTTCGACGAGGCGGGATTCTCGGTGGGCGTGGTGGGAGACCTCGATCTCGATGGCTGCGACGACATCGTGGTGGGCGCGGACGAGGCTTCGCCCGGGGGGCGCTTCGACGCGGGCGAGGTTCTGGTCCTTTCGGGCCGCACCGGCGCCGTGATCCACCGCGTGGAGGGCGAGCAGCCGGAGGATTTCCTCGGCTGGTCGGTGGCAGGAGCGGGGGACGTCGATCTCGACGGCGTTCCCGACTTCGTGGTCGGTGCGCCGTTTGCTTCGCCGGGGGGACGTTCCTGGGCGGGGCTGGTGCTCGTGGTTTCCGGAGCCACCGGGGCCACCTTGCATCGCCTCGAGGGAGTCTTCGAGTTCGACCGGTTCGGCACCGCCGTCGATGGTGCCGGCGACGTCAACGGTGACGGCCACGCCGATGTGATCGTGGGGGCTCCGTTCACCACTCCCCTCGGTGTCTCCGAGGCGGGCCGGGTGTACGTGGTCTCGGGTCTGGACGGGAGCCTCCTCTTCACCCGGGCGGGGGAGTTCCAGGGCGACGCGTTTGGCTCCTCGGTGGCCGGCGTGGGCGACGTCAACGGAGACGGCTTCGACGACGTCCTGGTCGGGGCGCCGTTCTACGACGTGGTCGGCTCCAACCGGATCGGGGCCGCCTACCTTCTCCTGGGGCCGGGCGGAATCCGGCTTCATCGCTTCGTGGGCACGTCTGCGAGTGACGAGTTCGGGACCTCGGTCGGTGCCGCGGGAGACGTCGATGGTGACGGGATTCCCGATGTCGTGGTGGGGGCGCCGAAGGCCAGTGATGCGGGCGTGTTCCGGGCCGGCCACGCCGTGGTCTTCTCGGGCCTGTCGGGGGTCGAGCTCTTCCGCTTCCACGGCCGGGGTCAGGAGGATCGGCTCGGGATCTCGGTGGCCGGAATCGGCGACGCCGACGGCGACGGGTATGACGACGTGGCGAGCGGCGCCTATCTTGCTGATCCCCGGGGGCTCCTCAACGCGGGCGAGGTGCACGTGGCTCGCGGGCCCGACGGGAGCGACGTGCGGGTGATCGAGAGCTCCTCGGCCGGGATCCGGTTCGGCTTCTCCATCGCCGGGGGCGACCTCAACGGCGACCTCGACGCCGACCTCGTGATCGGAGCCGACGAGTACTCACCGCCCGGCCGACGCGGCGCGGGAAGCGTGTACCTCTATACGGGCGAGAGCCTCTTGCCCCTGGCGCGTCGCGGCAATGTGAACCGCGCCCAGGGAACGCCTTCGAATATCCTCTTCGTCAATGGCAGCGCCGGCGAAGGGGCCGGGCGCGAGGTCGCCCTCGGGCCCTTCGATCCCATCGAGATCTTCGTCGACACGCCGCCCTCGCGTCCCCAGGGTCAGACGCGTCTCTGCCTCTATCTCGCGCTCGGGGCTCCCGATGATGGATCGGTGAGGACGCAGCGGCTGCAGGGAGTGCTCCTCGGTCACACCGCGTTCCCGACGCCGATGAGCGACGAGCTGACTCCCATCCGCAAGATCCTCTCGAACATGGGGCACACCCGTCTCCTCGGTGAGCCCGACTTCGTACCGCCGCGCGCCCCGGCGATCATGCTGTCGGCAGGGGCCGGCGCGCAGCGCCAGGTGGTGGCGGTGGTCCAGGCGCTCATCATCGACACCGCGACCCCGAGCGGGCTGGTGGCGGTGAGCAACGCGGTGACGTTGCGGGTCGAGTAGGGTAGAGATCCGGTCCGCCGCTACGCCAGCATCAACGGATGGTGCTACCCGTCGCCGAGCCCGGTCAGCGCGAGCTGGACCATCGTCCCGGGAATGAGGGGCGGGGGTGGCGCATCATTTGTCCTCACCCGGACTCGCTTCGAGACCTGCGATGAGCTCGCCCAGATAACCCGCCACGATGGGAGCGATCGAATCGTAATTCGACAGCACGACCAGAGTATGGGCAGAACGCGGGAACATCGCGAACCGCGCGCTGACGCCCCACGATCCTCCGTCTTTTCCAATGAACTCCGGTCCCGTTCCCGACTCGAACTCCCATCCGAAGCCGAACTGACGGGTGACGCCCGATTCCGGCTCCCCCGGGACCTCGACCTGGGGCTCGAGAAACAGGCGTGTCAGGTCGGGGCCGAGGAGGCGATGCTGGCGCAAGGCCTTCTCGAACGCGAGGAGGTCGGCGGCGGTGGTGTAGGTCAGGCCGGCCGGGTTCCCCTTGATTCCGTTCAGGAAGAGGCTGTTTCTCCGCGGGCCGGGCTCGAATTGAATCACCTGTCCCGTCCCGAACGAGCGTGCATGCGTGTAGCCGATCGCGAGGTTTTCGCGAAGATCGTCGAGCTCGAAGGCGCCGCTACTGGTCATCCCGGCACGGCGGTAGATGTTCTCTGCCACGTAATCGTCGTAGCTCATACCCGTCACCTGCTCGATGATGGCTCCCAGAACGACGAAGGCCCCGTTGCTGTAGTCAACGCCTTCTCCGGGAGCGAACGCGGGTTCCGCGACGGTGAGCGGAAGCCAGTCAGCAATGCTTCGGGCGTGGACCGGGAACAGTGGGGCATCGAAGGCGCCCCGTCCCATGCCCGAGGTGTGGGTCAACAGATGCCGGATCGTGATTGCCTTGTCCAATCCACCCGGGTAATCGGGGACGTGGCACCACGCCGGGTCGTCAAGGGTGATCGCTCGTTTTTCCACGAGCTGGAGCACGGACAGGGCCGTGAAGACCTTGGTGATCGAGCCGATATTGAACTTCGTGTCCGTCCGATTCTTCGACCGATGACTCCGGCTCGAATAGCCGTACGCCTTCTCGAGCAGGGGGACACCGTCCCTTGCGAGCACGACGACACCCGAGAAGTAATCCGAGCTGGCAAGCCGGTCCAGGTACGCCTCCATGACCTCCACCATCTCCGCGGAGGATCGCACCCGAGGAACGCGAGCGCCCGGGGGACGAAGCCCGGTCCCCACGGCGATGGTACGGAGCTTCCCGGGAACGGATCTGCTGGCGCGCACGGTGAGCTCCACCCAGGCGCGAGTGATGTCCGACTGTACGAACACCCGGAGGCGGTCCGTCGAGGAGTCCACCGTCGAATGCAGCGCGACCGGTCCAAAGAGAGACGACCATCGCTGCCAGCGGTTCACTTCCAGAGCCGTGTCGATCCCCGGCTGGTAGTGCTTGCCGATGAATTCCTGAAGATCCTCACCCTGGCCCGTGTTGAAGGCTTGCAGGAATGCGTCGAGATGCTCCTGGAGCGTCGGATACTGCTGCTGCCCTTCTTGCGGCAGGGCTTGTCCGATTCCGCCGAAGCACACGACGATCAGGATCGCACCCACGAGCCGTGCCGGGACGACAGGCTCGGGGCGACTTCCGATGCTTGTCGAACATCTTGCGGTGATTGACATGTTGCCCTCGAAGAGCGTCGGGAACCGGTTGCGTCAGGTGGACTCACCCATCCAATACGAGGCAGCGAGGACATTCGAGGGAGAATCCTCCGCGAGGGGGCCCCCTCTGCTGCGGGACAGCCCGCACCACCCCTCGCGCGAATCCGCAGACGGTTGATGGAATTCGCGTCATCGGATAGCATGGGTTCCGCGCTGCCAATCCGGGTGGCCCAGGAGAACAGCCATGACCCTTCCACGGCTACGGTCCGTCCCCGTCTCCACCTGCCTCCTGTTCTCCTTCATTCACCTCGTGGCGGGGCGTTCTCTCGTGGCGCAGCCTCTCGACATTCGTTTCCAGACCGCTCCCGTCCATTCCCTGCCGGTGGTTCCGAGGGCGGTGGTGTCGGCGGACTTCGACGAGGACGGGAATCCCGATCTGGCGGTCATCGGCGGGACCGACGTGCTCGTTGTCTTCGGGAACGACGACGGCTCCTTCGAGGCTCCCCTCTGTCTCTTCTCCGGTCAGCTTCCCTGGCTCATCGAGGCCGCAGACCTCGATCTCGATACGCACGTCGACCTGATCGTCGCCGATCGCGACGAGAACACCCTGGTCGTCTTGCTCTCGGATGGCCTGGGCGGTTTTGTGGCGCAGGATCCCGTCGCCACTCCGGTCGCCCACAATGCGCTGAACCTCACCGTGGGAGATCTCGACCACGACGGAATTCCGGACGTCGTGTCCATCGGAGGGAACGAGGTCGTCCTGCTCCGGGGCGACGGCACGGCTGGCATCGGAGATCTTCGTACCGTGCGCCTCCGCCCGCAAGATCCCTTCACCCTCCAGATGCTCTCGCCGCCATCGGCTCAGGGCGGCGAGGCGAGGTTCGTGCTCTATCTCTGGCTCGGTGAGCTCCACGTCGATCTCGTACGGCAGCTTCCCTTCGGCCTGGGGCCGACCTGTCGTCCCATGGTCCTGAGCTCGCCCCCTCCCGCGCTCGACCCGGTGGTGATCTGGAACAACATCCCCGGGCATGCTCGCCTCCTCGGCCTGGTTACCCGGCCTTCGATGGCGGCCCCGACGATCGTCGAGCGCCTGGACGCCGGCCTCGGAATCGAGGTCGAGCTCGTCCTCCAGGGGATCATCGTCGACTCCGCCTCGCCCCAGGGACAGGCCGCGGTCACCAATGCGGTCCGCGTGGTGTCGGAGGGATGACGCCGATCGGTCGCGCCGCTACTCCCGCACCAACGGGTGGCGCAGGCAGTAGCCGAGCCCGATCAGCCCGAGCTGGACCATCGTTCCCGGAGCGAGGGCGGGAGTGGCGCCACCGATCGCCTCCCGGAAGAGGTCGAACCCGCTGCGCGAGGGCACCATCTCGAGCTCGAGCTCGACGTTGCCGCGGTAGTGGAGGTAGATGCCAACGAGGCCGCTCGCCACGAAGAGGATCATGACCCCCCGCAGCAAGCGGAGGCTCGATGACCGAGGCCGGAGGAAGCGCACCACCAGCGACAGGGCGCCGAGGCCGAGGAGGACCAGCGGTACCTTCTGCCAGGTACCCTCGGTGTGCTCGAGAAGCAGCAGCTCGGTCAGGGTGCCGACGATCCCCAGTAGCAGGGCGGCGAGGAGGACCTTCCGGAGGGCCTGGACGGTCGGGTGCTCCGGGGTCGTTCTTCTGTCCCGGGGCACCCCGTTTCCGTCGCTCAAGGGGTCTCGGACTCCACGAACACGTACTGCTCGAGCCGGGCCACTTCTTCCTTGCTCACGTACTTGCCGATCTCGCGCCGGAACTGGGCGAAGGCCTTGTAGGGGCGGTACTCCTCGAACTCGTGGGTCATGCGCTTCCCCACGCCAGGGATGAGGCCGATCACTTCCTTGCTCGCGGTGTTCACGTTGACGGGGAGGAAGAGCCTGGCGTAGACCGCGGTGAGCTGCTCCTCCGAGAGGGACGCGGACAGGAGCGCGTGGAGCTTCTCCATGCCCGGAAACGGACGGGGGTCGACGATCTTCTGCGCCAGCTCGGCGCCGCCACTTCCCGCCCTCTTGCAAGAAAATAGCGAGGAGGCGCTCTTGCTCGCTTCGCTTCTCCTTGCCCTCGCATCACCGGGGCCCTCCGCAGGGCAGGATCGAAGGCGGCGATCACCGTGGGGCAGGACGAGGGTGGGCTCCTCGAGCGTCCCAATCCGCTCTTCCATCACCACCAGGTCGACTTCACCTCGATCCACACGTGGTGGGCCAACGACCACCTCCTGTGGGACGGGCTTCTTTCGGGTTGCGAGTCCTTGCGACTCCTTGCGAGCCAGTGTGACGGTTGCGTCACTCCCCTTCGGCCGCTTTCGGCGACCAGCCCCGCGGTACCAACCGTTCCGGCATGTCCGCGAGGATATAGCCGTAGATGCCCAGAAGGGCCGTCGCCTTGCGGAGGTTCTCCGGATCCACCTTGTCCAGCGTGTCGGCGTGAGTGTGGTGCCAGTCGAAGTAATGCTCGCCTACCGTGTGTACCCCGAAACCGGGTACACCCGAACGCATGAGCGGTCCGATGTCAGCGCCGCCACCGCCGCGCCTCACCTCCGAGCCTTCGATGGGGGCGAGTAGCTCGCCGATCTGCTGAAGCATGAGCAGGGCCTTTTCGTAGGTCGGATCCTCTCCTTGCGAGTCGGCGCCGCTGAGTCCGAAGCCCAGGCCGATGGGGCGCTCCATGCCACCGTCCATCTCGATGGCCGCGACATGATTCGCCACCTCATTGTCGCTCAGTGCAGCGCGGTACTTCTTGGCGCCACACAGGCCGTTCTCTTCATTGGTCCACAAGACCACGCGCAGCGTGCGCCGCGGCTGCAGCCCAAGCTGCTGAATGAGTCGCAATGCCTGCCAGGCGGCGATGCACGATGCACCGTCGTCGTGCACACCCTGTCCAACATCCCACGAGTCGTAGTGCCCGCTCATGACCACCACCTCTTCGGGACGCTCGGCGCCGGGGATCTCGGCGATCAGGTTGTACGACTGCGCGTCGGGCAACATCTGGGCCTCCATCTTCAACTGCACCGTGACTTCGTGGCCCAGCTCTGCCATTCTGCGCATCCACGCCGCGTCCTCCACCGTGACGGCGGCAGCCGGAATTTTCGGCTGCTCTTCGTCGTAGCTCAGCGCCCCGGTATGTGGAGTGGAGAGGCTTAGCCCCGTGGCCGAACGTGTCAGAGCGGCCACCGCGCCCAATGCCGCAGCTCGGGAGGGACCGCGGCTGCGGAAGCCGACCGTGTAGCCGTAGCCACGCCACTCCACCGCGTAGAGCACGATCTTCCCCTCCACCTGTTCCCGTCCGAGTTCCTCGAGTTCCTCGAAGCTACCGACGACTACCACGGGTGCGGTGATCCCCTCCGGCGGTGTGCCTACGCTGTTGCCAAGGCCGAGAATGGACAGGGAACGCTGCACCGGTGCGACCACGCGTGCACCTTCATTGCCGCGTACCCAGTGTGGGACCATGACCGGTTGCTTGCGAACAGTGAGACCCTCGTCCTCCATGCGCCTGGCCGCCCAGTCGATAGCAGACGCCAGAGTCTCCGAGCCGCTGAGCCGGTGACCGATCACGGTGGCGAGGTAACTGAGCTTCTCCCATCCTTCAGCATCGGTGAGGCTGGCTCCGAGAATCCGGGCGGCTTCGTCTCGATAGGCCGCGGCCAGGTCGCCCGGCGGTCGTTGTCCCACCAGCGCGAGACTCCTACCATCGGGGGAGAACGCCAGGCGCGTGATGCCGCGGATTCCTTGCGCGTCAAGATCCGCCACGAGTTGCCAGTCTCCACTACCGTCTGCCTGCCAACGATACAGCTTGCTGTCGTCACCCATCCACAGCGTGCCATCCGGTGACCAGGCGTAGTCTTCGCGTTCGGCGATGGTCTGAACCAGACGGCGTTTCGCGTCGGTTCGCGGGTCGATGGCCGTGATCCACCAGCTCTCACCGGTCTTGTCCACAAAACTCATCTCTCTGTCACTACTCGGTACGCGAGCCAGCGTACGCCCCGACGACGACGCGGCCAGCACCTTGCCTTCACCGGGGCCCACCGAGGCCCATTGCAGCGGGGCCGACTCGTCGAGAACGAACAGGATGACACTTTCGCTATCCACCCACGCGTGGTAGCCAACCGGGTTCACATGTGGCAACAACAGCTCCGGCTGGCCGCCATCCAGCGAATAACTCCACAGCTGTTGTTTCCTGTCCCCATAGTCGCGGACCACGGAGATGGCGTTGCGTCCAGGAATCGGAGTGGGGGAATATTCATTCTCCGGTGTCCTCACCAGAACGCTTGCCTCGCCGGAAGAGAGATCGTAGAGGAAGATGTCCGTGCTCGCCTCCCGTTGTGAGCTGTAGACCAGGACGCGGCCGTCCGGCAGGAACTGGGGCTGGTTGTCGTAGCCCTCACGGTCTGTGACCCGGCGCGGCTCGCCTACGGCACCCCCATCAACCGGCAGCAGGAAGATGTCGGTGGAAGGGATCTGTGCCAGGGCCGGTACGGCCGACAGGACGGCCATGACGGCAACGGGAATGCGCTTCATGTAGCAAACCTCCAGGGAGCTCACCTGTATCGGATCGACGGATTCTGGCCTGGCACCGTGTATACCACAAGGAGATCGAGGGCGACGTCCGGGACGACAGCGATATTCCCTTGTTGACGTCCCCATGACCCCCCGATAGGATCGTCACCGACGGACGATCGCGCTTACCGCGTCAGCGTTGGTGGTCCGGAGGGTCGGTGATCCACACGTCGTTGCGGATCAAACAGGAATGAAGAGGGCCACATGCCTCAAGCGAGTGATTGTGTCCGTGCGTCGGTCCGGTGTGCGTCGTTGATCGGAGGGCTTCTGTTGGCGGGGGCGGTATCGGCACAGACTCCTGACGCCGTCGATCCGGAGCCCGCCAGGTATCCGGAGTATCCGAGTGAAACACCGGCGACCTTCAAGCCGGTCAGAGACCGTTTCGACTACGTCCGTCGCGAAGAGATGATTCCGATGCGCGACGGGGTGAAACTGTTCACGGTGATTCTGGTGCCGGCAGGGGCAAAGAACGCTCCCATACTCTTGACGCGTACGCCGTACGATGCTGCCAAGTTGACGAGCCACGCCGAGAGTGCGCACCTCGGTTCGATCCTCCAGGGATACGACAACGTGACCGACGTGATCGTCGAGGACGGATACATCCGCGTGGTCCAGGACGTTCGAGGCAAGCACGGTTCGGAGGGAGACTACGTGATGAATCGGCCCCTCAGCGGGCCGCAGAACCCCACGCCCGTCGATCACTCGACCGACACCTGGGACACCATCGACTGGCTGGTCAACAACACCCCGCAGTCCAACGGCAAGGTCGGTATTCTCGGGATTTCGTATGACGGCTTTCTGCCGTTGATGGCACTGTTCAACCCGCATCCGGCCCTTGCCGTTGCCGTTCCCATGAACCCGATGGTCGACGGATGGATCGGCGACGACTGGTTCCACAACGGGGCGTTTCGGCAACAGATGTTGCCGTACATGTACTCACAGCAGGCGACCCGGGACTCGTCGATGAACTGGTGGACCGCTCACTTCGACGACTACGACGCTTACATGACGGCTGGCTCCGCCGGGGCGGCGGCACGCAGCCGCGGCCTGGAGCAAGTCGGCTTCTGGCGCAAGATCCTCGAGCACCCCGGCTACGATGCGTTTTGGCGCGAGCAGGCGGTCGACAAACTGCTCGCCGCGCAGCCCCTGGGCGTGCCGGTCATGCTCGTCCACGGGTTGTGGGATCAAGAGGACATTTACGGCGCCCCCGCGGTCTACCGCGCACTCGAGCCGAAGGACGCCGATAACGATCGGGTGTTTCTGGTCATCGGACCGTGGCACCACGGGCAACAGATCTCTGACGGCAGTTCGTTGGGCGCGTTGCAATTCGGCAGTGACACGGCGCTTTACTTCCGACAGAAGATCCTGCGGCCGTTCCTGGCCCAGTACCTGATGGATGGCGCGCCACCGGCCGGAGTCGCTCCGGTAGTGGCGTTTGAAACCGGCTCGAATACCTGGCGTCACTTGACCGAGTGGCCGGCAGGGTGCGCGGCCGGCGGCAATATCGAACCGACGTCGCTGTACTTTGCCGACGGTCTGAAGTTGACTTTCGACGAACCATCTGCCGGCGGGGAGCCGTTTGAGGAATACGTTTCCGATCCCGCCAAACCCGTACCGTTTCGTGCGAGGCCGATCCAGCCGGTCGGAAGCGGAGCCGGGCTGACCTGGCGCGAGTGGCTCGTCGACGATCAGCGCGAGGCCTCCGGACGACCCGACGTCGTGGCGTTCGTCTCGGACGTGCTTGCCCATCCGGTGAAGATCAGCGGTGATCCCGTGGCCCATCTCGTCGCCTCGACCAGTGGCACCGATTCCGACTGGGTGGTCAAGTTGATCGACGTCTACCCTGACGAGGTTGCCGCGCAGCGAGGGATGGGCGGCTACCAGCTGATGGTCTCGGGGGACATTTTTCGCGGCCGGTATCGCGAAAGCCTCGAGACGCCCAAGCCGATCGAGGCGGGCGAGCCGCTGCTTTACCGGTTTGCGTTGCCGGCGGCGAATCACGTCTTCCGACCGGGCCACCGGATCATGGTGCAGGTCCAGTCGAGCTGGTTCCCGCTCTACGACCGAAACCCGCAGACCTTCGTTTCGAGCATCTTCTGGGCGAAGCCGGAGGACTTCAAGAGAGCGGTTCAGCGCATCTACCACGCTCCGGGTCACCGGAGCTACATCGAGCTGCCGTTGGTCCTCGCGGAGTGACGACGTCCTCCTGGGTTGAATGCCCCAGATAGACGGAAAACGGAGAGCACGGGGCTGGGGTGAGCCAGGACTGTAAGTAGCCAGGGGGTGGTGGGATAGGGAGATAGCGCGAGGGCGTTTTCGGTTCATGTGAGAGGGTCGACCTCGACCCGCCGGACGCCGGCAACGCTGGAATCGAGCTCGTCACGGCCGATGGCTCCACCGAGCGCGGCACCATCCGTGGGATGGCAACCCTCGGCAGGAACGCGGGTGTCATCACCGTTGGAAGCTCTCTCATCCGACTGGACGATGCTCCCGAGCTGGCCAGCTCGGCACCGCTATTCGGACCTCCTCCCTTGACCCCTCTTCAGGCTCCGTGGGCAGCACGGCTTCTCGTGGTCACGGACTCGGACCCCGACGATGGAACGAAGGAGCTCGTTGGACTCGACCTCGGGGGATCACCCGATCTCGATGGAGACGGGTTCGGCGATCAGCAGGTGTTCTCGATCCAGTCGGGCCTTCCAGGCGTTGTCGGGGCTGTCACAGCCGGTCCAGACGACCTGCGACTCGTTGCCCTGACCGGCGCCGGGGATCTCGCCGTTCCGGCCGTGGCAAACCTGAAGGTGCTGAGAGGGAGCTCGTTCCGGGGGCACAGGAGGGAGGACCTGCGCTGCGCATCGCGGAGCCAGGCACCGCCGAGCCAGGGCGGCATTGCCGGACAGGGATTCCGGGTGGCGATGGACGTGCCCGAGAAGAAGTAGGAGTCAGTGCGCGACCGCAACGCTCCCGTCCCTCTCACAGTTTCGTCACCCTCGTCTCCCGGGGATCGACGGTGTGCTGGACGAGATCGCTCGCGTCCTCGATGAGAAGGCGGATCCTCCGGCCCTCGCCCTCCACCTTCAGGACCTGGCCGAGGTGTCGCCCCTTCACCCGGACCCAGTCTCCGCGCTCGAAGTGGGGCTGATCCCCGTCGGAAGCAGGGGATGCCTCGGGCTCCGGATCGGGTGTGGATTGCGAGCTCGGCGCCGTGCGAGGGAGCATGTGCTCCTCGAGCCAGCGCCGTGGAGAAGTGCACACGCTGCAGCTCCCGCATGGAGAGGAGGCCGCAGGATCGAGGGTCCCGAAGTGGCGACCGAGGGTGATCCGCCGGCACTCCTCGGCATCCCGGGCGAAGCGGGTCATGGTGAGGAGCCCGGTGAGGTCACTCCTGAGCTTCTCGTCGCTGCCCACGAACGGGGGGAGCTCCGCGGGCGAGAGCTCGCGCACGAGGCGCAGGTCATGGGTCTCGAAGGATCCCCTGGTCACGCCCAGGACCTCGAGCCACTTGAGACAGATGGAGACGCGGTTGTCGCCCCGGTTCTTGAGGAGGAGCTCGTCCCGCAGGTCGTCGAGGTCGCGGGCCTGGAGTCGCTCGCCCCAGCCGGCGAGGACCTCGTACACCGAGACCAGGTACTCGAGGGTGGGATTGGCCCAGCGGATGAAGTTCTGCTGGATCGCCACATCTTCCTCGAAGTAGATCATCTCGCACCAGGAGGGCTTGCCATCGCGCCCGGCGCGGCCCACCTCCTGGGTCCAGGCCTCGAGGGTCCGCGGCATCTGGGCGTGGAGCACGTAGCGGATGTTCTCCTTGTCGACGCCCATGCCGAAGGCGTTCGTGGCCAGCACGACCTCGTTGTCGCTCGCCATGAACGTCTCCTGCATGCGTCGCCGCTCCTGAGGGGAGAGCTTGCCGTGATAGACGAGGCTGGGGATCCCCTGGCGATCGAGCTCCTGGTGCAGGACCTCCAGGTCCTTGATGAGGGTGGAGTAGACGATGCCCGCGCCCTCGATCTTCTGGATGCGATCGATGAGGAGAGGGAGCTTCTCGTCGGCGGTGAAGACGGGTGTGGATCCGAGGAACAGGTTGGGGCGCTCGATGCCGGTGCGCACCACGAGGGGATCGTCGAGGCGGAGCCTCTGGCAGATGTCCTCGATGACGGTGGGGGTGGCGGTGGCGGTGAGGGCCAGGGTCGGAGGATTGCCGATGAGCTTCCGGTACTCGCCCAGGCGCGAGTAGTCGGGCCGGAAATCGTGACCCCAGTGGCTGATGCAGTGGGCCTCGTCCACGGCCATGCGGGAGATCCGCAGCCGATCGAGGACGGCGAGGAAACGCGGGCTCCGGAACCGTTCGGGGGTGACGAAGAGGAGATCGTACTCTCCGTCGACCGCCTTCTGAAGCCGGCGCTGCCGCTCGGCGGCCTCGAGGGAGGAGTTGATGAACGAGGCCCGGATGCCCTTGCTGCGGAGGCCGTCGACCTGGTCCTTCATGAGGGCGATGAGGGGGCTGATCACGAGGGTCATCCCGGGTAGCATCAGGGCCGGGAGCTGGTAGGTGAGGGACTTGCCCGAGCCGGTGGGCATGACGAGGAGAGCGTCCCGCCCCTCGAGCACGGCGTCGATGATCTCGCGCTGGGGACCGCGGAACGATGTGAAGCCGAAGGCGCTCCTCAGCACTTCGTGGGGACCTGCGGGGGACACTTGGTCGGGGGATCCGGGTTGATGGGGGTTGACGGGACGGGGACGGGCGGTGCCAGGCCGCCAGGCCGTGAGGGAACAGCTTCCCTCGCGGGACGCGTGAGGTCTAGACCGGACGATTCACGAGGGCGACCCGCTGGCGAAGGCTCGGGCCAGGGCGGAATGAGGCTTGCTCTCCCCGGGGACAGGACCCAAGCTTGTGCCGGGACCGGCCGGCGCTTGCCGGAGGCGGTTCGTGGGCCGGAATGGGAGCGGATGAGACAAAATGGCCGACCGTATCCTGATCGTCGAGGATGACCGGAAGCTCGCTCCGCTGGTGAAGCGATACCTGGAGGACCACCACTTCCAGGTGGAGTGGGTCGCCGACGGAGATGAGGCCGAGCGACGGTTCACGTCCTTCCGTCCGGATCTCGTCGTCCTGGATCTCATGCTGCCCGGAAGGGACGGCCTCAGCCTCTGTCGCGAGATCCGCAATCGGCACCGGACGGCCATCCTGATCCTCACCGCGAAGGGCGACGAGACCGACCGCGTCATCGGCCTCGAGCTCGGCGCCGACGACTACCTCACCAAACCCTTCGGCCTCAAGGAGCTCCTGGCGCGGATTCGCGCGATCCTGCGGCGCTATCACGGATCCCCTCCGGATGGCCAGGATCAGCGGGTCCTGGGCCCGTTCTCGCTCGACACGAGCCACCGCACCCTGAGGCGAGACGGCGAGGACATCGTCCTCACCCGGAGCGAGTTCGACCTCCTCGAGCTTCTCACCCGGAATGCGGGACGCGTCTTCCGTCGCGATGAGCTCCTGCACGGTTTGCGCGGTGGAGAGGCCGATGCCTTCGATCGAGCCATCGACACCCACATCAGCAATCTCCGGCGCAAGATCGAAACGGACCCGAAGAACCCCCGGTACATCATCACGGTGTGGGGACTCGGCTACAGGTGGGGGCAGCCATGATCGGCTTCGACCTCTTGCGCCGCTTCTTCGTGCGCTTCTGCCTGGCTCTCGTGCTGGCCATGGGCGCGATGATCCTCCTCGTCCACATTTTTCAGAAGCAGCTGATCAACACCGAGTGGAGTGCCGATCTTCGCGAGGGCAGCCACTGGCTCGCCCTGCACTCCGACTCCCTGCAGTACGAGGCGCTGGCGAACGCCTGGGGAAAGACCCACGACCGGGTGCGCATCGCCTTTCTCGACCCCGAGGGAAAGCTGCTTGCCGACAGCCACGCCGATCGCCCCCTCCTGGACGCGGAGGCGATCCGACGCGGCGAGGGGCTGTCGGGCTCCCTCCTGGCCTGGGACGAGACGAAGGAGGGGGTGATCGTGGTCATGACCCGTCCCATGATTCCCGCGTTTCCTCACGGCCTCAGGTGGGAGCTCGTGGCCGCGGCGGTGGGGATCGCGGTCCTTGTCCTCGTCTTCGTCTACCCCCTGGTCCGGTCTCTGGCCCGGGTGTTCGCTCGCATGACGGAGATCGCCCAGCAGGTCTCGGCGGGACACTTCGGGCGAACCCTCGGGATCAGGCGCCCGGGCGAGCTGGGGACGCTGATCGAGGCCTTCGACGACATGTCGAAGAAGCTCGCCGACGCGGAGAAGCTCAACACGCGCCTCCTTCACGACGTTTCCCACGAGCTCCGCTCTCCTCTCGGGCGCATCCAGGTGATGGCCCAGACCATCACCCATCGCCCGGAGGAGGGAGGCGAGTGCATCCGCGGGATCTGCGAGGAGGTCGCGCTGCTCGACCGGCTGGTGGGAGATCTCCTCCAGACGGCGCGATTCGAGGCGCGGTCCGAAACGACGACCTTCACCCGGTTCGAGGTCGTGGCCTGGGCCCGCGAGACCCTCGGCCGTCTGGAGGCGAAGGCGCGTTCCCGGGGCGTCACGTTCTCGGCCCATTTTCCGGGGGAGGAGAAGATGGCCTCGGGAGATCCCCAGCGCCTCGCCCAAGCCGTGGGAAACCTCGTCGACAATGCCGTCGACGCCTTGCGTGACCACGCGGCGGGACGTATCGAGGCCACGCTGAGCCTCGGCGACGACCGCTGGTCGGTGTCGGTGCGCGACAACGGTCCCGGAATCCCCGAGGCCGATCAGCCCCACGTCTTTCGTCGCTTCTACCGCGTGGGCCAGGATCGCAGCCGGGATCGCGGCGGCGTCGGTCTGGGGCTGAGCCTGGTTCGTGCCATCGCCGTTGCTCACGGAGGTCGGGCCATCCTCGACAGCCGGCCGGGTCACGGCACCGTCGTCACCCTGGAGCTTCCGATCGCTCCCGAGGGGCTGGCGGAAGCCGACGCATCCGGGAAACCCACACTTTCCTGACACATTCCCCGAAGTTGTCCGAGACCCGGCTCCTATGCTACGGGTGCCCCTGGGTTCGGGTGCCGATGGCGGCGATCTCATCAGAAAAGGAGTGAGTCATGCTCGGATGGATTCTCCCTCTCGTCTCCCGTTTCGCTCTGGTGATCGCCGGGCTCTCCCTCGTGGCCCCGGCTCTCGCCACCGATCAGGAAGAGCTCGCGGCCCGGCGCGACGGCAAGCGGGACTCGGACTTCTTCTACCGGTCGGCGTGGGAGGTCGACTATCGCCACGCCGTTGCCCGGGCCCGCTACTGGAAGGTCCCTCTCTTGGCCTACTTCACCCGCAGCGACGAGCCCATTCCGGAGTGCGTGGCCCTCGAGGACGGTGTCCTCGTGGCGGACGACTTCGTCGAGCTCGGCGAGAAGCTGTCCCTCTACTGTAACATCCTGTCCGGGGTCGACACCGATCCCCACCAGGGGATGTTCTTCGAGAAGAACGGCGAGGAGTGGCCGCATGTCGTGGTGCTGGATGCCGAGGGCCGCCTGCTCGTGGCGCACGATGGAGAGCACACGACCGCTGGATATCGGGCCACGCTCGAGAGGGCAAAGGGCATTGCGGCGGAGATCGATGCGCTCGAGGAGCGTTCCGGGAAGGGTGACGCCGAGGCGACCCTGGCTCTTCTCGAGGCCCGACTCGAGCTCGGTCACCTCTCCGCCGACGTGGGGAGAGAGCGTCTCGACGCGCTCCCGGGCCTCGACGAGAAGGGCCGCTCACGGGTGAAGGCCCTGATCGACCGCAGGGCCTATGCCGAGGTCTTCAGCGCCTACCTGTTGAAGAGGTCGAGTGCGAAGGAGTCCATGGCGCGATACCGGGGGCTCCAGGAGTCGGGCGCGGCTCCTCGCGTCTCGCAGGCGGTGACGTTCTGGCGGCTCGTGGCCGAGGACGCTCTTGCCCGCAAGGACACGCCGATGGCGAGCCTTGCCGTCGAGGGGCTGGCCGGGTTGATCGGTGGCGCCGAGAACACGAGCAGCATCGAGAAGGCGGTGGATGCCCTCCGCCAGCGGGTTCTCGGGGGCAACTGAGCGTGCACCGATCTGGCGAGGGAGGATCCATGACCACGAGGAAGAGCTCAGCGTTGGCCCACAGACTCGCGGGTCGGGCTTTTTTCCTGCTGATCACGGTCACGATTCTGGCCGGCCCCGCCCTCGGCCAGTGGACCCAGTGGGGAGGGCCCACATCGGACTTCAAGGTCGACAGCAAGGGGATCGCCGACTTCTGGCCCGAGGAGGGGCCGCCCAGGCTCTGGACCCGGGAGCTCGGCGACGGGTACTCGGCGATCCTCGCCGATGCGGGTCGCCTCTTCACGCTGTACCGAAAGGGCGATCACGAGATCGTCATTGCCCTCGAGGCGGCGACCGGCAAGACGGTGTGGGAGCATCCCTACGTGGAAATCCCCGACCCGAAGCACCTCGAGCAGTTCGGAAGGGGGCCCCGGGCCACCCCCGCCCTCTGCGGCGATCGTCTCTTCACCATCGGTGTGGCGGGGCAGATGCTGTGCCTCGACAGGAATACGGGCCAGGAGATCTGGTCCCACGACCTCTGGGAGGAATTCGAGGCCACGTTCCTCGGCAGCGGCTACTGCTCGAGTCCGTTCGTCTACCGCGACACGGTCATCGTGCTGACCGGAGGCAAGGGCAACAGCATCATTGCCTTCGACCAGGAGGACGGCTCCGTCGCCTGGAAGATCCTCGACCTCGTCAACAGCTACTCGACCCCGCGGCTGATCCGGGTCGAGGGAGACGAGCAGCTCCTGTGTTTCATGGCAAGCGAGCTCGTTGCCATCGACCCCGGGAATGGAGAGCTCCTCTGGAGCTACGCCATCGGCAACCAGTGGGGGCACAACATTTCCCAGCCCATCTTCGACGATGGCGTCCTCTTCCTCTCCACGACCTACGCCGGCGCGCGGGGTCTCGCCCTGAGCCGGGAGGGCAAGGAGTGGCGCGTCGAGGATGTCTGGTCGACGCCGAGGATCCAGATCTACCACGTCACCGCGGTCGGGCTGGGGGATCATGTGTACGCCTCGCATGGAAACGGCATGGGGCAGGTCTCGCTCTTCACCTGCGTCAACCGCAAGACCGGTGACGTTGCCTGGCGCACGCGGGGTCTGGGCAAGGCCAATACCCTCCATGCCGACGGCAAGTTCATTCTCCTCGACGAAGACGGCATGCTCGCCCTTGTCCGCGCCACACCCGAGAAGTGCACGATCCTCTCCCGGGTCAAGATCTGCGACGGGGTGGCCTGGGCCGTCCCCACCCTCGTGGGCACCACCCTCTATGTTCGCGACACCAAGAGGCTGATGGCCCTCGACCTCGGCTGATGGAAAGGGGACGAGGGGCTCGGTCTACACATCGACCCAATGCACCTCAGGACCACTGGCGCACCCTTCGTCGGTATCGTTCGCCTCCTGGCTGCCATCGGCACTCTCGCCAGCCGGGGTCACGGTCTTCTTGGCGTACAACTGCCGATCGGCCCGGGCGAGGAGCTCGTCAATCGAACACGGTCGCTCGGGGTCATAAGATACCGCACCCATACTCACCGAGAGGGGATACCGGGGGAGGTCGCCCCGGTGTGCCGTCTCGAGTTGCCGTGTGATGCGGTCGGCCAGCAGCTGGCCACTCAACTCCGGGGCGTTGAGCATGAAGATTGCAAACTCATCGCCGCCGATTCTGGCCGCGATCGCCGATTCACGCGTGGTCTCCCGAATGGCGTCGGCGAGACGTCGCAGCGCGAGATCGCCTTCTGGATGACCGAATCGATCGTTGATCTGTTTCAGCCCATCCAGATCGGCTAACACCAGAACGCAGCCTTGCCGAGCGCGATCGGCCAGCTTCAGGTGCTGTCCCGCCAGCGCGAGAAAGCCCCGGCGGTTGTAGAGTCCGGTCAGCTCGTCGGTGAGCGAGAGGTCACGCAAGTGCTCCAGCATCCGGTGTCGCTCGATCGAATACCGGATCACTTGTAGCAGGTGCTGGCGTTCAATCTTGCCCTTTACCAGATAGTCCTGTGCGCCGGCTTGCACCGAACGGATCCCCAGTTGCTCTTCATCCGTTCCCGTCACCACGACGATTGGCACCCCTGGTGCGTGTTCCCGCACCCGGATGACCGTGTCGATGTCGTGGCTGTCCGGGAGTGCCAGATCCAGGAGCACGACGTCGAAGTCGCTCTGGCTCAGACGGGACAATCCGTCACTGAGGCGCCCCGAGACTTCCAGTTCGAGGCCAGAGTGCGGGTCACGCAGGGCCTCCTGGAGCAGACGGGCATCCCCCGGGCTGTCTTCGATCAACAGCACTCTGATTGGCTTCTCGGTGATGGTATTTGCCATGGCCGTGCAGATCTCTCTGGCCGATCGGCGACCTCAGTCGTTGGTCGGCAGCCTCACGATGCTCAACCAGAAGTTCTCGATGGACTTCACGACCTCCACGAACTGCTCGATGCCCAGCGGCTTGGTGATGAAGCAATTCGCCTTCAGGTCATAGGCCGCGAGGACGTCCCCCTCGGACTTGCTCATCGTGAGGACCACCACCGGGATGCGCTTCAGATCGGGGTCCTCTTTGATCTCGGCCAGCACTTCGCGTCCGCTTTTCTTCGGCAAGTTCAGGTCGAGCACGATGAGGTCGGGGCGCGGGGCACTGGCATGGTTGCCTTGCTTGCGCAGGAACGCGAGGGCTTCTTCGCCGTCCCCGACCAGATGCAGCTTGTTGACCAGCTTGCTCTCCTTCAGGGCTTCCTGCGTCAGGCGGACATCTCCAGGATTGTCTTCCACCAGCAAGATCTCGACCAGTTTCAAGCCGGACTCCCGATTCATGTCGCTCGATGCCCTCGTGGAAGTGTGAAGAAGAACGTCGCGCCCTCGCCGAGCTTCGACTCGACCCAGATGCGTCCCTCGTGGTGCTCCACGATCCGCTTGCAGATGCCCAGGCCGACCCCCGTCCCAGGGTATCGGTTGCGCCCATGCAGTCGCTGGAAGATGCCAAAGATCCGTTCCCCGAACCTGGGCTCGATCCCGATCCCGTTGTCCTGGACGAAAAACGTCCAGCCGTCCTCGTCACGTTGTGCGCCCACATGGACGATCGCCGGCTGCTCACCCCGGAACTTCACGGCATTGCCAATCAGGTTCTGGAAGAGCTGGACCAGCTGCGACCGATCGGCGTGGAGCGTCGGCAGGGGATCGTGAGTCACGGCGGTGCCGCTCTCCGCGATCAGTGCCTCGAGATTCGCGGTGGCTTCCTCGAGCACCGCCTCGCACGCCGTCGGCTCGAATGCCGCACCCTGCCTGCCCACGCGAGAGTACTCCAGGAGCCCCTGGATCAGAGCCTGCATGCGAATGGCCCCCTCCACGGCAAAGCCGATGAAGTCATCGGCATCGGCGTCAAGTTTGCCTCGATACCGCTGCCCCAGGAGCGTGCAGAAACTGGCCACCATCCGAAGCGGCTCCTGTAGGTCGTGCGAAGCGACGTAGGCGAACTGTTCCAGTTCGGCATTGGAACGCGCCAGCTCGCGTGTGTAGCGTGCTCGCTCTTCCTCGAGCCGCTTGCGCTCGGTGATGTCCTCGATCGCCAGGAGGATTCGCCGTGACTTCCCCGGCACTTGCTCGATGCGGCGGGCGTTGAGGAGCATGTGGCGGCGTCCGATGGTCGGAAAGTCGTGCTCGACCTCGAAGTCGGTGACGAGGGCCATTCGGGGGAGGACGTCGTCGAGCAGCTGGCGCAGCCTGGGGATGTCCCACTGGTGGTTGCCGAGCTCGTAGAGCAACGTTCCGATGCTCTGCTGAGGGTCCACCTGGAAAGTGCTGTAGAAGGCCCGGTTCGCGGTGTGCACGCACAGATTTTCATCGAGAACCACCAGGGGCTCCCGGACCGTCTCCACGATGCTCTCGGCGTAGGCACGGGCTTGCTGGAGGACCTGCTCCCCGGCAGTCAGCTCATCTTTGACCCTCATCGGTGGGTCACTCCCTCCTTGCGTGCAAACTGTCCGAAGCCAGACGACTCGCAGCCCTGGATTCCCATTCTATCACTTCCCGCCCCGGCCCGGCCTCACCTCCCCGTCACAGCCTCTTCACGGGCGACTCTCCGGAATCGACGGTGTGCTGGACGAGGTCGCTCGCGTCCTCGGATGCAGTCCCTCTACCACAGCTGGTAGAGGACGCATCGGCCGCGGCGCGCGGCTTCGACGAGCCGGGGTTCGGTATGACGATCCTCGCGCAGCCACTCCTTGAGAGGGTTCGGCTTGAGGGGATCGAGGACCACGTGGGTGATGCCGTGGCGCTCGATCTGGTCGAGGAGCGCCTCCGCCTCCGAGGTGGGCAGAAACGCCACGCAGGGAAGGCCCGAGAAGAGGTGGAAGAGCTCGGGCTTCGAGCAGAGGACGCGGGCCTCCGACGGGAGCAGCGATTGCCCGGTTTCTCGTGCCAGATCGAGGTAGTCCCGGTAATCCTTGCGGTAGAAGGTCGCGTCCCCGGGAGCCGAGAAGAGATTCTGCCCCCCGAAGGCCGAGCGGTTGCCCTGAGTCACGAGCACCGCGATCGCCGCCACGTTCACCGCCAGCACCGAGCCGAGGATCACCGCCGCTGGAAGGTGCCGCAAGCGCCATGAGGCACCGCGGGGTGCGAGAAGGGAGAGCCGCGACACCGCGCGAACGAGAAAGAGGAGCAGGAACGGCAGCACCGGGGCCAGGAGCCGGAAGCTCCTCCATGGCCAGAGGACGAGCATCCCCAGCGTCACCACCGTGATGAGGGAGGCAAGGCTCCGCCTCCGCACGAGATCCATTCCCAGCTCGAGCAGGGCCGCGGAGAGGAGGAGGACGAAGATCCAGGAGAGAGCGGTGGTGGCGGGGAGCATCCTGCCCAGCTCCGTGACGAGCTCCTCCTCCAAAAAGAGGAGGTTCCGGGCCTCCCGGGCGTAGAAGACGCTCCCCGACAGGGCACGGGTAACGAGACCCTCGCCGAGGCTGTTGACCCCGTCCTCCTCCGCCAGCATCGACTCCTCGCCGCGGGAAAAGAGCTGCGCGAGATAGTCGAGGCTTTCGCCCCCTGCACGGAGGTTGCGCCATGACCAGCCGAGGAGCAGGAGAAGCGAGAAGACGCCGAGGCAGGTCGCCTGAAGGAAGCGGACTCTCGCCGGAGGATCATCGCCGCCAGGAGAGCGCGACGGCGCCTCGGCCTCCCTCTGCCGCGGTTCGCGCCTCCCCAGAACGAGGAAGAGGCCGCCCGCCAGTACGAGAGCCACCCCCGCGGTGCGCAGCGACAGGGCGAGGAAGACCGCGACGAGCGAGAAGACGAGCCCCGAGGAGAAGACCCTCCCGTCTCTTCTCCACCTCTCCACGGCGAGCACGAACAGCAGGGTGGCGAGGAGGAAGGGGGCCTCCGACATGATCGTGTGGGAGAGAAAGAACTGCCGCGCGTTGAGGGCGGTGAGAAGCGCCACCAGCGCGGCCTCGCCCGGAGTGGCTCCGGTCCTTCGCAGGACGGGAAGGACCGCAAGCGCCGCCAGAAGGCCGAGAATCGCCACCAGTAGCTTCTCGGGCAGGAAGTCCTCCGTGCTCCGATGAGGAAGCTTCGACACCGGGGCCAGCATCAAAGGCAGCCCCGGAGGAAACTTCGTGTGGGGGATGTGGACTGCGCGCCCGATGTCGCGGTATCCCTGTCCGGTGGCCAGGCTCTTCCCGAGGAGCACGAACGTCGCCTGATCTCCGGTGGGAATGAGGTGGGGGCCGGTGGCCACCACATAGACGAGAGCGATCACCAGCGAAGTGATCAGGAGGAGTCGGCGGCGTGGGCGTGCCTCCGGTGATGGAGCGGCGGGGCCCCCTCGCTCTCCCCCTTCCGTCACCACCTCACTCCAGCCCGAACTGCTTGATCTTCTGGTAGAGCGTGTCCCGGGAGATATCGAGGATCTTGGCCGCCTGGGACTTGTTGCCGCCCGTTTTCTCGAGCACGTCGGTGATGTGGCGCTTCTCCATCTGCGAGAGGGAGAGCACCTGTGTTCCCACCGCAGCTCCCGGGCCGCGCACCTCGCGGGGAAGGTCCGTGGGGCGAATGGTCTTTCCGTCCCCGAGAATGGCCGCCCGCTCCAGGCAGTTGAAGAGCTCCCTCACGTTGCCCGGCCAGGAGTACTGGCTCAGGATCTCCTTGGTGCGGTCCGCCAGCGTCGCCCGCCCGCCGGTCTTGCGCTTGAGGTATTGCTCGGCGAGGAGAACGATGTCGTCGCCTCGCTGCCGGAGAGGGGGGACCTCGATGGCGAAGACGCGGAGCCGGAAGAAGAGATCCTCGCGGAAGCTTCCGTCTCGCACGCTCTGTTCCAGTGACTTGTTCGTGGCCGTCACGATGCGGATGTTGACGGGTGTACTGGTGGTGCCGCCGAGCCGCTCGATCTTTCTCTCCTGGAGCGCCCGGAGGATCTTGACCTGGGTGGCCAGCGGCATGTCTCCGACCTCGTCGAGGAAGAGAGTCCCGGTGTGGGCGAGCTCGAACTTTCCCGGCTTGCCCTTCGTGCTGGCATTGGCGATGCCCGAGTCCTGGGCGAAGCCGAACAGCTCGGCTTCGATGAGGCCCTCGGGGATGGCCGCGCAGTTGACCGCCACAAACGGCTTGTCGGCCCTTTCCGAGGCCTTGTGGATGGCCTTGGCCACCATCTCCTTGCCCGTCCCCGACTCTCCGGTGATGAGCACGGTCGTCGTGTGGCCGGCGACCTTGCCGATCTGGCTCAGGATCTTCTTGATCTCGCGGCTCTCGCCCACGATGTCGTCGTCGCCGAGGACGGAGCGGAGATGACGGTTCTCCTCCACGAGCTGTTGCCGGAGCCGGAGGTTGGCGATGGCCATGGCGGTGAGGTTTCCCAGCGAGGTGAGGAACTTGAGGTCGTCCTCGCTGAACCGGTTGGAGCGCTTTCTGTCGTCGACGTAGATGATGCCCAGCACCTCGTCGTTGAAGACGAGGGGCGCGAGCATGGTCGAGCGAATGCGCAGCGCCGCGATGCTCTCGGCTCCGTCGAATTTCTGGTCGCTTGCCGCGTCTTCGGTCAGGATCGCCTCCCGATCCCGCATCGCCTTCTTGAGGAGGGTGCTCGAGATCTCGATGGTCCCGCCCTCGCCCTCCTCGCGATCCTCGGCCACGCACTCTCGCAGGGTCTCGAGGTCCGAATCCCACAGACCCACGAAGGCCCTCCGGGGAGAGACGTTGTCGAAGACGGCCCGGATCACCGTGTTGAAGAGGTCGACCGAATCCTGAAGGGTGATCACGACGTGGGAGAGCCGGAACAGATCGGCCAGCCGCCGGTGGTCGCGCTGGAGGCCGAGAGGCGCCGCTCCGCCGAACGACGAGCGGTGGAGGTCGCTGTCCGAAGTGTGAAGGCTCACCCGGATGGTCTCGTTCCGGATGTCCCCCTCCCCGGGAACGATCTCGACCCGGGTGCCGCTGACGGGGACCTCGCGCATGTGGTACTCGAGGGTCGTGTTCCCGAGGAGGATCTTGTCCCCCTCGCGCAGGAACTCCTCCTTGACCACCCGGTCGTTGAGCTTGACCGGGTTCGTGCCTCCCATGTCCTCGATGAGGAAGTCGTCCCCCTGGCGCCGGATCCGGGCGTGGGTGCGCGAGACCATCAGATCGGGAATGACGACGTCATTGGAATGCTTGCGCCCCAGGGTCACGACCTCTTTTTCGAGCGCGTACCGATTTCCCTTGTCTGGACCCGTGGTGACCACCAGGATGGGCATGGATGGCGAGCTCCTCGACTCGACCCGTCATGGTATCGCCGGGTCCCGCCGGGTGCAACGGAGCCCGCCCCGACCCGGGATGGACAGAATGTGGCCTTGCCTCCACAATGGAGGAGCGTTCCCGGGATGGCGAGGCCCTCCACCCCCTCGTGGTCATCGAGAGGCCCATCGAGATCCAGGGAACAGGGTTTGCACGAAGGGGGGCGGAGTGGTGCGGATCCCGTGATCCGCAGGGGAGAAAGGCTCGAACCTGAGAGGTCTGCCCATGCTGTCGCATTGCCGCCGCGCCCTCGCGCTTCTCGCCGTTCCCCTGGTCCTCGCCCTGGTCTCGGTCACTCCGGCCGACGCGACCTCGAGCAGCGACCTGCGGGACGTCTATGGCCGGCCCAACTTCGAGAAGGTGCGCACCTTCGGCAACAAGAAGCGCATCGCCCGCCGCATCGACGCCTCCTCGCCCATCGAGCAGGGAAAGGCCGTGTACGTCAAGGACGAGGTCTCGGGCCGTCCGGACATCGTGGCCCTCTCCCGGGTCGGCAACCGCCATCGCATTGAGGCCAGGGTCGATCCGACCCCGCTTCTCGAGAAGGGCGATGTCGTCTACCTGACCGATCCGGAGGGCTCCCGGCGCATGGTGGGCTACTCCCGCTTCGGCAACCGCCGGCGGATCGAGAAGCTGACCGGAGCGGCCTGCCGCTAGGCGGCCACGCGGCGGCGGGCCAATCTGGGCCCGGATTGAGAATCACCTCTCCGGTCCAGGCAGCCTCTTTCCAGCTCCTTGGCCTCGGCCTACAATGGCGGGAGCCCGATCAGGGCTCCGGAGGTTTTTGCGGGCGATATCGTCAAGCGGTTCGCTGGCAGGAGGTTGTGGGCTAACCCGGCTTCTTGGCAGCCTACCGTTCGCCCCTTCCGACGACGGTCGGAATCCGTCGACCAGAACGGTCGAGAACGGTCGACCAGAAACGACGAAAGGCCGGGAGGGCCATTCCCGGCCTTTCCGCTCCTCCGAGGAGGAGGCTCGATCTCCGCTTCGGCGATCGAGCACAGGCCCCGTTGCGGGGCGAAGGGATAGCGAACAGGGTCGCTGAAGTTTGGATCGTAGAAGTCTTGTCACTCTTCTCAGGTAGAAACCCGGACGGCCATCCGGGTCGGATCCAAAAAAAACTGAAGGGCATGCGAGCGGGCCGAAGGGAGCCCGCAAGGAAATGGGGCATTCGTCGACCTCGGCCGTGACGCGAGATGTCGTCCTGGAGATCCGGGAGGGCAATCGCGAGGCCTTCGACCAGCTCTTCGCGCGGGTCCGGGACAAGCTCCTGGTCTGCTGCGAGCTGGCCATGAGCCGCAGGCTCCGCACCAAGGTCGAGCCCGAGGATGTTCTCCAGGACACCTACGCCGAGGCCTTCCGACTCTTTGCCACCTTCGAGCCGGGCAAGAAGGGCTCCTTCTACCGCTGGCTCGCCCGCATCGCCGTCAACCGCATCCGCAACCTCCATCGCCACTACTTCGAAACCGACAAGCGGGGCAGTGGCGCCGACCTTTCCCTCGACGGGGATCCGCAATCCCGGACCCGGGAAGGGATGGACGGGCCGCTTCTCTCCTCGCAAAGCCCCACGCCGAGTCGGGTCCTCATGAACCGGGAGGCCGTCGACGAGGTGGTGGCGCTCGTGCGTCGTCTGCCCGAGGAGCTGGCCGACGTGGTGAGGCTGCGCATCTACGAGAGCCGGACCGTCGAGGAGACGGCACGGGAGACGGGCGTCCACAAGGACACCGTGACCGCGCGCCTGGTCCGTGCACTCGAGGAGCTGGCGCGGTTGCAGCGCTCGGCGGAGGCCGACGGATGAGCGATTCCTCCACCTCCGGCGCCCGGATCGACGAATGGGTCGATCGCATCAACTCCGGCAGCAGCGTCGACGAGGAGGAGGCCCAGGCCGCGGACGAGAGCGACGCGCTGCGCGCACTCGCTCTCCTCAACTTCTCCACCGATTCGGACGAGCCGGCGGAGAGTCTCGTCGGCACCACTCTGGGACCCTATCGTCTCGAGGGGTGTCTCGGAGAGGGCGGCCAGGGGCGCGTTTACGAGGCGGTGCACGATTCCCTGGGCCGCCGCGTCGCCCTCAAGGTCTTGCCCCAGGAGATCGGACGCACGCGGGGCCAGGTGGCGCGCTTCTGGCGCGAGGCCCGGGCCGTGGCCTCGTTGAAGCACGAGGGAATCGTGCCCGTGTTCGAGCTGGGTGAGGCCGCAGGAACCCACTTCTTTGCCATGGAGCTCGTCGACGGCGCCTCGCTGTCGGAGCTTCTCGACGAGAGGAAGAAGTCTCGCGATGCCGACGGGCCGGGATGGGACGATCCACGCTGGGCCGTGTCCCTCGCCCTCGATTGCGCGCGCGCCCTCGGCTTTGCCCACCGCCAGGGGGTGATCCACCGCGACGTCAAGCCGTCCAACGTCCTCGTGGGCAGCGACGGACGTGCCCGGCTCACGGACTTCGGTCTGGCCCGGATCGAGGCCGATCCGGGGACCACGCGCTCGGGAATCCGTCTCGGCACGCTCTCCTACATGAGTCCCGAGCACGTCGACGGAAAGGCTCTCGATCCTCGCAGCGACGTCTTCTCGCTCGGGGTGACGCTCTACGAGCTCGTGACCCTGGAGCGTCCCTTCGCCGGTCGCACCGAGGGCGAGGTGCTCTACCGGATCTCGCACGACGAGCCCCAGCGACCGCGTCGGATCCGACCGTCGGCGGATCCTGATCTCGAGGCGATCATCCTCAAGGCCCTGGACAAGGATCCCGACCTCCGCTACCCGAATGGCGACGCCTTCGCCGCCGATCTCGCCCGCTATCTGGCCCACGAGCCTCTCGATGCACGAAGGTGGAGCTTCGCCACCCTCGCGAAGAAATGGGTGCGCCGCAACCCGCGCCTCGCGGTCGGCATCCTGGTTCTCGCCATCGCGGGCGTGGTCGCCGGTGTGGCCACGGTGGAGTACGAGCGTCAGTCACGCCTCCTCGAGGAGGTCCAGAAGACGGCACTGGCCGAGACCGCCGCCCGGGCCGTCACCGAGGGCGTGCTTCATCTGGCCCGCGGCTCCATCGCCGCGGCCCGGGTGCAGTTCAAGAACGCGCTCTCCCTCGATCCCCAGAGTGTGGAGGCGGAGCTCCTTCTCGCCCTGGCTTCGAGCAAGTCCGAGCGCCCCGAGGTTCTCGCCGACTCCCTGCGGCGCCTCGACGGGGTCATTCGCCAGCGCCCCTGGCTGGCCGGCGCCTACATCCTGAGGGGCATGCTCCTGGCGCGCCACGGTGATCCGCGGGGCGCCGAGGTGGCGCGTGCCCGGGCCGAGCGCCTCACGAGCCGGCTCCCCGTCGAGATCTATCTCCGCGCCGTCATCGCGCGCGAGTCGGGCCGGCTCGACGACGCGCTGGCTCTCTTCGACCAGGCCGTCCTGGAGCGGCCCCAGGCCATCGAGTACGTCTACTCGAGGCAGCGGTGCTTTCTCGAGATGGGCGATCCCCGGCGTGCCTACGGCGATGCCTGGCTCATCGTCCACACCGCTCCCAAGGATCCGTGGGCCCATCGCAACCTGGGTGACGTCTCGCTCGTCATGGGTGCGCCGGAAGATGCGCTCATGGCCTACGACGAGGCTCTCCGGCTGGATCCCGTGGACCGTGAGGCCAAGCTGCGCCGTTGCTTTGCCCTCACCCTCCTGGGAAGGGGGCAGGGAGCGAGCGCCGAGCTCCAGGGACTGGCCACGGGGCTCTCCTCGGATGCCATCGTCTGGTCGGCGCGCGCCCTCGCGCTCCTCCGCTCGGGCGATGCCGAGGCTCGCAACTTCGCCGAGAGGGCGGCATTCCTCGACGGACGCGACCCCTATGTGCGGCGGGCCCTCGCTGATTCCGTGCTGGAGACGGGAGAACCCGCGGAGGCCATGGAGCTCTACGCGGGCATCTCTGCCCATCCGGTACTCTCGGCGTGCGCCGCCTACGGAACGGCGCTGGCGTTCCTGAGCGGCGGTGACGTGAAGGGGGCGGCCACTGCTCTCCAGAAGGCGCGCCGGCCCATCCACCTCGTGGCCGACGACTGGGTTCCGGGTCTGTTCTGGATCCGGCCCGTTCCCGGGAAGGAGTCCACGGAGGCGGTGGCTCTCGCCGAGCGACTGGTCACCTCCACCGCGAGGCGCGATCCCCTGGCCCTGGGCACCCTGGCGGCGACGCTGCGACGGGCCGGCCGCGGCGAGGAAGCACGGAGGGTGGCGGCGGAAGCGGCCGTCATTCCCGCGCCGCTCCTGATCCAGGCCGCCTTGCGACTCCTCGTCCTCACGCTCGATCCCGAGGATCGCCCGGAGGTCGTTGTCAGCGAGGCTGGCTGAGGCCGTCGTGCGGCGGCAGGGTCGACGGAGCGTACTCGAGCTCGATCCTCACCGCGGTGTCGTGACCGAGGTCTTCCTCCAGGAGCATCCGGCCGCGTACGCCGCCGAACGGCCCTGGCTCGAAACGAACAAGGTGCGCGGCATCCCTCCCGTTGACCCTCACGGCCCGGACTCGCGGCGTGGGGAGAACGAGATCGATCCCCAGCGTCGTGGGAATCCCCTCGGTGTACTGGAGCTCGTAGGCGCGGCCGGCCGCGGTCTTCTCCACGACGACGCGTGCCAGAGCCGTGCCGAGGCGGAGGCTGGTGATTTCCATGCGCTCGTGATGGGGGAGCAGCCGAGGCGTGAAGAACGCCGACTCCATCGTCTGCTGCTGCGGAGCGACGAGGGCTTCGAGCACGGCGAGGAGCGTGTGAGCCGTGGCGCCAAGATCGAGGAGATCGTCGGGAGAGAGGGGTGGCGCCTTCCCACTCGTCGAGAGCAGACGGGGAAAGCTTCCCAGCGGCGAAGCCGCGCGAAGGAGCGTCTCGAGAGCCCGCGGCAACGCCGGATGTTCGATGTCGGCGAGAGCGCGGACGAGCCGCGCCAGGTCGCGCGTGCGGACGAAGTGGCAGCCCGGGGTCCAGCGCGCCACGACGGCGGCGTCACCGTCAGGGGAGACCAACGTCTCGAGCAGGGCCTCGATGGCCCGGCGCGCGCTCGATCGCTCGCGGGTCTCGAATCCCGTGAGGAGCGGTGCGAGGCCGGGGCCGAGCTGGGGCGGGAGGGCAGGGTCCTGCGAAGAGGCGAGATCCCGGGCCCGCCAGACCTCTCCCCGGGGGCGGAACGCCGCTTCGATCCAGCGACGCAGCTCGCGCGAGGGCCCATCGATGTCCACGTTCCATCCGGGCAGGTCGAGGCGCTTCGATAGCTGATCGAGCGAGGTGAGGGAACGATGAGCGAGAAGCGCCGTCTCCAGCTCGCGTCGCTGCTCCGAGCCGGCGAGGGGCAGAGAGGCGGGCTCTTCCCCGCACCTGCGGAGAATCTCGAGGTCGTTGGCCGAGGCCAGGGATCCTCCGCGTCCGGGAGGAAGCGGAGGTTCGGAGCGTGCCGGCGTGACGGCCGCGGTGAGGAGCGACCTCCGCTCGTAGAGCTGAGGGGCCAGATCCGGATCGTCGAGGAGCAGCTCGTGAAGAAGGACGAGGAGCGAGGCGGCCTCCCGATCAGCGGCGTTCCCGGGGGCCACGATGACCCCCGATTCCGCCGGCGCGGCGACCAGTGACTCGACGGGGTAGGACGCAAGGAAGGCGCCGGTCTTCTCGATGGCGCCCACCATCGCGCTCAGGGCGTCCCGGGCCGGAGTCGAGAAGCCGATGCCATGGAGCGCGCGGGCGACGTCCCACTGCTCGTCGAGCCGCAGGCCGTGGAAGCGGAGGAGCGAGGCAAAGGGGCCCGTTCTTCCCACTCTCTGGGCGAGGATGTTGACCAGGCATCTCTCCACGGTCTCGTCGATTCTCGGATCCATGCCCTCGAAGCGGGGACGCAGGCGAAGGGCTGTTTGCCAGTATGAATGGGTATCGTCGAGGATCCGTCGGCCGCGCTCGCTCACCCGGGCCAGCACCTCGTCCCTGGATTTCTGGAGGTCGTTACCGAGGACGAGGGCGACGAGCAGCTCGGTCCCTCCCTCGCGGTCGAGATCGGAAAGCGAGACCCGAGCCGCCGTACCGAGGCCGGCGTCCTGGAGGAGGGTGGCGGATCCCGAGGCGTCGAGGGTGAACACGAGCAGCAGAGCGCTCGGCGCGCCCTCGTCCGTCTCGGGAGCGAAGATGGCCTCGAAGGAGAGTCCGTCCATTCCCTCGCCGGCCGTGATCGAAATGTGTCGCAGCAGGCAAGGGAGCCCGGGAGGGGCTGCGTCCACGACGTGGAGCACGGCGCCCTCGATCTCGAGCCGGCTCGTGGCCATCGCCGCACTGCGCACGGGGGTGATGAGGGACCTCACGACGGGGAGCGGAGAACCCTTTCGGGCGAGGCCGACCCGCAGCTGGCCCAGGCTCCTCCCGGCTCCTTTGAGCAGGGACTGGACGTGGCTCAGGGCCCAGGGCTCGTCGCCCCGACCCAGAATTGCAAACACGCGACCATTGCCCAGAGGAAGGGCGGCTCCGGGGTGGCATCCCTCGAGGCGGAAGACCGAAGTCTCATGGGTCCACGGGAAGGTCGGATGGGCGAGCTCCGGCGCATCGGCAACCGGAGCCTGCGCGCGCTGGCTTCCGTCCTCTTGGTCGCATGCGGGCAGGAGCATCAAGGCCCAGGCGGCGACGACGACGGGCCATCTCATTCCTTGCCGCGGACCGCCTCGAGAATCTGGCGGCTCCGTCGTGCCGTGATCCTGGGCAGACGACCGGGAGCCCTCATGAAGCGGGTGAGGATCGTGGCCTCGACGGGAAGGACCGACCGGGAGCCGGCCTCGGCCGTCGAGAGCTCGGAGGGGGAGAGCACGTTCCTGGCCCGGGCGCCCTCGGGAACGGGAAAGATGTGGACGATGGCGTCCTTCTGGGCTGCCTTCCTCTCGACGCATGCCAGGCCTTGCTGTGTTCCGCGAACCAGGACCGAAGAACAGACCACACCGATCTTCTCTCCTCTGGTGTCGACCACCGGGTCGCCCGGCTTGATTCTGCGTGCCGCCCCCGAGGTGAGGCGGAACCGGATGATGGTCCGGGTCGAGGCCTCCATGCGCCGGAGGTAGCCACTGCGGCCGATGAAGAAGGGTTTGTGGAGCTTGACGAAACTGCCGTATCCGGCCTCGGAGGGGATGAGATCGAGGGCTCCTCCGAGCTCGTGTCCGTACAGCGGGAGGCCCGCCTCGGCCCGGGTGGAATCGCGCGCGCCGAGCCCGGTGGGTGCGATCCCGAGCTCCGCCCCCTTCGCGAGGAGGAGTCTCCACACGGCCGGAGCCTGATCGGGGCGAAGGTAGAGCTCGTACCCGATCTCCTCGCCGGTGTAGCCGGTGCGTGAGATCAAGACCCGGCAGCCACCGAGCTCGCCCTCGAGGAAGTCGAAGCGCCGGAGCTCCTGGATCCGCACCGCGAGATCGTGGCCGCCCGCCTCGCGGAGGATGTCGAGGGACATCGGACCCTGGAGGGCGAGGTCGACCCGTCGCTCCTCCTCGGGCCCCTCGGTCTTGAGGTCGCGGATGTCGCAGCGGACGTCGAGCGCGATGTCGTCATGGTCGAGGTCGATGGCCGCCTCGCCCTTGACCAGTGCCGACAGCCAGGACTTGACCTTGTCCTCGTTGGCGGCGTTCACCACCATCATGTAATCGTCGTGCCGGAGTCGGTAGACGAGGATGTCGTCGAGCACGTGCCCCGAGGCATCGAACAGGAACGAGTACTGGGCCTGCCCGTCCTCGAGCCAGTGGACGTAGTTCGCGGTGATGAGGTCGAGGAAGCGCGCGGCGTGCTCGCCCCGGAATCCGAGGACTCCCATGTGGGAGACGTCGAAGAGCCCCGCCCGGCTGCGCACCGCCTCGTGCTCGTCGGCGATGGAGCTGTACTGGAGGGGCATCTTCCATCCCGCAAAGGGAACGAGATGCGTGGCCTTGGTGAGCTTCTGGTGCTCCTCGAAGAGGCACGACTTCTTGAGCTCGGAATCCTTCTCGGTGTAGGCGAAGGCGCCCTTCCCACTCGTCTTCGGGGTCGCGGGCAGGAGTCGGGTTTGCCCCACGAAGTAGGGTTTGGCGAGCTGGAAGAGCTCGGGCCGCGCTTGGCGGAGCTCGGCGATGGGCCGGGGGAGGGCCGTGGGCCGGAGGCTGTCCCGGGCGGCGATTCCCGCGGGAACGGCGCCTTGCTCGAGGGACTTCTTCACGAGCTCGGCCGAGTCCCTGGCCACGATGACCACGAACTCGGGCCGGGTCGCGTCGCGAAGAACGGTGACGGATGTGCCTTCGGTGAACGCGAGCCTTCCCGGCTTCACCTCGGCCGCTGCCACACCCAGGCGACGGATGGTGTCACCGGCCTTTTTTCCCACCACGGAGAGGAGCGAGGGCGGATCCGCGCCGGCACCCTCGGCCGACAGGTCGTGCACCACCACCGGGCCCTGGACCTTGCGCAGGAGATCGGTATCGTCGAAGACAACGTAGCCGTCGGAGACCGCGCGCATCCACTCGCGCACGAAGGTGCCTCCGCCCGGAGAGGCCAGGACGAGATACCGGTCACGGCCCTGTTCGTCACGGGAGAGTCGGGCCACCCGGACGATGTCGCGCACCTGACCCGTCCGGTCGGCGATGGCCGTCTCGACGTGCTGCCCGATGGCGAGGGAGAGGATGTCGCCCGTGGTCATCTCGTGCAGGAAGAGCGAGGCTCTCCACCCACTCACCTCGAGGAGGGTATGGTCGGCGAGATCGAAGACGGCGGCCGACTCGCGAGCCGCGGCCAGCTCCTCTTCTTCCGACGTGTAGACCCGGACCATGCGCCGGCCCTCCGGAACGGTAGGGTCGGCGGTCGAAGCCTCGGACGGAGCGGCGGGGAAGTCGTGCGGGTAGGCACGGGGGCTCTCGAAGGATCGCTCGGAAGCGGCCTTGGTGGTGATCGCGGCCACCTCCCGGGTGCTCGTCTCGAGCACCTCATGCTCGATCTTGCCCCGGCCCAGGCGGCTGCGTCCGTCGAGATAGGTGAACGGGCGGATACCGCGCAGGAGCCGGGCCACGATTCCCGCGATGGCCTTCATGTCGGCGGGAACGAGCCCTCTCTGGGTGACCCATGTGGTGCCGAACCGGAGGCCCGAGGGGTGAGCGGCGTTCCGGTCTCCGGGAATCGTGTTCTTGTTGCAGGTGATGCCCGCGAGATCGAGGATGCGCGACGCGATCTCGCCCGAGAGAGTCGTGGCGCCGGCTCCGGTCAGGGGCTTGAGATCGACCAGGCAGAGGTGGCTCTCGGTGCCACAGTTGTCGGGGGAGACGGGGCGGGTGCGGTCGATGGCCGCCACCCGGAGCCCTTCCTCGTGGAAGGAAAGGGCGAGGGCCCGCGCGTTCTCCCGGACGCCCCGCATGAGGGCGCGATACGCATCGGACCGGGCCAGCAGGAAGGCCACCGCCTTGCCCGCGATGGCGTTGAGGTGCGGGCCCCCTTGCTCGCCGGGAAACACGGCCCGGTCGAGGCGCTTGGCGTGCTCCTCGTCCGTCGTCATGAGGAGAGCGCCGCGCGGACCGCAGAGGGTCTTGTGGGTGGTCGAGCTGATCACGTCGGCGTAGCCGACGGGGCTCGGGAAGCACCCTGCCACGACGAGGCCTGCGGGATGAGAGATGTCGGCGAGAAGGAGCGCGTCGACCGAGTCGGCAATCTCGCGCAGCTTTCCCCAGTCGATGGTCAGGGGGTAGGCGCTGAACCCCGCGACGATGAGGCGGGGGCGGCACTCCTCGGCACGGAGTCTCACCGCATCGTAGTCGAGGAATCCATTCTCATCGAGGCCGTAGGCCACGGCCCGATACGTGCGACCGGATCGATTGGCGGGGCTGCCATGGGTCAGGTGCCCGCCGTGGGAGAGATCGAGGCCCAGAATGGTGTCTCCGGGCTTGAGGAAGGCATCGTAGACCGCGTTGTTGGCCGCAGCGCCGGACAGGGGCTGGACGTTGACGAAGATCTCGGAAGGGGACACGCGCGGTCCCTCGTCCTCGCGCCCCTCGGTGGCGAAGAGCTCGGCGGCGCGCCTCTGGGCCAGGGCCTCCACGAAGTTGGCGAACTCGCAGCCCTTGTAATAGCGACGGTCCGCGTAGCGGCGATGGTGGGTGAGCATGTGGCCGAAGTCGAGGAGGAGGTCTTTGTCGTCCCGGCTCATGCGGAGGGCCGGATAGCCCTCGGCATAGATGTTGGAGAACGACGAGGCCACGGCTTCGCGCACGGGAAGCGGGCAGATCGACTCGGAGGCGATGAAGATGATCTTCCTCGCCTGTCGCTCGTCCTCGAGGTCGAGGATCTCGGCGGTGGCCGGATCGACGTTGCGCAGCTTCCTCTGCTCGAGGAATCCGCCCGCGGTCTCGGTCGACTTCTCTCGCACCGGAAGTCTCCTCGTGTCGGAGCCGGTCCTGTCCAGCACCGATTCCTTGCTTCGTGGGGTCATCATCTGCCTTTCCCGGAGGAGGGCGGGAGCCGATCAATGCGTCACGGGCTCGGCTCCTCCGCCCTCTCTCGCCGGCCTCATCCTACAGGATTCCGCGCCCTCCGGAAGCGGGCCAGGATACCCTCCAGGCGAAGGAGGAGCTCCCGGCATTGCTCGGCCGAGCTCGTGCTGCCGAGCGAGAGCCGAACCGCCCCCCGCACCTCGTCTTCGGTGAGCCCCATGGCCTGCAGGGCCGGCGATGGCTTGCCCGTCGCCTGGTGACACGCCGACCCCGTCGCGAGGGCGATTCCCGCCATGTCCGCCGCGGCCACCATGTCCTGCCCCGAGATCCCCGGGAACGAGACGTGAAGGGTGTTGGCGACCTGCCCTTGCGGGGGGACGGTGATGACCACGTCCTCGGCGAGGCGCCGCAGTCCCTCGGCAATCATCGTCTTGAGGGGGAGGAGTCGGGCCGACTGCTGCGCCGCCGGGGCGAGCTCCTCGAGGGCCCGGGCCAGACCGGCGGCGGCGGCCACGTTTTCGGTCCCGGGGCGACGGCCGTCCTCGTGATCGCCTCCGCGCAGGACCGGGGTCAGCTCGACACCCCGTCTCACCCAGAGGATGCCGATGCCTCGTGGGCCATGGACCTTGTGCCCCGAAAGGCTCGCCGTATCGGCGCCGAGCTTCTGCAGCGAGAGGGGGATCTTGCCCAGGGCCTGGACCGCATCGCAGTGCAAGAGGAGGGTGCGCTCCTTGCACAGAGTCGCCATCTCGTCCACCGGCTGGATGACGCCGGTCTCGTTCTGCACGGCGACGAGGGCCACCGCGGCGGGTCCCCGATCGAGGACTCGCCGCGCGCCGTCGAGGTCGACCCGTCCGTCGCGCAGGACGGGCAGATCGCGAACGGGATGTCCGAGGAGACGGAGGGTCTCGGCGGGTCCCCGGACCGAGGAGTGCTCGAGGGGCGAGAGGCAGATCGCGTGGTCGGGTTCGTGGCCCAGCACGAGGCCGAGCACGGCGAGGTTGTTGGCCTCGGTCGCGGAGGCGGTGAAGACGATCTCGGCGGGGGCGGCACCGAGAGTGTGGGCGACCCGGTCGCGGGCGTCCTCGAGCACGCTCCGTGCCCTCCGGCCGCTCTCGTGGATGGAGGACGGGTTGCCGGTGATCTCGCGAGCCACGCGGGCCATCTCCGCGAGAACCGAGGGCAGCGGCACCGTGGTGGCATTGTGGTCGAGATCGATGGGGTCGAGATCGATCAGAGGACTCCCCTCACGCGCTCCATCCCCTCCACGATGCGAGCCTCCGACGTCGCGTACGAGAAGCGCAGGTAGCCCTCGGCGCCGAAGGCCTCGCCGGGTACCACCGCCACGTGGGCCTCTTCGAGGAGGAGGCTGGCCAGATCCGACGAGGTCTCGGGCCGCTGCTCCACTCCCTGGTGCTTCCGGATCCAGCCCTTGAAGCTGGGAAAGACGTAGAAGGCGCCCTTCGGGGTGTTGCAGGTGACCCCCGGAAGCTCGCGAAGGTGCGACAGGATGAGATCGCGCCGCGTCCGGAAGCGGTCGACCATGACGTCGAGCTCGGTCTGAGGGCCGGTGAGCGCGGCCACCGCCGCCTTCTGGGTGATGGAGCAGGCATTGGAGGTGTCGTGGCTCTGGAGCTTGGTCATGGCCTGGATGATGGGGCGCGGCGCGCAGGCGTAGCCGAGCCGCCACCCGGTCATGGCATGGCTCTTGGACAGCCCGTTCACGAGCACGGTGCGGCTCCGCATCCCGTCGCCGAGAGCCGAGGGCGATACGGGTCGGAATCCGTCGTAGACGATCCGGTCGTAGATCTCGTCCGAGATGACGATGAGGTCACGTTCCTCGATGACCCGGCAAAGGGAGAGCAACTCGTCGCGATCGTAGGCGCAACCTGTCGGGTTCGAGGGGTTGTTGAGGATGATGCCCTTGGTCCTGTCGGTGCAGGCCGCCATGAGCTCGTCGGGGGTGATCTTGAAGTCGTTCTCCTGGCGTCCCTGCACGATGATCGGGGTCGCGCCCACGAGCTGGAGCTGGGCCGGGTAGGAGACCCAGTAGGGGGCCGGTACGATGACCTCGTCCCCCTCGCCGAAGAGGGCCACGCAGGCGGCGTAAAGGATGCTCTTGGCGCCGGGAGCGACAAGAATCTCCGAGGGATCGTAGGTCACTCCCTGCAGTCTCTTCACCTGGTCGGCGATGGCCGCCCGGAGGGCGGGGATTCCCGTGGTCTGGGTGTACCGGGTGAAGCCCTCGTCGATGGCCTTCTTGGCCGCCGCGCAGACGTGAGCCGGGGTCGGGAAGTCGGGCTCGCCGACGCTGAAGTCGACGACATCGACTCCCTCGGCCGCAAGCTCCTTGGCCCGCGAGGCGACGGCCAGGGTCGGCGATTCGGACACGTCCTGGATGCGACGCGAGAGGAGCGAGGAGGCATTGCGCATGGAGTTGGTCTCTCTTCTCGGGCTCGGCTAGTTTCTCGACTCCCCTTCTACCACGGACCCGGCTCCCGGAGCGACCATGCAGGGGGCGGGTTCGCTTCCGAAGACGAAGAGCTCGTGGATGGCCGGATCCTGGGTCAGCTCGGGATGGAAAGCGCCGAGGAGGAGCCTCTCGCCCCTCAGGAGGATGGGCTCACCGTTCCGGCTTCCCAGGACCTGCAGGGAGGGCCCGGGGCTCGAGAAGCGGGGGGCCCGGATGAAGACGCAGCGGAACGGGCGGCGGAGCCCCTCGAGGAAGATTTCCTCGGCGAAGCTATCGACCTGGCGTCCGTAGGCGTTCCGGTGCACCACCACGTCGGCCAGGCAAAGGCGCGGGGGTGGCTCCTCGCCCGGGGCCCGGCCCAGGAGGATGGCTCCCGCGCAGGTCCCGAAGATCGACAGCCCCTCGCTCCAGGCGCGGCGAAGGGGGTCGGTGAGGGCGTAGTCGGTGAGGAGCTTGTGCATGGTCGTGCTCTCGCCCCCGGGAATCACCAGATGGGTGAGCCCGTCGAGGTGCTCGGCCCGGGTCACGCGCACAGGAGCGAGCCCGAGCCGACGCAGCAGGACCTCGTGGGGTTCGAACGACCCCTGGAGGGCGAGCACGCCGGCCCGAGGATCTCGCGAGGTCGGGTTCACCACCCGCGCTCCTGGAGCCGGTCGGCGGGGGCGATGCCCGCCATCTCGAGTCCCGCCATGGCCTGGCCCAGATTCCGGGAGACGGCGATGAGCTCCCGGGTGTCGCGGTGGTGGGTCACGGCACGGACGATGGCCCGCGCGGTGACGGCGGGCTCGGCCGACTTGAAGATGCCGCTGCCCACGAACACCGACTCGGCGCCGAGGCGCATCATGAGGGCCGCGTCGGCCGGGGTGGCCACGCCGCCGGCGGCGAAGTTGGGGACGGGAAGCTTGCCCGTCTTTCCCACCTGCACCACGAGATGGAAGGGCGCGCCGAGATCCTTGGCCACCGCCATGAGCTCGTCCTGTCGGAGGATGGTGAGTCGCCGCATCTCCTTCTGCATGAGCCGCAGGTGGCGCACCGCCTCCACGATGTTGCCGGTGCCCGGCTCGCCCTTGGTGCGGATCATGGCCGCTCCCTCTCCGATGCGCCGCAGGGCCTCGCCCAGGTTGCGGGCGCCGCACACGAAGGGGACCTTGAACTCGTGCTTGTCGATGTGGTTCTCCTCGTCGGCGGGGGTGAGCACCTCGCTCTCGTCGACGAAGTCGGCTCCGAGCTCCTGGAGCATCTCGGCCTCGACGAAGTGGCCGATGCGCGCCTTGGCCATGACCGGGATGGACACCGCCTTCATGATGCGCTCGATCCGCTCCACGGGGCACATGCGAGCCACGCCCCCTTCCTTGCGGATGTCCGCGGGGACACGCTCCAGGGCCATCACCGCGGCGGCGCCCGCCTCCTCGGCGATCCTGGCCTCGTCTTCGGTGGTGACGTCCATGATGACGCCGCCCTTGAGCATCTCGGCGAGGCCGACCTTGACCGCGAAGAGTTCGTCGATCGGACGACCGCCGTTCGCCGTGGAGGCGAATCCCGGGCTCTTCTTGCTCATGACACTGCTCCTCTCTAGACCAGCGGGAGCCCCGAGGCCAGGTCCGGCCTCTCGGAGGGTCCCGCGGCGACTTCGACCATCTCGTTTCTCAGCTCCTCGGCGAGGATTCGGACTCCACGCTCGATGGCTGTCTTCTTGACCGATGCATAGGAAAGACGCAGGCCCTCCCTCGTTCCCGTGGGCACGAAGAGGTCGCCGGGCGAGAAGAGGACGCCGCGCCGCGCCGTCCTGCGGAGCAGGCTCCGCGCCGAGACGCCGCGGGGAAGATCGAGCCAGAGCACGAGGCCGCCCTCGGGACGAGTGAACGTCACTCCGTCGGGCAGGTGCTCGTCCAGAGCCTCGATCATGGCGTCTCGCCGCTTCCGGTAGACGGGCTTGATCCTCTCGATGTGCTCCTCGAGGAGTCCCCGGCGCAGGAACTCGTGGAAGAGCACCTGCGGGAACGCGTTCGAGCTGATGTCGGTGGTGGTCTTGAGCGCCAGCACGTGCTCGAAGAGCGAGCGCGGCACCGCCAGCCATCCGATGCGGAAGCCGGGGAAGGCGATCTTGGAGAACGTCCCGGAGGTGATCACGTTGTCGGCGGTGTCGAGGGCCTTGAGCATCGGGAGCTCGACCCCCTCGAACCGGAGCTCCCCTTCGGGATCGTCCTCGAAGACAGGGATCTCCTGCTCGCGCGCAAGATCGAGGAGCTGGTGCCGTCGCGACAGCGGCAGGGTGGTGCCGCACGGGTTGTGAAAGCTGGGCATCGTGTAGACGAGCTCCAGGCCACCACTGCGGGCAGCGGCCTCCAGATCCTCGACGCGGAGGCCGTGTTCGTCGACCCAGGCGGGAACGGGCTCCACGTCGTGGAGCGAGAACGTGTTGAGGGCCCCCGAGTAGGTCGGGACCTCGAGACCGACCCGCGATCCGGGATGGAGGAGGACCCGGGCCACCAGATCGAGCCCCTGGGAGGAGCCATTGAGGATGAGGATCTCGGTCGTGTCCGGGCACACGCCCCGGGCGGCGAGACGCTCCATGAGGAGCTCGCGCAGCGGCGGATGGCCGGGGGAGGGCCCGTACTCGAAGAGCAGCGACGACCTCTTTTCCAGGACGTCGCGGGCGAGCGCGAGAATCTCGTCGGTGGGAAAAAGGTCGGGATCGGGCGTTGCCCGCGAGAACGCGATGACCTTGCTGGACGTGGGAGGCGACTGGAGCGTCGAGAGGACGTGCCGGGTCTTTTCGGCCAGGCGGGGTCCGAGGCGACGGGGCCAGTCAAACGTGGGGTGCCTCGTGTCTTCGCGCCCGTTGGTCTCGACCCGGGAGTCGGGTGCTCGCCCGATCTGCCGCCGGGGAGGATCCAGGGCGATGTCCCCTCGCTCCCGGATGAAGGTTCCCCGGCCCACGCCCCGCGTGACGACTCCGTCCCGGGCGAGGGTGTCATAGGCCTGGGCCACCGTGTTGCGGTTGACTCCGAGCTCGCTCGCCAGGTCGCGCACCGAAGGGAGGCGCTCACCGGGGGCAAGACGTCCCGCACCGACCAGGCGGACGATCTCCTCTGCCATCTGCTGGTAGAGAGGGGATGCCGACTCCCGGTCGAGTTGAAGGTGGATTGTCATAGGACATTTGACCTCGATTACGGGGTCAATGTACAGACCGGGGGGCAGAGCTGTCAAGTGGTCTAGGTCAATCGTCGGCTCTCGACGCCGGAATCATCTCGTGTGGTGGGCGAGATCGATGATCACCTCGTGGAGGCGCTCCGGGGGAGCAAGGGCGGGCAGGGCCAGCCATCGGCGAGTCGGCTCGTTTCCGAGCACCACGAGGCCGGAGTGCTGGGTCCGGTCCCGGTCCACGACGGGGTCCGGATCGTAGATCCCGAGCCGGAATCGAATCGACTCGATGTCCTCGAGCTTGCCGGTCAGGAAGAGCCATTCCGGGCCCGTGCCGGCCTCTCGTGCATAGTCGTCCAGGACCTCAGGAGTGTCAGTCTCGGGGTCGAGAGTCAGCGACAGAAAGCGCACATCGCGGGCGAGATCCGGCTCGAGAGACTTCTGAACCTGAACCAGGTTCTGGATCGCTCCCGGTCATATGCCGTCACATTGCGTGTAGATGAAGTTGATGAGGACGAGGTGCCCTTCGACCAGATCCTCGTAGAAGCGATGGCTGATTCCCTTGTGATCGACGAGCCGTACGTCGGGAAACCGGGATCGGATCCGCTCGGCGAAATAGTCCCGGGGCGGTGAGGATGGAGGTGTGGACTCGCTGCCCGCCGCGTCGCTCTCTGCCTCGGGGGCCGGCGCGGGCATCCGGCAGGCCTGAGGGAGCGCCAGCATGAGAAGCCCGATCGCCGCCCCGGAAAGCCATCGCTCGATCAAGGCAGGACCTCGAACTGCCCCATCATCTCCATGTCCTCGTGCTCGAGATTGTGGCAGTGGAAGACGTACTTGCCGGTGAACGTGACGAATGGAATGTGGACGCGCACCTCGTCGTTGGGGCCGAGATTCACCGTGTCCTTGAAGCCGCGCTCATGGAGAGGAGGACGGCGGCCGTTCCGCCGGAGGATGACGAAGTCCTCATGGTGGATGTGGATGGGGTGCTCCCAGCCCCCCGACTTGTTCCTCAGCACCCAGACTTCCGAGGTGCAGAGGCGCGGATCGGCATCGACCCGGACACCGCCGTCGAAGAACTTCCCGTTGATGGCCCAGGCTCCGTTCCTCCTCTCGAAGTCGAAGCGTCGCGTTCGAACCGGAGGAAGGTCGACCTGGACCGGCACGTCGAGAAGCAGATCCGGCACCACCGAGTCATCGACGGCGTTGCTGACCACGTCGAAGCGGACGAGCGGCGTGCATCGCCGGCGATTGACCTCCTTGGGACCACGGCCGTCCTCCTGGATCAGGCAGTTGTCGAGGGTGAGCGAGGTGCCGACCGGGTACTGCGAGAAGTCCACCACGACCTCGACCCGCTCCGCCATGGCGAGCCGGATGCTGCGGCGCACGAGGGGGGCGGGCAGAAGGGCTCCGTCCGTGGCGATCTGGACGAACGGCTGGCCCGAGCTCAGGAAGAGCTCGTAATACCGTGCATTCGATCCGTTGAGGAACCGGAATCGATACTTCCGCCGGGAGACCTCGAAGAACGGCTGGATGGCGCCGTTCACGAGAAACTTGTCGCCGAGGAAGCCGTCGTGGTCGAACGGATCGTAGAAGAGCGAGCCGTCCGGAAAGAAGCGGCGGTCCTGGAAGACCATGGCGACGTCCTGATCCCCGCTCGGAAGCCCCAGGCTCAGCTCGTTCTGATCGTGGACGATGTAGAAGCCGGCCAGGCCCATGTACACGTTGTGCCCCGTCACCCGATCGGCGTGATCGTGGTACCACTGGGTCGCTGCGCGGTGGCAGTTCGGGTAGCAGTAGTCACGGAAGCCGGAAGGGGGAATGACGAGGATGGGATGTCCGTCGGATTCCGCCGGAGTGTGGCCACCGTGAAGGTGCACGGAGGTGAACTCGGGAAGGTTGTTGGTCTGGCGCACCACGAGGCGTTCGCCCTTGTTGACCGAGAAGGTCGGTCCGGGAAAGAAGCCGTCATAGCCCCAGATCCGGGTGGTGAGACCCGGGATGAGCTCGACATCCTGCTCCTTCATCTCGACTTCGAAGTACCGCGTGACTCCCGGTGCGCACTCGGGATCGGGATCATGGCCATTCAGGCAGGGCTCGACGACATCGGGGAGTGTGCACGTCGGTGTGAAGGGCGCGACTTCCCTCGGGGCAGGGGGAATCGGAAGTGGCCGCTGAAAGGGGATCGTGGCCGGACTTCGGGGCAGGTCGTCGTGAAAGAGCGGAAACCCCTTCAGCTCCCTGGCTCCGAGAAGAGAAGCGCCGGCGGTGTAGACTCCGAGCCTGAGCAGATCACGTCTCGTGATGCGTGCCATCTCCCATCCCTCCTATGAACTGCTTCGGTGCCCCTTCCGGGGACTCGTCGAGGCCAAAATAGCGCAAGGAGGGGCGCGGCAAAAGAGACATTTTTCACGCTTTATTTCTTTCAAGCTTGACTTGCAGGAAGGGGGGAATCCGGGGCGGGAGGTGGGAGGAAGATCGGCCGCGGATTTCCGTTGACGCGGAAAACGGTCGGCTCTACAATCGCGACCCACATTTCTCAGGCTCGCTGGCCCCGGAGGCTTCTGGCCACGAGCTTCGGGAGTGGGCCGCTCCTGGCTCCTCCTGCGGGTCATGGGACCACCCCAGGCCCTCGAGATTCCAGTTTAGATGGTGGACGGATCGCCTCGCGAGATTGGCACGACCGGCTTCGGGAGTATCGAAGCCCGGTTCCTCTGCGGGCGCCGCCGGTAACAATTGGAAGGGAGGCTAGGGAGTCATGGGGATCATGCTCAAGGAACCTGGAACCAGGGGATGCCTCGCCAGCTTCGCGGCGGCATTCCTCTGCCTGGGGCTCGGCGCGACCAGCGGCCGAGCGGCGACGGGAGATCCCTTCGGGCCTGTCATGGCGCCGAAGGAGAACCCGTTGACCCAGGAGAAGATCGACCTGGGGAGGGAGCTCTTCACCGACGTGCGGGTGTCGTCCAACGACACCGTCGCCTGCGCGACCTGTCACCGGCCCGATCTCGGGGGATCGTCCCCGTCGGCGCCCCATCCCGGAGCAGACGGCATTCCGGGGACCGCCGACGATCCCCTGGGATCCATCGGCATCCAGGGCCAGACGACCGGGAGGCAGGCGCCTTCGACGCTGGGAAGCGCCGCCTTCCTCAAGCTCCTCTTCTGGGATGGGCGCGCGGGACCGGACTTCGAGAACCCGACGAACCCGGGAGAGATCGTCGCCTTCTGCGCGGCGGCAGAGAAGCAGGCCACGGGCCCCGAGCTCGCCAATCGCGAGATGGCCTTCGACAACCGGACCTGGACCGATGTGCTCACGAAGCTCGCCGGTCTCAACGGCCACCTGTCCGGGACCCCGTACACCCAGCTCTTTGCCGATGCGTTTGGCGATGCGGTGCCCTCGGCGGCATCCCTGACCGCGGCGCGGGTGGGGATGGCCATCGCCTCCTACGAGCGGACGCTCATTCCGGACCAGTCGCCCTTCCAGCTCATGGCGGCCTCGGGCAACGATGGCTTCCTCACCGCCCAGCAGCTCCGCGGCTTTGACGTCTTCCGGGGCCAGGGTCGCTGTGACAAGTGCCACATCGACGGGATTCTTTCCGACGGGCTCTTCCACAACAACGGCTTTTCGCCCATCGAGGACGATCTTGGCCGGTTCAACGTCACCCGCCGGAAGAAGGACCGTGGCGCGTTCAAGACCTCGCCCCTCTACGGCGTCGGGCAGTCGGCGCCCTACATGCACGACGGCCGCTTCGCCACGCTCATGGACGTCGTCGACGCCTACGACCGCGGCGGAGACTTTCATGAGAACCAGGACGCCCTCATCCGGCCCCTGGGGCTCTCCGTTCCCGAGAAGCTGGATCTCGTGGCCTTCCTCGAGCAGGCTCTGACCGACCCGAGGGCTCTCAACAACCTGCCCCCGTTTACGATCCCGGCCCTGGCGACTCCGGTGCCGGGCGCCGATGCCGTGGCCCCTGTCGTCGCCGTGGTCGCGCCGTGCATTCCCAATCCGCTGAACGGGATCGTGAAGTTCGTGGCGGAGGTCACCGACGATCAGAACATCAAGAGGGTGACCTTCCAGGTCGACGCTCTGGGTGTGGTGGAGGACGTGATCGCGCCCTTCCGGACCTCGGTCGACACCACCCTTCTCGCCACGGGCGCCCACACCATGACCGTGAAGGCCGAGGACTTCGGTGGGAACGTCACTTGCCACGTCGAGCCCTTCATGGTCGACAACGCGGCTGCAGACGTGGTGCCTCCGGAGATCTTGAAGATCATCTCGCCGCACGACAAGTTCCCCTTCGGCGGGGCGATCGTTCCGGCCGAGGTGGAGGTCTGTGACAACATCGCCGTGGATCGCGTGGAGTACCGCCTCGACGGTGCCCTCGTGGCGACAGGTATGGCGCCCGACTTCGCGGCGACCTTCGCCGGCACGCGCCCGGCCGGGACCTACACGTTCGAGGCCACGGCCTTCGACACGACCGGTAACGCGAGCGATCCGGTGAGTGTCGACATCGAGATCAGCAACCTCAGGGGTTTCCCGGTCACCGCTCTCCAGATCGCGGCCGAGGGACTCATGGGTGCGGGCGACTTCTGTATCCTGGGGACCTTCACGGTGAACTCGAGCCGGCTCGTCTTCACGGGTGTTGGCCTTCCGGCTCCGGCGAGCGCGGCAGGATACCGGCTGCAGCTCGTGGGCAACCTCGGCGTCACGAACTTCCCCCAGAGGGTGAGACTGAACGCACTTGGCAACGTCACGAATGCCCTTCTCGTCAGCCCGTCGCAGGCGGACCGCCGCCGCCGGGCCTTCTGGGCCGAGGAAATCTGCATCTACGACGGGATGAACCTCGTCGCCACGGCCCCTGTCGCGGTCGAGGTGGCGCTGGTCGGCACCGCGAGCTTTGGAACCACGCTCGGCGTCCCGTTCCTGTTCACGGCCGATTTCTGCTCCACCGGACCCGGTGAGGGCCACGTGGTGGCGGCTCTCGAGTCGACGGCCATCGCTCCGGCCGGGGACTATGTGATCGATCTCATCGGACGCGATGGCATGATCCAGCTCCCGTTCACCCTGGACGTGGCTGGTCTCATCCATGAGGAGTTCACCCGTTTCACGGACTTCGTGTCCGTCATCGGACGGCCGCGGCGCGTCACTCTTCATCACAACGGTGTCCAGGTCGGAACCCGACTCCTGTCGCTGACGATTCCTCCTCCGTAAACCTTTTCCAGCGGGACGGGGTCCTCCGGGATCCCGTCCCGCTGTGGTTCTCTGGACAAGCGGGCGGTGCGACGTCAGGTTCAGGCCGCCGCCCATCGAGCTCCCAGGGCAAGCCTCTGCGCTTCGTGGCAAAAAAAGGGGAGATGCGCTATGAAACACCTTGGCCTCACCGTGCCGGCTGGATCTCTTCGTCGAAGTGAGTGGGTGTGCAGGGGAGCGGTGGCCGGAGTGTTGACGACTCTCCTCGGAGTGTTCTGCCCGGGCGCGTGGGCGGGGAATCCTGTCTCGACCCCGGCGGTGTTCGAGCCGTTTGTCGGTGATCCTCGCCTCGAGCCGCTTCCCGCGGGGCCAGTCCATCTCGCCAATTTCGACGTCTTTGCCAACGGCAGGCTCGTGAAGATGCATTTCCTTCCCCGGGTCAACGGACAGACCCAGGCCGATGGCGATCATCACGCCGATCTCTTCGTGCTCATCGATCGCATCACCGGCCTTCCCTTTGACCAGCCTTCCATCGTGGAGGCGGTCCCCCTGGGGGCCGTGCAGCAGCCCGTGGGAGAGTTCACGGCCCGGCACTACAGCGCCGTCTGGGAGATCCATGCGGTCTGGGTCGCGCACAGCTATGACCCCACGGATCCGAGCCAGCTCATCGACTCCGCAGCAAAGCTCTTCTCGTCTCCCCTCGTGAAGAGAATCTTCCAGACGAACATGTTCCTCAACTGCCCGATCGTCCCTCTCGGCTCGACCGTCGATCCGGAGTTCCCCACGCCGCTGCTGGAGTCGTTCTTCAACGGGGAGAAGATCCTCATCGCTCCTTACGACATCGAGGACGGGCGTTTCAATCCCCAGGTCATGTTCAAGTTTCATGACGAGAGCGGGAACGTCCTCGACGCCAGCGGATCCCCCCTGGCCTCGGCCGCGGACGGAAACCCCCATCTCGTGGCGTCCTTTGCTCCGGGAGACCCCTTCTACAGCTCGACCTGGGAAATCTGGACGGTGGTCGTTCCGAACGCCGATCTGGGCACCGTGGGAGACATCAAGTCCGCCCAGGACGTGAGGGACCGGGGATACGCCATCGAATCCTCGGGCATTCGCCTCAACTGTCCGGTGGTGGCCATCCAGCAGAACGACGGCAGCTTCGTTCCCTTCCCGTTCGAGGATGCCTTCGCCATGCTCCTCAATGACCACGGGGTCTTCAATCCCAGGAACTTCCTGTTCAAGCTGCCGGACGCACGGTTCACTCGGAGCCGGACGTTTCTCCTGACCGAAACCGGTCCGGCCATCCCCGTAGCGCTCGACCTGGCGCTGATTGCAGATTTCCCGGGTGCGCTGCCCGCGTTTCCGCTGGTGGCCTCCTCGATCAAGGGAAACCCGGTTCCGATCGTGCTCCAGAATCCTCTGGGAATCGGTGGGACGGGTCCCAACCAGGGAGCCATTCGTCGCTTCACCCAGTCCGATCTGGATGCGGGCATGGCCATGAACCCCCCGCGCCTCCCCGAGCCCATCGAGCAGAACATCCAGGATCTCGTCGATCTGGGCATTCTCAGTACGACCTATCTCCCGGGGTTCTTGCCCTATCATGAGCGCCTCGCGCTCGTGGGCCGTGCGCTGTTCGAGCTCGTGTGGTCGCCCGAGCAGGGTGGAAACCAGCTCGACACGACGAGCTGCATGGCGTGCCATTCCGCTCCGACCGGCGGTGGTGGTGGACGTGGGCTCTACACTCTCGAGCGGCGCAATCCCGATGGCAGCCTCAAGTCGAGGGTCAATCCCGGTTCCCTCTTCGGTCTCGGTGCGGCCCAGCTGCTCCGTCAAGGAGCGACGGGCGCCGATGACGATACTCACGCAGTGGGCAGCCTGGGCAACGTGGCCACGGTCCGGCAGATGACCAACAACGCCCTCGTGAATCATACCGGACTCCAGTCGACGGAGAAGGTCGTGGAGCTGGGCGGAGCCGCCGACACGATCGCAGCCGGGGCCATCGATCTCGATGGCGATGGAGTCATGAACGAGCTCTCCGTCGGGGAGGTCACGGCCCTCACCGCGTTCGTGCTCAGCCTGCCCGTTCCCGACCAGGCGGCGGCGGCCATGGCCTTCCGCATCGCCGGTACCACGATGCCGGCCGCTCGAAGGGGCCGCCAGCTGTTCAGCGCCGCGGTACAGGATGGCGGCGCCGGCTGCGCGAGCTGCCACCGGCCCTTCTGGCCGCTTGCCTCGACGGTCCTGCAGCTCGACAATCCGGAGACGGGGTCGGTCATCCCCATTCCGGTGTCACATCACTTCGCGAACGACCTCGACATCGCCGAAGGGTGGGCCACCACCCTCAATGAGCCGGGCATCCGGGTCTACGGCGACTTCATGCGCCACAAGATGGGTCCGCTCATGAAGGGGGCGGGAAGCGACGGCACCGACTTCCTGAAGACCGCCGAGATCTGGGATGTGGGGAGCACGGTCCCCTTCTTGCGAGACGGTTCGATCAATCTCGATCTAGCGGCGGTGATCCTGGCCCACGAGGGGCTCGACTTGCCGGGGATTGCTCTCCGGCGTTCGTCACAGGTGGATCTCGCCGGTGGCATCACGTGTCAGACGATCACCTTCACCAATACCACGGCGCTCCCCGTCGCGGCCAGTCCGGCCGAACCGATCAGGATCATCCTGAGGACCCTCAGTCCGGGCCTCACACCCCTCAATGCCGATGAGGCGGCCCCGGATGGATCTTTCCGGTCGGGGGCGAACTGGCACATCACGCAGACGCTGTTGCCAGGGGCTTCCGTGGATGTCGAGTTCAAGTTCGCCAATCCGGGCGGATTGCGTCTCCGGCCGTCGGCCTTCACCCTGACCATCCAGGATCATGTGGGCTACTCGGAGGCCGCATTCGCCGCGAAGGCGTTTCGCCGGCTCGCCGCGAACCAGCAGAGTGACCTCATCGGATTCCTGAGGGCGCAGCTCATCGGAGATCTGGTGGGCGAATGATCGGCTCTTCTGTCCGGCCTAGGAAACAGAGGCGGTGCGTGCGGCGCAGGATCGACGGAGCCGGTCTCTGAACCGGGCCGTGGCCCGGATGTATCTGTCGCCGTAGCGAGCCGATGGTTCGATGTGCGTGTTCTCGTGGAACTCGTTGAAGCTCGTCACGATCACGATCTGAGGTGGGGGGGACAGACCCAGGGCGACCTTCTGCATCTCGTCGTACGTCTTTCCTTCTCGACGGCGAACGCTACGGCAGGAGCCCGACTTCCGGCTTCGTGATTCCAGATGCTTGTCATCGTATCCCGGTGAGATGGTGAAGGTTCGCACGCGATCCGGATCCTCGGCCAGATCCCGGTAGCCGTCCTCCAGCATCGTCGTCCGGAGTCCGCTCGGTCCGGCCTGCAGGGGCGAGTACGGGGTCCATCCCCGGAAGAAGGCTCGCATGAGCCTGGGCAGTGTCTTGGAGTAGACGATGCCACCGGTGGCCATGGCCAGGCAGCCCTCGGTCAGGCGAACGAGATCATTGTGGTGCTGGTAGAAGTACCCGAGGAAGGTATCGCTCAGGAAGTACCAGATGACCGGCTTTTCGTCGATCTTCTGGTAGCAGGACCGCGGCATGAACTCCCGTCGTATGGTCTCGATGGCTCGCTCCACGACGTCGGGATCGTCGTCGCTCACGGCGAGGAGAATGGAGACCTCGAGGGGGCTGCCTTCGGACTCGATCAGGTCGAAGATACGTTCCGTGGCCTCGAGCTCGAGGGGAGACAGGCCCTGGAAGGTGGCCTGCAGGTTGACCACGAGATGATCGAGCCCGGCCTCGACGGCCTGCTCCAGATGTCGGCGGATGACCGTGTCGTCGGCCGACGTGTACGGTCCTCCCTCCGGAAGGTCGGTCGTTCCCGCGAACTCGCGGTTCTCGTTCCAGTGGGTCGGAGTCTCGTCATCGGCCCGGTACCAGGGGTAGTAGTGGGCCCCGAGCTTCGGATCGTCCTCGATCGGAGTGGTGCGGAGTGGCTTCTCCCGGATCTCCTCGAGCTGTGCGAAGAGGAGATCTGCGGTGCGATCCCAGGAGCACGCCCGGGCTTGCTCGCGCCCGTGCTGGCCCATCCGTGTGGCCAGGGCCGGGTCCTCGAACAGCCTCTGCAGGGCTTCTCCGATCTTCTCCGGCACGGCGGGTACGAAGCAGGCGCTCTGATCGTCCAGGACCTCGGAGTAGCCACCCGCCTTGGTTCCGACCACGGGTCGTCCGGCTGCCGCCGCTTCGAGAGGCACCATGCCGAACGGCTCCCGCACCGGGGTGTAGATGCAGCAGTAGGTGGACTGGTAAAGATCCTGGAGCGCGTTGGCGCGAACTTTCCCGAGAAAGCGCACCCGGTCCTTGAGGCCGAGGCTGCGCGCGAGCCGGGTCAGAGTGGACTTCTCCGGGCCCTCTCCCACGATGGCGAGGCTGCCTTCGGACAGGAAGGAGAGCGCCTGGATGGCCAGATCGACGCGCTTGTGCTTCCACAGCCGGCCGATTGAAAGGGCGCAGCGTTCTTCGGGCAAGGGCCGGGTTTCGTCGGGCAACAGGACGCCAGGGTAGGCCACGCAGTCGGCAGGCCGGTCATACACGGTGCGGAGGTATCTTCCCGTGGCGAGGCTGTTGGTGGCGATCCTGTCCACGTGCTGGCACGTGTCGAACTGCTCGATGAGGTGGAGCAGGACGTCGTGCTCGGCCACGTGCACCCGCTCGTAGGAGAGCTTGGGATAGAGGTGAATCTCGACGGTCGTTCCTCCCGTGGGGCTCTGGTAGCGCAGATCGTAGATCATGCGCAACGGTTCGGCGCAGAACCAGAGAGAGGGGTTCCGTCGGATGAGCTGGGTGGGGTAGAGATACAGAAAGTATGCATCGTGACGCTTCAACGCCCTTTCCCAGAGCGTGGGAAGGGTCACCGTCTGGTGAAGGAGGGAGAAGCGTCCCTGGCTGCGGTCTCCCGGCAGGAGAACGACATTGACCCGGGTCGGATCGACCCCGTACTCCTGGAACAGGCGACGGTTGATGGCCACGGTATAGATCGTGATCTTGGCGCGTTCCTGCCAGCGGCGCACGCACTCGAGAAGGTAGATCTCCGAACCCCCGTAGTGCTTGAGCTGTGGCGTGACAATGGCCAGTTCCATCCTCTTGAACCCTCCTGAGATGCCGTCGAGGTCGAAGGCAAGGCGCTCGACCCCCTTCGCAGCAACGTCTTTTCGCGTGATGGCTTGTCCGCGATAATATGCACCAGACAGGTTTTAGTGACTCATCGGCGTTGACCGAAAGGAACGTTAGCCAAAACGTCGTGCTCTTCCAGGACGAAAGGAGACACCCCATGCCCGGCGATGGACGTCGCAACAGTTCGGCCAGAAAGGCCTTAGGGCCTCTCCTGGCAGGATCGGTCGGTGTCGCCATCCTTCTCGCGGTCATGACGGGAGCTTTCCTCGGCTACCGGGAGATCCGGGAAGACGGCTATCTCGAGAGCGGGCTCCGACGTCTGTACGTCGATCGGCTGCTCGAGGAGACCCTCGCCCGCTGGGGCATCATGAGCCTGGTCGCGGTCCTTTCCTCCTGCGGTCTTCTGACCCTCGCGTCGAGGCTCGGTCGAGGGGGTGAGGGGAATTCGCAGGGGCCGGGGCGGCTCGTCGGATTGCTCTCCCACCGGGCAACGATTCTGGCGTCGACTCTCGTTCTCGCGTGTGGAGGGGTCTTCGTCCTGCTCTGGCAGACGCCGGCGGCTGGGTCCGACCAGCCGAACGTGGTGTTCATCGTCGTCGATACGCTCCGTGCCGATCACCTGGGGTGTTACGGGGACCCGGGGGCCACCACGCCGAACATCGACCGACTGGCCCAGCGGTCCGTCGTGTTCGACAGGGCGTTTTCGGCCTCATCCTGGACGAGGCCATCGATCGCTTCGCTGCTCTCGGGCCGGAGCCCCTTGCGGCATGGCATTTTTTCGGAGTGCGAGGAGCATGTTCTCGGTCGCGGTGTTCCCACGATCCAGAGATATCTGCGAGATCGTGGCTATGAGACGAAGGCCATCGTCACCAACCCCCACTACGAGTTCGGGATCCAGAGAGACTTCGAATCCGTCGAATCCCTGCCCAATGGCTGGGCCGATCAGGTCTACGACGAGGCCATCGCCTACGTCGCCCGCGAGCATGAGCGACCGTACTTCTTGCTCATCCATAACAACGACCCACACGATGCCTACGAGTATCACGAGCGCTTCAGCACCATGCCCCCCGAGTCTCCGTACCGGAAGCTGAAGCAGCTCATGCCGGCTTTGCAGGATGGACAGGGCATTCGTATCGACTCCGAGCGCAATCGAGCGGGAACAGCGGTCCTCGACGACAAGGCTCTGGAGGAGATGAAGAGCAATTACGACGACGAGATCACGTTCCTGGATCACCATCTGGGGCGGTTCCTGGAGGAGCTCGAGAAGTCCGCCGGACACTCCAATACCGTGGTCGTGTTCACGGCGGACCACGGCGAGGAGTTTCTCGACCACGGGAGCTACTGGCACGGCGGTACGCTGTACAACGAGCTCCTTCGCGTTCCACTCATCGTGTCCGCGCCAGAGACCGAGGCAAGGCGTATCGATGTGAGGGTGAGCACCATGGACGTCTTCCCGACGCTCGTGGAGATGCTTGGAGGCAAGAACAGCGACGGTCGCTTCGGAGACTGCAGCCGAAGCCTCTTGACCCTGCTGAAGGGTGAAGGAGGCGTGGAGGCACCCATCGTCGCGGCCACGGCCTTCAGGAGCCGACCCAAGTACAGCATCATCCTGGGCCGCTACAAGCTCATCAAGGACGCTGACGAACGAGTGGAGCTGTACGACCTCGAGGCGGACCCGGGGGAGCGCCGCAATATCGGGCAGGAGGATCCGAAGACGGTGGCTCGCCTGGAGGCCGAGCTCGATCGGCGGATCAAGGAGGGGGAGGAGTCGGTGCAGGAGCGAATGCGCAGAGCCATCGAGGTCGACGATGATCTGCGGAAAAGGCTCGAGGAGCTCGGATACGTCACCGGAGGCGAAGCAGGGGGGCAGCCATGAGCGAAGAGAGCGGCGCTTCAGGCTCTGTCCGGAAGGCAATGGCTCTCGCCTTCGGGTCGGTCGTGCTCGCGGCCACGGGGTGTTCGGACCCGACGGCGGCCAGGGGGAAGGGGATCGAGCGGGTGATTCTGGTCTCCATCGACACGTTGCGGGCCGATGCCATCGGTGCCTACGATGGGTTGGTCTCCACGACCCCGGAGATCGACGCTCTGTGCGCCCGGAGCCAGGTCTTCACCGATGCGCTGTCCCAGGCGCCCTCGACCGCGATCTCGCACAAGTCCATCCTGTACTCCGTCTATCCGAGCATTCACAAGACGACGAGCAAGGTGAGACCCACGGAGCCGAGCGACTCACCGCTTCAGTGGCTGCAGCAGGAGGGGTTCACCACCGCGGCCTTCGTGGGAGGGGGTCAGCTCAGCCCCGAGTTCGGATTCGAGCGCGGATTCGACACCTACTACTCGGTGAACAAGGACAAGCCGAAGGGGGACAGCCGGCGGGACGTGGAGATCCTGGAAGGAGAGGTCGACGCGTGGCTGGAGCAGAACCGTGACAAGCGGTTTCTGCTGTTTTTTCATAACTACGAGGTTCATTCGCCCTATGTGCCGCCGGAGCCCTACCGGAGCAAGCACGCGGGATGGTACGAAGGGGACATCGACCCCACGGGCAAGAACGGCGCGAAGTACTACAACCATCGGGTGATGAGTGAGGAAGATTTCGAGTTCGTGAGGGATCTCTATGCGGCCGAGGTGGAGTATGTCGACGGCTTCATCGGCCGGTTGATGCGCAAGCTCGAGAGCCTCGGGATCGCGGACCATACCGCGGTCATCCTGTTTTCGGACCACGGAGAGAGCCTGGGAGAGCGTGGCTACGTGGGACACAACAGGCTTCACAACATTCAGCTGCGAGTACCGCTGATTCTCCGGGTGCCCGGCATGGAGGCGCGGCGGGTGGCGGAGCCGGTGGAGGCTCTTGACATCATGCCCACGGTCTTCTCGCTACTCGGAGTGAAACCGCGGTACGCCTTCCAGGGCAGGGATCTGCTGGAGACGGCGCAGCGGGGAGCGCCGCAGAGGCGCCTCCGGATCGCCGAGCAGGAGGGCAGGGTCTGCGTCCAGGATGGGGAATGGAAGCTGGTGTTCACTCCCGGGAACGGAGATGACGAGCTGTATCGGCTGGGAGGGAATCTCGACGAGGGTGACGAGGTCTCACGGGAAGAGAACGCCGAGGTGGCGGAGAGGCTCAGGGAGGCTTTCCTGGACATGCTTCGGGAGAGCGAGGACCTTTCGAGCCGCTTCCTGCTGGATGATCTCGACGGACCGATGCTCTCGCCAACGACGGAGAGTCACCTCAGGGAGCTGGGCTACATCGAGAAGTAACGCCTCAGCGAATGTCCAGGGCCACGCGATTGCTCACCCGGCAGCCCCGCCTCTGGAACATCTGCAGGAATACGGTCTGGCCCCGCCGTTGCTGTGGGATCATCATCGGAATGCTGCCCTGGCCGCTGGCGCGGGGGTAGCTCCGGGCGACGAGGCGAGGGTTGCGGAGCCCCAGGGTCTGGTTGCAGAAGGGGAGATCCTGATCCAGGGGCGCGGCCCCGAACAGCAGGAGCACCTCTCCCTGGGGATCCGCTCCTTCATAATCGAGGTCGAGGGAAGTCCCCGCGATCACGTTCTCTGGCATCAGCAGGGAGAGGGTGGGGGAGCCGCTGAACACGGTCAGCGATCCGACGAGGAATCCCGTGCTGGAGTCGCCGGGCGAGCCGACCACGAGGTCGTCGATGGCATCGCCATCCACGTCGCCGGCAAAGGCGATGGAATGGGCGAAGGCGGCAAACCCGCTGTCCGTCCCCCGGCTCAGGGTATGGGCCAGGATCTCACCATTCCGTCCCGAGATCACGCGCACGAAGCTTGCGCCCGATCCGTCGAGTCCGGTGGCCAGGAGATCGGCCCTGCCGTCCCCGTCCAGATCGCCGCCGCGAGCAATGGTGCGGCCGAGGACCTCGCCCGGGTGCTCACCCTCGAACATCCTGAGGATCGTGGGGGGCTGCCCCGGCCTCAGCGATGCGCCGGAGTAGATGAAGATCCGGCCGCAGTCGGCACCGGCGCTGCCTGTTGCGTGGGGGGCTCCCACCGCCACGTCGTCGAAGCCGTCGCCATTCCAGTCGCCCATCCCGGCGGTCGAGTATCCGAAGCGCCCCACCAGACCGGTGCTCAGGGTGGCCAGGATGCCTCCCGTTCGTCCCGAAATGACCCGGGCGTAGCCGACGGTCAGCGTGGCGGGGGAGATCGGATCGTACTCCGGAGCCCCCGCCAGCAGGTCGGCATGACCGTCGCCATCCACATCGCCGGCGCCACAGAGCGAGAAGCCGAGGAGGTCGTAGGCGCCGACTCCCTGGAAGGAGAAGAGGGGCTCCGGTGGCGAACCGAGCAGGTCCCGTCCCGAGTACACGCGCACCTGGCCCGCGCGGTAGCGGGGATGGTCGACGTCGACGGGAGCGGCTACGGCGAGATCGGGGATGCCGTCGCCGTCGAGATCTCCGGGTCCGCACACCGTGGCCCCGAACTCGCGTCCGTGGCCGAGCACGGTCGCGAGGCGGGCGAAGGTGCGGCCCGAGTGGACGTACACGGCGCCGGAGCCGGGTCCTCCTTCATCGGCAAGGGGAGCGCCGATGGCGATCTCGGAGAATCCGTCGCCGTCGAGGTCACCGATGGAGGCCACGGACTGTCCGAAGAAGTCTTCGTTCACCCGGTCGGCGCGAGCCTCGAGCTCGACGAGGAGAGGGGGCCCTTCCCCGTGAGCGAGGAAGAGGCCCGAGTAGACCCGGACCAGCTCGGCGTCCCGCGAGCCGACGATCACGTCGGCGAATCCGTCGCGGTCGAGATCGGTGGCCGCAGCCACCGACGTGCCGAGCGCCTCTCCCGGTCGTCCTCCCGTCACATGGGCAAGAGGGGTCGGCTCTCCCGCACGAGCGGGCGTCGAGGCAAGGAGGGCGGCGCAGAGAAACGCGGTGCAGAGAGACGGAGTGAGCCTGGTCATGTTGCCTCGATCTGGTTGCGAACGGCGAACTCGATATCCCCTCGGCCTGGGGCCAGTCGGCGACCCCGTAGACCACGAGTATACCCCCCGTTGCTGAGGAATCTGTCGGGTTCCCGGACACAAGGCACGTTCCGCCCTTTCCCCTGGGCAGAACGTGGTTCGTCATAAAGCGCAGTATGAAAACATCTTGTGATCGACCGCTCCCGGCCCGGGAATTGGTCCACGGGTTGCTTTTCTTCCTCGCGTCCACCAGCGGACGGAAACACGAGACACGAGACACGAGTTGAAGGAAGCGTCTCGCTCCGACGAACACGGGCCTCGATCGACATTCAGGGGACCTGGACGGAGAACCCGGGGAAGATCGGTCGATCGAGGTCGGGGCGAGCAGGAGAGTGTGGGGAAGAACGTGGCCGCCGGTTCCGGAGACCCCGGAGCCGGCGGTTGCCATTTTCCGGAGCACCGGCTGGAGAAGGGTTCGCTCTCTTTTCAGAGGCCGTACTTCTCGCGGGGCTCGAGAGGATCGATGTCCCGGTCACCCTTGTCGTAGAGCTCGTCCAGGAAGTCGATCACCCGGATCACCCTGGCCCCGGCGGCGTGTGCGTATCCGCATACTTCCCGGTCATGGGAAACGACCGCGGTCCGGGCGGGGTCGGAGTCGCGGAGCCGCGCGCGAATGGCCAGGTCGGCCGAGGGTACGAACACGATCTCGACGTGGCTGCCCTTGCGTCCCTTCTTCGGGACCCCTCGCGGGGGATCGATGCGTGCATCGAAGAACACGGTGACGGGGCGCTTTCCCGAGGAGAACCGGAGGAGGTCGACGAGGAGCTTCTCGCGGGTCTCTTCGAGATTCTCGCGGCGAAGCTTGCCACCCAGGATCCGGTGCAGGACGTTATATCCGTCGACGAGGTAGCGCAGGGGTCGGCCTCCCGCCGAGCGCCGACCTCACGCTCGGATGACTCCGCTCAGATCCATTCCCTGCAGCGGGCGCAGATCGGGATCTTGTCCCATTCGCCCTTCTTGTGCAGCTCGCGCAGCTTCTTGAGCTGGGCGCCGTGCCAGATCTCCTTGATCGAGCTCTTCTGGACGTTGCCGATGATGAGCTCCCCCTCGGCATCGATGCAGCAAGGTGTGACCCGACCGTCATAGAGCACGGTGAAGTTCTTCCAGAGCATGCGGCAGGGACCGCGCACTCCCACTCCGGGGACACCGGTGGGAACGGCCGACGGAGGCTCGAGGGCTGCGGGAGGGGGTGGAGGAGGGGGCGCCTCGACCCGCGCCGGAGCCGGCGTTCCGTTGCCCGCGCTCCCGTTTCCGTTGGTTGCCGCGCCTTCCTCCTCGTCCATGAGACCGGCCCAGGAGGTGTAGGGGTTGACGGCGACGCCGTCCTGAGGCCCCAGGTTTTTCCGCCACATGTCCAGAAAGGCATCGACCTCATGCTCGGTCTGCGGCATCTGGATGATCCGCATGAGCACGGCCGGCTCGGACTGCCCCCTCTCACCGCGACGACGAAGGAGGTTCTGGACGTTGTGGACGACCTTGTCCAGGTCACCCTTCACCCGGATCTTGGAGTAGGTCTCGTTGGTGACTCCATCGACGCTGCAGCACATGGAGTCGATCTTCAGGTCGAGGATGTGCTCGGCCCGCTCGGCGTTGAGCAGCATGCCGTTGGTGATGAGCGTGATGGGCTGGATTCCCCGGTTCTTGGCGTACTCCAGCATCTCCTTCCAGTCGGGATGGAGCAGCCCCTCGCCGAAGCCCTGGGGAAAGAAGAGGAAGTCTCCCCGGCCCACGCACTGGTCCACCATCCGGTGGAACATCTCCTTGGTCATCATGCCCCTCGGTCTCTCCAGGAACGTGACCGGGCACATGGTGCAGCGGAGATTGCAGTAGTCGGTGGTCTCGAGAGCCACCTCGAGGGGCCAGATCGAGAGCTTGTCCCACAGGCGAGGCCACGGAGTGGCGCCGAGGAGCGCGAAGCGGAAGAGCGCGAAGGGATCGCGCACGCCGTGGCCGCGAATGTCCTTCATGATCTGCCAGCCGCGCTTCACGCAGCCGGCCAGGTACCGGAGCTTGGTCATCGGGTCTTGCCTCTGCCTCGAGGGGCAGCATCGGATGCCGGATCGTGGTCGGAATCTGGGCGGTCTTCCGGCCGATCGACCTGGCGGTGGTTACGTCTTGAGAACCCGTCCCCTCCCCTTCCGGCCCTCCTCGGGAGCCGGGCCGAGCCCTGGGGGACGGGCCGAGCCTGTAGCTCCAGCCCACACCATTCTAGTGCCTGCGCCCTCCCAGAGCGAGGGGTGTCCTTTGTTGATCTAAGTTTAATAATATCATCGTATTGCATTGACGTCCCGCGATCGCTGCCTCAGGGCGCCACCTCGATTCTCATCTCGGCGGGCTCGCTGTCGCGGACTCCGTCGTTGACCACCAATCGTACCCGGTAGTCTCCCGGCTCTTCTGGCCGGAAGGACAGGCGGGGCTCGAAGCCCCGGATCACGGAGCCGCCCCTCTCCACCTGCCAGAAGAATCCCCGAAGGGGGCGGCCCTCGGGATCGTGGCTTCCCGCCGAGTCGAGGGTGATGTCCGAGGCGGCCCGGGGAGAGGGAGAAGCCGTGATCGTGGCCACCGGCCGCAGGTTCGTGGTCGCCGCCGGCCCGTCCAGCGGGCTCCTTTCGAGGTGGGGTGCGCTCTCCGCCTCCGCGGCGGTCACGTGCGTGCGAACGGACAGGGAGCCCTGAATCCCGTCACCGGTGTAGAAGGCGAGATGGAAGTGATCGATGTCGAGGAAGTGATACACGACCCGGCTGCCCACCGCGACCTCCACCAGAAGGATGGAGTCGACGGCGTCGAGACCCGGGGTGAGGGCCACGGGTCTCCTCGACGTGCCGAAGGGGTCGAGCACCCGGATCCGCCCCTCGACGGCATCCGTCTCGGGGTCGTCCCACGCCACATCCGTCTCCCGGGGAAAGAGGAAGAACCCGTGGCCATCGGTGTGGCCGGTGAACTTGGGACAGGTCGGGAAGTAGCCCGAGTAGCACCCCCCCTGGCCCGGAACGAGCTGGAAGACACGCACTCTCGCGCCGACCAGGGGCCGTTCCTCGAGGTCGGTGATGAGGACGCGGTTGGAGATCTGGGGCACATTCCGGGTGAAGCTGTCGGTGATTTCCGGCCGCTCCAGGGAGCGGTAGAACTGGACATGGGCGGCGTGCGATGCGGAGAGTCGGGGATACGAGGTGGTCATCATGGGGCCCAGCCCGATGAGACCTCGTGCCGGAAGGGTGACCTCGGGCAGATCGAGCCCGATGGAGCCTTCCGGGCCGGCAAGGCTGGAGAAGGCCACGAACACGCTTCCGTCCACGGGGCTCCGGGTGAGAGCGGCCAGCCGATCCCGGGCGGGAACCCCGTCGGGACCCACCACGTAGACCGCGTTCCGGCGCACTCCATAGCACAGGCTGTCGGGAAGGCCCAGATAGCCGTGGCACAGCTCGTGGAGGAGGCCGTGCTGGAATCTGCCGCTATCCTCCGGAGTGATCAGCTCGGGACCGAGCACGAGGAGTCCGTGGTCTCCGATGTCTTCCCAGGAGCGGTGGAGTGGCGTCGGTGGCGTGTCCTCGGGAACGACCCGGATCTCGTCGAGACGCAGCCGGGCGTGCACGCCTGTGCGCGTGGTATAGGGAAAGGACGCCGCCTCCAGCATGCGGTTGATCCGGGCCAGGTGGGCCTGAAGGAGATCCTCGAGCCCCATCGACCCCACCAGGGTGAAGTAAGTGCGGAAGGCCTGGAGAAGCGACCTCGGGGCCGCGATGCGCACCGAGCGAGCTTCGCTCCACACGGCAAGAACGTTGTTGACCCGTGAGAACTCCGCCAGGGACCCCGTGGGGTCCACCGACATCTCGATGAAGTGCCGCTGAAGCGGCCGCGGGATGCGGATCTCGATGATGGCCGACTCACCCGGCCGGAGGCTCCGACCGAAGGTGAGGCTGTCCTCGTTGATGGCCCGGAGCTCGGGCAGATAGCGTCCCTCGCCGGTGGGATCTTCGAGCACGCGGTAGGTGTAGCGAAACGGAGGGGCAGCGACCGTTCCGTGGTTGGCGATGTGGGCAAAGTAGACGAGCTCTTCCGATTTCGAGGCAAAGGGCGTCGAGGCCGAGGCGGAGTCCCGTTCGAGGAGGCGAACGGACAGGTCGGGAAGCTGATCGGGCAGGACCACGAAGAGGGCGGTGACGGTGTGATTTCCATAGCGGGCGGTGATGCGGCAACGGCCCGGAGCCACTCCTCGGATGCCTCCGTGCTCGTCCGTGATGGCGATCTGGGGATTCTCGGACACGAGCTCGAGCACGCCTCGACCATCCCAGGCCTCGAAGAACCGATCCCGACTCCCGCCCAGCGAGATGAGCTCCAGCTCGCGCCCGTCCGGAGTGATGCCGCGAATCCCGATCTGCTTCCTCTGACCGGTGACCACCAGATGATCCGAGGGAAGACCGAACGGGGCAAGGTCGATCCGGATGGCCCGGAGAGGAGTCGTGCGCAGGTGGTCGCGGTGGACCCTCTGGAGGAGCCGGTCGGTGTTGGAGCTGATCAGCAGCTCGTCGAGGGTGCAGGCTTGCTCCGGGGCCAGCTCGACCTCGGTCATCGGTGAATCGGGTGAGGTGAGCGCGACTCCCGGGATGGCGGCGGTGGCTTCGAGGTGCCCGTCGACGTAGATCGCCATGAGCTGCTCGCTTCTCCACGCGAAGGCGACATGGGTGAGCCGGCTCGTCAGCGAGGGCTGTGGAGAGGTGAGGGCCGCCGCTTCCCGGCCGTTGCCACGGAGCCGCAGCAGGAGCCGGCCCCGGGAGTCGTGCGCGAGGCTCAGCTCCCTCCCGGGTCCGCGGGCCACGAAGAGGACGCGGGGCCGCGGTGCCTCCCGCGACTCCTCCTCCGCATGGAGGAGCAGCCACATCTCGACCAGCCCCTCCTCCAGGGGGACGACGCGGCCGTCGAGGACGAGCCGTGATCCGGACTCGAACCGTGCTGCTGTGCCCTGGGCTCCGGGGACGAATCGGACCCGGCGGGACTCCAGCACCGCGCTCGTGGCGACGGAAACTTCCGGAGCCGTCGTCCCCTCGAAGCTTGCCTGCAGGGTGGCGAAGGGATCGCTGGCGTAGCCGCGAAGTCTCCGGGCGGCCGGGTCGAGATCCTGGGCAGGGCTCTTCCCGGGCAGCGAGAAGGCGACGAGGGTCGCCAGACCGGAGGCGAGGAGGGCGAGTTTGTGCATGAGGTCGGCCTCACAGCATACGGTTTCGGGCCGGGATCACTCCTCGGGTTCCGTTCCCGGGATCGCACGACGTCGTGCAGCGGGCGACCCAAAGCGTTCAGCTCCGGTACGGCAAGGGGCGTTTGAGGGCCCCTCCCGGTCGCGGCGAGGGCGTTGGCGTGCCGAGGGCGCGGCCGGAGGACTTTGGCACTGGCCTTGCGTAAGTTCTCTGCGGTTGGGCACGCGCCGGGGGCCGAGGCCTCCGGCCGGAGGCACCTCCGGAGTGGCGTGACAAAGAAGTGGGTGTCGGAGCTTCAGTTGGCGTGGTCTTCCCTTCCTGGCGGGGCCTCCCGGCGATCTCGTTTCGGGTCTGGCTCCGCCAGGATCGGAAGTTCTTGATAGGGGCGGGGTCCCACAACAATAACGAGCGGCGATCGTCTCCGGGTCAGAGGGATTCCGCCCCGCACTCTTCTCGACGAGCCAATGACGGGCCGGACGCGCGCGACCATACCTGTCCCGCGTGATCCCGGCCTGGATCCCTTGCCTCCTTTTTTGAGCTCGGGGCCGACGGCCCCGAGCCGGCTGCTGCGAAGCGGTCGATTGCTGGGTGGGCGCGGGTCGGTCTCCCCTCTGACCGGCCCGCGCTCTCGTATCGCCGGTCGGCCGATCCCCGGGCTGCTCGTTCAGCCCCGCTCCTTCAGTCCCCGCTACTTCAGCCCCATCGCCCGGATGAGATAGGGAATCCCCACGAAGCACAGGATTCCGATCCCGATGAGCGAGAGAATGAGCGAGATGGGATCGTCGGTGAAGACGCGGAATCCGGAGACCGGCCACAGGCGCAGCCGGATCTTTCCCTTGATCAGTCGCGACGGAATCGGGCCCAGGTCACGACTGTCCTTGCTCGCCGGTCGGTTGTCTCCGAGGACGAAGTAGCTTCCCTCGGGAACGCGGATCATCTTCCGGGGGCGGTAGCTCAGCTCCTTGAGGTTGTCGGGAAGATACTCCTCGTCCAGGTGCTCGCCGTTCACCGACAGCCCCTGGGGACCGATCTGAAGCTCGTCGCCCGGAAGGCCGACCACGCGCTTGATGAAGTCCTCGTGTTCGTTGAGGGGGTTCTCGTGGACGACCACGTCGTAGCGCTCGATGGGAGTGAATCGGTAGGTGAGAGTATCGACGACGAGACGGTCTCCGTTGCGGAAGGTCGGCTGCATGGAGCTTCCCTTCACCACCGAGACGTGGAACACGAAGGTGTAGAGGAACAGGAAGCAGAGGGCGAACTTCATGACGTCGCCGAAGAGCTCCATGGCGAAGGCCCGGAGCGGTGTGGGGGCCGGGATCCCGGAATCTTCGAGGGGATCGGTGACGGGGGTGGCAGGGTCGGGGGGGCCTTCCGGTGGGACAGGCTCCGTGCTTCCGACCTCGGGATCACGGTTTTCGGACAAGATCGTGCTCCGGAGGGGCAATCGACAGAACTTCAACCCCAGAAAAGTATTAGGAGCCTACCACGGGGCCTGGCAAGGGTCAATCCGGAGGGCGGTCCGGGACAGCCCGGGGTCTGCGCGGCGCAACAGGAAGCAAGCGATCCGTGGCGCAGGCTCCTGGCCCTAGCCCGTGATCCGGAATCCCTCCACGGAGTCGTCGGGGGTGGGCCACTCGACCTCGACTGAATCCACGCGAGCGGCGGGAGGACCCTCCTGGCACCATGCAATGGCCTCTTCGAGGAGGGACCGGGATCCCTGGAAGAGGGCCTCGACCCGACCGTCGGGCAGGTTCCGGACCCAGCCGGCGAGTCCCAGGTCCTGGGCCATTCGCCGGGTGAAGTAGCGGAACGCGACTCCCTGGACCGTTCCCGTGACGATCAGGTGCGCCGCCTCCAGACTGCGAGCGTGGAAGGCGTTCTCGCTCATGGAGGCGATGATAGACCTCGAAGTCGGCGGGGGGAAGTGCCTCGCCACCGGGTGGGGGAGGGGCGGCGGGAGGCAAAAGAAAAAGCCCCGTTCCATCCACGAGACGGATCGGGGCCTTTTCCTGCAGGAGAGCAGCAACGCCGTTGGAGAGCACAGGGGGAGAGTGCAAGGAGTGGACCGCGCCGCGGTTTTCTCCGGGAGAAATCGCGAGGGTCCGGGGGAGAAGGGTTTGGAAGCCGTTCTCCGGCTGCGGGCCTGAGGCGAGGAGGGATGATGGCGTCTCGGAATGAGAGGCCGCTCTCAATCCGACCCGAAATTCTCTCCGTCCGAGAGGAATTCGTCGTCGCCGGGGGGGGATGGGGGCCGGTGGCCGGGCTGGGCGAGCCGCACCAGCCGCCGGAAGTCGGGATCCGAGCCCCACTCGTGAAAGACCTGGTCCTGGCGGGCCGCGTCGGCCAGGTCCGGGCACTTCTCGAGCGCGCGGGCGAGGCCGAAGAGCATCTCTTCCCTCTCGCCCAGGGCCGACATCGTTCGTGAGAGCGCATACCAGGATTCGTGCTCGTCGGGGTGGCGGGAGAGCAGCTCCTGGAGCCTTCCCCGCGCCTCGGCGAAGCGACGGAGCTTGAACAGCGACAGTCCCACGTTGTGCAGCGCCTTGAAGTAGTCGGGACAGAGCGCGAGAGCCTTCTCGTAGCTCCGCACCGCTTCGCCGTCCCGACCCAGGCTGGAGAGAGCGTTGCCGCGGTTGTTCCAGGCCTGGTAAAGGTCGGAGTCGAGGCCAAGAGACCTGTCGAAGGCCTCGAGGGCCTCTCTCTTCCTGTCGAGCTGCAGGAGGGCGTTGCCCTTGTTGTACCAGGTAGCAGCGTCGTCGCCGCCGAGCACGAGGGCCCACTCGTAGCAACCGAGGGCCCCGTCCGCCTGCTGCAGCGCGGCCAGGGCGTGCCCCTTGCACCTCCAGAGATTGGCGTTCTCGGGGGCAAGCTGGCTTGCCTTCTCGTAGGCGTTGGCTGCTTCGTCGAAACGGGCGCTCAGGTAGTGAGCATCGGCCAGGAAGTTCCAGGCCGTGACGTCTCCGGGATCGATCTTGAGGGCTGCTTCCCAGGCCGCGATGGCTTCCTCGAAGCGAGAGTCCTCGAGGTGAGCCACACCCTTTTCGTGCCAGGCTGCCGTCTGGAGCGGATTTCGGCGCAAGGTCTCCTCGAGGGCAGACATGGAGGCCTCGTTCTGGTTGAGCCGACGGAGAGCGCTCGCCTTTCCGAGCCACGCGGAGTCTCTGGTCGCGTCGAGCCGGATGGCCTCGGCGAACACTCCTGCTGCCCGATCGTGGCGACCCAGCCGGAGGAGCGTCCAGCCCATGAGGTTCCAGCCCTCGAAGGAGTCGGGGCGGAGACGCAGGGCCGTACCCAGAAGCCTCTCGGCTGCCTCATGAGCGCCGAGATCCGACAGCATCTTCGCCCGTGACACGAGCCTGCCGGCGCGTCCCTTCCGGAAGCGACGGTAGCCATAGCGAAGCGACGTCATGGCAATGCCCGCCGCGGCGGCGAGAGCCAGGATCACGAGGAGCTGGGAATCCATGGATTCGAGTCTTCCGCGGGGGTCCGGGTCCCCTTCCCACGCCCTTCCGGCCGGAGGGAGGGCGCCTTGAGCTTCCTCATCGGCCCGGGCCCCTGGCTCCCTTGAAGGAAGAAGCGGTCCCGGAGCCTCTTTCGTGTTGTCTTCCGGACATCTCAAGGAAGCCCCGGCTTCGGTCGAAATGTAGGGGAGCCCTCGGCCTACCCGGAGGATTTGATCCTCCGGCTCCTCGCCTCGATAGGGCCGGAAAGCGGAGATATGAGCAACGGAGCGTTCGACCTCAGGAGGCTGTTCGACTCGAATACCCGGGTCACCACCCTGCGCGAGCTGGAGAAGCAGGGAAAGAACCGGGTGAAGGTCGTCAACACCACCCAGATCATCGAACTCATCACCCAGGCCGTGGATACGGTCGTGGAGAGGCGAGCGATGACCCTGGCCGAGCGCGAGCGCGATGTCCTGATCCGTGACTCGAATGACGAGTTCCGAAAGCTCGTGCGCGAGCGCGAGGAAGAGCGGCAGAGCAGCCAGTCTCAGAAGGAGATGGCGGAGAAGTACCGCACGGAGATCGATGACGCCCATCGCGAGGCGAGCCGACTCCGGGGCGAGCTGGAAGATGTCCGCGCCGATCTCGAGCGGGAGAAGAGGCGATCGATCGAGCTGGAAGAGGTGAAGCGACATCACCTGAAGTCCGAGGCGGAGCTCGAGGAGCTCAGGCTGGAGAGCACCCGCCAGCAGCGAAAGATCGTCACGCTCGAGGAGGAGTCGGCGTCGCGGTTGAGGTCACTCGAACGGGAGCTGTCCGAGGAAAAGACCCGTCGCAAGGAAACTGACCGTGCCCATGCCGAGAGCAAGGCGCAGGTCGAGGGATCCACCGAGCTGGCCGCGCGTGTCCGCGAGCTCGAAAAGGCCCTGTCCACTCGTGACGAGGAGCTCGGCCGTCTTCAGAATCGCCAGCAGCGCTTCGAGACCGACAGCAAGACCGTGGTCGATCGCTACGAGAACAAGATCTGCTCCTACGAGCAGAAGATCGAGGCCCTCCTCGGTGAGCTTGCCGAGGCCCGCGAGAGGGACAAGACCAACAGCGGGGCCTTCCTCACCATGGTGAGCGACCTGCAGGGCCTCAAGACGGCTCTGGAGGAGGCACGGCAGCGACCGTCGGCCGACGAGCTGGCCCGGAGTCAGGCCTCGATGGGGGACAAGCTGCAGGAGTTCTTCTCCACCAGGATGGAGGCCATCGAGCAGTCCCTCTCCCAGAAGCTGGCGGGGTTCCAGTCCGGCGGCGGAGCGGTCGCGGGAGAGGTCGTCGAGCCCGAGGTCGTCCTGGAGCGGCTCTTCGGAGACCAGTACAGCCCGATGGAGAGCAACCTCGGCAACGTCGAGGTCAAGCAGTCCCACGGCGGGGACATCGCCGAGCAGCTCGCTCGACTACGGTCCATGCAGGGGGGCGCTCTCGGAGGGAATCCTCCCTCCACGGGTGAGGAAGAGGGGAAATGAAGTCCGAGCCAGCAGCGTTCGGGAAGCCGCGAGCGCGGTCGCCCGACAACTGAGGTCCGTTACCGGTTTGACGCGGAGAGAGTACTGGCCCCGCACCGAGTGTGCTCGCGGAGCCGAACTTCAAGGAGGAGAAAGGAACCGATGTCAGAGTCGACCAACACCGGGCACGGAAGCCACAAGGGCGATGCTCAGCACGGCCTCGGCCAGACGGCCCGGACCTTCAGCGACACTTCCACCGACTCGGATCAGGGACAGACCCCGACCACGGGAAACTTCCCGACCGGGAGGCATGACCAGGCGACCCCTCATCATCACGGAAACCTGCACCCAGGTCCGTCCTCGAACCCGACCGGAGGCCCTTCAGTGAGCAATCCTCGTCCGTTCAATCAAGCGCAGTCGTCCAGTCAGCAGGCGGGGAAGAGCGGATCCTCCTCGTCGGGGACCGGGTGGAACACCGGTGCCCCCCAGACCCCGCAGAACACGGGATCCGGAAGCTGGTTCGATGGCACGGCCACTCCCCAGCGCGGTGGTCAGGTCACCAACACCAATGTCGAGAATCCGGGCTCGCCCCAGGGAGCGCCCGGCGCCTCGTCGTCCGAGATCGACCAGTTCCGCGATCACACTCCCACCGGGGTCAAGCTGGGCAAGGGCCTCGACGTCGGTACCGCCAACCTGGTCACCGCAGTCCAGAACGAGCAGGGCGGCATCACGATCAAGATGGAGCGGAACGCGTTCATCGACATCGACGCCGACGTCTACTCCAAGAGGATGCTCACCAAGCTCCAGGTGCCCTACGTCATCCACAACGATCGCATGATCGTTCTGGGCGACTCGGCCTTCGAGCTCTCCAACATCTTTGGCCGTGAGACCCGCCGGCCCATGAAGGACGGCCTCATCAGCCCGTCCGAGGTGGACGCCCTGGGGATCATCCGCCTCATCATCGACAAGATCATCGGTCCTCCGAGGGCGGAGGGCGAGAAGTGCTACTTCTCGGTGCCCGCCTCCTCGATCGACCGTGCGAACAACGTCGTCTACCATCAGGGGCTCTTCGACGGCCTGTTGCGCAAGATGGGCTACACCCCGCACGCCATGAACGAGGCCCACGCGGTGGTGTTCTCCGAGCTTGCCGATCAGAACTTCACCGGAATCGGCATCTCGTGCGGCGGCGGCATGTTCAACGTGGCCGTGGCCTACAAGACCATTCCGGCCCTCACGTTCTCGATCTGCCGCGGTGGTGACTGGATCGACACCAACGTGGCCAATGTTCTGGGTATTCCCGCCAGCAAGGCCACCGCGATCAAGGAGCGGGGCTGCGATCTGATGAACCCGCGCAACCGCGAGGAAGAGGCGGTGGTGATTTACTACCGCAACCTCATCAACTACACCCTGGCCAATATCAAGCAGAAGTTCGAGGTGGCCAGCGACATGCCCGAGTTCCCGGAGCCCATCGACATCGTGTTCAGCGGTGGTACGTCGATGATCGGTGGCTTCGTCGAGCTCTGCGAGCAGGAGCTCCACAAGATCAGGTTCCCCATCCCGGTGAACCGGGTGCGTCGGGCCAAGGATCCCCTCTCGAGCGTGGCCCGGGGTTGCCTCATCGCCGCCGCCATCGGCGAGTGACCCCGGAAGACAACAAGACACCTCCCATGGACGAGAGCCCCGTCGAGGCGCCTGCCTCGGCGGGGCTCTCTCCTTTTCCGGCACCGTTGAGTTTCTTTGACAGGCGTTGAGGAAAGACGGTCTCGGATCTCCCCCATGGCTCCATTCCCGCCTTCTCGCGGCGCCGGATTCCCGGGCGGCCCTTCTTCTCCGACCGGGTCGCGGAACACCCATCCCCCGCTCGCTCCGGGTGTTGTGCGAGGCGGTGAGGAGGGGGGGGCGCATCCTCTCCCGATCGCTGCTGCAAGACCATGAGAGACCTGTGGTTGGGTGCAATCGTGGGTAAGGGGAGTCGTCCCGGCTAGGGGCACCGCGCGCAACCCGCAAGCCCCGAGGAGCTTGTCCCGGCGGTCCCCGGCTCTCCTCGGCTCGGGCCCGCCGGTGTCCGGACCCGGGTCCCGTGTGGCATGGAACGTGCTCCTAGGCCCGTGAGCGACGGCTATCCCGCCGCGTCCCTGTCCTTATCAGGGGGCGCGTCGGGTCCCCATGATCACGGCTTGGAACCCCACGAGGGACGTTCGGAATCGGCTCCGTTTCGGGAGGTCGGGTGGAGCCCCGGATGCACCTCGGGCAGGAGGATGCGATGAAGAGTGGTGACCCGGACAAGATCGCCAAGGTGAGGCAACTGTTGAAAAAGCTGGGTGAGCTCGCCGACGTCCTCGACGATGTTTCTCGCAAGATGCGTCTCGCGGCCGAGAAGCAGAAGGCTGGCATCGAGAGCCTGGGCCCGGAACCCGATCGCACGAGGCTGATCGACCGCCTGCAGGAGCAGCTGCGGATCATCGATCAGGTCTCGATGGATCACCTGCAGATTGCCAAGGCTCAGGAGATCTCCCAGCGCCTCATCGACACGTCCGTTTCAAACGAGACCGGCTCGGCTCCGTCTCGGAAGATGACGTTCCACGAGTACATCGAGTTCTCTTCGCTTGACGAGTTCAAGAAGTTCCGCAATCTACCCGCGATCTCCAAGAAAGACGCCAAAGAGTGTGACTGGGAACAGCTTCTCACGGACCTTTTCCACAACGCGTGAGAGGAACTCCGGTCGGCGTTACCGAGATCTCCCGGGAGTGTTGATAGATCGGTTGTGGGGGCGGCCTTCGGGCCGCCCTTTTTTTTTTCTGGCGCCTTTCCTCCGGGGGCGGCTCGCCAGGACGTCCAACTCCTTGCACGGTTTGACTTTCTGCCTCAACGGGGTACTCTTCTCGGGATCCAAGCCGGGATCCCTCCGATCATCAGCGCGTCCTTTGCAGGAGGGACATCGAGATGAGACCTCGCCGACCGAGTCCCGGTCGTGGCGCGGGGACCGTCCAGGGTGGATTCACCCTCATGGAAGCCGTGCTCGTGACCGGAGTCCTGGGGGCAATGGCCGCCCTGGCCCTCCCCGCCCTGTCCGGATACCAGACCTCCGACATGCGGGAGAAATCCCGCAAGGAGATGCTGAGGGTCGCCGAGGCCCTCGAGAAGTACTTCGAGGACGTGGGGGCCTTTCCACCCACCCTGCTGGGACTCAAGGTCGAGCCTGCCGGGGTCACCGGTTGGAAGGGACCCTACATCCCCATCGAGTTCACCAATGCCACGGCTTCTCTCGACAGCTTCAGCCATGACCACTTCCGGCAGTCCTACATCTACTCAGTGGTCTCCACCACCCACGCTCTGCTTCGGAGCCGGGGGGAGAACAGAACCGACGATGCCGGGACAGGCGACGATCTCCAGATGGAAGTGGACGCGACCCCGATCCTGAGGTCCTGGACCGCCGCCGAGCTCCGGGACCTGAACCTCATCGTTGATCGCTACAATCAGGCCAACCTTCCCTTCTTGCCGCTCACCGAAGGATTCGCGGACTGCGCCTTCCTCGAGCTCCAGAACGCCGGTTACTTTCCCGCCAATCAGGCCGCCATCGACAAGTACGAGATGGACGCCTGGGGCCAGAAATACAAGACCCAGGGCAGTCCGGTGTTCGAGATCTGGTCCGAGGGGCCTCCCTAGATCTGGGCCATTCCTTGCACTCTTCCCTTGCAGACCCTTCGTCCCCCCTCCGAGGAAACGGGCGCGATCCCGGAGTATGCCCATGCAGAACACAAGACGACCCTCTCTCGTGGGAATCGACCCCGAGTCCGGCTTCAGCCTGATCGAGATCACCCTGGTGACCTTCATCTTCTCGGTTGCCGCCGTTCTCCTGGTCCCCCACGTGGATCTCTATCTTCTCCAGGGCATGGAGGCAGAGACCACGGAAGAGCTGCAGCTTCTGGCCGAGGCCGTGGTCGAGTACTACGGCGATCTCGAGGCCTTTCCCGCTTCTCTCACCGACCTCGGGGCCAAACCCGAGGGTTCGACCGGCTGGGAAGGGCCCTACATCGAGTTCGAGTTCTCGGATGCCGCGGGCAACTACGACGACTACCGATTCGACGTGTGGCGCCAGGACTACGTGCTGACCGTCCTTTCAGGGACGATTTGCACCATCAGGAGCCCGGGCCCGGACCGAGTCGACGAGGGCGGCGCCGGGGACGACATCCAGGTGGAGATCGACGTCTCGGTGAAGAAGAGAGAGACCACATTGAAGGAGCTGGAGCAGCTCAACCTGGCCGTGGACTCCTACAACAGGGCATTCTTTCCCGGCACGCCGCTCACCGGAACCCTCACGGATGTCATCGCCACCCTGCAGGCCAATGGGTACCTCCCGGCGGGTGCTCAGACGGCGGCTGATCTGGCCACCGACCAGTGGGGCAGCGCCTACCTGCTGGTGGGGGACCCCGTGCTCGAGGTCTACGGCGCCCCGTGACCAACCATCTGGAGACAACGACGATGACCCCTTGTGATTCGGGTGGTGAGCGAGGCTCGCTTCTGCTGCACGCCTTGCTCGTGATCTCTCTTCTTGCCGTCGGCGTGACCGCAGTCATGCCGGTCCTCGGCTCCCTGTGGCGGGCCGAGATGACGGAGGAGAACGAAACCAGGCTGGATCGGATCGAGGAGGGCATTCTCGCTTACTTCCGCGATACCGAGACCGTGCCCGCGTCTCTTCAGAGCCTGGTGGTCAAGCCCGCCGGTCTTGCGGGCTGGATGGGGCCCTATATCTCCATGACCGTGACCGATGCGGCCAGTGCGAACATGTCGTTCTCTTCGAACTCCTGGCGCACGGCCTTTGCCATCGTCGTGGTGAACGGGTGGACGGTGCAGATCCGGGGCTTCGGAGAGAATCGGATCAACGAGAGCGGGGGAGGGGACGATGATGTTCGCACCATCTCTCTTCACCCTCCGGCCTGGGACATCACCCGGTCCGAGGTCGACGACGTCAACTCCGCCATCATTGCCTATAACAATGACCCGAACAACCTTCCTCTCTCGACCACCTATCTGACGATGCTGGATGAGCTCCACGCCGCCGGATACGTGCCCTACCAGAACGCCTACAAGAACAAGCTCAAGTACGACGCCTGGGGCCAGGCCTATCTCACGGTGGGCGACCCGGTCACCGCCATCGACACGCAGGGCCCCCCCGGTCTTTGAGGAGTAGCACGATGCGAAACCGAGGATTCACACTCTTCGAGATGACGCTGGCCCTGGCGGTCATCGCGATCATCTCCGCGTTGACGCTGCCCGCCGTGGGGCAGTGGGTGCGTACCGAGCGCGAGGATGTGACGCGGGCCGAGATGGAGGGCCTGGTTGGCTCCTGTCTGCGGTTCTACGAGGACACGGGGGTCTTCCCGCCGTCCCTGGCCGCTCTCGTCGAAAACGATCCGGCCACCGCCGGCTGGAAGGGTCCCTATCACGGGACCGATGCCAACCTCGGCGTGAACGCTCCCGACGACGCTCTCAAGGATGCCTGGGGCAAGGCCTACGTGTTCATGGCGGTGGATGCCTACAACGGAACGATCCACAGCCACGGACCCGACGGCGTGGCCGAAAGCGAGTCCTACAGCTCGGGGGATGACATTCTCGTCTTCTTCAACGTGCACGAGATCGCCCGCAAGCAGACGGATCGCGAGCTCGACAAGATCAACAAGGCCATCTCTCTCTACAACAAGTCTCTCCTCAATACCCACGGCGCGCTGTCGACCGACTTTGCCGCCATGATGGCCCAGCTCCAGGCGACGGGCCTCATCGACAACACGTCGGGAGCCCTCAGCACCGACGGGTGGGGCCAGGCGTACATCACGGGGTCGAACCCCGTGCACTCCGCCGCCAGCCTCGGGTCGCCCGATCCGGGCACCGTCTCGGAAGAGGAGGGCGGGGAGGCAGAGGGAGGCGGCAAGGTCACCATCTGCCACATTCCTCCCGGCAATCCCAACAACGCTCACGACATCCAGGTCTCGCAGAATTCCGTGCCCGCCCACCTCGCCCACGGCGATACGGTCGGCCCGTGTCCCCATGGCCAGGGCAATGGCAACGGGAATGGCAACGGCCATTGAAACGACGACGACTGATGAGAGTCTCCGCGCGTCTCGTCCAGGCTCGCGGGGTTCGCGACCTCCGGCGTGGGGCAGGACCCGATGCGGAGGGCAGGAGAAGTCCGTGTTCCGGAAACCGAGGAGAGCTTCATGAGAAACCGAGGATTCACGCTGTTCGAGATGACCCTCGCGCTGTCCGTCGTCGCCATCATCTGCGCGTTGACCATGCCGGCCGTGGGGCAGTGGGTCCGCAGCGAGCGTGAGGACGCGACGCGGGCGGAGATGGAGGGTCTGGTCGATTCCTGTCTGCGTTTCTACGTGGATACGGGGAGTTTTCCCTCGTCTCTGTCGGTACTCGTCGACAACGATCCTCCGACCGCCGGCTGGAAGGGCCCCTATCACGGTTCCGATGCCAACCTCCGGGTGAACGCTCCCGACGATGCTCTCAAGGATGCCTGGGGCAAGGCCTACGTGTTCACGGCGGTGGATGCCTACAACGGGACCATCCACAGCTACGGAGCGGACGGGGTGGCCGAGGGCGAGTCGTACAGCTCGGGCGATGACATTCTCGTCTTCTTCAACGTGCACGAGATCGCACGCAAGGAGACCGATCGCGAGCTGGACAAGATCAACGAGGCCATCGCCCTCTACAACCAGTCGCTCCTCCACGACCAAGGAGCTCTTTCGACCGACTTCGCGGCCATGATGGCCCAGCTCCAGACGGCCGGCCTCATCGACAACACGTCGGGGGCCCTCAGCGCCGACGGGTGGGGCCAGGCCTACGTCACGGGGTCGAGCCCCGTGTACTACGCCGCCAGCCTCGGGTCGCCCGATCCGGGCGCGCTGTCGGAGGAGGAGCCGCCCCCCGAGGAAGGCGGCAAGGTGACCATCTGTCACATTCCCCCCGGGAACCCCCACAACGAGCACAGCATTCAGGTCTCGCAGAATGCCGTTCCGGCGCACCTCGCCCATGGCGATACCCTGGGTCCGTGCCCTCATGGCCAGTGAGACGGGAATGACCGCGGCAAACAGCGTCGCGGTCCGCTGACTCAGCCCACGAGCCCGGGCGACTCGAAGAGCCGTCCGGGCAGCACCTCCTCCAGGCTCGGGTTGCCGAGATGCACCCGCACCACTTCGGCGAGCACGTCGCGGAAGTCAGTGGTGTGGAGCAGGTCGCGCCCCTGGTGGAGCTGATCGGGGAGAAGACCTGGCCAGCGCGCGACCACCTTCTTCGGTGAGGGCTCGCTCTGGCGGGCCTTCCTGACGGCCCCTCCCATCAGGAGCAGGGAATTGGCCCAGCCGTGGTCGGTGCCCCCCGTTCCGTTCTCGGCCGCCGTACGCCCGAAGTCGGTGAGCGTCACCACCAGCACGTCGTCCATCCGGTCCTCGAGGTCCTTCGCGAATGCGTCGAGGGCCAGAGAGAGCTGGCCCACGAGATTGCCGAAAGGACCTCCCGCGCCGCGCCCCTGGTCCTGGTGCGTGTCCCAGCCCCCGAGATCCACCTCGGCCACCTCGAGGCCGACGTCGGCCTTGATGAGCCTCGCCACGTCGGCGAGGCGCTGCCCGATCTGGGTCCGGGGATAGCCCTTGCGGGAGCGATCGGTGTCGGACGACACCTTGCGCAGGAGATCGAGGCTCTCGAGAGTGGCCGATGACGCCCGCTCCACGAGCTCCCGCGCTTCCTCGCGCACTTCCTTCTCGTCGCAGCAGTAGGCGTGCTCGAGGGCTGCCACCACCGCGCGCTCGTCGAGGCCGGGCGAGGAGGGCAGCGCGAGGTCGTCGAGACCCCGCAGGGCGACGGCTGCCTCCTTGCCCTGGAGGATGCGGGGCAAGGCATCGCCGATGGCGACAGCGCGGAGGGGACCGTGACCCTGCGACGTGGCGAGATGCCGGTTGACCCAGCCGTCGGAATGAATGGTGTTGCCGACGATGCCCGTTTCCCAGACGTCCTGCTCCTCGAAGTGGCTGCGCGTGTTCCCGGCATAACCGACGGCATGGGCCGCCACCATCAGGTTCGACTCGAACCAGGGAAGCAAGGGGCTCATCCGGGGATGAAGGCCGAAGAAGCCGTCGAGATCGACGACTCGTTGATCACCGGCGCCGGGAGGAGGCAGGGCGAGGGTCGGCCGCAGCTTCGCATAGGCGGGATCGCCGTACGGAACGACGAGGTTGAGCCCGTCGGCTCCGCCTCTCAGAAAGAGCACCACGAGGGTCTTGCCTCTCTTCACGTCAAAGGAGGCGGCGGTCGGGTCGGCACTCCGGGCGAGGATCGCGTCCACGGGGAGAAGCCCCACGTAGGCGCAGGCGGCTCCGGTGGATCGGAGGAAAAGACGTCGGGTCACGCGCATGGGATCACCTCAGGTTCGCTTCGGGGAGTCGGGCGATGAAGGTGGCCACGCTCCGGGCCCGTTCGTCACGGTTTCCCTCCGCCGCATGCAGGATCTCGAGTGCCGCCTCGTGGGATCGCGGGCCGAGGACGCTACCGGTGAGGCGTACCGCCACCGCGTCGATGACGAGGTCACACCAGCGGTCCTCGGGAAGATCGTTGGAGTAGCGGATCCCGCCCGGGACGAGCGAAGCGAGCAGCCACGGCCACTTCGAGGCGAGCTGCCACCTCTGGAGCAGGGCGTTGCTGTCGCACCAGGTCGCGTCCTCTTCGGGGTAGCCGTCGGGAGTGGGGCGATCGAAGAGGCCCTGGCCGCTCCGGTCGAGAAACGCACCGAGCTCCCAGGGTTGGTCGTGGTGGGTGGTGCGGAGGAGCCTCAGGGCGAAGTCGAGGGGGTGGCTGAGCCGCGGCGCGGCAGAAACCAGCTCGTCGGTGAGCGCGAGGTGGAGGAGGAGCGCGCCCAGGTCGCCGTGGGTTTCGAGAAAAATGTACGCCAGCTCGTCGACGAGCCGGGGATCCGCGGGCACCCCGACGTAGTGGGCGGCGATCTTGCCGGCGAGGTGACGGGCGGTGGATGGGTGGGCGGCGAGAGCCTCCAGAATGAGATCCACCCTCTCCTCCCTCGCGCCGGGCGCGCGCACGCCGAGGAGGAGCCCGAGGACGCGCTCCTCCTTTCCGTCGTGGAGCCTCTCGTCGAACCGGAACGTGTAGCGCTCGTTCCCGTTTCCGCCGGAACGGCCGTCACTCTCCACGGCGACGGTCCAGCCGGTGAGGACCCGGGCCAGAGCGGTGACGTCGTCTTGTTCGTATCCGCCGTCCACCCCGAGGGTGTGGAGCTCGAGGATCTCGCGGGCGTAGTTCTCGTTGATCCTGTCCGCGAAGCTCTGGGTCTGATCGAGGTAGTGGAGCATGGCCGGGCTCTCGGCCGAGGTCCGCAGGAGATCGCCGAAGGGAGCCGCACCCAGACGGACGAAGCTCACGTGTTCCCGCCACTTCCTCTCGCCGTCGGTCTTCCTGACCCAGGTCGAGAAGTGGTTCTGGATGAACAGCACGAGCCGTGCTCGCACCGGGTTCGGGGTCTGGATGAGCCAGGAGAGTGCGCGCCTCGAGACCTCGAAGGGACCGCGTCCGGGGAACTGGACGTAGGAATAGCCGAGGGCGGCAAGGTCGCCCTCGTCGAGAGGCCGGGAGAGCGCCTCGTCGAGCCAGGGTTCCACGCCGAGGACCAGGATGCGAGCGAGCTCGTTCTCGTCGGGACCGAAGGCGAGGCGGTCGAGGATCCGTGTTGCCCGGAGAAAGCGCGTGGGCGCCGCGGGCTCGTGATCCGCGACGCGGATCGTGACGGGCTCCGAGACCGTGCGGTTTCCGGCCGCGTCGGTCACCACCACGGCGATCTCGTGGGGGCCGGGGTCGAGGTGGCGGAGGAGGAGCGGAAGGAGCTGCCGTCCCGGGCGGTGTCGGAGAGAGTCGGTGATGCCGGTGCGCACGCCGTCCACGAGGATCTGACTGCCGGAGGTGCCGCGGTCGTCCCAGGCCTCGAACACGACGGCGTCGGCGAGCCAGGTGGTCTCGCCTTCACGGGGATGGAGGATGCGGACGGAGGGGGGTGCCGTGTCGGGAGCCGGGTTCCTCTCCACGAAGCCCACCGCCTGCAGGAACAGGTTGCGGTCGCCCTTCCCCTCGACGTAGTGGTCATTGGGAAAGCCCACGTGGAGGGTCTTCGGGCCGGGCAGAAGCACCACCTCCTCCTTCACCACCGGGGTATCCCACCAGGGAGGGATCTCGCGGGACCCGAGCGTCGTGGTCGTGCCGCCGGCCTCGAGCGCGATCTCGATCTGCGCCCGTCCCTCGAACTCGTCGCCGCGCGCCTCCACGAAGACGTCGAAGGTCCCCTCGAGATCATCCGGAAGGGTGAGCGCGAAGCTGCCCGAGGAGTGGTAGGCGAGAGAACGGCGCTCCTTGGGGTAGTGGGAGTCGACGAGATGATCCTTCACCGATCTCGCCCAGCCCTGCTCGTGGATGGAGAATCGCCGGTGGCGGGGCGCGTCGCCCGACGTGCGCGGCTCACGCACCTCCAGGATCTGGGGAGGGGTCCGGTCGAGGGCTTCGCCTCCCCTGGCCACGAGCTCGATCGTGTTCTCGCCGGGAAGAAGCCAGGCGGCGTCGAGGAGAAAACGCGGTGCGCCGGACCTCTGGGTGTCGACCTCATGCCCGTTGACGAGCAGCGTCACGTCGGGAGGGGGCACGATGGGGGTGCTGTCCCACCAGCACCTTCCCTCCACCAGCAGCGAGCCCGAGAAGAGCCCGCCGTGGAGGGGACGGACGAAGGCCACGCGCACCGCCTGGGGCTCGAGGCCGAACGGATCGGGAGGAACCTCGGTGGCCACTGCAGCCGAGATCGCCGCATCGATCCCGTCGGGCACGCGGTAGACCTCGATGCGATCCAGCAGCAGGTTCCTGTCCACCCGGTCCGGCACGTAGAAATCGTTGAGGAAGAACGGCGTGAGCACCCGCGTCCCCTCGTCGAGAGAGATCGGGGTGCCGAGGGCGAGGCGGTGCCATCCGTCGTCGAGGAGGAGGGCGCCGGTGCGCGGATCCTGGGCGCCGTCGACCACGAGACCGACGCTGGGAAGGGTCCCCTGGGCGCGGTGGCCGGAGGCGCGAAGAAAGACCTGGTAGCGGGCGGTCTCCGGGATCTCGAGGGGCAGGCAGTAGGCGGGCTGCGCCGAGGCGTTCATGAAGTAGCCGCCGCCCGAGGCTCCGGCATGACGGCCCACCGAGGCGCGGTCGTCGGCAAAGCGCTGGGGTCTGTCGACCTCGAGGCGTTCCTCGCACTCCGCCTCGGCGACGGGTTCGGCCTTGTCGAGCACGAAGACGGTGACGGGTTTGCCCCGCGTCTCGCCGCGTGCCGTCACCGCGACCGGCGTCAGGGTGAGGGGGCCGCGTGGAAGCTCGCAGGTGTCGAGCTGGAAGAGGAGCTCGCGCCAGGGCGGATAGGTGTCGAGGGTGTCGTTGACGGGGGAGAGGCGGACTCTGCCCGACGATCCACTCGAGGCGTCGCTTCGGTCCGCGGAAGTGCAGTCCAGGAACACGTCGGCCGAACCGGCCCGGATGCGCACTCCCACCGAGATACGGCCGGTGAGGGCGGCTCCGGAGGTGGGTCCCACGATGGTCGGGGCAAGATTGTCGGCGGGGGCGCGCCGCGGCACCACCTCGACCTCGAGGGGCGCTCCCGCGATGCGGAGCGTGGCGTGACCCGGGCTCGTTCCCCGGACGCGGAGCCATCCCAGCGTCTCGCCGGCAAGGACGGTGGCCTCGCCCAGGACCTCGAGGCGCCCGGGATCGGAGGAGGTGGCCTCGAAGGAAGTGTCGGTGGCTGCGGGCTCGCCGATCCGGAACGCGATCATCCGCGTCCTTCCGGCCTCGGCCACCGTGCGGGCAACGAGGTGCTCGACCACCTTTCCCGTGGCAAGGAGCGGTGTTGCCAGGACGAGGCCGAGCAGTGCGGCAAGGGATGCGGCTCGCGAGGTCACGGGAGTCTCCTCGGAATCCGGGGGTCAGGGGCTGGAGAGAGTGTACGGGATGAGCGGGGGGGCTGCTAGCCCGGGTACAGCCAGCAGCCTCTCGACGTCGGACTCGGAGAGGAAGTGGGGGAGGTCGCGCTGCCGCCGGGGCGTCCTCTGGAGAAGGAGAGGATCGGTCACGACGACCTTCGACTCCACGAGGTAACGAAAGAAGCCGCGGAGAGAGGAGAGCTTACGGGCCACCGATCGTCGGGCGAGCCCCCGCTCGTGGAGGACGAGGAGGTACTTCCTCACGTGGATCTTCGTCACCGCGCGGGGGTGGCTGACGGGGACGATGGCAAACGGGGGGCGGGGCCGGAGTCGGATGCGGTTACGGCTGCCGTGACGGGGACGCTGACGGCTACGGAATCGGAAACGGATTTCGGCAATGGAGACGCCGTCCTCTCCTTGCGGTAGGATGCGGCCTTAATACTTGCGGGAGGGTGCCAAGAAGAGAGGGCGCTGTGTCCCGTCCGTTCGAGGCGAGGAGACCACCCATGGCTGACCCGACTCCCTTCCTGGCGATCTGGGGCGCGGTGACTTCGACGGTGCTCTTCGGGCTGAAGATCCGCGAGCACCGGCATGGCTTGATCCGGCAGGTACGGGTCTCTGCCCGATCGGATCCTCCGCACGAAGTGCTGGAGGTTTTCGTCTGCAACGCGGGGCCGCGTCCCCTGACCATCGCTCGCGTCGACGTCGTGTACGGAAGCAGCCCGCGCACGGGACAGAAGGTCGCGTCCATCACACCGGAAAGCCCGGTGAAACTCCAGGAGAGCGACCCCTGGATGGTCACGGCCTCGAGGGAGCAGCTTCTCGAGACGGCCGGCGCCCGTGCCGTGTCCCGGGCAAACTACTGCCGCGTCTGGGTCTCCGTGGAGCCGACGACCGGATCTCCGGTCTTTGCCGCAGCCGAGATCGCGAGCTCGATCATCGAGAACCCTTACGACCCGAATGCAGCGCACTGGATCGCCGCCGACGTCTTCCTCGGATTCCCGCAGCAATCCGGTGAGGGCTCGGGCCTGCCGCCGATGGCGGTGCTCATCAAGTAGCGGCTGGCCCCACCGGCACCGCCTCCGCATCCGGCTCGGTCCGGGGGCGGGAACGGAGACCGGATCCGGCGACGGTGACGGCGTCCCATCCGCCTCCCTCGCGCCCATCTCGGCCAGGAGATTGCACACGGCCTGGCACAGGGGTAGGATGACGGTTCCGGACGAAGCGAGCCATCCCCCCATGAGGTTCGACCAATGTCCCGCGACTTCCCAGAACCCGACTGGAAGATCCTGCGCGAGCTTTCCAAGGTGGCGCTGGACCGCTACTGTGGCCGCGTCCTGACGGACATCGCGGCGATCTCCGATGATGCATCCAGATCTCGCCACGAGCGCTACGGGCGGATCTACGAGCTGGTCCGGAACCGGGACCGTGCGCTGGCGAAGATCTTTGATGGTCTGACTCGATCGACGGCCTTTTTCCATCTCACGATGATTGCCGATCTCGATCTCCTCACCGACGAGGAGATGAGCCGGTTCAGCGAGGACACGCGCGAGGGAATCCAGGACTGGCTCGAGGTGACCCGGAATCGATGACGCGCAGACGCAAGCGCAAGCCGCTTCCTCCTTCGAGCTCGCCGAGCTCGACGGGGAGCACGGTCGATCGGTGGGCGACCACCGGGCAGACAGCGAAACGGTTGAGGCGCCATGCCCGCGTGCAGGGGGGTCGGATTGCCCACACAGCCGAGGGTGGTCCCACGACCGGCCAGCACCACGCCACGGCCTTGACATGCAAGTCATTACTTGCGTATCATGACTGTGAGCCATGCAGGAGGACGACGTCTACCGCGCCATCGCCGACCCCACCAGGAGGGCAATCCTGGACGAGCTGACCGATCGAGGGGGCCAGTCTCTCTTCGAACTGTGCACTCGCCTCATCATGAAGCACGGGATCAGCTCGTCGCGGCAGGCGATCTCCCAGCACCTGGAATTGCTGGAGAAGGCCGGACTCGTCGTCACGAAGCGCGAGGGGCGGTCCAAGCTCCACTGGTTCGACGGGAAGCCACTCGAGGCCGTGGTCGAGCGCTGGCCGGTTGCCAGGAATCCAGGAAGGAAGACGTCAGGAAAGACGGGAAGGAAGAGGAGGAAGGAATCATGAGGATCAACGTCACCAACGTGTTCGTCGACGATCAGAAGAAGGCGCTTCGTTTCTACACCGAGGTTCTCGGCTTCCAGAAGAAGACGGATATCCCCCTGGGCGAGTACTCGTGGCTGACCGTCGTCTCCTGCGACCAGCCCGACGGGACGGAGCTGCTCCTCGAGCCGGACGCCCACCCGGCAGTGGGGCCGTTCAAGAAGGCCCTCGTCGAGGACGGCATCCCGCGTGCGTCCTTTGCCGTCGATGATGCCCATGCCGAGCACGAGCGGCTGGCGGCGAAGGGGGTGCGGTTCACGCAGCCGCCCACGGATCTGGGCACGGTCGTGACCGCCGTGCTCGATGACACCTGCGGCAACCTGATCCAGATCGTGGCCGAGAAGAGGGCCTGACGAGCGGGCGTGTCTCGAGGACAAGCCGGCATGAATGCCCTGGCGTTCCTGACTCACCGGCCGGACCGGCGTCTACTGGAGTTTGCCTGTCTCCTCGCCGGGGACCACCACGAGGTGTACGTCGTGGTGGATGACCCCGCATGGGATGGGCCGGTGGGTGACGGAAAGCTGGAGCTCGTCCGTCCGAAAGATGGCGAGTGCTTGGCCGCCGGATTCAGCAACGCCAGCGTCACCATCAAGAACCCGAATGCGTGGGACAGGGCTCTGTACCACTTCTGCGTGGTGAAGCCGGAGGCGTACCGCCACGTCTGGTTCCTGGAGGACGATGTCTTCGTCCCGGGCCGGGAGACGATCTCGCGCATCGACGACCGCTTCCCCGACGCTGATCTTCTCACCGCGACGCACGACATCAACGCGGAGGGGGACCTCGGATGGCGCCACTGGAAGCACGCGGTGGGGAAGTTAGAGCTGCCATGGGTCCATTCCATGGCCTGCGCCTGTCGTCGAGGCTTCTCGGGATCATCCACGAGTACGTCTCCAGGAACGGGACCCTTCTCTTCATCGAGTTCATGTTCAACACCCTGGCCCTCCATCACGGACTCGATGTGTCGACTCCCCGGGAGCTCTCCGGCATCGTGCATCGCCGGGAGTGGAAGCTCGAGGACCTCTCGGTGGACGGCCTGTACCACCCGATCAAGAACCTGAGCGAGCAGGTCCGGTTTCGAAGCGCGTTGCGAGAGGGCCAGCGCGGCGGAGGGGGATGACGGGCTCGACCCTTGACGGATGGCCCCGGCGTACGCCTGCATTGCCAGGCCGCAGACCGGAGTAGCTGGTCAGTTTTCTGAGTCGGCCACTTGCTTCAGGGCCTCTGACGAGGCCTTGAGTAGGCAAAGCACGCTGCTCGTGAGAAAGCCGATGATCACAAGGACCAGAGCGTGAACGACCAATCGGGACATGCCGATTCGTGCGGCAATCTCAATATTGATGATGAGCACCGCGGTGAATGCGAGGCCAACGAGAAAGGCGAGGTTGCGATTCAATCTGTAGCGGGCGGGTGTGCCTGAGGTGCAGGGGTTCCGAGACCGGTGATGATCATCGCCCGGTGTCCCTGCGCCGCCAATCGGCGGCCAGCGCCCGTACGACGCACTCCGCCGCGACGTCTGCGTAGATCTGTGAGGCCTGCAGCGCAGATTGGTGCGCCCGCACGTCGGCGAACGCGGTGGACTCCGCGCACTGCGCGCGCAGGGCGATCTCCCGCGACCGCACGCCGGCAAGACTTCGCAGGATGCCGGCGCGTAGCACTCGCCACGCGGAGCGCCGCGTGCCCGGTAGGTCCAACACTCGCCCATCCCACTCGGACTCGACCGCGGCCACGACGCATTCAACGGTGTCTGCGGTAACGATGCGCATGCCCGTGCGCGTCCCGTCGGCGAGGCGCGCCTTGCGCACCATCCAGGCGCGCACATGATCCGGCGCAGCGTCGATGAGGTCATCGACTGCTTCCAATCCGTCGTCGCCGGTCGTGAGGCGTGACCCGATGAGGTCGCGCTCCGTCTCGGTGAGGCCATCGCCGAGCGCTCGCCGGTACGCGGCCGCATCGTGTTCGTCTCCGTTGCCGGCGGCGGCAACCCACTTCCAGACTTCCTCGGTCGTGAGCCACTTCGGCTGACGTGCCTGCGCGAAGTGATGGGCACTGCACCACGGATAGCTGGCCGCGTCGCGCGCCAGACCGGCTGCGACCGCGTTGTCGTCGATGTACCGGACCGTGTTCCACCAGTGACGCTCTGAACGGATGCGCCTTGATCCGAAGCGGCCACGGAACAGCGGCCCGTCGCGCCGTCTGAGCCGGTTGAAGTGGCGCACGAACCCGTTCTGAACCCGCCGCATCCCGCGCCACGCCTCGCCGCGCAAGCTGCGCAGGAGGACGTGGTAGTGGGTCGTCAAGAGAGCGAACGCATGGACTTCGAACCAGCCCGCCCGAACCGCTCGCGCGAGCTGTGCCAGGAAGTACCGACAGTCGTCGGTCCGTTCGAAGACCGTCCGCTTCGCGATCCCACGGTTGTACACGTGGAGCCATGCGCCGGACTCGTCGTGTCGCACTCGCTGCGCCATGAAGTCCTCCGTGGGAGGAGGACGCGCGAAGAGGCGCCTCGGTTACACCGGTCGATGATCATCACCGGTCTCGGTACCAAGATTCCCGGCCACGATGGGGGGAATGGGGCAATCCAGGGAATCGGCGATCGCCCGCAGCAGCTCGGCCTCGGCGACCCGCACCTCCCCGTCGGCGGCCACCCCGAGGGTAGCGGCGCAAAGGATGCGCTTCTTGACCGCCGGCGCGGCCCGGACCAGATCGGTGAGAGCCCGATCGATCTCCTGCACCGAACACTCCTCGGCCGAGAGCATGGAGGCGCAGAGTTCCGACCCCGGCCCCAGCGCCGCGTGGGATGCGGCGAACGCCTCGGCCGCCTCGCTCTCCTCCTCGCTGCTGACTCGGGCCAGCGCGGAGAGAAGGATCGTCGCCTCGTGCGCCACCGACGACATCTTGCGGTGGAGCACCGTCGGGGGAGGCGCATGATGGAAGATCCGGTCCAGATGGGTGACGAGAAGCCGCTGCATCACGAACTCGAACACGCTGATCCGTCGATCGGCCTCCACCAGCTTCTTGATCGATTCCCGGAACCCCTCGTACTGTCGCGGGGAGAGATCGCGCAGCGAGGCCTGTGCCAACCCGATGATGGGCAGGCGAAGGCTCTGGTCGATCTTCTCGAGGTGAGGGGCGAGACGCTCTGTCTCCTCCCGGGTGGGAGGCCCCTCGTCCCGGCTCAGGATCTCGAGCTGCTCCTCGCGTACCCGAGGCTCGTCGCAAAGCAAGAGAGCGAACATCGCCGCGCGCGCCGAGAACGGCTCTCGAACCGCTTCCGCGACGGAGGACGGCAAGGTCGCAAGGAGTCGTCGCGAGAACTCCACGTGCTCGCTGGTCGGAGCCCCCACCGCTGCCACCAGCAACACCGGATCCAGGGGAAGGGTCTCGGCCACCCCGAGGGCGTCGAGGAGACCACCGAGCGCGAGGCCGGTCACGCCCGCCGGCCCTGCCTTCTGCGCCGCCGCTTCCTTCGACACCTGCTCTTCCGATACCCGGTCCCTCGACACCGGTCGCACCTCGGGAAAGTTGCCGTCGAATGCGGGATCGATCGCGCGGATGCGATCGACGAGAGGTGGATGGGTGGCAAAGGGGTTGAAGGAGGCGCGGCGCAGGGCGCTGCCGAAGAACATGTGGCTGGCGGTCTCCGCCTCCGGGGACCGGACGTCGGACCGGTCCGGGACGCCCCCGATCTTCTCGAGAGCGCCGGCGATCCCGTGGGGATTCCTCGTGAACTGGACCGCGGATGCGTCGGCCAGGTATTCCCGCTGCCGCGACACCGCCGCCTTGATGAGACGGCCGAAGAACAGCCCCACGTACCCGAGCACGAGGCAGGCGAGCCCGACCAGGGCGACCTGGGATCCGCTGCCCTTGCGGCCGCTGCTGCTGCGACCGTAGCGCCCGTATCCTCCGAAGCGCAACACGTAGTAGCCGATGACCGCGAGCAGGAGGATCCCGTGCAGCAGGCCGATCAGGCGCAGGTTGAAGCGCATGTCGCCGTTCAGGATGTGGCTGAACTCGTGGGCGATCACCCCCTGGAGCTCGTCCCGGGTCAGGTACTCCAGGGTGCCCCGGTTGACGCCGATGACCGCGTCGTCGGGGGTGAAGCCCGCCGCGAAGGCGTTGATCCCTCCCTCGTCCCCGAGAACGTAGACCGGCGGAGGGGAAACTCCCGAGGCGATCGCCATCTCCTCGACCACGTTGAGCAGTCGCTGCTCCAGGGGATCAGGGGAATCGCGACGCACCCGTTGCCCCCCCAGCTTCCCCGCGATTCCGGAGCCTCCTGCCCGGAGCTCCACCACCTTGAACAGGGATCCTCCCCCGATGATCACGAAGAGGACTCCCGCCACCGCGAGCAGGAGCGTGGGCTGGAACCAGTCGATGGGCAGAGGAGCCCGGCCGCCGTGGGCCCGCTCGCTCCCGGCATGGAGGACGCCGATCAGGGTCAGATAGAACCCCACGAACATGAGCGCCACGGCGCAGGCGAAGTAGAAGATCAGCAGTCCCGTCTTCCGTCGCGCTCGCTCCTGGGCCTCGAAGAAATCCATGGTGGGCGGTCAGCCTAGAACTTGACCTGGGGGGCCGCTCGCTCCTTTTCCTCGGTGATCTCGAAGAGCTCGGCCTCCTTGAAGCCGAACGAGGTGGCGATGAACACGGGGGGAAACTGTTCGCGGTAGGTGTTGTATCTCATGACCGAGTCGTTGAAGGCCTGGCGCGCGAACGAGACCTTGTTCTCGGTGGAGGTGAGCTCCTCCTGCAGGTTGCTCATGTTCTGGTTGGCCTTGAGATCCGGGTAGGCTTCCGCCACCGCCAGCAGCCGGCTCAGAGCACCGCCGAGCTGGCCCTCCGCGCTGCCGAGAGCATGCATGGCGTCCGGATCCCCGGGCTTCTGCGCCGCCGTCTGACCCGCGGAGTAGGCGGCGTTGCGGGCCTTGATCACTGCCTCCAGCGTCTCGCGCTCGTGGGCCATGTATCCCTTGACCGTCTCCACGAGGTTGGGGATGAGGTCGTAACGCCGCTTGAGCTGCACGTCGATCTGCGCGAATCCGTTCTGGAACCGATTCCTCAGGTCCACGAGCTTGTTGTAGACACCGATGAAGTAGAGGCACAGGATCAGGGCGATGGCCACGAGGACACCGAGGCCGATCAGGATGGGTGACATGAGTGAATCCTCCTCCAGCAGGAGCCGTCGAATCGACCGGCAGTATAGCAGGCCCGGGCAGCCTGGCTCCCACGGTGGCAGGTGCGACCGTGTCGGTTCCTGGCGCGGATCGCGGCTGGATTCGATGGCGTCGGACCGAGAGGGGATTCCCCGTGGTGGAGGTGGCAACGAGGGGCAACGGGGGTTGCGGTGAGGATTCGGAGCAGAAACGGGGTCGGAGAGGGGCTCCGGACGACCCTGGCGTTGACTCCGGATCGGAGGTCGAATAGGGTCAGATGGCCGAAGAAGCGGGTTTGCGGGGAGCGAACCGGAGAGGAGGCCCGAACGATGACACGTATCTCCTTGCTCTCGCTGTTCCTGGTGCTCCTGTCCGCGGGGATCGCCGCCGACGGTAAGCGCAGCCCCGATGTCGGCGACGTTGCGCCGGAGATCACCGATGCCGACTGGGTGCTCAATGCCCCGCCTGCGGAGTTCAGTCTGGAGCGCTATCGCGGGCGCGTGGTGCTGATCCAGCAGTGGTGGTTCCCGTGCCCGGCCTGTCGCTCGACCTTTGAGTGGCTCGAGGCGCGCTATCGGGAGTTTCACTCGCAGGGGCTCGAGGTCTTCGCCTTCGAGCAGATGTCGACGCGCGGCGAGCAGGGGGCGGCGGAGGCGACCCGCGAAGCGATCCTCGCCCTGATCGAGGAGAGGGGTGGTGTCAGCTATCCCGTCAGCCGCGGCGGTACGGACCAGAACTTCCGCGGCAGCTTCGAGTTCCCCTACTTCTGGCTGCTCGACATCGACGGCAAGGTGGTCTTTCACGAGGAGGCGCAAGGCCCCCACTACAACACCACGCGCGCGAAGCTGCTCGAGCTGATCCCGCAGGAGCTGAAGCGCATCTACACCCCGCAGCTCGGGCACGAGGTGCACTCCAGCCTGGCGCGCGCCGCCGCCCGCTACGACGCCGGCGCATACGGGGACAGCCTTGCCGAGATCGACAAGGCAACGAGGCGTGAGGAGGACGAAGCAGTGCTTGCCGACGCGCAGTTCCTGCGCGACAGCATCGCTGCGCGTGCCACTGACCTGATGGCCCGCGTCGAGCAGCAGGTGGAGGAGGGCAGCTACCTGGAGGCGTTCGAGTCCCTGGCCTTTATCGAGAACGCCTTCGGCAAGAAGCACGACGCCGGCAAGGCCGCCACCGCGCGTGTCAAGGAGCTGAAGAAGGACAAGGTGGTGAAGCAGGAGCTCAAGGCGGCGGAGCGGCTGGAGAAGCTCCTGGCCAAGCTTGCGGAGGCGCCCACCGAGCTGCGTAACCGCGCTCTCGACCGCTTCATCGAGGATAACCAGGGCACCCGCGCCGCCGCCAGCGCCGCCGCGCAGAAGCGGTAGGATCGAGGCCGAGGGTCCCGAGCGAGAACGGAGTGAGTGCCCTCACGTCGTGACGCGAGCCGGGCGGCTCTCCGCCCGGCTCGCTGGGTGACCGGTCAACGAAGTCTCCCGGGATCTTCCCCGGGGCTACTGCACGTTCAGATTCATGATGTACTGGGAGATGTGGGCCACCCCCACCCGGCGCGCGAGATTGTTGGGATTGCGGTTCGAGCTGGCGAGATCCACGAACTGCCGCTCGAGCACCGTCCCGGTGTAACCGATGGCGAAATTGCCGCCGATGGTGGTCACCCCCTCGAAGAACTCGGTCGAAGAGAGGAGGTTGCAGCCGTTGCCGTAGTCGATGTCGCCGGACACGAGGCAGAGGAACTCCTGTCCGGGGAAGACCGAGGGATTGGTCCAGGATCCGATCCGCTTCTGCAGGAGAGGAACGATCGCAGGCAGAATCGTCACCGCACTGGTTCCACAGGCCCCCATGAGACGCAGGTCGGTCTCGTCGTACTGGGGAAGGGCTCCCGGGTTCGGATTGCAGGGGCAGGTCTGGTTGAGGATCGTCATCTGGCCGCCGACCTGTTCCTCGCCGAGACAGATGTTGGGCAGGCTCGCCCAGTCGTTCCAGCGCACGTTGTCCTGGACCACGTTGCCGACGGCGGTCGGCGTGGTGATCGGATCGACCACGAAGGTGGTTCCGGGGCCGAGCCAGGTGTAGGAGCGGGTCGGGTGGAATCCGCCCGCCGGTGCCGGCCGCGGTGAACCCAGGGGATGGTGGATCACGTCGCACTCGTGGCCAAAAGCCCAGGCCGCGTTCCAGGTCAGGTTGGTGCAGTCGAAGGCGTAGTCGATGTAGCCCGCGACGTAGACCCGATTGTTGAACGAGGCGCGGCACGGGGGCACCACGCAGGGGTTCGAGGCCTGGGACTGGCCGAGCAGGAAGGTGCTGGGCCGGAAGTCCCCGTTCAGGAGGAGCCGCCACACCCCGATGGTCTGTCCGGTGGCGTCGATCTCCTGCCAGTTCCGGGAGTAGTGGGCCCGGAGGTTCCCGGTCCACAGGGTCTGACCCCCGCCGGTCTTCACCGTGAACTTGATCAGGTAGAGGCCGCAGATGATTCCCCCGGAGTTGACCGGGACCGGCGCGTTGATCATGACCTGGAGGTTCTGGTCGATCTGGGGAGAGCAGTCCTTGAAGCAGACGTACTTCGAACTGTCATTGATGGCCGGGAAGACCGGCAGGACGGCGTTGACGGGGGTGCAGCAGGGCTGACTGTCCAGCCCGTCGGTGACGCATTGCGCTCCGGCCGGAGGAGCCACGGCCCCGAGGGCCAGGAACAGGATGGTCAGGAACGGCGCGAGAAGCCTTGGGCGGTTCACGGAAAGCCTCCTTCAGGAGCGATCAGAAGCGCCGGGTGCGCCGGCGGAACGCGGGAGAAACACCTCACCCCTCCCTCTCTACCCGCGCCCTGGCCCCGATCTGACAGAAGGGCCCGGATTTTTCTCGCCCGCGCGGAGATTCCCCGTTCCGCCACCGGGATCGCGGACCGGAATCCCCTCTCGACCTCCGGCCTTGCCCCGCCTATCCTGTGCCCTCCTGCCAACCAGGAGAATCCGATCCGCCATGACCCCCGAGCCCGACGACCCCTTGCAGCCGACCCTGTCCTCGGCGCCGACTTCGTTCCCCTTCTCCTCCCCGGATTCCGCGGTACCCGAGCGCATCGGCCCGTACCGTATTCTCTCCCGCATCGGCGAGGGCGGCATGGGCGTCGTCTACCAGGCCGAGCAGGAGGCGCCGGTCCACCGGAGAGTCGCCCTCAAGGTCATCAAGCCGGGCATGGACAGCAAGGCGGTGCTCGCCCGGTTCGAGGCCGAGCGGCAGGCCCTGGCCATGATGGACCATCCGGGGATCGCCCGGATGCTGGATGCGGGGACGACCCGGGAGGGACGTCCCTACTTCGCCATGGAACACGTCCCGGGAATTCCTCTCGACATCTACTGTGAGAAAAGAAAGCTCGACCTCGACGAGCGACTCCTCCTCTTCATGGAGGTCTGCAAGGCCGTGCTGCACGCCCACCAGAAGGCGATCCTCCACCGGGATCTCAAGCCTTCCAACATCCTGGTGGCGGACACCGATGGAAGACCGGCCCCGAAGATCATCGACTTCGGCCTGGCCAAGGCCCTGGGACAGACCCTCACCGACAAGACCCTCTTCACCCAGCAGGGTCTCATCCTGGGGACGCCGGAGTACATGAGCCCGGAGCAGATCGATCCTTCGGCGCTTGCCGTCGATACGCGGACCGACATCTACTCTCTGGGGGTGGTCCTCTATCGCCTTCTGACGGGAACGCTTCCCTTCACCACGAAGTCCCTCGAGGCGGCAGGTCACCTTGCTGCCATTCGAAACCTCCAGTCGCTCATCTGCGAGGTGGATCCTGAGCGTCCCAGCAGCAAGATCACGAGCCGACACGAGATCACGGATGCCGCGGCCAGGTCGATGCGGACGGCGGCTGTCACCTTGATCCGCCGGCTGAAAGGAGAGCTCGACTGGATCGTCTTGAAGTGCCTGGAGAAGGATCGGAACCGCAGGTATGCGACGGCGGCCGATCTCGCCGAGGACATCCGGCGACACCTCGAGTGTGAGCCGGTGCAGGCGAGGCCGCCGAGTGCTGCCTACCTGCTGAAGAAGCTGGTTCGCCGCAACCTTGGAGCCGTGGCGAGCCTCGCGGCCATCTTCCTCCTTGTGGTGGCGGGTGGAGTGACCTCGACCATGTTTTACTTCCGGGCCGAGGACAGGAGGGAGGAGGCCGAGCTGGCCAGGAAAGAGGCCGAGCTCTCCCAGCAGGAGGCGGAGCGGCAGCGCAACGAGGTTCTGCGTCTTGCCGACATCAAGAGGCTGCAGGAGCTCGTGGTGGAAGTGGACGGGCTCTGGCCCGCGCATCCGGAGAGGATCGAGGCAATGGGCGACTGGCGGAAGCGGGCGCTGGCTCTGGCCGGGAACATCGAGGCCCATCGGTCTTCCCTCACCTCTCTGCGCGAACAGGCCGTTGAGATGCCCGCGGAGTCGGACGCCGATGATCTCGGGCGATTCGCGAACGGCGACGGCGACATCGGAGACGAGACCGGAGGGGATCCTGACCGGGAGATCGATCTCGAGGCCGACGAAAACGTGGCTCCGATCCCCCCGGCCCGGTGGGTCTTCGCCGACACCGAGACCCAGTGGCGTCACGATGTCCTCTCCGACCTCGTCCAGAGGCTGCAGACCTTCATCGATCCCGACCCCAGAGTCGGCACGATCGCCAGCGTCGACGAGCGCCTCGCCTTCACCCGGACCGTCCGGGAGAAGACGATCGAGATGTACGCCGTCGAATGGAAGAAGGCGATCGCATCCATCGCCAGCGAGGAGAAGTGCCCGGCCTACAAGGGCCTCGTGATCACACCCCAGATCGGGCTCGTTCCCCTGGGCCGGGATCCCGCCACCGGGCTCTGGGAGTTTGCCCACCTCCAGACGGGAGAGATCCCTTACCGCGACGAGGGCGGAAGGCTCGTGATCGACCGGGAGACGGGCATCATCTTCGTCTTGATCCCGGGCGGGACCTTCCTCATGGGGGCGCAAAGGGGCGACCCGGAAAAGCCGAGCTACGACCCGCTGGCAAATGACGACGAGGGCCCGGTCCACGAGGTGATGCTCTCTCCCTTCTTCCTGTCGAAGTACGAGATGACCCAGGGGCAGTGGGAACGGTTCACCGGGGACAATCCCAGCTATTACCAGAGTGGAGGTCTCGTGACAAAGCCAGGCCTCCACCCGGTGGAGCAGGTGAGCTGGGAAGACTGCCGGAGGGTGATGGAGCGTCTCGGTCTCGTGCTTCCCACCGAAGCGCAGTGGGAGTACGCCGCCCGCGCTGGAACGACCACGCCGTGGTGGACGGGAGCGGAAAAGGAATCCCTCGAAGGCTCGGCCAACCTTGCGGATGCCTTCTGCAAGAAGAATGGGGGCCCCCCGAGCTGGCCTTACGAGGAGTGGCTCGACGACAGGTTCGTGGTTCACGGACCTGTGGGCAGCCTTCGAGCCAACGGATTCGGCCTCCATGATGTCCAGGGAAACGTCTGGGAATGGTGCAGAGACGGGTACGGCGATCATGCCGCTCCCGCGGCGCCGGGGGATGGCGAGAGGCGAGCTCCCTCCCGAAATCGTGTCAACCGTGGTGGCTGCTTCAACACCTCCGCCGAGCGCGCGCGGTCGGCATACCGCGACAACGGCGTGCCCGGGGACCGCAGCGCCGACCTCGGGCTTCGGCCCGCCCGGGTCATCGATCCCTGACTCACGAGGCACGTTCTCGGCTCGTCGTGCGCTCCGTCCGACTCCCCCGGGTCTGAAATACGCTGGCCTGCCCGTTTTCTTATTGACCAACTGTACTATGTAACGTATAACAGTACGAACACCTGGCCACGGGGGCCAGGACGCCACGTCCCGGCGACGGGAGCCTCACATGCTCATTCGCGTCGATCCGCAGTCCTCCGAGCCGATCTTCGAGCAGATCGTCTTCCAGGTGAAGGGAGGCGTGGCCCGGGGCGAGGTGACGGAGGGAGATCGTCTCCCGTCGGTGCGCGAGCTGGCCCGGGAGGTGGCGGTGAACCCGAACACCGTGCTGCGGGCCTACGACGTGCTGGAGCGGGAGGGCATCATCGTCCGGCGCCAGGGGGCCGGCTGCTTCGTCACGGGCAAGAAGAGTCGCCTCGCCGACGAGGAGAAGCTTCTCCGGCTCGACGACCTTCTCGAGAAGACCGTGACCGAGGCCTTCCACCTCGGCTTCCAGCCCGGAGAGATCCGGCGGGCCCTCGAGCGAGGTCTCCAGGGGCTCCGGTTCCGGAAGGGGAAGAACAAATGAGCGTTCCCTTCATCCAATTCCACGACGTCTATCGCCACTTCGGCGGCAAGGAGGTCCTGCGCGGCCTCTCGTTCGAGATCGGGAGAGGCGAGATCTTCGCGCTCCTCGGCAGGAACGGTTCGGGCAAGACCACCGCGCTCAAGATCCTCCTCGGGTTCCTCGAGCCGCACCACGGCGAGGCGAGGATCCTCGGCGCGAGCAGTCACACCCTCTCGCCCGATCTGCGCGAGAGGATCGGCTACGTGGGCGAGGGCTCGCGCCTCTACTCCACCATTCGCGTCCAGGACCACGTCGCTTTCGAGGCGGCGACGCGGAAGGCCTTCCGGCGCGATTTCGCCGAGAAGGCCATCGATCGCTGCGGCCTCCCCCGGAAGTCGCTGGTGGGAGTCCTCTCCCGCGGCCAGAGGGCGCAGCTTGCTCTCATCCTCGCCGTGTCGGCCGAGCCCGATGTCCTGGTCTTCGACGATCCCGCCATGGGGCTCGACGTGGTCATGAGACGAGAGCTCCTGGATGTGATGATCGATCTCCTCAGTGAAAAGGGGTGCGGAGTCCTCTTCTCGTCCCACATCCTCACCGACGTGGAGCGGATCGCCGATCGCGTGGGAATCCTCCACGGGGGGAGGCTCATCGTCGACGCCACCCTCTCCGACGTGAAGACTCGCCTCGAGCGCCGGCTGTGGACGGGTTCGTCACCGGGGCTGGCCCCGCCTCCCGTCGAAGCACTTCTGGTCTCCCGGAGGCGTCGAGATGGTCAGGAGCTCCTGCTCCTCGATGCGAAACCCGAGGATCTGGCCACGCTCTCGAACGGCGGCGCTCGCCTCTCGGCGCCCGAGCCCCTGTCTCTCGAGGAGGCCTTCCTCCTTCTCGTCACCGACGGGGGAGAGGCCGGCATCCTTCCCCGTTCCCAGGAGGTGTCGTCATGAGGGCTCTTCTCCATCTCGACCGCGGCTGGATCTTTCTCCTTTCAGTGATCGGCGTGGCGATGTTCTCGACGGTCTGTCTCGACCAGCCCTTCGTCTCGGGCTGGGTCTTTCCGTCGGATCGATTCGTCGGCAACGCACTTCTCATCCTGTGGCCGGCGGCCATGATCCTCGGATTCCTGATCGGCTGCCGGGATCAGCTCGAGCGGACGACGGAGTACTTGATCCACAGGCCGCTGCATCCGTCGAGGATCTTCGCCTCCCGGGTGGTGGCGGGGGGGCTGATCCTCGCCGCGTGGATCGTCCTTCCGCTCCTCGTGTGGATGGCCTCGGGCCTTGCCAGTCCGAACTCGGCCCTTGCCGAATGGGGCCGCTTCTTCGAGTACCTCGCCCTCGACACCATCGGTCTTCCCGCGCTGGCGTTGGGTCTGCTCACCGCCCTTCTCCCGGGGTTTCTGCCCCTTCGCTTGATCGTCGGATCCGTCGTGTCCCTGGGGGTGATGAGCGCCTCCTACCGGATCCTGCAGGAAGGTCGCGCCGGGCTCCCGCTCTTCGTGACCTTCAACGTGCTGAGCGCCGGTGCTCTTCTCGTGGCGGCGCGCCGCTGCTTCGTGGCCGTGCGTGATTCCGACCGGCCTTTCTCCGGCGCATGGCTCTCCACGTGCGGGGTGCTCATCGGCGCGACCTCGGTGATCGCAGCCGGCGTGGGGCTCTGCCTCCTCCAGGACGAGATCCAGAGGGAGCTCTCCTACGACTATCCCCAGCTCTTCGAGGTGGAGCCGGGCCGGGTGGAGCTCGTTGCCCCCGACCGAACGTCGTGGAAGGGCTGGTTCCTCGCCGGTGAGGACCATGCCTTGCGTGATGAGCCCGTCGAGATCGGTGGACGGCCCACCTGGGGCGTCTCCAACCTGATGACAGGGGTCAACCCTTTCTGGCTCGAGCTCGACGCGCGCTGGAGAGACGAGGGACGGCGCATTCTCACCGGTCCCTGGGGCAGCGCCTGGCTCGATGCCGGGAGCGGCCAGGTCGACATCGTGACCCTGGCCCCGGCCGATGGCTCGTCGCGACCCTCGCGACGCCGGGTCGCCAGGCCCGATGGGGCGGTATTCTCCCCGGAAGCCAGCGCGCCGGAGGATACCTACCGGAATCGTGACCGGAGCCGCCTCTTCATCGGGGATCCCGCCGACGGCACGATCTGGGAGCTGGAGCCGGGAAGAGGCGATACGGCCTTCCGCAGGGTGGAGCTTCCCGGCGGCGACGTCTTCGTGGACTGGATCACCCGGTACGATTGGTCGCGGGGCGCGCTCCGTGATCTTCTCGACCGGAAGGACGTCTTTGCCGTCGAGGGACGGAACGCCATCCATCTGCGCACCGATCAGGGTTTCGAGACCCTGGACGGGGCCGTGGCCGCCGAGGCCGTTCGCGCGGCATTTCTCGAGCGCGTCCGGGTCGACACTCTGGATCCTGTCACCGCGACCGTTCATGCCCATGACGAGAACGGAAAGGAGATCTTCTCCCACGAGTTCCTGCCGCGCACCGGGCGGGAGAGGGCGCTGTCGATGGCTCTCCACGCGGCGAGCTTCCTGCGCTCTCCTTTCCTCGGTGTCGTGAGCTATCTGCGACCGTCGCCGCTCGCCTCCTACCGGAACGCGGTCCTCATCGATCCGCTTCTTGCCGGTGGCAAGAGATCAGGGTTCCTGCTTGCCCTCCTCGGCGTCGGCTATGGCCTTGCCTGGGAGATCCACCGACGCCTGCGCAAGCGCGGAGCGCCCGCGAGCCGGGCTTTCTTCTGGGCGGCACTCGTCTTTCTCGGGGGCGTCTCCGTGTACATCGTCTCGTTCCTCGTCGAGACGCCCGGGGCCTACCGGAAGGTGCGGCTGTTGCGCGACGAGGAGGCGCCGCGGTGTCTTCTCCGTTCCTCTCTCACCCTTCCTCCGCAACCGGAGAACGTGTCATGAATCGTGCCGTCCTTGCTTTCGTCCTCTTCCTCATCCCGTTCTCGCTCGCCCCCGCCCCGGCTTCCGCGCAAGACGACAAGGTCTCTCCCTTCTCCATGGTGCGCTGGAAGGGCGAGACGCCCGAGGTCCAGGTCGACGGATCCTGGTATGGCCTCGTCTCCATCGACGGGGTCAAGACGGAGACGATCCTCGCCCACTGCAAGAGCGCCTACGGAGACAGGTGGGCCAAGCGCTTCTGCGAGGATCTGGTCGAGGTGCTTTCCACCATGGGGCATGCTCCGGAGGCCACGGTCGCGCTCGTCCTCACCGATCTCCGGAGCGGGAAGCGGGTGACGGCTCCGCGCGTCGTGATGACAGAGGAGAATCGCCAGACGATCCGCGATGCGCAGCCGCGGCCGGATAAGGTCGTTCCTCGCGTCGAGAGGAAGCACGCCTCCCGTTCCGACCGGCGCTTCGCGCACCTTGCCCGTAGATATCGCGACGAGAAGAGGCCCGACCGCTGGATCCCGGCCCCCGAGGCCGCCGCCGACCTCGATCAGCTCGAGTGGCTGCTGGAGAACGAGTTGTCTTACTTCGGTCGGCTCTCCTTCGACCACCGGGCTGCCCTCGACGCGATCCGTGCCGGACTCGGCGACGGTATCGACGGCGAGGACTTCCACGTGCAGCTCAGAAAGCTCGTCGGCCTCTTCGGCGACGGCCACAGCCGGGTGGCGGGGGTGCTGGGAGCGCTCCTCGGCGGCTTCGCCCCCTGCCGCTTCGCCGATGTCCAGGGAGATATCGTCGCCCTCGAGCCCGGAAAGCCGGAACCCCTGGAGGCCGGGTACCCCTGGGTCACGGCCATCGACGGTGTTCCCGTCGAGAAGTGGCTGGCCGAGGCCTCGCACCTCGCCGCCCAGGGCTCGCCGCAGCTCGTGCGGGCCGACGCGGTCCGCTACCTGTCCTTCGTACGCCACCTGCGCCATGATCTCTCGCTCCCGCAGAGGAGCGACGTGGAGCTGACGCTCGCCTCCGCCTCCGGGAAGAGGACGAAGATCCGCCGGCCACTGGCCGACCGGCCCGCCTTCGCCGAGGTTCCCCTTCCGGAAACGAGTCGCACCCTCGAGGGAGGCATCGGCTACCTGCGCATTCCGTCCATGAGCCTCTCCGCTTCCGAGGTGCGCTCTCTCGTCGAGCAGATGGAGGGATTCCTCGATGCGCCGGCCCTCGTCCTCGACGTGCGAGGGAACGGCGGGGGAAGCCGCGACGCCCTCCTCGCGCTCTTCCCGTACTTCATGGAGAAGGACGACCCGCCGCACGTCGTCAACGTGGCGGCGCGTCTCCTGGAGCCGGGAATCGATGCAGCGGCCAGCGACCTTCTCGCCAACCGGTTCCTGTACCCCCGTGACGATGGCCGGCTCGGGGCCGCGGAGAAGGCCTCCATCGATCGGGTGGCCAGGGTCTTTCGCCCCGAGTGGCGCCTTCCCGAGGGACGGTTCAGCGACTGGCACTACCTCGTGATCTCGCCGCGCGAGAGCGGCCCCACGTACAAGGGCCGGGTCGCTCTCCTCATCGACTCCGGCTGCTTCAGCGCCACCGACATCTTCGTGTCGGCATTTTCTGGCCGAAGGAATGTGACCCTGGTAGGAACGCCCACCTCGGGGGGAAGCGGCCGCAGCCAGAACCATCGCCTGGAGAACAGCGGCCTCACGGTCCGCCTCTCCACCATGGCCAGCTTCCGCGCCGACGGACGGCTGTATGACGGCAAGGGCATCGCGCCGGATGTCGAGGCTGCTCCCACGCTCGAGGACTTCCTCGGCCGGGGAGACTCGGTCCTGGAGAAGGCTCTCGAGGTGCTGCGCGGCGAGGGGTGAAGGCCAGAAGCCGGCCACGTCGTGGGCGAGGGGCCGAAGAGGGTGTGTGGGGAGCGCGCTCGGCGAGCGGTTCGCTGCGACTTTCCGCGCAGCCACGGCATGGGTCATTGCGACGTGGCTCGTAGCGAGACCCACGAGTCATGTCGCTGCGAACCTCTCGCCGAGCGCGCCGCCAACGGGATTCGGCAAGGTCTCGACGGGGTGGGCGCAGAGAGGCCTCGGATCCCTGTCCGTGGTACTCGAGGGATCCTCCAGGCCGCGTTCCCCTGCCTCGCTCAGCGGTGTAATTGGCGGTTCGACGAGTTTTCTCGTCCTGTTCCGTCGCCGGATCCGGAACCTGACCCGCAACCGGCCCCCGTGCCCGAGGCGGAACCGGATCCCGATCCGGAGGCTGAGGGGGTTCGGGCGACCCCGTCGTTGATTCCGGATCGTGGATCGAATAGGGTGGGATGGACCGAAAAGCGGTTTGGATTCCCTACCCGATACCTTGAATCCACCGCCACGGCTTGGAGAGGAGGGAAGCCCGCCATGGACACCCGATCGACTCTCTTGGTCTTTTTCCTGCTCACCTCTTTGGCCGACGACCGACTTCATGTCGGATCCTCTCTGGTTGCCGAGATCTCCGTCGGCGATACGGCGTACGAGTCGATCGGTAATTCGAAGACATTCGAGCTCATGGCCGACGCATCGGGCACCGTGACCGTTGGCGTCGATTCGGTCGACTTCGATCCATTCGTGAGCGTACGGCTCGGTGGACGCATCGTTGCGGAAGACGACGATGGCGGGGTCGAGACGAACTGCCGGCTTGTCTTCGATCTCGAGCAGGGATCTCTCTACCAGATCGTCGTCGTGGCCAAGGGCTCCGGCACTGGCCAGCTCGAGCTACGTGTCGTCCATGGACTCGAAGAGTGTCTTTTGGGTGACGACCTGATCCGGGCGGCCATCGATCATCGAGCGCGGGCAGTCGATCAGGCCATCGACAGAGGCAATGTCGAAGACGCTCTTCGCCATCGATTCCACGAGGTCCGGCATCGGATGGCGCTGGCCCCCGACGATCGAGCCGTCGCTTGCATCGAAGACGCCATCGAACTCGCGACGGCTGCAGCCGCCCCGCTCTGGCGAGGCCGCTTCCAGCTGGAGATGGGCAAGCTCCGTGCAACCCTGGCAGAACAAGAGGAGTCCCGTCGGTGGCTCGAATCGGCCCTTGCCTCGTTCCGGAGCGTCGCCGATCGCACTGGCGAGCTCGAGACCCTGGCCGCTCTCGGCGAATTGTATGACAAGGAAGAGGATCGGGCACGAGCTCGCCAGATCTATCAGACCATGCTGCAACTCCATCGCGAAGACTCCTTCGCCGAGGGTGAAGAGTGGGCCCTCTCGAAGCTGGCCGGCGTCGCACACGACCTCGGCGACTATCGGGCGGCTCTCGACCTGCAGCGCCAGCGTTTCGAGAGCACCCGAGCCCGCCACGATCGTCCATCGATGGCGAAGAGCCTGGAACGACTCGCCCATTTGAAGAGCCACGTCGGTGACTACGACGGTGTGATCACCGACTTCCATTCGGCCATCGAGATCTTTCGGGAGCTCGGTGACGATTCCCTGCTGTCCGTGGCACTGGGGAACCTCGGCCAGGTCTACCACCGACAGTCGGACTACGCCAAGGCGCGCGATCTCTATGCCGAGGCGCTGGTCCTCTTGCGCAAGTCCGGCAGTCGAGGTCAGATTGCCAGCGCACTGGGGAATCTCGGATTGGTCTCGCGCCGATTGGGAGACCTCGAGACTGCCAGACGACAGCTCGAGGAGGCACTCGCCATCGCCCGAGAAATCGGCTCCCGATCCCAGGAGGCCGCCGTCCTCGGGCATCTCGGTCTCATCCACTACGACCAGGGCGATCTGCAACGAGCTCGCGCATCCCAGTGGGAATCGCTCGAACTGGCTCAAGCGCTCGGCGAGGCCGACACCGAGCTCAATGCCCTGCGCCGGGTGGGAATCATCAACCACGATCTCGGCGACTACGACGCCGCCCGATCCCATTTCGAGCGCAGCCTGAAGCTGGCCGAGACGACCGGCAATCGCCTCATGGAAGCGAGTGCCCTCGGCAATCTCGGGCATGCCTACTATCACCTCGACCAGCTGCCCCAGGCGCTCGAAACGACCCAGAAGGCACTCGATCTCTACCGGGCGCTCGGAAACCAGGAGCTCGAGGCCGAGGCAGCCATGGGGCTCGGCGACTGCTACTATCGGCTCGGCGATCTCGAGGCGGCCCGTCGCCATCACGACGCGGCCATGACCCTCTTTCGAAAGCTGCGCAGCCGGCCCAGCGAGACGCTCAGCCTCGTTCGCCTTGCCGACGATGCGCTCGCCCAGGGACGACTCGAAGAGGCGAGTCGATTCGCAACCGAGGCCGTCCGGCGATACCGTGCCGCCGGCGATGAGACGGCAAGGCTCGATCCTCTGGCCGTCCTGACCGACATTGCCCTTCGGTCGGGTGACGCCGACGGTGCACGGACCATGATCGATGAGGCCGAAGCCCAGTTGGCTCACGTGTCGGCCAAAGCCGGCGGCATCGGCGAAGCGTCCGGACTGCGATCCCGACACGTCGAGTGGGGACGGGTCGCCCAGAACCTGACCGCGCTCGAGATCGCAGGATCCGAGCCCGGCTCGGATCGACATCGAAAGGCGATCGAGGACGGTTTCCAGGCCGCCGGCCGCTGGAAGGGACAGGCCCTGCTCGAAGGCATCGTCGAGCACTGGAGCGGAGGACGCAATCGTCGCTCGATCGAGCTGCGTCGGGAGATCGATGAACGCACTTCACAGAGGCGGGACGTTCTCGATCGACTCTCGGCCGGCATCCGAGAGGGAGTCGACGACGAGGCGCTTGACGAGCTGCGCACACTTACCGATGATCTGGCCCGAGAGATCGAGACTCTGAGTGACGAGTGGGAACGGATGTCGACGGGCGACGACGGCCTGACCATCCCGAGAGGCGTTTCGACCGCCGACGTGCGCGCCGTCCTGGACGAGTCAACCGCGCTGATCGAGTTCGCCGAGGGAACCCGTGCGCTGTACGGCTACGCGATCGGACCGACGAACGCCCGTTTCGTGGAACTGGGCGACCGTGCGGCCATCGTCGAGAAGATCGATGGCTACCTCGGAGGGATCTCGGGCCCGGCACGCCTGTCGAGCGCAAGAGAGCTCCACGAACGAGGGCGAAGCCTGTCCGAGCTCTTGCTGAAGCCGCTACTGACCGACCTTCCCCAAACGGTCGATCGGTTGGTAATCGTTCCCTCGGCGCAGCTCGCCGGAATCGCCTTCGAAGCACTCGTGGTCGGACCGGATCGCCCGAGCGAAGCAATCCAGCTCGTGGACCTGCAATTCGTGATCGACCGTTACGAGGTCGCCTATGTACCCTCCTCGCCGGTCCTGGTCGAGCTGGGAGAAGGCGGATCGCGCACGAAGCCAGGTCGGGTACTCGTCCTGGCCGATCCCCTCTACTCGGGCAGTCCGGGTGTTCCCGCGGCGGAGCCGTCGCCGAGCCCACTGGCGCTCCTCGGCAGATCCCGAGCCCGACTCGCTGCGGATCTTCCCAGGCTCGAGAAGACCCGGACCGAAGCGCTCGTGCTGGTTCGCCTCCTGGCCGAATCCGAAGACGAGTCCACGTTGGCCGCGATCACTTCCATCGCGGAGCGTCGAAGCGGCACGGTCGAAGGGCGGCTGTTCGAACTACGGCTCGGTCAGGATGCGTCTCGAGCCCGGTTGCTCACGGATCTGCGCGACTACTCGGTCGTTCACATCGCCGCTCATGGCTACGTCGACCGCAGTCTTCCCCAACGAACCGGCATCGCACTCGCGTACAGGTCGGACGGAAACGACGACCTCACGATCGTCGACGTTCTCGACCTCGATCTCGATGCCAACCTCGTCACGCTATCGGCCTGCGAGACGGCCCAGGGCGTGGTTCGAGCGGGCGAAGGCGTCCAGTCGCTGGCGCGTGCGTTCCTCTATGCGGGTGCACGCTCGGTCGTGGCCAGCCTCTGGCAGGTGGAAGATCGCGCCGCGGCCGAGACGATGGAAGCGTTCTATCGATCGGCATTGCGAGACGGCGCTTCGATCGGCAGCGCGCTGCGAAAGGCCAAGCTAGAAGTGCGCCGTGGCTTTTCCCGACGCGGCGTCGCCGGGAGTACGTCGCTCGAATCGGAGAGTGATGCCGAGACGGCACATCCTTTTTACTGGGCCCCGCTGGTCCACATCGGCTCGCTCGGCTCGGGGCCCGATTGATCGGCGATTCGCCTCCCAGCATGCGCTGCGGGACGCTCCCGTCACCGTCGTCGGCCCTGTCCCGCTTCCGTCCCGTCGCGGCTGTCCCCGACGTTCCTGACATTGTCGCCGCGAGTGTCCAGCTCGCTCAAGAAAACAGGAAAGGGAAGGCCTCCCCCGTCGTTTTCGCCGTATGTCTGCGCGATGAACTTAGGACCCGAAAAGAGTTGCGTCCCGTTTTCTGGTGGGCACAATGGGCTTCGCGAAAGGAGTCTCGCCATGATCCTGAACTTCTCATCTGTCCGTAACGTCGCCATCGCCGCCGTCGCGCTCGTGTCCGGCCTCGCGAATCCCGTCACCGCCAAGGATGTCATCGCCCCTACGGGCAGCTCGTCGTCCCTTCCTTTCAGCCCCGCCATCCGCTCGGGAGACTACGTGTATCTCTCGGGGACCATTCCCGATCGGCCGGGTGAGGGCGAGACGCAGCTCTCCATCGAGGAGCAGACGCGGCAGGTCTTTCAGAAGCTCGGCAAGACGCTTGCCGCGGCCGGCCTCGACTTCACCGACGTTGTTGCCGCCAATGTCTATCTCACCAGCACCGCTGACTTCCAGGCCATGAACGGCGTCTTCCGGGAGACCTTTTCGGAATGGCGTCCCGTTCGCGCCACCGTGAGGACCGATCTCGCCATCCCCGGCATCGGGATCGAGATCGCGTTGACCGCGGTGCGAAAGGGCGTCGAGAAGAAAGCAATCGTGCCCAAAGGCTGGAAGGAGCCCACGAGCCCGTACTCCTGGGGCATCCGCACCGGCGACACGTTCTTTCTCTCCGGCATGGTGAGCCGCGATCCGAGAAAGGGCGAGCTCGTCGAGGGTGACGTCACCGTTCAGACGCGCCAGGTCCTGCGCAACATCGGCGAGCTGCTGGCAGCCGAAGGCCTGGGCCCCGGTGATGTCGTCTCGTCGCAGGTCTATCTCTTCTCCGCCGATGACTTCCAGGCCATGAACGCCGTCTACGCGGAGTTCTTCGGCAAGACCCCGCCCGCCCGGGCTACCGTCGAGGCGCAGCTCATGAATCCGGCGTTGAGGGTGGAGATCCAGTGCCTTGCCGTGCGCGACCCGCGACGTCGGGTGGCGGTGCCCGAGGGGCTCGGGGCCTCGAGAAGCCTCCTCTCTCCCTCGATCGTGGCGGGAGGACGGCAGTTCCTGTCGGGAATGGTCGGGAGGGGGCCGGCTGGTTTCGCGGCGGGCGATGTGCGCGAGCAGACGCGGCGGACGTTGATGAACCTCGAGGCGACCCTGAAGGCGGCGGGTCGGAGCTTCGCCGACGTGGTGGAGGCCCGGGTCTACCTCGCCGATGTCAAGGACTTCGCCATCATGAACGAGGTCTATCGCGAGTACTTCCCCACCGCGCCGCCGGTGCGCACCACCGTGGGGACGAAGCTCATGTCGAGTGAGGCGCTGGTGGAGATCCTGCTCACCGCCGAGGTTCCTTTCCCGGGAGGAGGGCAATGAGCCGCCTCTTGCTGGCTGTCCTCGTGGCGACCTTCCTTCAGGGAGGACCGCAAGAGCGGGACGAGACGGCTCCGCCAGTGGCCGTCTTTTCTGCCCTCGATGGTACCTGGAAGGGAACCTTCGTGGGCTACAACGAGGCCGGGACCTGTCTCTACCGGATCCGGGTCACACAGACCTACAGGACCGTGAGCGACACCGAGCAAGAGGTCATCGTTCGCGACGAGATGCCCGACGGTACGGTCATCACCGGCGAGGGCGAGAACGTGGCCCGGGTCGGTGACGATGGCCGCCTCTGGCTCGAGTGCCATGTTCGCAAGAGCAACGGGGAGAAGGTCAAGCACATCGGCCGCGTCGTCCAGGGTCCCGACGGTGACGAGCAAATCATCTGGTTCTCGAAGGAGGAGGGGCGCACCGAGACGTTTCGGGAGGTCGTCCGCGAGGAGAACGGCGAGACGGTTTATTCCATCGATGGCATGGGGGATTACGGCGGCACGCTCATGCTCATGCACGGAAGATACAGGAAGGTTGTGAAATGATGAGGCTCACCACGCGATCCCTCACGGCCGGAATGGTTCTCTTGCTCGCGCTCGGAGTGGCGGGCAAGGCTTGGGAAGCCGGCGATCTCGCCCTCGATCTTCCGGACTCCACCATGGTCTACGTCACCGTGCCCGATTTCGCCACCAGCCTGGCCGAGTACGACGACACCGCTCTGCCCCGGATCCTCGCCGAGGAGGAGATGCAGAAGTTTCTCCAGCCCGGGCTCGCCATGCTGGAGGAGAGATTCGGAGAGGTGAGGGAGAAGCTCCGCCAGTGGCCCGAGCTCCTCTCCTTCTCGCTCGGCATGCACGGCTTCGATCTCGAGGGAGAAGACCGATTCCGCGTGGTCCTCGACGTGCGCTACGCGCCCGACAAGGAGAGCCACAGCCTCGCCCACTGGATCCGCGAGCTGGCCACTCTTCTCGAGATGACCCCGGACGAGGAGACCGAGAGCTGGTCGGTGGGGGAGACCGAGGTCGAGACCCTCGCCATCGAGGATGGACCCACCATCCACGTGGCCCAGCTGGAGGCGGGGCGCGGACTCGTCTCGCCATCCCGGGCGTTCCTGACCAGGGTCCTCACGCGGCGCAGCGCGCGTCTCGCCCGTGGAGCCTCCGGGGTGCCCGCAGACTCCCTGGCCGCTTCGTCGTCGTTCAAGGACGTGCGATCCGGATTCTCGCGGGATGGTGACGAGGCGCTCATCGTGCTCAACGCCGGCGCATTCCTCGACATGGTGAGGAAGGAATCAGGCGACCCGGAGGTGGACGCGGTCATCAAGGCCCTCGGCGTCGACAGGTGGCGGGCGCTGGCCGGGGCCGTGCGCTTCCGCGGAGAGCGCATCGAGACGCGGGGCATGGTCCTCGGGGAGGATCCCGCCCGTGGTCTCCTGGAAATCGTCTCCGCCGAGCCACTGAGCCGGCCATTCCTCGACACCATCCTCGACGGCACGGCGTGGGCCAGCGCCACCCGCATCGACCTCGCCCGGATCCTTTCCCTCGTCGAGGAGATGCACCGCATCGATGGTGCCCCGGAAGACGATCCGATCAAGGAGCTCGAGGCCCTGCTCGCAACGAAGAGTGTCACGGTGGAGAAGGCGGTGGGGGCCTTCACCGGCGAGCTGGCGGTCTTTGTCCGGACCTCGCCCGTTCTCGTGGGGCCGCCCGAGGCCTGCCTCGTGGTTGGAGTGAAGAATCGCGAGATCGTGCGTGGGGTCGTGCCGGCCCTCCTGGAGGGGCTCGGGATCGAGTTCACGTCCCGGGAGCAGGAGTGGGGCGACCTCATCGAGATCACGCTCCCCGGCGAGTTGCCCTTCGGGGCGGTCAGCCTCGCTCTTCTCGACGACAAGCTCCTCGTTCACATGGGCACCGCCGCCACCCCGGTCCGCCTCCTCATCTCGCAGCTCCGGAGTGGCGGCAAGAGCCTTCTCGACACCCCCCGTTTCCTGGACGCGAAGCAGGCGTCGGGTCTTTCCGACAAGGTGTCCCACCTGAGCTTTCTCGACGTGCCGCGGCTCGTCCAGATCCTTCACGGCCTGAGCGGCATGGGGCTCGGCATGCTGCCCGAGGAGCAGCGAGCCGAGCTTCCCGTCGATCCCATGGCGATTCCCCGGATCGAGACCATCGTTCAGTATCTCGGCGCGTCGGTGTCCTTCGGTCTCCGCGAGAAGGGGAGCTACCTCTTCACCGGCAGCTCTTCCATCGGTCCCGAGATCGTGGGGGGCGTGGTTCTGGGTGCGGTGGTGTTCCCGACGGTGCAGAATGCGATGGGGAAGGCGCAGGCGGCGGTGGAGGAGCAGAAGAGGATGGAGGAGGAGTAGGGGAATTCCCTACTCCCACCGAAAAATCCGCACCGCCACCAGGAACGTCACCGCTCCCCACAACGCCAGGATTCCCACCTCGGGCAGGAGCTCCAGCATCGTCGTGCCGTCGAGCATGATGGCACGCAGGGCATCGTTCATGGCGGTGAGCGGCAGGCAGCGGATCACGGGGTGGATCACCTCGGGGAATCTCTCGTAGGAGAAGAAGATCCCCGAGAGGAGCCACATGGGAAGGAGCGCCGCGTTGGCAACGCCCGAGATCCCCTCGATCGTCTTCACTCGCGAGGCGAGGAGGAGCCCGAGGCCGGTGAAGGAGAGGGTGCCAAGGAGGCAGAAGAGCGAGAAGAGGAGCGCCGACCCCTGGAAGGGCACTCCGAACACGAGGAGCCCGAAGCCGAGGATCACCGCCACCTCGATGACCATGAAGACGGTGCGCGAGGCGAGAAACGAGAAGAGAAAGCTCGAGCGCCGCATGGGGGTCACCATCATGCGCTTGAGGAGCTTTCGCCTCCGCGTGTCGACGATGGCAAAGCCCACCCCCCACACCCCGGTGCCCATGAGGTTCATGCCGAGGAGCCCGGGGAAGAAGAAATCGATGTAGCGCTCGCCCGTCTCCTTTCTGGTCTCGGTTCTCATCTCGGGAAGGGGCGTGGGAGAGGTCGCTTTCTGCCAGATCGCCTCCACCCGCAGCTTCGCCGTCGCCCCCTCCGGCCGCTCGGGATCATAGCGGACCTCGGGGATCTCCCCCGGGATCACCACCGCGTCGTAGGATCCGCGGAGGAGCTTTCTCTCCGCCTTGCTCTCGTCGGAAAGCCGCACCAGCTCGATGCCGTCGTCGGCTTCCAGCATCGCCGCCAGCTCGTCCCCCTCTTCTCCCGCCAGCACCGCCACCCGACTCGGCTGGGTGCGATCGCCCGAGAAGGCCAGCGACAGGATCAGCGCCAGGATCACCGGGAAGATCAGCATCCAGAAGATGGCCTCGGGCTCCCGCAGCATGAGGGTGATGCGCACACGCGTCAGCTCGCGGATCTCGCGAAGGGGGCTACTCATCTCTCAGGTGCTTCCCGGTGAGGGCTACGAATACGTCCTCCAGGGTCGGCCTGTGCGTACGGATATCCTCGGTGAGAATCCGTCTCTCCTCGAGGAAGGAGAGGAGCCCCGACAGCACCCCGCGGGTGTCGGTGACGGTGAGGGTGTAGACCTCGCCGAGGACGTGAATGTCGCGCACACCGTCGAGGGCGCGCAGGGCGTCTTTCTCGAGCGCGGGAGCGGGGCCCTCTCCGTCGATGGCGAGAGTGAACTCCACGATGCTCTCGGCCTCGAGAGTGCGGATGATGCGGGACGGGCTGCCGGTGGCGATGACCTTGCCGTGGTCGAGGATGATGAGGTCGTCGGCGAGTTTCTCCGCCTCGTCCATGTAGTGGGTGGTGAGGAGGACGGTGCCGCCGCCCGCCTTGAACTCCTCGACGATTTCCCACACCCGTCGCCGCGCCTGGGGGTCGAGACCGCTCGTCGGCTCGTCGAGAAAAAGCACCTCGGGCTCGCTCACCAGGGCGCATCCGACGGCGAGCCTCTGCTTCTGGCCCCCGGACAGGGTCATCACCCGGGCGCCCTTCTTGTCCTGGAGCCCGACGAGAGCGAGCACGTCGTCGATGTCGCGTCCCCGGTCGTAGAAGCTCCGGAAGAGGCGCAGGGTCTCGCGCACCTGGAGGCGGTCCTGGAAGTCGGTTTGCTGGAGGAGGACGCCGATCCGGTGGCGGATCTTCCGGGCGCTTTCTTGCCAGGAGAGGCCGAGAATCGACACCTCGCCCCCCTGGGGAGGCCGCAATCCCTCGAGGATTTCGATGGTGGTGGTCTTGCCGGCCCCGTTGGGACCCAGGAGACCGAGGCAGGTGCCGGCCCTGGCCTCGAGATCGATGCCGTCCACTGCCACCAGCTCTCCGTAGCGGGCGACGAGGCCCCGGGCCACGATGGGGGGAGAGGCGGACGTGTCGGCGAGTGAGCTCACGGCTGGTCCTCGGTACGGAGGGGAGGGCCAAGGTAGCACGGTCCCCCGCCGTTGAGACTCCCCCTCCCGTGACGTATCCTCCCTCCTCCGGGAGAGCCCGCCGGGGGCGCCCATCCCCTCACTCCAGCAGAACCGAGCACCGATGTTCGACAAGGTCGCCGAGCCCGATTTCATCCGGGGCGAGCACGAGGTCCTCCACTTCTGGCGGGACCGCGAGATCTTCCGCCGGCTCCGCGAGCAGAACCGGGGTGGCGAGCCCTGGAGCTTCCTCGACGGCCCCATCACCGCCAACAACCCCATGGGGGTCCACCACGCCTGGGGACGGACCTACAAGGACGTCTTCCAGCGCTACTTCGCCATGAACGGCCGCGACCAGCGCTACCAGAACGGCTTCGACTGCCAGGGGCTGTGGGTCGAGGTCGAGGTGGAAAAGGAGCTGGGCTACACCACCAAGAAGGCGGTGGTCGAGCACGGCATCGAGCGGTTCACCTGGGCCTGCAAGAAGCGGGTGCTGCGATTCGCGGCCCGCCAGACCGAGCAGTCGATCCGGCTCGGCTACTGGATGGACTGGGACGACCCCGACGAGCTGCGCAAGCTCTCCGAGGCCATGGGCACCGACCAGAAGGTGACCCTTCGTACTCCGAGCGGCAAGGAGGAGACCGGCACCTCCGAGGAGCTGGTGGCCCGTCTCGGCAACCCCGCGTGGGGGGGCAGCTACTTCACGTTCTCCACCGAGAACAACGAGACGATCTGGACCTTCCTCAAGAAGTGCCACGAGCGGGGCAAGATCTACAAGGGCTCCGACGTCATGCCCTGGTCGGGGCGCAGCGGCAGCGCCTACAGCCAGATGGAGGTCGCCGACGGGAGGAAGCTCGCCGTCCACAGGTCGTGCTTCGCGCGCTTCCCGCTGATCGAGCGGGAGAACGAGTACCTCCTCGTCTGGACCACCACCCCCTGGACCCTCACCAGCAACGTGGCGGCGGCGGTCAACCCCGAGCTCGACTACGTGCGGCTGCAGGCCAAACGCGACGGCAAGATCTACATCTTCGCCAAGGACAACCTGGAGTACCCGCGCCTTGCCCGCGAGTTCAAGGAGGGGTTCGGCCGCCCCGAGTGGAGCTGGCCCGGCGGCGTCCCGCGCCTCCGGACGCTGGCCCAGATCTTCAAGGAGCAGGGGGGCTACGAGATCGTGGGCACGGTGAAGGGAAAGGAGCTGGTGGGGCTGCGCTACCGGGGCCCCTTCGACGACCTTCCCGCCCAGAAGAAAAAGGGAGGCTTTCCCGAGGACTCCCGCCTCCTCGACAAGGACGGCATCTCCTGCCACGTCGTCGTCGACGGCGGCCGTGACTCCAAGGGCAGCCCCCAGGTCGTGGCGGGCGAGGGAACGGGCATCGTGCATGTCGCCCCCGGCTGCGGTGACGTCGACCACGTCCTCGGCAAGAACCTGGGGCTCGTCTCCATCGCTCCCCTGGGCGAGGACGGCCGCTTCTTCGAGGGATTCGGCGACTTCACCGGCAAGGAGGCCGTGGCTCCCGAGACGGCCGGCCTCGTGTTCGAGAAGCTCCAGGAAAAGCAGCTCCTGGTCGCGGTCGAGGACTATCCCCACATCTATCCCCACTGCTGGCGCACCGGCGACCAGCTCGTGTTCCGGCTCGTCGACGAGTGGTTCATCAACATGGACTGGCGCGACGAGATCATGGCGGTGACGGACAGGATCGAGTGGCTGCCCGCCTCCATCGAGGGACGAGAACGCGAGCGCGAGTGGCTCACCAACATGCGCGACTGGATGATCTCCAAGAAGCGCTTCTGGGGGCTGGCCCTCCCCATCTGGGTCGACGAGGAGACGGGTGACTTCGAGGTGATCGGGTCACTCGCCGAGCTGCGGGAGCGGGCGGTGGAGGGCTTCGAGGCTCTCGAGGGGCACACCCCGCACCGGCCCTGGATCGACGCCGTCAAGATCAAGAACCCGAAGACGGGAAACCTCATGACGCGCATCCAGGACGTGGGCAATCCCTGGCTCGACGCGGGCATCGTGTCGTTCTCGACCATGCACTACAACACCGACCGCGACGAGTGGAAGCGCTGGTACCCGGCGCATCTCGTCACCGAGTGCTTCCCCGGGCAGTTCCGCAACTGGTTCTATGCGCTGCTCTCGATGGCCACCATGATGGACGGCACGCCTCCCTTCCGGACGCTGCTCGGCCACCGCCTCGTCATGAACGAGGAGGGACAGCCCATGCACAAGTCCGACGGCACCGCCATCTGGTTCGAGGAGGCGGCGGAGCAGCTCGGCGTCGACACCATGCGCTGGATGTACCTGGAGCAGAACCCGTCCCAGGACCTCCGTTTCGGAATGCGCCATCCCGACCGGAGGGTCACGCTGGAGACTCCCTCGGGCCCGAAGGACACCACCGAAGAGGGCCACCCCACTTGCGAGGTCGTGAGCAGGCCCGCCGACGAGATCCGGCGGCGGATCCTCATCCCGCTCTGGAACTCCTACGGATTCTTCATCAACTATGCGCGCCTCGACGGTTTCGACCCGACCCAGGCCGCGGTGCCGGTTGCCGAGCGGCCGGAGATGGATCGCTGGATCCTCTCCGAGCTTCAGACGGTGATCGGAACCTGCCGGACCGCCTACGAGGGGTTCGATACCGAGAGGGCGAGCCGCACCGCCGCCGCCTTCATCGACGACCTCTCCAACTGGTACATCCGCAGGAACCGGAACCGCTTCTGGCGCTCGAAGGACGCCGGCGACCGCGACAAGCTCGCCGCCTACCAGACCCTTTACGAGGTGCTGCTCACCCTGTGCCGGCTCCTGGCGCCGGGGATCCCCTTCCTCACCGAGAGGATGTACCGGAACCTCGTCGAGCCCGATTCCGCGTTCACGGGGGCGCCCGTCCGGGGCCGTGGCCCCGAGAGCGTCCACCTCTGTCCCTATCCCGAGGTCAACGAGGCGATCCATGACCTCGGGCTCGAGGAGAGGATGGCGGCCGCGCTCACCGCGGTGCGGCTCGGCCACAAGCTCCGCGACGAGACCGGGCACCGCGTGCGCCAGCCCCTCGGCGAGATGCGTCTTGCCTGTCACGCACACCCGGGAGCATCGCCCGCCGACGTGCGCAGGAAGGCCCTCGAGGTGCTGGCCCCCGTCATCTCCGACGAGCTCAACGTGAAGAAGATCGTGGTGGAGGAGAACCTCGACGCCCTCGTCCGCTACACCTACAAGCCCAACCTCAAGACCCTGGGGCCGAGATACGGCAAGCTCCTGGGGGCCCTGCGCAAGAGCATCCCCGCCCTCGACAAGGACTCTCTGGCCTCGCTGCGCGGCGGCGCCAGCGTGAGCTTCGAGCTCGACGGCCAGACCATCGAGCTCGCTCCCGAGGACGTCCTCGTCGGCACCGAGCAGGACAAGGACTGGGTTTGCTCCGACGAGAACGGGCTGCAGGTGGCGCTCTCCACCCAGCTCACCCCCGAGCTCGAGCGCGAGGGGCTGGCCCGTGACCTCGTGCGCCAGATCCAGCAGCTCAGAAAGGACGGCGGGCTCGAGATCCAGGACCGCATCGTCGTCGGCTACGATTCGAGCGACGAGGCTCTTCTCTCCGCCATCGCGGAGTGGGCGGAGACGATCCGCGGGGAAACTCTTGCCGACTCGCTGCTCCGCACGGTGGCTCCCGAAGGGGGCGCCCGCGAGGTCAAGGTCGGAGAGGCGCTCGTGCCGCTCTGGATCGAGAAGAAGGAATGAGCAGGTCTCCCCGCGAGGTGTCCTTTCGAAACGAGCCCCCTCTGCGGGCGCTGGCCGAGGTCCTCGATTTTCTGCGGCTGGCGATCAAGCAGAGAAGGCCCTACCTGGCCAGCCGACCGCTCGGGTATCTGGCCCTTTCCAACGTCGATCGCTGGCTTCTCGCCCGTACCCTGGAGGTGGCGGCGGCTCTGGAAACCCTGCTCGATCATCCCGACCTCGAGGCGGTGGAAGGCGAGGTGGCGAGCCTGGGCCGGGGAATGCAGGATCGTTACCTCCCGCTGTGTCACGCCCGTCTTCTCGAGGGCGACAGCGATGCCGACGTTCGGGCCGGGATGACGGCACTCTTCGAGAGCCTGCTCTGGACGGCGCGGATCCTGCTCCCGTTCCTGCCCGAGGCCTCCGACGAGATGTTCTCCCTGCTGGCTCCCCATCTCGCCAAGCCTCCGGCACAGGTGGATCACCTGCCCTGGCCGGGGGAGAGCGAAGGCGAGCTCTTCGACGAGAAGATCCTCCAGGAAATGGCGACCATCTTCGCTGTTCTCGACCGAGGTCGGGCTCTGCGTGAGGAGGCCGGCGTTCCCCTCTGGCAGCCACTCTCCCTCTGCATTCTTCGCCCGCGCAGCGAGTCCGAAAGACAGGCTCTCCTGGGCAACGAGGGGCTCCTGCTCCGCGAGCTCGGGGTGAAGACCGCCGAGATCGGGGCCGACGCCGAACGGAGCGCCCCGGAGCCGGTGGTCGAGCTCGACCTCCGGCTCACCCCCGATCTCGAGGACGAGGGCATCGCGCGCAAGGTGATCGAGGAGGCCGTGGCGCTCCTTCGCGACGCCAGGGTGCGGGATCAACGCCTCGATCTCGTCTGTCACGGAGGAAGGCGGATCCGGCGCGCGCTCGATCGCCACTCGGACCGGGTGCTGGACGGGACGGGGGTTCGTCGCATCGTGTGGAGCGAAACGGGAGACGGGCCCTCTGCGGTTCGATTCACGGTCGGGGATGAAGAGGCGACGGTGGCCCTGTCCCGCTGAGAAGGGCCTCCTCAGCTTCTTCGGGGAACGAACCTCAGCCCCAGGATCCCGAGGAGCACAACCGCCACCAGGATCAGCCCACGATAGAAGATGCGATCCGCCAGCTCTCCCGTCGCGTTCCGGGCATGGTCGACGCTCCGATCGGCGGTCTCTGCGATCTTTGCGAGCGAGGATGGCAGCTCGTCACCCGAGGTGAGGGCTTGCAGCTCCTCGAGAGTCTGCCGGAGCTCGATGGCGGCTTTTCCGATCTTCTCCGCGCTGTTCCCGTAGTCGAGAATGGTCGGGCCGGGCTCCTCCGGCTCACCAGCCGGTTTCTCCCTTTCGCTTTCCGCCGGTGCGGAGGCGATCCTCTCATAGGTGGCGAGAGTGCTCTCCCAGGCCGTCCCCGCGGCGGTGGCGGCCGTCGCCACGCGTTCGAGAGATGTCGAGAGCTCGCTCGCGCTGTCGACGACGCCCTTGACCTCCCGCGTCGTCTCGCTCGCCGCATCGATGGTCTGCCGGAGCTCGGTGACGGCGTTGCGCACCTCGTCGATGGTGGTCCGGAGCTCGGCTTGCTTCTCGATCACGCTGTCGAGAGCGGTCTCGATCTCCTTGCCCATCGCCGCAGGAAGGGCCCTGGTCGTCTCCACCGCACCCTCGGCGCTCGTGCTCAATCGGTTCATGCTCTCGGTGACGCTCACCAGGGACGGGGTCCGGTCGAGGTCGTCGAGCAGCAGCTGGAGGTGCCAGAAGACGTAGGTCGGCAGTGCCTCCACGTAATTCGAGAAGCGGTCGGCCACCGAGGTGAAGTCGCGGATGGCGGCCGCGCCCTCGTTGACCCCCTCGAAGGCGCCGAAGGGAGAGAGGGGAATGGCGAGCACCGAGCTCACCGCCCCGCCTCCGCTTGCCATCAGGGATCTGGAAAAGCTGGGCGGGTCGGAGAGGAGATCCGCAGGGGCGACGACGTTCTTGTCGGCGAAGTCGTTCACCGCCTTCCGGGCGGCGTCCAGGCGATCGGGAGGAAGGAGACGCGCCGCGATGGCCTCGAGGTCCGCCACCGATTGCACCATCGCCGCGAGGGCATCCTCGGCGATGGCCCCTCTCTCCTTCCTCCACTGCTCCGTGCCGAAGGACTTCTTGATGAGGAGAGCCAGCCCCCAGAGGTCGAGGAGGGCTCGTCGAGCGTCGCTCTCGATCGCCGTCCGGTGGAGGGTGGGGATCCAGCGCAGCTTCCATTCGATGATGCGCCGGCGCTCGGCACGGTCGACGGTCGGCGCTTCCTCGAGACGCGTCGAGATGTCCTCCATACGGCCCGCGAGATCGATGACCCAGTGACCGAGAAGGTCATGGAGCTCCGGTTCGCTCAACCTCGTCGCGACCTGGTCGGTGTCCCTCTTTCCGAACAGACGGCAACCCTGCGAGCCGAAGACGAGACTCATGAGGGCGAGGCAGAAGGGGGCGAGCGCGTGCAGAGCCTGGCAGGGAGCGTGCCGCATGGCCCTACCCTGTACCACACCACGCGGGAACCGGCCAGGAGCCTTCCACGGGGTCTGGCTCCTGGCCCGAAGGATCAGCCGTCCAGACGACCGAACTCGAGGATTGCCCCTTGATGGCCGGCGACGAGGGCCCGCACCGGGGACACCGGGACGCAGGACAGGAGGATCTGGTCGTTGACCGGAGAGGTGAGCTGGCTCGTGTAGGGAATCCAGGTCTCGCCTCCATTGGTGGTCAGGAGCAACGTGCCCGCGTCGCCTGCGATCCAGCCGATGGTGTCGTCGAGGAAGTGCACCGAGCGGAGATTCTGGCCGGTGCCCGAGGGCACCATCCGGAAGGTGGCCCCGAGGTCGTCGGAGCGATACATCGCACCTCGAGCGCCGACGGCGAAGATGTGGGGAACAGCGGCCACGGTGTGTCCGAGTCCCAGGATCCAGCGACGACCCGGCGCGGGAAGAGCCACCGTGCTCCAGGTCGTTCCGCCGTCGTTTGTACGGAGAAGGGCGGCCCGGTCGGCGAGAGTGCGTCCGCCGGCCAGCGCGATGTCGGCGGTAAGAGCGGTGGCCGCCCAGAGGTCCACTCCGGACGGAGCCTGCTGGTGATCCCAGCTCACGCCACCGTCGCGAGTGCGACTGATGGGCGGGGCCTCGTCGAAGAACCCGTCGTTGCCGACGGCGTATCCATCGGAGCTGCCGGCGAAGGCGAGGGCCCGCACCGGGTGGGGAAAGCTCGACGAGGTCCAGGTGGTGCCGGCGTCGATCGTGCGGTACACGACTCCACGACCCAGGGTGTTGCCGCCCATCCATCCCGTCAGCGCATCCGACAGCTCGACGCTGGAGAGCTGAACGGTCCTGAAGGGATCGATCTCGGCGCCTTCCCAGCTCTCGCCGCGATCATCCGAGAAGAGAACGGTGTTCCGGGTCGAGGCACCGGGCTCCCCGGGGGGAAGGCCGACCGCCCAGGCCAGGCCTCCCTTGCTCGCCACTCCGTGGAGGGTGGGGCCATCCTGCCCGCGGATCACCCGGAAGCCGAAGGCGGCGGGATGGTCCGGAGCCTCCAGCACGACCTCGTTCTCGAGAAAGTGCATCACGAGGGCATTGGAGATGGTGCGGACCACCCCTTCGCTCTCCGCGACCATGGCCACGACGATTCTCTTGCCCGTGAGACCGGGAAGCCGGTTCACCACGAACTCCTGCTCGAAGCCCGAAGGCGACGAGGGCAACGCGATCACCGTGGCGGCGTCGGGGCCCAGAGGCAGGTAGCCGACCGGGGTCCGGGTGGGACCGACGGTCCTGGATCGCAAGAGCCTCAGGGTCTGGCCTTGCGTCTCCCCGGGCTCGAAGGACATGCGCAACGTGACCCCGGATCCATAGGCAGCCCGGGCCGGGTTGGCGGAGAGCTCGGCGGCAGACAGGGCCGCGGAGGCTGCGAATGAGCCGGAGAGAAAGAGGCAGGAGGCGATCAGGTAGCTGTGGCGGGTCATGAAACTCCCTTCACCCAATGGACTGGTCCGGAACAAGCAACCGCATCGATGGCTGACGGGAGCGACCGGGCAGAGGGAGGCAAGCTGTCGATCGCGCAGGGGTCAGGGCCGCCCCGAGGTGGCGGCTTCGATCCTCCGGATCGTCCCGTTAAAAAATCTCCGTGACCGACCCGGAGGTCGGCACGCTGGGAGTCTAGCCGAACGCCCCGTCGCGATCAACCCGGGGCGGGCGATACTTCTCGAGGGTCGTGAGGAGGCGCGTGAGATCCTTCGGCAGCGGAGCCTCGGCCTCGATGCGGGCCTCCCCTCGCGGATGTCGGAAGGCCAGCCGGCGGGCGTGAAGTGTGAGCCGCGCGATGATGGGGGTCTCGGTCCGCTCCTTTTTGTGGCGGTAGCCCGGCTTGAGCTCGGAAAGCAGGACGCCCGTGCCTCCGCCGTAGAGGGGGTCGACGGCGAGAGGGTACCCGAGGTGGGAGAGGTGGACCCGGATCTGGTGCTTCCGCCCGGTGAGGGGGCGCGCCTCGACCAGGGTGAAGCCGCGGTACCGCCGCTCGACCCGATAGCGGGTGATACTGGGTTTTCCCTTGGAACGCGTGGTCACCACCGTTCTCTCGCGATCGTGGGCATGGGGGGCGAGCGCGGCATCGATGGTTCCCTCGTCGTCGGGGAGCTCGCCCGTGACGAGGGCGAGGTAGCTCTTCTCCACCTCCCGGCGCTTGAACTGCCGGGAGAGCTCGGTTTCGGCCACCTTGCTCTTCGCCACCACGAGGGCGCCGCTCGTCCCCTTGTCCAGACGGTGGATGACGCTCCCCCGGATGGGGCGGCCGGCAGGGGATCTCTTGCCCTGGAAGTAGAAGAGCAGGCCGTTGACGAGGTTTTCCTTGGCGCGGTACGTCTCGGGGACCACCGGAAGCCCGGCGGGTTTGTCGAGGACGAGGATGTCGTCGTCTTCGTAGAGAACCGAGAGGGCAAGATCCACGGGGACGTAGCTCTCGGGCTTGTCGGGGGGGAGGGAGACGTGGACGAGATCGCCTTCCCGGACCGTGCACCCCCGGATCGGCTCCCCGTTGCGGCAGACGAGGTCGCTGTGGACGAGGCGCCGGAGATAGTGCTTGGAGTAACCCTGGAGGTGGAGCCAGAGGAATTCCTGCAGCGAGAGACCGTGGAACGGGGCCTCGACGGGGAGGGACTGGCCTCCTGGTGGGGCTGATCCTGGCCCGGGTTGACGGGGCGTGGTGTCGCTTGGCTCGTTCACGGTGGTCTCGGCGATGGGGTGTTTTCCGGATCCCTACCCGGAAGAGGGGAAAAAGCCCCTCAAGTGCTGATTATTCACGGAGTTGCATGGTTCATGAAGGCGTTGACAGAAACGGCCGGGACAGGATAGACTCACAGCTTACCCGTTCCACGTCCAGGGACGGGTCAGGCGCGAACCGAGCCGACATCGCTTTCCAGTCCAGGGAAAAGGGAAAAAGGCCTCCATCGATCACATCTTCCGACATCGATGGGGGTGGGCTTCCGTCCTCGTGGTGACGTCGTCACCCGTGCCGGCGGAGCGACCAAAGGTCGAAAGGAGGCTTCACTTGAGGCTCTCAAATTCTGTCCGTCCGGCGATTCTTGCTCTTGCACTGTGCGCGTCAGCGCCTCTGGCTTTCGCCGCTTCCGATCGGGGCAAGGAGTACCTGCGTACCGGGCAGGTGGAGAAGGCCAAGACCTACTACGACGAGTGGCTGGCCAAGGATCCCGCGAGCCCCGACGCGCAGGCGGGTTCCGGTGCGGTGCTGATCGCCTACGGCGACTTCGACGCGGCCATGACCAGGCTCGAGAGCGGGCTCGAGACGAACCCGGAACACTACGATCTGAATCTCAATCTCTCGCTCGCCTACTACTACAAGGCCAAGGAGCTCGCGGATCTCGGTCGCAGCGCCGTCTCCGTGGGTTCCCTCTTCAACGATGCCGTCCGCAAGGCCGAGGTCGCGGCCAAGATCGACCCGCAGCGATTCGAGGCCTTCCAGACCCTGGGGGTCATCCAGCAGTTCCAGAGCGAATTCGAGAGCTCCGTGGCGAGCCTGAGGAAAGCGACGGAGCTTGCCCCCGAGGACTCCTACACGTGGTACCAGCTCGGAGAGTCCCTGCGCTTCTCCGAGGACTACGAGGAGGCGGTCAAGGCCTACGACAAGGCCGCCAAGACGTTCAAGGATGCGCCGGGCTTCTACGAGGCGGTTCGCCTCAGGGGGCTCTGCTACCAGTGGCTCGAGGACGAGGACGCCGCGGCGAAGGCCTATGTCGAGGCCATCTCCATCTCTCCTGATTCGGCTGCCGCGTGGGACGACCTCTGGAACCTCTATGCGGCCCAGAAGAAGTTCGACGAGGCCGAGGTCGTCTACCTCGACCTCCTGAAGAAGCAGCCCAGGAACGCCTACGTTCACCTGGTCCTGGGATCGGTGTACGCCTACAATGTCGACTTCGACGAGGCGCTGGCCGCCTTCAAGAAGGCCATCGACCTGGCCAAGACCACCGAGATCAAGGCTGCCGCCTACTACCAGGTCGGAATCACCTACAAGGAGCTCGACGAGACCGAAAAGGCGGTCGAGGCCCTGCAGATGGCCCTGAAGGTCTCGCCGGAATTCGAGGATCCGATTGCCGTCCTCTCCGGAATCGCCCGCGAGAAGAGCGAAGCCGGCGAGTTCGCAGCGGCGGCCAAGGTCAACGAGTTCCTGGCCGAGTTCAAGCAGACCGATGGCTTCATCTGGTCGGACCTCGGCCTCGTGTACCGGGATTGGGGCAAGTACAAGGAGGCGCTGGCGGCCTACGAGAAGGCGGCCAAGTTCGAGCCCTACGACGCCCAGATCCTCAACGACTACGCGGTGGTCCTCGACTACCACTTCGATCGAGTGGAGGAGGCCTTTCCGCTCTACGTGCAGGCCCTCGAGATCGAGAACAACATCGACGCCATGCAGAATCTGACCCGCATCTACCTCAAGCGCGGGAAGTTCAAGGATGCGGTGGAGATGGCCACCAAGGCTCTCGAGTACGACTCGTCGCGTCCGGTGATCCGTGACATGCTCGAGGAAGCCAAGCGCAGGATGGGCCAGACGTCCACATCGGGCAAGTAGGCGCCTTGGGTCCACCCATTGCGGACGCGGAAACTGGCCTTCTGTTTGCCGCGTATCTCGACGGTCGTGGCGGCGCGACCAGCATCGAGTGGGCGGACATCAAGAAGTGGAGCCACGAGAAGGGCGTGATGTGGGTCCATCTCGACTACACCCGGCAGGATGCCCGGAAGTGGCTCGAGAGCGAGAGCGAGCTGGCACCCGTCATCGTCGAGTCTCTGGTCGCCGAGGAGACCCGGCCCCGGGCCCTGCCGATCGACGATGGCCTCGTGCTCTTCCTTCGGGGCGTGAACATGAATCCGGGGGCCGAGCCCCACGACATGGTCTCACTCCGCATGTACATCGATCCCCACTGGATCGTCACCCTGCGTCACCGCCGCCTCCTCGCCCTCCAGGACATCCGGACTGCCTTCGAGACGGGGAAGGGCCCGGTCGATGCCGGTACCTTTCTGAGCGAGGTGACCGATCGCCTCGTCGACCGGATCGGTGACACCATCGACGAGGTCCATGATCAGGTGGACAGGACCGAAGAGAGCGTTCTCACCACGGGAAGCAGCGAGCTTCGAGGGGTGGTGGCGGGAATCCGCCGTGAGGTCATCGGCCTCCGACGGTATCTGGCGCCGCAGCGCGATGCTCTGATCCGGCTCCTGACGGAGAAGGTGAGCTGGCTCGCGGAGCCGCAGAGGGTGCACATCCGCGAGCTCGCGGATCGGCTCACGCGCTACGTGGAGGACCTCGACGCCGTCCGTGACCGGGCGGCCGTGACCCAGGAAGAGCTCAACAACCGGATCAGCGATCAGATGAACCGGACGATGTACGTCCTTTCCATCGTCGCGGCCATCTTCCTTCCCCTGGGTCTGATCACGGGGCTTCTCGGCATCAACGTGGGGGGGATCCCCGGCTCCAACGACGACAACGCGTTCCTGGTGGTGTGCGGGATCCTCGTCGCTCTGGCCATCGCCCTCGTCTTCTTCTTTCGCTGGCAGCGGCGCCTCTAGACGATTCACGAGGGCGGCCCGTTCGCGGGGTCACACCGCACCAATGTGGAGTTTCCCAGCTCCCGCGCTCACTTTTCTTCGTCCACGTAGCCCAGATCTCGCAGTCGACGCAGGTTCTCCTCGGACAGGGGAGCCTGCTCCTGGCTACGCAGGGTCTCGCCCTTCTCGATCATGGATCTTCGCCAGAGGACGAGCCGGTCGATGAGTCCCTCACGCGTCTCGTCGTCGAGCTCCGCCGCCCGGTTGCGGGTCTCGCCGGGATCCCCGGGGAGGTCGAAGTACTCGGTCATCTCCGGCTCGCCCGAGGTCGTGCACACCGCCTTGTAGCCTCTGGTCCGGAGCATCACGCGCGGGGGGCCCTTGATGTGGAGCTCGGAGTAGACGGCGTCCCCCTTGCGGCGTTCCTTCGCGGTTCCCTCCAGCAGGGGACGCAGGCTCTCTCCCTCGGCGAGGGCGGGAGCCGGGACCCCGAGGAGGTCGAGGATGGTCGGCACGACGTCCACCAGCTCCACGGGGGCTTCGAGGGCGATTCCCGCGGGGATCCGGGACGGAAGCCGCAGGACGAGGGGCACCCGCAGGACCTCTTCGTGAAAGGTCCGGCCATGTCCGAACTCGCCTCGCTCGAAGAGCTCCTCGCCGTGGTCGGCGGTGATGACCACCAGGGTGTCGCGGGCGAGCTCGAGCTCCTGGAGCCGGGCCAGGAGTTTCTCGATCTCGCTGCCGGCGAAGTGGATCTCGCCGTCGTAGGCGCTTTCATAGTCGGAGATGTCCCGGCTGCCGATATCGATGTGCGGAGGCACCCGGAAGTCCGCGGGGAGAGGTCGGATCTCGTTCGATCGGAAGAGCGCCAGGTGGGCGGGAGGTGGCGAGTAGGGGCAGTGGGGCTCCATGTAGTGGACATAGAGAAAGAGGGGAGCCTTGCTCGTCTCGTGCCAACCATCCAGGGAGGCGATGGCGGCGGCGGTGACCTCGTCGGCATCGGCGAGGTGCTCGTGCTCGACGAAGCTGGAGAAACCCTGGGCCAGCCCCAGGACCTTGCTGATGTACACGTTGGTCGAGTGGCCGATGGTTTCGTACCCCGCCTCGGCGAGGCTCTCGGCCAGGGTGACGAAGGACGCACCGAGGACGTTGTCGGTGAGGGTGTTCTGCTGGAAGCCGTGGGTGGACGGATAGGTGCTGGTGAAGAGGGAGCTCATGGAGGCTCCGGTCCAGGTCGCCTGGCAGAAGGCATTCCGGAAGAGGGCGCCTTCCCGGGCGAGTCCGGAGAGGAGAGGCATGGTCTGCCGCCCGTAGCCGTAGCTCTCGAGGTGGTCGGCCCTCAGGGTGTCGACCACCACCAGGAGGAGGTTGGGTCTCTCGTCGCGGTCACCGTTTTCGCCGCAGGAGGACAGGCCCACGAGAGAGGCCAGAGCGATGGTGAGGAGGAAGATCCGTCGGGTGTTTGCTGGCTCCATCCGCTCCTCGTCTCCCGGCCCGAGGCTGCCGCCTCAGATCGCCTCGAAGCCACCCTCGCCCGACCGCAGGCCGGCCGGCCGGATCTGCACCGTCCGCTTCGGGTCGTCGGTGACGGTACCGATTCTGAGGGCGCCCGTCCCGGGACGGGAGAGGATCTCGAGCGCCCGGTCGGCCTGGCTCTCGGGCACCATGGCCACGAAGCCGAGGCCCATGTTGAAGACCTCGTACATCTCGGTCGGTTCCACCTTACCGAGACGGGCCAGGACCTCGAAGATGGGGAGCGAGTCGGGCATCCTCTCGATGTCATAGCCGACGTCGGCGTCGAGGCGTCTCAGGTTGAGGAGGCCGTCGCCGGTGATGTGAGCGAGGCCGTGGATTTCGATCTTCTCCTCGAAGAGCCCCACGACCTCCGAGACATAGATGCGCGTGGGCTCCAGGAGCTCCTCCCCCACGGTGCGGTCGAGACCCTTCACGGAGGCGCCCACGGAGAGGCCCGCCTTCTCGAAGAAGATCCGTCGGGCCAGGGTGTAGCCGTTGGAGTGAAGGCCGCTGGAGGGGATGCCGAGGAGCACGTCGCCGGGAACAAGCCCCTTGCCGGTGACGATCCTCTGGTTGTCGACGATACCCATGGCCGTTCCCACGAGGTCGATGGCCTTGCCGTCGCCCTCGCCGCGGATCATCTCCTTGACCTGGGCGATCTCGCCTCCCGGGACCGCCACGCGCGCCTGTCGTGCGCCTTCGGCGATGCCTTTCGCCACCTCGTGGAGGAGGTCGGGATCGGCGCTCTCGCAGGCGATGTAGTCGAGAAACGTCACGGGTTCGGCGCCGACACACAGGAGATCGTTCACGTTCATGGCGACACAGTCGATTCCGACGGTGTCGAAACGCCCCACCTTCTGGGCCACGAGGAGCTTGGTCCCCACCCCGTCCGTGGAGACGGCGAGACCCTTGCCTCCTCCCAGATCGATCACGTTGGCGTAGTGGCCCAGGGGAAGGAGCGGCCGGTACGGGGCTCGCGGGAACGCGAAGGTGGGGTGGAAGAGCGCGGCTAGCCGGCCCACGCTGCTCCCGGCACTTCTGGTGTCCACGCCGGCGGTGGCGTAGGCGGAGTGGGGGAGGGAATCGCTCATCCGGCGAAGGCTAGCCGCTCTGCCCCTCCGAATCAAGGGAGCCCGGGGTCGCCGCCGGGGGGTCGGCCTCGAGGAGCACCTCGACCGTCTCCCCGGGAGTGACCTTGACGCGAATGGACGGGCCGGGGCCTGAAGCTGCCCGGGCCATCACCCGATACCATCCCTCGGGCAGTCCGGGCAGGACGAAGCTTCCGCGTGGGTCGCCGAACACGGTGTGGATCTCGCCTCGCCGGAGATCGACGGCTTCCACCCCACAGGAGCGAACGCCGGTCATCCGGCCCGTCTCGAGGACGGTGCCGGCGATCTCCCCTCCTGGCCCGAGCTCGAGGTCGGCATCCAGGACGACCGCGTCGTCTCCGACCTCGACCGTCATCCATCCCAGTGCCCGACCGGGCAGCAGAGCCTCGATCCGCCAGGTCCCCGGCGGCACGAGGTCGGCGCGGTAGATTCCCACCGGGTCCGCGGCGACCGCGATCTCGTCTCTCCGGAAGGCATCCACCAGACGCCTCTCCGGATTCGACGGTGGATCGGTGGCAAGGGGTGATGCGACGCGTCGCAGGAAGACCGCGGCCCCCGGCAAGGGATCTCCGGCCCCGGTGGTGATCCGGCCCTCGACGCGTCCCCCCGGGACCCGGATCTCGAGGGTCCTCTCCTCGGCCTCGACCGCATCGATGCGGGCGGTGGCCACGCAGCGACCGTCGGCGAGAAGGGAGACCTCGTGGTCTCCTGGGGGAACCAGGGTCCGTACCTGGCTCCGATCGTCGGGCAGCAGGCATCGGCCCACGAGGGCTCCCGGGCGGCGGAGGAGGATCGACAGCCGAGCCGGGGAGGGCCTCATCCCGGTGACCACCTGGATCGTGAGCGGCGTCGTGGGAACCGAGCCCGGAATCGGATCCGTGCCGAGCGGCTCGTCGCGGAGGGGGAGCAACGGGGGCCGGAGCGGTCCCTCGATCTCCGGACCGCTGCTTCCCAGGGTGATCCTCACGTCGCGGGCCCCGGCCGGGATCTTGCCGCGGCGCGCCGGAACGTGCCCCGCGCCGTCGGCGATGAGCTCGTAGGTTCCGGGCGGAAGATCCGCGATCAGGAATCGTCCCCGGGCATCGGTGGTGGCCACGCACCGGGTGTACGAGGCCGCCAGGCGGGCCAGCTCGAGATCGCCGTACCCGAGCAGGGGGTCGGAGGCGCGATCAAGGGCCGCGACACGGGCAAGAGAAACGGGGCGCCTCCGATCGTCGGTGACGATGCCCGTGATGGTGCTTCCCTTCTCGAGGGTGAGATCTCCGATGTCGACCGTTCCGCCCGACTCCACGACGACGGCCGAGACCGTGGGAGCGTGACCGCTCCTCTCGGCGAGGAGGAGCAGGCTTCCGGGTCTCTCGACGGCGATGGCGAACCTTCCGTCACTCCCTGTGCGACAGGGTGCCGCCAGTCGCAGGAGCTCGGGACGGGTGCGGAGAACGGCCGGGCTCGACAGGAGGTCCCCGGCGAGGGCCAGGATCCGCGCATTGCGCACGGGGGCGTCTTCGCTGACCACCCGGCCGCGGATCCAGGCGGGAGGCCGGGGACGGGGGGCGCCGTCCGCTCGGGCAGGGGGCCCGGCTGCTACCAGACCGCCGAGGAGAAAAAGAAACGGGACGAGAAGGAGGCAGCTCGTGCTCCGTCTCGTCCCGTACATGGGTCGCGGGGTGCTCAGGCGTCCTTCTTCTTGGTCGCCTTCTCGTCCTTGCGATAGGCATTGACGACCTTCTGGTAGCGGCCGCCCTTCTCTTCCTTGGTGTAGGAGCTCATGGCCAGGTGGAAGTCGAGCTTCTGGATCACCGGCGAGAGGAGCGGGAGGACGTTGACGAGGTCGCGGACGACCTTCATCTTCGGGTCGTTGCCCTGGAGTGCCATTCCCATGAACATGGGGATCATGGCCATGGCCTGGGACATCTCCTCGTAGGTCTTGGACATGTCGGTGTAGCCGATCGACGAGACCGTGCCCTCGGCGCCGAGGTTGAGGGCCGTGAACTTGCTGTTCTCGAGGATCGAGGGCGCCTTGCCCTCGCGGACGTCGCGCAGGCTCTTGAGAGCATTGCCCGAGGTGGCGATCACGAGATAGTCACCCTCGAACCCGATCACCGGCTTGAAGAAGGCCATCATGAAGGGATGGGTGACGGTCTTGAAGCCCTCGCCGGCGTCGGCGGCGGGCATGATGATGAGGGACTGGCCCACGTTCTTGAGCCACTGATTGGCGGCGTTGAGTCCGTTGTCGATGACCTTCTTGCCCTTGGCGACGTCGTTGACCCGGATCATGGTGACCGAGTCACCGCCCATGCTCATTCCCCCCATGGCGGCGCCGCCGGAGGACGGAAGCGTGAACGAGATGGACTCGCCGCTGATCCAGGAGAGAAAGTCTTCCCGTACGTCGATGCCCAGCTCGGACTGCTTGGCGGCCCACATGTCGAGGAGACCCTTGCCGTTGGGGACCTTTTCGCCGATGAAGGCGGCCACGGCATCGTAGAGAGCCACCGGCTTCATTCCGCCGCTCAGGGAGAAGGATGTGGCGTCCTTGGGCACGTACTTGTGGTAGTCGGAGAAGGTGCCCTGCTGGAAGAAGGCCTTCGACAGGGGAAGCGAGGACAGGTTGTCGGCATAGCGCGTGTAGCTCTCGGCCACCACCAGGTTGCCCTCGGTCTTCTCGGATGCCACCACGTACTTGATCATGCGGACCTGGTCGAGTCCGGCGCGAACGACGTCCAGGATGGCCTTCTTCTCCTCGTCCTCGCCCCCGATGCGGATGACCGAGCTCAACATGGTCTCGTACCCGTCGAGCAGAGCATCGAGGTTGAAGAAGGTGAAGCTGTCCTCGTAGGCAGGAAGCCTCCTCGATCCTTCCTTGAACCACTCGTGGTCCAGGATCGAACCCTGCTGCTTTCCGGTGTAGAGGTCGATGCTCTTGCGCATGTCCTCGACGCTGGTGGAGATGAGAATGGTGCCGTCCTTGCCCGCCACGCACAGCTCGGCCGGGACCTCGGGACCGAAGGAGAGAGCATGAAGCTGGAAGCCCTCGCGCTCACCCGTCTCCAGGTGGAACGCCTCGGGCTGGAACTTCTGGATCTCGGCGAGGATGTTCCCCAGGCCCTTCATGAGCTCGGGGTACTTCTCGGCCTTGGGACGGGTGGCAATGATGTAGGCCGGAGTCGGGAAGCGCATGCACATCCCGAAGCCGACCTCGTTCTCGACGAGCCCGAGCCAGTCGATCATGCCGCCGAAGCGCTTGACCTGGTCGATGACCATGGTCATCTCGCCCCGCTCGCCCTCGGGAATGTTGGACGAGATGATGTCGCTGACCGCCTCGATCACGCCCGAGTTCTTGAAGGCCGTCCACAGTTCCTCCATGTGCGCGTCGAGGAAGGCGCGCTCGGGGTTGTGCTTGCCGTGGACGAAGAGAAAGGCCTCGCCCGGCACGGCTCGCCCCAGGTCAGGAGGGTCGGCCGGTGTCGCTCCGGCGGTGGCGGTGAGGAGCCCGAGGCCCAGGGTGGCCCCGATCAGGAGCGGGGTCGTGGCGCAGGAAAGGAAGCGCCGGATCCGAGACGGGCAGGTGGCAAGGAGCAGCATCATCGTTCCTCCGGAGTCGTTTTCGGGCCCTCATCGGCCCGCAAGGGTCGAGCATCCTAGGTCGTGGAGACGCACGGGGTCAAGGCTCCTGCGCTGAGCTCCGCCCCGGTCGATCGAATAGGGCTTACGTGATTCCGCGGAGGAGGTTCCCGGGGCCGGGAGGGGCCCGCCGGGAATCCGGGCGGGAGGGGGTGAGGGGGGAGGGGCAGATCGAGGGGGAGGGGCAGATCGAGACAGACGGACCGGGATCGTGCCGAGTGGGAACGTCACTCGTCAGAGTGTGGGAAGGAAGAGAGTCGAGTGGGTGCCAGGACACCGATTCGGCCCACAGGTGCCGGGCAAGACCGGTGTCTGGGAGTCCACCCGCACGGGGATCGTTTGTTCGACAACGACCCCGATCCGTCCTGTCAATCGATTCGCTGCGCGGAAAGAAAAGACTCGCGGCTCCCACTCGGGCTGCCACAACGTCCGCCCCCGGCCGGTGTCACCTTCGTGGGAGCCGTGAGTCGTAGGAGCCTGGGTAGGCTCCTGACGGCTCTGGCCGACGAGGCCAGAGCACGACGCAATCTCCGGGTGAGGCGCCGCTTGCGCGGCGCCCCCATCAGAACTTCTCGGACATCCGCTTTCTGGCGACGGTGCAGGAATCCGTCGTTCGGTGTCATAGTGGTGGGGGAGGGCACGAACGCTCAGGGAAATCCCGTCCGGGGAGCAATTCTTTTTCTCCCCTCCACGATAAACAAGAAGATCGGGGGACAAGGAGATCGGGGGGCACGGAGATCGGGCATGGCAAAGAGCGCGCTCGTTCCGCTGGCAGCGGGTGTCGAGGAAATCGAGATCGTCACCGTCGTTGACACCCTGCGTCGGGCCGGGGTGGAGGTCACGGTGGCCGGACTCGGCACAGGAGTCGTGACCGCGAGTCGCGGCATGCGGCTCGTGCCGGATGTTGCCCTGGGTCAGCTCCCGGCCGCCCTGGATTTCGACCTCGTGGTCGTGCCCGGAGGGCTCGGAGGGGCCGAGGCATGCGCGGCTGACGAGCGGGTGGTCGCGCGGCTCGTGCGTTGTCATGCCACGGGTCGCAAGGTGGCGGCCATCTGCGCCGGACCTCTCGCTCTCCACGCCGCCGGACTCCTCGAGGGACGGAGGTTCACCTGCCACCCGTCGGTGCGGGACCGCTTCGGAGATCTCACACCCGTGTTCGACGAGCGCGTGGTGATCGACGAAGGGATCGTGACGAGCCAGGGTCCGGGAACGGCCCTCGAATTCTCGCTCGCCCTCGTGGATCTCGTCGTGTCCGAGGCGAAGGCGGCCGAGCTCTCGCAGGCCATGCTGGCACGGTGAGCGAAGTGAGCCCGGGCGCATCCGTCGTCAGCAGGTCCGTCGTCAGCAGGTCCGTCGCCAGCAGGTAGGTCGTCGACAGGTCCGTCGTCAGTAGGTCAGCAACGCGTTGATGGGCAGCCCGGGCAGACGGTCACGGCCCTTGAGGAACGCGAGCTCGATCACGATCGAGCAGCCGACGATCTCTCCGCCCAGGGTGGTCACGAGCTTGCGCGCCGCCTCGAGGGTTCCTCCGGTGGCGATCAAGTCATCCACGAGCAGGACTCGTTGCCCCTTCTCGACCGCGTCGCGGTGGATCTCCACGGTGTCCGTCCCGTACTCGAGCTCGTAGCTCGCGGAAACGGTCTCGCAGGGGAGCTTTCCGGGCTTGCGGATGGGCACGAATCCCTTGCCCAGTCTCTGGGAGACGAGGGTGCCGAAGATGAAGCCTCGTGATTCCACTCCCGCCACGATGTCGACTCCTGCGTCGCGGAAGGGGTCGGTGAGGAGATCGATGCAGTGGTTGAGCCCCCGGGGATCGCGGAGGAGCGGCGTGATGTCCCGGAAGAGGATTCCCGGCTTGGGGAAATCCGGTACATCTCGGATGAGTTTCCGGATCACGTCGGCCATGGCGAAACGCTCCTGAGAGGATCTGGAAAGCCCGGATTGTAACGAGGCTGGAGGTCGGGTGCCAGGAGCCGTTCCGGGGAGCTACATCTTCTCGGGGGTCCCCACGCCGAGAAGGGAAAGACCCTTCTTGAGGACCGTCTCCACCGCCCTGACGAGGCAGAGGCGAGCCTGGCGCACGTCCGGATCCTCGCAGAGCACCCGGAGGGCGGGGTCTTTTCCGCCCAGGTTGTAGTAGCGATTGAACACCTCGGCGAGGTCGAGGATGTAGGTGGAGACCAGTGACGGCTCGGCCTCGTTTCCGGCGGCGCGAAGCACCGATGGAAGGTCGGCCAGCCTCAGGGTCAGGTCCCATTCTTCCTGGAGAGACAGACTGGCTCCCTCCGGGACCCGGGCCGGCGGTTCCTCACCCGCCTTGCGCAGGATGCTGCCGATGCGTGCGTGGCTGTACTGGAGGTAGGGCCCGGTCTTTCCGTCGAAGTTGAGGATCTCGCTCCAGTCGAACTGGACATCCTTGACCCGGCGGTGCTTGAGGTCATTGAAGACGATGGCCCCGATGCCGACCTCCCGGGCCACCTCGTCCTTGTTCTCGAGGTCGGGGTTCTTTTCCGCGATGATGCCCCGCACCATCTCCACCGCGCGGTCGAGGACCTCCTCCAGGAAGATGACCTTTCCCTTGCGCGTGGACATCTTGCCGTCCTTGAAGCGGATGAGGCCGAACGGGACGTGCTCGCACCCCTTGGCCCACTCGAGGCCCAGAAGCTCCGCCACCTTGAACAGCTGTCGGAAGTGCAGCGTCTGCTCCATCCCCACCACGTAGAGGGCACGGTGGAACCGGAATGTCTCGTAGCGGTAGAAGAGCGCGGCCAGATCCCGGGTGAGATAGAGAGACGAGTCGTCGGCCTTCTTCATGAGTGCGGGAGGCATGTCCCACGCGGAGAGGTCGACGATCTGGGCCTCCTGGCTCGTGGTGAGGAGCCCCTTTTTGCGCAGGACGTCCACCGTCTCGTCGAGCTTGTCGTTGTAGAAGCTCTCGCCGGTGAAGTGCTCGAAGCGGATCCCGAGCTTGTCGTAGATGCGCGCGAACTCCTTCTTGCCGATCTCGGTGAGAAGGTCCCAGTAGCGCCTGGCCTCGGCATCGCCCTGCTCCAGCCTCGCGAACCAGGCCCGACCTTCCTCCTCGAGGGAGGGATCGCTCTCGGCCTCCTGGTGGAAGCGGACGTAGAGCTCGAAGGTCGTCTTCACCGGATCGGGGTCGTCGGGGCCAGGTGTCCCCCACTTCTGGCAAGCCACCATCATCTTCCCGAACTGGGTTCCCCAGTCGCCGAGGTGGTTGATGCCGAACACCTCGTGGCCCAGGGCGCGGAGGATGCGGACGATGGCCGCCCCGATCACCGTGGACCGGAGGTGGCCGATGCCGAAGGGCTTGGCCACGTTGGGCGAGGAGTAGTCGATGACCACGGGCTTTCCGCGGCCGATGTCCTGATCCCCGTACGCCTGACCCCGGGAGAGGACGTGGTCGAGAATGGTCCGGGTCACCAGGTCCCGGTCGAGGGTGAGATTGACGTAGGGCCCTGCGGGCTGCACCGTGGCCACACCCGCGGGAAGGGTCGTTGCGGAGAACGCGGCGGCGATCTCCTTGGCGATGACCGGGGGAGCGGTCTTTCTTTCCTTGGCAAGGGCGAAGCAGGGGAAGGCGAGGTCGCCCATGTCGGCCCGAGGCGGCGCCTGGAGCAGCTCGAGCACCATGCCGGCGTCGAGTCCCGAGGCCCGGGCAAGGGCCGTCGCCGCCTCCTGCTTGAAGGCGTGGAGCGGGCTCGGGTCCTTCTCGGTCACGCTGGTTCCCTCGCGGCTCACGGTCATCCTGCAGTCTCCTCCTCGATCCGGGTCTCCCACTCGGCGTTGAGCGTGGCCAGGCGTTGGCGCGCCTGATCGAGCTTCTCCACGAGGGGGCGTGTGCTCTCCGCAGCCGACCAGATCGCGGGATCCGAGAGCTGCTTCTCGACGGCGGCGATCTCCGCCTCCGCCTCGATGATCATCGTTTCCAGGCGCTTGAAGGGAATCTTCTTGCCCTGGCTGCCCCGGGAAGGTGAGGTCGGGGCGGCTCTGGCTTCTCGTCGTCGGTTCTTTCCCTCCTCGCGCTTCGTCTTCGCGGCCTCCTCCTCGGCGGCCTTCCTCTCGGTTTCGAGCCGGCGCAGCACCGCGGGGTAGCTCTCGCGGAAGAAGCGGGGCCCGCCCTCCTCTCCCAGGAGGAGGGTGCGGTTCGTGACCCGATCCAGGAAGTAACGATCGTGGGAGACCGCGATGAGGGTGCCGTCGAAGGCCTGGAGTGCCTTCTCCAGGACCTCGCGGGTGAGGAGGTCGAGGTGGTTGGTGGGCTCGTCGAGGACGATGAGGTTGGGCTCGAGCAGAGCGAGCCGGGCCAGGGCCACCCGCGCCCGCTCTCCGCCGGACAGATCCTCGATCCTCTTGAACACGTCATCGCCCGTGAAGCGCAGGGCGCCGAGGAATCCCCGTATCGACTCCTCGGTGCGCGTGGGTACGAGGTCGTGGATCTCCTCGAGCACGGTCTTGTTCCGGTCGAGAAGCTTCTGCTCCTGGTCGAAGAAGCCGGGGGCCACGTTGGCGCCGAGCCGCACGGTGCCCTGGCGAGGCTGGAGGCGTCCGTCGAGGACGGAGAGGAGAGTCGACTTCCCCGATCCGTTCCGGCCCACGATGCCGAGGCGTTCCCCGCGTCGGAGCTCGATCGAGAGACCCGCGAAGAGGTCGCTTCCGTCGAATCCCATGGAAAGATCCCGCGCCTCGAGCACGAGGTCACCGCTCCGCACGAGGGTGCGAAACGAGAAGGCCGCGCTCCGGTCGTTCCCCTCCACCTCGATGCGCTCGGTCTTCTCGAGGCGCTTCCTGCGGGACTGGGCCTGCTTGGTCTTCTGGCCCGCGAGGTTCCGGCGGATGAAATCCTCCTGGCGCTGGATCTCGGCCACCTGGAGGCGGGACTGCTTCTGCAGCAGCTCGTTCTCGGCCTCGCGCTGGAGCACGAACTCCGAGTAGTTGCCCCTGTAGGACTTCACCTGGCCGCGGCGCAGGTGGACGATCCTGGTCGCTACCCGGTCGAGGAACGTTCGATCGTGGGAGATGATCACCAGGGCCCTTGACAGCCGTGTCAGCGTTCCTTCGAGCCAGGTGAGCGTCGCGATGTCGAGGTTGTTGGTGGGCTCGTCGAGCAGGACGAGATCGGAGTCCTCGAGGAGGATCCTGGCCAGAGCGAGCCGGCTCTTCTGTCCGCCCGACAGGATGGCCACGCGCTTGTCGAAGTCTGCGGACGGAAAGCCGAGCCCTTCCAGGATCGCCTCGGCGCGCGACAGGGTGGTGTGTCCGCGGTAGAAGTCGAAGGTCTGCTGGAGGCGGGAGTGCCGCAGCACGAGCTCGTCGAGGTCGTCCAGGGCGGCGGTCTCCATCTCGCTCTCGATCTCGCGCAGCTTCTCCTCGATCTCGTGCACGTGATCAAAGGCCGAGAGGGCGATCTCGAGGACGGTCTTTTCCTCGTCGACGAGGGGGTGCTGGGGGAGGTACGAGACCGAGGAGGAGCGCGCCCGGTGGACCGTCCCGGAGTTGGGCTCGATGAGGCCGGACAGGACCTCGAGAAGGGTCGTCTTGCCCGATCCGTTCACCCCCACCAGGCCGATGCGGTCCCCGGCGAGGACGTCGAAGGAGACTCCGGTGAGGATCAACTCCTCGCCGTAGCTCTTGGTCACGCTGTCCAGGGAATAGAGGGTCACGAGAGGTCCGGGGAAAGGGGGACGCGGCGATCTTCGGCCGGCGGTCGTCGCGATGGGCCGAGAGGGCTCGGGCAAAGGTCCGGGGCGACGCCGGCCGCCTGGGAATCCCGGGGTACTTTAGTAATCTCTGGGCCATGCGCGAAGATGGCCGCTCACCACGTCGTCTGGATGCCCGGGTCCGGGCCAACGAGACCGTGGGGAAGGACTGCCTTCTCCTGACCCTCGAGGTCCCGGAGATCGCCCGGATCATCGAGCCGGCCCAGTTCCTGATGCTCCGCGGTCCCGAGGGACGCTTTCCCTACCTTCCCCGCCCCTTCTCGGTCTGCGACCTGGTGGATGATCGCGGCGCGGACGGCCTGCTCCAGGTGCTCTATCACGTCATGGGAGAGGGGACGGAGGCCATGGCCGGGTGGCGGGAGGGCGAGACCGTCTCCTGCCTTGGCCCCCTCGGACACCCCTATACCTTTCCCCGGGGCGACTTCACCCCGATCTTCCTGGCCGGGGGGATCGGCATCGCCCCCTTCCCGCTCCTGGCCCGGCGGCTGCCCGTGGATCCGAGGAAGGCGATCCTCCTGTTCGGAGCGCGGACAGCAGACGGGCTCTACGGCTTCGAGAGGATGCGCGAGATCGGGGTACAGGAGAGGCTGGCCACCGATGACGGGTCGGCCGGGCGCAAGGGCACCGCGGTCGACCTTCTGGTCGAGCTCCTGGAGACCGAGCCTCCCGAGAACCCCGTCGTCTTCGCCTGCGGGCCGACCCCGATGTTCAAGGCGGCCCAGGCCGTGGTCCAGCGTTTCGGTGTTCCCTGCCAGATGTCGCTCGAGGAGCGCATGGCCTGTGGGTACGGCGCGTGCGTCGGCTGCGCCCAGGCCATCTCCGATCCCACGGCGGTCGAGGGCTGGCGCTACGCTCTCATCTGCACCGAGGGGCCGGTATTTCCCGCCGAGACGATTCTGTACGCGCGGCCTTCGTCCGGCAAGGAGTCCCCCGCGTGCTCGGTACTCGAGAAAGGTCGTGACTCATGACAGATGTGGTGATTCTGAGTGCGGTGCGGACTCCGATCGGGAGGTTCCAGGGCGGGCTGGCCCCACTCCGGGCGCCGGAGCTGGGGGCCATCGCGATCCGTGAGGCGGTGAAGAGGGCCAAGGTCGAGGTGACGCAGATCGACGAGGTGATCATGGGGCTCGTGCTGGCGGCGGGTGTCGGACAGGCTCCGGCCCGTCAGGCGGCGCTGCTGGCGGGCATTCCCCCCGCGGTTGCGGCGCTCACCATCAACAAGGTCTGTGGAAGTGGCCTCAAGGCCGTCGCTCTCGCCGCCCAGGCCATTCGCGCCGGAGATGCCGAGGTCGTGGTGGCAGGTGGCATGGAGAGCATGAGCAATGCTCCCTACCTCCTGGAGAAGGCGCGTACCGGTTTGCGGCTCGGTCACGGCGAGGTGATCGATTCCCTGATCAAGGATGGCCTCTGGGATGCGCCGAACGATTTTCACATGGGCGAGACGGCCGAGCTCGTGGCCGAGAAGTACGACGTGCCGCGAGAGGTGCAGGATCAGTACGCGGCCAGGAGTCAGGTTCGTGCGGGGGCGGCCATCGAGGCAGGCAAGTTCAAGAAGGAAATCGTGCCCGTGGTGATCAAGGATCGCAAGGGCAACGAGACCAGGATCGACACCGACGAGGGAGTGCGCGGCGACACCACGGCCGAAGGGCTCGGCAAGCTGCGTCCTGCCTTTCGCCGGGAGAACGGCACCGTGACCGCCGGCAATGCCTCGACCATCAATGATGGGGCGGCGGCGGTGGTGGTGGCCTCGGCGGAGGCGGCCAGGAGGATGGGGGCAACGCCTCTTTGCCGGATCACCGGCTACGCGGTGGGGGGGGTGGAGCCGAAGTGGGTCATGATGGCTCCGGTCGAGGCGGTGAAGAAGCTCAACGCCAAGCTCGGGGTCAAGGTCGACCACTACCAGCTCGTCGAGGTCAACGAGGCCTTCGCGTCGGCATCGGTGGCGGTGACCCGCGCCTGTGGCTTCGACCCCGAGGCGGTCAACGTGAACGGAGGCGCCATCGCTCTGGGCCATCCCATCGGGGCCTCGGGGGCGCGCATCCTCACCACCCTTCTCTACGCCATGGAGGATCGGAAGAAGACCCGCGGTCTGGCCACCCTCTGTCTGGGGGGCGGCAATGCGGTGGCGCTCGCCGTGGAGAGACTCTCGTGACAGTACCTGAGCAAATCAAGAAGGTGGCAGTGATCGGCGCGGGCACCATGGGCAGCGGCATCGCCCAGGTCTTTGCCCAGAGCGGGATCGAGGTCGTCCTCATCGACGTGAAGGAAGAGCTCCTGTCCCGGGCCACCTCCGGCATCGAGTCGAGCCTCCAGCGTCTGGTGAAGAAGGGCAAGCTCACCGCGGACGAGGCCCCGAAGATCCTGGCCCGGGTTCAGACGAAAGGCTCGCTGGACCAGGCGAGCGAGGTCGGGCTCGTGGTGGAGGCCGTCAACGAGAACCTGGATCTCAAGCGCAAGATCTTCGGTGAGCTCGATCGGGTGTGTTCCGAGAGGACGGTGCTGGCTTCGAACACGTCGTCCATCTCCATCACCAAGCTGGCGGCGGCCACGAGCCGGCAGGATCGCGTCATCGGCATGCATTTCATGAATCCGGTGCCGGTGATGCAGCTCGTCGAGATCATCCGTGGCCTCGGCACCTCGGACGAGACGGCGGCGCTGGTGCAGGGGCTGACGGAGAGGCTGGGCAAGGTGGGGGTGGTGGTCAACGATTTTCCGGGCTTCGTGTCCAATCGCGTCTTGCTGCCCATGATCAACGAGGCGGTGTACGCGCTCATGGAGGGGGTGGCCGACGAGAAGGCCATCGACACGGTGATGAAGCTCGGCATGGCGCACCCGATGGGGCCTCTGACCCTGGCCGACCTCATCGGCCTCGATGTCTGCCTCGACATCCTGGAGGTGCTCCAGAGAGATCTCGGCGACCCGAAGTACCGGCCGTGTCCCCTGCTCAGGAAGATGGTGGATGCGGGACGCCTGGGCCGGAAATCGGGATGGGGATTCTACCGGTACGAGGGGTAGGCGGGGCGAGGCGATCCCCTCCTCTCCTCCAGCTCCTCGACGGTCCGCGGCCCGTCGTCCTCGAGCAGAAGCAACAGGGCCCGGTCGCGCGGTATCTGCCTCGCGCGCGAAGAAAAGGCGCAACAAAGGTGCCTTCCATGAGAAGGCCAGCCCCGTCAACACCCAACGTGGATTTTTCTTGGATTGCGATCGGCCCATCAGGGCCGCTTCCCGGATCCGCGGCGAGTCGTCCAGGACCTCTCTCCGTAGGCTTC